>Ga0183096_1000095_pt1 | contig 213885 bp, 191 predicted proteins | sample Biomet5_FD_127791 | JGI IMG/M metagenome (GOLD analysis project Ga0183096, IMG submission 127791) | Microbial communities from bioreactor (seeded with sewage sludge) at LBNL, California, USA - Biofuel metagenome 5 (version 2) (version 3) | ecosystem: Engineered > Bioreactor > Anaerobic >...
CGGAGGCTATGCCGCTGCACGAAAGGGAGCGGTGCTTTTTACCTGCACAAAAGGGAACGGTGTTAGATTTCCCGCTAATCTCAAATGTCATATTTTTGCTACTTCTCCACAAGTTTTCCATTTGACCCAATATTCTCCCCATTCTTCCGGAATCAATTATTCACTTATAATCCGATATTGGATTTTTACACATAAAAAAAGCCGATTGAAATCAACCGGCTCTTTACGTATTGTGATATGTATTATTCTGCTACTACTTCAAAAGGCACTTCCAGGCTAACCTCACGGTGAAGTTTAACGATGGCTTTGTACGAACCGACTTCTTTTACCGCATCCTTGATGACGATGATCTTACGATCTATTTCAAAACCAGATTTTTCAAATGCTTCAGATACCTGTATTGGGCCTACCGAACCAAAAATCTTACCGGTTGAACTTACTTTCGCACCAATGGTCAGGCTCACTTCCTTGAGTTTTGCTGCCAGTTCTTCGGCATCTTTCTTCATTTGGGCAAGCTTATGTGCACGCTGTTTCATATTTTCAGCCAACACTTTCTTAGCGGAAGGTGTAGCAACGACTGCTTTTCCCTGAGGAATAAGGAAGTTCCTTCCATATCCATCCTTGACGGTCAAAACATCGTCTTTGTATCCAAGACCTGTTATGTCTTCTTTCAATATAATTTCCATACTTTTTCTCCTTCGCTAATTATTTCATCAAATCGGTTACATAAGGCAACAAAGCCAAATGTCTTGCACGTTTTACAGCCTGAGCAACTTTACGCTGATATTTCAAGGAAGTACCGGTAATACGGCGGGGCAGAATTTTACCCTGTTCATTCAAAAATTTTTTCAAGAATTCAGGATCTTTGTAATCAATATAACGAATACCGCTTTTTTTGAAGCGACAGTATTTTTTCTTTTTGAGATCTACCGTAGGCGGAGTCAAATAACGAATTTCAGATGAATTTTGTGCCATTGTTTAGTTCTCCTTTACTTCTTTAGATTGTTTCAGACTTCTTCTCTTTTCCGCATACAAAGCATGGTACTTGTCTTGCTTGAATGTCAGGAAACGAAGCACACGTTCGTCACGACGGAAATTAACTTCTAACTTAGCGATCACAGATGGATCTGCTTTAAACTCGAGCAGTTGGTAAAATCCGGTGGACTTTTTAGCTATTGGGTATTCCAATTTCCGTAGTCCCCAGTTTTCCTCATGCACAATTTCAGAGCCTTCCGCTACCAGCAAAGCCTTGAATTTTTCTACCGCTTCCTTCATCTGTACATCAGACAAAACGGGAGTTAAAATGAAAACGGTTTCGTAATTGTTCATAAAAACTGTTTATATTAATTTTTTAAATGGGCTGATTCGTAAATGCTTACCAAAAGGCTTGCTTTTCAAAAAACAGCGGCGCGAAGTTACAAAAAAAAATTAAAAAATTCCAAATGCAAATACAAAAAATCTCACATCTTTTTCAAAGCTGCCCCCATGGTTTTCCCGGATCAAATTGAAAAATTTTGAAAAAGTAGCAAAAGTATGACATTTGTGATCGGCAGGGAATTTAAAATTGCTCTATTTGTGCAGTTACAAAGCGCAACCCGATTTTCATTCCTCACGCATGAAAAGTGCGTGAGGAATGAAAATCGGGTTGCAACACACCGCAGGACACTACAGCTTTAGATGTTATTCGGGAACTACTAATTTGTACCCCTTCCCGTGAATATTCATGATCTGGATGGTAGGATCATCTTTCAGATGTTTCCTTAACTTCGTGATATAGACATCCATACTCCTTGCATTGAAATATGTATTTTCTTCCCAAATGGTCATCAAGGCATAGTTCCTTTCCAATATCTGGTTCTGATGGCTGCAAAGTAAGGTCAGGAGTTCGCATTCCTTGGTTGTCAGACGGGTCTGTTTGTCATCGATTGAAAGGATTTGTTTGGGTGTATCAAAAGTAAACCGACCTATCTGATACATGGTCACTTCTTTGGTCTTCTTACCTTTCACACGACGGATAATGGCTTCTATGCGGAATAGAAGTTCTTCCATACTGAAAGGCTTGGTGATATAGTCGTCAGCTCCAAGTTTAAATCCGGTCAGGATATCTTCTTTCAGGTTCTTGGCCGTCAAAAAAATGATGGGTGTTTCGGAATTTATGGCACGGATATCCTGAGCCAGTGTAAAACCATCTTTTTTAGGCATCATCACATCGAGCACACACAAATCATACTTTGCTTTTTGAAAAGCTTTATAGCCTTTCTCGCCATCGCTCATCAAGTCTGTTACAATGCCTTTTGCCTGTAAATATTCACGCAAAAGCATGCCCAGATTTTCGTCGTCTTCGCACAACAAGATGTGCATTTTTTCTTCTGTCATAGCTCATTTTTTATTAATGGTAAACTAATAATGAATTTTGTTCCCATATTAACTTCACTTTCAGCGCGAATCGTACCGTTGTGGTTTTGGACGATTTTCTGCACATAAGCCAAGCCAAGGCCAAAGCCTTTCACATCATGAACATTTCCTGTAGGAACACGATAGAAACGTTCAAACACCTTTTTTAAATTTTCTTTCTTGATGCCGATACCATTATCCTGAATAGAGATCATAATATTATCCTTTTCATTCCAGGTATGGACTTTCAGCACCAGATCCCGCTCACTACGGTACTTCACCGCGTTATCCATCAGATTGAAAAAGACATTGGTCAAATGCATTTCATCTGCTGTGACATCTGCTCTTTCTGCACTTAAATCTTTTTCAAGTTTGCCATCGAAATTTTCCACCTTCAGTTTGAATGTAGCCACGATTGTATCCAGCATCTCATTGACATCCACTTCCTTGAAAGTCAAGTTGGACCTATCTCGTTCAAAAAGGGAAACCTGAAGTACTTTTTCGACCTGAAAACTCAGACGTTTGGTTTCGTCGACAATAACACCGGAAATATGCTTCAACATGGCGGGCGTTTTGCCAACGTCCCCGTCTTTCAGCATCTGAGCCGCAAGTGAGATGGTCGATATCGGTGTTTTTAACTCATGAGTCATATTATTCACAAAATCATTCTTCATATCGTTCAATTTCTTCTGACGGAAGATAATAATGATTGTTGTACCGAAAACAATCAACAATACGATAGAAAAAATAATGGATGGAATATAGATCCGAAGCGATTCGTAGATATAATTTTTCTTAGTCGGAAAGTATAGATAAAGCGTTCCGGTTTCTACATCCGGATCATTCGGAAAAAGGACTTGTTTATATCCACCGGTCTCATTTTTTCCGATCATTTCCTTGCACCGATATACCTCAACATCATTTTTATCCGTCACCCTGAAATGGAAAGGCATATTTTCCAATCCATTGTTCTCCAATTCAACCTTCAGATAATTTTCCAGTTTGCTAAAATCAACACGCTGTTCGATCGGCCTGTTATTTGCTTCGTATAAAATACACAAAATAACATCCTCCATCAGGCCTTTTTGTGCCAGATATCGTTCACGCAGGTTTTCCTGCATTTTGGTGGAAGTTCCAGAAAGGGTATTTTTTCCATGGCTCATGGATATGAAGACTTTGGGCCCTGTTTGAGAAAGAGTGGTTGTTTCATCATACTCAAACATAGAAGAAATAGAGGAAATGCCTCCGATAGAATGCAATGTCGCTGTTTGGCTTTGACGGGTAATTTTGTGAGTAACTTTCGGCACAGAAAAGGCATCACTTTCATGCTCATTCATATCTTCGCTCAGAAATCGGGCGGTTTCATCCAGTTCCAGATTTCTTACAACTTGGGACAGACTGCGTTTGACAGCTTCATCAAATTGTTCCGTCCTCATTTTGCCCAAAGTACGGATATAAGAATACTGAAGCGTGAGCAGACTTGCAAATGTCAGCACCATAACCGCAATCAATATCCATATAGCAGACTTCTTCATTTAGCAAAAATAGGTTCAAAATTTAACATTTCAATTGGATTCATAAATATTAACCCTAAAAGAAACACAAATTAACTAATACAATGAGTTGATGATTATACAAAAAAAGCTTACCCCAAAAAAATCAGGGTAAGCTTTTACAATACTCTTTTTTGATTAATCCTTATCCTGCTGTTGAGCTTCGTATTCTTTCAACAGTTTATCCTGAACATCAGCCGGAACCAATTCATAGTTAGCGAATTTCATACTGAAAGAAGCACGTCCGCCAGTCAATGAACTCAAGGATGTTGAATAACTTGACATTTCTTTTAACGGGACTTTAGCGGAGAGCTTTTCATAGCCTTTTTCGCTACTCATTCCCATAATTAAAGCGCGACGCCCCTGTAAGTCTCCCATCACATCACCCATACGATCGCTTGGAACCAATACCGTCACGTCATAAATCGGTTCAAGAATCTTTGGACCTGCTTGCTTGAATGCTTCACTAAATGCATTTCGTCCGGCAAGCATGAAGGAAATTTCATTGGAATCTACCGGATGCATCTTACCATCGTATATAATGACACGGACATCACGGGCATAGGATCCGGTAAGAGGGCCTTGTTCCATACGGGCCATGATACCTTTCTGAATGGCCGGTAGAAAACGTGCGTCTATGGCTCCTCCAACAATACTGTTCACAAAAACGAGTTTACCACCCCATTCCAGATTAATTTCCTGAGTATCACGGGCAGAAATCTTGAATTCCTGTCCGTTGAATTTATAAGTTTCAAGAATAGGCATTCCTTCTGTATAAGGCTCTACAATCAGATGAACTTCACCAAATTGCCCGGCACCACCTGATTGTTTCTTATGTCGATAATCGGCACGGGCCATCTTTGTTATGGTTTCACGATAAGGAATGCGCGGTTCCAAAAACTGAATCGGCATCTTCTCGTTGTTTTCCATTCTCCATTTAAGCGTACGTAAGTGAAACTCACCCTGCCCATGAACAATGGTTTGTTTCAACTCCTTGGATTGTTCGACAATCCAGGTCGGATCCTCTTCACGCATCCGGTTGAGGATAGACATCATCTTTTCAACATCCGCTTCATTGACAGGCTTGATGGCACGACGGTATTTAGGTTCCGGATAACGGATAAAATCAAAACTGTTGTCAACGCCCTTTCCATTCAAGGTATTTCCGGTCTTGACATCTTTTAATTTTACAGTAGCACCAATATCCCCGGCTTCCAACTCTTCCACTGGAATACGGTTTGATCCTGCAACACAGAACAACTGGGCAATACGTTCCTTTGATCCGCGATTGGTATTAAGTAAATCATCACCCTCTCTCACCTTACCGGACATCACCTTGAAATAAGAGACTTCACCGATGTGCGGTTCCACTGAGGTTTTAAAAAAATATAGACTGGTAGGTGCTTTGGAATCAGGAACAATTTCCTCGCCTTTTTTATTGACTACAAAAGGCATCTCCGTCACAAACGGTACCACATTGCCAAGGAACTCCATCAATCGACGAACACCCATATCACGACCAGCGCAAACGCAGAAAACAGGAAACATGCCGCGGGCTATCAAGCCCTTGCGAACACCTAACCGGACATCTTCTTCAGTCAAGGTTTCCTGATCAAAGAATTTTTCCATCAAAGATTCATCATTTTCAGCTGCAGCTTCCACCAAAGTCTGATGCCATGCTTCGGCCTTTGCTTTTTCTTCTGCAGGTATATCATCGATCTCCGGAACACCACCTTCGGGTTTCCAAGTATATCTTTTCATCAGCAAGACATCAATCACGGAATTATAGTTTGGTCCGCAAGTGATGGGATATTGTACCGGAACGACGTTGGATCCGTAAGATTCGCGTAGTTGTTCCAACACTTTATCGTAATCGGCTTTTTCTTGATCAAGCTGATTGACGACAAATATCACAGGTTTATTATATTTTTCTGTATTTCGAAAACTGTTTTGAGTTCCGACTTCCACTCCATATTGTCCATTAATCAGCAAAAGAGCTGTATCTGTCACATTCAGTGCAGTGACAGCTCCACCCACAAAATCATCAGAACCAGGGCAATCAATAAAATTCAACTTCTTTCCGTTCCATTCCACATGAAAAACGGTAGAAAAGACGGAATAGCCATATTCATGTTCCACTGGAAAATAATCACAAACAGTATTCTGTGCCACTACTGTTCCGCGTCGTTTTATTAAACCACCCTCGTAAAGCATTGCTTCAGCGAGAGTGGTTTTCCCGGATCTTGAACTTCCCACGATGGAAATGTTCTTGATTTCATTAGATTGATATACTTTCATACGTCAAGAATCTTTTTGTTAGTACTAAATTTAAGAAAAACAGTTGCCTTTGCAAAAAGGCTGTGCAAAGTAAAAAATTATAGATATAAAAACAATTCTGAATTTCTGTTACAGAACATTGTTTTATAGCACAAGGACATTTTATACAATGATATTTATATAAAACGAACATGTTTGTAAAAACGTCCAATGTTTATGGTAAGATGGACATGCGAGTTCCATACGATCTTAAAAAAAAATTATTTTCGTATGAAAGAAAAAAAATTAAACTATTTTAATAAAATAAGTATATTTGTCACTTAACATATCTAGTTTACAAAGGCCATGGCAAAAGAAACAGAGCGTAAGTTTTTGGTGAAAGGGTCCTATAAAAATCTGGCATTCAACCAACTTTATATTAAACAGGGATATATCTCTTCCCAGTCAGAACGCAGTGTTCGTATCCGGACAAAAGGAGACAAAGGTTACATTACCATCAAGGGGGAAAGCAATACTTCCGGATTAAGCCGTTTTGAGTGGGAGAAGGAAATTTCCACAGAAGAAGCGGAAGATCTCTTTCAACTCTGCGAGCCAGGCATCATCGAAAAAATACGCTATGAAATCAAAGTCGGAAAGCATATTTATGAAGTAGACGAATTTTTCGGTGAAAATATAGGACTGACTGTTGCAGAAATTGAGCTCAGCTCAGAAACCGAAGATTTTATCAAGCCGGATTGGATTGGCAAAGAAGTGACCGGAGACAAGCGTTACTACAATGTCAATCTCATCAAAACACCTTATAAAAAGTGGTAAAAATATAGGATGGAAACACTGGGCATAAACCTTCCCTCAGGCTTGACCGATTTTGTACTGGTACTGATATTTTCTTTACTGATCGGTCTTTCGCAAAGAAGATTAAATCTTCACAAAGAAGCTACTCTTTTCGGTTCCGACCGTACTTTTACATTGATAGGACTATTGGGTTATATCCTTTATTTATTTAGTCCGAAGGATTTTTCACTTTTTGCAGGAGGCGGTCTTGTCCTTGCTATTCTATTAGGGCTCAACTACTATTTTAAGGTCAGCAAACTCGAAAATTACGGCATCACGGCCATCATCACAGCCTTGATCACTTACTGCATCGGTCCGTTAATCACACTGACTCCTTCATGGTTCTTCGTATCTGTGATCGTTGTGATATTGCTGCTTACAGAAATGAAATCCACTTTTGTGGAACTGGCCCAGAAAATGAACAACGATGAGTTTATCACCTTGGCAAAATTTCTCCTGATCAGTTTTATCATTCTGCCGATGTTGCCGGATACAAGGATATTTCCTGAAATCAGCCTGACGCCATATAGAATCTGGTTGGCCACCGTCATTGTTTCAGGCGTTTCGTATCTAAGTTACCTATTGAAAATGTACATTTTTCCAAAGTCCGGTGTTGTTGTTTCCGGATTATTGGGCGGATTGTACAGTAGCACCGCCACCATCACTATTTTAGCCAGAAAGTGCAAAAATGCAAGTGATGAGCATATTCTGGAATACGCTACCGCAATGTTCCTTGCCGTTGGTATGATGTTTCTACGCTTGATGATCATCATCGCCATCTTCAACTTTCAGGTCTTTCTGATATTGGTCATCCCAATGACCATATTGATGATTATTTCCTGTATTGTAGGATTTTACGTCAGGCATCGAAACCATTCGAAGCTTCATTTTCCGGAAAAAGATCAACAAGAATTAGAGGAGAACCCTTTGGAATTTAAGGTAGCTTTGATTTTTGCCTTTCTATATGTCGTTTTCACCTTATTGACCTATTATGCCATCAAGTATTTGGGCACACAAGGGCTAACTATCTTATCATTCATATCCGGAATAGGTGACATTACTCCTTTTATCCTCAATCTGACTGATGGATTATTTAAAGGTATATCACTCAACTTGATGGCTGCTTGTTGTTTACAGGCGACTTTAAGCAACAACATCATCAAGATGGCTTACGCCATCGGATTTTCCGGAAACAGAAAAGAACTCGCCACGCCTTTGTTCATCGGGTTTTCCATCATCAGTGTTGCCAACATCGTGGTCATGCTGTTCTTCCTTTAGAATCAATAAATAGTGACCATGGTGGCACCGAATCCATACTCCCGAAAGGATGCGTCTTGCCATTTGCAACTTTTATATTTGGTTTGCAATTCATTCAGAATAGCCGAACGTAAAACGCCGTCACCTTTTCCATGGATGAAAACAATTTTAAATGCCTTTTTTGAACGATGCTCATCCATGACCTTACGAAAAGTCTCCATCTGATATTTCAGCATATCGGCATTATTCATTCCTGCTGTCGTATCCAGCAAGCTGCCAATATGAAGGTCCACTTCCAGAACCTCACTTTTTTTCTTAGACAAAGGTATTGAAGTTCTGGGCTTTTCCGGTTCTTTTTGCCGGATAGCTCTAGCTATTTCATCTGCTGAGATAAACATGCCCTTTTCCGGAACATCTCTTTTTACAACCGGAACAATCAAGGCGTCTTCCTCAAAATAATCGTTTTCCCTAAAACAATGGATTTTATAAAACTTGACGGTATCTAATCGTATTTCAACAGAAACGGTATTCTTAAAGGAATAAAAAGCCTCAGCCTTAAATGCTATACACTGAAAGCTTATTTTCTCCAGTTCAAGAATACTTTCCTTATTGAATGCTTCCAAAAATAATTTGGAGTTCGGTTCCAAAGTTCCTGTTGCACGGCTTTTCCATGTTTTGCCACTGCATGATGCATAATTGAACATCAATGTATAATTGCTATCATTGATGAGATAGCATTCAAATTCCGAATCGGTAAAAGATTTGTCTGGACTTGGTAAATAAGCCAATGATATATTCAGGCATTCACCTTCTCTGGTTTCAGGTGTTTTGGTCATAACAGCTTTGGGTTCTTCAACCTTGGGTGACTCTGGCATTTGTACGGATGTTTTGGGCTGAACAAGCTGAGATTGGGGTGCGGCACTTTCTATGACGACACATTGTCTTTTGAAAACCGGAGTCTCAAAACCGTCATCTTCAAGAACGACAACCATATCTTTGCCTTTGAAAGCTGTAACGACTCCTCCTCCGACTGCGTCGAGGTAACGCACTGTATCTCCAATATTCATTTTCATTGTCTGTCTTATTTTTTACAAATGTACTAAAAAAGGAACAGCACTCCATCGGAATATGAAACTGCATTTTCTTGCATTTTTAGATAGAAAATATTCAAAAATGCAGCATAGAAGGCATTCATTCATCATCAAAAAAGAAAAATTATTAAAAAAAAAGCATATTCATGATTTGCTATTAGAATTAAGATTTTATATTTGCAACATCCTAAATTTAAAAATATTATATCATGAATGAATTATTGGAAAAAGCAAATGGTTTTATTGCTGATTTTACAAAGAACGCAGGTTTACAATCGGAAAACGGCAACAAAGCTGCAGGTGCAAGAGCAAGAAAAGCATCTTTGGAAATTGAAAAGTTGATGAAAGAATTCAGAAAAGTTTCTATCGAAATCTCTAAGAAGTAGAAACTTCCTTTCATTTTGCTTAAAAGCCGGATCCACTTGGGTCCGGCTTTTTTGTAACTATCATGTTTGCAGATTCTCAGACAGTCCTATCTGTCTGTTGGTAGGTTCCTTATTCTCTATTCAAGCTATTTAAGGTATAATTCGTTAAAAAAACGACGGGAATAACCGATATTCAGGAGCCAAAATGATCCTTTACCCCAAGCACAAAACATCTTAAATAATGTTAAATATAAACTTTCATATAGCTTTAATTAATTTCTTTTATTTACGTTTGCTTTCGTTTTGTTTCTATATCTAATGAGTAAATGACTTAAAAGCTCTCGTCATGAGAAATACACTCAATAAAAATATCACCTGAAAAGAATATGGATGATCATTTACTTTCTTGATTTTTTCTACAAAGTTGTCTATCACAATAAATAAAATTATAAACAGATGAAAGATTTGAAAATCGAAAATCATAGTGCAATATTTCAAGAAGAACGGCTTGAAAAGATCATGGCATTACTTGAAAAAGAGAACCGTTTGGTAACAAATGATTTGCCTGCGATGTTTAATACCACTTCTGTAACCATACGTAAAGACTTGATTATTCTCGAGAAAAGAGGTTTGTTAAAACGTACACACGGAGGTGCCATTAAAGTCAATAAACTTTATCCCGGACTGGCCCTGACGGAAAAAGAAAAGATTAATCTGGACGAGAAATTAAGAATTGCAAAACAAGCTTCCAAACTCATCTCCGAAGGTGATACCATCATTCTTGATTCCGGATCCACCACCAGTCTTTTGGCTAAAGAAATAAAACACATGCACCGGCTGACAGTTATTACGAATGCCATAAATATAGCAAATGAACTGTTGCAAAGTGATATTGAGGTGATACTAATCGGAGGCTCTCTTTTAAAAGATACGTCTACACTGGTAGGACCTATCGCCGACGATTCTCTACGGAAGCTATCCGCTGCCAAATTATTTATTGGCGTTGACGGAATTGATTTTGAAAGAGGTCTTACCACTCCAAATATCCAGGAAGCAAAAACCAGCCGTGTTATGATGGAAATATCCAGCGAGATCATTTTAGTCGTAGATTCTTCCAAATTCGGAAGAAGAAGTCTCGGAGTCATCTCTCAAGTAAAAGATATTGATATCATTATCACTACTAAGAAACTGTCGGATACGGAACAAAAGAGATTCTCCAACGACGGAATTGATGTATTTATGGTTTAAAAAAAGACAGCGATTTTATACAAAATATCAAGAAATAAGATGAATCAGTTTCTCAAAGAAATATTGGAACAGCCAAAGGCTATTGAAAATGTGATCAATTTCTATACGAATGTCGAAGGTCTGGAACTTTTGAAAAAAATAAAAACGACCATTTCAGAAAAACATATCGAACAAATCATTTTTACCGGTATGGGTAGTTCTTATTTCATTTCCCATGCGGCTTCTGGGTTGTTCAATAGCTTGAATATAGACTCCATATACATCAACACGAGTGAGTTATTGCATTATAACTATTCTTTGTTAAACAAACCGACCATGTTGGTATGCTTATCACAATCGGGTGAAAGTTTTGAAATAAAGGAAATTTTAAAGCGGCTGCCATCAACCGTTTTCTCAGTGGGCATTGTGAATGATGAAAAAAGTGCACTCGCAAAAAAAGCCGATGTGGCTTTGTTATGCAAAGGCGGAAAAGAAGAAATGACTTCCACAAAAACGTATGTCGTCACATCGCTGGTGGCATTTATTTTAGGTTGGTATCTTTCAGGAGACTGGAATACGGCCAAAATAAAAATGCTGAACCGTTTACAGACAAACTTTGAACTATTTTTCCATTCAGACAATTGGCTAAAAGATATACTGGAATTTTTCGGTGAAGTCGGTGCCATACAAATTATTGCCAGAGGACCGGCCTTTTCAACTGCCAGTCAAAGTGCTTTGATGTTTAAAGAAGCTACACATATCGCTGCCACAGGTATTTTGGGAGGTGAATTCAGACATGGGCCCATGGAAATGGTTACTAAAGGTTTTCAGTCCATCTTGTTCGCAGCCAAAGGCAAGACCTTGAAGCAAAGTCTGCGCATGGCGGAAGATATAGCAAACTTTGGTGGCAAGGTTTGGCTGATAACCAACGTTCAGATGGATTGGAACAACAAGAATATCCTGCCTTTTTTTATAGATGAATCGAATGAATTTCTTTTCTCCATTCAAAGTATCATTCCTGTACAACTCTTTATTGACGCGTATGCCAAAGCCAAGAATTTCGAAGCCGGTAGCTTTTCGCGTGGTGCTAAAGTAACAGCAATAGAATAAACCATGGTTCACTCAAAACAAAATAAATACTTGCTATTTGTAACAGCACTGCTGTATATTTCTTTCGGATTGCTGACATCAGTCCTCGGGGTAATTATTGACAAATTTCAGATTGAATACCATGTTTCTCTTACCACAGCAGCACTGCTCCCATTTGCTTTCTTTTTATCCTATGGACTTACTTCGATACCGTTCGGAATGGCAATGGATAAATACGGAGCAAAAAGTATTCTTCTTTTGGGTACCGTTTTGATGACATTGGGCTCATTCCTTTGTTTCATCAGCAATAATTATATGGTTGTTATTCTGGTAATCTTCCTCGTGGGCGTCGGTGTCACGGCTATTCAGGTTGCCGGAAATCCCTTCATCAGGGAATTGGACACACCAGGCAAATACACGGCAAATCTCACGATGATCATTGGAATCGGGGCATTGGGCTATGCATTTAGTCCGCTCCTGGTACCTTTGATGCAGTCAAACGGCTTTTCATGGAAATCCGTATATCTTCTGTTTGGAATAATCAATGCCGTCATTCTGTTTATGCTGGCATTGTCTAAATTTCCCGACATAAAACTTCAGGAAGATGAAAAAATAAATTTGTCGAAAATCAAATTCCTGCTCAAGAGCCCCATCATTCTTACCTATAGTTTAGGTATTTTCCTTTACGTAGGTGCTGAAGTCGGCGTGTCTTCATACATCATCACCTACATGAACAAAATACATGGGATGAGCAATTCACAATCTTTTTGGAATGAAGGTTCTTTTATGAATGCCGTATTTCCTTCCAAAACGGCCCTTGTCGTAGCTTTATTTTGGTTACTTCAGGCATTCGGAAGGTTGATTATTTCCTTGTTGATGAAATATGTCAGCGAAAAAAAGATTTTCATTTTCCACAGTCTTTGTACAGTGCTTGCCCTAATCATAGCTATTGCAGGGGACGCAACCACGGCACTTGTAGCCTTTGCTTTGGTGGGATATTTCACCTGTGCTTCATTTACTTCCATATTCAGTGCAGCCATTAACAGCTTTAAGGGAAACCATGGCACTATCTCCGGTATTTTAGGAACAGCCATTGTCGGAGGAGCTTTTATCGGATGGCTGGTCGGTTTCACCGGACAAGTTTCTACGATGCGATGGGGAATGATGATCAACGTGCTGGCATTTATTTACGTTTTTGCCTTATCCTGTTTTGGGAAAGGGAAGTTGGATCTCAACGAAAATAAAAAACTGACTATATGAAGAAAATAATGATCGGAGTAGATTTGGGTGGTACCAAAATAATGACAGGTGCCATTGATACGGCTGGAAAAGTGCTGGGTACCCCTGTGAAAGTACCTACTGAAAGCCATTTGCCGAAAGAAATTATTCTAAAAAAAATAATAGACGCCATTGAAAAGACCATCAGTGATTTAAAACTGACAATCAAGGATGTGGCAGGTATCGGTATTGGCACTACAGGGCCGTTAGACATTGAAACAGGTGTTATTCTCGAATGCCCGCAATTGCCTACTATGCCATTTTTCCCCTTGCGTGAGGCTGTACAAAGCTATTTTGGCATTCCGGTTTCCATCAATAACGATGCAAACTGCCTGATTTTTGGCGAGTGTATTTTTGGCGCGGCAGTCCATAAAAAAAACGTTTTGGGTTTCACTTTAGGCACCGGAATCGGTTGTGCCATTGTGATGGATGGAAAAATCCTGAACGGTGCCACCGGCACAGCCGGTGAAATCTGGACATCACCTTATCAGGAAGGCATCATGGAAGATTATATTTCGGGCGCAGGTGTTTCAAAAATTTACAAATCCATTTCGGGCAACGATAAATCGTCGCTTGAAATCTATCAAATGGCTGAATGCGGCGATGCGGATGCCTTGCAAACCTGGGCAGAGTTCGGGACTCATCTTGCCGTACCATTAGCCTGGGCTATCAACATCATTGACCCGGAAATTGTAGTATTGGGCGGTTCCATTGCTGCAGCTTACCCCTTTTTCAAAAATACGATGGAAGTTAATCTGCGAAAAAGAATCTGTCCTGTTCCCGCCGAAAAAACAAAAGTAGTACTCGCTCAGTTGGGCGATTATGCCGGTTTTATCGGAGCAGCTTGTCTATTGCTTGAGAATCGAAAAAATAGAAAATAAGAACAATGAAGTCAACCAAAATCATACTATTCGTCCTTTACTTTATTGTAACTCAATCTTACATTCATGCACAAAATGCAGTTGTAAATACAACCAATAAAAAGCAATTGCTTAAAGAATGGATGTTGCAGTCATCGACACAGGTTACAGACTCCGATAGCATGATCTCCACTTCTGGTTTTAACAGTGAGAAATGGATCAAAGCACAGATACCTACCACCGTGTTAAGGGCTTTGGTAAAAGCCGGCATTTATCCCGATCCGCATTTCGATTTGAACGATTTGAAAATTCCGGATGCATCCGACGATCTCAGCAAACGTTTGGATTTAAACAAGTATTCCCATTTGAAAGGTGTTCCGAATCCGTTTAAAGATCCATACTGGTTTCGAACCACATTCCGAATTCCAAAAGAAGAGAAAGGCAGACAAGTGTGGTTGAATTTCGATGGTATCAATTACCGTGCCGATGTCTGGCTAAACGGCAAGCAAATAGCCGGAGCACAGGAAATGGCAGGCATGTTTCAACGCTTCAAATACAATATCACCGAATATGCAAATCAGGAAGGAGAAAATATTCTGGCTGTAAAAATCCATCAGGTAGACCATGTGGGGACACCCAATCCGGGTTTTCAGTTCAAGCCATTCGGCCATCATCGCGGAAGCAGCGAAGACCTCTGGAAAGATGTAACACTTAAGTTTATGGGTGGCTGGGACTGTGCACCCGTAGTCAGAGATCGCAACATAGGGCTTTATCAGGATGTATATCTGACCTATTCAAACAACGTAGTGATCGTTGATCCGTACATCGTAACAGACCTTCCGTTACCGGACACCACACGTGCAAATATCACTGTTTCTACTGAGCTGAAAAATGTAGGAAAATCATCTGTAAAAGGAGTACTCAAAGGTATGATAGACCTGATCAAGGAAGTTGATTTTTACACTTACAAAAAGGAAATGCCGGGGCATTTTAAAACCGTTGCCTTTGAAAAAGAAGTGGATATACCTGCCGGACAAACAATCACCGTTTCGTTTTCACCGGAAGAGTTTTCACAGTTAACCATCAAGAATCCGTATTTGTGGTGGCCGAACGGATACGGGAAACAGTATCTGCACAATCTGAATCTTTCTTTTGAAATCGATGGAGCCGTTTCCGACATTCGGAACACGACATTCGGCATCCGGGAAATTACGAATACGTTCAAAGAGATTGACGGCGAATTCGGACGGATTTTTTGGGTAAACGGGGAGCGGATTTTTTGCCGGGGTGGTTTCCTTCAACCGGATATGATGCTCGATATGAACGAGAAAAGAATTTATGACGAAACCCGATTTTTGGCAGAAGCAAACATCAATATGATTGCCAACGAAGATATGCCTTCCCCCCCTGATCACATCATGGATATTTACGATAAATACGGGATGTTGAATTGGGAAGTCTTTTATCAATGCTGGACCAGTTATCCGGGGACCAAAAGCATGGCTTATCCGTTGGATACCAAGCTTTCGCTGAAAAATGATTATGACATCATTAAAAGATACCGGAATCACCCCGGTTTGGTGATGTGGGTGGGTCAGATCGAGACCATGTTTCGAGAAGAATTGTACGTGCCGTTGCGTCAATACATTAAGGAACTGGATCCGACAAGACCCTTCCTACCCACATCAAGTTGCGGTTGGGATGTCGATAAACTGACTCCGTACATCAAACCGGATCTGCCTTTGGGAATGACTGATGAAGGCGCGCCTGATTATACCTGGTATCCACATCCCTACTATTATAAAAAAATATTGGAAGTCAAACAGCAAATGTTCCGGGACGAATTGGGTGTTCCGGCGATTTCGACGCTTTCCAGCATGAAAAAATACATCTTTGATTTGGGGCAAGGAAAGAAAGATTCGATCTATCCTTTGGATAAAAAATGGGCATATCATGATGCCTGGGACGGGAATGGCTATGCTTACGGGGCTTACGACAGAGCTATCAGAGAAGAATACGGACAACCCTCAACCGTGGAAGAATATGTCCGTCATGCACAATATGTGAATGCAGGAAGTTACAGGGCCATGTTTGAAGCAGCCAACCATCGTATGTGGGATATTACTTCAGGGGTGATGCTTTGGAAACTCAATGCAACCTGGCCGCAAGTATTGTGGCAGATTTACGACTGGTTCCTAAACCCCAATGCGGCCTATTTTTACACAAAGAAAGCATTGGAACAGGTTCATATACAACTGAATGAAAATGATTTTACAGTATCGGTCATAAACACGAATCATCAGGCACATCAAAATCTGACGGCAAATGTCAGGGTGCTGAACTCCGATATGAAAGTGAAATGGGAAAAAGAGGAAAAATTCGACATGGAGGAAGATCGTTACAAGGAACTTTTCAAACTGCCGGTGCAGAAAGGTTTGACTCCAGTCTATTTTGTCAAACTCATACTGAAAGATGTGAAAGGCAACATCGTATCCGATAATTTCTACTGGTTCTCTTCAGCAAAGAATCAAGTTGACTTAAGTGAAATTACCAGAATGCCAAAAGTCAAATTGAAAATATCGCACAACTTTAGCTGGAAGGGTGACGAAGGCGTTATGGAAGTAAAAGTAAAGAATCCCTCAAACAAACTTGCGTTTTTCAACCGGCTTATGATCACAAAGGGAGAGAAAGGGGATGAAGTTCTGCCTACGTTCTGGAGTGATAATTACTTCAGTCTACTTCCGGGAGAAGAGAAAGTGATTACAGCTCATTTTTACAGGCCGGATTTGGATGGAAAAGAGCCTGTTCTTGTGATAGATAAAGATATATAAAATTGGTTTTCATAAAAATATAAAAATAAAATCTCATTATGAAACGAGCATGTTTTTGTAAAAACGTCCAAGTTTATGATAAAATGGACATGCGAGTTCCATATGACCTTAAACGAAAAAATTATTATCGTATGAAACACAGCATTTTCTCTCATGCAGCAATGATCTGCTGCATGGTATTGTTTTCTATTTTTCCGGATTTTGCCTCTAATAATCCAACGAATAAAACCGTTAAAGTCGGATTCTCTTCCGTTGAATTGACAAGTTGCATTAAAAGCAAACAGGGTTATCGGTTGCCTCTGGAAGCGAAGTGTATGGCTCTTGAAAGGAACCGGCAAAATACACTGATTTATGCATTGGATTTCATGGAAGTGTCCAATGAGTTTTGTTATTATGTCCAGACAGAGATCGGCAAAGAATTGAACATCAACCCTGAATCTATTCTCCTTCACACTACCCATACACATAGTGCTCCGGCAGATTATAATCAGGGAATGCCGGAAATTGACAAACAGAAACTTGCGGTTTTGCTGATTCAGGCTGCCAAGGAAGCAATGGCAAAAGCCAAACCGGCAAAAGTGAAAATCGGTGAAGAAAATATAGGTAAAAGCCTAAGCGTTAACAGAAGGCACGATACCGGAACAGGCTTGGGTATTCAAACCTATTGGTTCGGATATCAATACGCCGAAAATGACGACAGACCTGAAGCCTCCGCACTGATTAACGAAATGTCATCCCGTTGGATGGGTAAAATGGGTAATTATAAAAGCGGGCCTGACAAGGTCTATTTTGACAGAGCAGTAGATTCCTTGGTTCAAGTCATGTATTTTGTTGATTTACAGAATAAACCACTGGGAAGTATCGTCCGTTTTTCAGCACATCCCCATCTGGCATCTTTTTTTAAGAACCAATTGTTCGATCCCGATTTCCCCGGTCGTACACGCCGGTTCATGGAAAAAGAACTGGGCGGACAATGCCTGTTCCTGCAAGGAGGTGCCGGAGACCTTGTCCCCAAAGAAAAAGTGAAGTACCAATTGAGTGACAATTATAAGTTTAGAAACGTTTACCTGGGACCGATAAGTAGATTTTATGCGGTTGACGAAGACAAACTACTTTCTGAAATAAACCGCATCGGTGAAGATATTGCCCATGCTGCCGTTAAAGCCTTGGGAAGAGAGAAATTCACGAAACTGACGATGGTTGATTACACTTTCAAACCATTGAACATACCGCTCAACCCTTCCCTTCTAAATTCCAAAAAAGAAATCGAAATGGTACGCAAAGCACTGACAAACGAATACAACGATTATAAGAATACAAACGGAACCTTGAATGAAATACGACGTCTGGCAAATGTCATGAACTGGCTTGATTGGGGAGCCTATTATGCATTGGGTTATACCAGTGAAAACGATCGTAAAAATGGTTATAAACCCATGCCGTATTCCGTTTTACAAATAAATTCAACGCCTATTGTTTTCATGAATTCCGAAATCATGGTTGAAACCACTCTGGCTTTGCGTGATCAGTTTAAAGCACTCAATCCATGGGTTATCAGCCTGACAGGAGGAACGATCATGTATATTCCTACGGATAAAATGTTAGACGACGGCGGATATGAAGGCCGCTCCACCGTCATTGACAAAGGCACCGAATCGAAAATCAGGGAACATATTGCAGGGATGTTAGAGAATTAAAACCATCTCACCGATCTTTTGTTCCCGGAGATTCTTTTAATAAAAACAGAAAATATCAAAGAAATATGAACAGGCGTGACTTTTTTACATTAACGGCATCCGCAGGCTGTAGTGCCGTTGTATTGGCAAATCCTGCCGTTAATAAGATGAGCGAATTCTCAAAGAGCAAAAAAGAGGATAAATCCATGTCTAAAGAGTTATCGGGAGACATCATTGTTGTCGGAGGAGGTTTAGGTGGTTGTGCAACAGCTTTGGCTGCTTGCCGTAATGGCCTGAATGTTATTATGACAGAAGAGACTGACTGGATTGGCGGTCAGGTCTCTCAACAGGGAGTTCCGCCGGATGAGAATCCGTGGATTGAAACTCACGGAGCTCCAGCCTCTTTCTTAGATTATAGAAATCGTGTCCGGGCCTATTATAAAAGGAATTATCCACTGACCGCTGATGCTCTGAATAAGACAAATCTCAACCCGGGTGATGGCTCCGTTTCCCGATTATGTCATGAGCCCAAAGTGGCCGTATCGGTATTGATCGAAATGTTGGCTCCATATATGAGTTCCGGGAAATTAACCATCCTGTGCAATTATAAAGCCAAATCTGCCGACGTGGACGGAGATCTGGTAAGAGCAGTTCAAATGGCCCATTTGATTGATGGGAAAAAACTGGTATTATCAGCACCTTATTTTGTTGATGCCACCGAATGCGGTGATTTATTGCCTCTAACAAAAACAGAATATGTAACCGGAACTGAGTCGAAAAATCAGACCAAGGAATTGCACGCTGCAGAAAAAGCCGATCCGAAAAACAATCAGGCTTTTACGGTATGCTTTGCGATGGATTACCAGCCCGAAACGAACCATCTGATTGATCGTCCGAAGGATTATGATTTCTGGAGTAATTATATTCCGGCATTGACTCCGGCATGGCCGGGAAAATCATTGGATTTAACCGATTCGAATCCGACTACTTTAAAACCAAGGAAAATGGGATTCAGACCCGATGGGAAAAGTACCGATCCGTTGTTTAATCTTTGGAATTACAGAAGAATCATCCATAAAAATAATTTTGTTAAAGGAACATATAACGGAGACATTACCATCGTAAACTGGCCTCAAAACGATTATTTACTCGGTAATCTAATAGATGTTTCAGAGGAAGAATTCAAAAAGAATGTAGCATCTGCCAAACAATTGAACCTATCACTGTTCTATTGGCTCCAAACAAGCGCACCACGTGCAGACGGAGGTTTAGGCTGGCCCGGATTAAGGTTACGTGGAGATGTCATGGGAACTGAAGATGGAATGGCTAAATATCCGTATATCCGTGAATCAAGGAGAATCAAAGCGTTGCTGACCATATTGGAAGAACATGTCGGTGCAGAAAACAGGAAATTGGTTGCCGGTGAAACAGAGGGTAAAAAAGCAATTGATTTTAAGGATAGCGTTGGCATCGGGTATTACCATATTGATTTGCATCCGAGTACCAAAGGGAATAATTATATCGATATCGATTCCCTTCCGTTTCAAATTCCTTTGGGTGCACTATTACCCCAAAGAGTCAACAATCTACTACCTGCAAATAAAAACATCGGTACGACTCATATCACCAACGGTTGCTATCGATTGCATCCGATAGAATGGAGTATAGGAGAAGCGGTAGGAATGTTGATTGCCTTTTCAAAAAATAAAAAAATACCGGTCAAAGCTATTAGAGAACGAAATGATTTATTATCCGAATTTCAGGAACTCATTCGGAGTCAAGGAGTTGAAACGCATTGGCATATTTAAACAAGCCCGTTGTGCCATTGACAATCTAATGTGTACCCGGATTTCACATCATTTATAATCCTATTAAAATGAAACAATTAATCAGCATCCTTTGTCTTACATTATACAGTTTAACTATATATAGCCAACAGACAGAAAGTATTGTTTCTATTATTCCCGAACCGGTGTCGGTCGTTAAAAAAACCGGCTATTTTGTTTTTGGAAAAAAGGTTGTTGTGCTAGCCCCTGCGAATAAAGAACTTGACCGGACGATTGCGTTCCTGAAACAAAAACTGTCTACAGCCACAGGCTGCAAAGTAAACGTTAAGGCCTCAAAATCAGGTTTGAAAAGCATTCAGCTCGTCCTCAACGACAAGGTTAATCCCATACTGGGAGAGGAAGGTTATGTCTTGTCGGTTACACCTCAAAAAGTGGTTATCAAAGCCAATAAGCCGGCCGGATTGTTTTACGGCGCACAAAGTTTCATTCAGCTCTTCCCGCCTGAAATAGAAAGCAAGGATCTTGTGAAAAATGTTTCGTGGAAAGTCCCTGCCGTCGAGATAACCGATTATCCAAAAACGGGCTGGCGCGGACTGATGTTGGATGTTGCCCGGCATTTCTTTACGGTGGATGAAGTGAAACAATACATTGACGTCATGGCACGATATAAGTACAATATGTTGCATCTGCACCTGACCGATGATGAAGGTTGGAGAATTGAGATTGAAAGTCTTCCGAGACTCACCGAAGTTGGTGCCTGGCGGGTGGAGAAAATCGGAAATTTCGGCCAATTCTCCGCTCCGCTTCCGGATGAACCTAAAAATTACGGGGGCTTCTACACCCATCAGGATATTAAAGAGTTGGTACAATATGCCGGGGAACGGTTTGTGAATATTATGCCGGAAATAGATGTACCGGGACACTGTCTCGCCGCCATAGTTTCCTATCCGGAATTGTCCTGCACGGAAGGTGCCGATAAATACGGCATTCGTGCGGGAGAACCTATTACGGATCGATCGCAAGGTGTGGTTCCGGTTGGTATGGTGGACAATACGCTTTGTCCTGCCAACGAAAAGGTTTATGATTTTTTGGACAAAGTGATGACCGAAGTGGCGGAATTATTTCCCTATTCGTACATTCATATAGGCGGTGATGAGGTTTTTCACAATTACTGGGCGAAAAGTACGGAGATTCTGGAACTGATGCATCGCGAAGGTTTGACCACTTATTCGCAGGTTCAGGCTTATATGAACAAGCGACTGGAAAAAATCATTCAATCCAAAGGTAAAAAAATGATGGGTTGGGCGGAAATATTGGAAGGTGGCATTGCTCAGACTACGGCCCTGATGAGCTGGCGCAGTACAAATTCAGGAATAGAAGCTTCCAAATCCGGCCATGAGGTGGTGATGAGCCCGAATGATTATACCTATATCGACCAGATGCAGGGTGATGCATCCACGGAACCTCCGGTGTATAAAACCTTACGACTGAATAAGACCTACCAGTTCAATCCTTTTCCGGAAGGAGCCGATGTGAAATACATATTGGGTGGACAAGCTAACTTGTGGACGGAACAGGTTTATAATATCCGTCAGGCGGAATACATGACCTGGCCCCGTGGCTTTGCGATAGCAGAAGCAGTTTGGTCACCGAAAGAGAATAAAAACTGGGACAACTTTATCAGGAAGACCGAAGACCACTTCAAAAGACTGGATTATGCAGATATCAAGTATTCTCCGGCCATGTATGATCCGATTGTAAATGTAACCAAAAAAGCCGACAAATATTATGTGGATTTAAGTACCGAAATTGATGGATTGGATATTTACACCAGCTTTGATAACTCCTCTCCCGACTGTTTCTATCCGAAATATAAAGAACCGTTGTTGATTCCGAAAGACGCTTCTCTCATGCGTATAATCACGTATAAAGGCAAAAGACCTATGGGGCGGTTGATGACCGTCAGGGTAGAAGATTTGAAGAAAAGGGTGAAATAAAACATGCGAAAAAGAAACTAAGCTCTCAGGTATTTGGAAGTTCGTCGGTTGACAGACCCATACGTTTTCGTAATAATATATAACTATATTAAAGTCAATGCTTTACCTAATTCTAACAAAACTGTCTGATTTTTAAATCACTTCTTTCAATTTATAAAAAACCGTTATAATAAATTATGAGTCTGATTACAGTTTCTGTTTTTGTGTTGATTGCCATTGTGTTAATCGTTTTGCTGACCTCGGTTTTGAAACTGAATGCTTTCGTGTCGCTATTTGCAGTTTCTTTATTGTTGGCTCTAACGGCATTGCCCGGTCGCGATGTAATCAGTGTAATGAAAGACGGTTTCGGAAGTACGATGTCTTCCATCGGATTTCTGATCATTTTTGGAGCCATGATTGCCGTTATGCTTGAAAAATCGGGAGGAGCAGTAAGCATTGCCAACTATATGCTTTCCAAAACAGGCAATAATAAAGCCGCCGCGGCTCTTGGCATCACCGGATTCATTGCCGGAATGCCCATTTTTTGTGATTCCGGATTTATCATTCTTAGCGGATTGGCCAAATCATTCAGTGCCAAATCGAAAATAGCATTACCTTTTGTAGCCATTGTATTGGCGACATCATTGTATTCCGTTCATTGTCTGCTACCAACACATCCGGGGACTTTGGCAGCTGCATCGTTTGTTGTTCCCATGCTTCCAGCTCTTGGTTTGCAAACAGAAACAGGCAAGCTATTGACCATGATATCAATGGGAGCAGGTTCTATGATGATCTCACATGCCAACGATGCTTATTTCTGGGTGATAACACGTTTCTCGGGAATCAATGTCAATACAACGCTGAAAGTATATTCAACGGCAACCGTTGTAATGGGCGTTACGGTCTTTCTTTGTGTCCTTTTGACGTCCTATTTTGTCCTTTAAGTCTTCGACTATGAAAATGAAAACAGTTGCAGAACAAATATTTCTTTCGGGAGTGGGCGGTCAACTTGCCAAGGCAATTTATCCTGCTACTACCATAAGTCTTATTTTATCGGATGTCATCGGCAATCCGGTTGATGTCATTGCATCAGGGCCGACTTGCGGGGATCAATCAACCTTTGCCGATGCTTTTGAAGTAATAAAAAAATACCGGCTATTAGAAAAGCTGCCGTCTGTTATGACTCAATATATTCAGGCCGGAGTTGCGGGTCTGATTCCAGAAACGCCCAAACCCGACGATTTTGTGTTTTCCAAAACACAAAATATCATCATCGGAAGCAATAAGATGGCGTTGCAGGCAGCCCGCCGTAAAGCCGAAGAACTTGGTTATTCTTCCTACATTATTTCTGATGGTCTGGAAGGAGATTACATACAGGTGGCTCAATATGTGTTGGAAACGACAGATGAATACCGCAATCGATTTAAAGGAATCAGACCAACCTGTTTGCTTTTCAGCGGCGAACCTACCGTAAGAGTTACAGGAACAGGTTTAGGCGGGCGCAATCAGCATTTGGCTTTGTATTGTGCGACGAAATTAGCCGGAAAACAAGATATAACCGTACTCTGTGCCGGAACCGACGGAACCGATGGGCCTACAGATGCTGCCGGAGCAGAAGTGGATTGTAATACTTGTGAAAATGCGCTGGCCAATCATCTTGATCCGGAAGACTATCTGAAAAATTCGGATTCCTATCATTTTTTCAAACAGCTTGGCGGACATATTATGACGGGATCAACACGGACTAATGTCATGGATCTGATTGTCGTTATCATCGAATGATTATCAATCTATTTTAACAACCAGTATATCTATTAATCATACACTTCAAAATTAATTATTTAACCATTAAAATTAACTCTTTCATGAAAAAAAACAAGATCACTTTACTAAAATGGAAATCAAGATATTTGATTCCATTTTTGTGTGCTTGCTCACTTCTATGCTCCACTGTTGCCTTTGCTCAAACGACAACAGTACAGGGGAAAGTGATCAACACGCAAGGAGAAAGTTTGATAGGAGTAAGTATTAAAGTAAAAGGAACAGGTTCAAATACTGTGACGAATACGGACGGTACATTTAAAATGAATGTTCCTTCAAAAAATGCGACTCTTGAATTTTCGTACATCGGTTACAATCCCCAAAGTATTGCATTGAATGGGAAAACAAATCTGAACGTAATTTTAGAGGAGAACCTGAAGGCCCTGGATGAGGTTGTCGTTGTCGGTTACGGAACTCAGAAACGTGCAAGCATCACGGGGGCTGTATCCACGATGTCTGACAGGGAATTGTTGAAAGCTCCTGCAATGGGTATCACGAATGTACTTGGTGCCCGTGTGGCCGGTGTCACAATGTTGCAGTCTTCCGGACAACCGGGCAACGATGCCGCTTCCTTGTTGATTCGCGGTCAAAGTGCCACCTATATTGTGGATGGCGTTAAGCGCAGTTTCAACGAAATCGATCCGAATGAGATCGAATCCATCTCCGTGTTAAAAGATGCGACCTCCGCAGCCGTTTATGGTTTGGATGCCTCTGCGGTCATCATTGTGACCACCAAAAAAGGTAAAGCGGAAAAAGCACGTATCAACTATTCCGGGACCTATGGCATTAGCCGGAATTCGAACCAGATAGAATGGCTGGATGCCCCGGGTTATGCCTATTGGTACAATAAGGCCAGGGTGATGGATGGTGATGAAGCAGTCTTTACTGCCGCCCAGGTTCAAAAGATGAAAGACGGTGTCGACGGTTGGGGCAATACCGACTGGTACGACAAAGTGTTCGGAACGGGAACCAATTCACACCACAATGTAAGTGCAGCAGGCGGAAACGATAAGGTCCGTTTCTTTACTTCTCTCGGGGCCTTTTCTCAAAAAGGCAATGTTGACAAATACAACTACGACCGTTATAACCTTCGTTCGAACGTCGATGCTAAAATCCGTAACAATTTTTCCATGGAATTGGGCATATCCGCCCGTGTTGAGAAACGGGACAGACCCCGCTATTCTGCAGATCCGGATGATTGGCACAACATCCCCCAACAGGCCGTAAGCGCATTGCCTTACGTTCCTGAAACAATAACATACCAAGGAAAAGAGTATTATACATCCACTCCGACAAGCTCTTCTTCGGTAAGCCCTATAGCATCCATCTATAAATCCGGTTATTACAGGACCAACAATACATATATTCAATCCAACTTTTCCTTGAAGTACGATGCTCCCTGGCTGAAAGGTTTGAACTTCAAGTTTGCGGGTGCTTATGACTTGTCCTATCAATTTACCAAAAGTCTTTCCATTCCGTTCAAAACAGCGTTGGTCGCTGCGCCAAGCTCTTCTACAGAAATCTTAAGCTATAGTGTGTTTGCTGATAATTCAGGAAATAGAACCCTTTCTGAGTCTGCTTCTCAGTCAACCAATGTGGTAACTCAAACCAGTGTCAACTTCGACAGGACCTTCGGAGAACATAAAATCAATGCTATCGGTTTGGCTGAGACCCGTAACGTTTATGGTAATGTTCTTGGTGTAACGGGTTTTGGTCTTGACTTTCTTGCTTTGGACGAGTTAAACAAAATTACCAACAAGTCAGGCGCCGGAACGGATAAGTATGCTCTTCTAAGCGGTTCCAGTCCTCAATCCCGTGTGCTTGGTTTTGTCGGTCGTGTGAACTATGAATACAGCGACAGATATTTGGCAGAAGTTTCTTTTCGTCGTGACGGAAGCTCTCTTTTTAATGGAATGAACGGTTCCCGTTGGGTGAATTTACCGGCTGTTTCTCTTGGCTGGAGAATGAACAATGAGGAATGGTTTTCAGCCGATTGGATCGACAATCTGAAAATCAGGGGTGGTATCGGTAAGACAGCCACCTCTGGAGTCAGTCCTTTCCAATATTTGGATTTGATGGGCATATCCACAAATCAAGTCGTTCTTGGTAGTGCAAGCCAAAGCATTGCGTATGCCTCCACATTGGGTAATCCAACTCTAACCTGGGCCAAATGTATAACCTATAACTTAGGTACGGATTTTTCTGCGTGGAAAGGATTGTTGGGCGTTGAATTCGATGTATTCTACAAGTACCAATACGATTTGCTTGCTTCTGCCGATGGCTCCTATTCTCCTTCCATGGGAGGCTATTTTTACAGCTTGGACAATAAAAATAAGATAGATTATCGTGGTTTTGACTTTACCATCAGCCATAACAATCACCTCGGAGATTTCAACTATGGCGTGAAATGGGTCGGCTCTTTAGCCAAACGTACCTGGTTGTATTATTCCGGTGATTCCCAGAATACGCCTGATTATATGAAACTGACCGGTAAGGAAGTCGGCTCTCAGCTTGGTTTCATCGCCGAAGGCTTGTTCCAGTCTCAGGAAGAGATCGATAACTCGGCTACGATACCGGGATCGGCCGTTTTGCCGGGTTGTATCAAATATAAGGATAGAAACGGTGACGGAAAGATTACCGTTGCACAGGATATGGGCTATGTAGGTAAGAGTGCCTATCCAAGGTTCCAGTCTTCTCTGAACTTAAACGGTAACTGGAAAGGATTTGATTTTGATTTGTTGTTCCAGGGAGCATTGGGCCGTACGATCGCTTTGTCAGGAGTTTATACGGCAACCGGTTCAGCAGGTAATATGGGTAATACTTCCTTTACTAAAATATTCAATCACGGTGGCAACTCTCCGGTTTTCCTGGCAGAAAATTCCTGGACTCCGGAACATACCGATGCGGAATTTCCCCGTTTGTCCATCGTCCCTGTAAGCAACAATAACGCTTTTGCGTCTACGCTCTATTACAGATCGGGGGATTATCTACGCCTGAAAACATTCCAGGTTGGTTATTCTCTTCCCAAAAGGATAATCACAACTTGGGGTATCAATAATCTCAGGCTTTATGTTGAAGGGTCGAACATCCTGACATTCAGTGAACTTACCAAATATAACATAGATCCTGAATCACCGGGTGTAAACAATGGATACTATCCACAGCAGATGACTTTCTCTTTTGGTGTTAACCTCACATTATGATTCAAAAAATGATGAAAAAAATATTCAAAATAACGATTTTGGCTACCATTGTAGCCGGATTCAGCAGCTGTAACGATTGGCTGGAGCTTACATCAACAGACAGCCTGTCCAACCAGAATATCTGGGAGGATGAAGCCAGTGCCGACCTGTATGTCAATGGGTTCTATACCTATTTGAACAAATACGGCCAATTTGGAACGTTACAGTTTAAGGGCAGCCTGACAGAGAGTCTGACTGATGTTTTCAAATATGGTTCTTATGCCTTGGGAAACAAAGCCGGACACCCGAACAATTATGTGTTCAACCCGACTATTATCACTTCTGCCGGTTGCTTATACAGCTGCTGGAATGATGCTTATGATGAAATCAGGCGAATCAACCAGTTTCTGAACTCCATGGAAAAATATTCAAATTTTCCGGAGGAAAAAGAAACAGAATTGAAAGCTCAAGCTCTTTTCTTCCGGGCCTATGTTTACTTCCAACTGGCAAAACGCCACGACGGGGTAATTCTTTACACAGACTTGAATCAGATGCAGAATGACAAGGCCCGCAGCACAAAGGAAGAGACCTGGGCTTTGATTAAATCGGATCTGGACTATGCCATAGCCAATCTGCCTGAATCATGGACAGATCCTGCAGATAAAGGCCGTGTCACCAAATATGCAGCATTGGCTTTCAAATCCCGCGCCATGTTGTATGCCGAAAACTGGCAGGAGGCATACAATGCTGCAGACTCTGTCATCATATCAAAGAAATACGGATTGATGAGCGACTATAAGGATGCCTGTGCCGGAAACAACAAAGAGGCCCTCCTTGAATTTGATTACAACCTTTCCGGTCCAAACCATACCTTTGATAAAGATTATGTTCCGTTGAGTGATGGTTACGATTCCGGAGGATTGGGTACCCCGACACAGGAAATGGTGGAATGCTATGAAGACAGCCTTGGCAATAAGGTGGACTGGACTCCTTACCATTCAACGACAGCAACCCGTCCCAATTACGAATCTCTTGAACCCCGTTTCAAGGCTTCCATTATCTATCCGGGATGTTCCTGGAAAAATCATGTGATGCAGAACTCTGTAAACGGTACTTATGGTATGTTCATGGCTTATAGGGCACAACCTTATACTTACGGATATACTACAACAGGTTACTATCTGAGGAAACTGATGAATGAGTCCATCACCGACGTAAAAGGTACTCCAAGTACGCAACCCTGGGTGGAGATCCGTTATGCCGAGGTTCTTCTGAACAAGGCGGAAGCTGCTTACCGGTTAAGTAAGATCGGTGAAGCCCAGAGTGCCATGAATGAGGTTCGGGCCCGTGTCGGGCTTCCGGGGAAATATACGACCGGTGTCGACTGGTTCAAGGATTACAGGAACGAACGTAAGGTTGAACTGGCTTACGAAGGACAATTGTTCTGGGACATGCGCAGATGGAAGCTGGCTCACATCGAGTATAACAACTACCGTTGCCATGGCTTCAAGATTACCGGCGATAATTACGAATATATTGACGTAGACTACCAGGATCGTAAGTTCTTGGAGAAGACCTATATTCTTCCTATTCCTGATGAAGAATTAAAGAACAATTCTTTGATGCTTCAATACGATGAATGGTTATAATAAATATAAAGAATAATGCAATGAAAAATAAGATTATATCATTGATTGCTATTGCTTCAATTGTGTTTGGCGGATTCGGTTGCCAAGAGATTGAGGACCTGACCCCTTCCGTTTCACGTTCGGGCATTAATGGCATCACGGCTTCCTTCTATGGCGATGAAAGCTCCGAAAATGCCTTTACTAGTGAGATAGACTCTATCAACGGCATCATTACTGTCATTTTCCCCTATAATTATCCCAGGATGTCGAACAATGTCTTGACGATGTCTGATCTGACGAAGATGAGGGTTACTGCAAATTTAGATGATAATGTAACCATTTCTCCGGCTCTTCTGTATATGGATTTCACAAAGGACAATCAGATCACGGTGACAGACCAATCCAAAAAGAAGAAAGGATATAATGTTGTTGCGGAAATCCGTAAAAGTGCCGAATGTGCCATCACAAACTTCGAATTGGCACCTCTTGGTCTGAATGGAGTCATTGATGAGGCCAACAAAAAGATTTCCCTGATCTCCATTGACCCTATCGGCTCCGCCTTGGCTACGGTGACGGTATCACACGGTGCTATCATGTCGCCGGATCCGACCACAACGGCTTTGAATTATAACGATGGTGTTCAGATTACCGTTACCGCTCAGAATGGAACGAACTCCGCTGTTTATACGGTAAAAAAAGTTGTCCCTTCCAAGATTGATTTAGGAATGCGTATCGGTAGTGCCAAGATCCTTTGGTCTAAGAAACTGAATACCGACCTTGGTATCACTACCCTGAATATGACCGGTGGCATGGCGGTAACGAAAGACTATGTCGTGTTGAACACCAGAGGTCTGAACAGCATTTACCTGGACCGTAAAACAGGCGAGAAGGTCGGTGAGATTGATCTGGGTACAAACAAGGGTAGTTTGATTAACTTCTACAATACCTGTGATGACGGTGACAATATCCTGTTGTGTAATCTTGCTTCCGCATCAAGTGCATTCAAGGTTTGGAGAATCAACGGCGTGACCGGAACCCCGCAATTGTATATCCAATGGAACGGTGGTTTGACCATGGGACGAAAGTTATCCATCAAAGGCAGTCTTGACGGGAATGCCATCATTACAGTTCCAATCAATGCTGCCGGATACCAATTCGCACGTTGGCAGGTAATAAACGGCAACCTTCAGTCACAAACCCCGACAATCATCACAATATCAGGAATTTATACAAAAACCTGGAATTACAATTGTGATATTGTCTATACAAACCCGACAAATTTGAACAGCGATTATTTTGTTTCAAGCTATGCTGAACCTTATATGTTCACATGGGTGGATGGTACCACAAATATATTCAAAACTACAGCTAAAGCTATTATTAGCAATTATATTCAAAATGCCACGGATTATACGGTATTCAATAATTGTCCATATACGGTAAGTAACTCCGTCAATTCAGCCGCATCAGGTTCTGCCGATGTCATCTATTTGTACGATGTAAGCTCCTCTTCCGGTCTGGCAACCGCTGTATGGCAAAATCTGCCCGATTTATATGGCGGTAAAGGAAATGGTGGAACAAATGGAAATGGTTCCGGTGATGTTGCGCTGAAAGTTTCAGACGACGGATATTACATGTATCTTTACTTCATGTTTACCAACGGATGTGTTGTTTGTGTACAATACGACTGTATCAATATGCAATGATTATTGATTATTAGAAATCTATTTAAAAAAGCCTGCACCTTTCGGTGCAGGTATTTTACTGTATGAAAAATTTAAGAAAAATGACACCTGTTTATATCATTTTACTTACAGTATTTTCCCTGTTTCAGAATACCTCCTGTAAAAAGGAACCTATTGATTATGAATTTCCGGATTCAACCGCTATAACGAACAGCGATAAACCACGTTTCATCTGGATTGATGCGGCAGGAAATTTCAATGATTTTGCAAACAGCAAAGAAAATATTGCAAGAGACCTTACTTTGGCTAAAAATGCCGGTTTTACTGATGTTGTTGTGGACGTACGTCCCACAAACGGTGATATCCTTTTCCAATCTTCGGTAGCCGGAGTGCAACAAGTGGAATGGCTGGGAGCCTGGGTAAACGGTGTTTATTCGAAAGTATACCGTACGGCAACCTGGGATTATTTGCAGGCGTTCATCGATAAAGGACATGAGTTGGGACTGAAAGTTCATGCAGGTTTCAATACCATGGTTGGCGGAAATAGCAGTACATTGGGTAATCAGGGTATTCTTTACAGGGATAATACCAAAAAATCCTGGGCTACTTATAAAAACTTGTCTACCGGAATTACAAACACAATGGATCAGGGAACAGGGGCAAAATTTTTTAATCCTGCCAATGAGGAGGTGCAGGAATATATATGCAGTTTACTGAAAGATTTGGCAAAGTATGATCTGGATGGTATCATCATCGACAGGGGCCGTTTTGACGGAATCCAATCTGATTTTTCAGAGATTACCCGTCAGAAATTTCAGACCTATCTCGGCGGGGTGACCATTTCAAATTTTCCGGGTGATATATTGCCCGCCGGAACGACTATAAGCAATGTCATCGCGATGAGTACCTATCCGACTTATTTTACCAAGTGGTTGGAATTCAGGGCTAAAGTGATGTATGATTTTATGGCAAAAGCACGCAATGCCGTCAAGTCCGTTCATTCGAAAATCAAATTCGGTGTATATGTCGGTGGTTGGTATTCAACCTACTATGAAGTTGGTGTCAACTGGGCCAGTCCGAAATATAATACTTCATCCTATTACAAATGGGCTACGGTCCATTACAAGAACTATGGATTTGCCGCTTTGATGGATCAAATGTTGATTGGAGCTTATGCTTCTCCGCTCCATGTTTATGGCACCACCGAATGGACCATGCAAGGTTTCTGTAAACTGGCAAAAGATAAGACAAAAGGAGATTGCCCGATGGTGGCAGGCGGTCCTGATGTCGGTAACTGGGACTCCTCCAACGCTGTAAGTCAGGACGATGAGAATCAGGCTATTGTGAACTCCGTAAAAGCTTGCATGGATGTATGCGACGGTTATTTCCTGTTTGACATCATTCACTTGAAAAATGCAAATCAATGGGGATATGCAAAGGAAGGTATCGACCTTGCCGTAAAACAAAATCAATGAATAATTTGATGAAAAACGATCTGCAATCAATGCCGTTGCAATTTATTAGTGTAGAAAGATGAAACGAGTATGTTTGTAAAGACGTCCAGATTCATGATAAGATGGACATGCAAGCTCCATACGACTTTAGAAAAAACTTACAGATGAAAAAATATCGAATGATTTTGCTGTTGGCAATGCTTTTTCCGACAGTACTTTTGTGCGGACAAACAAAATATTACGATGCTGCACAGTTTCCGCTTATCGGAAAAATAACAACGCAAACAGAAACCCGGTATGAAAGATTGCCTGCAGCACTGAAAAACGAATGTCGCCCACCGGTGTGGAACTTGGGAAAAAATACCGCCGGGCTGGCTATTCGTTTCCGGACAAACAGTACAAGCATCTCAGCCAAATGGGACTTGTATGAAAACAGATACATGAATCACATGACCGCAACCGGAATTAAAGGTCTCGATCTTTATGCCTGGGAAAAAGACCATTGGCAGTTCGTTAATACGGGTCGACCGGATGGAAAATCAAACGAAAAACAGATTATTGCCAATATGACCCCTACGGAAAGAGAGTACCTGCTTTATCTTCCGTTATACGATGGGGTTACCGCTTTATCGGTTGGAATTGATTCGACGGCAACCATACAGCAACCGGTCTTGAATTTTCCTGAAACCGGACAGCCGATCATTGTTTACGGAACCAGCATCACACAGGGAGGTTGTGCCAGCAGACCGGGCATGGCTTATACGAATATTTTGGAACGAAAACTGAATAAAGAATTTATCAATCTGGGATTCAGCGGAAATGGCCGGTTGGACTACGAGATTGCCGAAGTAATGGCTAAAAGACACGATGCTGCGTTGTTTCTGCTCGATTTTATCCCGAATGTAAATACAACACAAATAAAAGAAAAGACGGCAAAATTCATCGGGATACTTAGAAAAGAAAATCCGGAAACCCCTATTCTATTGGTGGAATCAGTCATTTTTTCACATTCGGTATTCGATCAATCTATCGAAGCTATTGTCGCTGAAAAAAATAGGACACTGAAAGCGGAGTATAACAGATTGAGAAAGAATGGAGATAAAAACATCTACTACCTCCCGTCACACAACTTCCTCGGAAACGATGGAGAAGCCACCGTTGACGGCATCCATCTCACGGATTTAGGTTTTAAACGCTTTTCCGAAAAGTTATACCAAGCTATTAAAAAGACATTACATTAAAACCCTTCATTCCGTTGTTGCCTTTTACATGTCAATTGATAATTATCCGTTGGTAACCTCATGATAAGATTTAAAAATCAGCCAGTATTATTTTGTATAGAAAATGATTTATCTTTACGCCGTTCCGTACAAAAATCCGGATAAATAAAACTGATCTCCTTCTTTCATGTCTGATTTTAGATTAAAGGTTTTTTTGAGTGTAGCGCGAAACCTCAGTTTCACAAAGGCTTCTCAGGAACTGTTCATTACGCAACCGGCCATCACCAGGCACATTCAAGAACTGGAAAGCCAGTTTAAAACCCAGCTTTTTGAACGTCTTGGAAACAAGATCAGCCTGACTCCTGCCGGACAATTGCTGAAAGAACACAGCGAACGGATATTGGCCGGCTACAAACAGCTGGAATACGAAATGAACCTGCTCCACGACGAACATTCTGGCGAACTCAGGCTGGGAGCCAGCACAACGATTGCACAATATGTTCTGCCGGCCCTTTTGGCTCTTTTTACCGAAAAATTTCCGCAGGTAAAAATTACGCTGATCAACGGCAATTCCAGAGACATCGAAAACGCTTTGCAGGAACACCGGATAGACCTCGGCATGGTGGAAGGCAACAGTCGTTTGCCGAATTTGAAATATACAGATTACATGGAGGATGAACTGGTAGCCGTAGCCCATACTCACAGCAAGCTTTCCAAACTGGACGAGCTCTCACTTGAAACACTGAAAACGACGCCTCTTGTACTCAGGGAAAGAGGATCCGGGACGCTGGACGTACTGGAAACCGCCCTGCAAACCCATAACATAAAATTATCCGATTTAAACATTCGGATGCATCTGGGTAGTACCGAAAGCATTAAACGCTTTTTGGAAAAAACCGAATGTATGGGTATTGTGTCCATTCGGTCCATTTCACGAGAACTTATGGCAGGCTTATTTAAAGTTTTGGAAATTGATAAACTTCAAATGCAACGGAATTTTTCCTTTGTTTGCCTGCAAGGTGACGAAAGCGGTCCGATACAATTTTTCCAGCAATTCGCCTTTCATTATAAAGATAAGTTATAGCATATTCTTAAATGCAATGGGGTTTCTCCAAACCAAGGCTCTATCTTTGTACCAAAATTAGAAGAAGATGAGCACCCTGACCTCTTATTTCGAGAAATATAAGAATGTACTTTATATCTTTTTGTTGTTACTATGTCTTCTCCCCGTAGTCACGCCCCCTGTCGCCTTATTTGCCGGATTGATTTTTGCACTTGGTTTCGGACAGGCCTTTCCGAAGTTTAACAAAAAAATGTCCAAATACCTTCTGCAAGGATCTGTTGTCGGGCTTGGTTTCGGCATGAGCCTTCAACAAGCTTACGCTTCCGGAAAGGACGGAATGCTTTTCACCATCGTCTCTGTTGCAGGTACATTGATTTTGGGCACCTTTATTGCAAGGAAGCTAAATGTGGACAAAAAAACCGGATATCTGATCAGTTCGGGTACAGCCATTTGCGGAGGCAGTGCCATTGCAGCTGTCGGTCCTGTTATCAAAGCCAATGATGGTCAGATGTCTGTTGCTTTAGGCACCGTTTTCATCCTCAACGCCGTTGCGCTTTTTCTTTTTCCATTTCTGGGACATTTGCTCGGATTGAGCCAGCACCAGTTCGGGCTCTGGTCTGCCATTGCCATTCACGACACCAGTTCCGTAGTCGGTGCGGCTTCTGCTTACGGAGAAGAAGCCTTGCGGGTAGCAACCACGGTCAAGTTGACCAGAGCTTTATGGATCATTCCTGTTTCCTTCGTCACTTCATTTATTTTCAAAAGCAAATCGGACAAAATAGCTATACCCTGGTTTATCTTTCTATTTATTTTGGCTATGGCCATCAACAGTACTTTTAATTTACCTGTGGGTTTGACAAGCGGTATTGTTAGGATTGCACGCAAAGGCCTGACGCTTTCTCTGTTCTTTATCGGTGCATCGCTCACAAAAACGGTTCTCAGAAACGTCGGTGTTCGTCCGATGATTCAAGGTGTCATCATTTGGATCATTGTTTGTATTGTTTCTTTGTCGTATATTTATTTCGTCGATTAGGCTGGAAAACTATAATAATATTTTGGAAATGAATACATTCAACGACAGAGCCCGGAACTGGGACAAGGATCCTCTTCACTGGGAGCGTTCCGGGGCAATAGCAAACAGTCTTTTGGAAATGATTCCGGTAACCCCGGACATGGAAGCTTTGGAATATGGGGCAGGGACCGGCATATTAAGTTTTTTGCTATCAGAAAAATTCTCCGAAATCACCTTGATGGACAATTCAGAGGAAATGGTGAAAGTCATGCGCGAGAAGGTTGCCACAAGTCAATCAGAAAACTTAAAACCACTGCTTTGGGACCTTGTTCAAAATGATTTTGATTCCGTCAAATTTGACTGCATTTTCTCTCAAATGGTTTTACATCACCTACCGGACGTAGAAGCAATTCTTAACAAATGGCGGAAAATGCTTAAGTCCGGTGGCTATCTGGCCATTGCAGATTTGTTTTCTGAAGACGGGACATTTCACAATGCCGATGCAAATGTTCATTGGGGTTTTGATCCCGAAAAACTATCCGATGCCCTTCGCCTAAACGGATTTAAAGATATCAAACATAAAACTTGTTTTGTCATTAAGCGAAATAATGGCCGGAATTATCCGGTATTCTTGCTGATTGCGAAAACTTGACAGTTATTCTTTTTTGCTTTTAAGCTTCCGCTGATTTCAGGAAAAACAGGAAAAGCAATCAGCTAAAAGCATTAAGCCTGTGACAAACACGATAATTTGACTTCATCTCTTATGATTTTTACCTGATCAAAAGCGAAAACCAACACCATTATAAAGAATCTTCCTCTCAAACATCTTTTATTGCACACTCTTTACAAAGTCCTTTAACGACAACATCACATTCCTCCTTCTTATAGCCCTCCGGTAATTGATATGGCTGGACTGCCACCTCTTCCATACATTCCACTTTCCCACACTTCGTGCAAAAAAAGTGAACATGGTCAGCGTCCTTTTCGTTGAGAACAGAAGTACAATGATTGAGCGCGTAGCGTACAGTTGTATTGTCTGCCACAATCCGGTGAATAATCCCTGCATCCATAAGCGTTTGTATAGTACGGTAAAAAGTGATGCGATCGTAGGAATCCTGCATTTTTTTATGAATGTCATTTTCAGACTGTGGAAGCGGAGCTGTCTGTAAATATTTAACAATAGCTAAACGGGTCGGCGTTTTACGCAAGTGATGCAACGTCAGGATTTCTGTTGGGGACATTTTTTTGTTTTTTTAAGTTGCAAACTTAATAAAAATCATACAAAAAAGGTTTGTTTATATGTAATATTGCTACATTTGCAACATCGTTTCATATATGGATAAAATAGTCAAACATACTATCCAATCTCAAATTGCACTGCTTTTATTGGCCGTGTTTATTTGTCCGTTGCTCATTAAACCGGTTCATGTTCTGCTTGCTCACCATGAACTGCCAGAAAAGATTGGTACAAACGGGCACCAACAAGCAGTTTCAGCAAATCGTTGCAAAGACTGCCCGATTTGCGATTTTGAATTTTATACATTTATTCCACAACAAAAAGCCAGTGTACCGCAAGCTATTTACATCCTTTTTGATCAACAAACAGCTCATTCGGTAAACTGTCACATTCGTCAATCTTCTCATATTTTCCAATTACGGGCACCTCCTGTTTGCTAATCGTCTTCTGAATTTTATTTAAACGGAGCTTTATTGATCAAATAGAGCCCTATTATTCATTACATATAGTTACCATTCGATCAATCATGACAGGTAAATTCTTGTGCATTAAATCCAAAATTAAAATGAAAACAAAAATAATCCTATTACTGCTTCTTGTTTTGGGGCAGATAGCCGGATACGCCCAAAACACGCCGGATGAACACCTATTCGGTCATGTGACCAATAAAACCTCCAAAGAATACATTCCATATATGAATATCTCTATAAAAGGAACAACAATAAGTACAACGGCAGACGCCACCGGTCACTATTTTTTAAAAAACCTGCCATCCGGTAAATACACCATGGTCGTATCAGGTATGGGATATAAAACCATTGAAAAAGAAATAGACCTGACTTCCGTCAAAAGTCTGGAAATGGATTTTGAGATGGAGGAAGATCAGATCATGCTGGAAAGTGTTGTCGTTTCCGCCAACCGCAACGAAACAAACCGTAGGGAAGCACCAAATATTGTGAATATTATAAGTCCTAAGATCTTTGAAAGTACGAATTCCGTATGTCTGTCACAAGGGTTGAATTTTCAGCCCGGGTTAAGAACGGAAATCAACTGCCAGAATTGCGGTTTGCCGCAAGTCCGAATCAACGGTCTGGATGGTACCTATTCACAAATCCTGATCGACAGCCGCCCTATTTACAGTGCTTTGCAAAGTGTTTACGGCATTGAGCAAATTCCAACCAATATGATCGAACGGGTGGAAGTGGTTCGTGGCGGTGGCTCTGCACTTTTCGGCACCAATGCCATCGGAGGAACCATCAACATCATCACCAAAGATCCGACCACCAATTCCATCACACTGGCAAATACGTCGACCCTGATCGGTGGAAAATCGCCCGACATCAATACCACCTTGAATGCTTCCGTTGTTTCGGACGATAACAAAGCCGGTATTACACTCTTTGGTTCGACAAGACAACGGAGTCCGTACGACAACAATGGAGATGATTATTCAGAAATCACCAAACTCAGGGTGCAAAATATCGGATTCAAAGGCTTTTACAAAACAGGAGATTACAGTAAATTGACGGTTGAATACCACAATCTGTACAATTATCTGAGAGGCGGAAACGATTTTGACTTACCGGTACAACAGGCTGATATCGCCGAAGAAGCCGAGTATGAAATAAATACAGGTAGTTTGAATTACGATGTGATATCCAAAAATAATAAGCACCGTTTCAATATTTTTTCATCGGCTCAACTGATTAATCGCACCAACTATGCAGGTGCCGAACAGGATCTGAACGGCTTTGGAAAGACGGACGGCAAGACGCTTGTTGCAGGTGGACAATATACTTATTCCATGGACAAACTGTTTTTTATGCCGGCAGAACTCACTACCGGTGCCGAATACAATGTGGACGATTTACACGATGAAATAGTGGGTTACCATAGAACAACCGACCAAAATATAAAAATCGGAAGTGCTTATTTACAAAACGAATGGAAAAACAAACAATGGAGTATTCTTTTGGGAGGGCGTTTTGACAAACATAGTTTAATTGGAGATCCGATCTGGAGCCCGCGGGTGAATTTGCGCTACAATCCAAACAGTACGTTTAGTTTCAGGACCAGCTATTCCACCGGATTTCGCGCTCCGCAAGTATATGACGAAGATCTGCACGGTACAGCCATTGGAGGGGAAATTTCCTTTATTCAAAACAATCCGGATCTGAAACCGGAAAGATCTCAAAGCTACAGCGGATCCATCGACATGGACAAAACCTTCGGAAGTGTTCAGACCGAATTCTTGATAGAAGGATTTTATACGAATCTGGACCATGTTTTTGTGTTGAATGAGATCGGGACCAATTCAGACGGAAGTTTCATTCTTGAAAGGGATAATACCTCCGGGGCTGTAGTAAAAGGTATAAACTTAGAGGGTAAAATCGTTCCTTCGACCGACTTGCAATTTCAATTGGGAATGACTTTTCAGAAAAGTGACTATAAGGTTGCACAGCAGTGGAGCGATGACTTAACGCTGGTTCCACAGAAAAAAATGTTTCGTTCCCCCGACCAATATGGCTATTTTACGGCTATTTACCAAGTCGTTAAGAATTTCAATGCTTCTTTGACCGGAACGTACACCGGAAGCATGCTGGTTCAGCATTTTGCCGGGTATATACCAAACGATATCGAAGTGAACACGCCTGCTTTTTTTGATTTGAATTTAAAGCTATCGTACGATTTCAAGTTGAACGGCAGTACAAAATTGCAACTGAACGGAGGTGTCCAGAATATCCTGAACAGTTATCAAAATGATTTTGACAAGGGCACAGACCGCGATTCGAAGTACATCTACGGACCTGCTTTACCACGGTCGTTGACTATCGGGTTTAAGGTATTTATTTAAGCAGAAGCAACTCCGGTTTATAAAATGATAAGAGCTGGATAATCTTCAGCTCTTATCTTACACATCACCAGAAAAACATAGACCTCAAACGATGAGAACAGATTTCTTAACTTATGCACACTGTAGCATAAGATACTTCACTTTATTTTGCTATTAGTTACCGGCCACATGTTTCTTTTACAGGCAGGATTAATGTACTTATAAACTTTACCATCAGGTGTAGTAAAAATTACTTCACCTACCGAAATGGCATCCTCTTCAATAAAACATTGGGAAGTCGGTATCGCCGCTGACTGAATTGAATCGAAGCATGCCTTGAAATGTTCGGCTTCACTGCGAGGCACGTACAAACGATAGTCGTTACGAGGTGTTGCTGAATTGGTAAGCAGGAAAGTCTCATTGTCGGCATTATACCTGCCGAGCTTAAAAGCAAAAGGATTTTTGATTTTTTTCAATGTCCATTCGATAAAATCAGCATCAGGTTTAGGCATTTGTTTATATACGTATGCCTCTTGAAGTTCCTGATTATTTTTGCGGACTTCGAATTCGGCTGTGGTCTCAAATTCTCCCTGATGGGAAATCAAATCAATTACCCTTTCTCTGACATAATAGAGAAATGAAGTCTGCGGGTATAACAATGCCATTACATCTAATTGTGTCGAATCATATTTTACAGGAGCAATGAGCCTTCCTTTATAATTAAACAGCCCGTATTTATCGCCGTTTTTAACTCGGATAAGCCGTTCGCCGACTTTACTGATATCGACCTTCGACTGCTTAAACATATCTTTGTCGGGTATGAATATGGACAGTTCGTCGTATATCATCGGAATGACAATATTTCCGTTAAGATCAAGAAGTCCGCATCTGCCATCATCTTTTTTTGCAGGAATGGCTAAACCGTCATCAAATTCCCATAGATCAACCCATGTATATTGAGCAGGGGTAATTATTTCCCCATCCGAATTAAATATTCTTCTTCCGTCAGGAGAAGAAACAACGATGTATGCCGACCGTTTCAATGAATCTGAAGGAGAAGGTGTTGTTTTAAAACCTAGGCAAGAGTATATGCCCGGCAGAAAGCTATTTCCATTAAGATCAAGTATTTCATTGGATTTTGATAAATATTTCCAGTTTTCCGCATATAGTAATTTAGTACCGGTAATGAAAGAAATTCGTTTGTATTTTTCAGTTGGTATGACTTCCGTCAGATTGCCGTTTTTTATTTTTAAAATGCCAAAACCAACCCTACCGAGATCTTTTTTGAGATATTTCCCTCCATAAACCCACAGTAAACTGTCTTCACCCGTCTGAAAACGCAACCTGGATAAGAAAAATTTACCCGAATATGGTTTTTGGTCGGGGTCTAAAATTTTTTCGTTTGTTTTTGTGTTAACAATGCCAAGTCCATTTATTTCTTCTCCAGACACATACTCTTTTCTTTTGGTACCTATAAATACTCGATAATCTCCATATTTCCACTGCAACCTATCTTTGTCTTTTTCACTTGGGAGTTGAGCTGTAGTTTTTTGCACTGTAGTTGAAGATACTTTTGCGGGCTTATTCATCCAATTAACGAGTGCATTGCCAATTGCTTTAGTAACCATGTCGGCAGTAGCTACTGTTGCAGAGCCACTGCTATTGAGGTAGGTCGAAGAAACCGAAGATGAGGAAGACGACAGTTGAGGACTGTAATATTCGCAACCGGTTTTGTGATCCCATGGTTTGGTGGAACTTGTCAATCTTATTCCGCAATAGGCACAGGTAGGATTGCTTACTGCCGGAACTTGGGCAAATGCCTCGGGGGCAAAGATGCATGTGCCGATAGTATAAAAAAATAAAAATATCAATATCTTTTTCATAGTAAAAAAATATAGCCATAGATTGCTTAAATGTATTTGTTAATTTTTCTCCGGTAGTGTTTTATCGAAGAAACAGATTATTTGTTATTATAAAAGGATTTATCATCAAAGAATGATGATTCTTTTAGTTCAACGGCTTTCGGCACACTTTGTTGAAAATCATAAGAAATGTCCTTGGTAAAATGATAGTTACCGCAGAAATTTGATATTTGTAAGAATATTTTTTGATTTTTGGGAAAAAAAGCTGAAGGCGCGACAATATCATTAATTTCATTATAAAATAGTTCCGATGAAGAAGAAAAATTCATCTCGGGACCAAGACTTTTATTTTTATCAGGAATCCCTGATATATTAGGATTTACTGCAGTGCAAGGTGCTATAATCATCAAATCAATTCCTTTTTTTACTATCCAGTCATTAGATTCGTCTTCAATTCCTTTGAAAATATTGGAAGTTTTCAAAGGGAAATAAAGTGTTTTTGATTTAAACCTGTAAACGATAGGAGTGGTCATTTGACTATCTGTTGAAACATCAATATAATCAAAAACAAACCAATGGAATCCTCTACCAATATAGTCAGAAACGATCCCATCAAGATCATTATTCTTCGATATACTGCATTTATTATTTTTCGAGTATTGATTCAGCCATTGATGAAAGCTTTTTATACTGGTTATTTTTACAACTTTAATATTACGTACAGCAGCCGTTTTCTGATACTTAACATTTACATCTTGTAAGAAATTGCCGCTTTTTGTAGAATATAAATATTTTAACTGATGTTTTTTGATTAAATCATTCGTTTTTTCAAATACCTCTTTGGAGGCAATATTCACTATTGGCTCAGACGGAAAAGGAATGAAACGAATTAATCCAGTAAATTTATCTGCCTCCAGATTTTCCCCTAAAACAAGAATTTCTTCATTGGAATTATGTAAAATAAGTGCTTTTTGGTCGCTCATGATCACTTTTGCATCGCTAATAAAAATTCCACCTTCTCCTGCAAACAGAGAAAAAGGGAACAGACTCATCGCTATCGTAAAGCAGCGAGAAAAATACTTTATATGACGACAAACCAGCGATTTCATTTTCTTATTAATTTTTTCAAAGAAATGGATATGTTTGAAATAACTCTAAGAAATGACCATATTAAAAATGAAGAAAAAATACCGCCAAATAAAAATAAGAGACCCTCAAATGATATATAATTTTTTACCATCTCGCCGTCAGGCCCATAAATTGAAGAATTGCTTGGCATAAGATATAAAAAAGAAGCAACTGTGGCAATAATACCGACTACAAGCGTAATATCGGCAATAACCCGCAACCATTTTTCATCCAAAAAACAATGATCGTTTTTTATTTTTCCATCATCCGATGGAACTGTATTTTTCTTATTAATATATTTAAAAAATAATAAAAAGAAACATACAACTATTACAGCTAATACCATTAAAATGATTAAACTATTCATAATTATAAGATTTAAGAATTAATGATTGGAAATAAAACTATATGATTTGGACTCTTCCTCTTTTTTTGCAGGTATTATAATTTTAAAATAGCTGATTTGTGGTAAATCGTTTTCAACTTTTATATTTATCTTCAGTTGGCAACCAGAACTACTATTATCCCATATACAGTTTAATGCCGGAACTTCTTTAGCCGGAACCGGAATTTCACATCTCATAAAATCGAATGGTGGAGCTACTGCTATGGTATAAATTTGATTATCGGAATTATAACTTGGGCAAAATTTTTGAATCATAGACAATATATATACTTTATAGGATCTTAATATTGTATACTGTTTGAGTTTCAGCCATTCGGTTTTCTTTTCAGATGCCGTCCGATGATTATATTCATCGGCTGTTTCATTCGTTTTATGTCTTTCCCATTCTTTTATTTCTTTATCCATACGCTTTTTATAAAATTCTGAATACAAAATTTCTATAAATTTTATAGCCTCGTTCTTTGAAAATTGAAAAGGTATGATTTCTTTCCCGTCTGTGTTTATAATCCCATACTTTCCGTCTTTATTAATAACAAAATATTGTCCGGTAGTGCCCACCGTTATGTCGTTTGTATGATATATAATCGGTAAGATTACCTTACCATAACGGTCGACAATACCGTATTTATCTTCTTTTCTTACAATAAAAAATTGTCCTGAATTTATTATTGTAATATCGGCTGTGTTGTATGAAATAGGTAGAACTTCTTTTCCATTACGGTCTATAACACCGTATTTACCCTCTTTTTTAACAATACAAAACCACTCGTCCTCATATTTTTTGAACATTAAATGCTTCATGTAGCTGCTCCAAGAATAATCACCAGGCATAAGTTCGTATTGAAAAGGAATTACTATTTGTTTGGAAGAAATATCCAAAAAGCCGATCTTACCACCTTTATATTGCATAACTGCGACTAAACCACCACTAACCTTTCCAAGTGAATGATACTGCATAGGAATAACTTCATTGCCATGAAGATTAATGAACCCTCCCAAAGTGAAATATCGTCCTTTGGTCTTTATGTTGTATTTTTTTTTAATTGAATTATTGACTTTTATCTCTTTCCAAACCGGAGCATAACCTTCAGAGAAATCTTCCGCATCACTATAAATCAAAGGGATAACCTCTACTCCGTTTTTATTGATGTAACCCCATTTTAAATGATGATCAATCAACTTGCAGACTCTACCTCGTTCCCAATTAAAATCATACGCTATATCATATATTGGTGGAATTGCCCAATTATTGGTACCATAATGTACATAACCAAATTTATAGCCATCGTCATATTTATTTTTTACGGCATTTGTCTTAAATCCGTTATGGGTAGTTATATATACTCTTTCTTCTTCAATTTCTTTTTCTGATTTTTTGTGATCCACTCCATTTCTATTATTGGGGATTGGAGAAGCTACTGTCTCTATTATCGGTTTTGGCGGTTCTGCAGGAACGTTAACAACGCGATTCTCTTCCTCTTTTGATGAATCAGAGTCTGGAAATGACGACGGTTCTGGAGAATAATACGGACAATCTTTTTCATGATCCCATGGTTTGGTCTGGCTTGTCAATTTTATTCCGCAATAGGCACAGGCTGGATCGCTAACCTTTGGAATTTGTGCAAATGCATTAAAAACATAAGCTACAGCAACAATCGTAAACAATATGGGATAGAATAATTTTTTCATATTATTCATTCTATCTTCTTTTCCGTATATGGAACCGGCCATTCAGAACCTTTACAAGCAGGATTTTTATATTTAAAGTTCTTTCCTTCCGGGGTCGTAAAAGTCACTTCGGCTATGGAAACGGCATCCTCGTCGATGAAGCATTTGGTTGTCTTTATAGCCTCTTCTTTGATGGAATCAAAAATAACCTTGAACGCTTCGGCTTCACTACGCGGCACAGCCAAATAATATTTGTTACGTGGTGTGGCATAATTAACAAATTCGAAAGTTTCGCTGTCTGCATCATATTTGTTTAGTTTGAATACAAATGGATTTTTAATATTTTTTACTGTCAAATCTATAAAATCTTTTTCGGCAATTGTCATTTGCTTATGCAAGTATGTATCCTGTAGTGCAGGATCTTTCTGCCTGGCTTCATATTCTGCGGTGGTTTCGAATTCTCCTTTTTTCTCAGATAGTCGCAACGACTGTAAATAATAGTTGAATGAAGTCTGAGGATAAATCATCACTTGCATTTCCAATTCTTTATCTGTGGTGTATATTATTGGGATAATCATTTTGTTGGAGAAGTCCAACAAGCCGCATTTATCATCACGTTTTACCCACACCAAATGGTCCGGAAGTCCCGATGCCTTGGCAAGTTCTTCGCTGAGATTGAAAATTCCTATACCGTCGTATTTCAACGGAATAACAATCTTATTCGTACGAATATCTATGGCTCCATATTTTCCGTTTTTTCTTACCCAGTAATAATTGTCAACCCATGGGGTTCGTTTTAACAATTCATATTCAAACGGTATCACCACATTATCCAAGGTATCGATTATACCATATTTATCGTTTAATTTGACTGCCAGCAAAACATTACCCTGATAGGTGCTGACTCTTGTATCGATTTCGTCATATTTTAGCGGAATGATTATTCTCTTTGAAAATGCAATACCATATTTTCCATTTTTAGCAAATCCGACAATATCTTTTTGTCCCAGATACATGACAGTATCATAGATGCATGGTAATATTTTTTTTTCGATATATCTTCTTTTTATTTTTTCTATATCGCTCAATCCCCATTGTCGATTGGTTTTATTTATTATATATGGTCCTCCTCCGTTCCATGTAAAGAGATTTTTGTTTTTCAGTGGAATCACTTCGTAAATTGCTTGCCCATTTGGAATGATGACACCAAAGCCTCGTCCGTAATCTTTTGCGATAATCTCACCATTTGGCTGTGGGTAAAGCTCCTGGTAATTGAACCAATACGTAGGACTCATATACCATTTGTCTCTATTCTTGTCCCATACCCCAATTTTCTTGTATTGACCGTTGTCAATAATTTTTACTTCATAATTGGAGGCAATGTCGTTTGTCGTAGTTGTAACGGTTTTTTCTGTCGGAGACAAAAGAGCTGAATTTAGTGCCGACCCCAGACATGATGCTATGCCACCGAGAACAATACTTTGAGTTGATGTTGATGCGGAAGAACTTTTGTTACTAAACACAACAGAAGAAGAGGAAAAAGAAGATGATGAGGATGATGAAGATGAAGCTCGATAATACGGGCAACCGATTTTGTGATCCCAAGGCTTGGTACTGCTTGTTAACTTGATGTCACAATAGGCGCAGACAGGATTGCTCACTGCAGGAACTTGAGCAAATACTTCGGGGGTAAAGATGCATATACCGACAGTATAGAAGAATAAAAGTGTCAATTTCTTTTCCATCTCAATCTTTTTTATTTGACATTTAGAAATTTGATGCAACTTGCCAAATAATTGTTCACTTGTGTGAGCTATAGATTATGGGCTCGTTTCATCTGTTTATGATTTTATCCATTTTTGATAATAAAGGCTACTGCAATGAAGAACCTGATAATGTGGGAAAAAACGACAACCTGATTTTATCTACTCTAACTAAGTTTGCCAAAAAAAAAAACGTTCGGTATTTTCCCCCTGAAGGTTTACCTTTGCTGTTGTAAAATTAAAGCAAAAATAACCATTATGGTCAAATAATACAATTTTTTTCGGACAACCAATTTTTACTCAACTGTTAAAATTTGAGGATGTTGTAAGTTCATTTCCAATAATAAGACGTGATATCAATAAGCTCCTGCCCGTCAATTCTGTATAATCTTTGATTGGTATTTTTTGAATTCAATCCTCCAAGCCTTTCGATATAAGGCCCCAGTTTAACATACTGAAAATCGTTCAGCAAAAAGTCCGGCGGTAATGCCGGCTTTCCCGAATACCAGCCTATTTTCACTTTTGATACGTTTTGATGTTGCAAAAAGCCGGCAAGTTTTCCTATTTCACCAGAAGAGGCATCTCCTCCCATGAAACAAACACAAGTGATGGCTTTGCCGTACTTTTTGAGCAAATCCAAAAGAACCTGCTCCGTCAACACTTCTCCTATATCGTCCCATAGTTGGGGGCTATGGCAGGCAGGGCAATGATTGGGACAGTTGGAAATGTTGATGGCCAGTGTCGTCTCATCGGGAATCTCCTGAAAAACAATATCACAATCAACGTACCGGAGCATAGTATCGCCTGGCGGCCTCCTTTTGCCGGCTTTGGGAAAAATTGCTGATGCGTTTCAGATAACCAATCACACGGGTCAGGTAATCAATGTTCTTGCTGTGGCAGACGGGGCATTCCTTCAGGTATCGTTTGTCTATATGCCCACAATCATTGCAAACGGTATTCGGAATATTGAATGTGAAATAGTTGCACCCTTCTGAAGCGGCAACCCGGAACAAATTGCGGTATTGTTCTTTGCTCAGGTATTCTTCCAGATTCAGATGAAGGGCCGAACCACCGGTCAGGTGTTTGATGTATCGGTTACCGTGCAAACGTATTTTATCGATGACGTTCAACGTCTGATCCTCCACGATATAGAAGTAGCTGTTGTAGCAATCTCTTGTGACGGAATAGCCGTCTTCCTTATCCCATTTGGCGTGTTTGACCCCAACGTTTTCAGCCGGTATCATTTCACAATTGAACATAACGTCCCTGCTTTTGTATTTCCGGTTGTACTTTTCAACCAATCCGAGGACTTCTCCTACAAAAGCCGCATAGTCGGGATTGTCTTTAATTTCAATGCCCATATATTCGGCTGCTTCCACCAATCCGTTCACGCCAATAGTCAGATACTGGCGGCTCATATTGATGTATCCGGCATCAAACAAAGGCAACATGCCTTTTGCCTGCAACTGTTTCAGATTCTCATTGTAAGCCATCTGTACTTTGTGTACCAGGTCAACCACCTCTTCTAAAAAAGAGAGATATGGCAATCCCGATTTCAGCGCGTACTGTATGCAACGGTTCAGGTTGATGGTCAGCACACTCTTGGAGCCGGTTGAGACACCACCTGCCCCCAACGTATAGCTAAAACTGTTGTCTTGTATTTCATTCCGCAAACGGCAGCAACTACTCAAAGAATCGGCATTGTCGCTCATATACGTAAAAAAAGAATGGCCTTCTGCGTACATCTCCGCCGTGAAATCTCCGTATTCTTCATCAAGCACTTCCCCATCTTTGGTCAACAAGGCCATCGTTTCGACCGGAAAGGTCAAAACCGCTCTGGTACGTTCCGCATTGAACCATTTCATAAAGCGTTTTTGCAGCCAATTGAGAGAATCCCAATCGGGTTTACGGCCATCCGGGAAAACAAAATTTTCAAACAGGCTTTCGAAGTAATACTTGTCGTAATATGAGATGTTCCAGAAAACCGCCTGGAAGTTTCTGGCTCCCGTGGGCTGATTGATGGAATAGACGATCTGTTCAAAGCTATCGGTTATGATCTTGTCTAAAGACCGTTGCTTCTTAGAAAGATCAACGATGCGACTTGTATTCAAATAATAATCTTCTCCGTATTCCAGTCCGATAAAATAATTCATATACATCAAAAACTCAGGAGTGGCACAAGCCCCGCTAAGCATGCTGGAGACCATGAATACCATATTCACAAAGCCTCCGCTAAAAGATTTCAGATTGGTCGGCACCGTCGAATTACCGCCTATCGGTTGTGTTCCTCCGATAAGCCATGGATACATGGTAATGCTTGCGCAATAGTTGGCAAGACTTGTTTCGTCGTTTTTATAGATAAAATGGCTGTTCAGAAGCTCAATATACCGGTCGGCCAGTTCCTTTCCATACATTTCCTTTAAGCGGTCTGTAAGCAGCCTGCGGTTCAAACGAATAAAATTTGATTTGGGCAATTCACCGATCAACGTTGCAATATTTTTATTTTCCACATTGGCATTGGCGTCGTATTTGCTTCCGGTAGCCGGATTCCCCGCTTCGCAATAGTCCATCAGAAAACGGAGCTTATCCCGTACCTCCCTGTCTTCCAAATGTTTTTGCCGATAAAGCATATATGATTTTGCCACCCCATAATACCGCTCCGACATCAAGGCGATCTCCACCTGATTCTGGATTTCTTCCACCGCCGTCCCGTTGGTGACACTTAGACGACTTAAAATGTTTGTAAGAACTTCCTGAGTAGCGAAACTGCCTACCGACAAAAACGCTTTTGCTATGGCATTTTTAATTTTTTCGATGGAGAAGTGCTCCTTTTTTCCATCTCTTTTCACAATAAAAATCTCTGAACTGACCATAAAATAATGTTTAAAGCATTAAATGACAATATGTTGTTTATTGCTTAAACAGAGTACGAGATAGTGGATAATTATATTATGACCCCGAAATACAACGCTGCAAATATGCAAATCGGCTCCATCCTATCGCCTTTCACCCGAAAGCTCTGAATAATACGTTTGATAAATAATGGCAGGTCTTCTGACTTGTTTCATTTCGACGCCTTCCCAGCTTATACAGCCAGTGGCAGAGGTTGCCGAAATACTTTCCAGATATGGAACTGAAACTTACAGCTACGGGGATAGTCCCTGATTTTCACAGGATTCCCTTTTGATTCTTCCTCACGTGCATGTGATTGAGAAACCATTACTGGGACAAAGATAAGAAAAAAATCCTTTGTCTTATACGAATAAGTTGTATATTTGCAAATCGTACTTTAAATATTCATGCAAAGACAAAGTGTCTGTTTATGTTATCACGTAAATTGAATCTGCACGAAACAGAAAATGAAAGCTGTTTTCTTTGGGGGGCGCGTCAAACGGGCAAAAGCACTTTACTCAACAGTTCTTTTCCGAAAGCACGCTATATTGACCTGCTTAAATCCGACGAATTTGAACGGTATAACCGCCGCCCTGCACTGTTACGGGAAGAGCTTAGCTTGCTGCCGGATGGTGAAACAGTGATCATAGACGAAGTTCAAAAATTACCGGTCTTGCTTGATGAGGTACATTGGCTTATGACCAATCGTGGTTTGCGATTCATTCTCAGTGGTTCAAGTGCCAGAAAGCTAAAACGAAATGGTACCAACTTACTAGGAGGTAGAGCGATACGTAAAAACCTCTATCCATTGGTGAGTTCCGAAATTCCGGATTTCGATCTGGTAAAAGCATGCAACTACGGCATGTTGCCCCGTCATTATCTTACCGACAATCCTTCCAGGCGAATTCAGGCTTATGTGGGTGACTATTTGCAGGAAGAGATCAAAGCGGAAGCATTGACGCGCAATCTGAGCGTTTTTTCCCGTTTCCTTGAGGTGGCAGCGTTGAGCAACGGCGAAATAGTAAATTATAATAACATTGCTTCGGAATGTGGTGTGAGCTCTCCCACTATTAAAGAATACTTTTCCATTTTGGAAGAAACGCTGATCGGTTATATGATCCCAGCATTTACCGAAAAGGTTAAGCGGAGGGTGATCCAATCCCCACGGTTTTATTATTTTGACACGGGAATCGCCAATTTCTTGCTTAAGAGAACCGCTCTGCACCCTGGTTCGCCTGAGTTTGGGCATGCTTTCGAGCATTTCATCATGTTGGAACTGATTGCCTATAATGGCTATTCAGACCATCCGTGCACAATAGCTTACTGGCGAACGACATCCGGTTATGAAGTTGACGTGATTATCGGCAAGGCAGAAATAGCCATTGAAATCAAATCTTCTGAAGAAGTACAATCCCACCATACGAAAGGGCTGCGGGCTTTTTCGGAAGAATTCCCCCAAGCACGCCTGATAATTGTCTCGTTGGACAAGTATCCCCGCCGCATGAATGCTATTGAAGTTTACCCGGCATCTGAGTTTTTGTCGATGTTGTGGAGCGGATTATTGTTTTAGGCGCAAAAAACAGTCTCCGTTTTTTTTCATTTATCAACATTTCTAAGAGAAAAAACACCAACATTTGTAACTCCAAAACGATTGTTTCCAATAGTTTTTATAGTCCGGACAGGTTCTCGAAAAATAATAACTTAAAGGATGTTTCCCGGTAATATAGGTATGTCTTTCGTTTAGGCATAGGCCGGCAAATCGCAGCGGGTTGATTTCTATCGGTATAATTTTGCCTTTTTCCACCCTTAATTCCATATGAACTGGAATATTGCCAAGATTCAGTAGTTCGTTCAATCGGGTGATGTGTTCGGTAAACATTTCCAAATAATCGTCAAACAGAGTTTTGCCGGTAATGTACAATCGATCGCTGACATCTTTGCCGGAAACGAAGGGATGTTCGAAAATATTGATGATGACCGGTTCTTTTTCAAGAAAATATAAATCGATGTCCGATGATACATGCTGTTGCATGCTTTTCGAAAAGCGACCTTGTCTTTCAGCAACGAGATCTGTTTGTTTAACGTTTCATCCTGTTCCCAGTAAATGAAACAGAATCTAAAATTACTGTGCCGAAATCGAACGGATCCGGATAATAAGGCTGTGTGTGAAAGCGATTGGAAACCATCGCCCCGTAATCTTTATTGTCGCATTTCCAGGTCACGGCATGTCCTTTAGAATAATGCGGATTGTAGTAAGTCATGGTTACATTTCTACGGGTGGTGCTTAGCCAATAATCCGAACCGGCTAACTCGTACCATTCACCGTCATCGGGAAGTCCATTGTGATTCAGGTCTTTCATTACTTGAACCGCTCCTAGTTCGCACCATTGTCCGTAGAGGTTACCGCCGAAAGAGTTACCTTCTATGGAGAAATCTACGCCGTAAGGATTTTGTGGATCATTGACGATAGGCTGGTCAAAACCGACGATGATAGTACCCCCAAAACTTCCGAGAGATACCATGCTCGATGTGTTGCCTACAACATTGGTTGAAGCCGAGCTGATGCCAATGGAAGTATTGGTAAATTGCCCCGGAGCAGGTAAGAAGTCGAACACTTTTGTTGCATACTGTGCCTGCAACAAGTGAGGAAACATCAAGACAAGACAGACTGTTCAGGATTTTCACCTGATTCCCTTTTAATCTTTTACGACGAAAGTCATAAAAAGAACCAAAATATGATGCAAAAATAATTAAAAATTCGGCTATTCCGCCGTTTTTATTTACGATGAGGTGAAATGATGTCAATTATTTAAAGACTTGAACTGAAATTTAAATCAAAAAAGTTTATTTTATGCTTTGTTATGAACATTTGTTCATTATCTTTGTACCGAACATATGTTCAAAAACAAACATTTATGTTTATGAAAATTGCGATTACCTCAAATGGAAACGAACTGGATTCGAAACTTGACGGCAGGTTTAGCCGTTGTTCTTACTTTGTTTTATACGATACACAGTCAAAAAATATAGCGTTTTTGCCTAATCCAAACAAAGAAAGCACAGAAGGAGCCGGGCCGGCTTCAGCTCAATTTGTCGCATCAAAAGGCGTACAGAAAGTGATTTCAGGTGAATTCGGCTATAAAGTAAAATCCATTTTTGAAAGTTTACAAATACAGTTTGTAACATTAACTGAAACAGAAAAAACCATTGCCGAAATTATTGAAATGTTAAATATTAATAAATAAAATTATGCCACGAATGAATAATACAGGCCCTGAAGGTAAAGGATCATTGACAGGACGAGGTTTAGGATCTTGCAAAGAAACTTCAGAAGAGGAAAACACCCAAAAATTAGGCAAAGGTATGGGCTTGCGAAGAAAAGTAGGTGGCGGACAAGGTCAAGGAAAACGCTTGAAAAGCAATATAAAGTAATCGCTAACTAATAAATATCATTATGCCAAATTTAAACAGAAAAGGTCCGAATGGAGAAGGTGCCATGACGGGCAGGAAAATGGGAAAGTGCAATCCTGAAAACAAGGGTAAAACAGACGAAGAAATCATTCAAAACAAAACAGTGCCTTCACAGCCGGAACAAGGTATGGTGCGTGGACAGGGCAGAGGACTTGGCTTAGGCAGAGGTAAAGGTAAAGGATTAGGTAAAGGTAAAGGATTAGGTATGGGTTCCGGAAACAACAAATAATAAAAAAGAAACTGCTTTGTATTATTGCAGTCTTGAATTATATAAAAAAGCATATCTATGAATAAAATAGCTATCCCTTTAGAAAACGGACAATTATGCCTTCATTTTGGGCATTGCCAACAATTTGCACTCATTCATGTCGAGAACAATGTCGTAGTAAGTGAAAATTTGGTTACACCACCCCCTCACGAACCAGGTTTACTTCCTGGCTGGCTGGCTGAACGTGGTGTCACAGATATTATAGCCGGAGGAATTGGACAACGGGCTATCAGCCTGTTCAACGAGCAAAACATTAAAGTAAATGTTGGAGTTCCAACTAAAACACCTAAAGAATTAGTTTCCGATTGGATCGAAAAATCGCTGATAACAGGAGTAAATGCTTGCGATCATTGACAATTAATGAATTTATGAAATGATTGTTGCCATTGCCAGCGGTAAAGGAGGAACCGGAAAAACTTTTGTTTCGACCAATCTATTCCAGGCACTTCAAAAATCAGGAAAAGCAATAACGATTGTCGATTGCGATGCTGAAGAGCCGAATGTTGCAGCCTTTATTTACGGGCACGATATAAGTCGTAAAACGGTCTTTCAGCATATTCCGGAAATTGACACGAAACAATGTCAATTCTGCGGAAAGTGCTTTGAGTATTGTCAGTATAATGCCATTGTGTTTTTACCAATGGCCAATTTTATAAAGGTAATGGAAGACCTTTGCCATGATTGCGGAGCATGCAGCTACGCCTGTCAATATAAGGCCATATCAGAAACGGAAAAACCACTTGGTGTTTTAAAGACCTTTCGAGTAAACGAATCTTCCTGTTTTATTGAAGCCCGTACCAATATTGGAATTTCTTCTTCCGTACCTGTTATAAAAAAAGCCATTAAAGAAGCAGAAGGGCAACCTTTGGTCTTATTAGACTCCCCTCCTGGCATTTCCTGCCCATTCATCGCAACGGTAAGCTTTGCCGATTACATTGTACTGGTCACAGAACCGACACCTTTTGGTTTGAACGACCTAAAACTCTCCGTGGAAACAATTCAACAAATGAAAAAACCGTTTGGAGTCATTATAAACCGTGCCGGACTTGGAGATCACGCTGTGTATGAATGGCTTGAACAGAACAATATTCCATTGTTGATGGAAATCCCGTTTGATGTGGAAATTGCCCGCATCTATTCTGAAGGCAAGCTTCTTGTAAATGAAGACAAAGCCTACCTGGAGCAATTCTTGAACTTGTATAAAACCATCAGTCATGAATCATTCCGTCAATGAAATAGTCCTTCTCAGCGGAAAGGGAGGCACAGGAAAAACCAGTTTAAGTGCGGCACTGGCAACAATTGGAGACAAAAAAACGATGGCAGACTGTGATGTGGATGCTGCCAACCTTTATTTGATTCTGCAACCGGAGAATTGTTATGAAGAAGCTTTTGTTACCGGATTCAAAGCGGTTATAGATCATAATAGATGTACGAATTGCGGCAAATGCATCTCTTACTGCCGATTTGAAGCCATATCCATTATCGATGAAAATGTTTGTGTTTCAGAAACAAGTTGTGACGGCTGCAAATTGTGTACCCACGTTTGTCCGGTCGAAGCAATCACGATGAAACCTTCCAACAAAAGTCGGTGGTATACCGGGATCTTCAGAAATGGAGTGATGGTTCATGCCCGATTGGCTCCGGGAGAAGACAACTCAGGGAAATTGGTCAATGTGGTTCGTGAGGTAGCCATCAGAGAAGCCTGCGAATTGGAAAATCATACGGTCATCATAGATGGGCCACCAGGGACCGGATGTCCTGCCATTTCGTCCGTAACGGGAGCCCGAATGGCTGTTGTTGTTACTGAACCTACGAGGTCAGGCTTGCACGATCTGAAGCGTATACTGGAACTTATTTCAAATTTTAATATTCCGGTTAGTGTCGTCGTCAACAAATTTGACCTGAATAAAAGCATGACCAACGAGATCGACCTTTATTGCAAACAATCACAGGTCACAGTCATTGGCAGGATTCCGTTCGACCCAAATATCGTAATGGCTATGGTTCACTGTAAAAGTATTGTTGAATGGGCTCCGGATGCTCCTGCATCAAAAGAAATATATTCAATTTATCATTCAATATTTGATATGCTATGATCAGTTTCTTTTCCTGTATGGCAGAACATTTCAAATACATTTTATATAAGACGCTTTTTTTTAAAATCAGAAAATGAAAGAATTCAAACCAATCGAAAAATTCCATCTTGACAACATTAAGAACATCATTATAGTTGCTTCCGGAAAAGGTGGTGTTGGAAAATCAACCGTTGCTGCCGGTATTGCCTTGTCTCTGGCAAAAAAAGGTTATAAAACAGGGTTGATGGATGCAGATATTTATGGTCCTTCAACACCAACCTTGTTTCATTTACAAAATGAACATCCCATATCCGAAGATAAAGATGGGAAAACATGGATCATCCCTTTTGAACGGGCTGGCATCAAGATTATGTCACTCGGTTTTTTCATCAATCCGGAACAAGCCGTTCTATGGAGAGGACCGATGGCAACAAACGCACTCAAACAATTACTGAATGAAACAGCATGGGGTGAGCTGGATTATTTAATCCTTGATACTCCTCCCGGTACCGGAGATATACACATCACTTTGGTGCAACAATATGAGATTAACGGGGTAATTATTGTAACCACTCCTCAGCTGATAGCTTTGGCCGATGTTCAAAAATGCATTGGTTTGTATAATGCCTCCAACATACAAATTCCAATTTTAGGTATCGTAGAAAATATGGCTTGGTTCACTCCTTCTTGTCATCCTGATGAAAAATACTTCTTGTTCGGCAAAGGAGGCGGAGAAAGCTTGTCAAAACAATTCAACATACCTGTGATTGCTCAGATTCCAATGAATGAGAATATCTGTAACCAATGTGATGGCGGTTTACTGGAAGAAATGTTACAAGAAAAAGAAATGGATGGTAACTTTGAGCAATTACTAAAAAGCTTTATTTAGAAAACGATGATTGAACATAAATACTCCTTTCGGGTTATGTACCCCGACACAGATCAAATGGGCACTGTCCATCATTCAAACTATGTGAAATATTACGAAACCGCCCGGTGGGAACTGTTTCGTAGTATTGGCATTCCCTACCATTCAATAGAAGAATCCGGAGTAATGCTTCCCGTCATAAAAATGAATTTTAAGTTTCACAAAACGACTCATTATGACGAGCAACTGACCGTAAAAACAACCCTGAAATCCATTAAAGGGGTTCGGATCTGGTTCACTTACCGTTTGTTTAATGAACAAAATGAAATGATCAACGAAGCGGAGACTGAACTCGCTTTTGTCAACAGAGATAATTGGAAGCCATGTCCACCACCGGCATTTGTCCTTGCGGCTATTGAACAACATAGTCCTTCCGGTTTATAAAAAGAGTAAAGCCCTGCAACCTAAGAGTACAGGGCTTTTGCATTGAATATTACAGAGTTTCTTTGTCCCATCATAAATCTAAAGAATAATGGCACATAAAATCAGTCCGCTGACTTGTCCAAAAAGTAAAAGTTTTTTTATTTTTTATTCGGTTTTAGTTGATCCGTGAACCAAGTTTTTTTCTTATAGCCTATTAATCCGGCTGGCTTGACTCGCCGCACCAAACCCGTTGTCTATATTTACAACACTCAGGGTTGTGCAACTGTTCAGCATCGAAAGTAAAGCCGAAATGCCGTTGAAGTTCACCCCATATCCAACACTTGTAGGGACGGCAATAACCGGTTTGTCAACCAGTCCTGCAACCACACTGGCCAGCGCACCTTCCATGCCTGCCACTACAATGATAACCCGCGCTGTCCGTATATATTCCAACTTGTCAAACAACCTGTGAATTCCGGCAATGCCCACATCGACAATCTTCTCGACTCTGTTTCCAAAGAAAACGGCCGTTTCGTATGCTTCTTCCACCACCGGCAAGTCCGATGTACCTGCCGAGACAATGACTATATGTGATTTTGTAAGTTCCGGCTTATTTTGCATGATCCGAATAGTACGGGCTACCGGATTATAAATTGTGTTTTTAATATGAGACTGAATCTGCTCAGCCATTAATTCCGAAACACGGGTGCCCAACACATTGTTACCGTTTTCAAGCATGTGTTGCATAATGATTATTACTTGTTCCGCAGGTTTGCCGTCACAAAAAACAACCTCGGGTTGACCGGTTCGTTTTTCGCGCAACAAATCTATTTTTGCAAAATCCAGCTCTTCATAGCCATTATTTTTATTTTTCATTTTTTCACTTTACGGTTAAGGCTCCCCAACGAATAGCCTTCCAATTCCATACATACATATAAAAATCCATACGATTTCAATTTTTGTGAAACGCGATCCATCAATTCGGTATCGAATAGCTTTTCCCGTTCCGTCGGTGCTACTTCTATGCGGGCAATGGTATCGTGACTCCTTACTCTCATCTCACGAAACCCAAGCGATTGCAGAAATACTTCCGCTTTTTCTATCCGTTCAAGTTTCTCGCCGGTAATCTCTTCTCCATAGGGAATGCGCGAAGCCAAACAGGCAAAAGCAGGCTTGTTGCTGGTGGGTAGGCAAAACATCCGTGATAATTCCCGAATTTCGTTTTTGGTTAACCCGACGACCTGTAACGGACTCTTTACCTGAAGCTCTTTTGCAGCCTTTGCTCCTGGCCTATAATCACTAATGTCATCAGCATTCGAACCATCTAATACCTGTTTAACTCCATATCGCTTCGCCTCTTCAATAACCAATCCAAATTCTATTTTTTTGCAGAAATAACAACGGTTGACCGGGTTTTGCCTCACTTCAGATTCAATTTCTTTTTCAGGCAAAAGGATATGCCTGATGCCGATCACAGAAGCCACCCGTTGCGCATCTACAAGTTCTTTCTTCGACAACATAGGCGAAACAATGGTTATTGCTATTGAACGATCGCCAAGAACATCGAAGCATACCTTAGCAAGTAAAGAACTGTCTACACCACCCGAAAGAGCAACGGCAGCGTTGTCCAGCTTGTTAATGTATTTTTTTAATGCTTCGTATTTTTTTTCGGTCTGAGAGTTCAATAAAACTGACATATCAGGAATTAAGTTTATCTTTTGTCGTCCATAATCCCGCCGATGGAGTACTTATAAAATAGACCTCTTCACCGTCAGGCATCGTGTTAAATCCATCTTTCATCGTCTCAGGATGATAGCGATCTATTGCCTGTTTGTAATCAAGATACTTAAAATTCACACCTTCAATCTCTTCTTTTGATAGATGACCGGGGGCATAAGTTATATTAAATCGTCCCTCAGAGGAGCCGTGAATCAAGTGCGCAGTGGCATGGGTCAGATCTTGTAAATCTGAATTTTCCTTCCATGCTTTCATTATTTTAGGCGTACCGGAATATCCATATTTACGAATAATCTTATCAACCTCATCCTGTTCTCCAAACCGTTTTAATCCGGGAGCAATAATAATTAATTCCCCTCCGTCTGCCATCGCTTTGCGGGTTCGATAAATGGCTTTGTTGGCAACCCATGTACTGAAAAATTCGTTGCCTTGCATAACGGCAACAACTTTTTTAAGCGGCGGAACAATGGTGATATTTTCGACTTTTGATTGTTCAGCCGCCAGTAAATAGGTATCTACATCATCTCCACAATAAAATCCACTATGAACCAGTTTACCTTTTGCATTATACTTCATCACCACCTGGATATAAGCATCCGGAAGTTTTCCAAGATATTCCGACTCGGCTTTATTGAAGCAATGACGCAACGGGGTAACCAGATTGCCAAGATTTCTTTCAATGCCATAACAAGCTGCGGCAATATGCGAAGCACAAATCATCTCTTTTCCGCCCAACCCGATAAAGTAATTTTTATTGTGATTGGCAAAGCCCAATACTTCGTGCGGAACAACATGTCCGATATTAAGAATAATATCCCATTTTTCTTCCATTAAAAGACGGTTGACATTGACCGGAATTTCCCAGTTGGCTTTTCCTCCTGTTATTTTTTCCACATAAGAAGCCGGAATCGCTCCCAGGTGCTTACCATCTTTGATCCAATCGTGCACCAATATTTTTTCTTCAGGAATATCTCCAAACATCCATCGGTTCTGTTCGGGTGTATGCGGAAGGTGTTGTCCCAGAGTGGGCATCACATAAACATCGGCAGCAGGGGCGAAAAAATGATAAAGGATATTGGTTATTGTTCCTGCACCGGAATGCCCGCGTGTGATATCGGGCGGAAGTAATAAAACACTCTTTGGTGAAGAATGGATATGTTCCAAACATTTTTCCGCACTAAGAAGTACTAAATCTTTTAATTGATTTGCTGTGATCTCTTCGGATCTTTCAAAAAACCATGCCATGATTCAATTGTTTTATTAGTTCGATTTCGGATATTCATTATCCTCTAAAGAATAGAAGGTCTCGCATATACTAAATATGACGTTACCGACTTCAAAGATAATCAATTAATGAAAACCTTAAATATTCAAATAATAATCTATTTTTGTATATATGAAAAAGGACACTCCGTATACAGCGGCATCAGACCTAAAGAGAAAAGTCATTTTCTCCTCTGAAAACAGGAAAATAATCTATCAGTTTATTTTCGTTTTCTTTATCTGTGCATTGGCTATATGGTTTTTCAAACATGAAACAAAAGAGATTGTCGATATTAAACAAACACTGGGAAATGCCATCGGCATCTATATCCTGCTGGGGGTGATTGTTGCTTTCCTGTATATCTTCTTGCAGGGGTACATGTATAAATTATCATTTTCGGTGGTAGGTGAAAAAGTATTGCTGCGAAATACCGTTTTACTATTTTTAAAACGAAACTTTATCAGTGTTTTTATTCCTGCAGGAGGAATTTCTTCCATCCTTTTCTTTTCTAAAGAGATAGAATCCGTTGGGGTAAAAAAGTCAAAGATATATTTGGCTTCGTCCATTTACGGATTGACCGGAGTATGTTCGGTTGTTATTTTTGCCATTCCGGCCATGATATACTTGTTATTTAAAAATACCGTCGTCACATCATCGGAATGGTTGTCGCTACTGCTTATTCTCGGACTTCTCATCTTTGTATACCTGTTCATAAAATCCATCCTATCGAAAGGTAAAACATTCGATTTACTTGTTCGACTTTTTCCAAAAACAGAAGCATTCTTGTATGATATAGCCGATCATACGATCAATAAAAAAATGCTGCTGAATACCATCTTAGTATCTATGTTAATCGACATCTCCGGCTTTGTTCATTTATATATTGCAATGTACGCCCTCAATTTCACGCCTTCATTGCAAACAGCCATTTTAGCTTACTTTACCGCGCTTTTAGCCTACATGTTATCACCTTTTATGAGAGGTTTGGGAGCCGTAGAAGCCTCCATGTCTTTTGTCCTGAGCCAATTGGGTTTTTCTGGAATCGACGCCATATCCATCACGTTTTTATACCGTTTTTTTGAGTTCTGGATACCTTTCGTCGTCGGAGCTTTATCTTTTCTGCTCAAGATTAACAAATTTTTACTGCGTATCATCCCCTCCATTTTAATTTTGGCATTGGGAATCATTAACATCGTATCAGCTCTGACACCCGGTATACAATCCAGAATGATACTGTTAAGGGATTTTCTCCCCATAAATGCCATTAAAGCGTCAGAATTTTTCGTCTTAATCGCCGGAAGTATTCTGATACTGGTTGCTTATTTTATGATAAGAGGATTTAATAATGCATGGTGGATTGCTTTGTTTTTATGTATCATCTCGGCCATCGGGCATCTGACAAAAGCCATCGATTATGAAGAATCCCTGATTGCGGTGAGTACAATCGTAGTCTTGATACTTTCAAGAAAAGAATACTATGTCAAAACCGATCCCAAACTCCGCTATGTCGGTTTATCGACCTCTTTACTCTGTATCTTGTTTACCATCATCTATGGGATAGTCGGTTTTTATTTTATGGACAAGTCTCATTTTGATATCGAATTCACCATCAATCAAAGCATCAAATATGCCATACAAAACTTTTTCTTTATAGGTTCACCAGATCTCCTTGTCAAAGATCATTTTGCCAGGAACTTTTTATATTCCATTAATCTTTTCGGTCTTTTCTCCATGTCTTTTCTGTTATATACCATTTTTAAACCTTATATATCCAGACAAAATGTAGATTCTGAAAATGTCCGGCATGCTAAAGATCTGGTTGCGTCATTCGGTCATTCGCCGCTGGATTATTTTAAGACTTATGGGGATAAGCTTCTTTTTATGCCTGAAGGTATGGATGGTTTTATCTCGTATAGAATTGCCAAAAATTTTGCCGTAGTTTTGGAATCTCCCGTGGTTAAAGATAAAAACCGGATTCGGGATTGTATTACTCAGTTCGACAGATACTGTTATATCAATGGACTGAAAAGCATTTATTACAGGGTGTCGGAAGAAGACCTGGCAATATACCGGGAATTAGGGAAAAACAGTCTTTTTATCGGTCAGGAAGGAATCACGGATTTAGAGTCGTTTAATCTTGAAGGAACAAAACGCAAAGCATTAAGAAATGCCATTAATAAAACAATCGCTAGCGGATATAAATCCAAGGTACACCTACCGCCGATAAAGGATGGTATGTTACAAAAGCTCAAAGCAGTTTCGGATGATTGGCTGGAAGAAAACAAGCGTAAGGAAATCGTTTTTTCTCAGGGGCTGTTTTTGTGGGAAGAGCTGAAACAGCAAGTGATTATTACGGTTGAAAATCAGGAAGAAAAAATTGTAGGCTTTATCAATTTGATTCCGGATTATACACCCCATGAGGGGACTTATGACCTTATCAGGAAAGCACACGATGCACCTAACGGTGTGGATGATTATCTGATTCTGTCGATGTTTAATTATTTAAGAGAGCAAGGTTTTAAATCCGTGAATCTTGGTTTGGCTCCATTATCAGGGTCGGACAACTCAAAAAAATTAGTTAGTCAATCCATGCGTTTTGCCTACAATAAAATTAATTCTTTGGCACAATACCGGGGGCTTCGAAACTTTAAAGAAAAATTCGATCCCGAATGGCACAATAAATATTTGATTTACGAATATGATTTCGATTTATTGCAAGTTCCGGCCGCATTACTTAAAGTTTTTCGTCCTTAAGCCCTGTCCGTGCATGGTTATTCCCGACTAAATTCTGATACCAATACCCTTAATCTCATATCGTATCATTTAAAAAAATCGCGCCATATCACACAAAAATAGTGTAACTTTGCATCGTCAAACAAAAAAATACAAAACATGTTCTCTATGAAAACCAAATATGCGCTGCGCGCTTTATCCATGCTGTCTCGCGAATATGGAAACGGAACGGTGTCCATCACTGAAATAGCCGAAAAAGAAAATATTCCCAAACGCTTTTTGGTCAATATTCTTCAGGAACTTAAAACGCTGGGCATTGTAAACAGTTTAATGGGAAAGAACGGCGGCTATTTCCTGACACAAAAACCGGAAAAAATAAGCCTGCTGTCCGTCATTCAACTTTGTGAGCAAAGCATTGGGCTGATGGATTGTGTCAGTGAGACCCATCCGGGTGATTGCTTGTTTTGCAAAGATCTGGAAACCTGCAAAACACGTTCTGTTTTCACCGACATTCGTGATTACACGATTCGGAAACTACAAGAAACGACTCTTTTAAACATATAATCAAATGAAGTATCAACACACCTCCTTTCAAAAACCGGACGCTTATCATGCTTTACAGATTCCGGTTTATCAGTCTGTCGCTTTCGAATTCGATACAGCCGAGGAAATGGAGGCTGCTTTTACCGGAAAATCAGCGGACTACTGTTATTCCCGCATTACCAATCCTACCGTTCAATTTTTTGAAGAACGGATTCGGAGCATAACCGGAGCCACCAGCGTCACGGCACTGAACTCCGGTATGGCAGCCATTAGCAACACCCTGATTGCATTGGCAAGTACCGGCTCGAACATTGTCACCTCTCCGCATCTTTTCGGCAATACCTATGCTTTGATGGCTTCAACGCTGGCATCTTTCGGCGTGGAAACCCGTTTTTGTAATCTGAACGATCCGGAAGAAGTAAAGGCCAACACCGATGAAAATACGTGCGCACTTTTTCTGGAAGTCATTACCAATCCGCAACTGGAGATTGCAGACCTGAAGATGCTTTCCGAAATCACGCACCATGCAGGTGTGCCGTTGGTAGCCGACACTACCGTCGTACCGTTCTGCGCCTGGTCCGCCAAAGATTTCGGCGTTGATATTGAAATCATCTCAAGTACCAAATATATTTCCGGAGGAGCCACCAGCCTCGGCGGCCTGATTCTTGATTACGGTTCATTTGACTGGAAAACCTCCAAAAAACTGAATACTCTGGCCGGACAATACGGCCGTGATGCCTTCACCTTCAAACTTCGACGGGAAATCCACCGGAATTTGGGAGCTTATATGACGCCACAAGTTGCCTATCAGCAAGCATTGGGTATAGAATCGCTTTCACTGCGTTTTGAGCGGGCCTCTTCTTCTTGCCTGGAACTGGCCGGACAACTGAAAACAGTTCCCGGAATCGTGTCGGTCAATTATACCGGATTGCCTGAAAATCCTTTCCACACACTCAGTGAGAAGCAATTCGGTCCGTTGCCGGGAGCCATGCTGACATTTGATTTAGAAAGCCGTTCCAAATGCTTCGCTTTCCTGAATCACCTGAAACTGATCAAGCGGGCAACCAATCTATTCGACAATAAATCGCTCATTATCCATCCGGCCAGCACCATCTTCGGTACATTCAGCGAAGCAGTACGCCGCGAAATGGATATCCGGGATACAACCATCCGGCTTTCCGTCGGACTGGAAGACGTTCAAATCCTTCTGAAAGACATCGCAGACAGCCTAAACGAATGAGGGAGAAGTAAATACCCTACTGGACAAACGTGAAAGAGATATAAAAGAACATCTATCGGTTTTTGACTTATTGCTAATTGCTGTACGAATATTTTGCGCATGATTCCATTCTCTTAGATTGATGAATGAATATTTTGGTTTTTATGCAATTCATTGATTTATAAATAATTAAAAGCTATCAGGTAGATACTGATTAAAGTCTTTGCAAAAAGTTTGCAAATTCACTTTTTAATCGTAGATTTGCATAAAAGGAGCAACGCTATGATAGAAAGATTATTAGAAACCAAACTGTTAGAGATAATATCCAAGTATCCGATTGTGACCTTAACCGGTCCCAGACAATCGGGTAAATCGACTATACTTAGGACTTCTTTTCCCGATTATCAATATGTGTCGCTTGAAGACCCGGATATGAGACTTTTTGCAACAGAAGATCCACGTGGCTTTTTGACCACCTATCCCGATAAAACGATTATTGACGAGGCGCAACGGGTTCCGGATCTTTTCTCTTATTTGCAAACTCACGTAGATAAAGAAAATAAGGAAGGTATGTACTTATTAGCAGGTTCGCATAATTTCTTGCTTATGGAAAGCATTAATCAATCACTTGCCGGAAGAACAGCTATCTTACGCCTGCTCCCATTCTCTCATTACGAAATGAAGGTGGGTAATATATTGCCGAAGACTATTGATGAAGAAATATATAAAGGTGCATATCCTCGCCTTTATGATAAGAATATCACACCAACGGATTTTTACCCGTTCTACATTCAAACGTATGTAGAGCGTGATGTTCGTTTAATGAAAAATATAGGAGATTTAAGCAAATTTATTCGCTTTATAAAACTTTGTGCCGGACGTATCGGGCAACTACTGAATCTATCCGGTTTGGCAAATGAGTGTGGCATATCTGTATCTACAGCAACGGTCTGGATGTCACTGCTTGAGGCAAGTTATATTACCTATTTGTTAAAGCCAGACTACAATAACTATGCAAAGCGGTTGGTAAAAAGCCCCAAAATATACTTCTACGATACTGGTTTAGCGTGCTCGCTATTGGAAATAAAGAGTGTCGAACAGGTCTCTACCCATTTTTTGAGAGGAGGACTTTTTGAAAATTTAGTCATCAATGAATTTGTGAAAGAGTCTCTTAATAAAGGCGAAGAACCGAATTTGACCTTTTGGCGTGACAGTACAGGCAATGAAGTTGATTTACTTCAAACAGTGCGAGGTAAACAGAATGCTTACGAAATAAAATCAGGGGCAACTTACTCTTCTGATTATTTCAAAGGTATCAGCAAGTGGGCGAAACTATCAGGGGCAACGCCCGAACAATGCTTTGCCATCTATGCGGGAGAGAAATCAATGAAAACTTCGCAAGGAGAAGTTATAACGTGGAACAAAAAATGAGATTAAGATACTATATTATAGACTTTTACCGCTAAAATATTACAAAAAATCGGATATATTGATATACTATTAAACCGCACCATTTTGATACTTTGAGATTATCAGGAATCGATAAATGAGGAATTATAATCAGTATCGTTTCTTTCTTTCTGGTGATGGACATCGCTCCATTTGTGCAGCGGCATGGCTGACGTCGACCTCGACGGACAGGTGCAGTGGACACGAAGAGTCCGGCGATATTTTTTGTGACGGCTCTTGAGACTAACAAAAAATGCCGGAGTCGAGTGGACACAAACCTAGACTAGCGGAGACGGAGGTTATGCCGCTGCACGAAGGGAGCGGTGCTTTTTACCTGCACGAAAGGGAACGGTGTTAGATTTCCCGCTAATCTCAAATTTCATATTTTTGCTACTTCTCCACAAGTTTTCCATTTGACCCTTAATCATGCACGGCGCACCATAAAAAATAAAAAGAGCATCCCTATTGTTCAACCGGGATGCTCTTTCTTTAAACTTACCAGAAACTGATTATCTGGGCAATTTTCTTGATCCGTTCTTTAACAGAAATTCAACATTCTTAGTGATGGCATTAGCCGTATAAGTGGCTCCTGTATAACCATCAAGCTGATCGGTACTGACGTTTTTAATGCTCTTCCCGACCAAAGAACGAAAGAATCCGTTTCTCTCTAATTTGTTCACATAGCTTTGTGTCTCATAATTGGAGAGCAAAGCTACTTTCTCAATAATATAATTCTTATCGGTAATGATCATAACCGGCGTCACATCATTATAACCCTTTACGTCTTTGCAATAATTCGCGCTGGATAAAGCATATCCGAGGATTTTTTGATTACTGTTTACAACCTTATACCAATATGCGTTTACCTTTACCACTTTGGCGGCCTCAGGATAAACGCTTTGAACCAATTGTTTGTTTGAAATCTGGTGGAAAACAGGTGCCGGTTTTTGTGTCTGTTGGGCAAAAGCCACAGTACTGCTTAAAAGCAATGCAATAAAAACTTTTTTTAACATTTTTCTATAAAATTATTGAACCTGAGTCTGCTTTTCCGGCAACAATACCAGTCTGGCGTAATTTTGTCCGAAGAATTTCCTAACTGCTTTTTGAATTTCTTTGGATGTCAATTTTTTAATCTGTTCAAAATCTTTGGTCCCGATTTCAATCTTGCTCTTGTTTACAATATCGTCAGTTAATTCATTGGTCCAATAGGCATTGTCTTTCAGACTAACTTCAAGATCGTTTTTCTGAGTTTCTTTGACTTTATTCAGATCTTTTTCAGATACACCGAATTTTTTAATCTTCTCAATCTCATTAAGAGCTGCCTGAATCAGACTATCCGCATTGCTTGGCGCACATTGGAAAGTGATGTGCTCAACAAAATGTCCATAAGGATATTTAAGGAGTTGCCCCCTTGAACGAACACCATAAGTACCGCTTTTTTCTTCCCGAAGGTTTTCGGTCAGTTTAATGGTCAGAATATCGTTCATCGCTTTCATCAGATATTGATCCTGTCCATTATAAGTTGCCGTACCGGTGAAAGTCAGGTTTACATTACACTTCTGATCTTTTCCTTTATAGAAATCTTTCCCGACAAAACCCTTCGGAGGCCTGATTCCAAGGTCTTTGCAGGATTCCCGTCCGGAATTTGCGGGCAGGCTTGCCAAATAGGTTTCAATCAAAGGTTTGATTTTTTCCGTATCAAAAGATCCGACAATAACAAAATCGAAATCGGCAGCATTGGCAAAACGTTCGTGAAGGATTGCCTCCGAACGTTTGTAGCGGATTTGATTCAGATCCTGGTCACTGGGTAGACCTCCGCCTCTGGGGTGGTCTCCCGACATAATTTTGGAAACTTCATTTTGGAAGTATCTTTTGGGATCCATTCTCAGTTTAGCCATGGATGATTTGGTTCTTGCAACAAATTTTGCTGCTGCCATACTGTCAATTTTGGATTGTGTAAAGTATAGATTGGTTAGCTGAAAAAGCGTCTCCAAATCCTTGGGGGTTGAGCTGGCACTAATACCTTCGTTGTTGGCACTCAGAAACGGCTTTACCGAAACCGTTTTACCTGCAAACGCTTTTGCCATGTCGTCCTTCGATAGATTGGCAATACCGCTTTCTGCCAACAGGTTTGATGCATATACGGCAGAATAATAATCCGAGTCACTGACCAGATTATGTCCTCCAAGACTATAAGCAACAAAATAAATTTCATTATTTTTAAAGTCTGTTGGTTTCAAATATACGTTGGCACCATTAGAAAGGGTTAGTCGGGTAACGCCTTCCGCAGCATTCTTTTTCTCTTTAATAATAGAGCCGGCTTTAGGTTGTTTCCCCGGCCATACAAAGCTGATGACCCGATCCTGATAAGGAACCAGCTCTGCGTTGGGAATATCTTCCACAATTTTACGCAAACTTTCTTCCGTAGGCATGGTCACTCCGGTTTTATCCGGTCCGGTTACGATAATCACACGGTTGGAATCGGTCAAAAATGAATTATCAAATTCATTCATCTCATCTACTGTGATTTTCTGTAGCTGGTCTTTGGCAAAATGATATTCGAATTCAATACCCGGAATTGCTTCTTTATTCAGGAAACAGCGAATCAACTCGGAGGCATAGTCTTCCGATACGGATTTGTCTTTTTCTTTGAAATTTCGTTCATACATGGACAGGATGCCTTTTTTAGCACGATCCAGCTCTACTTGTGTAAATCCATATCTTTTGGCTCTTTCCAGCTCCAGAAGGGCTGCTTTCAAACCTTTCTCCGCCCCGTTATCTTCTACCCGTATATTAACACTAAAGGCATCTTTACTGCGTGCGATGTTTTCAAAATTTGTCCTGGCCATTTCATAAGGTGGATTCGAAGAGCGTGAAAGCTGTGCCAGCCGTTGATTCATCATGAAGTAATAAATCCTTTCTTTGATGAAATTCCGGTAATCCCCCAAGGTCTTATCATCTTTATGGTCTTTCTTCATATAAACATAAACCTGGGTTTGAGTGGCTTCTTTGTCCGAACTGATGGAATACAAAGTCTCGGCATGATCCGGAACCTCGAAGATGGTCCGGGGACGAACATTTTGAGGAGCTTTAAGAGTGCCAAAATGATCTTTGATCTTTTGTTCGTATTGATCCACATCAATGTCTCCTACGATAATCACCGCCATCAAATCAGGGCGGTACCATTCTTTATAAAAGCCGGTAAGTCTTTCCGGCTTAAAAGTCCGGATGACGTTTTCCTTTCCTATCGGAAGACGTTTGCCGTATTGTGAATCATGGAACAGAACCGGGAAAAATTGATCCCGTAAACGCTGAGTGGCTCCGCGTCCGATCCGCCATTCTTCCAAGATGATGCCCCGTTCTTTTTCAATCTCATTAGGATCAAAAGTAAGGTTGTGGGCCCAATCTTCCAGAACCAGAAATGCTTTCTCTATCACATCGTTATTCTCAACCGGAATCAATAACCGATACACCGTTTCATCAAAACTGGTGTAGGCATTTAAATTGGCTCCGAATTTAACGCCAACAGATTGCAGATAACTGATTAATTCATTTTTCTCAAAATGTTTGGAACCGTTAAATGCCATGTGTTCCGTAAAATGAGCAAGACCTTGCTGATCATCATTTTCCAGTATGGAACCCGCATTGATGGCCAAACGCATTTCAACACGCTTCTCGGGCAGACTGTTTTTACGTATATAATACGTTAAACCATTGGGAAGTTTTCCGATTCTGACATTTTTGTCAACGGGAAGCGAATCGTTCAAATTGTATTCTTGTGCATTGGCCGCAAGTGTGAGGCCAAAGCACAAGAAGATAAAAGTTTTTAAGAATTTCATTAATCAGGAGCTATTTGCTAATGGTATATTCGTTACAATTATTCATTGAATAGAAAGATAAGTAGTCTTTTCCACCTTTATTAATTTGTTCCTGCAATTTGGCTTTTAACGTTTGAACACGTTGTACGGCAGTTTCTTTGATATCTTCACCCTGAGCCTTCGCTTCAGAAGAACAATGTTCGGGTTTTGCCTGAGCTTTTTCGGCAGCAATGGCTGCGGCTTCCTGTTTGTTTAAAGCTTCCATTGTTGTCCGGCTTTCAAAAACAACGCCGGTAGCAATGACATTCTGTTTCAATACGTTTTTATCAAACTTGGTAATATTCTTTCCGGCATTGACACGAAAAGTTCTTTTTCCGTCTGGAGTAGCCAAAAAAAGTTTTCTGCCGGATGTAGCACATACGTGTTGGGCAACACCTTCAATCTGAACGGTTTGACCAACTAAAGAAGGTGCCTTTTCAATAATTTCCTCAATCGTGTAAATTTTGGATTTACCAGCATTCTGTGCTATTGATTGACCGAAAGGGAAAAGTGCAATTGTTGCTATGGCAACAAACATGCATGTGATGTTCTTTTTCATTTTTTTAATTGTTTTTTGTGGTTTGGTGTATATTGTTTTATTCTATTTTCAAATCATTGAGAATATAAGATGAATGAGCGAATTTATCGATGATAAATAAGACATACCGGATATCGACGTTGATGGTACGGTTTTTATCTATTTCGTAAATCATGTCGCTGGCCAATGATTCCCAGTTTCCATCGAAAGCAATACCGATGATTTCACCTTTCCCGTTCAGGACAGGACTGCCGGAATTTCCTCCGATGATGTCGTTACTGGTTAAAAAATCCACATACATGATACCATTCTCACCATACCGGCCAAAGTCTTTTTGCTCATACAGTTCTTTCAGTTTCGGCGATACCCGGAAATAATATTTGGTCGTATCTTCCTTTTCAATGACACCCAACAAAGTGCTTTTGCTTTTATAGCACAAACCGTCCCGCGGACTGGCCCCTGTTACCGTTCCATACGTCAGGCGCATGGAAAAATTGGCATCCGGATAATCCAGTTTCCCGGCATTCATCTCCCGGAATCCTTCTCTGTATAAATTTCTGGCCTTCCGGAATGCATCTTCGTAATCGGACGACATTTTCCTGACAGCCATCATTTTGTCATATACGGATAACCCAAACTGGTATAAAGGATCTTTTTTAATGCGCAGATTGGGTTTCCGGAGATATTTTTTCATACCGTCCGGTTTGGTAAAGATAGATTTTGCATACAGATCGTCCACATATTTGTCGATATCTCCCCGGTATTTGGTATCAATAATGGTATAGAAATCGGGCAAATATTCTTCTTTCAATTCTTTTTTCAACAATTTTATCATAGCGCAGATGATTACCTTATCGGTAGCAGCATCATATTCCTTGATAAATTTGTCATACCACCAGTTACAACTTTTAATAGCCTCACTGAGATCTCCTTTTTTTGTTTTATCGAGTTTATCAACGATACTGCGGGTACGAATACCCCAGAGACTGGCATCACCGAACAAAGCTCCCGATATAAGTGCATTCGCATATAAAGCGTCGTGTGACAATTCATAATTCTTCCGGAGATCTTCCAAACAATTTCCGTATTTTTTCATACGTATTGAATCTGCCAGAATCCATTTTTGAAAGGCGGCTTCTTCTTCCAGCTTGTTTTTGAGTGCCGAACTCAGATTAACTTGTTTTACAGTCCCCGCGGCAAAAGAGTAGCTATTCCCTGCATTAAAATTCTTTTCGGAGTATTTTAAACGGATGCTTTCATTTTTGTTCATCTCTTTTTCCAATACTTCGATATAACGGCCTTTGGTCAATATGGTTGCCCTATTTTTGATGTCAAGTTCTTCTTGCAGTTCATAAGAACTGATGTGCCGTTGTGTCTTATAAGGGAAGCCCAGAATCATAGCAAAATCATTGTCCTGAATACCTGATAAAGAAATAGGCAGATATTTTTTCGGATGATAAGGCTTATTGTCTTTTGAGTATTTGGCCGGTTGGTTGTTGGCATCGGCATAAACGCGAAAGAGACTAAAATCTCCCGTGTGGCGCGGCCATATAAAATTATCGGCTTCCCCGCAGAAGTTTCCGATACTTTCAGGCGGAACACCGACCAAACGGATATCATTGAATACCCGGTATATGGAAAGAACGTATTCTCCGGTACTGTATGGATCTAAAGAAGCTTCCTCACCTTCTTTCGGATCGGTATACTTTTTTTCAAGGATGTAGGATACCTTACGAAGACCTTTGTCTTTAAGCAACTCTTTGGCCTCCGCAGTGACATCTATTTGTCTGACAAGAGTTTTAACGATCATTCCCTTAATCGGAATCTCTTCTTCCTGAGATTTTGCCCAAAAGCCATCCCGCAAATAGTTATGGGTATCGTCGCTTACTTCTTGCACCCGGTTCCTTCCGCAGTGATGATTGGTTAAAACCAAACCATCGGCAGAAATAAACTCCGCAGAGCCGACATTATCAAAAATCAAAATCGCATCTTTTATGCTGGGATCTTTTTCATTGTAAATCTGTCCGGCATTGAGTTCCAGACCCGTTCCGGTTTTCCTCATTTTTTGCATTAACGGATCATCAATGGTGGAAACTCTCCACATGCCTTCATCTGCCCATGATGTATAAAAACATAAAAGAAAAAGAAATAATCCTGTGATTTTTAAAGAATTCATTATCGTCTATCGTTAAATTTTAAAAATTCAAAGCCATACAGGCCGTTGTAAAATAAGATTGTTGATTTTTAGCTTTTTGAAGTCCTCCCCCCATTGAGAAATTGGCCAGGAGGGAAGGTGACAGCCGGAATCGAGCTCTCAGATGAATCTGGTAGAAGGCATAATCTGTGGTCAAAAAAGCATAATCCGGTAAAATGACACGCGTCGTAATGACATTATTCTCATCTTGAAGCAGAGAAGACGAAAGCACCTTTTTGTATCCGGCTTTTATACTACCCTCAAGGGAACTTTTTGCCAAAGGCTTATGGAAACCAATGGATGCGCTTCCGCAAAGATCCTGTATAGACTGGTGGTAATCAGGCGTGTAATAATATTGTTTGTTATCCTGCCAGGTCCCTTCAATCTGTTCCCAAATGGAGAATTTCGAAAGATCTTTGTCGGCCAGCAAAGCCGAGATTCGGGCGTTTTGGTTACGCGATTGATAGCGATCGCTTTGAGTTGCATAATTCCAGACGACAAAACTGGTATTAATGACAGTCGGATAATATTGGGTTTCGTTGCCGATTACCTGATGAAAACCATATTGACCATTTAAAAATAGCGTTTGGTCCAGTAAACTTCTTTCATGGGAAAACTCGGCCTTTATCCCATTGTGGGTAATGGAATAAGGTGTCCTTTTGTCGCTTTCGCTGGCTTCATATACAGCCCTTCTCAGAGAAATCAGACTGCCTGTGGCTTGTTTTTTCCCCAGATAGTTTATATGAAAACCTGTTGCGTACTCGTTACCTTTGTAAATCCGTTTATAGGTTTCGCTCAGTTCGGAGAATTGTTTGTTGTAAGTCCCGAAACCCTGCAAAAGATAGAAATAAACTTTACGGTCTGATTTTTCTACGTTGATATCGATGTTTTGACGATAGCGTTCGTAACGGCCAAACCAACCGTATTTCCAGTTGCCGGTTGAAAAAGTGATACCCGGATTTATGCGGATAACGGAAACCGTATTCAGAGGGCGTGGGTCCACTTTCCGGTAAGAAACACCACCTTCATATTCCCCCCGGATTCCAAAATTCCACTGATTCCAACGGAAGGATGTACCGCCACCCATCGTATAGGCTTCCCTCCGGTAATCGCCGCCGATTGAATCGGCTATCAGATACGGAGATAACAACGATGCATCTTCCACATCGCGCCATTGAACGTTATTTTTCTGATCTCTGATAAAATTGGCCTCTCCGAAAAAGGATTGTTTGGATTCCTGATGAAAGCTTTCGGTGTGAATCTGAAAAGCCGATGATCCGTTCCCCTCCTGTGCCTGATAGAAACCCTTATCAGCCTTTGAAGTGGAGTAGGAGGTTCCTATGATAGCATAACCGGGAGCCGGCACGGAAAACGTAGCCGACGGATTGTATTCAAAATAGTTTGAATAGGTCTTCCAGGGAGATTCCCAGGCTCCGGCTTCTGTCTGTGTAGTTCCCCCATTACCTGCATACAGGGCAATGGAAGCAAAAGACATGGTTGTTAAAAGGAAATATTTCACGCAAGATAAATTTTTAGAATAATTACTCTTCTTCCACTTTCCACGGTATAGGTGTTGCGTTCGGTATGAAATCTTTGGCGGAATTATTGGTGTCTTGCAAAATGGCCCGCCCGTTTTCCCATTTCAGTACTTTTCTGCGAACACTTTTACCAATATAGGAACCATCGCAATAGGTATAACTTACATCAATGGATGACGATAACGATTTGGACCCGATTGTACCGGCAGTGCCTAAATCCACTCCGTCAAGAATCATTGAATTCGGAACTTTAACCCGGGTAACGGTACTTCCGGAAGCCGTCATCACATTTACGGTATTCTGTGTCACAAAGTCGGAAATAGATCCTTCCGGTTTGAATATGGCATAGGCATGATATCCTTTCACATGCATGATCCATATCGTATTCGAATAACAGAAAGCCCGGATCATATTGGTCACTTCCGGTACATCCACATCCGTTCCGTTGTCAAACCATTCAAAATCGGCTTTTGATAAATCGGCGGGAGAGTTGGCGTTGACGGCCGTGTGGTTAATACCCAGAGAAGCAATAACAATGCTTTTACCGGGTTGAACCGGATACGTAGTCCCATCGCCCGGAACCGTATAGAGGACACCGGCAATCAAATCGTTCGGGTAATCCACAAATTCCGGCACATCCTTGCTGCTTAGGTGTGTTGATTCAACAATGGTCAAACCGTCAGCATATAAAACAGAGTCGGAATTGTTGTAGATTTCGATGTATTGATCCTGATAATAAGACCCGGATTTGGGTGTCGTACTTCCGGTATAATAAATTTCTTTGATGACAAATCCGTTGCTTTGCAGGGAAACAAACAGCGGAATGGTTGCTTCAAATGTTTCTCCGATGACGAGTGCCTTCTCCAGCAATCCGCTGATTTGGACTTTCTGGGTAATGGTTTGTTGGGAAGATCCGACATTGACGGTCGTTTCCAAGGTCTTAACCCCGGAAACTTCTATTTTATAAACACCTTCTTCTACCCTGATAGAGGTCACTCCTTCGGCATTCGTCGAATCGCTTTGCGAACGGCCGGTGGCAATATTCGTCAAGGTTACCTGATATCCGTCGTATCCGCCCGGCAATGCTTCATCCGGCAACGAGATGTGAATAACGACATTGGTAAAAGGAACTTCCTGAAGCCGGCAACCTGTCATCAAACAAGCAGCCAGTGCAAAAACGGTCAAAGGTAGGAGATGTCTCCGCATATAATATCTATTATTCTTTAAATTTTAATCTGTAATTCGGCTCCCATAAACGGCGTAACCCACTTTTGCGAGGACACTCCAAAACGGGAATAATATCTCGGATTATAATCAAACAACCTATTTACAAAAAACGAAAGTTTCAGTTTGTCTCCGATTTCTTTGGTTACTTTTAGATTGACTTCGAGTGAAACCGGTGTTTTTTCGGGTAAGAAATAAGCGTCTGAAAAAGTCTCGATCAACGCTTTAAATGCCGGGGCTGCTTTTTCGACGTCTGTGAACTCATGTGTTACCGCCTTTCCTTCCGAATTGATATCAATGTAATAATCCGGAATTCCGCTGTATTTAATCATTTGGTAATAACTATACCATACACTCTGGATGGAAGTGGAAAATAGCAGCCGTTGTTTGGGAAAATGCGTATTAAAAAAGACGGTAGTGTTCAATTGCCCTCTTTCTTTACTATCTTGCCCGGCATTGTATACGCCTACATAAGAATAATAGTTTCCGTCTTTCACAATAGTCGGATATTCGTATCGGGGCTGGCTGATGTCGTAACGGGTATGGAACCACGCGCCGTTAACAACAATTTCCGTGTTGATGGCTTTGATTTTCCTGATTGACAGTTGATATTCGATGCCGTTTTTTTCGATCACAGCAGCATTGGTCGTATAGGAATAAGGCAGAAACATTGATTTTACCACATAGGTAAAATTTTCTACGGAAGGTTTCCCTGTTCCGGCGTAGGAAGAATTGTCGTAATATTTATAAACTTGCGGGAAATACATGGTTTGTGTTTCAAATCCATTGTTTTCTATTTCGTGGAAAGCCGTCAGGTTGATGGATAGTCCTTTGTAATTCAAATCAAATCCAGCTTCAAATTTCCGGTTTCGTGCCGGGGTTAGACCGTTGTTGGTTCTGTCTTTCAATACCGTTAATAAATAAACCATCCGGTTATCTTCGTTTGCCGTGTAATAATTCAACTCGGATATGTCGTAATAGGCCATTTCCGGATAAAGCTGCATCACCGTCGGAAACTTTACCTGATCGCCGAAGCCGCCTTTTAAGGTGAATTCAAACGGGGATCCCCACAAACGGAATTCCGGTATCTGGTAATTGATGTTGAGACGGGGCTCTGCATAAATCTTATGATACATAGTACTTTCCTTTGATATATTTTCCGGGCTGGTCGCTCTTAAACCGGCCGTAACGGCCAGTTTGCCATGTCCGATGTCTGCCCGGAAATTATCTTCTGCAAAAAAAGTCAGTTTTTGCATGCCCGGAATGTCTTTCGGGGCTCTCGGACGGCTGGAAGAGCTTTGATTCGGAAAAGGTGGCCGCGTCAGATCGTAAATAGCCCCATCTCCAAAATTCTTATCCAACTTGAATTCTCCTCCCAGCAGGAGGTTATTAAATGTTTTGCCGATATTCGGATGCAGATAGGCAATAGCCTGTGAATAAAAGTTGAAGGGCTTTCCGTCAATCCGGTATGTCGAAAGATATTCGGAGGGTAAATAAAGCCCTTCGGATTCACCTGCTTCCTTGCTCAACGTGATACCCATCGGAGAGTTGAGGGTAATGGTCTTTGTCCTGTTCAGAACTTCATGGGTATAGTTGGCTGAAACCGTATATTCTATTTTATTTAAAATGTTCCTGTTGACGTTCCAAGTGCCCGAATTGCTTAACCGGAAACTGTTGTAATCGGATTTATAACGGTCTTCTTCGTTCATAATGTCAGGGTCGTTGACCTTCTTGTCAATGGTGCCGGTATAAGCGACTTGTGTGGTCGAACGGAACGTTTTATGAAACACTTTCTCGTAATTCAAATTGGATGTGATACGCTGGTATTTGTCGAAAGGACTTCGCTGATCGGCTACATAATTCGTGTAATCAATGCCGATATTCAACGTCCCTGCCTCTTTAGGCAAATTAATACCTTTCCCGACATAGAGCAGCTTATTCAAAGGATCCGATTTTATGCGAATATTTAACGGCGTTTTACCTTTTTTGGATTTAATGATGACGGCACCACTGGTTAAATCGCCATACTTGACAGACGGAATACCCCGAATCACTTCGACTTCGTCCACATGGTCCGTAGAGATTTGTCTCAGGTCAACCCCTTTATTGACCGATCCTTTTTCACTGCTGACATCGGTTGATGACGTCCCGTAAAAAGATTGCATACTGTAGTCGTTGGACATGGGCACACCGTCCTGAATAATGGCTGTTCCCATCGCTGTGTTGATATCGCTTCCGGCCTGCCGCATGGAGACCTGATTTGCGGTATTGAGTTTGGAGTCGGATAGCAAACCTCCGGGCAGCATTTGCAGGATATCACTCATACTCGACGGCTGCAGATTCTCAATGGCAGCCAGTTTGATGGTGGAAGTCGTGGATGGCTGCTTCTTTTCACGGGCCATCACATTCACCTCTTTAAGCTGAAGGGATGTTTTGCTGAGCTGCAAATTAATTCTGTATTCTTTGGGCATTTGAGTTATTGTGATCAGCGTGTCTATGGCTTCATAACCCAGATAATTTGAACAAAGATGGTAGGTACCACAGGAAATATTACTGATTTCGAAATAGCCGTTGTTGTCCGTAGCTGTTCCTTGGGCCGATTCGCTTAAATAAACGTTTGCCAGTATTATGGGAAAATGCGTGTCTTTGTCGGTGACATATCCTGTTATCGTATGCTTTTGCGCCCTGACAAATGCACTTGTCAATAATAGAATTACCATCAGGAAAAGTGGATAAAAACGTTTGTACATTGGCTAAAAGGAACAATTACACAAATTTTTTTTTGAAAAAGATAAAAAGTCATTCGCTTTTCCGGACCAATCAAACGAATAACCGGAAAAGCGAATGTCTGTAGTATATTAGAAAACAATAAGTTTAAATAAACCTGCCTCCCCGGAAACTGTGGCGGTCCGAATTACGTAAATGCCCGGATTGATTCCATAGATACGGATATCGGAAGCTTCTCCCTGATTTACGGCTGATTGAACCAAACGTCCGTCCAAACCGAACACTTTTGCGGAAACAATGTTTTCAGCATGGTTGATGACAACCGATCGATCGGCTTTATTGAAATAAGCAAAAACGGCCTGATCTTTCTGGTTGCAGACGGCTATTGGCGTAGTTTGTACGGTATATTTTACCAGAACAAAGTCATAAGAACCTGAAGTTGCAGAATAAGTATCCGTATTATTTTCAAAAGTCAGGGGTGCACTTTTCCCAACTGCCGCTAAATACAGTTTATCATTGAAGCTAGTAAAAGAATATGCTGTTTCAGAAGCAGTTCCTTTTGCTACCAGATGGACTTCCTGGGTAGTTCCATTCGATGGATTGTATCCGGCCAGATAAAGATCGCCATATTTATTCGTCGCATCGGTTAAGGTAAGCCCATCGCCAAAATCGACATCCCCGGGCGTTCCCGTACCGAGACCATTGTAATGACCACCAAACGCATATAAGTTGTTGTCACCCCCGACAGCCAAGCCGTTAACATCGGTAATGGCTGGGGAAACAACGGACTTTTGCCATAAATCGTTTCCGTCTTCAGCATTAAAAGCAGCAATGTATCCGTTCAGATAATTTGCAGTTGTTGCAATCGTATTACCGGCAAACTTAATACCACCGGCATTGCCTTTAAAACTTCCGGCTATAAAAGCTTTCCCGGACTTAACGGTCAAACAGCCAACTCTGGCATCGTTGGCGGTTGAAAGATTTTCCCTTATCTGAACGTAAGATACTGTTCCGTCCGTGTTCAGCTTAATCAATGCCGGACTGGCAAAGGCAGACGGCTTGAAGGTCTTTCCGTCAAGGGTTACATCAACAGGCGTTGCATTGTTCTTGAAAACGCCGGCTGTATAAAGGTATCCATCGTCTCCGTATACCAAATCGGACAGCTTTTCGGAAACAATACCTCCGGATGTCGTTTTCGTCCATACTACTTCTCCATTCTTGTGTCTTTTTTCCGAGCATACAACCAAACCTTTAGAACATATTCTTTGCTGTCATCTTCTTTTTCCTCAAAATCAATCCATTCAAGAAAATACCCAGCTTCCGCATCAGAGAACCCCTTGAATGTACATTCGATTTCCATTTCCATTGTACGCCGATCCGTAATACAATCTTAATGAAAATCTTTCTCTTCCACTTAAATATACTCTAGACTTTGAGTTCTTAAAACATATCGTATGGCATCTACAATAGCTGATTTCCCCGGATCATTCTCTCCGACAAAAACATTGACTCCATTCTTAAATAGACTTTCAGTCCGAGCTCAGAAGATTCAAAAACATCCCCAATTATTACATACTTCCGAAAATTATATGTCAATTTCTTTTTCTCTTTGTAGAAACGAGTAGATTTTTCACATCAACATTCAGTGCATTTACGATCCTGACCAATGTTTCAAGTGAAGGCTGGGTCTCATTAATACACCAACGGGAAACTGTAGCTTCATTCTTACCAAGAGTTTCGGCTAACCATTTTCCGGTTTTATTTTGTTCCACCGGTACAACCCTCAACCTATTTATCTGCTTCATAAATCAAATTATTGATGTATTATGCAAATATGATGATTAACTTTAGATCATATATCATAATCAATAGACAACACTTCTTTATTCTATAATTATTTAGTCTTTCCGATGAAAACTTATAAGAAAATTAGCGTCTTATCAATTGAAACTTTCTTGTCTTTATCTACACCTGCCTTGTCGGCATAATAATTCCAGTTGTGTACCGTATTGTTAATCTGATCAATTATTTCCTCCCCCTTTTTATTGCGGATGGAATGTCCTATCACGATCAGATCTTTCCGTGTAATATTTTCCCGCTTCCCGTTAATACTCAACGCGTGACGGCTTACCCATTCGCTTCCTGGGCGATAAGCATGACAAAGGTCGTACGCCGGAGCCAATTTCCACCGATCCCCTTGTTTAAGAATAAAAGAAAAGTTCTTGGCATGATCATCACAGTTGCGGGCTATCACATTGAACACCATACGGCGAAACATCTGTTCGGCTTCGGCATAAGTCAATTTCAACTCCCGCATAGTTTGGAATAGTTGTTCATAACTGTAACTATTTACCCTTTTATAATCAAAATGTTTCATGGCACAAAAAGTCTGTGTATGATGTTTGGTATAGCTACCTTCCCTGTCAAAACGCCGGGTCATAAAATGGGCGCGTCCGTTCTCTTCCAATAACCGGCAGGGCATCATTTCTATTCCGCAATCCAAAGCCATTAGGTAGTAAGCGTATTCAACACGTCCGTATCCATGGGTTACTCCCAATTGCACTTCACTCACTCCGTCAAGTTTAAGCAACCAGTGTTCAAATCCTTCGGGGGCACGCGTTTGTCCGGAACGGACTTCTCCCGTTTTTTCATTGTAAGCAATCACAGCTTTGGGGCGTGCCCCCCCGGCAGATGTTCCGATTTTCAGTATTTCCCGCATGGCCTTTTCTTCGTCGGATTTTAGATTGGCTACAAAAGCCTCTTTTTTCGAAAGCATCTTGCCGGCAATTTCCACCAAGTTATCTATCTCCACCGAAAAAGTATTTACATTTTGTTTTAAAATGGCCGGCTCAATCTCCAATGCGCCCATTCCCCGTTTACCTATAAAACAAAGCATTTCTACCGGGTTCATACTGTTTTCCGGTCGCCCTTGCTGCGCCAACCACAGATTGATCAATTCATTCCCGTAACGGTCGGGCAGCATGTCCGCGAGCAATCCGGGCAACCCTTTAAAAGTATCGAAAGAAGGATCAGTTTCTTTGCCTAATTCAGGGAAAGAGTAAATTTGTTGTTCCGGGGACAACGGCATCTTTAAGGGGGATAGTTCCCATCCAAATCTTTTAAAATCAGGATCGTATTCAAAAAAAGCCAATCCGGATTTTTCATCCCAGGCAATGGCACCTGCCATTTTGCCCCATATATTCACGATGGCCGTATTCATTATTTACCAATTTTACCAATCAATATTTTCATTATCTGCTCTATCTGTTTTCTTCCTTTTTGGAGATGTAATCCGCTGTCTTTTCTTCCTCTCGGCTTGAGCCAAGGCTAACGGACTTTGCCGGTGGGTAACCACAAAAGCATCTATAATGTGTAATTGATCCAACACCCGCAATACCCGGATAAGTGTTGCGACCGTTACGGTGTCGCCTCTCTCCAACAAACTGAGTGTGGAGCGGCTTATTCCTGCATCTTCAGCAAGCATCGCCTGGGTTTTATTTTGCTCCGTACGGTGATGTTTTACAAATTCTCCGATTTGCCTGAGAATACGGTCATCACTCATTGGATTCCAATCGTTGCGTGATATATCATTCATAGCACAAGTATTTTATATATAGTGAATGAGAAACCACACAAAGGTATCATTTTTTAATCAATAAATTTATTTTTGAATGAAAAATAATTCATTAAACACGAAAACAGTGTATAATGAGTGATATATCACTCATTAAGTATATTTATTTTGCAATTTTATATATCACCCTTTACTCGCTTAGCTTACATACCCCACCCATCATAATAATTTATCACCTAACAGGGTAAAGCTCATCAAACCACACTGACAGACAAACATATTACAATTCGCTATATGTGATATCGTGCTAAAGATGAACTTTATGAAGAAGTTGAGTTGAAATATTAACCAATTCCCGCCGAATATTTGACTTATACAGATTTTGGAAGAAAAAAAGGACATGGATGGACGGAGATTTTTTTGAATTCAATTTTCCGTCCATAACTAAAAGAATAAAGTATTGGATCTAAAGTACAAAGTTCGACATCACATTCTCTCCACCAAATAAAAAGCACTGAAAATCAGTGCTTTTTATTTTCTGCGGAGAGTGAGGGATTCGAACCCCCGGTACCGCAAGCGGTACAACAGATTTCGAGTCTGCCACGATCGACCACTCCGCCAACTCTCCAAATCCGACGGTCGGACGCAAATGTACTGCTTTTCTTGAAAAAGCTCAAGAAAAAGATCAAACAAAAAGGAAAAGTCCGAAAGTCCTTTTACGAAATTTCCTATCTTTGTAAAAAGCAGGAGAACGCAAAACTATTCACGCAGAAACTATGTATTTTCACGATATCATCGGCCAGCAAAAAATCAAGGACAGGCTTATACAATCCGTACAGGAAAGCAAAATACCTCATGCGCAGCTTTTCTCCGGAGCAGAAGGCACAGGTGCCCTGCAACTGGCATTGGCCTACGCCAGATACATTTGCTGTACCAACCGCGGAGAGACAGATGCCTGCGGGATATGCCCTTCCTGCCACAAATTCAATAAGTACATCCACCCGGATACCCATTTTGTCTTTCCGATATACAAACCCAGTTCAGGGAAAAAATGGGTTTGTGATGATTTCCTGATTCAGTGGCGGGAATTCGTTTCGGAAAAAAAATATTTCGGCTACCAGGAATGGATGAGTTTCATCAAAGCCGGAAATTCCCAGGGTGTCATTTACGGAGACGAAGGAGATGAAATTTTACGAAAACTCAGTTTCAAGGCGTTTGAATCTGAATACAAAGTCATGATTATCTGGCTTCCCGAAAAAATGGGTGATGTCTGCGCCAACCGGTTGCTGAAAATATTAGAAGAGCCGCCGGAAAAGACCGTTTTCCTTTTGGTTTCAGAAAATCCCGGACAACTCTTGAGCACCATCCTTTCACGCGCACAGTTGGTAAGGGTAAAAGGCATTGAAGCCGGAGACCTGCGAAAAGCCCTGCAGGAGAAATTCAACATGTCAGATACAGAGCTGGATTCCTGCATCCACCTGTCCGGAGGAAGCTGGCTGAAAGCGCTCGACTACATTCAGTCCGGCGATGAAAAAAGGCTTTATCTGCAACAGTTTATCCGTTGCATGCGTGGAGCATACACCATTGCCAATTTCAGTCCCGAAAAGAAACTTGACAAACAAAAAAGTTTAAAAGACCTCAAAATCTGGTCGGAAGAAATGGCCAAAGCAGGCAGGGAACAAGAGAAGAATTACCTCTCTTATTCCCAGCGTCTGGTTCGTGAAAATTTCATCATGAATATAGGTCAGCCTGACATCAACTTTCTGACACCCGAAGAGATGGATTTCTCCAAAAATTTTTCGCCGTTCATCAATCACAAGAACATTCTTTCTTTTATGGAAGAACTCGAACTGGCAGAGAAACATATCGAACAAAATGTGAATGCCAAAATCGTTTTCTTTGATTTGGCATTGAAGTCCATCATGCTCTTCAAAAAATAGATTTGCATCATTCGGCTTTTTCGTCTATTTTTGTCGGCAAAAGCTTTTGGATCAAGGCGAAACGGCAGATTGAAAGAAAGATTTTCTGTTCATTTTTAATAGGATCAATGGTCTCCAAAAGCAAAAAAAACATACCGGTTCTCCGGAAACTTTAACGGATTCAAATGGAATACAAATTAAATATATGCGGCAGCTGCATGAAGAAAAACGGATGCAGCGGACTTAAGATAAAAAAACTCAACACATTCGATTGGCTCTGTGATCTTTCCCAGGCACAAAAGATGACAGACTGGGTTGAGGTTCAGTTCAAGAACACCCGAAAAGGCTACTACCTGAACAGCAACAAGATTGAGCTTGAAAAAGGTGACCTTGTTGCCGTTGAGTCCAGTCCGGGACATGATATCGGAGAAGTTACGCTTACAGGTGCCCTCGTTTTGAAGCAGATGAAAAAAAGCAATTACCGCTTTGATCAGCAAGAAGTGCGCCGGGTATATCGCAAAGCCCGTCCTGTCGATCTGGAAAAATACGAAGAAGCCAAAGCACGGGAACATGACACCATGCTTAAATCCCGTAAAATCGCCGAAGACCTCAACTTGAACATGAAAATCGGCGATGTGGAATATCAGGGAGACGGAAATAAAGCCATTTTCTACTACATTGCTGATGACAGGGTCGACTTCAGACAACTGATCAAAGTGCTGGCAGAAGCATTCCACGTACGCATTGAGATGAAGCAGATAGGTGCCAGACAAGAAGCAGGAAGAATCGGAGGTGTAGGCCCTTGCGGCAGAGAACTTTGCTGTTCCTCCTGGATGACCAATTTTGTCTCTGTTTCCACCAGTACAGCCCGTTATCAGGACCTTTCCCTGAATCCGCAAAAACTGGCCGGTCAATGCGCAAAACTGAAATGTTGCCTAAACTATGAAACCGATGTTTATGCAGAGGCTCAAAAAGATATTCCTTCGAAGGATATTATTCTTGAAACCAGGGAATGTAATTATTACCTGTTCAAAGCAGACATTTTCAAACGGCAGCTAACTTATTCCACCAGCAAGGAATTTTTGGCAAACGCAATAACCATACCGGTCGAAAGAGCCAAGCAAATTATCGCGTTAAACAAGAGAGGAGCCCGTGTAGAAAATCTTTCGGAAGTTATAGAAGTTGAACAGAAAAGAGAATTCGGAGATGTACTTACTCAGGATGGGCTGACCCGTTTTGACAGGGCAAAAAAAGCAGGCAAAAACAGAAACCGCCACAGACCCGAAAGGCCTGAAAAAACCAATGATTTGCAAAAGCAAGAGCATTCGGATAAGCCTGAAAGAGTTGAAAAGCAAGACAGGATGGTCAGACCGGAGAGAAAAGAGAAGCGGGGACAAGCTCAGGTGAAAAAGCCGGAAACCCTGATTCAGGCAGAAGAACAAAAAGTTGTGAGAGACGAGGCAAACCATCAGTCTAATCCGAATGCCGGTCATAAAAAAAACACAAAGAATAAAAACCGGAATAAGAATCAACAGAACAGGCCACACTTTGACAAGCCGCAAAAACCGAATTCTTCAAATAATGGCACACCAAAGGATGAAGCATGAGGAGTCAAAAGATCATACTGCTTTTCATCATAGCCTTGTTTTGCTATTCATGCCAAAATGAGAACATTTATCAAAACGCCGGGACTATTCCTTCTTCGGGCTGGGCTACGGATCAGCCATTCTATTTTCAGGACAGCATTCCTTTCTCTGCACCTGAGAATATAGGCTATGAGATTGACATCCGCCACTCAAACATTTATCCCTATCAAAACATCTGGCTATATATTCAAACCAAAAGTTCCGACGGAGAAACACGTTCAGATTCTATCAACTGGCAACTTTCGGGAAAAAACGGCCGATGGCTTGGAAAAGGATGGGGGTCTCTGTACAATGTTTCTTATCGGCTTCCGAATCTTGTGATTAAGAAATCGACTCAGAAACGCTGGTTCCAGATCAAGATCGAGCACGGACTGAGAGATCAAATTCTTACGGGCATCGAAGATATCGGCATTCGCCTGTTTCCCATCCGGGATTCGCAGACTTCAGATTCAACGTCGTTGCTCCCGGTCGGCATCAAGACGCAAGAAGATAAAAAGTAAAATGGTAAAAGCCCATAAGGAAGACCCGCCATAGCTGAAAAACGGCAAAGGAATTCCAATGACAGGCAACAATCCCAGCACCATTCCGATATTGATGAAGACATGGAAAAAGAGAATACTGACCACACAATATCCGTATATTCTTGAAAAAGCCGATTGTTGCCGTTCGGCCAAAGTGATCAACCGGAGCAAAAGACCGATGTACAAACCAAGTACTATCACAGAACCGACAAATCCCTGTTCTTCACCAACCGTACAAAAAATAAAATCCGTATCCTGTTCAGGCACATATTTTAGTTTGGTCTGAGTCCCATTTAAAAAACCTTTTCCAAAGAAGCCACCGGATCCGATGGCAATTTTTGATTGATTGACATTATATCCGGCACCGGTCGGATCATCCTCCATGCCCAACAACACTTTGATTCGAATCTGTTGATGGGGCTCCAAAACCTCATCAAAAGCATAATCCGTAGAATAAAGGAATCCGGCGGAAGCTATTGTAAAAAATCCGATCAACAAGTACACCGCACTCCTTGTCTTCAAGGACTGAAAAGCCAAATATATAAAGGTCAAGGCCAATAAGATCAATTGAAGATAACAGATGTTAAACATCCACCAGCCAAAGACATTGACCAGAACGCCCACACCAAGAAAGACCAAGTTCCAGGTCAATAACGTTTTCGGAGTCTGATGGTCTTTTCTATAAATCAGCAACATGCCGCATACAACCAGAAGCGTAATCAACAATACGGCAAATTGCCCCCAAGAAGTATTAGTCAAAAAATAAATATCTCCAAAGCGTATACCAATCAAAAAGAAACCGGCAAAACAAACCATCAAAAACAAGATGATTCCAGGCATCCCCTCTCTGTAAAGCATCATCATCAAGGATAAGAAAACCAACGCTGTTCCAGTTTCATTTTGAAGAAAAACCAACATCATCGGCAATAGAATGATACCGGCAACAGTTATGGCATTTCTGGAATGATTGATGTTGAAATTGTAAGAACTCATAAAACGGGACAATATTAAACAAGTCGCAAATTTTGCAAACTCAGCAGGCTGCAGACTGAACGGCCCAAAAACCAACCATGATCTGGAGCCTTTAATCTCAGGTGCAACGACAATTGTCAGAAGCAACGCGCCCATCATAGCTACATAAATAAAGAATGACCAAGAAAAAAAATTATTGGCCTCAATATGCAAGATCAAGACTCCGATACAAAGGGACATTCCCAACCAAACCATCTGTTTGCCGGATCGCTGACTGAAATCAAAGAAACCGGTGTGGTCGAAATCATAACTTGCCCCATATATGCTGATGCAGCCGAATACGGCCAAAATAACATACAGAGAAAAAGTCCACCAATCCAATGACTTCCAGATACTTATTTTTTCATCGCGGTACAAATTGCATCAAATTTTGGTTCAACAATAAATCTTCTTTCCAGATTCTGTTATCAGCAATCTTTCCGGTCAAATATTTTTCAAGAAGCAAACTGGCCATCGGCACTGCACATGATGCACCGAAACCACCGTTCTCCACAAAAACCAACAAACAGATCCTAGGATTTTCCATGGGAGCAAAACACATAAAAATAGAATGGTCCTTTCCGCCCGTATTCTGTGCTGTTCCTGTTTTACCACAGACATTGAAACCAGGAACTGCCGCCCCGCCTGAAGTCCCATGCATTACAGACTCATACATACCCTGGATAACCGGTTTAAAATTGGATGAATCAATTTTTGTGACATGCTTTCTCGTATAAAGAGTGTCCAACACGCCGCCCTTGATCTTTTTCACTATATGAGGTGTAAAGAACCAACCTTTATTGGCTATGATGGTACAAAGATTGGCAATTTGCATAGGTGTTGCCAGAACCTCACCCTGACCGATGGCATTGGAAATGATGGTCGCACCACGCCAACCGTTCTTCCCGTACCATTTGTTATAATATTTGCTGTTCGGAATCATCCCTCTTTTCTCGTAAGGCAAATCCACACCCAACTTGTAACCGTAACCCAATGAAACCATGTCGTCTTTCCACGTATCCATCGCTTCTTGAATGTTTGGATACTTATGACTGTCCATCATGGCACGATAGCCCGCACAAAAATAAGCATTACAAGAATTGGCAATTGCAGGAGCCAAAGCAAGAGGTGAAGGATGTGAATGACATCCGACCTTGTGTCCGGGTGCAAAATAATACCCATGAAAACAGCTATAAATGGTACTCGGAACAATGATGCCTTCCTGCAAAAGGACCAGTGCCTGGGCTGGTTTAAAAGTTGAACCCGGAGGATAATTCGACTGAATAGGGCGATTCAGAAAAATCTTGTGTGGAGAAGACTCTAAATACTTATAATTCGCAGCCCTGTTTCTTCCAACCAACAGTCTGGGATCATAAGTCGGAGCAGAAACATAAGCCAAGATTTCTCCTGTTTTCGGTTCAATGGCAACGATAGCCCCTCGTTTATTGACCATGAGTTTCTCTGCATATTTCTGAAGCTCCATATCGATGGAAAGCGTCAGATCTTTACCGGGCATGGCTTTAATATCATGTTTACCTTCGTCATAACGACCTTTTACACGTCCATGTGCATCACGCAACAAGACTTCGACACCTTTGATACCACGCAAATCTTTTTCATATTGCTTTTCAATACCCGACCTGCCACTATAATCGCCCATGACGTAATAAGGATCCTCATCCATATCCCGACGATTCACCTCAGCCACATAACCCAATGCATGAGCTGCTATGGGCTGCATATATTCCCTCAATGTCCTGCTGCGAACAGAAACACCTTTAAACCGAAAAAGTTTTTCCTGCAACACGCCATAGGTATTCACAGGAAGTTGAGATAAAAAGACCTGAGGGGTATATGATGAATAACCGGGATTGTGTCTTCTATCCTTGACTTCTTCAATACGCTGAATAAAATCCTGTTTAGTAATACCAACCGTCTTGCAGAAATCCAGCGTATCAAAGTTTACCATTTCACGCATGACCAGCATCACATCATAAGAAGGCTTATTATAAACCATCAATTCTCCATTTCGGTCAAAAATCAATCCACGGGCAGGATAAATTGTTTTTTTATAAAAAGCATTGCTGTCCGCAAAAGCCTTATAGTCATTATTAAAAAGTTGCAATGATGCAAGACGTAAGACAAACACCACAAAAACACCTAATAAAATAAACGTTAGGATATTCTTCCTTCGCAGATTCTCAAGACTTTGCATCTTCTCTACTATTAATGCGCTCTAATGCAAAGATGAAGAGCATGGTAAGCAAACTGCATACAGGAATTTTAGCCAAAAGCAACAACCAATTTACAAATGAGAATGATTCCAATATAAACAAAGTAGTATGATGCACAAAAACAAGCAGGAAGGTATATTTCCAAAAAGTACCCATTCCCAAAGATTTTTCACTGACATTCTTATTACTCAGTTCTTCCTTTGAAACGAACAAACACAAGACAGGGTATCTCATGACAGCTATCAATGTAGTGGCAAAGGCATGCATACCCGGTGTATTTGACAAAACATCCATCGTAAGACCTAAAAGGAAACCCAATAGAATGGTTATATTCGGGGATATATCCGCAGGCAAACGCAAAAGGGCATAAATATAGATCAAAGGCAGAAAGACTCCCATAAAATGCACATTGTCCAGCACAAAAACCTGTAAAGCTATTAAACCGACAAAACAGATCAGATGATTGATGAAGCGCATCATAATGAAGCCTCCTCTTCTACTTTTTTGATTTCATCACGAAGCTTATAACGAATGACACGTACGTTTGACAAAGCATCAAACCTGACAGCCAATTTGATTTTCAACTTTAAGTAATTGGCATCCTCACCTATTTCATACTTCTCAACAGTTCCAACCATAATTCCTTCAGGAAAAATCGCAGAGAATCCGCTGGTCACGACAGTGTCACCTTTCGAAACAAAAACATAGGGAGGTATTTCTTCCAGATATGCATATCGTCTGTCAACACCATCCCATACTAAGGAGCCTGATGCATTTGAATTTCTCAACTTACAGCTAAAACGAACAATCTGAGGATTCAGTACAGGAATGACTACAGAATAATGTTGAGAAACCTGGCTCACGACACCAACAATGCCATCTGCGTTTGCTACACCCATTTCAGGAAGCACACCATCCTCTTTTCCAATATTGAGTGTCAAAAAATTATGTAAATGTGTCACATTGTTATGGATCACCCTGCCGGGAATCAGACTATATTCGTCAGACTCTTTCATACGCAGCAAAGGTATTCCCGAAGTATCTCTATATTGCAAAAGAGCAGACTCTAACCGAGCATTTTCAAGTTGAAGCTCGTTATTTTCCTTTAACAATGCTTCATTATTATCTCTCAAATGGAAATATCCGGTCACGGACTCTTCCACAGAGAACAAAAAGCCATTCATCCTGTTTGACGAGCTAAAAAGAGCACTCTGTTGAAAATTGTTATGATTGAACAACAAATAAAGTGCACATGACTGCAATATGATAAATAGCAGAACTGTACTGTATTTCGCAATAAATCGAAAAAAATGATACATACGCCAGGTAATTCTTCCGATGTTCCAAACAAAAGCCAAATCGCCCGACATCAATGCCGGACGATTTTAAAGATTATACTAACGAATCAGGAAATTGAATCTGTCGACATTTTTCAAAGCAACGCCTGTTCCTCGTGCAACGGCATGTAAAGGATCCTCAGCCACATTGAAAGGAATGTTGATCTTCTCACTCAAACGCTTTGCCAGTCCACGAAGCAATGCGCCTCCTCCGGCTAAATAAACACCACGACGCACAATATCGGAGTATAATTCGGGCGGAGTTTGTTCCAAAGCACTCAGAACAGCCATCTCTACTTTCGAAATGGATTTTTCAAGACAATGTGCTATCTCCTGATAAGAAACCGGAACTTCCATAGGCAACGCGGTCATTTGGTTAGGTCCATGAACAATATAATCTTCAGGAGGATTGTCCAATTCCGTCAGGGCAGAACCGACATTGATCTTAATCAACTCTGCTGTTCTCTCCCCTACTCTCAGATTGTGCTGACGACGCATATATTCCTGAATATCAGCCGTAAAATCATCTCCGGCAATACGGATGGACTTATTGGCAACAATACCACCCAAAGATATGATGGCAATTTCAGTCGTACCTCCACCAATATCAACAATCATATTACCTTCCGGAGCTTCCACATCAATACCTATTCCAATGGCAGCAGCCATCGGCTCATAGAGCATATATACATCACGACCGCCTGCATGTTCTGCCGAATCACGTACAGCACGCAATTCAACTTCAGTTGAACCGGATGGAACACAAATGACCATACGTAAATTGGGCGAGAATAATCGTTTTTGGGGGCTGGCCATCCTGATCAAACCGCGCATCATTTGTTCTGCAGCATAAAAATCCGCAATGACACCATCACGCAAAGGGCGGACAGTCTTGATGTTCTCTGGTGTTTTACCGTGCATTTGACGGGCCTTTTCGCCTACGGCAATCAATTTGTTCGTGCGACTGTCCAGTGCAACAATACTGGGTTCATCCACTACGATCTTGTCATTGTGGGTAATAATGGTGTTCGCCGTGCCCAAATCCATGGCGATTTCTTGTGTGAAAGAAAATAATCCCATAGTCTTTTATTAGTGTTTAAAATGTCTGAACCCGGTCATCACCATCGCCAAACCATGTTGATTACAATAATCTACTGATTCCTGATCTCTGATAGATCCTCCAGGGTGAACAACAGCTTTGACGCCAACTTTATCTGCAATTTCCACACAATCAGGAAAAGGAAAATAAGCATCCGAAGCCATCACTGCTCCATTCAGATCCATATTAAAATTACCGGCTTTTTCAATAGCCTGCTTTAAAGAATCCACTCTGGAAGTTTGTCCAATGCCGCTCGCACACAACTGCTTGTTCTTGGCAAGAACAATGGCATTCGATTTTGAATGCTTCACAATAATATTGGCAAACAACAAATCCTCAATCTGAGCATCAGTCGGTTTTACTTCCGTGACGCTTTTCAGCTCTTCAGGAGTTTCAGTATGTAAGTCCTTATCTTGTACCAGCACACCGTTGAGTATAGAACGAAATTGCTTATCTTGAGAAGGTTGTTCCTTCTGAATCAGAATAATACGTTTTTTCTTGGAAGTCAATATTTTCAAAGCTTCCACATCATAATCCGGAGCAATAAGGACTTCATAAAACAATCCGTTGATTTCTGCCGCCGTTTCTTGATCGATCACTGTGTTGGTAATCAATACGCCGCCGTAAGCGGAAACAGGATCACAAGCCAAAGCATCTTTCCATGCTTCCAGCAGGGTTGGCCTGCAAGCCAGACCACATGCATTGTTATGCTTGAGAATAGCAAATGTGGTTTCCTTGAAATCATTCATCAATGAAACAGCAGCATCAATGTCCAATAAGTTATTATAGGAAATTTCCTTACCCTGTAACTGTTCAAACATATCATCAATATTGCCGAAGAAAAAACCGCGTTGATGAGGGTTCTCGCCATAACGCAGGCATTTTGCATGATCAGAAGCACAACGGAAAGCAGAGCCTTCACCTCCGTCAAACCAATTGAAAATGGCAGAGTCATACAGCGAAGAGACCCCGAATGCTTCCTTGGCAAACCACATGCGGTCTTCGATAGACGTTTCCGCACCTCTTTCGTTGATAATATTTACCAGCGGTGCATATTGAGCTTTGGATGCAACAATCACCACATCCTTAAAATTCTTTGCAGCAGCACGTATCAGAGAGATACCACCGATATCGATCTTTTCAATAATCTTTTCTGATTCGGCACCCGAAGCAACAGTCTGTTCAAACGGATACAAATCCACAATGACAAGATCTATTTCCGGAATCTCATACTCGGCACATTGCTGCCGGTCCGCTTCCATATCCCTGCGCGCCAGAATACCTCCGAAAACTTTAGGATGCAGTGTCTTGACGCGACCACCCAAAATGGAAGGATATCCGGTTAAATCTTCGACAGCTTTACATGGAAAACCCAAAGATTCAATAAAATGCTGAGTCCCTCCTGTTGAAAGAAAAGAGACTCCTTGTTCATATAATTTTGTCAGGATTTCATCCAGACCATCCTTGTGGTAAACCGAGACCAAGGCTGTTTTAATAACTTTGTTTGCAGACATATACTATTATTTGATTAAATCAGTGCAAGATGTATCTAATAGCCTGCAAAGCTACACATTTCTTCGTGTTTAATTACATCTTTTTTCTTAAAATATCATTCTTTGATATAAAAATGAAGACGTCGGATAAGAATCATTTTAGTTCAATCTCGTTTTTTAGATATTCTGCATAAAAAATATGAAAAATATTTGGAGATTTAAGAATTATCATTTTTCTTTGCAGTGTCTTAGTATAATAATACACCAAAACAATATAAGATGATCGAGCTTAAGAATATGAATTTTGCATACTCAAAGAAAAAGAAAATCTTTGAAGACTTGTCGCTGAATATAGAAGGCGGACATATTTACGGTTTATTGGGTAAAAACGGGGCAGGAAAAACAACCCTCCTGAAACTGATGACTGGCCTGCGATTTCCGCAAAGCGGATCAAGTACGGTATTCGGTATCGACACCCAAAAACGAAGTGTCAAAGTACTTGAAGAAATCTATTTTCTTCCTGAAGAGATCTGGCTACCGGACGTTCGGGTAGACGGATATTTGAAAATGTACGCAAACTCTTACCCCAATTTTGATCATAAACTTTTCAAACGTTGTCTGACAGAATTTGAAATTAACCCGGAAGACAAGATGAAAAAAATGTCATTCGGGCAACGCAAAAAAGTGGCCATTAGCTTTGCTCTATCTACACAATGCAAGATTCTGATTATGGATGAACCGACCAATGGCCTGGATATTCCTTCCAAGGGACAATTCCGAAAGCTGGCGGCAGAAGTGATAAGTGATGACCGATGTATCATTCTCTCCACCCATCAAGTCCGCGACCTTGAAAGCCTCATCGATACCGTGATCATTCTTGACGAAAGCAGAATACTTCTGAACAACACCATTGAACAGATTTGTGAAAAGCTCTTGTTCAAAACACTGATGACGCTGGAAGGCCAGAATGATGTCATTTACAGCGAATTCACTCCTATGGGTTTTTTAGCAGTCACACCAAACATGAATGGAATGGATAGCAAAATCGACTTGGAGGTTTTGTTTAATATGACCACTCAGAACCCCAATCTTATCAAACAAATGTTTAACCACTAAATCAAAAAAACAGATGTTCTCATTTAAACGATTTTTTGAGCAGTTCAAAATTATATGGATGCAAAATGCCCAGAGACAAGGGCTTGTTTTAATCATATTGGCTTTGGTTATCATTTATATCCATTTCAATAGGTACTATTTCGACGGCAACTCTTTTGATCTCGGATTTTGGGGCATATTTGTAGCCGTAATGACCATCATCAACAGCACCAATGTCTTTTCCGCATTGTTACATTCCAATTCCGGCATACATTATTATATGACTCCGGCCAGCATCGGCGAAAAATATCTTGCTGCCTGGTTATATTCATCCCTTTTTACCATAGCAATCTATTCGTTGACCATTTATTTTGTAAACCTTGCCTCCATTTCCATAGGGAATGCCATTACAGGTCAAGAACACTCTTTTGTGATTTCTATAGATACCCTCAAAGAAGGCTTTCTGGATTTGATGTTTGTTCAATCCCTGTTTTTCCTGGGTGCCGTCATTTTCAAGAAAAATCCGCTTGGAAAAACCTTGTTGACGATCATTTGCTGTGTCTTTATCATCGGTTTGATCAGTGCCTTCATCATCAGGTGGTATCTGATGGGAAATGAAGCATTCTCAAACTTAAGCGATACAACAAATTATAACCTGAGCATTCGCGTTAACAGCCTCGATGAGTTGAATTTACCTGAGAATTTCGGGAATCTCAAGGAGGTGTTGAAAGTCATTGTATTCTGCATTCCTTTCGTATGCTGGATTGCCGCCTATTTCAGATTAAAGAAAAGAGAAATATAATATGGACTTCAACGAAAACAAAGCCATTTATCTGCAAATTGCTGATATATTGTGCGAACAGATTCTGGACGGAGAATGGCCTCCTCAGGAGAAAATTCCATCCGTACGTGAAATGGGGATGACCTTGCAGGTTAACCCCAACACAGTACTTCGCACTTATGATTTTCTGCAGCAAAAGAATATCATTTTCAACAAGAGGGGATTGGGGTATTTTGTAGAAGAAGATGCTGTTAAGAAAATTTTAGAAATTCGTAGAGATAATTTTTTAAGGAATACATTACCAAACTTTTTTAAAACAATATCTTTGCTCCGGATACTACCGGAAGAAATCATGGAAAAATATCAGGAATATCTCCTGGAAAACACTAAAAGAACTTCCTCTATAAACAAATAATCGATTATCAAAACGTTACCAATTTAGACTATGATCCATTTTGAAAACATACACAAAACCTATCCGGGTGCTCAGCCTTTACACGTATTGAAAGGCATCAACCTGGACATAGAGGAAGGAGAATTCGTATCCATTATGGGAGCATCCGGATCTGGAAAATCAACGATGCTTAATATTCTCGGAATACTTGACGACTACAATGCAGGAGATTATTATCTGAACGGAACATTGATCAAAAACCTGAGTGAAACCCGTTCGGCTGAATACAGAAATCACATGATTGGTTTTATTTTCCAGTCATTCAATCTGATTCCATTCAAGAATGCCTTGGAAAATGTTGCACTCCCATTATATTACCAAGGGATCACCCGAAAAAAAAGACAAGTCCTTGCTATGGAATATTTGGACAAAATGGGATTGAAAGACTGGTGGCATCACTTCCCGAATGAATTATCAGGAGGACAAAAACAACGTATTGCCATAGCCAGGGCATTGATCGGACATCCTAAAGTAATTCTGGCCGACGAACCGACCGGAGCCTTAGACAGTATAACAACGGATGAAGTGATGGATGTCTTGTCAGAAGTCAATGCCGGCGGCATCACCATGGTCATTGTCACACACGAAAAATCCGTAGCGGACAAGACCCAACGCATCATTCACCTGAAGGACGGTATGATTGAATCCGATAGCCAAAACCAAATTGATTATGAGGTTTTTTGAATTCGATACTTTGCAAGAAATTTTCGCCACCATGCGGGAAAGCAAACTCCGGACTTTTCTGACCGGCTTTGCCGTAGCATGGGGCATTTTTATGCTAATTCTTTTGCTCGGGGCCGGCAACGGACTCAAAAACGGTATCTCTTCAAACTTCAATGACAGAGCCACCAACACGATCGAGATGTGGACCAGGATGACCACCATGCCTTACAAAGGCTTCAAATCACAAAGAACAATTTATTTCACCAATCATGAAATAGATATCATCAAGGCACAATATCCACAAGTAGACAAAATATCCGGACGCCTATTCAAGAACCCGATCGTCAGTTATAAAGATGAATATGGAAATTTCAGCTTGGAAGGAGTCATGCCCGATTATCTGAAGATCAACAACACCAAAATTGAACCTGGAAATGGTAGATTGCTGAATCAGATTGATATGCAACAAGAACGAAAAGTTATTGTCCTTTCACAAAAAATAGTGGACAATCTTTTTAAAAAAGCGGAGCCATTAGGTCAATGGGTAAAAGTCAACAATATCTCTTTTCAAGTCGTCGGTATAGATACCAAAACCTCGAACGAAAAAGACGGACACTGTTATATTCCACTTTCCACAGCCCAGAAAATATACAACAAAGCGGACTCGATCGACAATATTACGTTAACAGTCAACGGCCTATATACAAAAGATGCAAATGAAGAATTTGGAAAAAGCTTAAAAAAGACATTATCCAGAAATTTAATTATAGATCCGGATGATGAACAAGCTATTGGAATGTGGAATCAGGCAGCAGATTATGTACAAACCATGAAAATCTTTTCAACCATCAATCTGTTTGTTCTTTTCATCGGGCTTTGTACTTTGGTTGCCGGTATTGTCGGAGTTGGAAACATCATGGTCATCACGGTCAAGGAAAGAACCCGTGAATTTGGCATCAAGAAAGCACTCGGAGCCACACCGGGGAACATTTTGCTTTCCATCTTGCTGGAATCGGTGGTAATTACCACCACCTTCGGCTATATAGGGCTGCTTTTCGGAATAGGACTTCTTGAATTAATCAGCAAAGCCATAAGCACAGGCTCCGGCGGAGGGGAAAATGGAGGTCAGTCCATGGCCATTTTCCTGGATCCGTCCGTCAATCTGAGTACGGCCGTATTAGCCACCCTTATCCTGATTCTTTCCGGACTGATTGCAGGTTACATTCCTGCAAGAAAAGCAGTGAAAATCAAGCCGATTGAGGCTATGCGTGCTGATTGAAATGGAGAAAACACTTATATAAGAACACTATGTTTGACTTAGATAAATGGCAAGAAATCTGGATGACCATCACAAGGAACAAGACCAGAAGTATTTTCACCGCTTTCGGTGTATTCTGGGGAATCCTGATGCTTACCATCCTTCTCGGAACCGGCAATGGACTTGAAAACGGGATGATGAGTGAAATTGAGGGCTTTGCCACCAACTCCTGTTTTTTCTACTCAGACAAGACTTCTGTCAACTATAAAGGATTCAAAAAAGGCCGCGAATGGAATATGCACAATTCTGATATCAAAGTTATTTTAGCCAATGTACCCGAAATTAAATATCTTGCACCCATGCTTTTTGGAGGCAGCAGTGAAAAAAATACCGTTCGTGGTGATGTAGCCGGCACTTTTAGCGTAAGAGGCTGTTATCCTGATTATGCACATGTGGAAGAACAAAAGATTTTATTCGGCCGATATATCAATGAAGTGGATATTCAGGAAAAAAGGAAAGTCTGCTATATCGGTAAAACCATCTATGAAGCACTGTTCAAACCGGGAGAGAATCCTATCGGTCAGGTTATTCGAAGCAACGGTATCTATTACACCGTCATTGGAGTAGGGACAGGATTAACCAATATACAGATCGGCGGACGCAGTGACGAAATGGTTGTCTTGCCTTTCACAACCATGCAAAGTGCTTACAATCAAGGCGACATCGTCCATTTTATGGCGGCAGTCGCAAAAGACAATGTGGATGCTTCCTATGTAGAAAAAGAAATCAAGAAAATACTGAAAACACAGAACAACATTTCACCCGATGATGAAAGAGCCGTAGGCAGTTTCAACATCAGCGAAACTTTCAAGATGTTCAGTTATTTATTTCTGGGCATTAGAATACTTATCTGGATTGTCGGATTGGGTACACTCTTGGCTGGAGCCATCGGAGTCAGCAACATCATGTTGGTATCCGTCAGGGAAAGGACCAAAGAAATTGGAATCAGACGGGCACTGGGTGCCAAACCCAAAGATATCATTTTGCAAATTCTGAATGAAAGCTTAGTTTTGACAGCCATCGCCGGTTTTATCGGATTAAGCCTTGGAGTGGCCATTCTGGCCTTCTTTGACAATATCATCAATAACCTGCCACCCGAAAGCGGCGTATTCATCAAAAATATTATGATCAAATTTGATGTAGCCATCCTCGCATCCGTCGTGCTCATTGTCGTCGGTTTGCTGGCAGGATTATTACCGGCCTGGAGAGCCATGCAAATCAAACCGATAGAAGCTTTAAGCGAAGAATAATTTTAACAATCTATAAAAACGCACAAATGAAAAAGTATTTCAAAATTCTCGGATTCGTTGCACTAACAGCACTCGTAATTGGAACTTTTGTCTTCTTATGGAAAAAATCCCGCCCGATTGAGGTTAAATATGAAATCGTGACAGTCACCAAAGGTGATATCGAAAAGAAAGCAGTCGCCACCGGCAAAGTAGAAGCCCGTAATGAAATACAGATCAAGCCTCAGATAGCCGGCATCATCGATGAAATTTATAAGGAAGCTGGACAAACCGTCAAAAAGAACGAAATCATCGCCAGGATCAAAGTGATTCCGGACATGGTCAGTCTGAACTCCGCCCAATCAAGGGTCAATGTGGCCAATATCAACCTGAAACAAGCAGAAACGGACTTTAAACGTCAAAAGGACTTATTTGAAAAAGAAGTCATTTCAAAAGAAGAGTATGAAAAGGCCACAGTAAGTTTGAAATCGGCCAAAGAAGAACATGAGTCAGCCAAAGACAATTTGGACCTGATTAAAAATGGTATCACCAAAAAGTCCGGAGCAGAAAGCAATACATTGATCCGTTCAACCATAGACGGAATGATTCTGAACATACCCGTCAAGGTCGGAAATTCTGTCATCCAGACCAACAGTTTCAACGAAGGCACCACCATCGCAACCATCGCCAACATGAACGACATGTTGTTTATCGGAAAAGTAGATGAAACCGAAGTCGGTAAAATCCGGAAAGGCATGCCTTTGAAATTGAGTATCGGCGCCCTAAACGACCAAAAATTTGATGCCAACCTGGAATATATATCTCCAAAAGGCACGGAAGAAAGCGGAGCCATCATGTTTGAGATCAAGGCCGCAGCCAAAATCCCCAGCAGCGTCTTTGTCAGATCCGGATACAGTGCCAATGCGGAAGTGGTGCTGAGCAGCGCGAAAGATGTCATCATGATTCCGGAAAGTGTCATTGAGTTCAACAAAGATACAGCCACCGTACAAATACTCAAGACCAAAGATCCTCAGACCTTCGTTAAAAGAATCATCACCACAGGACTTTCGGACGGCATCAACATTGAAGTGAAAAGCGGCCTCAAGAAAGGTGAAAAACTTCGTGGTGCAGCCATTGACCCAAAGGCCAAAAAGAAGAAATAAAAGATTCAACTTCACAACATTTGTAGCGTTTATCCTATTTTACAAACAATCATTCGTCCTATGAAAAAATATATCATTGCCTTCTTTTCTCTCATCCTTGCCGCCGGGACGATTCAAGCCCAGCAAAAGTGGTCATTGGAACAATGCATCGAATACGCATTGAAAAACAATATTACCATCAAATCATCCGAGTTGAATACAAAATCACAGGAAATCAAGCATCGGCAGGCCAAAAACCAAAGGCTGCCCGATTTGTCGGGATCAGGGTCGGGATCCTTAAATTTCGGCCAGTCCCTGAATAGCGAGAACACCTACGAAAACAAAAACACAAGCATCTATTCGATTGGGCTGAACTCTTCTTTACCCCTTTTCAGCGGTTTTCAGATTAAGAATTCGATCGAAGTACAAAAATACAACCTGCAAGCCTCCCTGGAAGACCTGAAAAAAGCCAAGGAGAACATTTCCGTCAACATCGCATCTGCTTACCTGCAAGTCTTGCTCAATAAGGAACTATATCAGGTTGCGCTTGAACAGATTAAGCTAAGTCAAACACAAGTGACCCGTTACGAAAGCATGGCTTCCCTCGGTAAAATCCCTGAAGGACAGGTTTTTGAAGCCCGCGCTCAATTGGCCAAAGACAAACTCAGTGCCACCGAAAGCCTGAGCAATCTTCAGCTTTCCTTGCTTGACCTTTCACAATTACTGGATTTAAAAGAATGGTCGGACTTTGACATTGTCACCCCTTCCATCGATATGCAAACATTGACTCCGATGATTCAACCTGCTGATGAAGTCTTCAACTATGCCGTTACCAACAAATCCACCGTCAAAGCTTCTGAATTTCGTCTGAAAAGCAACGAAAACAGTTTAAAAGTTTCGAAAGGTGCTTTGTACCCAAGACTCTCACTTTGGGGCTCTTACTCCAACAGATATTATCCCGACATGCAATCGATTGATCCGATCACTCACGCTACATCCAAAGTCAGCTTTTCCAAACAAGTCGACATCAATGCCGGTACAGCCTTCGGGCTTAGCCTGAGCGTCCCCATCTTTAACCGTTTCGACACCCGCAACAATATCAAACTGTCACAGTTTAATGTCGAAAGTGCCAAACTGGAATTAGACAACGCCAAAAAGACTCTTTACAAGGAAATACAACAGGCCTGGTTCAATGCACAAACCGCTTCGGAAAAATACAAAGCTTCAACGGAAGCCGTATTAAATACGGAAGAAGCTTATCGCTTTGCCGAAGAAAAATTCAATAACGGCAGGTCTACCATTTATGAATTCAATCAAGCAAAGATGAATCTGGCTTCTGCCAGATCCAATCAACTTCAGGCCAAATACAATTATTTATTCAGCATCAAAATTCTGGATTTCTACAAAGGAGAGCCATTACACCTATAATTCCGGCGTTTCAGGAACAAAATCCTCCGGGAACTGCATGGTCAGGCAATGCAATGATCCGTGTTGACGGATCAAAGGCAAGCAATTGATACCTAGTATTTTCCGGTCGGGAAAAGCCTCCTGAAGTTTTAGCCGGGCCAGTTCATCTTTGGGTGAACCATAAAAGGGTAACAAGATTGCTCCGTTGATAATCAAAAAATTGGCATAAGTGGCAGGCAGACGTTCCTCCTTATAAAAGACAGCATCAGCCATCGGGAGCTCTATCAGACGATAGGGCTCTCCGCTGATAGTACGGAAAGCACGCAATTCCTCCTCCATCATCCGAAGTTCTTCCGTATGTTCATCATCCTCCTCTCCAGGAGCGACGTAAGCAATGGTTTGAGCATTACAGAACCTGGCTAAGGTATCAATATGACTGTCCGTATCATCACCGGCCAAAAATCCGTGTCTCAACCAAAGGACACGTTTCAACCCAAAATGTTCAATCAGAAAAGTCTCAATTTCCTCTTCACTCAGGTAATCATTTCTGTTTACCGAAAGCAGACATTCTGCTGTTGTAAGCAAAGTTCCTTCTCCATCGGACTCTACACTTCCCCCTTCCAGCACGAAAGGCATCTGATTGACATATTCGACCTCCTGGTTAAAAGCTTGTTCACCATAAAGCGAGAAGGTCAATTGGTTGTCCAGGTTTGAAGGATATTTCATCCCCCAGGCATTAAAAGTAAAATCATACAAGACAGGTGCTCCGTTCACAAAAACGGAGATTCCTGCATAATCCCGAGCCCAGGTATCATTGGACGGCAGCTCATACAAAAACAACCGGTCTTCATGAATGTCTCCCAATTGCGTACGGACAGCATTTGCATCTGCGCAAACAATGATCAGATTCTCCTGTTTCAGGATTTCTTTGGCAATGTCCACAAAACAAGGAGTCACCTCATCGAGCATATCTGACCAATCCGTTCCTTCATGTGGCCAAGTCAGTTGAATGGCTGACTGAGGGAACCATTCCGGTGGAAATAAGATGTGTTCCATAATCTGACTACGAATGTAAAAATAAATTCGAAATTAATGGCTATGAACAAAAGAATAAGGCCTTTTTCGTATTTTTTTTCTATGTTTGCAAATCAATAAAAGCCTACCTTTCAACATGAACAAACTTCAACATATTTTTCTTTCGATTTTGTTGGCAATATTACCGGCAATGGCCTTTGCTGCACAAATCGACGAAACGGAAGCACTCGAGAAGGCTCAACAATTTTACAACAAACAATGCAAATCCTTGTTGCGTTCGACTTCGGAATTGAATTTTGAATTGGTCTATTCGTGCAAAGACAGCTCTTCGCTCCTAAGGTCTGCCGATACCAATACCCCCACCTATTTCTATGTATTCAATGTAGGAAACGATCATGGTTTTGTCATCGTTTCCGGTGATGACGGGACGAAAAGCATTTTGGCATACTCCGATGAAGGCTCTTTTTCTGCCGACAACATGCCGGCCAATTTAAAGAAATGGCTTGACTTCTATCAATCGGAAATCTCCTACGCCATGAAAAGAGGTTTCATCCAAACAGTTACAACAACCACTTCAGATAATGTCACGTTGCGTTCTGCAAAAACCGTCGCACCCTTGCTGGGTAAAATCAAATGGAACCAAACCGACCCTTATAATATACTCTGTCCCTATGACTCCAAAACTAAGGAAAGGACAGTAACGGGCTGTATAGCCACAGCCATGGCTCAAATCATGAAGTATTATCAATGGCCGGTTACAGGTATTGGCAGTATCAAATACAAACCCAGTTATCGGGATACGATTTCAGTCAATTTCAGCAAAACCACCTATGATTGGGATCAAATGCTAGATTCCTACACCGGTGAATCAACACCAAGACAAGATACAGCAATAGCAACCCTGATGTTCCATTGCGGAGCTTCAGCCATGATGGATTATGACATCGGCAATAATGGCGGAAGCAGTGCTTATGACAACGACGCAGCCTCCGGTCTCATTAATAATTTCGGATATGACTCTGACATTGATCTGTTATACAGGAATTATTACACAGATTCAGAATGGAGAGCCCTACTGAAAAAAGAGTTGGATGCATCAAGACCTGTCCTTTATGTAGGTACCACCAAAGATTATTCGGGACATGCTTTCGTTTGCGACGGATACGACGGGAATGAGTTCTTCCATATGAATTGGGGTTGGGGAGGAGCCGCAAACGGATTCTATGAATTAAGCACATTAGACCCGTTTATGTCCGGTTCCGGTGGTATTGCAAGCGGTTTCTGCCAAGAACAAGGTTTCATCGAAGGAATACAAAAACCGGATACCATCACCCAAGAAGTTGACTGGAAGATAGCCGTACTTTCGCAGGGACTAAGCTCAAGCAAATCCAGGCTGAAGACTTCTTCAGAAACGACAGACCTGTCTTTTGGCTTTTTAAATACCGGATTAAATGTTCTCAAGGGTTATTTAGGCCTTGGATTATACCAAAACGGGACTCTTCAGCAAGTGATGGATACGTCATTTGTAGATGGTTGCCCCTACTATTACAGAAGTTATGAAGAAACTTTCAGTAAGATATCTCTGGCCGGTATTGAAGCCGGTGTTTACAATCTTCGCCTGATTTATTGCCCATCCGGTAAAAATATATCCAATCTTTTATCCTGGTCGCCCTTCAAAGAAACATACACATTGAAGAATTACCTGGATGTCACCATTTCCAACAGTGAAACAGATGGTCTGGTCGCAACCATAACAAAACCAATCACAAGCCCCATCCTCAACATGGCCAAAGCCATCCAGCCTCCTAAAACTATATATAATGGCAAGATGGCCAATTTCACAATAGAGGTGAGCAACACCGGTACTGATTTCTATTCGAATGTCGGAGTCTTACTCTATTCGGCAACCAATCCGTCCGTCAAACAATACATCAGCTCAGGAGGCTTATGCATCGCTGCAGGAGAGACTAAAACCGTGACCTTCGGAGATAACATCGACTGCATCCCGGGTTCCTACTATGCTGTTGCCGTGTACGATAGTACAAACACTTTTTCGACAGGGGATTTCAAGAGAATTAATTCTGTTGAGAACATACCGATAGCTGTTACCATCAAATCTGAATCGTCATCACCTAATCTGATTCTGACCAAAAGCCTTTCCATCTTGCAAAACAAAATTTACAAGGACGAAGAATTTACCATCTCTTTCTCCGTCCGGAATACAGGCGGATATTTCGATTCCAATATATATGCCCTCGTTTGCTCGGACACTTTGGGCGTAGGTCTGGATGTCATAGGTCCGGTAACAGCCTACATCGACTCAACCGGTACGCAAGACATCACAATGAAGGCTACTTTGGAATTGGATTCGGCAAACTACGCCATGGCTGTCTTCTATGAGTTGCCATCAGGTGATTTTATCCAATTTTCAACGCCGTTCTTTTTTCATCTCTCTGAACGAGAACAGGAAAAAGAACCTGACATGATTATTTACCCCAATCCGGTAAAGGACCTCTTGTTCATCTCTTCCGCCGAAACAATTCGAAAGGTTCAGGTTACAGACCTTTTCGGACGGTTAGTCTTGAGTGTACAGAACAGTTTTGCCATTCCTGTCAGCTCCCTTGAAAAGGGTATCTACTTCCTGAACATTGAAACGGATAAGTGGACAAAAACAGAAAGATTTATCAAAGAATAATCCATGAAATGCACGAAGGCTTCCATTTTTCTAATCACCATTCTGACGATACCAGTGTTTGCCGATTGTCATAGCAGCAAGGAAACAGCCGAAAACATTTCAATCAGGCAAGATGTTCTCAAGCCTGTCGTTGCAACCAACACCACATCGGTTGCAGCCATGGCTCCCATTCTGATTTACAAGACCACAAAGGACTATTCACAATACGTTCCTGTCATCATGAATGCAGAAAAGACAAAGATCGTCACCTATCCCGATCCGACAGATCTATATGATGGCGGAAAGCTGGCACATCCTACTCCCCTGAGCCATGGTTACCTTCTGGACAACAGGGGCATAGGAATCAATGTCGCTTTCCTGAATTATACCTACGAAGCATATAGTCGACTAAAAACAGCTCCGACCATGGAACAGCTCATGAACAACCTGCTCGACAAAAGCCCGCTGCTGGAGCTCTGGAACTGCGGGACACGTGACGGCAACAAGGATGAGGTGAACAGACTCAACACATTGATTGAAAAAGGTTTTCCCGGTTGCAAACGACTCGTAAAAATGCCGAAAGTATATATGGCACCATAATCATTCCATCATGATGAAGGTCCTATATATTCAACTATTTTTTATTTTATCCAATTCAGAATCACTTTTCCGCATTGACCGCTTTCCATCACGTCAAAACCTTTTTGGAAATCGTCTATTTCGAAACGGTGGGTAATTACCGGCGACAAATCCAATCCGGTTATAAGCATTTGTTCCATCTTATACCATGTCTCCCACATTTCGCGACCATAAATACCTTTCAGGGTAAGTGCTTTAAAAATAATCTTATTCCAATCAACCATGGTCGAATTGGGCAATATACCTAAAAGAGCTACTTTTGATCCGTTGTACATATTGTCGATCATATTTCGGAAAGCAACAGGTGCTCCGGACATTTCAAGACCAATATCGAAACCACGCAAATGAAGTTCTTTCATAACTCCTTCCACAGTCTCTCCTTTTGTCTGATTAACCGTGATCGTCGCACCCATTTTCCTAGCAATATCTAAGCGATAATCACTTAAGTCAGTCACGACAATATTACGTGCCCCGGCAAAGCGGCAGATCCCTGTTGCCATCGTACCGATGAGACCTGCACCGGTAATCAGGACATCTTCACCGATCAGTGGGAACGATAAAGCTGTATGTGTCGCATTACCGAACGGATCCATAATGGAAGCAACGTCGTCGGAAATACGGGGATCAAGATGCACCACATTCTCAGCAGGCAAGGAGAGATATTCGGCGAAAGCACCGTCGCGGTTCACACCCACTCCTACTGAATTTTCACATACATGCAGTTTACCGCGGCGGCAATTGCGGCAATGTCCGCAGGCAATATGACCTTCGCCTGTTACCCGGTCGCCGATCTTTATATTTCTTACACCATGGCCTTTATCTACAATTTCACCTACATATTCATGACCGATGGTCATCGGCGTCTTGATGGTTCGTTGTGACCATTCATCCCATTTGTATATGTGCAGATCGGTGCCGCAAATAGCCGTTTTCCTAATTCTTATCAATACATCATTGATTCCCATGTGCGGCATGGGTACATCTTCCATCCATATCCCTTTTTCAGGACGAAGTTTAACAAGGGCCTTCATCATTCCGTTCAATAAGTTTTCATTTAATAATAGCCAGTTCTCCGGCAACTTTCGTGAACGCTGCAATACATTTATCCAAATGCTCTGTTTCATGAGCAGCTGAAATCTGTACACGTATCCGTGCCTGTCCTTTTGGCACGACAGGATAATAAAAACCAGTGACATAAATGCCTTCATCAAGCAACCGCGTTGCCATTTCCTGAGAAAGCTTCGCATCGTAAAGCATCACGGCACAAATAGCGGATTCGGTCGGTTTGATGTCGAATCCGGCAGCAATCATGCGTTCCACAAAGTAAGCCGTGTTTTTGTGCAGTTTATCCTGCAGATCGTTGGTTTCATCCATGATCTCGAACATACGGATTCCGGCTGCTGCAACCATAGGAGGTATGGAATTCGAAAACAAATAGGGGCGGGAACGTTGACGAAGCAGGTCGATAATTTCCTTTTTACCGGTTGTAAATCCTCCGATCGCTCCACCAAAGGCTTTGCCGAGCGTTCCGGTAAGGATTTCGATTTTACCGCGCAAATTGAAACGTTCGGTCACCCCACGTCCGGTTTTACCGACCACTCCTGCCGAGTGAGATTCATCAACCATCACCATGGCATGGTATTTTTCGGCCAACTCGTAAATTTTATCCAAAGGAGCCACATTCCCATCCATCGAAAAGACGCCATCGGTCACAATTAAACGAAAACGTTGAGCCTGAGCAGCAATCAGTTGATTTTCCAAATCTTTCATGTCGGCATTGGCATACCGGTATCGTTGAGCTTTGCAAAGCCGTACCCCGTCAATAATCGATGCATGATTTAGCGCATCGGAAATAATGGCATCCTTCTCGCTCAAAAGTGGCTCGAAAACACCGCCATTGGCATCAAAACACGCGGCATACAAAATGGTGTCTTCCGTTCCGAAAAATTTGGATATCGATGCTTCCAGTTTTTTGTGCAGATCTTGCGTTCCACAAATAAACCGTACCGATGACATTCCAAAACCACGAGTATCCAACGCATTTTTGGCTGCTTCGATCAATTGAGAATCATTAGACAGACCAAGATAATTGTTGGCACAAAAGTTAATGACTTCTCTACCACCGGTGACTTTGATCAAAGCACCTTGTGGTGAAACTATTATTCGTTCTTTTTTAGACAAACCGGCTTCCTCAATATTGGATAGTTCATCCTTTAAATATGACTTATATTCCTGATACATTGATTTCTGAATATATAATTATACAATTTTTAATTGCGCATAAATGTACCTACAAAAGAATATATTGTTCACCTGTAACCAAAAAAATATTAAGAATTAATCTGAGATTGGTTTCTGATACCATTTTTGCCTTTTCAAATATGAAAAAACTTTTTCAGATTGGTTACTCTTTTCAACCGATAATGAATATAAAGAAGAATGGCGGAAACCGGTATAACTGATACCAGCACAATAACGCTCCATTGAAATTTTAGTAGGTTATACAAGTACAACGATATGATACCTTCGATACACAAACAGAGAACACCTGCAGCTATCAAAGAGTAAGCGATAATATTTATGCCTTTCTGCCTCGATTTCCGTATCAAAACAGATAAAAAGAATAACACAATGTAAATGAAAAAGATAATGGGGATCCCCAGGCTTAACCCCCAATCAAGATTCAAGTTAAATAGATCGAGCAATACCAGCAATAAAGAGGTACTGATAAAACAGCCGGATAGAAGTAGGAAAAAATGCTTTTGCATAAAAATGATCAGCGACGTATTTATCAAAAGAACCAACCCTATGGTAATCGTGTATTTCGACCAAGTAACTTGTTTATTGATAAACAGATCGATGATAAATGAGGCGATAACACCGGATACTAACACCATCGCAACCAATTCCCAAACGATTTTCCGTTTTTGAAGTTGGGTCAGTTCATCAAAATCATAGACTTTAGTTCTGATCTCTTTCGATTCTTTGTTGGTGACTTTACTCCCCGTAACCACAGGTGTATTGCTTTCGTGTCCGCATAATGGGCAGTAATTCATTTCAGCATCCAGTTCTACTCCGCAATAATTACAAACATTCATTTTCAATCATTTATTGGTTGTTATTCTAACATGAATTCCTTCTTTTACAAGAAATCGGATAAACCTCTTCTCGAGTTCTTTTGTTTTGGCTATACTACCAAAACATATTGCAAGCTGATCGTTGAAACTAATCATACCGCATCCTGCTTTTATCAATTTATTCGGAGGTGGAGGGATGACCGTCAGACAATCAATCTGCCCGGCTATTTGTTCCGGAAAATGTATTTCTCCCAGATTTGTAATCACTCCGCTATATTGACTGCTTCCCAATACATAAGAACTGATTTTCAGGACAAAGCTCTTCACAAAAAGAGGAATACTTCTGATCAGGAGCTTGCGTTCACTTCCAACGTTCAAGGCAAGAATCTTGTTCACAAGCTTTTTATCTGTTTCCAACCGCATCTGATGGTAAACGGTCTTCACCATTTCATCAAATGAATAATGTCCCAATCTCAGATCTATTTCAGGCATGACAAATAATGAAAAGTTTCGCATAGTCGCTGTCGGATACATTTTCCGAAGGTTAATGGGAACCTCAATACTCAACTTTTTGTGTCTCCTGTATTTGCTGCCGAGGGGCAAACTTTCATAAATATCCTGAAGTACGGAGAAATAAACGGCTGTAAGATAGACGGTTATGTTGACCCCTTTTTCTTTGGCTTTTTCCTTTACTTCGGAAGAGGAAATGATAGCATAAAGGACATTAAAACGAGGTACGTTTCTGAGTGCGAAAGGCAAATGAAATGCCTTGGGACGTTTTACCGAAGCCGGAATATGCTCTTGAAAATAGCGGTTATAGGCATCTTCAAACTCTTCCGGATTCGGCTTTTCATCCGGTTTGACATAGTTAAAGGTTGACGGTATTTCAACCCCCGTCAATTCAAGATAACTGACCAACAACGTCGTAAAATACTCAAAGGCACCTCCGCCATCAGCCAACAAATGGGAAAATTCAACACTTAGTTGGTTGTTGCGGACCAGTATTCTGAAAAGGTTAACACCATGGCGAAAACTACGGCATGGAATCTGATCATCAACTTCAACCGGGGTTAAAAATTCGACCGATTCGAAATAGTACCAGAAAAAACCTTCTTTCAAACTCACTTTATAATACGGGAAACGCGACTCGATAAAACGAACTGCTTTAAAAAGACATTTGATGTTTATCTTCTGTTTTAAGTTTGCAGAAATCCGAAACACAGAAGTAACTTCGTCGGTTGTTATGGCAGGAAAAATTTTTGCTGCATTATCAAGCGGATACCAGAATTCTTTCTTCTCTTGAATCAAATCACTATTACCATCCATCTTCCATACCTTTGAATTTCAGGTAAATTTATGAATAATATTTGTAAATCAAGGAACAATCCAAGCTGTCACCGGAATAACATCATCATTTAACAAAATAGAATAAATGGTACTTGGTGGCTTTGTTATAGACATAAGTCCATCAAGCTCCAATAAAATGAAGTAATCAACAAATAAGCAGGACTAAGATATTACATCAAATAGGGTCTGAACAATAAAATAGGTTGTTAAAAAACATTATTTTTTCATTGGCAATTCTTTGGCTTACATGAATTTTATTATATTTATTGAATTCAAGATATTTACCTGAGGGCTTACCATTCAAAAATATCATTTTACACTTTCGATCGTTTTCTATGAATTAATGTCATAAATTCATCAAACAAGCCTTCTTTTCATTTTACAATCCATTATACATCTTTAAACCAATGGGTTAATTATGGATAAATGATCGACAAAAAGATTTATTTATGAAGATATTTGACATACATCAACAAGACATCGCTGAAAAGATTGATTCTAAAGCAGAAATTAAACAATGGAAAGACTGGAAATGGCAGGTTAAACATTCCATTAAAACTATTGAAGAATTCGAAAGGCTGACAGGCATTCATTTTGATGCGACTGAAAAAGAGCAATTGGAAAAGACCATCAATCGTTTTCCTCTCAGTATTACGCCTTATTACTTATCCCTTATCAATGTAAAAAACTTTAGAAATGATCCAGTATATAAGCAATCATTTCTTGATAGCAGGGAATTGATAGTAAGTCCTTGCGAAATGAATGATCCCCTGGCAGAAGAGCATGACAGTCCAGTTCCGGGCTTAACTCATCGATATCCAGACCGGGTGTTGTTTCTGGTAAGCAACATTTGTGCCATGTATTGCCGTCATTGCACCCGTAAACGTAAAGTGGGCGATGTGGATTATATCCCAAATAGAGAACAAATTCAAAAAGGGCTTGATTATATCCGAAACACAACACAGATTCGTGATGTTCTATTGTCAGGTGGAGATCCGTTAATGTTGCCTGACGATTATCTTGACTGGATCTTAACGGAACTCCAAACCATTCCTCATGTACAAGTCATTCGAATTGGTACCCGAATACCGGTGACGCTCCCATACCGAATCACTGACGATTTGGTAACTATGCTTAAAAAACACCATCCGCTATGGATCAACACCCATTTCAATCATCCCAGAGAAATCACAGCTTCAGCGAAGGAAGCATTGGCAAAACTGGCTGATGCAGGTATTCCACTTGGAAATCAATCCGTGTTATTGGCTGATGTCAATGATTGTCCACGAATTATAAAAGAGTTGGTACAACAACTGGTCAAAAACAGGGTGCGTCCTTACTACATGTATCAGTGTGACCTTTCCGAAGGTCTGTCTCATTTTAGGACACCAGTCACCAAGGGCATTGAAATCATGGAAAGCCTGATAGGCCACACCAGCGGATTTGCCGTACCGACTTATGTCATCGATGCTCCAGGCGGCGGCGGAAAAATTCCTGTAATGCCTCATTATATTATCACATGGAACACCAACAAGGTCGTACTCAGAAACTATGAAGGCGTCATCACATCCTATCAGGAACCGGATCATTATGAAAAAACCGTATGCAATCGGGACTGTGCCAACTGCAAACTTGATTTGGACATAATAGGTTGTGATGAGATCAATGCAATTGGCATCGAGAAATTACTTTCAGATTACGATGACACCATTTCACTCATACCTGCAAACAATGATCGATTCAAAAGAAGAGAAAGCAAATCAGATGAAAAATAGACTATTCAAGTCTGTTCTGTCACATGACAAAGAAAGCGACCGTGTTTATCTGATGAATCTGGATTCTGATGATTTTCCAGAAATCCTATCTTATATGGAGGATTTGGCCAATAACAATCAATACTCTAAATTGTTTGCCAAAATTCCTGCAAAATATGGTCCGACCTTCTTAGCTGCCGGATATATAAATGAAGCCTCTATCCCTGGTTTTTATAATAATCAGGATGATGCCCTGTTTTTGGTAAAGTATAAGTTCGAGAAACGCAGATTTCCGGAAACGGAAGCACTGATTTCTTTACAGCAAATGCTTCTGCAGCCAATAGAACATACAAAACAGGAATTGGAAGATTGTTTTGCCATACGTCCTTTGAAAGAAGAAGATACGACAATAATGATCCCGGTTTTCAAAGAAGTTTTTGAGACTTATCCTTTCCCCATTTACGATGAATCTTTCTTGATTAAAAGCATACAAGAAGACGGAACACGATATTACGGGGTTTTTAAAGAGAATCAATTGATAGCCATCAGCTCAGCCGAATGCAGTGACAATAAGAAGAATGCGGAAATGACCGATTTTGCAGTACTTCCAATTTATAGAGGGAAAAAATTGGCTACTCATTTGCTTTCTTTTATGGAAGAGGCACTTACAAAGGAGAACTTTAAGACGCTTTATTCCATAGCTCGTCTCCATTCAATACCAATAAACAAGACTTTTTATAATCAAGGATATCAATATGCCGGAACGCTCACCAGAAACACTCAAATTTCAGGCAAGATTGAAAGTATGAACGTATGGTACAAAAAAATCTAAATTCTATAATAAGATATAAAAAGATAATAAACTATGAAAGAACAAATTATTAATTGGACAGAAAAATTTTATCCATGGCTGTTATCTCATGGAATTAGAATATTTGTTATCATCATTGCTTTCTATTTTCTATACAGGATTCTTAAGAAAGTCATTAGAAAAACCGTCAGAACTGTAATTTCTGCTGGAAAATATGAATCAAAAACAGCAGAAACCAAACGAGAAGACACACTGATAAGGATTCTTACGGGAACTATAAAAATAACTTCGATCATTGTTGCCATGTTGATGATTCTTTCTGAAATGGGGCTGAAGATAGGACCTATTTTAGCAGGCGCAGGCATTGTTGGTCTTGCTGTTGGCTTTGGGGGACAATATTTAATAAGAGATATCATTACTGGATTGTTCATTATTATCGAAAACCAATATCGCGTCGGAGATGTTGTGGATTTTGATATAGCAAGTGGTTTCGTTGAAGATATAAGCTTAAGGATGACTACTTTGAGAGATATGGATGGAACTGTTCATCATATTCCTCATGGGGAAATAAAAAAAGTATCAAATCTTTCGAAAAACTTTTCACGAGTAAATTTAAATATTGGCATAGCTTATGATTCAAATCTGGAACAGGTAATCTCAGTGGTAAATCAAACGGGAAAAGAACTTGCTGAAGATGCATTATGGAAAGGATCTATTACTAAAGCCCCTGAATTTTTAAGGATAGATGATTTCGCAGATTCTGCAATAATAATAAAAATACTAGGAGAAACTCTGCCTATAAAGCAATGGGATGTAACCGGAGAGTTACGTAAGCGAATAAAGATTGCATTTGACAGAGAAGGTATAGAAATTCCTTTTCCACAAATTGTAATTCATCAACCCAAACAGAAAGGAAGCTGAAATAATCTCATGATGCATAATCTTGACATATGATTTGTTGAAAAGCAACCCTCATTGAAATAATTTCAGACGGTGGCAAGAACCGTATTTTTTTATTTATTTCTCCGACCCTCAGATATTTTAGCACAGAAGATTATTTTGTCGGCAGTTGACAATTATTTATATTTACTGCCTTAAAAAGTTTTTTTCAAAAAGCTGTTAGTCAAATTCCAATAATTTCAAATTGATGGTTAAAGCCAATTCAAAAGATATTAAGAAAGGGAACATCAGGTCAGGAATAAATCGCGTGTCCAATCATATTTTAAAGTTTGTCCCATTTCTTTTATCCCTCATGATTGTTGCTTTGGCCCTGTTTGACTTTGGTTTTGATCAGACTCATAAACAAGATCTCTTCTTAAAACATTTCTATCTTATTTTATTTTCACTGGAATTCCTTATCGTTCTGATCCGGTATCTATCAAATAATCGTCCAGGATCTAAAGTCTGGGTCTTTGATTCTATATTGCTGATTTCCATATTGTTTTCTATATCCTTCCTTGCTGGTTTTGAGATTTCATCTTCCTTGTTCGACGAGTCTTTCTGGAATACATTGGTCATTATCATGATTTTCTTTCGTGAATTTATCCCTATAAATTATAAAAGAAAGATACTTAACCCTGCGCAAATTTTCATGATTAGCTTCTTGCTCTTGATTTTTGCAGGTACTTTCGTATTGATGTTACCTCATGCTACAAAATCAGGAATTTCATTCATCGATGCACTTTTCACATCAACAAGTGCCGTTTGTGTCACCGGACTTGTGGTTGTTGACACCGGAACCTATTTTACAATATTTGGACAGACTGCCATTATGGTTCTCATACAACTTGGAGGTATAGGCATCATGACATTTACCAGCTATTTCAGCTATTTTTTCTCTGGTGGAGCTTCTTATGAAAATCAATTGTTAATACAGAAGATGACCTATTCTGAGAAAATTACAGAGGTTTTCGGTTCACTCTTTAAAATTCTTTTCCTGACTTTTATGATTGAAGGGATTGGAGCTGTATTCATTTATTTTAGTATTAACGATACTATGGCGGCTTCTTTTTCAGAGAAAGTATTCTTCTCTGTCTTTCATGCTATTTCAGGATTCTGTAATGCAGGATTCTCTACCTTGACAGATAATTTGTATGACACGAGTTTCAGATTTAATTATCTTTTACAGTTCATCATTTCGTTTCTGTTGATTCTTGGAGGTCTCGGATTTCCAATTCTCCTCAACTTTTCCAAATATATAAAGCATCTATTTGTAAATAAGGTTTTTAAAAAGACTCCAGTTCATATACCTTGGGTTATCAGCATCAATACAAGAATTGTTGTTGTGACAACCGCTTTGTTGTTGGTATTTGGTACTATTCTTATTTACATTCTTGAATATAACAGTGCATTGGATGGATATACCGGGATTGGGAAAATAATCACTGCTTTTTTTAGTGCATCCACACCCAGAACGGCCGGATTTAATACGATTGACTTTGCCACACTTCAGACACCAACTATTCTGCTGGTGTGTTTTTTGATGTGGGTCGGAGCTTCTCCTGGAGGAACCGGCGGCGGAATAAAGACAAGCACCTTGGCTATAAGCATTCTGAATTCGATTAATATTGTCAGAGGTAAAGACAGAATTAATTTCAGAGGAAGAGAAATAAATGGAGCTGCTGTACGCAGAGCATATTCGCAAATCTTTTTATCTTTGGCTGCTATTGGATTATCTGTTTTCACCATTGAATTATTTCAAGGCGATTTGGATTTAAAGGCTGTCATTTTTGAATGTATTTCAGCTTTCAGTACAGTCGGACTGAGTCTGGGCATTACTGCAAAATTATGCGCAGCAAGCAAACTGGTACTGATCTTCACTATGTTTGTAGGACGTATCAGTCTACTGACCGTACTTATAGCCTTTTTCAAACAAAGTAAAATGGAGAAATACCGTTTTCCATCTGAAGATATTCTGATTAATTAAACAATAAATTATCAAATATAAAATAGACCCATGATCTATCGCTCACACAAGTGAACAATTATTTGGCGAGTTCCATAAGACCTTAAACGAAAAATTATTATCGTATGAAATTTATCATTATCGGATTAGGCCATTTTGGCTCTTCCCTTGGTCAGAAACTGACCATGATGGGACATGAAGTTATCGGCGTGGATAATAATATGGCTAATGTTGAAGATAACAAAAGTATGATGACTCATACCATTTGCCTTAATACTTCTGACTCTCAGGCTGTGACCAGTCTACCTGTCAGTGATGCCGACGCTGTTATTATTTGTATTGGCCTGAACGAAGGCGCAAATCTGTTGGCAACAGCCAATATGAAACTGATGAAGGCCAAACGTCTTATATGCAGAGCTATTACCCCTTTACATAGAACCGTACTGGAGGCCATGCAGGTAGATGATATTGTCTATCTTGAAGAAGAAACTGCACACAGGTGGGCGAAGAAACTGAATATGAAAAGTGCTGTTGATGTATATGAAATAGCAGGAGAGTTCAATATAGTGGAGATTGTTGTCCCAAAATGCTTCATAGGAAAGACGCTTCAGGAATCACTAATTCGCAGTAAATATAACTTGTTGGTTTTATCGATAATAAAAATGACCGATCAAAAAAATGTTATAGGTTTAACTATAAAAGTAAAACAAGTACAAGAAATGGCATCTGCAAAAACGGTACTCAATGAAAATGACATCATGGTCATATATGGAAAGACCAAGGATTTTGAAGCATTTTTAAAGAACATATAAATGAATGTCTTCATTTTCCAAGTCTCCATCGTTAAAAAAAGAAAGAGGACTCAGGATCTTTATACAATCATCCCCGGATAAGTTGCATCTTTAATGATTTCTTCATCATTTGTTCCTTTAGAACTTTTATCGACATTTTTCTTCATTAATCCGGACATCATCACTAAGGCTGTTAAAATGATGACTTGTATAATGAGTGATTTATTGGCTATATCAATAGATTGTCCGAATGGTATGTATAAAAACAACAGAATGGTTATCAATCCTCTTGGTGCTATATAAAATATAGGCATTAATGGTATTCTAAACATCTTTAGAAGAATGGCTCTAACAATAAAAAGGAAAGCCGTTGTACCAACCGCCCATGGTATAGTGTCCATATTCAATAACTCAGAGGTTTCCATCAAATATCCAAAAAGCAAGAAGAATAAGGACCTTATCAAAAAAGAGAACTCCGTGGTTAATTCCCTAAATTTCACAACCTCTTTGTTCAGAACCTCGGAATGGAATGTCTCTAACCGTTTGATGTATTTTAATTTATCAACATTTCCCAAGAACAAGCCAAATACAAGTATAAAGATTAGTGATGGCAAATGATACATTTCTGATATAGAGTAAATCAATATGATAAGTAGAATAATTGGCGTGTATTTAACATGATGCTTGATCTTACCTAACAAAAAAGCCAATGATATTGTTGCAATAAATGAAATCAGAATAATCACTACGATTTGCAGGAAAAACGTTCTAATCGATTGAGAGGATCCGATATTATCATTTAAGACAATAAAATTAAAGAGAATGACTCCAAAAATATCAGACATGCTACTCTCATAAGTAACAAATTCCTTTTGAAACATTTTCAAATTTCTTGCGCTTGGAATAGCAATTGCACTACTGATAATTGCAAAAGGGATGGCATTTGCAAGTGCTATCTTGAATGTGGTTTGTCCGACATATTGAAAAACGAAAGCTATGCCAGTACTGATCATTACAATTGACAGCAAAGATATTGCAATGGTTTTACAAATAATTGACGTTTTTGATCTATTCAATTCAATGTCCAAAGAACCTTCCAATACGATCATTATTAAACCTATCGTACCTAATGCCGGTAGTATGGATTCCAGGTTTGGCAAATTGATTTCAAAAAATTCAACGACCTGCCTGACTCCCCAACCTAACAGCAAAAGCAATATTACTGAAGGTATTTTTGTCTTTGAAGAAGAAATATCAAAGACATAAGCAAAAATCAACAAGGAGCATATTATAATTATTATAGCTGTTTCCATTTGTCATTTTTAGTAGAAACTGTTCCTTAAAGGGTTAGAATGAGATTGGCTAATCAAGTTGACAATGATTCAGCTCCGACAGATCGACCCATACCGATTGTCATGGAACTTGCAACAATGAAGGGCTACATATTGTGCCTTTTTTTAACGGTTCTTATTCTTGCGTAGAATATTCTTTAAATAATACATAATGATCTGGTTAAACCTGTTCATTAAAATAAGGTAATAAAAGATCCTCAAATTTGTAAAGTCCTTTCTCCTTATCAATCAGGTTTGTTGCAGCAAAAATAACACCATTGCCGAAAGCTTCTCGTGAAATTGATTCATGAACGAGTCTGACGGTTTGATATGGAAATCCAAATATTACTTCATGTTTTCCTACTATTCCACCGGCCCTGATAGAGTTTATATCGTCACTATTGACATTCAATTTGTCTGCAATTTTAAGAGCTGTACCCGATACCCCTTTTTTAAGTTTAAAATGTTCTTCGACAATTTCGATATCTGCCCAAGGTGCTATTTTCTTTAGAATCTTGCTTGCAAGTAACAGATAATTAACACCTAATGTAATATTTGGAGACCAAAAGACTGTCATAGTCCTGGATAATTCCTTTATATATTGGATGGTCTCTTTATCGTAATGAGAAATTGCTGAAATTATCTTAATTTGACGTTTGCTGGCTTCTTCTCCATAAAAGTAAATACCATTTTCCGAAGAAAAATCAATGATAAAATCCACCGGATGTTTATCCAATAACTCTGAGATATTCGTATGCTGAATGGAATATATTAAACCGGGATCCTGTGTTTCAACCCCAATAAAATCCCGAACAACCATATTTTCTTGTTTGGCACTTTTCCTAAGCACCCACTCAAGAGAAAAATCAGAATGTTGAAGAATAACATTGGCAACAGCTTTACCCGACTTGCCAAAACCTATTAAGCCAATTTTCATCTTTCTGTTTCTATTTTAACATTTAAGTATTCGATGGAACTTGTCAAATAATGATGCACTTGAGTGATCGATAAATCATGGACTCGTTTCATCTGTTTATATTTTTTCGTTTTAGGTCATTCGGAACTTGTATGTCCATTTTATCAAAAAGTCAGTGAACCCTCATGTCAGATAATGCTCATTTAAAAAAGCGACAAAATAAAACCAAAGATCAAAAACAAGAACTCCTATTTTCATGCTCTTCATTTACCGACTCTATACAAATATTAATATCAATAACGTGATAGAAGCACTGAAAAAGAATTAAATATATAAATAAATTAGAAATATTTATTTATAAAATTAATAAAAGGGTTAGTTTTTAACATTTTAGACATTGACAGTCTACGTTTTAAAGACTAATTAGCATTCAAATCAAATCATGTTGAATTAAAGGAAATTCGGGATCAAATTGAAAAACGCGCTTTTGTTGAACGGACTTGCATCTTCTTACCGGATAAAATGATTAAATCTCCAATAGCTCAGCCTCCTGAATTTCTGATCCTGAAAGGCGTAAGACGCAATCCCGATAATGGCAGGAAGAAGGGTTGGCATCAAGGCCCACACGATCATTCGTTCGGAAGATAACCAACCCTGCTTCATTCGTTACACGGAGGCTGCCAAACATGATCATCTTCTGCTCAAGGATGCTGAACTGCACCAGGACTCCATCCTGTGCTTTGACAAAGACCAACTTGCTTCTGATGATCCTCAAAAGCCAAATTCAGCAGAAATGGGCTTTCTCAAACATGGTTTCGGTAGAAAGACAACACCTGATGAGCTATATCAGTGCCAAAAGCTTCTTTGAGAATCCGGAGAAAGCGTGGCAAGAGCTGATCGAAGAGCAAAAGGCACGCATAAAAGAAAAAAAATTGAATAATCAAAATCTGCTCTTTCCAAATTGAGAGGGGACTTCCTTTTGAGAAATCAAAAAAACAGGGCTGAAAGCCCCTAAAATAAGGAACAAATATTAAACAACCGGTTTTACCGGACAACAATGATTTTAAATAATTTAAATGGAAAATATACGAAAAAACACCTATACGAATAAACGTACAAGTGCTTTATTTTTAAATAGCGAGACCCAGGATTGAAAAAAGAATCTCCTGATGATTATGAATGTTATCCGTTCAAATCTAATTTTTCGTAGCCACTACAAAAACATCATCAATATTTACTTTTTTGAAATAATATTTTCTGAGCCACTTGGGTGCAAATCTGTTTGTCAGTTTCTTATTCCTAAATTTATAACGAGCTTTGGAGATATTAAATCTCGTTTCCAGTATGGTAAAATCACTTTCTTTTTCCAATAAGTATCTATAGCCATCCGGTAGAATTCTCCAGCAATCTATGGGATATCTGTGCTCAGGTACTGAAAATGGAGTGATAATGCATACCAAACCTCCTTTTTTTGCTACTTGATGAACCTCTTGAATCCATTTCCAGGGAGCTTCGACGTGTTCCAGGCAATTGCCGGATATCACTACATCAAATTGTTTATCTATACCAAAATCATATAAACCTTTTGAAACAATATCAACATTAGGCCCTTCTACAATATCAAGTCCGCAATAACTCCAATTTGGGTTTTGAAACAAGGACTTATAAGATCCATTTACGTCATAACTACCGACATCCAGTATTTCTAATTTCTTGTTTTTATCCAAATAGGTATCAACAATGTATCGCATTATTTCAAACGACTCTTTATGCATAACATGATATTCATTTTGTTCAACAAACGAATTGACAAGATTTTCCTGATGAAGAAGTAAAGATAGGAAGGTGTTTGGTCATTGGTTGTAGCGAGACCCGGGATTGAACCGGGGACCTCATGATTATGAATCATGCGCTCTAACCAGCTGAGCTATCTCGCCATCTTTTTCAAAAGCGCGACAAAGATACTGCTTTTCCCCTTATTCGCAAATTTCCATTTTCATTTTTTCCGATGAAGTATAAAATGGGTCACACAAAATGACCTTAATCTAAAAAAAAAGTAGTACTTTGTGCAAAAAATCAGAGACATGAAGAAAACTCCATATAAGATTGATTATGTTCTGAAAAATGGATCAACAGCAATGTTGTGGAAATTGATCAGTACACCTTCCGGGCTTTCAGAATGGTTTGCTGAAGATGTTGAACAGAACGATAATGTCTTCACCTTCAAATGGGGAAACGCCAGTCAAAAGGCCGATTTGGTTTCCGTAAATGCAGGTATATCCATTCGCTTTCACTGGGAAGGAGATCCGGATGATACCTATTTTGAATTTCAGATAGATTATTCCGAATTGACAGGTGCAATCACCTTGAGTGTAACCGATTTTGCAGATTCTTCGGACAAAAAGGGTAGTATGGAATTGTGGAATTCACAGATTGAAACACTTGCCCGTCGATCCGGTATGTGAAAAAAAACTGACAGACCATGCTCTTTTAGGTTTTTTCAACTACTTTTGCGTGTCCAAAAACCACGGTCGATGTTTCGCATAAAAAGACTTTACACCTTTGTCTTACAAAGTTTTTTGCCGGTCTTCTTCATGACCTTCATGATCAGCAATTTTATACTGGTCATGCAGATGATGTGGAAATATGTCGACCAGATTGTAGGAAAAGGAATCGATTTCGGAACTTTTGCTCAATTTTATTGGTATTCAGCCTTATCTTTGGTGCCAATGTCTCTTCCTTTGGCTGTCTTACTGGCTTCATTGATGACATTCGGAAATTTCGGTGAACGATTGGAACTGCTGGCGATGAAAGCTGCCGGCATATCCTTGTTTCGTATCATGAAGCCTTTATTTATCCTGATGATCGGCATTTGCATAGGTGCTTTTTATTTTCAGGATAAAGCAATGCCTGTCGTTCAGGTCAAATTAGCGACCTTATTGGCTTCGTTCAAACAAAAATCTCCTGAACTATCCATACCTGAAGGTGCTTTTTATTCAGAAATTCCGGGAATAACCATTTATGTAAAAAAACAAGACCCTGAAAAGAAACAGATGAAGGACATCATGATTTATGATTTTTCCAATGGTTACAACAATGCAGCGGTTACGCTCGCAAAATACGGGGAATTACGTTTCACAGAAGATAAAAAACAGCTTGTTTTCACATTACACGAAGGAGAAGGATTCAGCAATTTCAACAGTCAACAGAATGTTTCTGCCGGGATACCTTATAGGCGTGAAAGTTTCCGAAAGAAACAAATGATCATGGACTTTGATGGAAACTTCAACTTGGTTGACGAATCAACTTTCAAATCCATGCATTTCAGTAAAAACACCAAAGAACTTAGCCAAATCATTGATTCTGTGGGTGGAATTCTGGACAGCTTGGATACGAAGACAGAGCAATATTTTACCCAAACCCAATATATGGGAAGATACAAAAAAGAAGGGCATGTTTTAGCCACCCCGCAAACCATCGCTCATTCATCGCTGGTGAAACCCTTTTATCCGAATATGGACAGTCTGCTTACCAGTCTTCCAAAAGACGCTCTTTTAAGAATGGTAGAGACTACAGAAAATAAAGTATCCAGTATCAGAAACGAATTGGAATACCGGCAAATCGCAGTTTCTAATGAGACGTTTCAATTCCGGCGCAGCAGCATTGAATTTCACCGAAAATTCACCTTGTCGTTTGCCTGCCTGATTTTCTTTTTCATCGGTGCACCGTTGGGTGCCATTATTCGAAAAGGTGGTATCGGAATGCCTGCCGTCGTTTCTATTTTCTTGTTTATCTTTTATTATATGATAGATATAACAGGTTACAAATTTGCACGTGACGGCGTCTGGAATCCGGTTTTGGGTGGATGGATCAGTTCTGCAGCATTGCTCCCACTCGGTTTTTTCCTCACCTATAAAGCCGTAAACGATTCGGCCATTTTCAACGGTGAAGCATACATGATGTTTTTCAAAAAATATCTGTATCCGAAATATTTGATTCGGTTTATAAAATCAAGATTTCACAAATCTAAAAATAGAGAACATGGTCCCATTCAAATTAAATAGCATAGAAGAAGCAATTGAAGATATTGCAAAAGGACATATCGTCATTGCTGTCGATGATGAAGATCGTGAGAATGAAGGGGATTTTATCACAGCATCTGAACTAATCACCCCTGAGAAAGTAAACTTCATGATAACCTGGGGACGAGGTGTCCTCTGTGCCCCTATCACCGAAGAACGTTGCATGGAATTAGATCTGGAAAGACAGGTCTCCAACAACACATCCTTGCTTGGAACGCCGTTCACTGTAACGGTGGATTTACTGGAAGGCTGCACCACCGGCGTCTCTGCTCATGATAGAGCAGCAACCATTCGTGCACTGGCAGACCCAAAAGCCAAACCTGAAGACTTCGGACGTCCCGGACATATCAGCCCTTTATATGCCAAAGCCAAAGGCGTCTTACGCAGGGCAGGACACACGGAAGCGGCTATCGATCTTTGTCGTCTGGCAGGGCTGAATCCTGCAGGAACGCTGATTGAAATCATGAACGAAGACGGTTCAATGGCAAGAATGCCTCAACTCATAGAAATCGCCAAAAAATTCAATCTGAAAATAATCACCATCAAAGACCTGATTGCTTATCGCTTGAAACAGGAATCTTTGGTCGAAAGAGGCCCTATGGTCCAGATGCCTACCAAATACGGTCATTTTCATTTGATTCCTTTCACCCAACTCACCAATGGATTGGAACATATCGCCTTGGTAAAAGGCACTTGGGAAAAAGATGAATCCATACTGGTTCGCGTCCACTCATCCTGCATGACCGGTGATATCTTCGGTTCTATGCGCTGCGAGTGCGGAGATCAGCTTCACAAGGCCATGGAGGCCATCGAAAAAGAAGGAAAAGGGGTGTTGGTTTATATGAATCAGGAAGGAAGAGGCATCGGCCTGATGAACAAGATCAAAGCATACAAACTACAAGAACAAGGGCTTGATACAGTTGATGCCAACTTACATCTTGGTTTTGACGCAGATGAACGCGATTATGGCGTCGGAGCACAAATTTTGCAAAAAATCGGTGTTCGAAACATGCGGCTAATGACAAACAATCCTGTAAAACGCATTGGACTTGAAGCCTATGGGTTAACCATCACCGAAATTGTTCCTATAGAAATACCGACAAACCAATATAACGAAGCCTATATGAGAACAAAAAAGGAGCGCATGGGACATAATCTTAAAAATATACTATAATCTTACATCCATTTGTTATGACATTCAAACACTTTAAATTATTATTGATTTCCTTTATTTTAATTGGAGGAAATATGTTGGCCGAAAATCCGGGAAAAAAAGAAAAAAGTTTTTTCTCTTTTCTCACGAAAGAGTCACCAGCCTATTTATTCAGCTATTTTACCGGAAACGGAGAAGATGGCCTGCATTTGATGTACAGTTTTGATGGCATTATCTGGAAAGCACTCAACAACGGACAGTCTTTCCTAAAACCGATGGTTGGAAAATCCAAATTGATGCTTGACCCAAGTCTCGTCCAAGATGCGGAAGGAACCTTTCATCTGGTCTGGGCCACAGGCTTGAACGAAAACAACATTGGCTATGCTTCATCCAAAGACCTGATCAACTGGTCTGAACAGAAAGAGATACCGGTCATGGGCAAAGAGCCGGCAGTAAAAGATACCCGGGCTCCGGAACTTTTTTACAAAAAGAGTTCTAAAACATTTTATATCATTTGGTCTTCAACAATACCGGATCGTTTCTCCGAGACTGCAAATAAAGAAGATGGCAACAACCATCGGTTATATTACACGACCACCCGTGACTTCAAAACCTTTACCGATACGAAATTGTTCTATGACCCAAAATTCAGCGTTTCGGATGCCTATATCTTCAAAAAAAGAGGTCTCTACTACCTGTTTTTGAAAAACGAGACTGAAGTTCCTGTTGAAAAGAATATACGCTATGCCGTTTCCGGTAGCATGAAACATTTTCCTGAAACAGTTTCCGCTCCCATCAGCGGGAAAAAATGGGCAGAAGGGCCTTCCGCCATACAAATTGGGGATTATACCTACGTTTATTGGAATTATTACAAAGAAAATCAGAATGGTGGTGCACGGTGTAAAAATTTCAAAAAATCAGAATGGGAAAATATTACGACTATGCTTCGCTTTCCTGCGGGAGCAAAAAACGGCAATGTTTTCAAGATAGATAACAACATGTTAATCAAATTACAGCATTTGGACAAGCAACAGAATAGTAATTAAATCCAAACATGATTGAGAATTTTGTCAAGTCAGGAAGGTAATATTATGACTTTTTAATATCTTTGTCCGCTGATTTTTCACAAAAAAATAATTAAACGTATGAATCCTGTTTCCAGGCGTTTAGCGAGCCTCTCGCCATCCGAGACTTTAGCCATGTCTCAAAAGAGCAATGAATTGAAAGCTCAAGGTATTGATGTCATTAACATGAGTGTGGGAGAACCTGATTTCTTTACACCCGATCACATCAAAGAAGCTGCCAAACAGGCTGTTGACGGTAATTTCTCGTTTTATTCTCCGGTACCGGGTTATCCTGCATTACGCAAAGCCATCGTAGCCAAACTAAAGAAAGAAAACGGATTGGACTATAAACCCGAACAAATAGTATGCTCCAATGGTGCCAAACAATCTGTCTGCAATGTTCTGCTGAGCATTATCGGTCCCGGAGATGAAGTGATCGTTCCTGCACCTTATTGGGTGAGTTACGTGGAAATGGTCAAATTGGCCGAAGGTACAAATGTGGTCGTTAATGCCGGTCTTGATCAGAATTTTAAAATCACACCAGCTCAACTGGAAGCAGCCATCACTCCTAAAACAAAAGCCCTGATCCTGTGCTCCCCTTCCAATCCGACCGGGAGTGTTTACAATAGAAAAGAGATGAAGGGTCTTGCTGACGTTTTGGCCAAATATCCCAACATCATCATCCTTTCAGACGAAATCTATGAGCACATCAATTATGTAGGAAAGCATGTCAGCATCGCTGAATTTGAGAACATCCGCGACCGTGTGGTCGTCATCAACGGCGTTTCCAAAGCTTACGCCATGACGGGTTGGCGTCTCGGCTGGATTGCAGCACCCCAATGGATTGCTTCCGCCTGCAGTAAGTTACAGGGACAATATACATCAGGACCTTCCTCTATCTCCCAAAAAGCAGCAGAAGCAGCTTATACAGGCACCCAGCAACCAGTTGAAGAGATGCGTGTCGCTTTCCAGCGTCGTCGTGACCTGATTGTACGTCTGGCACAGGAAATCCCTGGATTGAAAACGACCAAACCCGAAGGAGCCTTTTATATTTTCCCTGAATGTAACTCCTACTTCGGAAAGTCTTTCGAAGGCCGAAAAATTGAAAATGCAGGAGACATGGCCATGTATCTTTTGGAAGAAGGTCATGTCGCATCTGTCGGTGGTGCTGCTTTCGGTGCTCCGAATTGTCTTCGTTTCTCTTATGCCACTTCGGATGAGAATATTATCGAGGCCATAAAACGGGTAAAAGAAACACTGGGGAAACTGGCATAAATATTCTATTCCATAGAATTCGATCACAAATGCCATACTTTTGACACTTCTCCACAATTTTTCAATTTGATCCAAGTTTTGCTTGATAAAACCACAAAGGAATGAGAGGAGGATACTTTCTATTTTAGTTTACTCTTCTTGTCAGATTGAAGCATCTTCTTTGCTTCCTGATAGCCGATATTGAAAATCTCATGGGCACGATTGACGTCTCCACCATTGTATTTTGAAATGGCTGAAGGCTCTATAACCATATCACAAAGTCCTTTATCATAATTTGCATTGGATCTGAAAATAAATTTATACGAACGAAGCGCAACATTTGCAATCGACTTTTCATAAGGGTCAGCCTTTAAAGGCCCTAAACTGACTCCGATCAAATACTTACATTCAGACCTGACGACGGAGGCCGGTAGATTCTGAAGAACACCTCCGTCCACATAATTGACACCATCAATATTATACGGACTAAAAAGGACGGGGACAGAACAGGTCGCTACCAGAGCATCAACCAAAGGCCCCCGATCAAAGACCACGCTTTTCCCTGCATCAATATCGGTAACTACAACCCTCAAAGGTATCTTCAATTCTTCAAAAGTTTTGGCACGAAGTATCGTATCTAAAAATTCTTTAAAACCGGTCAAGGTAAAAAGACCACCATCAGGCATTTCTAAACGAAAGAGATCAGAATACTTGATGTTTTTAAAAATGGAAAAAATGGAGTCCGGCGAATAACCGTCAGCATACATTGCAGCCACAACCGCACCGGCACTAACGCCGGAAATTACACCCGGCTTGAGGCCATCTTCCTCCATGGCTTTCAAAACACCGACATGACAGAGGCATTTGATGCCACCTCCGCTCAAAGCAAGCCCCAATGCATATTTTTTCCCCGACTTATTCCGAATGGCATCCCGAACGGAAGGCCCTTTTCGGAGCAGGATTTGTTCGGAATCTTGCGCTTTCCGTTCTTTATTCGGATTGATCCAGGCATCTTTCTGCAAAATCAGCCAGAGTGCCATCAAAAGAAACATGGTGATATAAAGTTGCCTCTGAGTCATTCCTGCTGATTTTTATTTACTTTTTGATGGTTTTTATAAAACAAAGATATGTTTTTTAGTAAAACCATTCATCCAAGAATCAAATATTATTAATATATTCGTATACAATATACAAAGAGCCAAATTGTTCAAAACAATAAATAGATATCTCTATGAATAATCTCGATTACGGTGTTGTTGGGAATGGACGTTCAGCAGCATTAATTTCAAAAGAGGGTAGTATTGACTGGTTTTGTTTTCCTGATTTTGATTCACCTTCCATTTTTGCAAAGATTCTGGACAAAGATAAAGGCGGTTGCCTGAGTATTATTGTCGATTCTTCCTATCAGATCAGCCAAAAATATACGGAACATACAAATATACTTTCCACTACTTTTGACTCCGAGAATGGAACTTTCGAGGTTTTGGATTTTATGCCGAGATATAAAATCGGAGAATTTAGCAGACATTATCTCCCACCGGAATTATATCGACTCATCAGGCTCATCAAAGGATCTCCGCGATGCAAAATAAACTACAACCCCGGTTTGAATTATTCAAAAGAAAAATCGACTCATAAGGTTGGCCCGACCTATATCAAGACTATTTCCGACAAAAATTCCAGAGACACTATTTATTTTTATTCAGGATTAGATTTAATAAAAATATTAAATCAAGAAGAGTTAACCATCAGTACAGACACTTTTCTATTGGTCAGTTACAACCAAAAACTTATCCCTATTGACCAAAGCAGAGTTGAACTGGAATTTCAACGAACCAGAGTTTATTGGATGGACTGGTCCAACCGATCCAAGAAATATACTCATTTCAATGATTATATCGAACGTAGCATATTGGTACTCAAGCTTATGTCATACCAGCGTACAGGTGCTGTCCTGGCCGCTCTGACCACCAGCATTCCAGAAACTATCGGAGAAGCACGAAACTGGGATTATCGTTTTTGCTGGCTTCGAGACGCCTCCATGTCCATTAAAACCTTACTGACGGTGGGACACCGTGGAGCTGCTCTAAGGTTTTTTGGCTTTATCCATAACATCTTGAAGTCCAAAAACGATACTTTCCAAATCATGTACGGAATCAGGGGAGAACATGTGCTGGCAGAAGAGACACTGGATCATTTGAGCGGATTTGCCGATTCCAAGCCTGTCCGTATCGGAAATGCAGCCTATCACCAAAAGCAAAACGACTCTATAGGCTACCTGATGGATGTCATTTATCAATATTATCTGTATTTTCCCGGTACTTTGAGCGAAGTCGAAGATATGTGGGAAATTACAAAGAACATTGCAAAAACTGTTTATGATGATTGGAGAAAACCAGACAATGGCATATGGGAAATCCGCGGAAAGGCAATGCACTTTGTCAGTTCCAAAGTGATGTGTTGGGTGGCCTTGGACAGAGCTACCAAAATTGCAGCTATACTTCATGAAGACGGATATGTCAAAAAGTGGCAAACAGAAGCGGACAAAATCAGGGAAGATGTAATACTACACGGCTGGAAAGATACGTTGCAAAGCTTTTCTCAAACATACGAGAGCAACGATTTGGATTCTTCTCTACTCTTGATGGAATCTTACGGTTTTCTGGCTGCAGACGACGAAAAATATGTCAAGACAGTGAATGCCATTCAAAAAGACCTGATGTATAATGGCTTGCTTTTCAGATACAAAAATTCAGATGATTTCGGAAAACCAACTTCCGCTTTTACCATCTGTACCTTTTGGATGGTCAGAGCCTTGTTTGTCACCAATAGAAAAGAAGAAGCCTACAAACTTTTCCAAAATCTTCTCTCCTATTCCAACCATCTGAAACTTTTCAGTGAGGATCTGGATTTTGATTCGAAAGAACAACTCGGAAATTTTCCTCAGGCTTATTCGCACCTAGCACTAATCAATACAGCCTTGTTGTTCGGAGAAGAAATGGAATTATCCAAATTCATCAAGCCTTAAACCCCATCAAGAAATTCAAGAAAGGCAACGTTTCCGATTGTGTCAGCAAATAATATTTGGCCACATTGGAAATGGAGCCTATTTTAATGGTATATGCACTACGTGGTAATGCCCTAAAAGTATCTTCATCGGTCGTATCGTCGCCCATAGCCATGATAAAATCATATTTATCCTTCTGCAACAGTCTTTTAGCTTCTGCTCCTTTTGTGTATTTAGGAGATTTGATCTCAATAATCTTATTACCCCTCATAATCTGCAACTTGAGATGGGCACACGGTGCAATCAGTGCATTTACAAGCTGTTGTTCACGAAGTGACGCCAACCATTCGTCGACCTTACGGTAATGCCAAACCAATGCGGTATCCTTTATCTCCAGACTAGCCCCTGGCGTCTTATCAATGAAAGTCAACAACAATTGCAGGAGATCTTCATCCCAGGAAGAAGGATTACCTTTTTTATGCCATACACCATTCTCTTTGTAAGAAGCTCCATGTTCGGCAGCCATGTCAAGTGGGAGATTTCCAAGCCAAGTTTCCAAGGTGTGAAGGTCTCTTCCACTGTTAATCACTACTTTGTTACGCGAATCAGAAGTCAATTCTTTAAGCATATTCAGAATATCTGGTGTAGGATAAGCATCTTCCGGTTTATTCTTTAGCGGAGACAATGTTCCATCATAGTCGAGAATAAACAAACGATTTTTCGCCTTTTGATAGACTTTAAGAATCTTTTTGCTTAAGGATATATCAATCCGCTTCTTGTCGTTTTCAAAGTTCTTCTGGCATATTAGTTCCAATTGATTGACAAAACTTTCAGCCCAGCGTTGAACGGTTTGCTTGGAAATGACTCTCTGCATCTTCTCTATATTCATATACTGTTCTTCCAGACTCATTTCAAGCGCATCCAGAATGGCTAATTCAATCATATCCAGATTGTTCGGATTGATGATGATAGCCTTGTTCAATTCAATGGCAGCACCGGCCATTTCACTGAGGATCAGCACTCCAGGCTTATCTCGTTTCGTGGCAACATATTCTTTGGCTACCAAATTCATGCCATCTCTAAGGGGCGTGACCAACGCGATATCGGCAATATGGTACATAGCAGTCAATTCCTCAAAGTCCAGACAATGATAAAAATAATAAATAGGGGTCCAATTAATGGTTGAATACTGTCCATTAATAGCTCCAATCGTCTCATCAATCTTCGTTTTCAAATGAGCATAACGCTCCACATTTCCGCGCGAAGGGACCACCACCATTACAAGCGATATTTTGTTCCTGTATTCTGCGTGGCGTTCCAAGAATTGGGCAAAGCCTTTCAGACGATGGATGATGCCTTTGCTATAATCCAAACGATCTACCGATAGCATCAACTTGTGCTTGCCGAAATTTTCTTTAAGCGTCTTGGCTTTTTCCTGAACAACAGGATTCAAAATTGCGTCATGGTAAAGATCGTAATTGATACCCATCGGGAAAGCATCCACATGAGTCACCCTGTTTCCTATCATCACCTGATCCAAAATAAACTGGAGATCCAAAACACGTTCCGTAGCACTTACAAAATGTCGCATGTAATCGTGCGTATGAAAAGCTATCAAGTCTGCACCCAACAAGCCATTCAATATTTCTGCACGTTCAGGTAGTACACGGAATAATTCGTAAGAAGGAAAAGGTATGTGATGAAAATATCCAATACTGACTCCATCTGAAGAATCACGGATGATTTTTGGTAAAAGCATCAGCTGATAATCCTGCACCCAAACAATATCTCCTGGTTGAAGAAGCTTCGCGCTTACTGCCCCAAAAATATTGTTGACTTCCTTATAAGCTTTCCAGTTGGAAGTTTCATACTCCACAAAGGAATAGAAATAATGGCAGAGAGGCCATAAGATATTGTTACTGTATCCCTCGTAATAGTTCTGAATCTGTTCTTCTGTGAGAAATACCGGATGAAAATTCAGGGATTCCAGATGTTCCGTCACCTCTTCCTTTTCTGCTTCATCCTCCAAATAAAGGCCAGGCCAGCCTATCCAATGCTTTTCCATTGTAGTGTCCAGAGAATCCAACCCTGTCGCAAGACCACCTTCACTCCGAAGATATTCAAAATGATTATCTTCTGTTTTATGAACTTTCAGGGGTAGTCTATTTGCAATGATATATAATCTCATTCGAGTTAAATGTAGTTTAAAATTGGTCAAAGGGTAAATATAGAAGCCTGCTTAGAGAGTCTATTCTCGGATCTTTATAGAAATCCTGTTGATAGAATGAAGCCCAATTTACTAAAATAATAGGAATTTTCAAAATTATTTTACCATAATTCGCATATTATCAAATAATAAGGGAAAACAGAATGATATCCAGTGGGCCATACATGCGCAAAAAAATGTATTTTTGTGAAGTTATAAGAACAAAAGCTTTCCATATGACAACAAACAAGATTGTAGAATGTGTTCCCAACTTTAGCGAAGGCAGGAACACCGAGAAAATGGAAAAAATCACAAATTGCTTCAGGGGTAAAACGGGATTGAAATTACTTGATTATAGCAATGATGTCGACCACAACAGAATGGTCATTACAGCCATAGGAGCTCCGGAAACCATAAAATCCGCCATGGTGGAAGCCATCGGAACGGCAGTCCGAGAAATTGACCTGACAAAACATCAAGGCCAGCACCCGCGCATGGGAGCAGCTGATGTCGTGCCTTTCATTCCTGTCAGCAACATGACCATGGATGACGCCATCAATCTGGCAAAAGAAGTGGCCAAAGAAGCCGCAGAAAAATTCATGCTGCCCATGTATCTTTACGAAAAGGCTGCCAGTGCCCCTCATAGGGAAAATCTGGCGGAAGTTCGGAAAGGACAATTTGAAGGATTGACCGAGAAAATGAAAAATCCACTCTGGAAACCCGACTTTGGGCCGGATACCCCCCACCCGACAGCAGGTGCCACCATTATCGGTGCAAGAAATTATTTGATAGCCTATAACGTCAACCTCCATTCGACAGATCTGGCAATAGCCAAGGCCATTGCCAGAAAAGTCCGTTTCATCGATGGTGGCCTTCATTTTTGCAAGGCCATGGGGGTAAATCTTCAGGAAAAGGACATGGTACAGGTATCCATGAACCTGACCGATTTTACCAAGACCTCCGTTTACCAGGCGTTTGAAATGGTCAAGATGGAAGCCGCCCGTTACGGCGTATCTGTGGCCGGAAGTGAAGTAATCGGCCTTTTACCGTTGGGTGTCTTGGTTGATACGGCCAATTATTACCTGGGCATAGAAGATTTTACCGTTGATCGCGTTTTGGAATACAGAATGCTGGAATAAGAATACGATGGATACCATCCGGATCATTGCACTTATTATTTTTATCATTACCTATTTAGGCATTATCTTCACCCGCCTTCCAGGAGTAAATATCGATAGACCTTCTGCCGCTTTCTCCGGTGCGGTAGCGATGGTCCTTTTTGGTGTTTTCACACCAAAGGAAGCGGTTAATGCCATTGATTTCAATACCATTTTTCTTTTACTGGGCATGATGATTCTCATTGCCTCTCTGCAAATTGATGGCTTTTTTTCTCTAATTGCCAACAAGACCATTGCCTATTCAAAAACCAGATTCAGGCTGTTGACCCTTATTGTTATAGTGACAGGTATTACCAGTGCTTTTTTAGTAAATGATGCTGTGGTTCTGATGTTCACCCCGGTCATCATTCACATTTGCCGGTCCTCCAAAATAAATCCCATTCCCTATTTGATTGCCGAGATTCTATCTTCCAATATAGGAAGCGTTATGACCATCACCGGGAATCCTCAGAACATGCTGATAGGTATATCATCAGACATATCCTACGCCTATTTTTTAATGCATCTGTTGCCGGTTTCTTTGATTGGAATGGTGATCGTTATCGGGATAGTCCGCCTATTTTACCGAAAAGAATTTAATCAGAAAGAGTCACTATCCTTCCCTATGCAAGAATCTTTCAGCCATAAAAAGATAACCAGGTCAGGTACAATTTTTGGGCTGGTCGTTTTGGGATTCTTTTTCGGAAAGATATTCCATATTTCCATTCCGTTGGTGGCTTTGACGGGAGCTGCCCTGAATATGCTGATCGGAAAAACCAAGCCGTCCAAGGTAATTCAAAAAGTCGATTGGGTCCTTTTGCTGTTTTTCGCTTCCTTGTTTATTGTAGTTGGGGCCGTCGAGAAAACAGGACTATTTAATTCTATCTTAAAGGCTGAATTTCTTAGCCCGGATTTAAAGGGCTTAGGCATCATCCATGGGTTAAGCCTTGTATTGTCGCAGATTGTCAGCAATGTTCCTTTTGCCGTTCTGATGTTACCATTACTGAAAGTAGCCGGCAGCAATATGCTTTGGATGGGACTGGCTTCAGCCTCAACGCTGGCAGGAAATGCCACCATCATCGGTGCCATGGCCAACTTGATTGTCATTGAGTCCGCCGATAAACAAGGTTTCCATATCAGTTTCATGGAGTTCTTCAAAATTGGAATCATCGTGACAATGATTACTTTGCCGCTATCACTGATCATTCTGTATGTTCAACATGCCTGCAACTGGATTGGGTAAGAGACCTCCAATAACCCAAAAATGTTACAGATCACCATCAATAACGTATCCACGCAAGACGAAAGCCATAACGCAGGAGCCGATACCAAGCATATACTTTATCTAAAAAACAGCAGTTGTAATAAAAGCTGTTTTTGGGAAAATTCCGATGGATGTAAGTCTTTTTTTTACTTGAAATTCTAAGAAGGTGATTGTTTCTCATAAAACTATCTACCCTCTTCTCAAATAATTGACCGCCGTATTTTGGGTACCTTTCTGAAAAGTCATTTGTTTCATTATATATTCTTTGCCTGAATATATCCGTCTTTATCAGATAACATTGGTCGGAAAAACCATATCCGATATAAAACAGATCATTCTCGTCCATAGATTCTTTCTTTGCCGATTTAAAAGAATAATTCCAGGAAGGGTTTGCTACAATGATATCTTTTCTGGATTTAAAGACTTTTAAAGCCTCTTCAATCCATGCTATTTTGTCTTTCGGCAGAAATGTATCACTGGAGAAGTGCAGCAAATAATCTGTCTTACACAAATAAATACTGACCAATTCCCCTATCGAATAATAATAACCACCTTTAAAAGAATCTTTGGTTAAATTGAAAAAAGCCAACGTTTCGTCTGCATAATCTTCAGCAAAATAGTAATGGTCAATAATTCCTTTTCTAACTTTATTTTCAGCATATTTCTGAACAAGACCTCTGTTTGAAACATTATTGATTATTAAAGTCTTTTCTTCGAACGGAAAATGACACCTGTCTATTAACCGATCCAAATAATTTCCGGTTAAAATATATTTCCAATCATTTTCCCAAACTTTTGTCTCAAATGTAACCATTACCGTCTGAATATTTATTGACTTCAAAAGTATTCAATTATCCTGAATATTGTAAGCTTATATTTGATGAATGGTGAATTTCACACAACCAAACACTCCTTAAAAACGAATATTCATCAGGAATTCAGCCAATCCATCCCTACCATCCTGCAATTTTTCCTCCCAATGTTTGATGGAGTTCCGTCCAATGATATCGGTGACGTATTTCACAGACATATAGGGTACATTCAACCTCTTGCAAACCTGAGCAGCAGCAAAAGACTCCATATCATATACGTCGGCCGGTATACCAGATTCATCATGGTCAGTCTGAAAAGTATCCCCTGTGCTGACCAGGCCTTCCGCTTTGATATGCTTCAGTAATCCGGCATGATGCAATTCATCGGTAAGATCAATCCTAAAATGGACTCCAAGATTGGATATTTTTTCCAGATCCCGGTCAAAAAAGCGGGAACAAACAACAATATCTCCTACCTGATGGCGGAATGTACCTGCCGTTCCTACGTTCAGGACCAGATCGGGCATATTTTTCAGCAATGCTTCGTACGTATCGATGGCGGTAGAAACTTTTCCTATGCCGGTACAACAAAAGACAACAGAACAACCGGGAATCTGAATGTTCCCCTTTTCTGCCTCAAGAGCGTAGGTAATCAGAATTTTCATCTCATTATTCTTTATTTTAACATTTAAGTATTCGATGTAACTCGCCAAATAATTGTTCACTTGTGTGAGCGATAGATCATGGGCTCGTTTCATCACAATATATTTAGGTATCGAAAGATTTACAGGTACAAATCTACTGATTTTAGAAGAGAAAGCGTACCTTTGCCTACCATTTGAAACATTTTTGGTAAACAAATACACTTATTTATGAACGATCAGATTCAAGAAATTGCCCAACGTCTACGCGGATTACGTGACGCCATGGACATCAGTGCAGCTGAACTTGCCGAAGCCTGCCATATTTCAGAAGCGGAATACTTGAGCTACGAAAGCGGAAATGAAGATATTTCAGTAAGTGCCCTACAAAATATTGCAAAACATTGCAATGTCGAATTAACCGAACTTCTTTTCGGAGAATCACCCAACATGACTTCCTATTTTCTCACAAGAGCAGGTCTCGGAACAGCCATGGAACGTTCCAAAGCCTATAAATACCAATCTTTGGCTGCAGGTTTTGTCAAACGCAAGGCTGATCCGTTTATTGTTACGGTAGAGCCAAAGCCGGAAGGGACACCGATGCATCTCAACACACACGATGGCCAGGAATTCAATTATATACTGGAAGGTAGCCTTCTCTTGAGCATCCATGGAAAAGAGTTGACGCTGAACGAAGGTGACAGTATCTATTTTGACTCATCAAAAGAACATGGAATGAAAGCATTAAATGGAAAATCTGTAAAATTTCTAGCTGTTATCCTTTAAGCTCATCATCAGATAATTAATAAGATCCATTCATTTATTGGAAAATATAGCACATGATTGAAAAATATTTAAAGAAAACAAAGTTTACTGATTATGAGGATTTTAAAGCCAATTACGAGCTGATTGTTCCCGAAAATTTCAATTTCGCCTACGATGTAGTTGATGAATGGGCCAAAACAAATCCCGACAAAAAAGCGCTTCTGTGGACAAATGACCAAGGCGATGTTCGCGAATATACCTTTTCAGACATGAAAAGAGAAACAGACAAGACAGCCTCCTATTTCCAGTCCATCGGAATTAAAAAAGGCGACATGGTGATGGCTATTCTGAAACGTCGTTATGAATTCTGGTACACCATCATCGCATTACATAAAATCGGAGCAGTCATTATTCCCGCCACCCACTTACTGACTAAAAAAGACATCGTTTACCGTGCAAATGCCGCAGACATCAAAGTCATCGTAGCAGTCGGAGATCGTACCATCACCGATCATATAGATGCTGCACTGCCGGAATGTCCCAGCCTCGAAAATGTGGTTTCTGTCGGGCCGTTCATCCCTGAAGGCTGGGAAGATTTTCACAAAGGCATCGAAAATGCGGCTCCTTTTGTCCGTCCTAAAGAACCGACTCAAAATGCCGATCCGTTGATTGTCAGCTTTACCTCAGGCACCAGCGGCGATCCGAAAATGGTCTTGCTGGACAATGTGTACCCTCTTGCTCACATCATGACCGGCAGTTATTGGCACAATCTGCATGAAGGCAGTCTTCACCTGACCATCGCCGATACCGGATGGTTAAAGGCAGTCTGGGGAAAACTCTACGGACAGTGGCTCGCCGGCGCAACTGTTTTTGTTTACGATCACGAGAAATTTACACCGGCAGATATGCTGACCATGATATCCAAGTATAAAGTGACCTCACTTTGTGCACCTCCTACCATTTTCCGTTTTCTGATACGTGAAGATTTGTCCAAATATGATCTTTCTAATCTGGAATGGTGTACCATCGCAGGAGAAGCATTGAACCCCGAAGTTTACAAACAATTCTACAGGCTGACAGGCATCAAGCTTCACGAAGCTTACGGTCAAAGTGAAACAACACCTACTGTCATCACCAGTCCGTGGAATGAGCCAAAGCCAGGATCCATGGGCTTACCGAGCCCTCAATACGATGTCGACATCTATACAGCGGACGGACGTTCGGCAGAAGCCGGAGAACAGGGGCAAATTGTCATCCATGTGGACAAAAATTATCCTGCAGGACTTTTTAAAGGTTATTACCGCAATGAAGAGCTTACAAAAGAAGCTTTTCAGAACGGTGTTTATTATACCGGCGACCTTGCCTATCGCGATGAGGATGGCTATTTTTGGTTCATTGGCCGTGCCGATGACGTCATCAAAAGTTCCGGTTACCGCATCGGCCCGTTCGAGGTTGAAAGTGCCCTGATGACTCACCCTGCCGTTGTCGAATGTGCCATCACAGCTGTTCCGGACGAGATCCGCGGTCAGATTGTAAAGGCAACCGTCATTCTGTCCAAAGAATACAAGGACAAGGCCGGAGACGCTTTGGTGAAAGAATTGCAGAATCATGTCAAGAAGGTGACCGCTCCTTATAAATATCCGCGTGTCATTGAATTTGTGGACGAACTTCCGAAAACCATCAGCGGAAAAATCCGTCGGGTGGAAATACGCGACAACGACAAAAACAAATAAAATAAACAGACCACGGATTGTATCCCGATTCAAGGATACCCGTCCGTGGTTTTCTTTTAACTATGAATAAGCTCACCATCATAAAAGTCGGAGGAAAAATTGTAGAAGAGCCGGATACACTCCAGGCACTTTTGCAGGATTTTGCCAAAATCGAAGGCTTCAAAGTATTGGTACATGGAGGAGGCAGAGCCGCCACCCTGTTGTCAAACCGTCTGGGCATAGAAAGCCAAATGGTTGACGGACGCAGGATTACCGATGCAGAGACACTTAAGGTTGTTACAATGGTTTATGCCGGATTGGTGAACAAGAATATTGTGGCCAAATTACAGGCTCTTGGCGTTAACGCCTTGGGACTTACCGGCGCAGACCTGAATTATATGCGTTCCGAAAAACGCCCTGTCGGAGAAGTTGATTACGGTTTTGTCGGTGATGTGAAGGAAGTCCAATCCTCCATCCTGACCAATCTGATTGAACTTGGAGTAGTTCCTGTATTGGCACCGTTGACACACGATAAAAAAGGGACTATGCTTAATACGAATGCGGATACCATTGCAGGAGAAACGGCAAAGGCATTGGCCAAATATTTTGATGTGACGTTGATGTTTTGCTTTGAAAGAAAAGGGGTTCTTTCTGATGCCGGGAATGATGGCAGTGTCATTCCCGAAATAACGAGGGAAAGCTTTGCCGGATATGTGGCTGACGGAGTGATTCAGGGAGGGATGATTCCAAAACTGAAGAATGCTTACGAAGCTATTGACGCCGGAGTGAAAGAAGTGATCATCACCCGGGCCGACAACATCTTTACCGGAGGCGGAACAAAAGTCATCTAACGGGTATTGGTACAAAAAAGGTTGCCCCGACAAAAGCAACCTTTTTTTATTCCTATAAGGATCTTACTTACTAAGCATTCAGCAAACGCTTCACCGTTTCCGAAATCACACGGCCTTCTGCTTTCCCTGCCAATTTTTTGGTGGCGACGCCCATCACCTTTCCCATATCTTTGGGTCCTTGAGCTCCGGTCTGAGCAATCATGTCCCTGATGGCGGCATCCAATTCTTCGGCACTCATTTGCTTTGGCATATATGTTTCCAGCACAGCGGCCTCTGCCAATTCATTTTCAGCCAGGTCGGCACGGCCTTGTTCACTATATATCGCTGCAGAATCCTTGCGTTGTTTCAATAATTTTGCAACAATCTTCAGGATGGTATCGTCACTGACCTCTCCATTAGCTCCGGGAGCGGTCTTTGCTTCTATAATCTCTTTCTTGATACCACGGATGGTCAGTTTACGTACCTCGTCCCTGGCTAACATGGCGGACTTTAAATCCGCGTCAATTTGTTCAGCTAAATTCATCTTTATTCTATTGATTTGTTCCTAAATTTCTTAAGGCAATTCCTTTTCAAGAAACCGCGCATCCCTTTTGTTAGCAGGGATTTGTTCCATCATGTCAATCAGCACCTCATTGTCCATCTGGTCAGCGGATAAGATGAAAGGTGCATATTGCTTGTAACTCCTGTGAATATTCAGACTATCCGGATAATACTTGCTCTTGCGCAAGTCTCTCTTACGTTTGATCTCTTCCTGACGCTGAAGTTCATCATCCGTCATGTGTTCTTTTCGAACCTTGATTTGAGGTACATCCTCAATATCAAAGCCGGTTGCCAGCAAAGTCACCTTCAATTGCTGTTCCAAAGTATTGTCAAAATAAATGCCCCAAATAACCTCCATGCCGGGTTTGAAATTGCTCATGAAACTTTGGATCTGATTCATTTCATGCATCATCAATTCACTTTCCTGACTACAGGATATATTGAACAACACTTTTCTGGCGTTGAATACATCATTGTTATTTAATAAAGGCGAATTCAAGGCACTGTGCAAGGCATCGGCCAGCCTTTGCTCACCTTGTCCGTAACCGGTACTCATGATAGCCACACCACCGTCTTTCATCACGGTGTTGACATCGGCAAAATCCAGATTGATATAACCGGGAACCGTAATGATCTCAGCAATACTCTTTGCAGCAACGGTCAAAGTGTCATCCGCTTTTCTGAACCCGTTCATGACGGTTAGATCAGGATATATCTGTGATAATTGTTCATTGTTGATCACCAGCAAGGCATCCACATGCTGGCTCATTTCCTCTACGCCGTCCAATGCCTGGTCAATCTTCGGATCCCCCTCCCATTTGAAAGGGATGGTAACAATACCAACCGTCAGGATTTCCATATCTTTGGCAACTTTTGCGATGACCGGAGCGGCTCCGGTACCTGTACCGCCACCCATACCGGCTGTGATAAACACCATTTTTGTATCATCACTCAAGGCACGACGAATATCTTCAATACTTTCCATGGCTGCTTCCCTGGCCTTGACAGGCTTATTTCCTGCCCCGAGTCCTTTGGTGGTTTGCTTCCCCAGTTGTAACTTTTGTGGAACAGGAGAGCTGAGCAAAGCTTGATTGTCAGTATTGCACAGCATGAAAGAAACATCGCGTATTCCTTCTTTATACATGTGACTGACTGCATTTCCGCCGCCACCACCGACACCAATGACTTTGATTATGGTTGGCACCGAAGTCGGATAGTCAAATTGCAAAAAATCTTCCATCTCTTTTTGTATTTAGATAGTCTATAAATCTTCGTCGTCAAAAAGGTTCTTGATCATATTGCCAAAAAGGTTCTTTTTGGGCTTTTCGGGCTTTTTGATCTTCTCCGGCTTCTTCGGTTTTTCATGAAGGGTTTCTTCGGTTTCAATGGAGTCAAAGCCTCCTCCCAATGTTTGCTCCTGAGGAATTTCAGACTTTCTGGCTTCTGCCGGTACCGCCTTTGGAATGCTGCAACAACCTTCTTTTCCAAGCAGCAACAGGCCTATTACCAACGAATAGCCAGGTTCACTATATAAGTCTGCTGATTCAGGAACCAGATATTGTCCGGGTTCCCCGATACGAACAGGCATATCTGTTTTCTTATTCAGAAGTTCAGTCAGACCGGGCATCTGTGAAGCACCTCCGGTTAAGACAATCCCTTCCGTCAATTTTAGGGGATCGATTCCGGAATATCGTATTTGAGCCCAAATATTTTCTACAATTTCCTCTACACGGGCTACCATGATATCATTGATCGATTTATCGAAATCACTCATCTTTTCGGGCACATTCTCTTGAGTATCTTCTGATATCTGCTCGGAGTAATGGATCGCTGTCCCTTTATTTAGTTTGATGGTTTCAGCTTCTTCCTCATCAATATTGAGTTGTGACAAATCTTTCGTGATGTTACTGCCGCCAAAAGGCAAAACAGCTACATATCTTACTAAGTTCCCTTTATAGATGCAAATGGAAGTTGTTTCCGCTCCAAAATCTATGGCAACAGCACCCTTTGATTTGTCTTCCGGACGCAGGATGGCTTCAGCAGAAGCGACAGGTCCCAGAATGGTATCATAATGCAAGTCGATGCGTTCAAAACAAGTCTCCAGATTCTTGAGAATGGCTGATTTTCCACCTACGATCTTATAATGGCCTTCAACCCTCTGAGGCATGGATCCGACCGGATTGAGGTCTGATTTACCATCAACCAGAAACTCCTGGGTAAAGATATCCATTACATCTAAATTTTCAGAGATCTGAGCCTGGGCATCATCCGAGAGTTCATCCAAATGGCTTTCGTTTACCAATTCATCACCAGACAGATAAGTCGTACTGCTCACATCCTCGGTTCGAATGGTATAACCGTTTAAGCCCACGTAAACCTGATCAATCTTGCAAGTAGATTCTTCATTGTCGCTTAAAAGCTGTACCAAATCCAGAACGGATTTGGATACTTCCTCTATATTGTGTATGACTCCTCGGCTAACTTCTGTTTTAACAGGTGTTTGTTCCATGGACAAAATACGGATCTTTCCATCACCTTCTTTTTTGCCCAAACTTCCGACAATCTTGGTACTACCCAAATCTATCGCAACTATATAATCTGATACGCCATTCATGATACTATTCTTTTTTTGTGCATACTATCTGGTTCTCATATTTTAAATTTATTTTCGAATAACGTTCCCAACCGACTTTTGACAGACCTTTCTCATAAAATAGACGCAAACGTTGTAGTTTTTCCTCCATATTGTTAGGTAAACCGAACAATATTTCATAATCACCCACTCTGGGGATAAGGATCCATTCTCCGTTCGGCTCTACCGAAATCTGTTCAATTTGCGCATCCCAGAAAGGATCTTTTTGTATCAGCAAGGCCATTTTATATAGTTTTCTAACAGTCAAGCCTTTCTTGATTTCACCGGTTGCAACAACAACATCTGCTGCCGAATGAGGACTCAAACCTGTGATCTTACCATCCTGATCCAAATAATAATTGGCATCGCGACTCATTATCCGGATAATCGGAATATGTTGCCATACATTGATATAAACAATACCTGACGGGCTGGAATAACATTCTGCCCGTCTGACTAATTTATGGGATGCCGCTGCAGCCTCTACCAACCCATAATCAATACTCTTTAACCGTTTTCCTACAAGTTTCAAATGTTCTCTTTTCAAAAGATCCCGAATTTCGGCTTCGCGAACAAACTGATGCTCTGAACTATCTTTTACCACAACAATCACTTCCTTGCATCTGACTTCAGAATTCCGATCAGAAAAAGTGACAATGGCATAAATGATATAGCTTAGCATCAGCACTGCTGCCAATACACTCAGAATCTTTTTTATCATGCTTCGTATCTTCTTTTAATCAAAGGAACCAATGTATCGATACTACCAGCTCCCAAAGTTACAAGAATTTCCGGTTCCTTTGTATCCAAGACTTCAAATATTTTATCTAAAGTTGTGATTGTTTTAAATTTAAGAGTCACCTTTTCAAGTATCATTTCAGATGTCACTCCTGGAATCGGTTGCTCTCTCGCAGGATAGATATCCAACAGAATCAAATCATCCAATTCTGAAAGCACGGAAGCAAACTCGTCGGCAAAATCTCTTGTCCGGCTATACAGATGCGGCTGGAAGATACCGGTAATCTTCTTGCCCGGAAACAATGCCTTGATGGAACTGATGCTTGCCCGTAATTCTTCCGGATGATGTGCATAATCATCCAAATAAACAAAATCATCCCGACGTATTTGGAAATCAAATCTTCTCCATGTCCCTCTAAAGGTCGCCAATCCAGCTCGAAGCTCTTCATCGGTCACTCCGTTCAAGTAAGCCAGTGCCAGTGCCGCCACGGCATTTTCCACATTAACCTGAATGGGGACACCCAACTCCATATCACGTAAGACCCCACCCGGATAATTGAAATCAAAAAATAAACGCCCGGTATCGTAATGAACATTCTCTGCAAAGAAATCGGCTTTTTCCGTTACACTATAAGTATACACCTTTACACCCAAAGCTACCCTCGGCTTCAACGGAAGGCCTTTCTTGATCACCAGACAGCCGTCCGGTCTGATCAGTTCCGTAAAATGCGCAAAGCTCTCCAAATATTCAGCATGGGTTTTGTAAATGTCCAGATGATCTGCATCTACAGCGGTAATCACCGCCATATAGGGAGTTAGCTGGTGAAATGACCGGTCATATTCATCGGCTTCAATCACCGTCAAGTCACTGTGGTCACTTAGCAATAGATTGGTGTGATAATTGTTTGATATGCCTCCCAGAAAAGCACTGCAGTCAACACCCGACTGTTTCAGCAAATGTGCCGTCATCGTAGTAGTGGTGGTCTTTCCGTGTGTTCCGGCAATACAAAGGCTACGACTGTCATTGGATATCATACCCAAAACCTGAGCGCGTTTCAACACTTTATAGCCGTTATCATTGAAAAAGCGCAATTCGCTATGGCTTTCAGGAACAGCAGGAGTGCGAACCACCAAAGTGGATTCGTTGTTCAGGAATCCGGCAGGAATGGCGGTAACATCATCTGTGTAATGCACCGCGATACCCTCAGCCTCCAGTTCTTTTGTCAAAGCACTTTTAGAGCGGTCATAACCGGCTACGACTTTACCTTTGGTCTTAAAATACCGGGCAAGATTGCTCATGCCTATACCGCCAATACCTACAAAATATATATGAGAATGAGACATATTGTTTTTTATTTGATCAGTTTAAAGATTTCATCCGCTATGCGTCCTGCGGAATTTTGTTGAGCCAATTTGTAAATATTCCGACTTAAATCATTTAACGACTCAGGTTGATGAATCAAGTTTAATGCATTTTCGATCAGTTCAACTCTGGCATCAATATCAGGTATCATGACCGCTGCTCCTTTTTCAACCAAGGCCAAAGCATTTTTGGTCTGATGATCTTCGGCTACATTGGGTGACGGTACCAGAATAACCGCTTTCTGCAACAAGCAAAGCTCAGAAATGGAACTGGCTCCGGCTCTTGAAATAACCAAGTCGGCCACAGCGTAGGCATAATTCATTTGGGTCACGAATTCAAGGACTTGAACATGATGAAGGACTCTACCTTTCAAACGTTCCTGTATTTGTTTGTAATAATACTTTCCGGTTTGCCAGATCACTTGGGTATCTTCCGCTGCTTCAAGCTCATCAAGATGCCCCATGACACTTTCATTGATGGTTCCTGCGCCGAGACTCCCACCTACAATCAACAAGGTCTTCCTGTTTGGATCCAGTTTAAAATAATCCTGGCCTTTTTGTTTCAAATTTTCTCCTTCCAGTAAGTTTTGACGTACAGGGTTTCCCGTCAACAAGATTTTATCTTTCGGAAAAAAACGTTCCATATTCGGATATGCCACACAAATTTTGGCGGCTTTGGCAGCCAGCAATTTATTGGTAACTCCGGCATAAGAATTTTGTTCCTGAATGACCGTCGGTACACCAAGAGCTGCAGCAGCCCTCAAAAGAGGACCGCTCGCAAATCCTCCGACACCTACAGCCACCATGGGTTTGAAGTCCTTGATGATGCGTCTGGCTTTGATCATGCTTTTCAAAACCATGTACAGGGTTTTGAAATTATTCCATAGATGATGCCGGTCAAAACCCCTTATGGGCAATCCTATGATTTCATACCCTGCTGCCGGCACCTTTTCCATCTCCATCCTGTTTTCTGCGCCGACAAACAAGATTTTTACAGCCTCCGGATCTTTAGCCTTGAGTGCATTGGCAATGGAAATAGCCGGAAAAATATGTCCCCCTGTTCCTCCACCGGATACTATGATTCGTATTTCATCCATATCGTTCTTTTATTAAACGCCGTATTCTTGCGAAGTTTCAATCGCTTGTTCCTTGATTTCATCTATTTCATCGCCGGAATCAGCCTCCGACTCCGTATTTGGAACGCCATACCTGCTGACACTCAGAATAATTCCAAAATAGATACAAGTTATCAAAGTGGATGTCCCACCCCTACTCACCAAAGGCATCGGTTGTCCGGTAACCGGTCCCACACCAACGGCAACCATCATGTTGACAATGGCTTGGAAGCTGACAATCAGTGCAGATCCCATGACTAAAAGCATGGGAAAGACCTTGGTACATTTTCTGGCAATTTTTAAAGCCCTGTACAGTAACACCATATATAAAAAGGGAACGGCAATGGCACCAATCCAACCCATTTCCTCGATGATGATGGCATAAATAAAATCGGAATATGCCTGTGGCAAAAAATCACGCTGTGTGCTGTTACCCGGCAAACTACCGATGAAAGTACCGTTTGCAATGGCAATATCGGCATGGGAAGTTTGATAATTATTATCCGTAATTTTAAAACCCGGATCCATGACGCTCAGTTCCTTGCCAAAAATACGGTTCTGCCAGGTATCCCATCTCTTCATACCAGGCATGTCATCCACAAACTTGAGCAGTAAAAGAAAAACGACAGCAAAAAAGATAACAATACCGGCCAGGCTGAGTAGTTTTTTCCAAGAGACTCTTCCAAAAAAGAGCATGATGTAAATTACGACACAAAGCATGATGGCTGTGGATAAGTTCTCCGCCAGAATCAATGCAGCAAAAGCAGCTGTAAAAATCAGGATAATCCAGAAAGCCTTATCTAAGGATTCTTGTGTCCGCTGGCTTTTGCTCAGAATAAAAGCCGTAAAGATGACCATGGCTAATTTTGCAAATTCAGAAGGTTGAAACTGGATACCAAACAATTCGATCCAACGGGATGCATTATTGACACGGACACCGATGAGTGGCGTCAAAATCAACAAAGTAACAGCCAGAAAGAGCACTATAACCCCAAGGACTTTGGTGTATTTATAATGGAAATTATGCAAAAAAATGACACACACCGTCCCAAGGATTAAGAACGAAGCATGACGGGCTATCGGTCCGAAAGGATTTTGAGTGGAGTAGGTCAAGGTACTCGATGCGCTAAAAACCTCAATCAGAGAAATGAAGCAGAGTATGGCATAAATAATCCATACGACACGATCACCTTTAAATATTCTTTGTAACAGATCCATTAAAAAAACCTTTATAGTTTGAGTACTCCTTTTTTAAATTGCTCTCCACGATCTTCATAGTTTTTAAACAAGTCAAAGCTGGCACAACAAGGTGAAAGCAGGACCGTATCCCCCTTTTCGGCATGTTCATAAGCAATGGCTAAAGTTTCATCCATCGAACGGGCATCAAAAATCAACGGAACCATCCCATCAAAAAATTGATGCAACTTGGTATTGTCCAACCCCATGAAAATCAACACCCTGACCTTTTCTTTCACTAAATTTTCTATCTCACTATAATCGTTGCCTTTATCCGTACCTCCAAGTATCAGAACGACAGGTGTCCGCATGGACTCAAGCGCATACCAGCAAGAATTGACATTGGTCGCCTTGGAATCATTGATGTACGTCACCCCCCTGACACTGGCCACCGTTTCAAGGCGATGTTCCACACCTTCAAAGTTATTGAGGGCCTGTTTGATATTTTCTTTCTTGATTTGTGCAATATTCGCGGAAACGGCAGCTGCCAAAGAGTTGTACAAATTATGCGTACCCGACAGCGACAACTCTTCCTGTTCAATCTGAAACTGTTGTTCAGGCGTATCAATAACCAAAAAATGATCCTCGATAAAAGCTTTGATTCCGGTACCTTTTTTCAGGGAGAAAGGAAATTTTCGCGCACGAATATCACGCTTGGCCACTTCAGCCTTGATAATAGGGTCATCATTCCAATAAATGAAAGAATCTTTTTCAGTTTGATTCTGAATAATTCTGAACTTTGCATCCACATAATTTTGCATATCATAATTGTATCGGTCCAGATGATCGGGTGTAATATTGAGCAGAACAGCAACATCCGCCTTAAAATCATACATGTTGTCCAGTTGAAAACTACTAAGCTCCAACACATAATAATCATAATGTTCTTCAGCTACCTGCCAGGCAAAACTACGGCCGATATTCCCGGCCAAGCCGACATTCAGACCACCACTCTTTAGAATGTGATAAGTCAAGAGTGTCGTAGTCGTCTTTCCGTTACTTCCTGTTATACAGATTTTTTTGGCATTGGTGTAACGTCCTCCAAATTCTATTTCAGAAATGATGTGTATCCCTTTTTCTTTTAACTTTTGAATGATGGGAAACTTATCTGCAATGCCGGGGCTTTTGACCACTTCATCCGCATTAAGGATCAGCTCTTCCGTATGTTGTTTTTCTTCCCATTGAATGCCATGTTCATTCAATACCTGCTTGTACTCTTCCTTCATTTCCGACTTATCAGAGACAAACACATCGAAACCCTGTTTCTGAGCCAGTATTGCTGCACCTGTGCCGCTTTCTCCGGCACCTAATATCACCATCCTTTTCATTTCTATCGCATTTTTAAAGTTGCCAAAGCCAACACACCCAAAATCATACCGATAATCCAAAACCTGACAGTTATCTTCGATTCCGGGATGGCCTGATATGGCCATTGTATCAAAGCATCAATGGTTCCATTTCCGGGTTTCTGGTAATGGTGGTGAAGCGGTGCCATTTTAAAAAGCCTTTTGCCAACACCGGTTTTCCTTTTTGTGCGTTTGAAATAAGCGACCTGAAACATAACAGACAAATTCTCAGCAAAGAATAACCCACAGAAAATAGGAATTAAAAGTTCTTTTCGTATAATGACAGAAAAAACGCCTATGATGCCACCCAACATCAAACTTCCGGTATCTCCCATAAACACTTGTGCCGGATATGAATTATACCACAAAAATCCAATGGTCGCCCCGACAAAGGCAGCCATATAAACCACCAATTCTTCTGATCCCGGTATATACATGATATTTAAGTAAGAGGCGTAATCCACATGACTGGACACATACGCAAGAATAAGCAATACCACCCCAATGATGGCGCAAGATCCTGTAGCCAGTCCGTCAAGTCCATCCGTCAGGTTCGCTCCATTGGAGACAGCGGTCACAATGAAAATGGTTACCAAAATGAAAAAAACCCATCCTGCAATTTGTTTGTATTCTCCCAAGGAATTAAAAGGAGCTGCATAATCCATATTATTGTTCTTGAAGAAAGGAATGGTAGTCTTGGTTGATTTCACTTCATCATACCGGATATGAACACGCTCAATCTGGTCATTTTTCAAAATCTCCATATTCTCGCGAATGACCACCTGTGGGCTTAGGTAAAGCACAACACCGACAATCAGTCCAATTCCGATTTGTCCGATAATCTTAAATTTGCCTTTCAACCCTTTTTTGTCCTTTTTGAAAACTTTGATATAATCGTCTGCAAACCCCAAAGCACCCAAAAGAAAAGTTGAAATCAGCATCAGGATGATATAGACATTATTCAGTTTGGTAAGCAGGAGTGTCGGTATCAGGATGGCAAGCATAATGATAATACCACCCATGGTTGGTGTCCCCTTTTTGCTCATCTGACCTTCCAGATCCAAATCACGAATGGTTTCCCCTACCTGTTTAAGCTGAAGATAGGCGATGATACGCTGACCGACACTAGTAGCGATAAACATGGACAGGATAAAAGCAAAGGCAGACCTGAATGAAATATAATGGAAAACACCCGCACCGGGAAAATCCAATTGGTCAAGATATTGAAAAAGTGGTACTAACATATCATCAGAGTTATTGGAGTGAGGTATAGACTTCAGCAATCACCTTCTTATCGTCGAAGGGATGTTTGACACCTTTGATGTCTTGATAATCTTCATGGCCTTTGCCGGCTATCAGAATGACATCTCCTGATTGAGCCATCATACAGGCCGTTCGGATAGCTTCCTTTCTGTCGATGATACAAAGGACTTTGGAACGATCTCCGGCATTTACCCCGGCATACATATCATTCAGGATGTCTTGCGGCTCTTCAAAACGAGGATTGTCAGAAGTCAGAATGACTTTGTTGCTGCCTGCTACGGCTTCTTTGGCCATCATCGGGCGTTTGCCCTTATCGCGGTTTCCTCCGGCACCGACTACGGTAATGACATTGTGTCCGCCTTGAACCAGTTCATTGATGCTTTTCAGGACATTGTTCAACGCATCCGGAGTATGCGCATAATCCACAATACATAAAAATCCGGTTGGAGAGCGCATAAACTCAAGCCGACCCGAAACAGGCTTCAGCATACTCATAATCAAAAGGATCTCTTCCGGTTTCTTACCAAGCAGACAAGCCGCACCATAAACAGCCAACAGGTTGGATACATTGAAAAGACCTATAAACTGGACAGCGACTTCTCTGCCGTTGATATCAAGTAACATGCCTTCAAAATGATTTTCCAGCACTTTAGCTTTGAAATCTGCCAGCGTTTTGGTGGAATATTCGTATTTATGCGCTTTGGTGTTTTGCAGCATCACCAGACCGTTCTTATCATCGGCATTGGTCAATGCAAACGAATCTTCAGGCAATTCATCAAAAAACCGTTTCTTGGCTTTCAAATAATTCTCGACCGTCAGATGATAATCCAAATGATCACGTGTCAGATTTGTAAATATTCCTCCCACAAAGCGAAGCCCGGCTATACGGCGTTGGTCTATGGAATGGGAACTGACTTCCATGAAAGCATATTCACATCCGGCATCCGCCATTCTGGACAAAAGTTCATTGATGGCATAGGAATCCGGGGTGGTATGAGTCGCATGAACAGCCTCATCATCCACATAATTGCAGACTGTCGATAGCAAACCTGTTCTATGGCCGAAACGTTTGAAAGTTTCATACAACAAAGTCGCAATGGTGGTTTTGCCGTTGGTTCCGGTGACGCCTACCAATTGAAGTTTTTCAGAAGGATTTCCAAACCACCGACAGGACATGTGTCCCAGTGCTTCATCACTATTCTCAACCTGGATAAAACAAACACCTTCCGGCATTCTTTCAGGTAAAACTTCGCAAACAACAGCCAACACTCCTTTTTCAATGACGGAAGGGATATAAACATGTCCGTCTGACTGAGTTCCCTTTTGTGCAACAAACAATGCCCCCGGTTCTGCTTTTCTGGAGTCAAAACACAAGCTCTTGATGTCGCATTCCATGGATCCAATGCTGGCTTTGATGGAAAGTCCTTTGATTAAATTGCTCAGTTTCATCTCTTTATTTTTTATTATAACATTTTAGGTATTCGATGTAATCTGCTAAATTATTGTTCAATTGTATGAGCGATAGATTATGGGCTCGTTTCATATCTTTATCTTTATAGTTTTTTACGAATTCTATTCCAACACCAATTCGATATGCTGTCCTCTATAACAAAGAGAGCCTGCAGGAATGGATTGACTGACCACTTTTCCTTTTCCGGATATGGAAACATAGAGTCCGAAATTACCCAGCAAATATACGGCATCTCTGGCTCCCATATCCTTTACATCCGGTACAATCCATTTTCTGGTTTGTAACGGAGTCAAGAGTATCCCGTTATTATCCGTTTTTGATTTTACCCATTTTGTTTTTGAAGATGCACCCAAAGAATAACGGACATTCAATTGAGCCAACACTTCTTTCAGGCTTTTGAGTTTTCCGGATTTAAGAAGCGGATATTCGATGACTTTTGTCGAATCTGCGCTACCGGGAATTAAACGTAAATTCTGTGCATAGATTTTTTCGGCAACTTCACGGAAAACCCCACCGGCCTGTTTACCACCTGATGGAATCTCATTTTTAGGTTCTCTGATAACGACAATGCAACTATACCTCGGCTTATCCGCCGGAAAATATCCGCAAAATGAAACCTGATGGGTCTTTCCTCCTTGCTGATAGCCGGATACACCTTTTGAAAGCTGAGCCGTACCGGTCTTTCCGGCAATCGTAACGACCTGACTACGGGCACCTGAACCTGTCCCATGACCAACCACACTGTCAAGCATCAACCGAATCTGTGCCAAAGTCTTATCTGAACAAATTTTCTCATTCAACACCTGTGTCTGAAACTTTTGAACAACTTCTCCGTTACGCGAAAAAGCCTGGACAAAAAACGGGCGTATTAGTTTTCCATGATTTGCAATGGCATTATAAAAAGCCAAAGTATAAATGGGTGGAATTTGCGTGACATAACCTATAGACATCCAAGGCAGATCGGTCTTGGCCCAATATCGTTTAGTACCGACCGGATAGGGAATAAAAGGTCTTCCGGAACCCGGAATCTCCAGATTCATCGGTTTGTTCAACCCCATTCTATATAAGCCGTCTACAAATTTGCAGGGTTGAGACCTGTAATGTTTGTCAATTAATGTAGAGACTCCGATATTGGAAGAGTACCATATACTTTTTTCAGCTGTAATGGTATGATAACCGCCATGATTTGCATTGTGGTCGGTCATATTCCTACCATACATCACTTTTACGCCGTTACCTGTTTCGACAGAATCTTTCGGATGAACCATTCCATCTTCCAAAGCGACAATCATGGAAAAGGTCTTAAAAGTAGAACCAGGTTCACTTTGGTCTGAAACGGCATAATTTTGAGTTTCGTAATAATCCCCGGAAGGAGTCAGACCAAGGTTACAAATGGCGCGAACTTTACCGGTCTCCACTTCCATCAGAACGACAGTACCTGATGTAGCGTTTATCCGGCGCAACTCACGACCCAAGGCTGTTTCCACAATATCTTGTATGTGAATATCAATGGTTGTTACCAAATCAATGCCATCTACCGGATCCCGTTCATTCACACCCATGAATTTTCCGGCCACTTTTTGACGGACACATACCCCAGGCTGCCCCCTCAGTAAGGAGTCATAGCGCAGTTCAAGGCCGTTCTTTCCTCCCTTATTGAAATCTCCGTAAATGTCACCAATGGTTCGTGAAGCCAAAGATCCGAAAGGCTTTTGTCTTTGCAAGTATTTTTTCTCATACAATCCACTTTGATAACGTCCTTTTTTGAACAAAGGAAACTTTATGATTTCTTTCAGTTCCATGTGGGAAACTTTCTTTTTACTGATCAGGTATTCTCTGCTCTGTTTCTTGTATCCCTTTAACAGGAACTGTCGATATTCCCCGGGCGTCTTGTCTCCAAAATGCCGGGACATTTTCTTGCACAACGGATTCAGATAATGGAAAAATGTATCCTGGTCTACGGCCTGGAAATCCATATACAACGCATAATAAGGAACGGTACTGGCCATCAGTTGTCCATCCTGTGAAAGAATGTTGCCCCGGTTTGAAGGGACAAGCACATCTTCCATTTTTGATTTTTTGCCCAAATCCCGCCAAGCTTTCCCCTCAACAAACTGCACTTTTAGAATCTTACCGAAAATCAGCAGTATGGGGATAAAAAACAACAGCACTACGACCGTGTAACGCCTGCGAATATCCTTACGGACCTCCTCGCTAAAATTGTTGTTGTTTTTTTGTTCGCTCATAAGAAAATCAAAATTTTATTCCTCTGAAATTTTATAGGGAGGTTTCGTCGAATCCTCAAGCTCCAAGCCTCTTTCCGTGACCATATTACGCACACAAGACTGGCGGCTTTCGCGCATCAGTTGAGAAGATATGGTCAATGCTTCATATTTTATATCAGTCAGTTCTTTCTGCAAGGTATCAATCTCCGACAGCTTCATAATGACTGCGTAATGATTGCTGATATAAATAAAAATACAAGCCACAATAAGCAGAATGAGTTTGATGTTTCTTCTCAAAGCATCTTTCGTCATGAAACTACCATCAAAGATTTCATTGAAAAAAGCCTTGTAAGATGATTTCTTCATCTTGGGTTTCATCTCTTTCTTGTTTATTGCACTCGATTCCATCTGTTCTTACTTTTTTTCGGCAATACGCAATTTTGCACTACGTGATCTCGGATTTCTATCTTGTTCCTCTTCATCAGGTACAATAACCTTGTTATTGATCAGGCGGAACGGCGTTTGAAAATTCCCATAAAAATCCTGTTCACTCTTTCCTTCAAAATTGCCGGTCTTCATGAAATTTTTCACCAAACGGTCTTCCAACGAATGATAAGTCATCACCACCAAACGACCTCCGGGTTTCAGCACCTTGAGTGCTTGCCGAAGCATCAGCTCCAAGGCTGTCATTTCCTGGTTCACTTCTATACGAAGTGCCTGAAAGACACGTGCCAAGTCTTTTTTCTCTTTTTCCCTCCCAAAGAACGGTTTAATGATCTCCAAAAAAGAAGCAACCGTGGTAACCGGCGTGGTTTCCCTATATTTGACCAAACCGGCAGCCAATCGTCTGGAATTTCTCAGCTCCCCGTATTTATAGAAAACATTGGATAAATCTTCTTCAGAATAAGTATTTATGACATCTGCCGCAGTCATACCGGCCTTTTTGTTCATACGCATATCAAGGTTTCCTTCTTCAAAGCGAAAAGAAAAGCCTCTTTCGGAATCATCAAAATGATGAGAAGACACACCCAAATCTGCCAGAATACCATCAACCTGATCAACATCATAGTATTTGAGAAAATTAGAAAGGTACCTGAAATTGCTCCTGACAAAAACGAAGCGTGAATCTTCCGGAATGTTTTGCTCTGCATCTTCATCCTGATCAAAACCATACAACTTGCCGGTTGTCAGATGTGAGATAATTTCACGGGAATGGCCTCCACCGCCAAAAGTAACATCGACATAAGTTCCTTCCGGCTTGATATCCAAACCATCAATACACGCATGCAGCAAAACCGGAATATGGTACTCACTCATTTTTCTTTCATACTAATCAAGATGACAAAAAACTTATAAAATCATCGATTTGTCTGCGTAGGTCCAGCCATCAATATCTGCATCTTTTCCCTGAAGATTTCAGATTCCACACGAGGCTTTTCCAAAGCTTGTTTCGGCCAAATCTCCATGGTATTGTCAACACCAAGGAAACGAACCTCCGACTCTATTCCTACAATATTCAACAAATGTTTGGAGATAAGTATGCGTCCGCTGGCATCAAGTTCCTCTACTTCGGCTTCCAACAAAAACTGACGATACAGATCCTGTTCCTGCGGATCCCATTTATTCAGTCTGGAACGCAAAAGTCCCAATTCCTCTTCCCAAACCGACTGGGGATATACAGTAATGCAATCCTGAAAAACATCTTTACGCAGATAAAGCGTCTGCTGATTTTCCGCAACCAAAACTTTACGGAAGATCGCCGGTATAAATACACGGCTTTTCGTATCCAACTTGGCTTCAATGTTTCCTAAAAATCGCATGTTCGCACAGTTAAGCAAATAATTCAAAGACAAAAATACATATTGCACACCACTTTACCACACTTTTCCCCACTTTTTTTATCAACAAAAGAACTTAAATACTTATCAACACCTTTTCAACCTATTATCTATTTATCTATCTGATAGATAGGCTACTTATAAACAGACTGTCGACAACTTTCATGTTCATCATCCGACTTGATATTTTATCAGGGACTTCTCAAAAGCTTATGTCATCAATAAAAGTGCTTTCTAACAAAATTGTTGGACGTTTATCAAAAAAAACATACTTTTGTCCGTTTTTAAACAGAAAAGAGGGAATATGGAGACGAACCGATCTGATGCGCTGACAATCAACGTAAGTGAGATACTCCACTCTGAAATGCCCAATACCAAGATTCCTGGTCTTTTGGTGAAATATTTGGAGAAGATAGTCCACCAAAATGAAATCAATCAATTCCTGAAAGAAAAAGGACATCTTTACGGTATGGATTTTGTCGAAGCATCGATGCGTTTTTTAGACCTGACCATTCATACTGAGGGGTTGGACCAAATGCCCGAAGGACGATACACTTTTGCCGGGACTCATCCTCTTGGAGGAATTGACGGTCTAAGTACAGGTTTTGCCATCTACAACCGTTTTCCGGAACAAAGCATCAAGTTCCTTTCCAACGATCTTTTGTCAAGTTTAAAGAATCTGATGCCATTGTTTGTTCCGGTCAACAAAGTCGGCTCACAATCACAACATCGTTCCCTTCCGGAAAGGCTGAATGAAGCGTACCAATCTGAAAGGCAAATGGTTATTTTTCCGTCAGGAAAATGTTCAAGGCGGGTGAAAGGAAAAATCACAGAAATGCCATGGACTAAATCTTTCATCACAAAATCTATAGAAACCCAACGGAATGTTGTTCCAGTTTATTTTGAAGGGCGCAATTCCAACTTCTTCTATAACTTTGCCAACTTACGTACTTTTCTTGGGATAAAGACCAACTTTGAAATGCTATATCTGGCAGATGAAATGTTCAAACAACGCGGTAACACCTTTCACATCATTTTTGGCAAACCCATTCCTTATACCACCTTCGACAGTAGCCGTACAAACCAGCAATGGGCAGATTGGGTAAGGGAACAATCACTCCTTCTTGCAAAAAGCATCAACTAATGGAAAAAATCATCGACCCTATCTCCAAAGATTTACTCAGGGCAGAGCTCACAAAAGACAAGCTCTTGAGAACAACCAATAAGGCGAATAACGAGCTTTATATCATCACCCATTACAATGCGCCAAACACCATGCTCGAAATCGGGCGTTTGCGGGAAGAAGCTTATCGTTTTTCCGGCGGAGGTACTGGTCAGCCTACCGACATTGACATTTATGACACCATGAAAAATCCATACAAACAACTGATTGTATGGAATCCTGAAAAAGGAGAGATCATGGGGGGATACCGGTACATCAACGGAAAAGATGTCAGGAGAGTCGAGGACTTATCTTCTTCACATCTTTTCGATTACTCAGATCTTTTTATGGAAGAATTCCTTCCGTACACCATCGAACTTGGGCGTTCTTTTGTGACGGTGGGATATCAGTCTTCATTAGCCGGATCCAAAGCGTTGTTCGTGATGGATAATCTTTGGGACGGACTTGGAGCTCTGATTGTATTATACCCCGATTTGAAATATTTCTTCGGCAAGGTTACCATGTATCCAAACTTCGGTGAGGAAGGAAGAAATATGATCTTGTATTTTTTACATAAAAATTTTCCGGATCCGGAACGTCTCATATATCCCCGCCATCCGCTAAAGACCAACATGGACCTGTCCGCGTTGAGCAAGCTCTTTTCCGGCGGTGACTTCAAGTCGAACTACAAGATTCTCAACACCCATGTCAGACAATTGAGTCGAAACATACCTCCATTGGTAAATGCTTATATGAACCTCTCACCAACCATGAGGGTTTTTGGTACTTGCATCAATGACGAGTTTGGGGATGTCGAAGAAACAGGCATCATGATCAATGTCGGTGAAATCTTCGAAGATAAGCGTAACAGGCACATCGCCACCTACATAGACCAACTCAAAGTCAAGGGTATCAGATTTGATTGAATCTGAAATAAAATTTGTACTTTTGCGGTCAAATTCATAAGGCCATGACCAAAAAATTCAAGCGGACCACCGTTACGGCAGCGTTGCCTTACGCCAACGGCCCCGTACACATAGGACACCTTGCCGGCGTATATGTTCCGGCAGATATTTATGTCCGTTACCTACGTCTTAAGAACGAAGAAGTCTTGTTTATCGGAGGATCCGACGAGCATGGGGTGCCCATCACCATCCGGGCAAAAAAGGAAGGCGTCAAACCTCAGGACATCGTAGACAAATACCACCATATCATCAAAAAATCCTTTGAAGATTTTGGCATTTCTTTTGACATCTATTCCCGCACCACTTCAAAGATCCACCACAAGGTAGCCTCTGATTTTTTCAAAAAACTCTATGATCAAGGAGCATTCATTGAAAAGACTTCCGAGCAATACTACGACGAAGAAGCCAAGCAATTTTTGGCTGACCGTTATATTGTCGGAACTTGCCCCCACTGTAAAAACGAAAACGCATACGGCGACCAATGTGAAGCCTGCGGTACGTCCTTGAGCCCGACAGACCTGATCAACCCGCATTCCACCATCAGTGGCAGCAAACCGGTCATGCGCGAAACAAAACACTGGTATCTTCCGCTCGACAAACACGAAGCCGGATTAAGAAAATGGATACTGGAAGACCATAAAGAATGGAAAGCCAACGTTTACGGACAATGCAAAAGCTGGCTGGATATGGGCTTGCAACCCCGTGCCGTGAGCCGCGACCTTGATTGGGGAATTCCTGTTCCTTTGAAAGGAGCTGAAGGAAAAGTCCTCTATGTTTGGTTTGACGCCCCGATCGGATATATTTCCAACACGGTCGAATTACTTCCCGATAGTTGGGAAAAATGGTGGAAGGACAAAGATACCCGCCTCATCCATTTCATCGGAAAAGACAACATCGTTTTCCACTGCATCGTATTCCCCTCCATGCTGAAAGCAGAAGGTTCCTATATCCTGCCGGATAATGTCCCGGCCAACGAATTCCTGAATCTGGAAGGCGACAAGATTTCCACTTCCCGCAACTGGGCAGTCTGGTTGAACGAGTATCTGGAAGATTTTCCAGGAAAGCAGGACGTTTTGCGTTATGTCCTGACCGCCAATGCGCCGGAAACAAAAGACAACGACTTCACCTGGAAAGACTTCCAGGCAAGAAACAACAATGAATTGGTCGCCATCTTCGGAAATTTCATCAACCGCGCCATGGTTCTCACCCATAAATATTTTGAAGGAAAGGTACCGGCAAGAGACGTCCTGACCGATTACGACCAAGAAACCATCGCCGAATTTGTCAGCGTTAAAAAAAATGTAGAATCCTACCTCGATGTTTTCCGTTTCCGCGATGCCCAAAAAGAAGCCATGACCCTGGCACGTATCGGCAACAAATATTTGGCCGACACAGAGCCTTGGAAAGTCGCCAAGACCGACATGAAACGTGTAGGAACCATCCTGAACTTAAGCCTTCAGATTGCAGCCAACTTATCCATCGCTTTCGAACCGTTCCTGCCATTCTCTTCAAAGAAGCTTCGCGACATGCTGGGTATGGAAGCATTCAAATGGAACAGTCTCGGCAGCATCGACTTATTGTCTGAAGGACATCAGACGGCAAAACCCGAACTTCTTTTTGAGAAAATAGAGGATGATGTTGTCGAAGCACAAATCAAGAAATTGCAAGATACCAAAAAAGCCAACGAAACAGCAGAGCACAAAGCCGAACCATCAAAGGCCGACATTGACTTTGAACAGTTCACCAAGATGGACATTCGTATCGGGAAAGTGCTTGAAGCAGAACTGGTACCAAAAACCAGCAAACTGATGAAACTAAGGGTAGATACCGGCATGGATCAACGAACCATCATATCAGGTATTGCCGAACATTTCAAGCCGGAAGAAGTTATCGGCAAACAAGTTTGTGTACTGGTAAACTTAGAAGCCAGAAAACTCCGTGGAATCGAATCCCAAGGCATGATACTCATGGCTGAGGATGCCGATGGCAAGCTGGTTTTCATACAACCATCAGAGATCGTTGCAAACGGATGTCAAGTCAAGTAACAGAAATCCAAACACATAAAAAGAAAGCGGATCAAGTTACAAAGTTGTGGAATATTGCCAAAAGAGAGACCGCTTCTTTCGTACACAAAGGGAGCGATGTTAGATTTCTCACAAATGTCATACTTTTGACACTTCTCCACAATTTTTCAGATACCCTTTATTTTTGTAATATTGAAAGATTTTAAAATTTCAATCCAACCTCAAGAGAAAATCCCGCGTCAAAAGTATAGGTTTTTGAATTCATCAACCTTTGATAAAACCCGACCCCCATCACAAGTCCCACTTTATCCGGAGACATGTATAAAAGACGTTCTTCTACGTTCAAACCGACAAGAAAATGAAAATGCCGCTTTTCAGACGAAAGTTCAAGTTCATGTTCTCCATCCGTTCCATCATAGCGGAAACGTTCCCAACCAAGCGGAAGATGTCCGCCCAATGATAAATACCAATTATCCTTTAAATTTCTGATACCGGAAAGTCCCCAATAAGACAAAGATTGAGACCAATCCTTGTACCCCGGATGCATATTGGCATCATTGTAACTTTTGGAACCGGAGAGCCTGATACTGATGGGATAACTCCAGGCGCTCCTGGTCTTCAGATAGCCATAATAGGAAAGATTATACCCATTCTCTATAACACCGATGGTCTGCCTGTAAGTCAGGATATTCGTCCACTTCATCCTGTAACGGATATCCGACGCCATCATCTGTTGTTCTTCCAACTGCGCCTGTCGGATACTATCCTGGATCCTTCTGACTTCAGCCTGTTCTGCCTTCTTTTTCAAATATTTATCCGCAGCATTGTTATCCAAGGTAAATTGGGCAAAACCGGTTACAGTTGTCAAAAGCAATGCCAATAAAAGAAGAGCTTTCCTCATAGATTCAAAAATTACTTCTTGTTCAGATATTCATGCATGGAAGCGGCAGCCTTGCGGCCGTCTCCCATTGCCAAAATGACGGTGGCTCCGCCACGTACAATATCTCCACCGGCAAAAATAGTCGGAATAGAAGATTGCATCTTTTCATTGACCACGATGGTTCCCTTTTTGCTGACATCCAGTCCGGATACAGAACTCGGAACCAAAGGATTCGGGGAAACGCCGACACTGACAATCACCAAATCGACATCCAGCAACTCGGTAGCACCAGGAATGGCAATCGGTCTACGACGTCCGGAAGCATCAGGTTCGCCCAACTCCATTTTCTGAAGTCTCATTTGTTTGACACGCCCGTTTTCATCACCGAGATATTCGATGGGATTATGCAAAGTCTTGAATTCAATGCCTTCTTCCTTGGCATGTTTCACTTCCTCCAACCGGGCGGGCATTTCCTCCTCAGAACGTCTGTAAACAATCATCGCACGTTCGGCACCAAGACGTTTGGCGGTACGGACCGAATCCATAGCCGTGTTTCCACCGCCGATGATGGCCACATTTTTGCCAAAAGGGACAGGCGTATCCGCTTCTGGATTTGCCGCATCCATCAAGTTGACACGAGTCAGATATTCATTGGATGAAAGGACATTGATCAGGTTTTCTCCCGGAATGTTCATAAAATTCGGAAGACCTGCACCACTCCCTACGAACACACCCTCGAAACCCTCTTCCTTAAGTTCATCCATCGTAATGGTCTTACCAATGATACAGTCCTTGACAAATTTAACGCCCATTTTCTCCAGGTTGTTGATCTCAACATCAACAATCTGATTGGGTAAACGAAATTCGGGAATACCATATTTCAAGACACCTCCAATTTCATGTAAAGCTTCAAAAACGACCACAGTATATCCCAATTTTGCCATATCTCCTGCAAAAGACAAACCGGAAGGGCCTGAACCAACAACGGCGATTTTCTTACCGTTGGCAGGAGCAATTTCAGGAATGGATATTTGCCCGCTTTCGCGTTCATAATCGGCGGCAAAACGTTCCAGATGACCAATGGCTACAGCCTCTTTTTTCAGTTTTAAGGTATAGAAACACTGAGCCTCGCATTGCTTTTCCTGAGGACAAACACGGCCGCAGACAGCCGGCAAGGCAGAGGTCATCTTCAAAGTCCTGGCAGCCTCAAGAAATTCACCTCTTTCAATATTTTTAATAAAACCAGGAATATTGATTTCCACCGGACAACCCGTTATACAAGTAGGGTTTATACAATCCAAACAACGTTTGGATTCCTGCAATGCCTGTTCTTTACGAAGTCCCTGATTGACTTCTTCCTTGTTGTGACTACGATAGTCTGCATCCAGTTCGTTCATGTGAACACGCGGTAAATCGGTACGCTCCTTGGCTTTCATGCTCTTGCGCAAAGTATCACGCCATTCCTGATTGCGTTGTTCTGCAATAATATCTTCTCTTGTCATCTTTCAATTTTTTTTAAATCTTCCTGTTCCTCCTCCCGATATGCCTTGAGGCGTTGTATCATCTCATCAAAATCCACCTGATGTGCATCAAATTCGGGACCATCCACACATACGAATTTGGTTTGTCCGCCTACACTTACCCGGCAGGCACCGCACATACCGGTTCCGTCCACCATGATGGTATTGAGGGATGCGACAGTAGGAACATCATATTTTTTAGTCAGAATGGAAACAAACTTCATCATAATGGCCGGGCCGATGGTTACACAAAGATCCACCTTCTCACGTTGAATGACTTCTTCGATGCCATTGGTCACCAAGCCTTTTTTACCGGATGAACCGTCATCAGTCATCAGAATCACTTCATCCGAACTTGCGCGCATTTCCTTTTCCAAAATAATCAGATCTTTATTACGGGCGGCCAAAACCACAATCACACGGTTTCCGGCTTTTTTCATGGCTTGTACAATGGGTAAAAGCGGAGCGACTCCCACACCACCACCGGCACAAACCACCGTTCCAAATTTTTCAATATGTGTTGCTTTACCCAGAGGACCAACGACATCCAAGATATAATCTCCTTCGTTTAAGGCGCAAAGTTTTCTTGAGCTGGCACCAACTCGTTGCACAACTAAGGTAATCGTGCCTTTCTCCACATCAGCTTCAGCAATGGTAAACGGTATCCGTTCCCCTTTTTCAGATACCCTGACTATTACAAAGTGCCCTGCTTTACGAGCTTTTGCAATTCTTGGAGCTTCAATTTCAAACCGCACGACCAAATCTGAAAAATCGGTCTTCCGTACAATCTTATTCATAAATTTCCCTTTTTATAACTATATCTGATCATCTTCTTGAAATCGCCGCAAATTTACAGGAAAAAGCCCAGTCAGGCAAAATATTTTTATCTTACCTTTGTATCATTAAACAAATACCCACTGAATGAATCAAGATAGAAAGTGCTTTAAAGCAGTCATATTCGACCTGGACGGAACGCTCATCAACTCTCTTCAGGACATCGCAGACTCCATGAACCGCGTCTTGGCTGCCAAAGGCTTTCCTACCTACGATTGTGCCTCCTATCGTTATTTCGTAGGAAAAGGACTCAAGAATTTAGTTGTACGCACACTTTCAGAGGAACAAAGAACGGAAGAAAACATCACCGGACTTTACGCCGACCTGCTGAAAGATTACGAAAAAAACTGCCTGCAAAAGACGGCCCTTTACCCCGGCATTCCTGAGTTGCTGAATACCTTGAAAGGGCGGAAACTAAAACTGGCCATCCTGTCCAACAAGGCGGACGTACTTACTAAAAAAATCGCTGACGAATTGATGTCCCGATGGTCTTTTGACATCATACTTGGAGCAAAAGACCTTATTCCACGCAAACCGGATCCGACCGGAGTACTCATGGTCAGCAAAACACTTGGCATCTCTCCGGAAGAAATCCTCTATGTCGGTGATACCAGTGTGGACATGAAAACCGCCATTGCCGGCGGAATGTATCCCGTCGGGGTGACCTGGGGCTTCCGTACCAAAGAAGAATTGTTGGAAAACGGCGCAAAAGCCATCATCGACAAGCCGGAAGAATTGCTTGATTTGTTGAATTGATCCTTAAAATAAATAAGCCAGTGATATATTCAGGTTTCTGTTCTTCATCTCGTTGAATGGATTCACATTGATATCGGCGATCCCTGTTTCCTTACCGACTTCGTTCATCCCAAAGTCATATTTGAATGAAAATTGAAATCCCAGTAATTCAGCACCCACTCCAAGACCGACACCCCAATCATACTTGTTGAATTCAAGCGTTTCATCAACGGTATCATACAGCTTAACATCTCCATTGAGTGCAGCTCCAAGCTGGAAAGAAACATAAGGTCCGATTTGTGCATATATGCGCGCAGGGCCAAAACTTCTTCCAAACTGAAGGTTTATTGGTATATCAATATTTTGCGTCTTGTATTTGATCTCGTCCGCATTTTGAGTCAAAGCTGCAAGCTGAGGACTTAGATTTGCATTCCTCAGATCTCCGCCTTTTATACTGTACAATAATTCAGGTTGAATGGCAAATCCTCCCAATTTCAATTGCATCAACACACCCGCCTGATAACTGGTCGCAGCCTTCACTTGATCAATCACGCTGGACGTCGTTGAGAGGCTCGATGCATTCGCCCCGCATTTTATACCAAATCGCAACTGCGCATGGGTACTGCTTGCAAACAAGAAAACAATCAATACTAAAGTCGTAAGCTTTTTCATATTTATGTCTTTTAGATGAATAATCATTGGCAAAAATAAATTAAATCCAAAGCCATCCAAAATTAGGGTTTCTATTGTTGACAAGGATAAGAAAAAAAACCGACATTCCTTGTAAAATCAAAAAAAGATTGTACTTTTGCACCCGCTAAACGCCCAGATGGCGGAATTGGTAGACGCGCTGGTCTCAAACACCAGTGGATTCACTTCCATCTCGGTTCGATCCCGAGTCTGGGTACAGCAATCCCCTCTTAATCAGTTGATTTTGAGGGGATTTTTACTTTTATAAGTGGCAAAAAATGGATCAAATGGAAAAATTGTGGAGAAATGCCAAAAGTATGATATTTGTGATCGACGGGAAATCTAACACCGTTCTCTTTCGGGCAGGTAAAAAGCACCACTCCCTTTCGGACAGCGGCATAACCTCCGTCTCCACTAGTCCAGGTTTGTGTCCACTCGACTCCGGCATTTTTTGTTAGTCTCAAGAGCCGTCACAAAAAATATTGCCGGACTCTTCGTGTCCACTGCACCTGTCCGTCGAAGTCGACGTCGGCCACGCCACTGCCCTTCAGTGCGCTACTTTGGATGTATGAAAGGTTAATAAGATTTCTTTACTAAACTAATAATGCGTTGAACAATAAGATTTAAGAAGAGATATAAAGCCTCTATTTTTTGTTGGATAATTATTTTCGTATTGCGAATAGCATAAAATTATATTCATGAATGTTACAAAATTGGATTAAATTTACTGCCAGTTTATTTATTGTTCAATAGAGATTACTATCATAGACATCTTAAAAATGCTGCAATAAATCGATACATAATGGATACAACAATGGAAAGTCAACCCCTAATCAAAAGCAAACGCACCCTCTCCGATGACCCTCAATACATCGGAGCTTATCTAAATGTAGCTGCCCTTATTTTGAAGAGTATAAACAACTATCCCTTTTTCGAGATTCTCTGATAAGTTGCTTAGAAATCGGGGCATGGGAGCACCATCAATCACATCATGGTCCAATAAAACGGTCAATGGAACAGGCACTTTTTGCCCGTCCAAATCTTTTTCAACAATCATCTGTCCATTATTAATCCGACTTTTTAGTACTAAAAAAAGTATAAGCATCAACATTGGGGCCTTTGCCTACATTAATATCCACTAATATTTTCTCATACTCCTTCGCTGCTGTCTTCTCAAAATCACGAAGCATCAGCATAGCAGCCTCATCGGTCAACTCATATAAAACACCATCCACACTGGAATAATTTTTTTCTTCAATGTCAATCATTGCCTGCCCCCAATCATCCGTCCTTGTAGAAAAGCAGCTTTTGTAACCATTCAGAATAGCCTTACAAGAACTGATGAAATCAATATTCTTTTCTCTCAAGTATTTTGGATTCATATATGGTCCATAAACAAATAAAAACATACGCTATCGGATAAATGTTTCGTTCAGAATTACTTTGTTGTTGCAAATGCGCGGATTGTATAGACAAATTGTTCCGTTTCTTCCATATTCGGAGAATGGGCTGAATTTTCAAATGTATAAAACCTCTTTTCAGGAGCTTTTATGACATCCAAATATTTCTTGGCCAAAGTATATGATACCTGATAGTCATATTTTCCGGAAATTAAGCAGACAGGCACTTTAAATGATTTTGAAGATTCAAACAAGTTGTCGGATATCATATTCGGGAAAACATACTTTGAAGAAAACGACATGCCACGGATATAATTCATTTTCTCGGACAAGGTGTAACCTTTGAAAAGCAATATAAATTTTGCAATACTTAGCATCGAAGTATTTTTGTGCATGATTCCAATGCCATATTCTTCCATCAGATTTGATCTGACAGATCTTAAATATTTTCGATTTGGAAAATCCGGCGCTAACTTATGAAACTTACTCAGTTTAGCTATATTATTTTTGTCTCCTATTTCGGTTGCATGTTGCAACATATAGTCGTAAGCCAATCTTTCAGATTCCAATTGATTGGTAACTTGCCCAATGCCAAAATAGGCCGAATAATCATCGGGATATCTTTCAACTGTTTTGACCCCAAGATAGGTCCCCCATGAGTGTCCCATAATGAAAATCTTTTTCTTTTTGAACCGTCGTTGAAGATATTCGGTCATCTCATGGGTATCCTGAACCATTTGGTCAATAGTCATTGTAGACGGATCAATAGATTTACTGTATGACATGCCCGCACCACGTTGATCCCAGTAGCAAACTGTAAAATATTTTTCAAGCCTTTCATCTGACTCTGTTGGAATGATCATAGGAAGTTCCGGGCTTCCCGGACCGCCATGCAGATAAAGGATAACCGGATTCGCGGGATTCTCACTTCGGATGAAAAAACCCTGCCGGATGCCACCAATTTCTATTTCGCTTTTCTCCGCAATGGCATGAGGAATAATCTTTCCGGAGGCATCGCTGAGTGGTTCCAACTTTCCCGGACTGTTTATCCATAAATAGAAAAGGCCTATCAATAAGACTGTTGCTATTGATAATAGAAATATCCGTATACTCTTCTTTATCATTTTTATTTCAATTATTAAGTTTAGGGCCAAACAAGGAAAAAACAAAAATACTGAGAACCAAAATCGAGCATTTGTCTATTCTTGCTGAATTTGCTATTCTTTTATTTTTTTCATGATTAACACAACTGCCCTACTAAAACTCACACTTGGTCTGGCAACAATTTCAAAACCAAGGTTCTCAACAAGAACAACCATATTTTCAAAGTCCTTTTTCGAAACATGAAATTTTGGCTCGATAAGGAATAGTTTACCATCAGATTTCAAAATCGATTTAAATTCACCAAAAAGCATCTCAGGATTTGGCACCTCGTGTATTACCCAAAAAGCTAAAATCAAATCCACCTTTTCTGTTATCCCTATTTTCGTGTTCTCACATTTATGGATTTCAACGGATTGCTCCAAAGCCGTCCCTTTTATCTTTTCGCTTACTTTTTCAAGCATTCCTTCCTGCAAATCTGCGGCGATGACTTTCCCTGAACGTTGGAGTATTTTTGCAATTTCCATTGAAAAGAATCCGGGTCCACAGCCAAAATCAAGAACAGTCATACCTTTGTTTACAAAGGGTTTTAATATTTTTCCCGGATTTTGAAATAACCGTCTAAGAGGAGTATCCAGTCCTCCGGCTCTTTCTACCGGACACACTCTGCTATTATTCTCTTTTACCATTGCTATTATTTTTAAGTTTGCAACAAAAGTAGCCTTTCAACAACCTCAAAAAAAGCCAGAATCGATAAAACCAGGTATTATTCCCGATGAAATGTTGTTTTTAAGGTTTAAATAGTCAATCCTGCCAAACCCATCTTTCTTCACAATTAACCCAGACAGGTTGTAATATCAACCTGTTTCGGTTTTCTGTTAAAAGATTGAGGAACTCAGCAATTAATTTTCTGTAAACCAAATTAAAGACAAGAAAAACCTTGTTCAACCAGTGTTTCAGGTTGAATCCGGCTGTTGCCATCATCGTATTGATAGAATCATCCACGTTTCCTTTCAGGTAATTCTGCTGCATTCTGTGATCCTGCTTCAAATGACCGATGATGGATTCAATACCGACCCTGCGACGGAACTTCTTTTTTTCTTTTATTAATTTATTTAATTGAATATCAACATATTGAGTACTTTTTCAGAGTCGACTAAATAATGGCATTTCACTGGGCCGTAGAATGCTTCACAAAAGATTCAAATCCGGAATACAGGATATTTTGATAAAATTGGGGGAATAGCTGTTCGAATCCAGTATATTTGCCTGTCGTAAAGTTTAGATTATAAAAATCCGGATGATGAAAGGTGTAGGAAGGTTTGTTGCTCAAATGAAGTACCCGATGGAGGCTATCCGTTTGCAGATATATTATCGTCGGTTTCCATCGAAAGAGAATGTTGGCTTAATCACGGAATCTTTGTCAAACGACAGCCTGGATCTCGTGACCATCGCTTTCAACAATCCGGAAATGATTTGCTATCAATACCGCTTGCTTAAAAAATTCATCACAGATTCCTTTGTGTATACGGTGGCAGACAATTCAACCGATGCAAAATCAAGATCTGAAATTCGTGCTTACTGTACGAAACAAGGTCTGCCTTATATTGCCTTGCCCCCTTCTCCTTATGGATCGCCATATTACAGCAAATCCCACGGAGCGGCTCTGAACTATGTCTATAGAAACTACATCCAGCCGCGGTCTGCAAGTTTTTTTGGACTTTTAGACCACGATATTTTCCCAATTTGTCCGATTTCACCGAGGTTTTATCTGAAAGATCAACCGTATTACGGGATGCTACAGGTGTGCGAGCTTCCCAAGATTCCCGGCGGTCGCTTGCTTTATCTCTGGCCCGGACTTGCCTTCTTTGATTCGGTTTACACGCAGGGAAAGCTTTTGAATTTTCTTCCAGATTTCGGTGGAGATACAGGGTCTGGGAGTTTCTTTTCGCTTTATAAACCTTTGCTCTGCGATGAGCAAAAGGAGACCGTTTTTCATTTTGCAGACGAAGAACGTATCCCGCTTTGGGAAGGTGATGATTTTCAGAATGACATGTATGCCTATATCGGAAAAGATTGGTTGCATTTCGTAAACGCTTCCGACTGGCGGAATGCTGCGGACTACAACAAGAAATCAGCCAGAATGAAAGAGATGCTGGAAGACTTGTTGCAAAAATAGAAAATCAAAGCTCCATCTGATATTTATGTTTATTGAGCATTACAAGACAGAGAATCTCCTTTAAAGGAAACATTGCGAATTGATGTTAATGCAGTATCTTTACCCTATGCCAAATATCATAAAAAATCAGGAAGACATCCTGGAGAAACTAAAGATTCAGAAGCTCAATTCCATGCAGGAAGAGGCACTGACAGCCATTGATTCCTCATCAGACACCATCCTGCTTTCCCCGACAGGAACAGGCAAAACGCTGGCGTATTTGCTTCCCGTCATCGGAAAGCTGGATGCTGAAAACGACGAAATACAAGTGCTGATACTCGTCCCGTCCAGAGAGCTGGCTCTTCAAATAGAGCAAGTAATCCGGAAAATGGGATCCGGATACAAAACAAACGCCGTTTACGGTGGTCGCGCAGGCTATCAGGACAAAATGGATCTCAAGCACAATCCTACCATCCTGATAGGCACACCGGGAAGGATTGCTGACCTTCTGAGAAGAAAAATCTTTTCAACCGAATTCATCCGCACATTGGTGCTTGACGAATTTGACAAATCGCTCGAAATCGGTTTTGAGACTGAGATGAGCGAAATCATTGCAGTCCTGCCGAATATCGAAAAAAGGATTCTGACCTCTGCAACAAAAGCGACAGAAATACCTGCTTTTGTAGGTTTAAATCATCCTGTCTGCATCGATTACTCAGGTGAAAAGATTTCTCAGTTGAAAATCAGGACGGTCATTTCTCCCACAAAGGATAAGCTGGGAACTTTGGTTAAAACGCTAAACCACATCGGTCATCAGCCCGGAATCGTTTTCTGTAACTTCAAGGAAACCATACAGGAAGTAAGTGACTATCTGACAGCAAATCATATCCACCATGGCTGTTTCTTCGGCGGAATGGAACAAATCGACAGGGAAAGGGCCCTGATCAAATTTCGGAACGGCACCCATCAACTGATTGTTGCCACCGACCTGGCAGCCAGAGGACTCGACATTCCCGAGCTGAAATTTATCATTCACTTTCAGCTGCCGCCGAGGAGTCAGGAATTCACACACAGAAACGGAAGAACAGCCAGGATGAACTCCGAGGGCACCGCCTATATCCTGAAATGGGAAAAAGAAAAGCTTCCCGATTTCATCGAAGATACAAAGATCGAACAAATCAAGGATGCACCGACACCCGAAGCTCCCATCTGGAAAACACTTTATATCACAGGAGGTAGAAGGGATAAGATTTCCAAAGGGGACATCGCAGGTCTGTTTCTGAAACAGGGAGGGCTCAGCAAAGAACAACTGGGAATCATCGAAATCAAACAAGATTGTTCCTACGTCGCCGTACCCGCTTCAAAAACGGACGGGCTGATCAAAACCATCAACAACAGCAAGCTTAAGACAAAAAAGATACGGGTTAGTGAGGTCTGAAAAACCTGACTAGTCAACAAAAACAACTCTTATTTTTCTGTACTTTTTTTCAGCAAATCACGGATCTCCGTCAAAAGAATTTCTTCTTTGTTGGAAATTGGAGGTTCTGGTGCTGCAACGGGAGCAGGTGCAGCTTCTTCCTTCCTTTTTGCCTTAGCTATCAGTTTGATAACCATAAAGATGGCAAATGCAATGATCAAAAAATCAATAATCACCTGAATAAAGTTCCCATAGTTGATGGTTACTGGAGGTCTGTCTCCAATCATATCATTCATCACAAATTTCAGTTCGGAAAAATTCACGCCACCTAACAATAAACCTATCGGTGGCATAATGATGTCGTTGACTAATGATGTCACGATTTTTCCAAAGGCTGCACCAATAACGATACCTACAGCCATATCAACCACATTTCCTCTTAATGCGAATGCTTTAAATTCGTCCACAAATTTCACTTTAGGCAATTTTGTGTTTTTAAAATCAATCCTCGAATTTTTCATTGTATAAAAATTTTAATTTACGCCAAAAAATGTTTGACTCATTATAACGTAAAAATTAAAATAATTGTTTACAAAAATCTTTCATTTTGTATCTTTGGGAGTCAGGAATTCTCACACAGAAACGGAAGGACTGCCAGAATGAACTCCGAGGGCACCGCCTATATCCTAAAATGGGAAAAAGAAGAGCTTCCTGATTTTATAAGGGATACAAAAATTGAAGGGATCAAGATAGAAGCATTATATTTCAATTCCTTTATACCTTTGGTAACTTAAAACTAAATGTAGTTCCTTTCCCAAATTCACTCGTCACCCAAATAGTACCTCCCATTTTTTCGAGGAAGTCCTTGCAGAGAATCAATCCCAAACCGGTACCTTCTTCATTGTCGGTACCATTGGTACTGTAGTCGGAATCAATACGAAAAAGTTTGGAAATATTTTCAGGCTTGATACCAACGCCATTATCTTTAACATGAACAGTAACCGTACTTTCCGACTCTTCTCCAAAAATGTGTATGGTTCCGTTCTCGTTGGTAAATTTAACGGCATTGCTTAACAAGTTTCGCATCACGGTATTGAGCAAGTTGATATCGGCCATAACCTGATAATCGTTTGAACAGGAACAAATTATTTCGATTTTCTTTTGCTGGGCCCGGGGCATGATTGCCAACTTGGATTCCTCCACAACAGAAGCCAGCGAAAGCGGTTTAATCTCTATTTTAATGGAATTGGTATTTGCCCGGGACCACTCCAACAAATTAAGCAGCAGTTTATATCCCTGTTCGGAAAACTCTTTAAGCAGCGCAGCACATTCCTCCAGATTGTCATATTCCTTTGCCTGGATATTCGTTAAAAGCAAGTCGCTCAATGATAACAACCCGGAAAAAGGATTTTTTAGATCGTGGGCAATGATGGAAAAGAACTTATCCTTCATGGCATTCAATTCCTTCAATTCCGCCAAATATCTTTCATTCAGCGCACTGATCCGCTGTTTTTCCCGGAGAGATGCAATCATTACATTGATACTATCAGAAAATTCTCCGTAAAAGGAAACATTTTGTTCATAGTCTCCTTCTGAAATTTGTTTGATCTGCCAGATGATGTGAAGCAAATCTGCCTGAAGTTGTTTGAATGGATTGAAAAAACTATTGTTGGCTGGAGGTATGATATTCAAATTACCCTTGGCTATATTCAGGACAAAATTGTAATTATCATTGTATTGAAAACAAAGACTTCTCAACTCGTCTTTCAGAGCGTTCAGTTCACTGGACTCCACATCCGGCAGTTTATCAAAATCATAGGTCACTTTCTGGCCTTGCTCCAATTGCCTGACCACATTACGTAAATCCGTAAGAATGATATTATCGTTAGAATCCATTTCCTATTTTTATTTTAAACGGATGCGAAACCGACATGTCCTGCTACCTGTAGCCCAACAATCAATTTCCTTGACTTCAAAATCTTTGCCTATATAGGTATTAAAAATTCCTGCTAAAAAACCTTCATCATATTTACAAACCGTATTGCCGGTTACCGGCAAACCTGAACAATCAAGATCTTCTGACATCGTAACAATAAAATTCAGTTTTTCCGGATCGGTTTTTTCCACATTCAATACTCCTATAGCATGTTCCAGGAACTTTTCATGTACTTGTGCAAGAAACTTATTCAGAGATAATGATTGGTCCAGGTAGTGTATGCAAAATGCTTTACCGGCAAGTATCCCAGCCTGAATTAATAACTTGTTGGCCATATCCGCGCCGAGTTCATTATTCAAAACCAACCTTATGGTATACTCCATCAACCTGTAAGCTTCTACAGTTGTAGTCAGGCCAAGATTCGGACGACCGGTTTCCATATCACCAAGTTGTTCCCAAGAAAAGCTGTTGTCTTCCATTATCTGAATTTTAATGGTGAAATTAATTAAAAAAATCAATACAGTCCTGATTTGTATTTTATTTGCTATCTAATCGTCTAAAAACTTTCCTTATCAGTAATATAAATTTGGAGGAGTATCTCATTTTATTTTTTTTCTAAGTTTTTTCAACCAGTGTTCTGGCCAAATTTAGAAAATCGAGCATTTCGAGTACTGATACATTAATATGGGAGTTGTCGGTAAAAAATGGTCAATCGTTTAGCGGAATGGTCAGATATGTCGTCGGAATGTTTTTTTCGTCGGTTTCCATCCTAAGATCTCCTTGGAGAACTTTAACCAGTTGATTGATCATCTCCATCCCTGAGCCAATACGTTCCTGATTGAAGGAATCGGTTCCATCGCCGTTTTCGAAGGCATTCAGGATAGGAGCTATTTGCACTTCGTTGATGGGAACATGGACATTTCGGACATAAAAAGACATACTCTTTTTGCCGGTAGGATAAATGCATCCGTATTCAATGACTTTTTTACCTTTGCCGTGTCTAATGGCATCATCAATAAGGTTAAAAAGTATCTGCTTGACCTTTTTTTCGTCAATGTATGCCATTTGGTCCGGATCAGAATTTTGGTAAGAGATATCCATTTGATAGCCCGAATAGATGGCATCCAATTCATAATACCTTTTAAGATCTCTCAAAATGGGCTCAATCAAAGTATATTCCCTATAAATCGGCACAGGATTCCCTGCATTCAATAAAGAGAGTGCTATCAAATCATTCATCACGGACAAGAACTGTTCACAGCCTTTTTTTATGATCTCCAAATATTCTTTATCTTCAGATTTTTTTGGTTCTTCAGCCAATTCGGATATCAGGCTCATAAAGCCGATTATCTGATTTAAAGGGGTACGAACCTCATGCGAAAGATTATGGAGAAAGGCGGCGTTGACATCCTTGGATATGACAGACGCTTTATACAATTCATCCACTCTGTATTTGAGCTTTTGAAGAGCACAGTCTTTTTCTATGATGCCTATAAATTCGTTTTCATGAAAAACAGGCAATGCTTCGGACGGTGTTTTACTAAATTTTCCATACACTTCAGCAAAACTATCTCCGAGTCGGACCCGTTCCTTTTTACTTATGCAATCTATGACCAATTTGTGCGGGCGGCTTATAACATCAGAAGGAGTAAGTATTCCGTAATACGTTTTACCCTTATCCATCACCACCAGATAATTCTTCCCTTTAATGTTTTCTTCAATGGTATTAATCCCTATGTATGGTTCAACAGTCGGGTAATCTTTTAATATGTAGTCTTCCAGTTTCATTGCATTTCTCCTTCTACGGAATCATAGAATATTCTTAATTTGAAATCCACCTTCATCATTTCGCATTCAGAGACGTATGGAAAAACCTTCTCTTTTAAAATCTGAATGATGTCGATGCTTTTCATTTTTTTCAAAACCCTTTTGTTGATAAAAACGGTTTCTATATTTCCATCATCTATCTCGAACGCTTCAAACTCATTCGGAATAAGAAACTCAAACGATTTGTAAACACCATATCTTCCCTGTGGACATTTTTTACCCAACACAAGGATATCTTCGAATGGCGGCAAACGAATTTCTTCAAAACTCAGCTGAATAGAAAACTTTCGTCCTGTGGTTGTTTCCATGATTTTTGTATTAAATTCGGTCTCATCGTTGACAAATATAAAAAAATTAATAATGAGATATTGCCGTAACGATACTATTTTTTTTCAAAAAAATCCTAATTGAATTTTCATAGTATAAACTTCTGCCAATTCTTGTCGCCTTGGACGTGCGAGCTTTAGCAGTAAGTTCCCAAAAGTTTTTAAAAATATTGAACCGGACACAATCCAATAATAACGTAAAAATTAAAATAATTGTTTACAAAAATCCTTCATTTTGTATCTTTGGGTGTCAGAAAATCAAAAAAAATTAAAAAGAACATGACTCATCACTTTTATCAATTAAAAGGAGCAATCCGATATAGGATTAATGCCCGGCATCATAAAGGTTTCGGCATTCATTCCCCTTATTTGTTTCATCTCATCACTTCCGTACTTCAGGGGAAATACCCCTTTTATTGTTTTGAAACCATCGAGTCTCTGAGAAAAGAGCTAAACGGCAAACCAACATGCTTCAGCCGGCAAAAAAAGGCACATAACGGACAAATCATTTTTCGTATCATACAGGATGCAAAATTCAAGACATTGCTTGAACTTGGCACTTCATCAGGCATTGAAACCCAATATATGGCATTTGCCAATCAAAAAGCGAAATGCATCAGTATCACTGATTCTGCCGAATCGGCAGCTGTTGCCAGAAAAGGTTTTCAAAGACAAGGACTGAAACAAATAGAATTACATCTGCTGAAACCGGAAGATAGACCGGAAAAGTTTATCGAGAATATTGATAATCTGGACTTTGTGCTTTTTAACCAAATACATGATCCACAAAAATATCAGGCTTTGTTTCAGAAATGCCTCTGTAAAAGAAACAATGGCTCCATTTTTGTTTTCATGAATATGCATGAAAGTCCAGCTAAAGCCCAGGAATGGGAAAATATCCGGATTCATCAGGATGTACAGGTGTCCATCGATCTTTTCGATCTTGGTCTTATCTTGTTCAATCCTGAGTTGGAAAAAAAGAAATACGTCATTCGAAACAAATAAATGCGAATATGAAGATTTACACTAAGACAGGAGACAATGGTTCAACCGGTTTAATCGGGGGGACACGTATATCAAAAGACGACATCCGGCTGGAAGCATACGGGTGTATCGATGAACTGAACGCCTTCATGAGCGTTCTGGTTTCAGAAAACCTGGAAGCACAGGACCATAATTTCATTCTGGAAATCCAACATCATCTATTCAAGATAGGATCTTATCTGGCAACGGATCAGTCTGCCACAACCTTGAAAATTACGCAACCGGTTACGGAAAAAATGTTACAGAATATCGAATTTGAGATTGACCGTATCACATCCGGATTACCGGAAATCCATCAATTTGTCATACCGGGTGGGAACAAGGCTTCCGCCATGTGCCATGTTTGCAGGACAACATGTAGAAAAGCCGAGCGACAAGTCGTCAAAGTTTCAAGGACTTATACCGTAGACAACCATATCATCTGTTATCTGAACAGACTCTCCGATTATTTTTTTGTTTTGGGGCGAAAATGTTGCCTGATGAGCGGCTCTGAAACTTTTTGGGATAGTACAAAATAAAAAACAAAGCAACACTTGTTTTATCAATAGAATAGTTTATTTTTGCGTCAAAATCAAAACAGGATTCTAATTTTATAAAAAGATATAACAATTTGATTTACAGTCATTAAATAAACTCTTAAAAACAATATAAGAATATGTATTGGACATTAGAATTGGCATCAAGATTGGAAGATGCACCATGGCCGGCAACAAAAGATGAATTAATCGACTTTGCAATGCGTTCCGGGTCACCGTTGGAAGTCATCGAAAACCTTCAGGAGATGGAGGATGAAGGAGAAATATATGAAAGTATTGAAGATATTTGGCCGGATTATCCCAGTAAAGAAGATTTCTTCTTTAATGAGGAAGAATATTAAGTTTTCTTGTTTTAACATTAACAGGCGGTTCTCTTTCGAATCGCCTTTATTTTTTTACCTAAAACAGAGCCTTTTCGCTAAATCAGACAATTTTATTCTCCTTTTTCTGTTTATTATTATGCCGAAGGAAAATGATACAACCTTCAGGTATATTCTGTTTATAAATTTATGAGATTCAGAGTCAAGCCCCATATTCCTTTCTTGTTATTGCTCATACTTTTGCTTCAAAGTGTGCGAATGTCAGCACAATACGATGCACAATTGAGCCAGTATATGCTGGTACCCGGCACCTTCAATCCTGCCACCGCGGGTCAAGGCAACGACATGAACTGCTCACTGATAAACCGGCAACAATGGGTCGGCATAGACCATGCACCAAGCACTTTCATTCTGCATGCATCCATGCCTTTTTCCTTCAATAATCGGAAAAATGGGCTTGGGATCTTTGTTTTCAAAGAATCTATCGGACTTTTCAGCACACAATTGCTTCAACTTCAATATGCCTATAAGAAAAAACTCAAACATGCGGAATTGAGTATCGGGCTACAAGGTGGACTCTTGCAGGAGAACTTCGATGCAGATAAAATTTATATTCCTGAAAAAAGCGAATACTATTCCAGTACCGACGAATCCATTCCCACAGGATCTTTAAAAGGCTCCATTCCTGATTTTAGTTTCGGTATCTGGTACGACCACAATATCTATTATGCCGGATTATCCGTTTCACATCTGATGGAAACGAGTATTAAACTGAAGTCCGGAGAGGATGCGACAGACGAAAAAAGTTACAAAACAAAAGCATCCAGAACTTATTATTTAACAAACGGATACAATATTATTTTATCTAACCCGTTATACACGGTGCAACCGTCCTTTCTGCTCAAGACAGACCTGACGGCATGGCAATTTGACCTTTCCGGAAAGGTCTTTTATAAGGATCATTATTGGGGAGGACTTGGCTGGAGGTATCAGGATGCCATTATTGTGATGGCGGGAATCAAATTGCGTCAAGGCTTGAGCATAGGTTATTCATACGATATTTCAACATCTGTTGTAGCAAGTTTTTCTAGTGGAAGCCATGAGATTTTTATCGGATACACCAAAAAAATCGGGACGGCAACCGTGAGCAAGAAACAAAAAAGTGTACGTATATTATAAAAGTATGAGAAAAAACATCATTACAGGTTTGGTTTTTATCCTGTTGACTTCGTGCAGTATGTATGATAACGGGGAATTGACCGGTGTAAAGAATATCCCTTGGAGTGAACCCAATCCTTACGGGATGGTTTTGATCCAAGAAGGGACCTTTGAGCTGGGACAGGCTGAAAAGGACAGCATTTTCGGAATCAACACCCCATCCAAAAACGTTTCCATCAGTCCTTTTTGGATGGATAAAACGGAAATAACAAACGGCCAATACAAACAATTTATCAAATGGGTTTGTGACTCTATCATTCGTGAAAAATTAGCCGACCCGGCTTATGGTGGTAACGAAAAATATAAGATCACTGAAAATTCAAAGGGAGAGCCTGTTACACCTCATTTGAACTGGAAAATTCCTATTCCGAATGCAAAACATGCCACCGAAGAGGAACTGACAGCCCTGAACTACTTAAAAATTAAGGATGACGTATTGGGCGGAACCAGAATCAACACAGATTTGATCTTATATCGTTATGAATGGTTTGATTATGTTGCCGAAGCCAAACGTGCCAACCAACTGGATGCCATCAAGCGGAATCGCAATACCGACCTCAATCCGGCACAACAACAAACGGTCATGATTACCAAAGATACGGCATATATCACAGAAAACGGCAAGGTGGTAAACACAACCATTACCAGACCTCTTTCTTCCCGTTTCGATTTTTTAAATACACGCATTATTGCAATCTATCCTGACACAACTTGCTGGGTAAACGATTTTACAAACAGTTACAACAACCCCTACATGCAAAATTACTTCTCTCATCCGGCCTATAATTCATATCCTGTAGTTGGAGTTACCTGGGAACAGGCAGTTGCATTTTGTCACTGGAGAACCGCTTATCTGAATAACGCTTTGAGTGCACGCGGACAAAAAGTGATGGAATATCGTTTGCCGACAGAAGCAGAATGGGAATATGCAGCCCGTGGAAAACAAAAAACCGGAAAGTATCCCTGGAATAGTGACAAGACAGATGCTAAACGCGGATGCTATTATGCCAACTTTAAACCATCAAAAGGTGGATATACCAATGACGGACATATCATTACCGCAAAGGTGGCCTCCTACCCGCCCAATGGATATGGACTGTACGATATGGCCGGAAATGTTTCGGAATGGACATCTTCTACATGGAGCGAATCTGCCTATGAAGATATGAATGACCTTAATCCGAGCATTCAAAGCAATGCGACCAATACGGAAGCATACATCAACAAACGCAAAGTGGTTCGTGGTGGTTCCTGGAAAGATGCAGCCCGCTTCATTCAGGTCAGCACACGCAGCTACGAATATCAAAACGAGGATCGTTCTTTTATCGGATTCCGTTGTGTCAGGAGTCTGATTGGAGATAAAAAGACTTCAAAATAGTATTATTCAAGAAAAAAATAACGATTATGTCTAAGAATAAAGAACTCCGCGCCAAAATTTCCAACTTTCTCGGAAGTTATCGCGGAAAAACCATTTTCAATTTCTTTTACGGATTCGGTGCTTCACTGGCTATCTTGGGAACAATGTTCAAATTGCTTCATCTGGATTATGCCAATGTCATGCTGGCCATCGGTTTGGGCACAGAAGTCTTCATTTTTGCCCTCTCTTCTTTTGAACCACCTTACAGAAACTATCATTGGGATCAAGTCTTCCCGGTTCTGAAAACTCACAATGAAAATGACAGGCCGGACTTTTCCGGAACCGGAATAGGTGGTACTGTCATTGTTGGTAATGTCAATGGAATGTCCGGTGCACCTGCCACAGGACAACAGACAGGAGAGACCGGTTTGGCAGCCTCGCAAGCGGCGGCGGCACAGCCCGGATACAAAGGGAATATCAATCCGGTGAGCGGTGTCACCCCTGAACAAGCCAGAATGAATTATGGCCTTTCACCTCAGGTTCCTCTCACCGAAGAAGAAAACCAGACACTGGCTGACAGCATCAAGCGCATGGGAGAAGCCGTCAACCAGCTGAACAATCTGGCCGATGTTTCCGTCATCACAGAAAAATACCTCAGTCAACTTTCAGGTATGGCTGACAACCTGAACAGATTCAGTGACGCCACCGGTTCGTTGGCAGAAGTATCTAACGTTTTACTGGATTCCTACCGGAACATCACAGAAAATTCAGACGACATCTCCAACAACTCAAAAGGTTATGTGGAACAAATGGGTAATCTGAACCGAAACCTGATGGGCTTGAATACGATTTACGAAATCCAGCTCAAGAGCATCAGTTCTCAAATAGACACGATAGACCGCGTAAACAAAGGTTTGGTTCATATCAAGGATATGTACGAGGGATCCATGGGTGACAGTGATCGTTTCAATAAAGAAACAGAAAGTCTGGCGGAAAATCTTTCCAAACTCAATACCATTTATTCCCGTATGCTGGAAGCAATGACGCCAAATAATATTTTTGGAGGATTCAATCCCGGAAAAGGTTCTGAAACTCCAAAAGAATCCTGATCCTGAAGCCCATTTAAAGAATTAAATAAAAAATTAATTATGCCTGCAAGCAACGCCCCCGAGACCCCGAGGCAACGAATGATCGGCCTGATGTACATCTTATTGTTGTGTATGTTGGCATTGAACGTTTCTTCAGATGTCCTGGGAGGTTTCAAATTGGTTGATGACAGCCTGACAACAAGCACTCAAAATGCCATTGCACAGAATAATGCGCTTTACCGGGATTTTGAGGCAAATTATAAAGCCAATCCTGAAAAAACAAAAGAATGGTACGACCTCGCGATGGATTTAAAGCGGAGATCTGATGCCCTATACAATGATATAGATTCCTTGAAATGGGAAGTCGTCCGGGAATGTGACGGTGATCATGCCGATATCCATAACATACAGAGAAGCGACAATCTGGATGCGGCTGCCAGAGTGATGTTGCCTCCTACCGGGAAAAAAGGAAAACAACTGAAAAAAGCCATCGACGATTACCGGGAACATATTGTCATGTTGGTCAATGATAGCCTGAAAAGGAAAATCATCATGGACAATTTCAATACAAAGCCATCCAAACGGGCAAAGAAACAAGGACATAACTGGGAATCTTCCATGTTTGAGAATATGCCGGTCGGTGCCGTTGTGGCCATGTTCTCCAAACTACAGAACGATATCCGCTATGCTGAGGGAGAAGTTCTGCATATCTTGACCAATAACATTGATGTCGGAGATTTCCGTGTCAATCAAATCAAGGCCTACGTTATCCCGACTTCAGAAAATGTAGTTCGTGGCGGTACTTATCGTGCCAATATCATCCTATCTGCCGAAGACTCCACACAACGCCCGCAGGTTTATGTAAACGGAAGGGTTCTTGACCCAAGAAAAAATGGTCTTTACGAATCCTTTGCCAGCAAATCGGGTATCTTTTCTGTAGATGGATATATTGAAATGCGACGCGGTGACGGAAGTCTGCAACGCCATAAATTCTCACAGAAATATACGGTTGTAGAACCGATGGCAACCATATCCAACACCATGATGAACGTACTGTATGCAGGTATCAACAACAAAGTGAGCATATCCGTACCTGGTATTCCGGGTCAGAAAATCAGTGCAGCCATCAATAACGGAACATTGGTCCGCTCAGGTTACGACTGGATAGCCAGACCGACAGCCGTCGGAAAAGAGTGTATCATTTCGGTTACAGCCAATATGGATGGTCGCAACCAGCAAGTGGCCAAAACAGCGTTCAGGGTACGACCGCTGCCTGAACCAAGGGCGTTCATCGAGTATCAGGACAAAAACGGGATAACCCGCCGGTACAAAGGAGGAAAAGGTCTGTCAAAAACTTTGGTTCTTGCAGCTCCAGGTATCATTGCAGCACTTGACGACGACCTTCTGGAAGTTAATTTTACAGTTTTATCGTTCAAAACATTTACTTATGACTCTATGGGAAATACCTTGTCGGAGACCTCACAAGGTTCCAGATTCTCAGATCGTCAAAAATCTCAGATCAGAAGTCTTTCTCGCGGCAAACGTATTTGGGTTTCGGATATCAGAGCTGTCGGACCGGATAGGGTCGAGCAATTACTTGCTCCTATGGAAATCATTATCAATTAAAACTAATAAACTATAAAGATGTACAGGAAAAGAATATTTGGCATACTCATCATTTGTACCATTGTGATTTTCGGTATGACAGGCAAGTTGAATGCACAAAACAAGCCGGCATCTTCAACAAAGGACCCTGGTTCTTTTTCAGAAGTTTCTTTCAAGAAGAGCAAAGTCCCTGAATCCCAGCCGGTCAGAGGGGAAGATATTTTGTGGAAAAGGGATGTGTATCGTATGATCGACTTAAAGAAAGGCCAAAATGGAGCACTCTACTATCCTGTTGAACCCATTGGAGATCAAATGAACCTATTTTCCCTGATTTTTGATCTGATCGCCAACAATAAGATTACCGCCTACGAATATATAGACGGTAGAGAAATCTTTACCGATGCTTATGCCGTCAAATTCAAGGATTTGCTTAAACGCTTCGAAATTCCATACAAGGAAAAAAATGATCCTAAAAAAGCAAATGCCAGCATTTTTGAAATTGATGGCGTGGACATTCCAAGTTCAGAAGTGACTTTATATTATGTAAAGGAAATGTGGTATCTGGACCAACGAAATTCCACTGTCAAAACAAGACCGATGGCTTTGTGTCCCATCTTAGTACGTGACGACGAGATGGGTGAAACCCGTACCTATCCCATGTTTTGGATTCCCTTTGAATCATTAAAACCCTATTTGTCTCAAATGTCCGTTTCGGCTGATTCTCTGAACAGTGCCACCAGACTCAGTGCCTATGACTATTTCAATCAACGTCGTTATGAAGGAGATATTTACAAAGTCTCCAATCTAAAAAATCAAACCATCATGCAATATTGCAAGACTCCGGAAACTATCAAAGCGGAACAGGAAAGATTGGAAAAAGAATTGTCACAGATTGACACAACCCTCTGGGAAAAAAGTCAAAAACAATTACTGGAAGAAGCTAATTTGAAAAATGCACAAAAAAGCAAAAAAACGTCTGTTAAAAGATAGAAAACCATAAAATCATTGGTAAAAATCTGCCTATTTGTTTACCTTTGACTTATTGGTTCTTGAACTTTTAACCGTCGTTTTGGTGATATGGCAGAATATATAAATTTCCGCACTTGCTATATTCATTTAAAACATGTAAAAATTTTATCACATGGAAAACAGCTATTGTGTCATTATGAGTGGCGGTATCGGAAGCCGCTTTTGGCCGGCAAGTCGCACCACTTATCCAAAACAATTTCTGGATTTTTTTGGGACCGGACGTTCACTTTTACAACAAACATTCGATCGTTTTCGTCAAATCATTCCTCTTGAAAACATTTATATTGTAACTAACAAAAAATATAAGGAGCTGACCATGGATCAACTCCCGGAACTCAAAGAAAATCAAATTCTTCTGGAGCCTCAGCGTCGTAACACAGCACCTTGTATTGCCTTTGCCGCTAATAGGATCAGAGCCGTCAATCCCAAGGCAAACATGGTGGTTGCACCTTCCGATCATCTCATTCTGAAGGAACAGGACTTTCTTAAGCGCATTTGTGAAGGTCTTGAATTCGTAGAAAAGCACAAAACCCTCCTCACTTTAGGTATAAAACCCAACCGTGCTGAAACCGGTTACGGATATATCCAGATTGACACCGAAAAGCTGGATAACATATCGAAGATTAAAACCTTTACCGAAAAGCCCAATAAAGATTTGGCCAAAGTTTTTTATGAAAGCGGAGAATTCATGTGGAACTCCGGCATTTTCCTATGGAACGTACAAACCATCCTTAGTGCTTTTGATGAATTATTACCGGACATTGCCAGTCGTTTCAACAACGGACAGGAATATTTCAACACGCCGAAAGAAGAAGAATTCATTGACAAGATCTTTCCGGCATGTCCCAACATTTCCATTGATTACGGAATCCTGGAAAAAGCATCTAACATATATGTCCTTTCAGCCGATTTCAGATGGTCTGATTTGGGTACTTGGGGATCACTCCATGAATTATCTTCGAAAGACGAGAACCAAAATGCCGTACTCAAATGTGACGCCCTGTTGTATGAAAGTCACGACAATTTGATTTCCTTACCAAAAGGGAAATTGGTCGTTCTCCAAAAGATGGACGGGTATATTGTTGCCGAATCCGGAAACGTTCTGATGATTTGCAAAAAAGAGAGTGAACAAGAGATTCGTCAGTTTGTGATTGACACTCAATTAAAGAAAGGGGATGAATATATCTAAAAATCCATTTTATTAAAAAAGACAACGCACTACTAAAATTTTAACGGTGCGTTTTTCTTTTCAGTTCGAAGTTTACACCCAGATATTTCCTACGGACAATGTCGTTGGCGGCAAGCTCAGAAGGTGTTCCTTTGAATTGGATTTTTCCTTCAAAAAGCATATAGGCCCTGTCGGTAATGGATAATGTTTCCTGTACATTGTGATCCGTTATCAGGATACCAATATTCTTCGTCACCAAACCGGCAACGATTTGTTGGATATCATCCACGGCAATAGGATCAACACCTGCAAAAGGTTCATCAAGCATGATGAACTTCGGACTGATGGCCAGGCAGCGCGCAATTTCCGTACGACGACGCTCTCCTCCGGATAAGCGGTCTCCGATGTTTTTCCGTACTTTCCCGAGATGGAATTCGGAAATTAGGCTCTCAAGCTTTTCCTTTTGTTCATCATGTTCCATATCGGTCATTTCCAGAACAGACCTGATATTGTCTTCCACCGTCATTTTCCGAAAGACGGAAGCTTCCTGAGCCAAATAGCCGATACCGCTTTGTGCACGTTTATAGACCGGAAAATCGGTGATATCCATATCACCCAGAAAAATCCGGCCTTCGTTCGGAATGACTAAACCGGTCGTCATATAAAAAGTGGTTGTTTTACCCGCACCATTAGGCCCTAAAAGCCCAACAATCTCACCCTGATGCAGTTCGATGGACACATGATCCACCACCGTACGGTTTCGATAACGTTTTACCAAATTTTCAGTGCGAAGCACCAACTCTTGTTCCGGCATATTGTGTTCGTTTTTACAAACAGTCGTTTTGCGTGACTCGGCCACAAAAGTACTAAAAGTACTTGAAAAAAACGTGTGTGTTAAAAGGTTTAAAGTATATTTGCATAGCAAATCAAACAAATAATTCTTAATGAATCTACTGCAGCACGTTGGAAGATACAGTATTCTCATGTATCAGACTTTTTCCGTTCCACAGAAATGGAAACTTTTTTTCAAACAAACTGTGAAAGAGATTGAGAAATTGGGGGCCAATTCACTTCCAATCACATTGATCATTTCATTATTTATGGGTGCCGTCATGACCATGCAAACCCAAATGAATATTGAAAATCCGTTACTCCCAAATTATACGGTCGGTCTGGTAACCCGTGATACCTTGTTGCTTGAATTTTGTTCCAGCATCCTTTGCTTGATACTGGCAGGAAAAGTCGGATCGAACATCGCTTCCGAAATCGGCACCATGCGCATTTCCGAACAAATCGATGCCATGGATATCATGGGCGTCAACTCCGCCAACTACATCATTCTCCCCAAAATTACAGGTTTTGTACTTTTTATCCCGCTTCTGGTGATTTGGAGCATGTTCTGCGGTTTAATCGGCGGATACTTTATCAGTCTGACGACCGACCTGATAACACCGGCAACATACATATACGGAATCCAATATTGGTTTATCCCTTGGTATGTCTATTATTCCCTCATCAAATCAGTCATTTTCGCCTTTGTTATCGCATCCGTATCCTCCTATTACGGATATTACGCCTACGGAGGAGCACTGGATGTGGGTAAAGCCAGTACCAATGCCGTTGTAAACAGCAGTATCCTGATACTGATGTTGAATGTCATTCTAACAAAAATTTTATTATCATGATTCAGCTTGAAGACATCCATAAAATTTTTGACCGGAAAGAAGTTCTCAAAGGGATAAGCACGGTTTTCGAAACAGGAAAAACCAATTTGATCATCGGACAAAGCGGTTCAGGAAAGACAGTCCTGCTCAAATGTATCATCGGACTTCTTGAACCGGACTCCGGGGATATTTTATACGACAACAGGCGTTTTGCTGAAATGGGACAAAAGGAACGAACCAGTCTTCGAAGCGAATTGGGTATGTTGTTTCAAGGATCAGCCCTATTCGACTCTATGACGGTTGAAGAAAATGTCTTGTTTCCATTGCAGATGTTCTCCGAACTAAACGATGAAGATAAAGTGAAACGGGCCAAGTATTGTCTGGAACGCGTTGGCCTAAAAGATGTATATTCACTGTTTCCATCGGAGATAAGTGGTGGTATGCAGAAAAGAGCAGCCATTGCAAGGGCCATTTCTTTAAATCCAACATATTTGTTTTGCGACGAACCAAATTCTGGATTGGACCCTCTGACGTCCATCAAGATTGACGAACTGATCATGGACATCACAGAAGAATTTAAGATGACCACCATCATCAACACCCATGACATGAATTCCGTGGTCACCATGGGTGAAAAAATTATATTCATTGATGATGGAAACAAAGAATGGGAAGGAAGTAAAGAAGAATTATTTCATGCCAAAAATGAAAAGTTAAACGAATTTGTTTTTGCTTCTAAATTTTTCCAGAAAAATACTGAAAACGCATTTAAAGATTAAAAAAGTTAACCAATGAAGATATTATCTTACAATCTGAACGGTGTTCGCTCCGCAATTAACAAAGGTTTGGCAGACTATCTGAAAAAGGAAAATGCTGAGGTTGTTTGCTTTCAGGAAACAAAAGCCCAGCCTGAACAAATTGATTCGGCCTTTTTCTGGGAAGCAGGATATCCGCATTGTTATTATCATTCCGCCCAAAAAAAAGGATACAGTGGTGTGGCCGTTCTTTCGAAAACAAAACCAGACTTGGTAGTCGCAGGTATGAACAAGCACATTTATGACAGCGAAGGACGAGTTTTAAGGGTCGATTTCGGTACTCTCAGCATTCTTTGCGTGTATGTCCCTTCCGGAAGCATGGGAGATGCCAGACAGGATTTTAAGATGGCTTTTTTGGCAGATTTTTTTGATTTTTTGGAAGAGTTGAGAAAAGAACGTCCCAACATCTTAGTCTGCGGAGATTTCAACATTTGCCACAAAGCCATTGACATCAACCATCCGGAACGTCACGAAAATATGTCAGGATTTCTGCCCGAAGAACGTGCCTGGTTCGACCGGTTGATCGAATCCGGTTTTATTGACACTTTTCGTGTTTTTAACCAAGAACCGGAGAACTACAGCTGGTGGAATTACCGTTCCTTTGCCCGTGAAAAGAACCTTGGCTGGCGCATTGATTATCATTTGATTACCGAATCACTTAAAAATAAGTTGAAAGCTGCAGGAATTCACACCGAAGCCGTGCATTCCGATCACTGTCCGGTATCTGCAGAACTTGAGATTTAAAGGATCTGACAACTATGACACTGAAACACGATTCTTCTTTTTATATGCGGATTGCTTTTTTTACAGGAGCAGCTGTCATCACTATTGCCTCTACCCTATTCTCCAATCGATTGGCAAAAGACCTTGCCAATGAAGAAAAGAAAAAGATGGAATTGTGGGCTGAAGCCATACGCCTTTTTGCCACAGAACCTTCAGATGGTGTCGAAATGGATTACACACTTAGCTTAAAAGTCATTGAGGGCAATACAAATATTCCGGTGGTGCTTGTTGACAATAAAGGAAAAATCATTGACTATAAGAACTTAGATATACCGAAAAACCCCAGCAAGGAAGAGCTGCAAAACTTTAGCCGGAAAATCATACGAAAGCACAAATCCATAGAAATCAAAATCAGTGATAATATTTCCCATTACATTTACTACGACGATTCCAAGTTCCTGAAAAAATTGACTTATTTCCCATTCATTCAACTTTTGGTCATGTTCATCTTTCTGGCAGTTACACTTTATGCCCTAAATACGGCCAAACGTGCGGAGCAGAACAGGGTTTGGGTCGGTCTGTCTAAGGAAACGGCACACCAGCTTGGTACACCCATTTCATCTCTGATGGCCTGGGTTGAACTTTTGAAGCTCAAGAATATTGATGAGAAACTTTTGACTGAGATATCAAAAGACACGCAAAGATTACATACCATTGCCGAACGTTTCTCCAAAATCGGTTCCAAGCCTGAACCTACACCACAAGATATCAAGCCTGCACTTGACAACGCCGTACAATACATGCGCAACCGAAGTTCCAAAAAAATCATCATCACCACCCATATTCCAACCGAAAACATCTGTGTTTACCTCAATGCCCCTTTATTTGAATGGGTCATCGAGAACCTTTGCAAGAACGCTATCGATGCCATGGATGCCACCGGGAAAATAGACATCACCCTTATTCCTGAAGATAAGCACCTCTTCATTGACGTAACCGATAGCGGAAAGGGCATCACCAAATCAAACTTCAAAAACGTTTTCAAGCCTGGATTTACTACCAAGAAACGCGGATGGGGGCTGGGTCTGTCTCTCGTAAAACGCATCATCGAAGAAAATCACAATGGCAGAATCTTTGTCAAATCCTCGGAGATCGGCAAGGGCACAACCTTCCGTATCATACTCAAAACTGCAGATTCTACCGATAAAGCCTAATATTCGTATCTTTATCAGTTTAAAGGGATTGGATTCTCTTTCAGATAGAAAGGCAGGTCCCCGCTCCCTTCTAAGATCTTTTCCACCATACCATACGCCATGCCTCAACGAAAAAGGGTAAAGCCATATAGCCTTACCCTTTTCATATAATATAAAATCCGCTGATTAAGCTTCTTCTTCAACAGCTTCTTCAAAATCAAGAACTGATTTACGAGATGCATTCAGACGGTCAAAATCTTCCTTGGAACCGACAATCAACTTGTCAAATTCACGTTGACCGGTACCAGCAGGAATCAAATGACCGCAAATCACATTCTCTTTCAAGCCTTCCAAACGATCCACCTTTCCCTGAATGGCAGCCTCGTTCAACACTTTCGTTGTTTCCTGGAAGGATGCTGCTGACATGAAACTGTTGATCTGCAATGCAGCACGGGTAATTCCCTGAAGAATCTGATTGGAAGTAGCAGGAATAGCATCCCTAGTCTCAACAAGCTTCAAATCACGGCGTTTCAAAGAAGAATTTTCGTCACGCAATTTGCGGGCGGTAACAATCATACCTGGTTTCAAATTGGAAGAATCTCCTGCATCAAGAACCACTTTTTTGCCCCAAATACGGTCGTTTTCTTCAGCAAACTCATTTTTATCAATCAATTGCTGTTCAAGAAAACGGGTATCACCGGCATCCACGATTTCAACCTTACGCATCATCTGACGAACAATCACCTCAAAATGCTTGTCATTGATCTTCACACCCTGTAAACGGTATACATCCTGAACTTCGTTCACAATATATTCCTGAACAGCCGTAGGACCTTTAATGGCCAGAATATCGGCAGGAGTGACGACTCCTTCGGAAAGAGGCGTACCTGCACGGACAAAGTCATTCACCTGAACTAGGACTTGCTTGGAAAGAGGCACCATATATTTCTTGACCTCACCGGTTTTGGATTGGATGACAATTTCACGGTTACCACGTTTTACACGACCAAATTCCATGATTTCACCATCGATTTCCGATACAACAGCAGGATTGGAAGGATTACGTGCCTCGAAAAGCTCTGTCACACGAGGCAGACCACCCGTGATATCACCGGCTTTGGCAACAACACGCGGTATCTTGACTAAAATCTCACCAGCCACAATATGCTCACCGCCTTCTTTTAGCAAGTGTGCACCGGCAGGTAAATTATAAGTACGCATACGCTCTCCGTTCTCATCCAATACATGGATTGAAGGAACACGGGTACGATCTTTAGGTTCGATGATGATCTTCTCCTTCATCTTGGTCGTATCATCCGTATAAGATTGGTACGTTACACCTTCCTCAATCGAATCAAATTCCAACTTACCGGACTGTTCAGAAATAATAGTCGCATTATATGCATCCCAATCACAGATCTTATCTCCCTTTTTAACTTTATCACCAGGGTGAAAATATAATTTGGATCCGTATGGAATATTTTGTGTAAGAAGAATAACCTTGGTAACGGGTTCAATCAAACGAAGTTCAGCATAACGCCCAACAACAATTTGTACCAGGTTTCCACCGTCATCCTTCACATCTACAGCTCGTAATTCATCAATCTCAAGGACGGCATCATTCTGAGCAACGATGGAAGAATCGGCTTTGACGTTACCGGCAACACCACCGACGTGGAACGTACGCAAGGTCAACTGAGTACCAGGCTCACCGATAGATTGAGCAGCGATGACACCAACAGCCTCACCTTTCTGTACCAGCATACCGGTAGCAAGGTTACGACCATAACACTTAGCACAAACACCCTTTTTGGACTCACAAGTCAAAACCGAACGAATTTCAACGCGCTCAATAGGAGATGCCTGAATCTTAGCTGCAATCTCCTCGGTAATTTCCTGTCCGGATTCCACCAAAAGTTCATTTGTCAAAGGATGATATACGTCATGTACAGACACACGCCCCAGAATACGTTCGTATAACGTAGCCACCTTCTTGATTTCAGTAGCGACCAAACCGCGCAAAGTACCGCAATCTTCTTCATTGATGATTACGTCATGAGAAACATCGACAAGACGACGGGTCAAATATCCGGCATCGGCTGTCTTCAAAGCTGTATCGGCCAAACCCTTACGAGCACCGTGGGTTGAAATAAAATATTCAAGCACGGACAAACCTTCTTTAAAGTTCGAAAGAATCGGGTTTTCAATAACCTGACCTCCTTCCGCACCTGATTTCTGAGGCTTAGCCATCAAACCACGCATACCGGACAGCTGACGAATTTGTTCTTTAGAACCACGGGCACCGGAATCCAACATCATGTATACAGAGTTGAATCCCTGGTTATCTTCTGCGAGTTGCTTCATCAGGATATTTGAAAGCTTGGCATTGACACCACCCCAAACATCGATAATCTTATTGTAACGTTCATTGTTGGTGATGGCACCCATAGAATATTCTTCCACAATGGAATCGACTTCCGCATATCCTTCTTTTACCAAGGCTTCTTTTTCTTTTGGAATCAAGACGTCACCCAAATTGAAAGACAAACCACCCTTGAAAGCGTTGTAATACCCCATATCCTTGATATCATCCAAAAATTGAGCGGTACGTGCAACACCACATGCAGCAATCACTTTGCCGATGATATCACGCAAAGACTTTTTGGTCAGGACTTCATTGATAAAGCCAACTTTTTCAGGGACGACCTCATTCACCATAATACGGCCAACAGAAGTGTCAATCAATTTTTCCACAAGTTCACCGTTCTCATCCAGATCTTTCGTACGAACTTTAATCTTGGAATGAAGCGTCACTTTACCTTCATTATATGCAATGGTAGCTTCTTCGGGAGAATAGAACACCAATCCTTCCCCTTTTGCTCCGTCACGCAATTTTGTAATATAGTACAAACCAAGTACCATGTCTTGAGATGGAACAGTGATAGGTGCCCCATTAGCCGGATTCAGAATATTGTGCGAAGCAAGCATCAACATTTGAGCTTCCAAAACAGCCTCATTTCCCAACGGAAGATGCACAGCCATCTGGTCACCGTCGAAGTCGGCATTGAAAGCCGTACAAGCCAAAGGATGCAATTGAATGGCTTTTCCTTCAATCATTTTAGGTTGAAAAGCCTGAATACCCAAACGGTGCAATGTAGGTGCACGGTTCAGGAGGACAGGGTGCCCCTTCATAACATATTCCAAAATATCCCAAACAACAGGATCCTTACGATCGACAATCTTCTTGGCTGATTTTACAGTCTTGACAATACCGCGTTCAATCAGTTTACGAATGATAAACGGTTTATACAACTCAGCGGCCATATCCTTGGGAATACCGCATTCATGCATCTTTAGTTCAGGGCCCACAACGATAACCGAACGGGCTGAATAGTCAACACGTTTACCAAGCAAGTTCTGACGGAAACGGCCTTGTTTACCTTTCAAGGAGTCAGAAAGAGACTTCAAGGGACGATTGGCATCTGTCTTGACTGCACTTGACTTACGTGAATTATCGAACAAAGAATCGACAGATTCCTGCAACATACGTTTTTCATTACGTAAAATCACTTCAGGAGCCTTGATTTCTATCAACCGTTTCAAACGGTTGTTACGGATAATGACACGACGGTAGAGGTCATTCAGGTCGGAGGTAGCGAAACGACCACCGTCCAAAGGCACCAAAGGACGCAATTCAGGCGGAATGACAGGAACAATCTTGATGATCATCCATTCCGGTTTGTTTTTTCCCTTTGAAGAGCGAAAAGCTTCAACAACCTGCAAACGCTTCAATGCCTCGGTTTTACGCTGCACGGAACCATCAGTGCTGGCGCGATGTCTCAGTTCATAGGATAATTCATCCAAATCGAGTCTTTCCAAAAGATCATGGACAGCTTCGGCTCCCATTTTTGCAATGAACTTATTCGGATCGGTATCTTCCAGTAATTGATTGTCGCGCGGTAAAGTATCCAAAATATCCAGATACTCTTCTTCTGAAAGCAGGTCATCTTTCTTGATGCCGTCGCTTTCTTTAACACCGGCCTGAATCACTACATATCGCTCATAATAAATGATTGAGTCCAGTTTTTTGGTAGGTAATCCCAGCAAATAGCCGATTTTATTCGGAAGCGAACGGAAATACCAAATATGTGCAACAGGCACCACCAACTGAATGTGTCCCATGCGTTCGCGGCGCACCTTTTTTTCTGTAACTTCAACACCGCAGCGATCGCAGACGATACCTTTGTAGCGAATACGTTTGTATTTACCACAATGACATTCGTAATCTTTTACCGGACCAAAAATCCTTTCGCAAAACAAGCCGTCGCGTTCGGGTTTATAGGTACGATAATTGATGGTTTCAGGCTTTAACACCTCGCCACTCGATAATTCGAGGATTTCCTCCGGAGAAGCCAATCCTATCGAAATTTTCGAAAAACTGCTTTTTGCTTTGGTTTCTTTTCTAAAAGCCATATTGTATATGAAATAATAAACAGTTTATACTTAATCCAGTTGGATACTCAAACCCAAACCTCTCAATTCGTGCAGCAATACGTTCAAAGATTCCGGAATACCAGGCTGTGGCATCGGATCGCCTTTGACAATAGCTTCAAAAGCTTTGCTACGTCCAACAACATCATCAGACTTGATGGTCAGGATTTCCTGAAGAATGTGGGCGGCACCGAAAGCTTCAAGTGCCCAAACTTCCATTTCTCCGAAACGTTGTCCACCAAACTGAGCTTTACCTCCAAGAGGCTGTTGAGTGATCAAAGAGTAAGGCCCAATAGAACGGGCATGCATCTTGTCGTCAACCATGTGACCGAGTTTCAACATATATACAACACCGACAGTCGCTGTTTGGTCAAAACGTTCACCAGTACCGCCATCATACAGGTAGCATTTGCCGTAATGAGGGAGATTGGCTTTATCGCACCATTTATCCAAATCATCCAGAGTCGCACCGTCAAAAATCGGTGTGGCGAATTTCAAGCCCAATTCTCTTCCTGCCCATCCGAGAACAGTTTCAAATATCTGTCCAAGATTCATACGGGAAGGTACACCAAGCGGATTCAATACAATATCAACAGGTGTCCCATCTTCCAAGAAAGGCATATCTTCCTGACGTACTATACGAGAAACAATACCTTTGTTACCGTGACGTCCGGCCATCTTGTCACCTACACGAATCTTACGTTTTTTGGCGATATAAACTTTGGCCATTTGAATGATACCCGAAGGAAGCTCATCACCAATGGTGATATTGAATTTTTTACGTTTCATGGCTGCATCCAATTCTTTATACTTATGCAAGTAATTCAGAATCAAATCATGAATCAAATCATTCTTGGCACTGTCTGTAGTCCATTTACTAACCTGAACGGAAGAATAATTGACTTCATTCAGGTTCTTGGAGTTAAATTTAGCACCTTTTGGAATGACTTCCGTTCCAAGATTGTCTTTGACACCTTGTGACGTTTTGCCATTGGTCAGAATTTGCAATTTTTCAATTAAGACGCCTTTCAGTTTAGCGGCCTCTTCCTCAAATTCCTCATCAATTTTCGGTAACAAAGCCTTATCTGTCAGACGGGATTTGCGATTTTTAATTGATTTGGAGAATAACCGTTTGTCAATGATGACACCACGCAGGGAAGGAGAAGCTTTCAAGGATGCATCCTTCACATCACCGGCTTTATCACCAAAGATGGCGCGTAATAATTTTTCTTCCGGAGAAGGATCGGATTCGCCCTTGGGAGTAATCTTACCGATCAAGATATCTCCCGGTACAATATGAGCTCCAATACGAACGATACCGTTTTCATCCAGGTCTTTGGTTGCTTCTTCGCTGACGTTGGGTATATCAGAAGTCAATTCTTCCATCCCACGTTTTGTTTCACGCACTTCCAAAGTATATTCATCGACATGTACGGAAGTGAAAATATCTTCGCGAACCATTCTTTCGTTCAAGACAATGGCATCCTCGAAGTTATATCCTTTCCAAGGCATGAAAGCAACCTTTAAGTTTCTACCTAAGGCTAATTCCCCATTTTCAGTGGAATATCCCTGAGTCATCAACTGGCCTTTATGAACCCGTTCACCTTTGCGTACGATCGGTTGAAGGTCAATGGTGGTACTTTGATTGGTTTTCTGGAATTTAGGAATCTTGTATGATTTGACAGAGTCATCGAAACTAACAAAGTCCTCTTCTTCCGTCCGGTCATATTTGATACGAATTGTCGTTGCATCTACAAACTCTACCGTTCCGTCACCTTCCGCACTTATTTGTGTACGTGAGTCACGGATTAATTTACCTTCAATACCTGTTCCGACAATCGGAGCCTCACTACGAATAAGAGGTACAGCCTGACGCATCATGTTGGATCCCATCAATGCACGGTTGGCATCGTCATGTTCAAGAAACGGGATTAAAGATGCAGCAATAGAAGCAATCTGCTGTGGAGCTACGTCCATCAAGTCAACTTCTTCAGGAGCAGAAACAGGAAAATCGGCATCAAGACGACACTTGATTCGATTGCTGACAAAGTTTCCGTCTTTATCAAGCAAGGCATTGCCTTGAGCGATAATTTTACCTTCTTCTTCCTCCGCCGTCATATATTCAACATCACCTGCAACCACTTTTCCGCTTTCAACCTTGCGATAGGGTGTTTCGATGAAACCAAGATCGTTGATTTTTGCATAAACGCATAGAGAAGAAATCAAACCGATATTGGGCCCTTCAGGAGTCTCAATCGGGCATAAACGGCCATAGTGCGTATAGTGTACGTCACGAACCTCAAAACCGGCACGTTCACGAGAAAGTCCACCAGGTCCGAGGGCTGATAAACGACGTTTGTGCGTCATTTCCGCCAACGGATTGGTTTGATCCATAAATTGTGAAAGGGCATTGGTTCCAAAGAACGAATTAATCACGGAAGATATTGTTTTGGCATTGATCAGTTCAACGGGAGCAAATACTTCGTTGTCACGTACATTCATACGTTCACGAATGGTACGTGCCATACGTGCCAAACCTACCCCAAACTGATTATTGAGTTGTTCGCCTACTGTACGTACACGACGGTTACTCAAATGGTCAATATCATCAACATCAGCATTGGAATTAACCAATTCAATCAGATATTTGATGATTTCAATAATATCTTCCTTGGTAAGCACCTTGACATCCATGGATGTCGACAGATGCAATTTCTTGTTGATACGATAACGACCTACTTCACCGAGATCATAACGTTTTTCGGAGAAAAACAAATTCTGAATAACTTCGCGGGCACTTGCATCATCTGCAGGTTCTGCATTACGCAGCTGACGATAGATATATAGAACGGCCTCTTTTTCCGAATTGCTCGGGTCTTTTTGTAAAGTATTGTAGATAATTGCGTAATCAGACATACCAGATTCTTCTTTATGTAAAAGAATGGTTGTCGCACCTGATTCGACGATTTGATCGATATGATCATTTTCCAAAATGGTCTCACGATCTATAATCACTTCATTCCGTTCAATGGAAACCACCTCACCAGTGTCTTCATCTACAAAATCTTCAACCCAGCTCTTAAGGACACGAGCAGCCAGTTTACGGCCGACCAATCGTTTCAAACCTGTTTTTGTGACTTTGACTTCTTCAGCAAGGTCGAAAATTTCCAGAATATCTTTATCGGTTTCAAAACCGATGGCACGTAAAAGAGTTGTTACAGGCAACTTCTTTTTACGGTCAATATATGCATACATGACACTATTGATGTCCGTAGCAAACTCAATCCAGGATCCCTTGAACGGAATGATACGTGCAGAATACAACTTTGAACCGTTTGCATGGACACTTTGCCCGAAGAAAACGCCGGGAGAACGGTGCAACTGCGAAACGATAACACGTTCAGCACCGTTAACAACAAACGTTCCTTTAGGAGTCATATATGGAATAGCACCCAAATAAACATCCTGGAATTTTGTTTCAAAATCTTCGTGGTCAGGATCGGTGCAATATAGTTTCAGCCTGGCCTTTAACGGAACGTTATAGGTCAAACCTCGCTCTATACATTCATCAATAGTGTAGCGGGGAGGATCAATATAGTAGTCTAGGAATTCGAGTACGAAGTTGTTTCTTGTATCAGCGATGGGAAAATTTTCTGCAAAAACCTTGTAGAGACCCTCATTTTTCCGTTTTTCGGGGGGAGTATCCAATTGCAGGAAGTCCTGGAATGACTTCAATTGCACTTCTAAAAAGTCCGGATAGTCAATCGGACTTTGGATAGACGCGAAATTAACTCTTTTGGTTTCAGTAGTTGAAGACATTTATCAGTGGATTTATTGAACTTAAAAGGAATATAGACACAAAAAGGTCTAGAATCTCCTCACACGGAGATTCTAAACCAAATCACCTGATAATCAGGCGATAGTACTATTTAAGCTCAACTTCTGCGCCTGCGTCTTCCAATGATTTCTTCAAAGCTTCAGCTTCAGCTTTATCAGCACCTTCTTTTAATACGGAAGGAGCAGCATCAACTAAATCCTTAGCTTCTTTCAAACCAAGACCACATGCTTCTTTTACAGCTTTAACAACTGCTAATTTTGCAGCACCAGCTGACTTTAAGACAACGTCAAAAGAGGTTTTCTCAGCAGTAGCGGCTGCACCTTCGGCAACAGGGCCGGCAGCAACAGCAACAGCTGCAGCAGCAGGCGCAATACCATATTCATCTTTGAGGATGGTAGCCAGTTCGTTTACTTCTTTTACAGTTAAATTCACCAATTGTTCAGCAAAAGCTTTCAAATCTGCCATTTTTGTATGTATTAAATTGTTTTTGTTCTTTGATTATTGTTATTAATTTTCTCTTTCTCCAAGTGTTTTCAAAACGCCATGCAGAATGTTTCCTCCACTTTGGAGGGCAGAAACCACGTTGTTGGCAGGTGATTGCAGCAAAGCAACAACGTCTCCGATGAGTTCGTTTTTGCTCTTTACATGAATCAATGCTTCTAACTGGTCAGATCCGATGTAGAAGCTTTCTTCCACATACGCGGCCTTAAGGGCAGGAATATCTTTATCTTTTCTGAAAGCCTTGATCAATTTGGCAGGAGCGTTTGAAACGTTTGAAAACATCAACGCTGTATTGCCTTTCAAGACGTCATATAACGGAGTGTAATCCGTATCAAGACCATCCAATGCCTTTGTCAGTAAAGTATTCTTTACAACCATGAGCTTAATGCCTTCCTTGAAGCAGCTTCTTCTGAGTGCACTGGTAGTAGCTGCATTCAACGCAGTAATATCCGTGACGTAGAAACAGCCATATTCTCCAACAACAGATGCGATCTGCTCAATGACGGTGCTTTTATCTTCCTTCTTCATAATTCAAATTTGATTAGTTTTCCTCAACGGTTTTGGGATCAACTTTGACACCCGGACTCATTGTACTAGAAAGATAAATGCTTTTGATATAAGCTCCTTTAGCAGCGGTAGGTTTCAATTTCAGCAACATGGAAATGAATTCCTTTGCATTACCGAAAATCTGTTCAGGAGTGAAGGAAACTTTTCCGATGGAAGCATGGATGATACCAGACTTGTCAACCTTAAAGTCAATTTTACCTTGTTTCACTTCTTTTACAGCTTTTCCTACTTCCATGGTTACAGTGCCGCTTTTGGGATTCGGCATCAAGCCACGAGGGCCCAATACACGACCTAAAGCACCAATTTTACCCATGATGGCCGGCATCGTGATGATCACATCAATATCCGTCCAACCGCCTTTGATTTTCTCAATATATTCATCGAGACCGACATAGTCAGCTCCGGCTTCTTTAGCCTCAGCTTCCTTATCTGGAGTACACAATACCAGCACTCGTACTTCTTTCCCTGTACCGTGTGGCAGTGACACTACGCCACGTACCATTTGATTGGCTTTTCGGGGGTCAACACCAAGGCGAACATCAACGTCTACAGAAGAATCAAATTTGGTGGAAGTGATTTCCTTAACCAATGCCGATGCTTCTTTCAATGTATAGCTCTTCCCTGCTTCAATTTTTTCAAAAGCCAACTTTTGTTTTTTTGTCAGTTTACTCATCTTAATTGAAGTTTAAATGTTAGCGGGGAATTCCCCTTTAACGGTGATACCCATACTACGAGCCGTACCTGCAACTAATCTCATTGCAGATTCAACGGTGAAACAGTTCAAATCCTGCATCTTATCTTCAGCAATCGCCTTTACTTGTTCCCAAGTAACAGAAGCAACCTTTTTACGATTAGGTTCGGCTGATCCGCTCTTAACCTTTGCTGCTTCCAGCAACTGTACAGCTGCAGGAGGAGTTTTAACGATAAAATCAAAAGATTTATCAGAATAGTAAGTAATGACAACCGGCAAAATTTTACCCGAATTGTCCTGAGTTCTGGCGTTGAATTGCTTGCAAAACTCCATGATGTTAACACCTTTCGAACCTAAAGCAGGTCCTACGGGAGGAGAGGGATTTGCCGCACCCCCTTTAATCTGCAATTTGATTTGTCCAGCAACTTCTTTAGCCATTTTGTTCTAAATTAAAAATTTGTGGAATAGAAAAAAAGAATGGGTTGAAACGTAACTTTCAACTACTCTTTTTCGACTTGCATAAAACCCAATTCGAGCGGAGTCTTCCGTCCGAAAATCTTAACCATAACTTTGAGCTTTTTACGCTCATTATTCACCTCTTCAATGATAGCACTGAAGCCACTGAACGGTCCGGCATTTACTTTGACAGACTCTCCGACATAATAGGTGATAGAAAAATCTTCTCCAGTTTCCTGAAGCTCATCCACTTTACCTAAAATTCGGTTCACTTCAGATTCACGAAGGCTTTGGGGATTATCCGTACCTCCCAAGAATCCGATGACATTCGGTGTGTTTCGGAGCGCATGTGCTACTTCACCAACGAGTGCGGCTTCTATCAAGACATAACCAGGCAAATAAGAACGCTCTTTGAGTATTCTTTTGCCGTTACGCACCTGATAGACCTTTTCCGTAGGAATAAGAACCTGAGACAGGTAGTCACCAAGAGAGGAATTCTTGATTTCAGCATCAAGATACTCCTTTACTTTGCTTTCCTTGCCGCTTACGGCACGAAGAACGTACCATTTTTTTTCAATATCAGACATTACTCTTACTGGAATTAAAATACCTTCTCGTAAATAAAGGTCATGATGTTTTCAAAACCTAAATCGATGAGAAAAACAATCAACGCGACAACCGTGGAAGCAGTTAAAACAACGACCGCGCTATTGCTCAGCTCTGACATGGTAGGCCAACTGGTCTTATGTACAAGCTCATTGTAAGACTCTTTGCAATAAGAGGCTACTCTTTTAAAAAATTTCTTCATCTTTTAGCTTGGGTTTTAATGGCACGGAAGGAGAGGCTCGAACTCCCGACACTCGGTTTTGGAGACCGATGCTCTACCAACTGAGCTACTTCCGTATGTCAAAAAAAGCTCCCCCTTTTTCAGTGGGAGCTCCTTAAGAATATACTAATGTTGTATTAATTTACAATTTCGGTAATCTGACCGGAACCTACGGTACGTCCACCTTCACGGATAGCAAAACGCAAACCTACAGATAAAGCAACCGGATAGATCAGTTCAACATTGATTTCCAGATTATCACCCGGCATAACCATTTCAACACCTTCCGGCAGCGTGATTTCACCGGTAACATCCAAGGTACGGATATAGAACTGAGGGCGATATTTCTGATGGAAAGGAGTGTGACGACCACCTTCTTCTTTCTTCAGGATATATACGGAAGCCTTGAACTTGTTGTGAGGAGTAACTTTACCCGGATGTGAAATAACCATACCACGTTTAACTTCGTCCTTATCAATACCCCGGAGCAACAAGCCGACATTATCACCGGCCTGACCGTCGTCCAAAATCTTTCGGAACATTTCAACACCGGTAACAACCGATTTTTTACCTTCTGCACCCAAGCCGATGATTTGAACTTCGTCACCCGTATGAATGACACCGGTTTCAATACGACCTGTAGCAACAGTACCACGACCAGTGATGGAAAATACATCTTCAACCGGCATCAGGAAAGGTTTGTCAATAGCACGTGGAGGAAGATCAATCCAGCTATCAACTGCATCCATCAATTCCATTACTTTTTCTTCCCATTTCGGAACACCGTTCAATGCGCCAAGGGCAGAACCACGAATAAAAGGAGTGTTTTCAGCGTCGAAACCATAGAAACCGAGCAAATCACGCATTTCCATTTCAACCAATTCCAACATTTCTTCATCATCGACCATATCACATTTGTTCATGAAAACGACCAATTTAGGGACGTTCACCTGACGAGCCAAAAGGATGTGCTCACGTGTTTGAGGCATAGGACCGTCAGTAGCTGCTACAACAATGATAGCACCGTCCATTTGGGCAGCACCGGTAACCATGTTCTTAACGTAGTCAGCGTGACCCGGACAGTCAACGTGTGCATAGTGACGCTTAGCGGTTTCGTATTCTACGTGAGCCGTGTTAATCGTAATACCTCTTTCTTTTTCTTCCGGAGCGTTGTCAATCTGATCAAATGACATAATTTGAGAAAGACCTTTTTTTGCCAATACCATGGTGATAGCAGCTGTCAAGGTCGTTTTACCGTGGTCTACATGGCCGATCGTACCAATGTTGACGTGGGGTTTACTTCTGTTGTAATGTTCTTTAGCCATAACTCAAAGATTATAAATTGAATGAATTAAATAAAATAAGAGCCGGTGCCGAGAGTTGAACTCGGGACCTCTTCCTTACCAAGGAAGTGCTCTACCACTGAGCTACACAGGCGAAAAAGAGCGGGAAACGGGACTCAAACCCGCGACCCTCAGCTTGGAAGGCTAATGCTCTATCAACTGAGCTATTCCCGCAATTTGATTGACTTAACAAACAATCCGCCTTTGAGATCCTCGTTAACAATCACCCGAAAAGTCCAGAAAGAATAATCCTTCCTATCCATTTCTTGTGGGCAGTGATGGATTCGAACCACCGTAAGCTTGCGCTAGCAGAGTTACAGTCTGCCCCATTTGGCCACTCTGGTAACTGCCCTTTCACCCTTTGTTTCTGTACTTAAGCTGTGCAGCCGAACTCAGCGCGCAGGGCTTGTGAGAAACGGCTGCAAATGTAGGTGTTTAATTTGAATCCACAAAAACATTTTTGAGAAAAATTATTTTGCACGGTTTTTTTCCTTGAACTTCAAGAGTTGTTTTTGCAAAGCCTCCACAGAAACGTCCACAGACTCTTCAAAAGTATCACTAATTTTGGAAGCAAACAGCTCATTACCTGACACTTTAATCTTAACCAAAGCTTCTTTGTTCGACACTGTTTCAGGTTTAATAACCTTCAAAATAACTTCTGCTTCCAGAATGTCATCATAGTACTGTTCCAGCTTGGCAACTTTTTTCTGGATAAACTTTTCCAATGCAACTGTGGCATCGAAATGGATCGATTGAATTCTAATTTCCATAAAGAATCCTCCTTCTCTTTTACGCCCTGGGGTGGGCTAGTTTATATTCTTTTTTCAATTCTGCGAAGGTCGTATGTGTATACACCTCCGTTGCCGACAGACTGCTATGTCCAAGAAGTTCCTTGACCGCATTCAATTCGGCACCTCTGTTCAATAATGTTGTTGCAAAAGTATGTCTCAATATATGCGGACTGCTTTTTGATAATGTTGCTACTTCAGATAATCGTTTGTGAACCATCCTATATACCAACTGAGGATATAAAGGCAACCCGTTTTCGCGAACCAACAGCCGCGAAGGTTTGTTCGATATCTCCTTATTACGTTTAATCTGATAGGCAATAATGGCATTTTTCAGCTCCTTTCCAAACGGAATCAGTCGCTGCTTATTCCGTTTACCGGTCACGCGTAACAAGCAAGCATCCAAATCCACTTGTTCATCGGTCAAGCCTATTAACTCAGAAAGACGCATACCTGTCGAATAAAAAAGATCAAGAATCAGATGATCCCTCATTGGAATGAAATCCTGATCGTTTTCCATAGCGGTATCCAGCAACTTTTCCATCTCATCCTCCTTCAAAAACACAGGGATGGGTTTCTTAGTTTTGGGAGCCAATACCTTCATTACAGGATTCTGTGTAACATAACCCTGACGAATCAAAAAATGCCAGAAAGATTTGAGGCAGGATAATTTTCGGTTTACGGAACGAGCGGAAATGCCGTTTTCCATCATGTTGACCATCCATGATCTAAGCATATCCGAGTCAATCATCTCAGGCTGAGTTACTTGATATTCAAAAGCAACATATTCCAGCAATTGGGACAGGTCACGCTTATACGCAACAACGGTATGAGTGGAATAATTCTTCTCATACCGTATATAGTGTAAAAATTCGTCGACCAACATGATATTCATTGCTTGGCTAATTCTGCAACGAATATAACAAATCAGCCCAACAAAAACAAGCTCTTTATAATTTAATTAACAATTAAAAATAGAACTAAAGACTATTCTTCTACTTGTTGCAATTGTTGAACGTAAATCGCCTTACTTTTTTGTTTTCTTTTCTCAACCGAAGGTTTTATAAAAGCTTGTCTGTTTCTGAGTTCTTTAACAACCCCAGTCTTTTCAAATTTACGTTTGAATTTTTTCAGTGCTTTTTCAATGTTTTCTCCTTCTTTGATTGGAACTACGATCATAATTTTACGTGCTTTAATGTTTTATTTAAATCGGACTGCAAAATTAGATAAAGGGATTGATTTACCAAACTTTTCACGAAAAGTTTTTTCATTTTTTGTTTTTATCATAAAAAAATCAAAAGTACGGGAGTCTATGGCTATTTCATTCAAAATAAAGTATTTTTGCCGTCTATAAACTCAAGATCATGAACATACCCATTATCAAAAGGCTGGATCTGCTACGGGAGCAACTGCAAAAAAAAGGTCTCGAAGCCTGCATCATACCGACGGCAGACCCTCATCAGAGCGAAAATACCGCTGATTGCTGGAAATTCAGGGAATACCTATCCGGCTTTACCGGAAGTGCCGGAACATTGGTAGTAGGAACTACCGGAGCCGGTTTATGGACAGACTCCAGATACTTTCTTCAGGCAGAAGAGGAACTACAAGGCAGTGACATTCGGCTATTCAAACTTGGAATAGCAGAAACACCATGCCCGGAACAATGGATTGTTGAGGAAGGATATCGTTCAGTAGGCATTGACGGTTCTGTTTTTTCTACGAAAGAAGCACAATACTTATCTGAGTTTTTTGAAAAAGCGGGAACCATACTGGAAACGGGATTTGAACCTTATGAAGCAGTTTGGACAAGCCGTCCTCCTTTTCCGGAAGGGAAAATATACCCGTTTCCTGAAGAATTCAGCGGAGAAAGCATCCAAAGCAAAACAAGAAGGCTACGGAACGAGATGTTGAAGTCCGGTGCCGATGGCATGCCGTTGGGTGCATTGGATGAAATAGCCTGGTTGCTCAACATCCGGGGAGAGGATGTTAAGTACAATCCGGTTGGAATATGCTATGCTTTCATAGACAATGAAAATCTTATTCTTTTTGCCGATGCCTCCAAGCTTAATAGCGAAACCGAAACCTACCTTCAGGAAAACGATATAAAAGTTACGGATTACGACAACATCGCCTCCTATCTGAAGCATTTGGACAAAGTTAAAATTCTGATAGACAAATCGAAGATAAACTACAAACTTTATCAAAGCATTCCGGCAAACTGCACCATCATAGAAAGGGAATCTCCTGTCGCTTTGATGAAAGGGGTCAAGAATCCGGTTGAAATTGCAGGTTTCCGGAAAGCTATGATCAAGGACGGTATCGCTCTGACCCGGTTTTGGATGTGGCTGGAAAAAGCCGTCAATCAGTCAGACAAAGAAAATTTACAGGATGAATGGACCATCGGCGAGAAAATAGCCGAGTTCAGAAAAAAACAAGAAAACTACGTTTGTGAAAGCTTCTGCCCTATTGTCGGATTTAACGAACACGGAGCCATCGTCCATTATGAAGCCACTCCGGAAACCGCTTATAAGGTAAGTAGCGAAGGTCTTCTCCTGATTGACACCGGAGGGCAGTATTTAGACGGGACAACAGACATTACCCGAACCTGGTCCTTTTATCAGAATACGCCGGAAGACTATAAGGAAGACTATACTTGTCTGCTCAAGGGTGTCATCGCCCTAAGCAGAGTCAGCTTTCCGGCAGAGACCCGTGGTACGCAACTTGATGTTCTTGCCAGACAATTCATCTGGGAAAGAGGACTTAACTTCTGGCACGGCACCGGACACGGTGTGGGGCATTTCCTGAATGTGCATGAAGGACCGCAAAGTATCCGAATGAATGAAAACCCGACCACCTTAAAAATTGGTATGATTACATCCAATGAACCGGGAGTCTATCGCGCCGGGAAATACGGTATCCGCCTTGAGAACCTAATCATGGTTTGCGAAAAAGAGACGACCGATTTTGGACAATACCAAACTTTTGAAACACTGACACTTTTTCCTTTCGACTTAAATAGCATCGAAAAAAATCTATTAAGCCCTGACGAAATAAAATGGATCAACAATTATCACCAGACTGTTTATGAAAAGTTGGCTCCCCAGTTAAATGAGACGGAATGCAACTGGTTGCAACAAAAAACCGGAAAAATCTAATCAATGGACTACACCTTATTATATTAGATACAAAACAAAAAATATGGCACTGATTAAATCTGTCAGAGGCTTTGAGCCTCAATGCGGCAAAAACTGTTTTTTTGCCGACAACGCAACCATCATCGGAGATGTCATCATGGGTGACGGATGCAGCATCTGGTTCAACGCCGTCTTGCGGGGCGATGTTAACTCAATCAGGATCGGCAATAACGTAAACATTCAGGATGGTTCCGTATTGCATACCCTCTATAAAAAATCCACCATTGAGATTGGAGACAATGTTTCTATCGGGCACAATGTCACTATCCACGGTGCTAAAATTGAAGATAACGCCCTGATCGGGATGGGAGCGGTTGTACTGGACGATGCCGTAATCGGCGAAGGTGCCATTGTTGCAGCCGGTTCTGTCATACTCAGCAAAACCAAAGTGGAACCATACAGCATTTATGCAGGAGTACCTGCCAAATTTGTAAAAATGGCAAATCCGGAACAAACCAGAACCATTAACAAACGTATTTCGGACAATTACCAGATGTATGCAAGCTGGTATGAAGAAGATGGTGAACTATGAAGAACCAATACATCATCCTTTTCCAGAGTGACTTAACGCCTTTTGAAAATAGTTGGAAACGCATAAATAATTCTTTTATTTCAGAAAAAAGGGCTTTCTTCTTGGTTTTTACTAATTTTGCGGCGCGATTTTTTTAAAAATCCCTGTAAAAACATTTCAGATGCAAAAGAATTTAGTGATTGTAGAGTCTCCGGCCAAAGCCAAAACCATAGAAAAATTTTTAGGAAAAAACTACAAAGTCTTATCCAGCTTCGGTCATATTCGCGACCTGAGCAAAAAGGATTTCGGAGTGGATATGGTGAATAACTACAAACCGATATATGAGATACCATCCGACAAGAAGAAATTAGTCAGCGAACTAAAGTCAAATGCAAAAGAGGCAGAAATGGTTTGGCTCGCATCCGATGAGGATCGTGAGGGAGAAGCCATCGCATGGCATCTCTATGAAGTGCTTGGGCTGAATACCGGCAATACCAGGCGCATCGTTTTTCATGAAATCACCAAAGAGGCCATTCTGAACGCCATTGAAACACCTCGCGAAATTGACCTGAATCTGGTAGACGCACAGCAGGCGCGCCGCGTATTGGACAGAATTGTCGGCTTTGAACTTTCCCCCGTTCTTTGGAGAAAAATCAAGCCCTCACTTTCTGCCGGGCGTGTACAATCTGTAGCAGTACGTATTATCGTAGAACGTGAACGCGAAATTCAAAAATTTGAGCCGGAAGCATCTTATAAAGTATCCGTCATTTTTCTGATTACCGATGCTGAAGGAAAAGTCACCAGCGTCAAAGCAGACCTTCAACAACGCTTAAACACCAAAGAAGAAGCCTTGGATTTGCTTGAAAAATGCAAAACTTCCATCTTCACAATAGAGGATATTGCCACCAGACCAACCAAAAAGACACCAGCTCCTCCTTTTACCACTTCAACATTGCAGCAGGAAGCATCCAGAAAGCTCGGTTTTTCCGTTTCACAGACAATGATGGTTGCCCAAAAATTATACGAATCCGGTAAGATCACTTATATGCGTACAGACTCCGTCAATCTATCCAGTCTGGCCATCAATACCTCAAAAGCTGAAATTGAGTCTATGGCAGGCAATGATTACGTCAAAGTGCGCCATTACCATACAAAATCCAAGGGGGCTCAGGAAGCACACGAAGCCATCCGCCCAACCTACATGAACGTTCATCAGATAGAAGGAAACGCTCAGGAAAAGCGACTGTATGAACTGATCTGGAAACGTACCATCGCCTCACAGATGGCAGATGCCGAATTGGAGAAGACCACCATCCGGATTGGAATATCCAACAGCAATGAGAAATTTGAAATCATAGGTGAGATTCTGAAATTCGACGGTTTTCTTCGTGTATATATGGAATCCTCCGACGATGAAAATGATACCGAGAATGGTAGCAAAATTTTACCTCCTATGTTTGTCGGGGACAAACTGCAGATGGATTCGGTGACTGCAACAGAACGTTTCACGCAAAGGCCGGCAAGATATACGGAAGCCAGTCTGGTTCGAAAAATGGAAGAGCTCGGAATCGGTCGTCCTTCCACTTATGCACCAACCATCTCCACCATACAGCAAAGGAATTACATCACCAAGGAAGATCGTGAAGGCCAAGTCAGGATTTATAACATACTGGAACTCAAAGACGGAAAAATCGAAGATACTACCGGAACAGAAAACTACGGTGCAGAAAAAGCAAAACTCTTTCCAACCGATATAGGTATGGTTGTCAACGATTTCCTTCTTGAATCTTTCCCGGATGTTCTGAATTTTAACTTTACCGCATTAATCGAAAAGCAATTCGACCAGGTTGCCGAAGGTGATGTTCAATGGGAAACAATTATTGATACTTTCTATAAAAAATTTCATCCTGCAGTCGAAGCTGCCAGCGTTTATTCAAAACAAAAAGTCGGAGAACGAATTCTGGGAGAAGACCCGAAAACAGGTCGTCCGATTTCTGTACGTATCGGTCGATTTGGTCCGGTTGTACAAATCGGTACGGCAGATGATGAAGAAAAACCTTTGTTTGCTTCTTTGCACAAAGACCAGAGTTTGGAAACCATTACCCTTGAAGAAGCTTTGGAGTTGTTCAAACTACCCAGAAATGTAGGAACATTTGAAGACAAGAGTGTAACCGTTGCTATCGGTCGTTTTGGCCCTTATATCAGACATGACAATAAGTTCATTTCCATCCCGAAAATCAAAGACCCTCTTGATATTACTCTGGAAGAATGTACTTCCTTGATTGAAGCAAAGCGTGAAGCAGACAAGCAGAAACTGATCAAGCATTTCGACGAAGACGAAAGCCTCGAAATCCTGAACGGACGCTTTGGCCCTTACATCCGCAAGGATGGAAACAATTACAGAATTCCGAAAACAACAGATCCGAAGACATTGACTATAGACGATTGTCTAAAACTGATTGCCCAACAAGGTGAGAAAACCAAGAAAAAGACCGGAACTAAAAAAGTGACGTCTCCTAAAAAGAGCGGTGCTGCAAAAAAGAAAGCCACGACCCCCAAAGCCACAACAACGATAAAAAAGACAACGTCCAAGAAAAAAGCTGAGCCGAAAACAAAGAAAGTATAACTTAAACTATTTCGATATAAAAGAGCCTGTATCCTTCAAAAAAGATGCAGGCTCTTTCAGCTTTTCCTGTTACAAATTAGACTTCTAAGTTTATTTCAGTACCCTCGTCCTATTAACAACTTTGATTACTTGTAATCTTTCAGAATCTGTTGCAATTTTTTCCTCGTAAAGAAAATCCGGCTCTTCACGGTACCAAGTGGCAAGTTCATCTCTTCAGCGATATTTTCATACTTAAACCCGGCCACATGCATCGCAAACGGTTGACGATACTCTTTTGGAAAACTGTTTATAGCTTGAGTTATTTCACCAATGGAATAGGCTCCTTCAGGTGAGTCAAAACCGGAATTCTGCGGAATGTTTAAATGATACAGATTATCAGTCTGATCGACATAGGTTTGTTCACGAACAGTTTTTCTATAATTGTTGATAAAAATATTTCGCATAAGGGTATATGCCCATGCTTTGAAATTGGTCTCCTCAGCAAATTTATCATGATTATCCAACACCTTTAAAGAAGTCTCCTGAAGTAAATCAGAAGCATCATCTCTATTTTTGGTTAAGCGAAAGGCAAAACGATATAAATCAGTCTGCACATTAAGCAAATCCCTGGAAAGTTTCATAGAGTTCATATCGCCAATATTTAAGGTGGTTGACAAAAAAAGTCTCCCCGGAGACTCCTCATTATTTAACTCTAATTCATTTACTAAAATAATAAAAATGTTTGGTTTCTTTAGGATAAAATCTGATTAATAATGACATAAATCTGTTTTTAATCTGTTTTTAGCCCATAATTCACCAGAAATTACACCTTTTTCTCCAATTTTTAAGAAGATTGTAAAACTTTTTTGTAGGTTTGTCATTACCAAAATATTTGTATAGATAAAGTAGACCTGAATTTTAAATGTACAGTATATATAGTTCTTTGCATTTTGACCTTGATTTATCAGAAAACTAATGCGCTTACAAATGAAGCAGAATAAGAATATGATGGACAATATCCACAAAAAAAGCCTTATTTTAACGCTTTTTTTTGGATGTACGCTGCAAATTGAGGCGACCACTGCCAATTTTCCATTAAACCAGCTATGCAACACACAAAACAGTGGCATTTTTCTTCCTGAAATGTTGGTTTCTCCTTTTTGGATACATCTGATTTGTACTTGTTTAATTCTTGCTCTTTCGATGCTCCTTGTAAGGATTTACCTCATCGGGCGAAAAAAGAAAAAGCTCAATGATAGATTAGTCCATTATATGAAGACTGTACTGGATTTTCAAAAGGCACTGAAACTTATTAAGGGCTCGTTGGATGATATAGCCTGGGATGAAAACCTGACTGAATCTCAAAAGAGTAAAATACATCTAGCCATCTGGAGTACAACCAATCTTCAGGATAAAATCGCCAACTTGGCCGGACAAGAATTAGGCCATACATCAGGCAAGAATAATTTATTAAAAAATGCTATCGGATCAAATATGGAAACCTTAAAATCTTTAGATAATTCCTTCGAAACATGCGACTACGACGGTTTACCGGGAAAAGAAACGCAGCATGATCTGGTTTTTATGGAAAAGCTGATCACTATTCTCAAAAACAATATCGAAGACAATCACTTCACGATTGACACACTCAGCCAAAAAATCGGGATGAGCAGATCCTCCTTATATCATAAAATCAAAAACATCACAGGACTTCCGCCTGCTGATTTTATTCGCATATACCGTTTGGAAAAAGCCAAAGAAATACTTAAGACCCATCAGTTCTCAATTTCTGAAGTTGCCTATAAAACCGGATTTTCAGATGTAAAATATTTTAGAACCGTATTCAAAAAAGTATATGAAACCACGCCCGGACATTATTCAAAAGAAGAAGAATAAAAGCTGTCTTAATTCATTCTTGATGATTTACACGATAGAACTGTATATGAAACAGGTTGCCGGCTATGACCGTACCAATTATCTTTTTATACTACGAAATACGATAGAGCGATATTTATGATCGAAATACCCTCTTTGTATATTATATGAACTATTGCATCGATTCAGAAACGAAGAAACGACCTTTTCATCATCCGGCAAATGATAGGCGCAAATAGCATAAGAAAAACCATTTGCTGTTGAAAACAGATTCGTGCTACCGGCCAATGCTTCTCGTTCAAAACCTTCAATATCCATTTTTAGAAACAAATTATCCTTGGACATATCTTTAAAGAAATCATCAAGTGTCTGATTCTTATCATCATTAAAGCTATTGATGTATTTATTTACGATGCAAACCTTCTCTTTCCACGGTTCAAACGTCGCCTTTAATGCTTCAATCCAGCCATTGTCACATTCGAATAAGTATACTTTATCTACAATATCCATAACATCCAAGGAGGTTAAGCCTTCTGCTGATCCAATATCAAGAAAAGTTTTGCCGCTAACTTCGTCCAACGAATCTAAATAGTGATGCGCAGAACGGACATCCTGTTCCATGATCAGAGCTTTGTACATTCTCTCTATTTTCTCAGTAGTCAGACCGTTATGGAAGTATAACTTTTTATCGTTATGAATTACATAATGGAGATTCTTACTTTTATCAAAAAGAACATCCACTTTAAAATTCTGATACTCGTGCCGAAAAAGGAAAAGGTGGCGAGAATAACCATAGTTTTTAATATACTCGTAAAATTGTATGTTCGGAGATTGTATCTTGAATGATTTTAAAAAGAAATATGGAATAAATCCATAGATAAAAGATTTAAATACCTTCATGTAAATTAGTTTATTTTTCAACCGTCGATAAAGCGATGAGCGGCGCGAATTTAATCATAAAATTATTGTCCGGCAAAACCGGCAAATTATTATATGTTCCTTATTTCAGGGATATTCACCTTCCAATCTTTCCGTTCGGGATTGAATTGCGCACAGGCAGTCATTAAAGCTTATGCTGACAAACTTGATTTCGATTATAAACAAGCACTTTGCCTATCATGTGGATTTGGCGGAGGAATGGGAAGACTGCAGGAAACCTGCGGAGCCGTTACCGGTGCTTTTATGATACTTGGTTTCCATAATTGCAAAAAATACTCAGACAATAAGGATAGAAAAAGCGGAACCTATGCCATGGTGCAAAAGTTTGCTGCGTCATTCAAGGAAAGAAACGGGAAAACTGATTGCAGGTCATTGCTGGGCTGCGATCTGACCACAGAAGAAGATCAAAAATACCTGAAAGAACACAATCTACACGAAACCATTTGCGAAAAATGCATTCTGGATGCAATTTCCATCACAGATGAATTGATTAAAAAATAGGGAAAGCGAAACACCATATTCATATCCCTGTAAAAGCGTTGTAATATACAGAGATCATCTTTATTGAAGAATTATAAAACTTGTAAAGATGAAAGAAGGTATCTTATTTTTAATAATGCTTGCTGTTATCATACTTGCTCTGGTGATTTTTATCATTTTAAGGAATATCAAAGATTACAAAGATTATGTAAAGAGCCATCATGCTGCGGACGATATCATCGAAATGAATGATGACCTGCGGGTATTAATGCTCGATGATGAAAACCATTGATTGCTCCATCAAAGTGAAAAAACAGCATGATTCAACAACTGATTCGCTACGGATTTATGCAGGAAGCTTACGGGGAAATGCAACCCATGGTCAAACGAGTTGTCGACAACAACGGTTTCTTCGAATGGTTTTCGGTGAATAATAAACCACGCGGTTCCGGCACTTTTCGTGGCGAAGCCGGGGTCTACTAATTACTTTTATTCTTTCACCAGCTTCCCTACCCATCCATTCCTGATAGCCGGTATTTGAATAGTGAAAGGCTACCTCTGGTTCTTCATAGAATATCTTACAATCGGAAATTACTTTAATCATTTCATTAATCGAGAACTGATAATCAATACCAAATTTCAGCATTTGATAATCAGAATAGAATACTCCCCTATATGGCTGATTAACATTATCAGGAATCGGGTCATTTGCTAGGTCGAAAACCCCGGCCCTATGTTGCAATAATTGCTTTATAGTGATTCTGTTTTTATAGGGAATATTAAAGTCTGCGATATCAGGCAAATAAGGTTCTGATGAATTTGGCATCTTTTGCGAAATTGGATCATTTATATTTAGCTTTCCATTTTGATGCAAAAGCATTATGGCTGCAGCTGTAAACATTTTAGTATTACTGGCAATTCTGAAGTGATAATTTTCATCTATCTTATTTTTTGTGAATGTCTTAAAGAAATGATTCACTCCTTTAATTGAAATATAACATCCGATACCGCAACTATCCGGGACTTTATTCTGTTTTGCATAAACAGTCCAGGAACTATCTAAAAGATTTTGGATTTTAGCAAACTTATCAGGATAATGGTAATTTTCGGGGATAAAATTGTCTGAATTGCATGAATAAAATAAAAGAGAAATCAGTAGAATAACAAAGATATTTTTCATTATGAACATTATTAAGTGAAGTAACAGATAGAGACACACGTTAAACAGATTTTTTTTCTGACCCCCCGTGTAATATATAATCCTTCGCCTTCCCCTTCTACACCAATATATGCCATCATTCCCGGTGTTTGAGAATTCATCCAAAACAGTTACAAACTGTTCTTGTTTTCAGAAGGGATAGTCGCATTCTGCGAAAACCCAATACTACTTAGTTTCTGGCAAAGAAAGATAACAATCAATAATATCCTGGACAGCCTGAACCTGATTACCAGAACTGTTAAGCATCACAGCTATGGTTGTTTTTCTTTCAGGTTAATGCATTATAATAGTATGGTAACCCGGAATATCACCGCCATGCCCGTAAAATCCCTTATACTCCATTAATCCCAAGCCGTAATTCATTTTAGCAGCAACGAAAGGAACCGTTTTCATTCTTTCGGTTTGTGTTGTTTCGGATAAAAGAGTCCCATCGACGCAGGCCCGCATCCAGATTTTCAAATCATCGATATTCGAGATCATTGTCCCTGCAGCCCAGCCAAGGCTTAGGTCTAAGAATGCAGTAGCATCTCTGGGTCCTTTAACATCGCTATCGACTGCATAACCTTTCGTATAGGATAAACCTACGGGAAAAGATAACGCGGTAGGGAAAAAAGTGCTGGTCAGATTTAATTTATCTATTAATCTATTTTTAACTTCTACTTCAAGTTTGTTGCCGGTAAGAGTTTCGATTATCAAACCTATCAAATTAGGTGTTGGTATTTGAATAATGGAAATCATCACCTGGATTGAAATAGAATGGAACGTCCTTAGCCCAGAAAATAGCTTCCCAGGGAGTCACCGGTTTAAGAGGATGCTCAGTAATCCATGCTACAAAATCTTCAGTTTCCCAATAATTAAAAACTCCTGATGTCATATTGCATAACTGTCTGAGCGTAACTTCACCGGCACGGGGAAAGTCAGGGAAAAATTTACTTAGTTTGTCATCGAGCGATACTTTTTTTTCATCAACCAATTGAAGGAATACGGTAATTACAAAAGTTTTTGTGATGCTTGCGATCCTGAATAAATCATTTGATTTCATAGGTGCTTTAGTAACTATATCGGAAGTACCGAAACTCTTAACATAGCTGTTATGAACAAAATTAGATGGATTAATGAACAGGCAACTTATCAAATCATACAAAATGAGCGTACGATTTGACAAATTGAAGATTATTTATTTGTTATTTTGACGGAAAGCTAGGATTTGTGGGTTTGTCGCCAGCAGGAAGGAGATTCTTTGGTAATTGCTTTGAATTGACGGCTAAAATTGGAAGATTCACTATAACCTACCATTTCGGATATTTCAATAATAGTATAGTCAGGATATTTGAGAAACATTACCTTAGCTTCTTCTATGCGAAGGAAGTTAATCCAAGCATTGAAATTCATACCTTCTTCTTTGTTGATGAATACAGAGAGGGAGGTTCGTCCAATTTTAAGAAAATGCGCCATATCTTCGATATTTACTCCTGTTTTAAGGTAATATTTATCTGCGATAATTAAGGTTTTAAGTTCAGTCCACATCAATCGTTTATTGATTTTTTGAAATTCTTCTTTGATGTTTTTTGGCGGGAAGATGGCTGGTTCTATATAAATGAAAGTACGTGAATACTGAATATAATATAGGGCAAACACCAGATAGAAAATGGTGTATGTCACTGTATAAAACAATAACATTTGAAGAGTAAACATAAAACAGGATAGCAATGCCAAAACACCAACCGTTAGTGCTGCATAAAAGCAATACTGTACCCAGGGAAGACGCAGAGATGTAGAGTCGGCAAAATAATTATCAATTTTTTCTTGGTACTTACGTGTCTGTTGGTTAAACAAACGGACTAAATAGATAAGCCAGAAGACATAATAGACTGTAAATGATTCTCTTACAACAATAGCAGGATGCCAGGCGAGCAGTTTAAGTTCCGGGAAGGTTACTATTTTCGGACTTCCCCAATTTGCAGCCACAAATATGTAAAGAATAACGAAAAAAAGTATGGGCATTAACTGTTTGTATAGGTAATGCCGGGTGATAAAAGTTGGATTAATTAGAGTTATTAGCGTGAAAGTAAACAAAGAGGCTTGTAAAGAAGCGATTGTTAATGTTCTTATCCCAATGAAATTAACTTCATTCAATTCAAATACCATGACTATGGTTTCGAGAAAAGCTAGGGTGAGATAAGCTCCTGCTAAGAATCGTAAGGATATGCGGTATTTATTTAAACCTTTGTGTGGAGGTAAAGGAAGCACCAGAAAAACTAGTGCCATGGAAATGCATCCCACAACCAACGCGGAGTTTACAAACAAAAACGCACGATTTTCCATATGAAGATATGCTTTTTTGGTATTTTAATTCAAGTGCGTAAAAAAATCACAGAAAAAATAAATTTTATATTACAAATGTAAACAAAAAAGATAGAGCTTCATTGTCTGCCTTTTTTGTTTATGGTTTTTACTTTTGCTTTTCAAAAGTTTATCTATATTCATTGATTGAAGTTTCAATGTAGGGATTATAGCTTGCAATCTGAAGCCTTTTTGCAAGTACGATGGCGGCACTCCTCCTTTTGAATTTTGGGAATACAAACCTACGGAAGGCAGCAAGAGCACTAAGAATAAAAGAATTTTCTTCATGATACAGAATATTAATTTGTTCTTAACTGCCCTTCAAAAATAAGCATTTTCTATTTGTCAATACATTCGCAAATTTCCCCTAACAAGGAACAGTGCAACTAAATTGCCTGTACTACGCTTTTCTTGGTTAGATTAAATGATTCAGCAGATTTCAGAGTGAAGATAATTATTCCATTTTAATTCGAACTAGTTTGGATCAAGCTACAAACTTGTGGAATATTGGCAAAATGGGCACCGCTCCTGTCCGTCGAAGTCGGCGTCGGCCACGCCGCTCCCATTCAGTGCGCACCCTGGGGCATATAAGGTCTGTGGTTATTCTCCAGCACAAACGATCCCAGAATTATTCGAGTTCGTTCCCGACCTTCAACTTGATGCTCTTGCAGTAAAGCATGTCCATCTCTTCAGAGATGCTGAAGATTGCAGAAGAACTCTTTCCACTATTTTTTTAAGGCTCATCCGATTAGGAGGATGCTCATTATTCCATACCTTTTCTTTATCCAAAAATCCGGTATCTATTCATAAACATTCCTGATAGCACCACTTATGATACTATAAATAACAACGACTCACCGAAAATTCAAAAACTTTTTGTTTTCATACATCGGATACAATCCTTGCATATCAGCTCTTGTAAGCTTTTCAGACAAAGTGCCTATCTTATTTTATAATGCAATTCTTGCAAATCGGTTCTTGTATTTGTAATAAATGCCTTTTCCGACAAGTCATTCCGTTAAATGGCGAATCGGCTCTCCTGCACCCAAAGTAGCGCACTGAAGGGCTGCGGCAT
>Ga0183096_1000097_pt1 | contig 212334 bp, 167 predicted proteins | sample Biomet5_FD_127791 | JGI IMG/M metagenome (GOLD analysis project Ga0183096, IMG submission 127791) | Microbial communities from bioreactor (seeded with sewage sludge) at LBNL, California, USA - Biofuel metagenome 5 (version 2) (version 3) | ecosystem: Engineered > Bioreactor > Anaerobic >...
TCCAGAAAATCATTGTAGATTACCCTGTATTTTTTCTCATTTAACATGTCGTTTGTCTTTGATGCTGTTTTGCCAAACTTAAAAAACAAATCAACCTCTTATTACACGGGGTTTACCGATTGATTACTTAAAATTTATAGTTTCAATGTCTGCATTATCTTTTATTTTAAAGGTAATCTCTTGATTATTTCTTATATTTTTTCCTTGATGAATCGGTAATAATATTGAAAACATGATGCTATCGTTCGCATTCCAAAGAGATGCTTTTGTTTTTATTTTAAATGGGAAATTATAAGAATACAGAAATAATCCTAAAATCATAAAAATAAATGTAAAAAGAGTCGTGCCAATCCGTATAATACGAGGTGGTATTTGCCCAATAATATTGCGTACTTTTTCGCTTCTAAGTTCTATGTTATCATAATGTTCCATTTTCAACTACCTAAATCTAATTGGTTCTTAACAAGATTATAATATGAGCCTCTCTTTGCTGTAAGTTCTTTATGATCTCCAGATTCTATAATTTGCCCCTTGTTTAATACAATTATTTGGTCTGCATTCTTTACTGTACTTAAACGATGGGCAACAATAACTACCGTTTTGCCCTTGTAAAATTTTTGTAGGTTCTCAACTATTATTTTTTCGTTATTTGCATCTAATGCATTCGTCGCTTCATCCAAGAAGAGAAAATCAGGATTTTTATAAATTGCCCTTGCAATAAGCACTCTCTGACGTTGTCCCTGACTTAAATTTTGTCCATCAGCCCCAATAATAGTGTTATATTTTAATGGCAGAGCCATTATTGTTTCATGAATATTAGCAATTTTTGAGGCATTCAGTAATTTTTTTTTATCAATATTATTAGAACTAGCAGCAATATTATGTGCTATGCTTTCTGAAAATATGAATCCATCTTGCATGACTACCCCACATTGATTACGCCACCAAGTTGCATTAAAATTTTCCAACGGCATTCCTCCTATGGTAATTGCTCCATTAACAGGCTTATAATATTTTAATAATATTTTAATAAGGGTTGTTTTTCCACTGCCGCTAGCTCCAACTATGGCTGTTACTTTTCCCTGTGGAATACTCAAATTTATTTTATTCAAAATCACAGGTGACCTTGGTCCTTCATACTGAAATGTCAAACTATTTAATATAATATCTTTACCGTGAAGGGTATAATTATAGTTCTCTTTATTTTCATCTTCATCTCGTTGCTGATGTATTTCATTTATACGTTCCATGCTTATCTTTGTATCCTGATAATCATGAATTAATTGTGCGAACTGCTCTATAGGTAATGTTAACTGGCCAATAATATATTGCGTTGCCAGCATCATTCCTAAAGACATTTCATTCTTTATTACGGCTAAAGCTGCAATGATAGTTATTAAAATGTTTTTACTCTCATTAATAAATATATTGCCAGCTTCCTGTTGTTGATCAATTTTTAATGAATTTGTATTTATTTTAAACAAATCAGCCTGAATATCTTCCCATTCCCATCGTTTACGTTTTTCAGCATTTTGAAGTTTTATCTCCTGCATACCATATATTAACTGATATGTCTTCCCTTGTTCTTCTGCTCGAATTTCAAAAAGTTTATAGTCAAGCTGACGGCGTTTTCTCAAGAAAAAAAATACCCACAATACATAAAAGCTACTGCCAAGTATGAATATTACAAAAATTTTTACACTATAGATAAACAGAACTGCACCAAATATTAAGAAAGTAAAAAATGAAAAAACAGTATTGAATGTACGAGTGGTAATAAAACGCTCAACCCGTTCGTGGTCATCCATCCGTTGTAATAGATCTCCTGTAAGTTTTGTATCAAAATAACTCATGGGCAACTTCATGAGTTTTATAAAAAAATCGGAAACAAGTGATACATTAATTCGTGTACTTATATGTAAAAGAATCCAACGGCGAATAAATTCTACAGACATCCTGCTTAAAACAAGTATCATTTGAGCTAGCAATATCAAATAAATCAGGCTGATATTTTTATTTGTAATGCCGTTATCAACAATAGCCTGTGTAAGAAATGGAAAAACCAGTTGGAATAAACTACCTAATAATAAACCTATTGAAAGTTGGAATAATAATTTTTTATAACGATTAAAATAAGGAAATAAAAAATCAAGTAGTTTCCTTTTTCTTCCTGGTTTCCCTTTTTGATTATAAAAATTAGTGGTTGGTTCTAGTAATAGTACAATTCCTTTATTTTCAGAATTTAACCGCGTACTTACCCAGTTGTCTTTAAATTCCTGCTTATTATAGACTATATGACCATAAGCTGGATCAGACACATAGAATTTTAATTCTTTATTAAAAATAAACTTTGATTTTATTTTATAAAGTACAACAAAATGTTCCTGATTCCAATGAAGAAGGCACGGTAAGGGAGCTTCATTTACAAGTTTATTTATTGTTAATCGTCCCCCAACTGTTTTAAATCCGAGCTTTTCAGCGGCATCGCTAATAGCATATAACGAAACACCATCCCGAGCCATATAGGTAATTTTTCTTAAATAATCCATCGGAAACTGTTTCCCATAATAAGCGGCTATCATTTTTAAGCATGCAGGTCCACAGTCCATTACATCTAGTTGTATTTCCTTGGGGAATATCATCTTTTTCGTTGTTCAAACCTTTTCATCTCTTCCTGAACGGATGAGTTCGGTTTAAAGACATTCTTAAAATTATTGAATTTATATTTTACTGAAAATATTATTCGTCTTAAATCATAATCAGGCCTTTGCCCCGTAATAATATTACCATACTGGTCTTTCCATGACATATCTGATTTATTAAAAATATCATCAACCTGAAGTTTGACAAATAATTTTTTATTGAAAAAATTGGAGTCGATACCCATTGAAACATTACAAGTCTCGCCCCATAATGTAATGCCGTCTTCTCCCTTAGTTTCATAATCGATATTGCTATACACACCAACGTTTTTATTAAAAGAGTAATCACAATTGGCACTAAAATACCATATAGGCTTACGAATTTTCCGTATATTATTCTGATATGGAATATCTAAAAACGGAAAATCAACATCTATGCTGAAATTAGTATCTATTTTCTTCCCAACGAACCCGTGGGACAGGTCAAAAAGTAAATGTTCACTTCGGGAGATATTGACGTACGAATACCGGAGAATATCTGCGTTTTGAGCATCGTTAAATGCAGAAAAAAACCTTTCATCTTTATTTCTTAGATATTCCCCGCTTAAATAAATGCTATTCCATAATGAAAAATCCAGACAAAAATCTTGGCTATACATTGGCCGTATCAGAGGGTTCCCCTGTTGGTAGGCCAATGAATCGATATAATCAATATTGGGATTTATTTCCTCAAAGCTAGGTCTGTCAATTGTCCTATTATACTCGAACGATACTGATAAATTATCATTCACATTGTATTCAAAAGAAGCTGATGGAAATAAGTTAAAATAACTGGTATCCAAAACACTTTTTCCGTCAAGATAAGCACTACTCCTAGTTCGCTCTGTCCTTAATCCTAATTTTAATGAATATGAATCTGATTCTTTGTCAATGATAATATACCCTGCTATTATTCTGTCTGTAATCTTATTGTCCTCATTATTCAGGATGTCACCATCCGCAATATTTTTCATAGATGTAGAACCGTTGCTATACAAACAACTGGCCTTTATCCCTCCTGTAATGTCAGTAGAATCAATGTAATGAAGATTATAATCAGACTTTACGGCATTTACCTTATAATTCCCGCTATTAGTAATCAGATATCCATTTTGGGTTCCGCTATTCAGGTTATTTTCATTAATCAGATCATGGCTGTCTGTTTCTATATTTGCAAAATCGTATTGCAGGATTAGCGAATTATCGCTTACAAAGTTGCGTCTATAACATGACGAAAAAGAATTTGTTGTTTTTTTGTTCGATTCGAAACTAACTGTTTTTCTATAAATTGAATCGGCATTTGTTTTAAATATTTTTTGATCAGATGTTGTTTCTATATCATTATTCGTCCGATCCCCGTTATATTGTACCGATAATTTATTCAATGAATCTATTGCATACTCCGTTCCGAAAACGACGGAATGGATTAAGCTATGAAGATCATCTTTCTCATCCGAATTATTATACTGGGTATAGTTTTGCTGAGTATTTATCTCATAATTTTCAGGATATTGTATTATATTATCATCTGACCACTGATATCCTAGGTGATTGGTAAAACGACTAATCTTATTATTAAGTTGTAAACCAACTTGATTACTATATTTTCTACCGATAAAAGAACGGTTATAAATTTCAGCATTCAGAAAATCCGAATCTTTTTTTTTCCGTTCTATTAAAATAACAGCTTTAGTGTCTGCATCATATCTTGCCCCAGGGTTTTTATCTATTTTAACTACTTTTATATCGTCTGATTGCAACAACTTAAGTTCTGAATTACCCTTTACTTCTATCCCATTTATGTATATTACAGGGCTCCCTTTCCCAAAAATATTCACATTATCATTTTTGTCAATAATTACCCCAGGTGTCCTTTTCAATACATCGATTGCCGTACCTGCCTCGCTTAATGATGTCGATTCAACATTCATTACTGTCATTCCATCTTCTTTTTTGTAGGTCGGCCTTTTAGCACGAACAGTAACTTCGTCTAAAGTAATCTCTTTTAGTATAATTTGGCCGAGGTCGATATGCCGAGACTGGCTAAAATCAACAAGTACAACATATTTTTCGTATCCAACATATGATATTAATAAAATATATTCAATATGCTTATTAACAGACAATTCGAAGCTACCATCTTCAAAAACTCCGCCGACTACAAACGAAGAATCCAGTTTGTTCAAAAGGACAGCATGAAAATAATCGAGTTTTTCATTATTGGCATTTGTAACCATCCCGGAAACTGTGTACTGACAATAACTATTTATTGAAAACAGTAGGGACACAATTAGGCTGGTTGTTAATTTTTTGTTCATAAAATAATTCAAGAAGGGTTGAAAAATCATCTGTTTCTATCGGGCAATTATTAAATGGCTGATTCTTAATTTTTGCTTCATAGCGGATTAAATTGCAACCTCCATCACAAACAGGAAACAAGAAACATTTCTGACATTTCTCATCACCAAACATGTCTGTCCCAACCAAATATTCAGAAACCAAGGACAGATTAGCAATTTTATCATCAACAGTACCAATAACGTGTTCTGGTTTGCCGACATCAACCCAACATTTATATAATTCACCAAATGGGCCAATAATATAACTATTCTGGTTAGTGGCAGAGCATCCATATTCTTCTTTCTTTGGGAAAAAATCAATATTATTTACCCCATACTTTCTATACATATCCCTAAAAAATGGAATCCTCTCGCTCAATTTGACACACTCAACTTTACAGTGATTATAGGGCGATACATAAACCATATGAATATAACAATTAAAATTTTTCCATTTATCTGTTAATTCTGTATACAACAAATGAATTCTTTCTTTATTGTTTTCGTGAACATTTATTCTAATGTTCACAAAACATTCCGGATGATAATTTAAAATGTATTCAACATTTTCAATGATTTTTCTAAATGTTGGTAATCCTGATTTTAATGGTCTGCTTTTATTATGGTCTTCTTCTAATCCGTCAATGGTAATCTGAACATAGCCTAAGTTATATTTTCGCAAAATCTCAATTTTGTCTTTTGTTAATAAATATCCGTTTGTCACCATATCATGGCGCGTTATTTTGATATTAGGATTTGAGTACAACTTATCCAAGATGCGGACCATCGCATTGAAGGCTAACAACGGTTCTCCTCCATGCCAGCATAGTTGAACGTCATTTTTTGCACAATTAAATGACTCAATAAAACGAATAACCTTTTTCTGTATTTCCTCTGTCATTATATCTTTGGGTAAGCCATCCTCATAGCAGTACGGACAGGCAAAGTTACAATTCATTGTTGGAACGATGATTATACCTAACGAATCTTCCGAAAAAGATTTTAAATAAGATAAATACTTCTTTTTTATTATATAGCTATCGTCCTCATTATGATTTACTAATATTTTATTGTTTATCAAAAAATTAAAGGTATCCTTATCTAAGTTTTTTATGTCATTCGGGTTGTTTTTAATCCTGCTTAACTGGTCAAAAAGTTCTCTCTTTATTTTAAAAAAACTATTATAAACCGAATTATAAATAAATAATCCATATTTGGAAGAATTTAGCAAAAAATTATAACGTGAATAAATCATTTTGTTTCATTTTAAAAGTAAAAGAAAGCCGCTCCGCCAATAATAACGAAGCGACATTTGCCTAAATACTGGCACTTGGGTTGAGAACTAACCCTCCTTTTTTGCACTTGTTTTTTTGTTTACTCTTTTTTCCACCTTTTAGTTCTTTCATTTCTTCAAACAAAAGATCTTGAGGTTCAACTACTGTTTCAATACTTTTTAAATTTTCCATTTCAATTAATTCATTTTCGTTTTGGCTGCATTTAGAGTGGCGTCACCATTCACTTGTCATTAAAAACATAGTACCATAAATATTAGACAGAATAAGATTACAACAATATTATCAAAATGGAATAAAATGACATAGGTGTCTAATAAACGGTCTATTGGCACAAATAAACGGTCTGTTAAAAACATAAATGGCATTCTCTAAATTTAAAAACATTGCGACGAGATACTTTTATATGTTCACCGGTCATTAGCTCTAATAGCCGGATACGGCCTCCCACGTATTTCTTCACTACGGCTAAATTAACAAGGGTGGAACGATTTGCTCTTATGAAACCGTATTCTTCCAGTTCTGATTCAAAGTCTTTTAGTAGTTTCGAGACAGTTATTGGTGCAGAATCAAAAATATTGATAGTAGTAATGTAACCATCACATTTAAAATATGAAATTTTACTAATGTCAACGAATTGAATTGTATTCCTTTCTTTTATCTCAACCTTTTTGTCCTTTTGGTTGGAAAAATCAATTTTCATTATGGTTTGTTTTTTTGGTTGATTTTTTTTTAATCCCTTTTTCTTGTTTTTATATATACTGGAGTTTCCTCAAAAATTAGTCAACGAATACCAGATCGGAGAAAGTCCATTTCCAGGTTACCTTCCTTTTTTCCAAGGGAATCAAAAAATTAGCCGGCATCGCTATCCAGATCTGGATTTCAATGGCATTCCCATTGTCTCCCGGAATGCACTAAACTCAGGGAAAAATTTAAGTTATCCCACTCTTAAAAATTGAGAGTGAAAAATTTTTTAAAAATTTATGATCTGTGCCAATGTTTGGTATCCTGCTTTTATTTTTACGGGCTTCGCTGTAACTTAATTCATGCGGGAAAAAGCCACATACAAAGTCAACCGCATCAGCATACATATAGCTTTGGTGGCGTATGCTGTATTCAACAGGTGCCCCCATCCCTTTTATGGTTTCAATCACCCGGTAATAAACCGAAGCTCTGATATGTCGAGCTTTTGTGCAAGGCATTTGGGGCTTCCGGTTGCTTTTAGTCGGATGAGCCGGTCGATCCGTTCAATTAATTCAACTTGTTGCAATAGTTTGTTCATCGTGTACATATTTTAATATTGATAATTTTTTCTCCTTTTTTAATCCTGTCAGGTTTTGGAAACCTGACAGGATTAACTGGTCATTGCCGGTATTTGCCGTTTCCACATGGTGTAGTAATAACCCCGGGCTTCAAACAGTTCGGCATGGTTACCCTGTTCCATTATTTGTCCGTCTTTCAGTACCACGATCTTGTCGGTATCGAGTACCGTGCTTAGCCGGTGGGCTATCAGTATCACAGTTTTGCCTTCGGCTGTCAGTTGCCGGTACAGGGCACAGGCATTGGCCAGCCGTTGTTTCACCACTACATATACAATAAAGCGGGGTGGGGGCTTCCGGCAAGGCATCTATATCACCTCTGACACCTTTGGCCGAAAACCCCAATTTCTCAGCAGCTTTAATCAATCCCCAGGCATTGGTTCCTCTTTTGTCGGTACCGGCCCATTGCCTGATCCGGGCAATCGGTATCTCCAGTTTATAATATGCGGAAACCGAAGCCAGGCAAGCTGCACCGCAATCGGTAATATCGTGTTGTTTTATTTTTATACTCATATCTTTCCGGCTTTTGAATTTCTGTGAAAACCGGATAATCTCTTTGGGGAAAATAGTTTGTTTCATTTCGTGTGGATCATTAAAAAATCATAAAGAAGGAGGAAGACCATATAGGGGACATGGCCTTCACTCCATTCTGTAGCTATAATTAACCTCATTTCTTGATTACCTGTTTGTTTAAATTTGCCGGAATTATCCTGCAAATACACTGATCTGACTTGTAGAGTACCTGTATCCGTAAGCATCGGACACATTAATTTTTCGGTACAAAAAAGGCAATGGAATTTTCTTTCTCAGTGTCTTTCACTGTTTTTCAGGAATAGTTCCGGATTTTTAAAATTCACACTCCGCTTCCGCTAAAAACAAGATTATTATCCGGGGTAGATAATTTTAAACAAGAAAACTCTTCTCCGTTCGGCAGGCAAAGGGTCAAGTGATCACCTTTTACCGGAATAATTATAATTTGTTTTGTGTCTCTTTGTCTGACACGCTCTGCTTTTTGCAGCATAAAAAATGGTAACACAACGTTTGTTTTTTAATGTTTCTAATTCATTTATTACAAAAGTCATCTTACCCCCGATTTTTCATATACCATTTAAGATGTATGCTGTTAATACTCCTTTTTAACCATTCGTAACCCTGCCTTTCCTGTTTTTTTTCAATTATTTTTCCGACATAACAATAAATACATGAAAAGCAAACAGTTACAACCAAATTATTTTTCAGGAAATGAGGTACACCCGTAAAAAAGGGTCATAAAAAACAGACGGCGACAGAAAATTATAATTATTTCAGGGAAGAAATTCCGGCAACAGGAATCATAAAGGGAACTGAGATTCAATGTTTTCGAGTGCGGTTTTCGCAGCATTTTGCTGAGCTTCCTTTTTAGAGCTTCCTGTACCCTTTCCCATTACTTTTTCTTCAATTTTTATTTCAGAAATGAACAAGGGTTGTTTCCCGTTTTCGGGAGTTTCTTCAACTGTATCAAACGAAATTTCACGCTTGTATTTTTGCGACCATTCGATCAGCTGACTTTTATAGTTTGTATTGGTATTTTGTATTTCTTCCAGATCGACATGCCGTTGAAGGAGTTTCCGGGTAATAAACTTTTTTGCTTCGCGGAAACCTTTATCAAGATATATGGCACCGATCAGTGCTTCCAGGGCATCGCCGTAAATATGACTGGTTTCGAGTGTGCTGGTCGTGTTGGAATCAATAAACTGATCGAGACCTATCTGGTAAGTAAGCTGAGTAAGGAAACTCCGGTTTACCAGTTTTGATCGCATTTGTGTTAAGTACCCTTCGTCCTGACCTGGAAATCTGTTGTATAAGAAATCGGCAACAGCAGCTCCCAAAACAGCATCGCCAAGATATTCGAGCCGTTCGTTATTCACATAATTGCCATTCGAATCAACAACTGAAGCCGACTTATGAATAACTGCAGTATCGTACAATCTCAGGTTTTCGGGATATGAGTCCAGCAATGTTTTTATAAACAAATAAAACTCTTTTCTCGGAGAAGAAAAGAGTTTTATTTGCCGTACGATTTTCTGTATCACTTTTTATTACATTTTCTTTATTACTACAGTTGCATTGTGCCCTCCGAAACCAAAAGTGTTACTCATCGCAATATTAATATCGCGTTTTTTAGCTACATTAAAAGTGTAGTCAAGCGGTATTATATCAGGATCGTCATTAAAATGGTTAATTGTAGGAGGGATTATCCCGTATTTAAGGGCATAAATTGATGCTATAGCTTCAACAGCACCGGCTGCACCCAGCAGGTGACCGGTCATTGATTTTGTTGAACTAATGCTTAATTTTTTTGCGTGATCACCAAAACATTGTACGATTGCCTTTGATTCGGCAATATCCCCGAGCGGGGTTGAAGTACCATGAACATTGATGTAGTCTACATCTTCAGGTTTCAGGCCCGAATCTTCCAGTGCCCACTTCATCACCAGGATTGCACCTCCACCTTCCGGATCAGGAGCAGTCATGTGATAAGCGTCGGCAGACATTCCGCCGCCCAGAATTTCGGCATAAATTTTAGCGCCTCTGTTTAAGGCATGTTCATATTCTTCAAGAATTAAAGCACCGGAACCTTCTCCTATCACAAAGCCATCACGATCCCGGTCGAACGGGCGTGAAGCTGTTGCTGGATCATCGTTCCTTGTAGAGATTGCTCTCATCGAATTAAACCCACAGATACCTGCAGGATTTACCGCGGCCTCCGACCCCCCGGTTATAAACACGTCGGCTTTCCCGACTCGGATGTGATTCATCGCCTCAATAATTGCATGGGAAGAAGATGCACATGCGGTCACTGTTGTAAAATTAGGCCCCCTGAACTTGTAACGAATAGCAATCAATCCGCCTGCGATATTGGCAATCATCTTGGGAATGAAAAATGGAGAGAACCTCGGTTTTCCCGGATCGAAACTGCGGGCTTCGTCAAAGAAAGTATGAAGTCCGCCGATTCCTGCACCCCAGATAACGCCGGCTCTGTCCCTGTTCAGAGTTTCCAGGTTTAAACCTGAATCTTCCATAGCCTCGGCAACAGCAGCAAAAGCATATAGCGTGTATGGGTCATACTTGCGTATATCCTTTTTGTCTACATATACCTCCGGATCAAATCCTTTCACCTCACATGCAAACTGGGTCTTATATCCGCTTGCATCGAAACCTTGTATGGGAGCGGCTCCGCTAACTCCGTGTTGGAGTCCGTCCCAAAAGGCATCAACAGAATTACCAAGCGGGTTAATAGTACCTAGACCGGTTACAACTACCCGTTTAAATTCCATAAAACAATTTTGCTTATTTGATTACTTTTTCAAGTTTGCCTCAATGTGAGCAATGGCCTCGCCTACTGTAGAAATTTTTTCAGCTTGGTCGTCTGGGATAGCCAAATCGAATTCTTTCTCGAATTCCATAATTAACTCAACGGTGTCCAGTGAATCGGCACCCAGATCATTTGTGAAGGATGCTTCATTTGTAACTTCACTTTCATCAACACCTAATTTGTCAACAATAATTGCTTTTACTTTAGCTGCAACATCAGACATAGTTCTAAATTTTGGTTAATATTCAATTTGTTTCAAAAAATTCGGTGCAAAGTAATAAATTTACGCCTGATATTTCAAAATAAAATTGAAATATTGTGTTTATTTGAAACACTAAAAAATGTTAAACCGAACCATTTTTGAACTGATTGATTGAATGTTCAAGGGTGAATTTTTAATTTTAATTGAATGAAACGAATTGCAATTTTTGCTTCCGGATCAGGGACTAATGCACAGCGTATTATTGAATATTTTGCACTTAATAAAAATGTGGTAGTCGATTCGCTATGGTCGAACCGCGAAGATGCGTATGCACTGATCAGGGCAGAAAAGTTGGGTGTAGAAACTTTTACTTTCGACCGTGACACTTTTTACCACAGTAACGATATTGTTGAGGCTCTTGACGAACGGAAGGTCGACCTGATCGTTTTGGCCGGATTTCTTTGGCTGGTACCCCCGTTTCTAACCGAATTGTTTCCCATTATTAATATACACCCGGCACTTTTACCGAAATACGGGGGCAAAGGAATGTACGGAAGTCATGTACATGAGGCGGTTGTTGCCCACCATGAAAAGGTTTCGGGAATTACCATTCACCGGGTAAACAAACGCTACGATGCAGGAGATATTATTTTCCAGGCTGAATGTGCAATTGCACCCGGCGATACGCCTGATGATGTGGCTGCAAAGGTGCATGAACTTGAATATGAACATTATCCCCGCGTAATTGAGGAAGTGCTCAACGAACTTTGATTTTATTGAACAATATGTGCAGCTCTGTTTCTGACATCTTCCAGAATTTGCCAGTTGTCTTTTAAACTTTTTAATACTGACTCGTTAATGGTTAACAGTTCAGGGGCAATATTTTTGATCTCTATACTATTGGTCGGTTTTCCCCGGAGCACTTCGATGGCCATTTCTCCGGTCAGTTCTCCGACCTTAAAATAATCTGCTCCGAGATTAATCAGGGCTTTTTTATCGGCATATACCGGATTGTTGGTCATAACCGGGATATGAGCTTTCAGACCGGCTTCGATATACATATCTATTCCCGATTCAACTACATTATCGCCTCCGACCCAAAGAGCTTCAACCCCTTTCTGCGTTAAAGAAACTGCCGTTTCGTAAACCTGGGTTGCCGATTCAATTCCCATTTCAATGAGTTCAATATTTAATTCCCTGCAAATCTTCCGGGCTTTTCTGACACAGGCTTCGGAACATGTCTCGCTGGTACACCAGACGGTTCCCACTTTCGAAAGCCCGGGTTTTATTTGTTTGACAATTTTGAAGAGTTCTTCAACCGGCTGGAAAGTTCCGATTCCGACCAAATGTCTGGGATGATCATTACCTCCCGGACCTGTTATTCCAACCCCGGCACTAAACGGATCGGTAACAGAACAAAACACATGGGTAACAGAACCTTCCTTATTTACATTGGCCATAATCTGCAAAGCGGGAGTACTGACTGATACCACCAAATCGTATTGCCGGGATACAATAGTCATTGCAACCATATTGGCCGTTGGCATGTCGCCCTCGGGATTATAACGGGTAATTTCAATCTGATCGTTTTTATATAAATCTGTCTTTTTTATTGACGCTAAAACGCCGCTTTCCGTCGTCCCCAGAACAGGATTCGAGTTAAAACGGAAGACAGCAATCCTGTATTTTTCTTTCGTTTCCCGGGTTGACTTTCTGTTGCTTAAATCAGAAAGGAGCAGGATGGAAACCACAACTATTAAAAACAGCAAGGGTTTAAAAATTGATTTGATTCCCATAACAGTATATTTATTTGTTGTCCTGATTTACAGGTTGAAAATTAAAAAGCGGGAAACGCTTTGAAATCATCACACATAATTTGCCGCGATTAATTCAGCAACTTCAGGATCAATCTGGTCTTTCCGGCGAATCTCATCAAAAAGGGCAAGCAGGTCATTTACTTTCAGGCGTCTTTTGTCCTCTCCTTTTATGTCGTATGCCACTTTGCCCTGGTGCATCATAATAATACGGTCGCCCAGATTTACGGCCTGTTGCATTGAATGGGTTACCATAAGTGTTGTTAACTTATTATCAGTAACTATTTTATCGGTCAGTTCAATTACTTTATGGGCAGTCTTCGGGTCAAGAGCTGCCGTATGTTCATCGAGCAATAAAAGTTTTGGTTTCAGCCAGGTTGCCATCAGCAAAGTTAATGCCTGACGTTGTCCGCCCGACAGTTTCCCGATCGGGTTTTCCAGACGGTCTTCCAAACCCATTTTCAGCGGTTTTACTTTTTCTTTGAATTCTTTGATCAGCGACGAAGATAAACCCCAGCCAAACCCTCTTTTCTGTCCACGTTTCGAAGCCAGAGCCAGGTTTTCTGCAATACTCATTCCGGGTGCAGTTCCGCTAAAGGGGTTCTGAAAAACCCGGCCGATATATTTTGCCCGTTTCGATTCGGGCCATTTCGTTATGTCTATGCCATCCAGAATAATTTTGCCGCTGTCGATAAAAAATGTTCCGGCCACGGCATTCAGTGTCGTCGACTTTCCGGATCCGTTAGTGCCCAGCACGCTGACAAAGCTGCCATCTTCAATATCGAAAGTAACGCCCCTCAGCGCCTTGACCTCATTCACCGTACCGGGATTGAAGGTTTTTATACTATTTTCTACCTGTAACATAAGCTAATTTTTTAATGAGATTTTCCGTTTATTCTTCATAAGCGCCGGAAGAACAAGCGCTATAAATACGAATAAAGCTGTAATCAGCTTCAGGTCGTTGGGGTTCATTCCCCAGCTAAGAGCAATGGCAACCAGCAACCGGAATAAAACAGACCCCATAACAGTGCCTGCAATCAGGAGTCCGAGGTTCGGTTCGGAAATCAGAGCTTCACCGATGATTACACTTGCAAGTCCCCAGACGAGCATTCCGATACCCATCTGCACATCGGCAAACCCCTGATATTGTGCCAGAAAAGCCCCGGAAAGAGCGATAAAACCATTGGATAGTGCAATGCCCAGAACAATCATTATTTTCGTATTTACCCCCAACGCACGTATCATCTGATCGTTATCGCCGGTTGCACGCATAGCTGTTCCTATATGGGTTTTAAAAAACCACCACAATATGATACTGATAATAGTGATAATCAGAAAACAAAAAAGCAGAATCCACAAATCTTTCACATCTACCTGCCAGCCGATCAGGTTCACTGTTTTTTGAACCCCAAATGTTTTATCTGAAAAATTTTCAATCCAGGTAAAAACAGTTGTTTTTGAAAGTAATGGGATATTACTTTTCCCCATTACATGCAGGTTTACCGAATAAAGAGCTGTCATTACCAGGATACCTGCCAGCAACGGATTGATTTTAAAGCGCGTATGTAAAATTCCTGTAATTGCTCCGGCAAGGCAACCACCCAGAAAAGCAATAGCAGAAGCCAGCAACGGATTCATGCCCATCACAATTAAAGAGGCGGCCAGTGCAGCTCCGAAAGTAAATGAGCCTTCAGCAGTAATATCAGAAAAATCAAAAATTCTGAAACTGATAAATATTCCCAACGCTAAAAGCGTCAGTATTAGCCCGATAGTTAATGATCCGATTAATAGTGCCATATCTGATGTCGTTTATTTTTACTGAAAATTATTTTCCGATCCAGCAGTAACCGTGTTTAAACCTGCTCTCTCCCAGCCCGTTAATTTCACGGCTGTCATTTGTCAGATGCAGAATATCCTGTACTTCCGAATTCTGGAACAGATTACTGATTTCCTGCTTAAAATCAGTGATTTCCTTTTTAAGCGGCTGATACGGAAAAACAGCTGTGTGAATGTGTCCGCTGAGTTTCGATCCGGGCTTTACAGGCCGCAGAAAACCGACGAACGGAGCCGAAGCATCCTTTGCAAAATACCCGAACGAGACGGTTAACATCCTGCTGTAGGCCGGTTCTGTTGTAAAATTCACAAATTCTTTTACTGCCGGAAAAACGAAAGGCGATTCGCCGTTTAGCGGGCTCTTGTTCAGACTTAAACCGACCAGACCGTCACTCTCGGCAATCATCAGCAAAACAGCATGATCACTTCCTGAAGTTTCCATAATTAATTCAATCAGTTCACTCAAAGCGACCGACTGACTGCCCTCTGCCGGATTGAATGTCACCGTATCAGAGAATGTTCCTTCGGCCAGCAGGGCATAAAGCACATTCATTTCAGGGATCAAACGCCCCGACTTCATGGAATAGTCAGGAACTTTCGAACCATCGGTCGGCATATAGGCCAGTGCATCGCCCAGCGCAATAAATTCGCCGTAACGGTTTTTACAATCGTCGAATCCGCTGCCCAAAGCACCCAGCCCGAGCCCGAACTTATTTTCTCCGAAACTGATTATCTGGTTATTCTTTTCCTCAAAGCCTGATGCCCGTACCAGTTCCGGATTACCGGTAACAGTAACTTTCATGGAAGCACCGGCCTCCGGTTTATTGATTTCGAACCGGAAACCGAATTTCTCAACGGTTCCTGAAATAACACCTTGCGGGGAATCTTCTGTCTCAGGTTTTTGGGTAAGTGTTTCCACCATTCCCACCATTTCCAGAATATCCTTTACTTCCTTTGAAAGAGCAGAAAGATAAAACGAACCGCCTATTTTATGCAGTTTTTTATACTGTCCGACCAGTATCCTGATTCCGGCAGAACTTATATACTGCACATTCGACAAGTCAAGTGACAGATCGTACGACCCTTCCCTTACCAGCGAATTTATGTAGTCATCCAGATGCCCTGCCCAACTGGCATCCAACCGGCCGTCGAGCTCCAGCAAAATGCGTTTATTCGAAATGCTTTTTTTAATATCAAGCGTATTCTTCATATTCGGATATTATTTATGTTCTGCTTCGTTTACAATACTTTCAGGGATATTTACGCCGAAAAAGGCAGCAGCTTCCTTATTGATAGTATAGTCCGTTTTTGTAACATACTGATATGGAATTGAACCAGGATCTTCACCGTCCAGTATCCGTTTTCCCATCACTGCCGCATCATATCCGGCCTGAAAATAATCGCGTGCCACAGCAGCAACAGCACCCTGCGCAACCTGTTTGGTAATAAACGCATAATAAGGTATTTTGCTGTTCCGGGCAACCTTGATGATCGACGAGCTGCAACTGGCTGTCAGGTTATCTGAAATCTGGCAAAAAGCATCAATATTTTTTAAAGAAAGGGAAATAGCAGCATCGTAAACATCGGTAGCACTGTTTGCCGGCACAGTAATCAGTTCGAGGTTACCGGCAACGGCTGCTTCTTCCAGCTTGTCTTTATAGGCAATCGAATTAATTTCAGCCGGGGTAAAAATGGTACCGATCCTTTTTGCCCCCGGGTGGATCGTCTTAATCATTTTCACCATTCCATTAAAATCGCTCATGGTCGAGACCCCGGTTATTCCCGGATTGTGTTTTTCAAACGATTCGCCCAGCCCTGCCTTTACAGGGTCGCCTACGTTGGTAAAAACAACAGGCATATTTTTTATTTTTTGAGAAAGAGCCTGAATGGTAGGGGTTGATGTTGCAAAAATCAAATCCCATTTTGAAGAGCCGATGGCTTCAACAATACTGTTTAAGGTTGAAGCATCTCCCTGTGCATTAAAAATCTGAACAGTGAAGTGAACTCCTTCTTCGAGCCCCATATCTTTTAATCCTTTCAAAAGACCGTCCTGGGCATTTTCCGAATTCGGACTATCGACATAATGGGCCAGACAAAATTTTAATTTTCTTCCTGTTTCTGTTTTATTATTTGCATTCCGACCTTCACGGTTTGAAAAATCAGAAACCAGCAAAATTGCTATAGCAATCATCAACCCGATAATTCCCTTGATAAGTTTAGAAACCTGCTTCATTTATTAACTGTTTTGTCCCCTAAAAAACTCTGTAGAAATGAAAAACGAATATAGTAACTCCTCCTCTATATTTTATTATGGCAGAATCAAAAAAAGCATTCGGAAGATCTGTTTTTATGAATGACAACATGAGACAAAAAAGAACAAACTAATTCTATTTTGACTGATTTAGGAAGAAGACCTATTTTTCTGATTTTTCACCCCGGTTCAAGGGGTAAAATCAGAAAAACAGATCCGGTTCTCTCTGGGGTTAGGATAAAAACGAATGGAATAAATCACCTGTTAATTGCCTTTTACAGGGATTTTCTGAAGTTCCGTAAGAAGAGAATCCTTCAGCACTGTGTATTCAGGCATTTTATCCTTACTGACCGGATCGACACGAGGCGATTCCATTTTTAAAGGATCGATAGGTGTACCATTTTTAAATACCCTGAAGTCGAGGTGAGGACCTGTCGCCAGACCGGTAGCCCCTACATACCCGATGGTTTGCCCTTGTTTTACGGTAATGCCGGTACGGATTCCGCTGGCAAAACCTTTCAGGTGCATATATTCGGTTGAGTACATTGAATTATGTTTTATTTTCAGATAGTTGCCTCCTCCGCTTGGCTGATATCCTTTCCCGATTATGGTTCCGTTCCCGATGCTATGGACAGGGGTTCCGCTGGGTGCTGCATAATCGACACCATGATGGGGCCTTACAATTTTCAGAACAGGATGATACCGGCCGTTTGAAAAACGGGAACTGATCCGGGAGAATTTCAGAGGTGCTTTCAGAAAAGCCTTTTTCAGACTTTGCCCCTTCTCATCGAAATAGCTTTCGTTATCGCCTGTTTCAAAAAGGAAGGCAAAAAAACTTACATGGTTGTGGACAAACTCTGCGGCATACACATCACTGATACCAATCGATTTACCATCGACCATTTCTTCATCGTAAATGACCCTGAAATTATCGCCCTTCTGCAGGCCGAAGAAATCGATGGTCCACTGGTAAATATCTTCAAGTTTTTGTGTCAGATCGTAATTCAACCCCTGTTCGTCGAGACACTGGGACAACGAAAATTTAATTTCGCCGGTAGCCGTTTTCCGAACTACATCGACCGGCTTATTTACACAATATACATTTGGCTGGTTACGAAACTGATAGACCACATACTGTTTCGGACTGACTTCGTATATAAAATAGTCCAGCGAATTGAGCGAATCTTTTCCCATGAGATAATGGTAGGGATTAAGTGACTTGATTTTCCGTGCATCGAAAACCCATTTGTATTGTTTAACAAGCATATCAATTGTACTCATTGATACACCTTTCCGCAGCAGTAAATCAGAAAGGTTTTGCCCTGGCCGGATCACGCCGCTTTCAATTTTAAAGGAATCGGCAGGGAAACCAAAGAACATCTGAGGTGCGGGCTTTTCTTTTTCAGCAGCCTGTCTTTCCTTTTCCGCCAAATCGTTTAAATAATCATGGTAAAGAGTAACAGCTGTCACTATTCCTGCGATGACCAGAAGACCTGCCAATATATAAAATTTATATGACCAAAGTTTTTTCCCAATTTTCTTAATCCAGATTCCGTTCATTTTTTCATTCATTTAAAAAATATAACGACACACTGTTGTCAAAACATTCTGCATCAGTCGAAATCCTGCAAACAAAATTTGCGTTCACAAGATTCATTTTTTGATACGGTTAAATAATAAATGGTTTTTATATACGAGGAACCAAATTTAGCTGAATAAAATTAAACACACGAATAAAAGTATGGTCGTTGCCGATTTTTTTTGTGTGTATTTTCATCCGAAGTTCTGCGATTTCTGAATTTACTGATCTTCTTCTGAATACATAAGAATCAGCTAAAACAGGAGCCTTATTTTTTTCAACAAATGTTTGATTCAGACACCTCAGATCTTTATTTTTTCGAAGCCTCGTCCGTATACACCCATAACACTTCCCATCGAAATAAAAGCATCGGGGTCAATTTCTTTTATTCTTCTGAAAATAAGGCTTGTTTCGCGCCTCCGGACCAGGGTCATCACCACTTTTACTTTTTCTTTTGTGTACCAGCCGGTGCCGTCGATTACCGTAACGCCCCGTCCGGCCTCTTTATTGATGGCATCAGCTATTTCTGCATATTTTGCTGAAAATATAAAAATCTGGGCAGAGGCATTTGTCCCGTTTAAAAATGCATCGATAGCATACGAAACCACCCACATGGTAACGTATCCGTAAACCAGTTTATCGACAGCTTTAAATACGAACCAGGAAGAGGCGATAATTATAACATCGCAGTACATGATCACCCTTCCGGGCGAAATATTTTTATACTTATTCACAATCAGGGCAATTATGTCGGTACCGCCGGTGCTGCCGCCACGCGAAAAAACAAGTCCAAGGCCGACGCCGCCAATCATTCCGCCAAGTACTGCGGAGAGGAACATATCGTCGATAATCGGTTTGGTAATAACTTTCTGAAGGACAGTGAGCAAAATTGTTAAGACCGACATACTGAAGATGGTTTTTACGCCAAAATTTGCCCCCAGTATTCTTATTGCCAGAATAACGAGGAATATATTAACCACAAAATATGTAATACCCATTGGAATTCCGGTCACGTAATACAGAACGGCACCAATTCCGGCAACTCCCCCTCCTGTAATTTTCGCCGGTATCAGAAACAAAGTCCAGGAAATGGAAAACAGAAGCAACCCCAAAGTGGTAATGGAGTAATCCTGAATTGTTTTTCGCAAGTTTGTCATTTTCTTAAAACTGGATAATAATGCAATTAATTTGTTCATGTAATTTACAATTTTCCGGGGAATTTTTCCGGTTGCAAATGAACAGGAAAATAAGTCCTGAAAAAACAGATAATTGTCAGGTTTTGAAAATTCAGGAAAATAAACCCGGTTTTGTGAACTAAAACATTTAAGATGAAGCCTTCTGCCAGGAACAAAGTAAAACTCTTTGTATCAATTAATATCACACAGAAAAATCTGCAAAAAACGACAAAATCAGGCAGTGCTTTCGGGATCTGACAGATGTATAAACTCCAGATTCCGTTTCAGTCCGTCGAAACCAGTCCGTTTTACTGCAGAATCCCGGAATATATCGTCAAATCGATTTTTATCCATCTGCTCCCAGTCTTCTGTTTTCATTTTTAACAGATCAGGATGAGGTCTGAATTCCGGCACCTGGTGAGGAGCTGATTTCAGATTCCAGGGACAAACATCCTGACAAATGTCGCACCCGAATACCCGGTTTTTAAATTTCCCCTTCAGGGAACTGTCCGGATCGCCTTTTTTTTCGATTGTTTGGTACGAGATACATTTTCGGGCATCAAGTATATACGGTTCAACAATAGCGCCGGTCGGACAGACATCGATACACCGGGTACAGTTACCGCAGTGATTGCGTACCGGCTTGTTGTCCGGCTCCAGTTCCAGATCAACGATCAGTTCGCCGATAAAAAAGAAGCTGCCGTACTCTGCCGAAATAAGGTTCGTATTTTTGCCGATCCAGCCCAGACCGGCCCTTGCAGCCCAGGCCCGGTCGAGTACCGGTGCCGAATCGGTAAAAGCCCTTCCCTGGCACGGGGCAACCTCGTTCTGAATAAATATTAACAATTCATACAACTTATTCTTCATCACCAGATGATAATCGGTGCCGTAGGCATATTTTGAAAGTACCGGTGCCGTAGGGTCTTCCTGTTTCTCTTCTGAGAAATAATTCAGCAACACAGAAATTACAGATTTCGCATTGTCGACCAGGAGTGTGGGATCGAGCCGTTTCGCGGAATTGCGTTCCATGTAAGTCATTTCACCATGATACTGCCCGGCCAGCCATTTCTCAAAAGCTGTTTTTTCTTCAGCAAGAAAACCGGCATGGGAAATACCACAGGCTGAAAAACCTAAATCTTTAGCTTTCTGCTTTATTATTTCTGTTTTTTTTATCGTTTGCGGCATGTTTGAAGAAATCACTTCAAAAATATAAAAAGAAACCCATTACAAAATGTCTCAGTCGAAGTAAGATATCTGATTACTGTACAGACGTTCCTTCTTTCCGAAAAATCTTTGTTTTTGCCTGCTATTCTTTTACTCTATTTTTAATAAATTGCGACCTCATAATCTTAACTAAAATAATCAGCCATGGATTATCAGACTTTTTTTTCCCGGACGGAAATAAATTATACTTTATTCTTTTGCTTTAACCATCAATATGCCTGTAAAATACAGTCAATATGATTCTTATGAGACAGATAAAATGTCATCATACAGTGAAATATTTATTAAAACCAACTAATTATTCTGATATTTAATACAATAGTAAAAATGAAAAAAATGATTTTACGGCAGACAGGATTGTTGATGATCCTTGTTCTTGTTTCAGTCGTTTTACGGGCTGAAGTCAAACTTCCGGCCATTTTTGGCAATCACATGGTATTGCAACAGCAAACCGAGGCGGCTATCTGGGGAAAAGCTGCGACCGGGAAAACGGTCAGGGTGAGTACTTCGTGGAATAATAAAAGTTATTCGGCACAGACCGACAAACAGGGAAACTGGAAAGTAAAAGTAAAAACTCCGGCAGCCGGCGGCCCTTACGAGATTACTATTTCCGACGGTACAAATCTGAAACTGAAAGATGTACTGATTGGCGAAGTCTGGCTTTGCTCAGGCCAGTCGAACATGGAAATGCCGGTAAAAGGGTTCTTCAACCAGCCGGTAGCCGGATCGAACGAACTAATTGCCTCATCTGCAAACCCGAATATCCGGTTGATTTCAGTAAAAAAGGACAAGAGCCTGGTTACCAAAGATGATTTCACAGGTGAATGGCAGGAATGTTTGCCCGAGAATGTAGCCAATTTCAGTGCTACTGCTTATTTCTTCGGAAAAATGCTGCAACAGGCTTTAGGCGTACCGGTCGGTCTGATTAATTCAAGCTGGGGCGGAACCCGCATTGAACCATGGATGAGCGAAAGCGGCATCAAAAAATTCGACTGGGTAACGCTCCCGGACAAAAACCAGACCGGTGATTTGTCGCCGCAAACGCCTACCGTTCTTTTCAATGCAATGATCAATCCGTTTGTCGGGTATGCCATAAAAGGTGCAATCTGGTACCAGGGTGAATCGAACCGGAATGAACCTGCCCACTATGAAAAACTTCTGCCCGGCCTTGCCGAGAACTGGCGTGCTCAATGGGGAATCGGCGACTTTCCGTTCTACTATGCACAAATCGCACCTTTCGATTATGGAACAAAAGGTCTGAATTCAGCTTATTTACGTGAGGCACAGTGTAAAGCAGAAAGCGCTTCCGTAAATATGGGAATGGCATGTCTGATGGACATCGGTGAGGAGCATTGCATTCACCCGTCACATAAAAAAATAACCGGCGATCGCCTGGCCTGCGTGGCTCTTGTCAAAACTTACGGCAAAAGCGGGTTCGAATATTCAGGACCAGTACTGAAAGAAATGAAAACAGACGGAAGCGTGGTTAAACTCACGTTCAACCATGCAACTAACGGATTGACTTCGTACGGGAAAGAACTCGAAAACTTTGAAGTAGCCGGTGAGAATAAGTATTTCTATCCGGCCAAAGCATCCATTACCCGTGAAGGAGTTTCCCTTTTCTCTCCTTCTGTTGAAAAACCGGTTGCCGTGCGTTATGCTTTCAAAGACTTTATTGTAGGCGACCTTTTTAATACAGAAGGATTACCTGCATCATCGTTCCGCACCGACGACTGGGATGAATAAACCAACTTTCTGTGAAATAGAAGAGCGGGCTGATTCCTCAAAAACGGGACATCCCGCTTTTTTATTCGAACTGACCAGCCGTGAAAATCCGGATTATATGTTCGGTCTCCCCAAAAATCGACTATCTTTGTCCCCCTCAGTAAAATATTTGTGAAATGACTGATTATAAACGTACCCTGATTACTTCTGCCCTGCCGTATGCCAATGGGCCGGTGCACATTGGTCACCTTGCCGGTGTATATGTTCCGGCTGATATTTATGCACGTTATTTACGGCTGAAAGGCGAAGAAGTGATATTTATCGGCGGCTCCGACGAGCACGGCGTTCCGATCACTTTAAAGGCTAAAAAAGAAGGTATCTCGCCGCAGAGCATAGTGGATAAATACCACAACCTGATCAAGGATTCGTTTCAGCGTTTCGGCATTTCGTTCGATATTTATTCGCGAACGAGCTCGAAAATACACCACGAAACAGCATCCGGATTTTTTAAAAAGCTGTACGACGAAGGCAAATTTATTGAGAAAACATCGGAACAATATTACGATGAAGAAGCCAAACAATTTCTGGCTGACCGTTATATTACCGGAACCTGTCCGAAATGCGGCAACGAACGGGCTTACGGAGACCAGTGCGAGGCGTGCGGAACGTCGCTGAATGCCACCGACCTGATTAATCCGAAATCGACTTTGAGCGGAAACCCGCCGGTAATGAAAGAAACCAAACACTGGTACCTGCCGCTCGACCAGTATGAATCGTGGCTGAAAGAATGGATTCTGGAGGGGCACAAAGAATGGAAAACAAACGTGTACGGCCAGTGCAAATCATGGATCGACAGCGGCCTGCAGCCCCGTGCCGTAACCCGCGACCTCGACTGGGGCGTGCCGGTTCCGGTAGAAGGTGCCGAAGGAAAAGTGCTGTACGTATGGTTCGATGCACCCATCGGTTATATCTCGGCCACCAGGGAACTGACACCTGACTGGGAAAAATGGTGGAAAGATCCGGAAACAAAAATGGTCCATTTCATCGGGAAAGACAATATTGTGTTCCACTGCATCATTTTCCCGGCCATGCTGAAAGCTGAAGGAACCTACATTTTGCCCGACAATGTTCCGGCCAATGAGTTTCTGAACCTGGAAGGCGACAAAATTTCGACTTCACGTAACTGGGCCGTCTGGCTGCACGAATACCTCGACGATTTCCCGGGCAAGGAAGATGTACTGAAATATGTATTAACCGCCAATGCCCCGGAAACAAAAGACAACGATTTTACCTGGAAAGATTTCCAGACCCGCAACAACAACGAACTGGTGGCTATTCTGGGCAACTTTGTAAACCGGGCCCTGGTGCTCACCCAAAAATATTACGATGGAGTGGTTCCTGCGGCCGGAGAGCTGAATGCCACCGACCGGGCAACACTTGCAGAAATTGCGAATCTGAAAGCTGAAGTAGAAAAAAGCCTCGACAATTACCGCTTCCGTGAAGCCCTGAAACTGGCAATGGATCTGGCCCGGCTGGGAAACAAATACCTGGCCGACGAAGAACCATGGAAGGTAGTGAAGACCGATCCGGAACGGGTAAAAACAGTGATGAATATCTGTTTGCAAATCACCGCCAACCTGACAATTATGCTGGATCCTTTCCTTCCTTTCAGCATGGAAAAACTGCGCGGTTTCATTAACCTTGAAAAACTGAACTGGGCACATCTGGGACATTCGGATTTATTACCTGCCGGACACAAAGTGAACACGCCGGAACTGCTGTTCGAAAAAATTGAAGATGCAGCCATTGAAGTACAGATTCAGAAGTTACACAACACGAAAAAAGCAAACGAAGCGGCCTGTTCACCTGTTAAACCGGCCAAAGAAAGCTGTTCGTTCGACGATTTTTCGAAAATGGATATCCGTACCGGAACCATCATCGAAGCCGAAAAAGTGGCAAAAACAAAAAAACTGATGAAGCTGAAAATTGATACCGGTATTGATCGGCGTACAGTTGTTTCAGGCATTGCAGAATATTACGAACCGGAACAGGTTATCGGGCAACAGGTTTGTATGCTGGTAAATCTCGAACCACGGGAACTGCGTGGTATTGTTTCACAGGGAATGATCCTGATGGCCGAAGACGCCGATGGCGCGCTGAAATTTGTTTCGCCGGTACAACCGGTTAAAAACGGCTCGGAAGTGAAATAAAAAATTAAGCCTCTCCCCGAAGTGAGAGGAAAAGTTATAATCGCCCGGCACAGGGCCGGTGCGGTTTTCTGTGGGCAACAGTACTGCGTCGGGCAGATCGGTTGCTTACTCTACATATTCCGAAACCGCTTTTGTACGCAAAGGCGGTTTTATTTTGGCCTGAAAACCCGTTCTGTCACTTCTCTCATAAACCGGCTGATCCCATTTTGTTGACAGCTATAGTATAAATTTCTTCAATAATCCTTAAAATTGTATTTGCTATTTTCGGTAAAAACCTGAAAAATTTGGAGAATAAAGGAAAATATAAATTTATCCGGTTTCGGGAAGAACGCTCTCAGGAATCATTTACTGATTTTTTTAATTACTATTATAACAGGTTAACCCAGTTTGCAATCACTATTATAAAATCAGAATTATTATCTGAAGAAATTGTTCTGGATGTTTTCATGAAACTCTGGGAGCAAAAGAAAATACTGGATTCAATAGATAATATTGAAACTTATTTATACATCTCTGTCAGGAATAGAGCCCTTAATGCCCGTAAAGAGGAACAAAAATTTCATTTCGATATGCTGAAAGACTCTTACGTTCATCTGGCAGAATATAAAGCATCAGCAGAGAACGAACTGATTGAGCATGAAATGTTTGTAGCCCTTAATGAGGCGATAAACCAGCTTCCCTCCAAATGCAAAATCATTTTCAAATTAATCCGTGAAGACGGACTTAACCGGAATGAGGTTGCACAAATTTTGAATATTTCTGTAAAAACAGTGGACAATCAGGTGGCTATCGCGATAGTAAAAATTGCAAAACAACTTAACATCGATCTTTCCAATCCTAAAAATTCGCAGGGGTTAATGACTTTCCTGCTTACATTATAGTACTGAATTTTAGCTTTTTGTAAGACACATTAAAACTTCTCAAAAATATTTCAATTTCTTTTGGGGAAATTTCAGAAAAAAATTGTCCTTATACGGAAAAACTTAAAAACAGCATGTTTAAAAGGAAAGACATTTCATTGATACTTGCCCGTGTTTTACTTAAAGTCGGTAAAAAAGACGAAGCAGATGCACTTTCCGAATGGAAAAATATATCAGAAAAGAATGCCTCTTTTGCCGATAATCTGGAAACATTCTGGAACCTTCCGGTCGAAGAAGTACCATCAGAGAAATTGAATTCTGCCCGTAAAAGACTATTGATCCGGTTAAATTCGAATGAGACAAAACCTGTAGAAAGATCATTCATCTACTATTTATCAAGAATTGCAGCTTCAATCGTCATCATTCTTGCCATCGCCGGGTTATCGGTTTACATAGCGTCAGAAACAAACCTGTTTTATAAAAAAAGCTGGGTCGAAATTTCAACCGGGGCCGGACAGCAAAGTAAAGTTTCTCTTCCCGATGGCAGTCTGGTATGGCTGAACGCCGAAACAGTTGTGAAATATCAACCTGACAAGGGGAAACGGAAAGTCAGCTTAACAGGCGAAGCTTATTTCGAAGTAAAACATTCTGCTGATTATCCGTTTGTTGTTGAAACAGGTGGTACAAAAATCAAAGTTCTGGGCACAAAGTTCAATGTATCGCATTATCGTGGTTCCCGAATCACGGAAACTTCTCTTCTTTCCGGTAAAATAACCATGTCGTTTGATAAAAACGGGAAATCGGTCGACCTCAATCCGGGAGAGAAAATAATTTATGATGAAGAGAAACAAGTTCTGTCGGAAAAAAAAGCCAAAGTACAGAACGAAATATTATGGAGAGAAGGCATTCTATTCTTTGATAATGAGCCGTTTAATGAATTGATTCTAAAACTGGAGAGGTATTATGCCGTTACGTTTTCATACGAAAAAGACGTTTTTAAAAATATTCATTATACCGGCACAATCAATAATTTAAATATAAACAGCGTACTTGAATTTATTAACCTTACAATCCCTGTTAACTATGAAATAAATAATAAAACAATCAAACTAAATCTCAAAAAGATGAAATAGAATAAAGACTAAAAAAGGTGATACCCGTGCCAACGATATATCACCTTTCATTTAACTGTGATTTAAAACAATAAATCTTTACAAAATTATGAAAAAAAAGCGATTATCTGACTATCCGGCGAGAGTCGGGTGGGTTAAATTAGTACGAACTATGAAGCTAACAGCCTTTTTGTTTTTTGTTTTGGTAGTCGAAGCTTCGGCTTCTCTTTACTCCCAAAATTCAAAAATTTCAATTAAAATTGAGAATGGCACTTTAAGCGAAATTTTCAGTAAAATTGAAGAACGATCCGACTACCGTTTTTTCTACCAGAACGAACAAATCCGTGACGTGGGGAAAAAATCGGTTGAAGTGACAGATAAGAATATCCTGACTTTGGTCTCTGATCTCCTTGAGGGTACAGGATTATCCTACAAACTGGTTGACCGGAACATTATTATTTTTCCGGAATCAGAAAGCAGTAATTATACAGACAATGCCTTCCAGCAGCAAAAGTCCGTCTCCGGTAAAGTTACCGATTCGTCCGGTGCCCCGCTGCCTGGTGTAACCGTGATCGTAAAAGGGACAACCAACGGAATTATTACGGATTCGAATGGCAGTTATTCACTTTCAAAAGTTCCCGGCGATGCAACGCTTGTTTTCTCTTTTGTAGGAATGAAAACGCAGGAATTTTCTGTTGCAGGGAAAACTTCGATCGATGTGGTAATGCAGGAAGAAACGGTCGGAATTGAAGAAGTAGTAGCTATTGGGTACGGAACCGTGAAAAAGAGTGATTTAACAGGTTCTGTCGCTTCCGTTTCATCCAAATCATTTCTCGATCAGCCGGCCAGTTCGGTAAACTCTGTGCTCTCGGGAAGGGCACCTGGTGTTACAGTACGCAGGATGAACGGAGCCCCGGGACAGGGATCAACGATACGTATACGAGGAGCCAACTCACTTTATGGCGGGAACGACCCTCTGATTGTTATTGATGGAAACTATAGCAGTTCACTGCCGAACATGTACGATATAGAATCAATTGAAATTCTGAAAGATGCCTCAGCAACGGCTATCTATGGTTCCCGTGGGGCCAACGGTGTGATACTCGTGAAAACAAAGCGCGGTAGCGAGGGAAAACCGACCATGAACTTTTATTCCAATGTTTCTTATGACAAAATACCTAACACTTACGATCTGATGGATGCTTATGAATTTGCCGAATTCAACAACCGTGTTGGTACCTACTCTTTTACCGACGATGAACTTGCCGGATATAAAGCAAACGGAGGAACCGACTGGCAGAAGGAAATCATGAAGACGGGTGTTTCTCAGAACTATAAGGTAACATTATCAGGAGGTTCCAAAAACGTAAGATATTATATATCTCCCGGTTATGGGAAATCAACAGGTACAATAAGAAATACTGAAGCCGAAAGTTACGGTCTGTCGTCAAAAGTTGACATGGATCTGAGTGACAAAATATCTATTCAGGTAGAAACGAATGTAGGGCACTCCGATAACCTGAACCCCGGACTGGCATCAGGTGGAAGCAAAACATCTATCCCTCTGATGGCAGCAATGGTCTGGTCACCTACTGAATCTATATATGACTCCGACGGAGGATACAACCGTCTGGGAATTGGTACGGGTTCTATTATCAATCCTGTACTAATGACCACCGTAAAGAAGACGAACTATTCAAACTCAGGCAGCGGCATTGGAAATCTTAAGGCCAAAATTATTAACGGACTGGTTCTGGATGCTAAAGGTTCTATCGCTTTCGGTACGGGAGGAGGCCGTAATTTCGAAAGTGAAGAATATAATGGTGTAAACGCAAACGCATCTCAAAGTTCTTATGAAAGCAGAACCTGGCTTATTAACTGTTTCCTTACATACAGCAAAACAATTGCAAAGTTGCATGACTTTTCTTTGATGGCAGGCTTTGAAGAGACCCAAAGTAAAACCAGATCTCTGAGCGGGTCCGCTGATGACCTTCCTCTTGAATCGGTAGGCTGGGACAATCTGGGACTGGCGTCTCCTAATGTAAGTGTAGGTTCAAGTTATAGCAACAGTGCCATGCGCTCTTTTTTCGGACGATTAAATTACGACTATGCTTCACGCTATTTTCTGACTGTAAACTACCGTGCCGACGGTTCTTCCAAATTCAAAGGGAACAATCAATGGGGCTATTTCCCCTCATTCTCTCTCGCATGGAAACTTTCTGAAGAAGGATTCATGAAAGACCAGAATGTCTTCCAGAACATAAAGTTACGTGGAGGCTGGGGTATCATTGGCAATCAGGCTATCAACAGCTATGAGACATACACTACTCTTGGCAGTCGCAGTTGGTCGTGGGGGACTTCTACCGCTTATTCCGGGTATTATGCACAGGTTGGTGGTAATGCCGATTTGAAATGGGAATCTACCAAACAACTGAATATAGGTATCGATCTGTCGACACTCAACAACAAATTAGACATCTCATTAGATTATTACAATAAAAAAACGGTAGACTTACTGGCTCCTGTTTCTGTCGCCGGTTATAATGGCGGCGACACTGAATATGGCACCTCTACCGTAATCTCCAATGTCGGCTCGGTACGGAACAAAGGTTTTGAAATCAATATCAACTACGATGTTTTTCATTCAGGCAATTTGTCGTATGACATCAACCTGAACTGTGCCATAAACAAGAATAAAGTTCTTAGCCTCGGAGAAGAATCCATTATTTACGGCGACACGTATGCTGCAGGACTTACTTCTGTCAGTCCGTTTGCACTATTGCCGGGACAATCAATAGGTACGATCTACGGATTGAAATACCTGGGTATCTGGCAGGAAGATGAAGCAGATGAAGCTGCTAAATTCGGGCAGTCTCCGGGTGATTACAAATATGAAGACAAAAATGGCAACTATAGTTACGACTCCGAAGACAAACAAGTCATCGGACATAGCAATCCGAATTTCACATGGGGCTTTAATAACCATTTTTCATACAGGAATTTTGACCTGAACATTTTGCTTGAAGGAGTTCACGGACGTGATGTAATGAACTGGTCTTACATGGTAGGTTCAGAAGCAGGTACTGTTGCAGCGTTTTATACTATCAGCGCCGCCAGAAACAGGTGGACACCGACCAATCCGGATGCTAAATTTGCAAGAGTCAGTTCTACAAGCGATATGCAGCCGCTTTCTTCTCTGTATATGCAGGACGGAAGCTATGTAAAATTACGTAACGTCAGCCTTTCTTACCGCATACCGAAAAGCGTGATACCATTCGCAAGTTTCAGACTCTCGGTAAGCGCCCAAAATATACTGACTTTCACCAAATACAAAGGCTATGACCCTGAAATCAGTTCTTCGGCAGGTGACGATATCAGTGCCGGAATGGACTGGTTTGCTTATCCAAATCCCAGAAGCTTTTCATTTGGAATATCTCTTGAATATTAATTAGTCCCCGTAAAGTAATTCAACTATGAAAAACAAGATATTATTAATTTTTTCTGTGATCGTTGCCTTTTTGACTTCGTGCGAGTCTAACAGCGATTTTCTGGAAGAAAACCCCAAAGGACAATTGTTCCCTGATAATTTTCTGAACAATGAGTCGGAATTGCAACTGATGAACAATTCACTGTATTTCATCTGGGCCCATGCAATGGACCGCCCTTATCAAAGTATGGAACTTAAATATTCCAGCTCCGATGATATTCTGGGCACAACCTATTCACGTGAATATTATTCGGAAGTCAATGCAGGTACTCCGAGTGATCTTGACAGCGATATCCAGCTCGGATGGGAAAGAGCTTACAATTGCATCAACCAGGCAAATTCCATTATCAACAACTATCATAATGCCGACGGTAATGTTGATGAAGAAACGCTCAATGCTTATGCCGGACAGGCATACTTTATCCGTGCTTTTACCTATTTCTGGTTAGTACGTTTTTTCAATAACATTCCATTGGTCACTACTGCATTTCAGCCTGATGATAATATTACATGTTCCAAAGCCGCGGATGTTTACAGCCTGATTATCTCGGATCTTCAGTTTGCAGAAGAATGGCTTCCTGTCACCTGGTCCGAGAATTATATGAAAACAGGTGGTGCAGTTACAAAAGGGGCTGCTAAATCGCTTCTGTCCAAAGTCTATCTTCAGATGGCGGGATTCCCGGTCAATGGAGGAACAGAGTATTATGAGAAAGCCCGTGACAAGGCTAAAGAAGTCATTGACAATGCAAGCGTTTATGGCTATGGTCTCCGTGATCATTTTTACCAGGTTTGGGATCCTACATGGCAAGCCTATAATGTTACTCCTGATGAACCGATCCTGTGGATATCACATTCTTCTACTGTAGACCCGGATTATACGGTAAGGTCTCCTATGCCTTGTCGTCCAAGAGAGCTAAGCGGATGGGAGCTGATGATCGCTGAAAATGGTTTTTATAACCGTTTCCCTGAAGGCGAACGCAAGGACTTCACTTTCGTTACCGATTTCTATGTTCAGGGTGGCGTACATTACACTTACAATCAGCTTAGCTGTAATCATCCGACCTATCGTAAATGGTGGGCCGATAACCTTACATCTGACTGGAGCTGGGAAAACAAAGATAACAATCTCTGGTCCACAAATATGGAACAATGCGCTACATGGTATGATTCCCGTTCAATTGTCATGATGCGTTATGCCGATATATTGCTTACCTATGCCGAAGCGCAGGCACGTGCGGATGGTAGCCCCAACACACTTGCCTATGAGTGTCTGAACAATGTACGCAACCGCGCATATGCAGGAGTAGGATCTACCGAAGCTTCCGTAAGCGGCCTCAGTACCAACGATTTTATAGATACTGTCGTCTGGGAAAGAGCTTACGAATTTGCCGGTTTTGAGTATTCTGCACGCTGGTTCGATCTTCAAAGACTTGAACTGGTTGAAAAGGCTAACACCGATTGGAGAGATGAATCGGAAGATAAATATAAACTTCAGAACGCGTATACAAAGGCTGATTACTTCCTTTCTATTCCAAGCAAAGAAGTTGAACTGAATCCGAATCTGGCAGACAATAATTCTGAATATGAATAATTGAACATTAATAGTAAAAATCTCTAATATGAAAATAAAATATTTTATTATATGCCTGATCTCTTTTGCATTATTCATCGGTTTAACCAATTGCAAAAAAGACAATAACGAAGTAACCGGTATCGGTCTTGATCGGGAAACTGTTTCAATAAGCGTTGGCGTAAGCACAACGGTGATACCTTTCCCTATTCCATGGGACGCTGAGGTGGAAGATTCGTTTACATGGGCTTCTGAAAATACAGGTATAGCAACGGTAGATGATTCGGGAGTGATACTTGGTGTTGCTGCCGGAGAGACCGATGTCGTTTGTTCCTACGACAGTTTTTCAGCTACAGTTCATGTAACAGTTAATTAAAAACCAATAGTTTATTCATAAAACCTGTTACAGGATGAGGATGAGGCTGTCCAAAAAGACAATTATTAAACACGAAGACTCGAAGACACAAAAAACAATACGTTGTGTTTTGACGTCTTTGTGTTTAAAGTTGTTTTTTATCTTTTTGCACAGCCCCTTCCTTTTTCAATAGCTGTTCGAAAATTTTAATTACCCGAACACTTCGTATTACATCAGAATTCTAAATAACCGGACATGTTTAAAAAATTTATTGCTCTTGCATTCATTGCGCTATTTTCAACACAGGGTTTTGCCATATTCCCAGATAAGACAGCCAAAGGCCAGGTCAGGGTCGACAGTATAAAAAGTGAAGTTCTGAACGTTACCCGAATGTATTCGGTTTATCTTCCTGAGAGCTATTCAACCCAGACTGAAAAGAAGTATCCTGTTCTTTACCTTCTGCATGGCTTGAATGATAACAACAACGGCTGGCTTAAATATGGTCATCTTCAGGATGTGGCCGACCAGATCACAGATGCTGGTAAGGCCTGTGAAATGATCATTATTATGCCTGATGCCGGCAGATTGAAAGACGGGTATTTCAACACGGAAGGCTGGCCTTATGAAACCTTTTTCTTTAAAGAATTTATCCCTTTTATTGAAAAAAAATACCGGATTACAGCTGATAAACAACATCGGGCCATTGCCGGATATTCGATGGGCGGAGGCGGTGCCACTGCCTATGCGCTGAAACATCCTGATATGTTTTCATCGGTTTATGCCATGAGCGCTTTGATGAGCCTGCCGGTACAGGATCGCGTGCCGGTTATGGACCCGAAAATGGCGGAACTGGGGGAATCGGTACTGGCCAATAACTGCATTGCTTTTGTTACCTATACGGATGAGTCCACCCTCGAAAAATTACGAACCATCCGCTGGTTTGTCGATTGCGGCGACGACGACTTTTTATTAGAGGTTAACTTCAGTTTTTACAAGGAAATGCGAAAAGCAAAAATTCCCTGTCAGTTGCGTGTTCGTGACGGCAATCATAACTGGGAATACTGGCAGTCGGCATTGTATATGGCTTTGCCCTTTGTTTCTGATGGCTTTGGAAAATAATCCGGGGTTACATTCAGCATAACAACAAGCTATATACCGGATTCCACCACCGGCATTGTTCAGAAAATCGACTCTGACACGAAGGAAATTGTTTACCGGACTTACCTGCATCAACAGAAGTTCTACGTTTGGAAAGCCTCCCGAAACAAATCACGGTCGACGGGATAGCCCTAAATGATAGAATGAGGGCAAAAGTTCTGTTACCGAAGCTCCGCAGGAGCGACACAGGGGGTTGCGGGCCGGATATTTGTGCCGTTCCTCCGGAACTCAGGCCGGTTCAGTCGAAGCGGCAACTACTTTGGACGGCCGGGTGCGGAGATTTGCAATCTCCGGGAAAAATATGAAACGAGCAAACGATCTTTTTCAAGAATTAGTCCGTGAAAACTATTATCTTTTCCGGAAGGAAGACGGATGATGATCTCTTTAAAAATTCCGTTCTTATCACCAATATACAAACCAGTTTGTTTCTCAGGATAAAAGACCCGGGTCCCGATCAAAACTTTATGGTTATTCAAAAAGATGGAATTGGGTTTCCCAGTCTGAAGTCAAGCTTTTTTGCATTTTCAGGCTAACACATTCCCAATTATCACTATACGAAGGCTTCAAAATTCTGATCACACCATTGATACCGGGAACATGTCCCGAACCTTCATGAACAGTAATAAACACCGGTAAATTTGGTAAGACCGGTAAAAAAGAGCTGTCAAAGGAGTCAAGATGAAAACCTTAATTTAGTATTTCAACTCTACTTCTGAGCAGCCCTATTTCTACCTAATAAAACCCGATCCCAATTTTATTGTATTCCGGTAATATCGGTCTCCTGCTGCGGAATCGGATAATAATACTGATCACGACTGGTCAAGTTAGCTTCTGCACCATAATGAGCCAGAAACGCCTTCATCACATCCAGCGCCTTATCCGTTCTGACCAAATCGAACCAGCGCTGATTTTCAAAGCAAAACTCTTTCCTTCGTTCTTTGAGAAGTACATCAACGAACTTATCTTCCGTATCGATATCACTGGCGGTAAGTTCGGTTAACCCGGCACGTTTTCTTACTTTGTTCAATATATCCAGTGCCTCCGATTTTCCATTTTGATAATACTGAGCTTCGGCATATAACATATACACATCGGTATATCTCAACAGGATCCAGTCGATGTCCCAGTCGGAAGCAGCAGCCGGTGTTCCACTTCTGTATTTCCGGCAGAATGGTTGATTGGTAATGGTATCCAGAGATGTATTGATCCATTGATTCTGGATTACATAATCTAATCGCAGGTCACCTTCCTCTTCGAAAATACTTTCCAAAATATAGTTATCCAGAAATAGTCGGTAAGGACTACCTCCGAATTGTTGCATCAACGGATCGTCCCCCGCCTTTATATCATTGGGCGCATTACGTGTAGGGAAAGGGTCTCCTTCACCTGAAGCACCAGATTTACATCCGATTGAGAAGACAGCCTGTTCACCCCCTTCGTAACTAATATCAAAAATATCACTGTAATTGTTTAAGAATCCGGCATCGCCTACACCGTCAAGAACTGTTTTTAGTTCTGTAGAAGCCAAACTCCATTCATTTTTATAAAGAGGATAACCACTTCTGAAAACATAAACTTTTCCGAGGAACCCCCTTGCAGCTAATGAAGTCGCCCTGTTGGGATTGGCGGAAGGCTTTTCATCGGGCAACAGATCAATAGCGCTTTTCAGGTCGCTTATAATAAAATCATAGATAGTCTCAACGCTTGATTTTTCCAAAGAATAGCCTTCGTCAATACTAATAACTTTATCGACAAGCGGAACTTCGCCGTAAAGACGTACCAGATCGAAATAAAAAAGGGCACGCGTGAACCGAGCTTCACCTTCAAACTGATTTTTTATACTGGCATCCAATTTTGTATTATTTTCCAGCGACTTCAAAACATAATTGCAACGGGCGATGTATTCATACAAATCAGCCCAGGCTGTATTTAGGACTGGTAGTTCAGAATTTTCAGAAAAACGGCAAATTTGTCCATCATCGTAGTCAATCTGCTGCCATGAATTATCGCTCCGGGATTCAGTCATCATATATGAGAAATTTTGTCTTAACATTGCATTCTGAACGCCATCATAACATCCCATAATGGCTTGGTAAAACTGGTCTTCTGTTTGATAGAAGTTCTCTACATTTTTTTCTGATGCAGGGGAAAGTTCCAGTTTATCACTACAGGAAGTGATAAACAATATTATGCCTAAAAATAAGATCGTTCTTTTCATAATCTTAGAATTTAATATTAATTCCTATTTTGTATGTCCTTGCCAACGGATATCCTGAATCATAGTCAATGCCAGGTGTCAGACTGCTATTATTGAATGCTGCTGTTTGAGACATGTGATTGTAATGGTCGTGCATGAAAACGTTGTCAATTCCACCATATATTTTCAGACTGCTGATCCCATAATTTCCCGGTATAAGTTTATCTGAAAAAGTATAACCGAAGTTAATCGTACGTATTCTCCAGAATGCTGCATTTTCAAGCCACCAATCAGAAGGTGTGGTTAAATTTTCAGTTACTACAGCACGAGGTACTTTCCCATTGCCCGGATCATCTTCCGACCTCCACCGATTTTTCCAGTATCCTCTTAAATTACCACGTGATTGGGTCGTTTCTTTTTTCCCGAGATTCAAAAGTTTGTTTCCCCATTGCCCGTCCATAAATACAGAAAGGTCGAATCCTTTATAACTAAAGTTGTTGGTAAATCCCCAGAAGAAGTCAGGATTATGATGTCCGACGATCGTTTTGTCATCACTTGTTATACTTCCTTCACCTGTCATATCTTTATATTTCAGATCTCCGGGAGAGGGATTATGGCTTAAATAAGCGAGGGCTGCATTTTTTTCAACGTCAGCTTCATTTTTAAACAATCCATCTGTTTTAAAAAGATAATAAGATCCGATAGGATCCCCAATCCGTGTAATTGTCACAGGAAAACCATTTGAATACCCGATAATAGGACTTCCATCCGGCCCTAATTTTTTAACTTCATTTTTATTGTGCGAAATATTGAAAGCAGTGGTCCATTTAAATTTTCCTACCATATTTTTTGTCAAAAGTTCAACTTCACAGCCACGGTTCTGCACTTTACCAATGTTTTGGAGGGCCGTACTAAATCCGGTAATTTGTGGAATATTTACTTCAAGAAGAAGGTCTTTTGTTGTGGATATATAATAATCGACAGTAAGGTTAAGGCGATTATTAAGAAATCCTAAATCAAAGCCCGTATCTGTAGTAAAGGTACTTTCCCATCCAAGATCTGTATTGCTGAATGAATTAGGACTATAACCTCCTTCTGTATTGTTGTCAACTACATAATTTGTGGTCGACATCAGTCCAATTGCTCCGTAATTATCAATGTTATTGTTTCCTACGGTTCCCAAACTGACTCTGAATTTTAAATTACTAACAGTTCTTTTTAAATTTTCCATAAATGGCTCTTCTGAAATAATCCAGGCAGCAGAAACAGAAGGGAAAATGCCCCAACGGTTATTTTTCCCAAAACGGGAGCTACCATCTCTTCTTACACTGGCAGATAACATATATTTATCAAGAGCAGACATATTGACCCTGGCAAGATATGAGATGAGACTCCATTTTTCTTCAGTAGAAGTTCCGCTATCCAATGTTGTTCCAGCATTTAAGGTTTTAATATCATCATCAGCAAATCCTGTCTTTTTTAAATATGAATATTCGTAGTTTTCCTCCTGATAAGTGTAACCGCCTAATAAATTCAGAGTAAACTTGTCCTTTATCAAAGAATACGTTAACGTATTCTCATTCAGATAGTTTCTGTTTAATGCATTAGAGACGGATCCATAGCTTCCGTTTCCCCTATTGATATTATTCGTTTTATAATATTGATTTTTATCCGTTGTGCTATTTATGCCTAAGGAGGTTCGGAACGTCAAATTTTTAATTGGAGTAAGCTCTGCATAAAAGTTTGACATCAAATAGTTATTCTTTGTTTCATTAAGAACTTCTTTTGCCAAATGAACAGGGTTTAGATAAAAATTAGCTGCATAATAGTAATATCCGCCGTCGATGGTTTGCTGGTCAACTCCTACAATTGGAGGAACCAACAAAGAACGGCTAATAGGCCCGGAGTTAGTGTCTGTATCGGGATCATCTCTTTTTGAATCAGCCAGAGACAAATTTACTCCCACTGCCACCCAATTTTTTACATGGGTTTCAATATTTGCCCGTACAGAATAACGTTTATAACCGCTATTAATAATTATCCCCCTCTGGTCGATATAATTACTGGAGATAAAGTATTTGGTTTTATCATTCCCGCCGGAGGCCGATATCGTATAACTTTGAATAGGAGCTATTCTATCGATTAAAGCCTGCCAGTCATTATCAGGAAACGACTTCGGATCAGTACGCCAAAGCGGATCGATGGCATATTTATAGCTATGCCGTTTACTTTCAGGAACTGAAAGATCTCCCCCGCTGTAAATATAACTGTTGGTTCGTTCCTCAATTGCATAATCAATGTACTCATCCCTGTTCATTACATCCACTTTACTGAAACGTTCCTGTAATCCGTAATAGGCATCAAACTCAATAGTGTTCTTCCCCGATTTTCCATTCTTGGTGGTAATAATAACTACACCATTCGACCCGCGGGAACCATAAATGGCAGCAGAAGCTGCATCTTTTAATACTTCAATTGATTCAATATCACCGGGATTAATGCTGTTTAAATCGCCTGAAACAGGAAATCCGTCGACTACATATAATGGATTACCCGAATAATTGATGGAGCTTGTCCCTCTTACCTGCACATTCAGAGAACGACCAGGACTACCTGATATTTCCTGCACCTGAACACCTGCAATTTTACCTTGAATCGCCTGATCGACCCGGGTAACCGCACGTTCAGAAATGTCTTCAGATGACACTTTAGCGATGGAACTGGAAACCTGACTACTTTTAAGTGTTCCATATCCAACAGCAACAACTTCGTCAATACCAATCGTTTCTTTCTGCATTACTACATCAATTGTGGCTTTCCCTGTGACGGATATTTCCTGTGTTTTCATCCCTATAAACGAAAACGCCAGCGTGGCATCACCGGGAACTTTTGTAAGTGTGTAATTTCCATCGGTATCAGTAATAATTCCCTGGGTCGTGCCTTTTATAACTATGGTTACCCCTGGCAACGGGGCACCCGAAGAGTCGGTAACTTTACCGGAAATGGTCTTTGTTGTTTGCTGAGCTACATTATAATGACCGGTTTCATCTGCTTTTTTAATCACAATGTAACGGTCCACTATTTCATAACCCAGGCCCAGGCCTGGCAGGATCCTGTTCAGTACTTCTCCGACCTGCTGGTTATTCGCCTTCACCTGATTAACCACATAGTCATCGAGGTTTACATTGAAATAAAAGTAATAATCGGTTTGCTCTTCTATCTCATTCAGCACATCAATCAATTTGACTTTCGACATGTCAAGAGTCAGATTTGATGATTGTGAATACGACTTTGCCTGCACGGCAAGAACAAAAGCAAATAAAAGAAAGACAGACAATTTCATAACTAAAAATAATTTAGCACACGGCTTTTTAAAGCCATGATTTGTTCGTTTTTTTTGCATAATTTTGACTTGATTTAAATGAATTAATTGCCGTTCCAACGGCATTTGATTTTTTAATTGACGATGGGGGTGCTCCAATACCCCTGTCGTTTTTTTTAGCTCATTCCTGTCATTTTAATTTCTATTGTTACGTTTAATTATTTTGATTACACTTTTTTGGTCTACCTTGTCTTCCATTACAAAATCAATCCTGTTATCCATTATTCCAAACGAACGGAAGACCTGTTCTATCGGTTTGTATTTCAGAAAAGTACCTGAAAATCTCAGGTTTTTTAATTTTTCATCGGAAAACCGGATTTCGACATTATACCAACGCTCCAGTTTTTTCGAAATCTCTTCGAGTGTCTCTTTCCTGAATACGATCTTACCTTCTGTCCAGGCTGTATAAAATGCTGTATTCGTTTCTGATATGGCCGGAATTTCCCCCTTGTTAATCGAGGCTGTCTGGCCGGGAACGATATGTCTGCTCCACTCTTTTTTAGCAGACTGAAGGAGAACAGAACCTTCCACCAGAGTGACACTTGCCTGCTCGTCATCTGAATAAGCATCAACATTAAAGGAAGTACCCAAAACTTTCACCGAAAATTTATCGGTATTTACAATAAACGGTTTTTTAGGATTTTTGGCTATTTTCATGAAAGCTTCCCCGTCGAGATAAATATTCCGGGATGACCTGTCAAATTCGGTAGGATATTTAAAAACTGAACCTGAGTTCAGCCACACGTTTGAACCATCGGGCAGCTTAATCCGCGTCATTTGCCCCGGAGGAACTGTAACTTCAGTATAAAGAACCGGATGATTCGTTTTATAAAATAACGCATGACCGATTACCCCTGAAATTAGCGCGATGACAATAACTGCGGCCCGGAACCAAACTTTAGTATAAAAACTGAAAACCGGATGACTGACAGGATGCAGACGATAGTTTATCCGTAGCCTGGCTTCTTTTTTATCAAATAAATCCCAGAGAAAAACTTTTTCTAACTGTTTTTTTAATTGCCCTGCCCACCGGATGTCCGATTCATAATCAGAGGTTTTTTCTGAACCCCGTTCATGATCTTTATTTTCGCCATGGGCTCCTGCAATTAAATCTTCCCAATATCTGTTTTTTTCTTTGTCTTTCACTCCCTTAATTTTCACCATTGACGAAAAAAGGTGTTTTTAGGGTGACAATTTTTTTAATGTATTTTCAGAAAAAGTATAAATAAAAATATAATTACCAGATAATCAATGACTACATAAAAAGCAGAAAATAAAGTGTTCGTTGGGTGACATCCAGTTCTCCTTTTAAAAATTTATAGGAACGTGATATCTGGGTTTTTACCGTATTTATTGAAATATGTAATTCACTGGCAATTTGGGCATACGATTTTCCTTCATAAACGGCCATCTTCAGAATTAATCTTCTTTGTTCGGGCAACTTATTAACAGCTTCGTACAGTTGATTCAAAACACCGGCATCCTTCAGCGGGTCCTGTTCCTCATCGGGGATCGAACAGGACAGATTTTCCAGTTCAGTAAGCTGAGGCTGCCTCTTTCGCAAATAATCGATCGTCGAATTTTTAACAATTGTGACCAAATAATTCTGAAGTGACGATTTGATTTTGAATGAAGCACGCTCTTCCCATATTTTGACGAAGCAATCGATCACAATATCTTCAACCACCTGTTTATCTTTTATATATGCAAAAACAAATGAACAGAGCGGCTGATAATAACAGTCGAACATTTTGCCGAAAACGGACTTATCGCCCTGACGAATTTTTCCCCAGTCAATTGCTTTTTTCATAAACCGGATAAAAGGTAACGGCTAAAGTATAAATTAATCCGATGGTATCGGTATGACCCAGTGATAAACTTCTGGCCAGTAAATTAGGTTGATAATTTACGCCTTTTGCAAACCGCATCACCCAGTCAATTGCTTTCTGACTGAATCTTCTCTCTTCCCCTTTTCCTGAAAGTATCCAGAAAACAGTAGTTTTTGACAAGTTTAACACCTCGGCAATATTTTTTAGTGAAACTGGCATGTATTTGTTTTACCGGTTAAACACTCAAATTTATTATTTTTCTGAAATCTTTCCGGGATCAAGGTTCTGATTTATAGAATGGTACTTCTATAAAAAAACGGGCAAATCTCTGCTACAAAGATTTACCCGTTTCGTAATTTCTCTTTTATTCAAAAACGAATAGGCTTTCGAAAAGAATAATCTGTCAATAAGTTATCATTTTAAAATCCACATTATTCCGTTGGAATCATCAACACCGTCGTATTGACTTGACACGGCCTCTAAAACATTTGCCCGGTTATAACTGTATTCGTTTTCGGGATACGTCCAGCGAACAGGCATCTGATCGGCAGGATCGTTTGAGTTTGTGGCCTGATTGATAATGAACTCAGGATACCCGGTACGGCGATATTCAAAGAAGCCTAAATAGTTGCTCTGTAAAAAGCCCTGCAAATATTTCTGCACGATAATTTGTTTGATTTGTTCCTCGGATGTGGAAGCGAATGCAATTTTATCGCTGGCAAGGTACGAGTTGATATAATCATCTGTTATCTTCATGTTATGATGATAATCAGAGTTATCGGGAGTAACATCGGCTGTAAATTTCATGGCTGCACGAATTCCAGCCTGATAATAAGATTCAGCATCTCCGGAGATAAATCCGCGTACAATAGCTTCTGCTATTATGAAGTTCTGTTCTGCATAACTGAGCAGGTACGTAGGTTCTCCTTCCGGTAATTCCTGATAACGAAGATTTATTCCGGAAACTTCCCCTGCCTGGTAAGCTGCGGTAACTTCAGCATTGGTTAACGATTGCTCAATGCCTTTATATGAATCCCAGGATGTTTCTGAAGCACCTGCATCTGCAGCCGCTGTTGTCATGTCGCAAAAATAAAACAACCGGTAATCGTTAAACGATTTTAATGAATCCACTACCGTAGAAGTAACCATATCCCGGTCTATTACATTGTTATTGTCTTTGTAATACGGATATTTTTGTCCTGTTGCATCTGACCGGACAAGTTCAAAATTGTCATCATTCGACTCCATTAAAGGCCTGTTGGATACGATATCCTTGAATCTGCTTATTACATTTAAATCTGTGTCAGAAGTTTTTTTGTACAGATTAAGGAGAATTCTTAATTCTAAGGTGTTCGTGGCCTTTTGCCATTTTGTTACATCTCCCCCGTATACCGGATCTCCGTCAAAGTCGGAGGCATTTTCGAACAGTTCATTGGCTTCGTCCAGTTCCTCCAGAACTCCGATCATTATATCTTTCTGTGTATCATAGGGAACATCAAAAACTTCATCTTCTCCTTTTAATGCTTCGCTATACGGCATATCACCCACACTCATCGACATATTGAAAAAACGCCATGCCCTGATGAAATGAGACACCCCGGTATAGGCATTAATCGTTTCCTCATCGTCTTCCGGACAAGCATCAATCATCTTTTGCAGATTAAGCATTTTATAGGCATACTCGAAGCTGAACTGACGTCTGAAATCGATGTCGCCCAGATAATTATAGGTTTCAGAGCCTGTATCTCCGCCTAACCATGCAATATGATGATTCGTAAAGTATGGCTGCATGTAATATTCCGCTTCACTTTCAAACTCAGTAAACAACCATAAAATTTGTCCTTCGGCAAGCATCTCAGGCGTTACTTCGGTAGTCGTATTCGGATCGGTATTGATATCTTCGAATTTACTGGTACAACCTGAAATTGACATGCCTGCCAATAATGCTATCATCAAAATTATATTATTTATATTTTTCATCATCTTTAAATTTAAGCGTTAAAAACCAATTCTGACATTAACACCGACCAATCTGACGGAAGGAGAACACAGCGAATCATAAGCATTGTCAGGATCATCAAATTCCCTCGACTTCGTCCATAACAGCAGATTTTGTCCGATTAAAGAAAAAGTGGCGGATTTCATCTGTAATTTGGAAATAATACGTTCCGGTATGTTATAAGATAAGGAAAGCTCCCTCAATTTAAAGAAAGTATCAGACAAGTCCCATTGTTCCCCGTCTTTATATTTGCTGCTGTGGTAAAACTGTTCATAACCTACACCAACCGTATTTTTTTCCAGAACACGTGTATCCGTAGCAACGTCCCCATAGTCGTCGTAAGTAACTCCTCCTGAAACAACCTGGTACCCGGGATATACATATCCGCTCTGAACGCCTTCCACAACTTCCTGGTAACGGTATTTATTATCACTATCAGGGTGAGAACCTGATTTCCATAGAGCCCATGAAGTTTCCGATTCAGACATACCGCCGATACGCCCGTCAATGCTGATGCCCAATGTCCAGTTTTTATACTCAAAACTGTTCGACCAGCCCCAGGTCCAGTCCGGATCGGCGTTTCCTATTTTCCATAACCCCGAACGTCTGACCGGCAAACCATTGCTAAGAATAAGTGTTCCATCTGAAGCCCTGTCCAGAATTTTAGTATCTGTGAATGCATCTGTTCTTCTGCCTACTTTTATCCAAGGCCTGTCTTCAGTGTAGTCTGCGTCCAGTTTGTGATAATATTGAGGCGATCTGGACCAGTTTGTGGTCGTTCTCCATGTAAAGTCTTTTGTTTGTACCGGTATGGCTGCTACCGTCAATTCAAATCCTTTACGTATATATTCCTCATCGGTATTCATCAGTTTTGATGAAAAACCGGATAATGCAGATACTCCGACTTCCGTGGTCATATTATAGGTGAGTTTCTGAAAATAAGCCATATCCAGTTTGAGCCGGTTCCCTTCGAACAGGCTAAATGCAGTACCGACTTCCCATGTCCGGTTGGTAATCGGCTTCACATTCCCCCGGATGGAGGATGTATATTCTGCAGTACTGGCGCCATCCCATACATCTTTAGTGACAGTATATCCCTGGTTAATATCGTAAATTCCCAGGTCGCTTTTGGAAATGGTCCAGGAGCCCCTGATTTTCCAGAATTTCATCCAATCCGGAAGAGAAAGAAATTCACTCATAACCACACTTAGACTGGTCGATGGATAAAAATATGAATTGTCATTGGAAGGAAGAGTGGAAGACCAGTCGTTTCTGCCTGTAATGTCAAGAAAGGCGATATCTTTATAGCTGACAGAAAATTTGCCATATAAACTATTTACTAATTTTCTTTCAAAACCGGTATTCGTTGATATAGCATCAACAGAAGCATTTAGTGAATAATATCCGGGAACGGAAAGTCCTCCGGTGGTTTCTGCGGTTAAGTACCTGTAATTATAGTAATAGACGGAACTTCCCAACAAAATATCCAGATTAAAATCACCGGCTTTCTTAGTAGCGTTTAACATGAAGTCTCCGTTAAAATCAAACGTATTGTAAAATTCTTCATCATACCAGCCTAAACTTGTATCTCCCCAATGCCTGGTAGAATTGATGCCTATCGGCGCTCTTTTGATGGTAGTATTACCTTTATAATCGACACCTCCGCGCCATGTTGCCTTTAACCATGAATACGGATGAAAATCCAACGACATTGTTCCATTGATGGCGTTATTATCAATCTTATTGATCTTTTCATAAGCCATTAAATACGGATTATCATACCAGCCGGTATACATCCAGTTTTGTTTTTCATCCTTCTTAACCCAGTAGTCTTTAAAATCACGGACATCATATTCAGCGCCGGTCCAGACCAGCAGGTTGTACATATACCCCTGTGCATTATAAGTTTGTGAAGCGATGTTCGGAGCTGTTTGCTTTGTAAAGGTTAAATTACCGGCCAGGTTAACTTTCTCTCCTAACTTTGCTTCACCGCCTACTGTATAATGGAATTGTTTGCCGTCTGAATTCGGGAACTGCCCCTGATTGTAAATAAAAGAGATGGAAGAACGGTAACTTCCGAATTTGCCCGATTGAGCAATGCTGACCGTATTATTCGTAATAATACTGTTTCTCCTGAAGTTCTGCCAGTTGTTTTTTCCTGCTGAAACCAACTCTCTGTCTTCATATTCTTTTGTGATCGGATTCCATTGGTTGTATATTTTCCCGATATCCATTTTATCACCCCAGACATAGTCGTCATTATTAAATTCACCTCCGTAACCGGAGCTGTACGATGTCTGTTGTTCCGGACAGGCAATATCGCCCAAAGCGAACATATTGCTTGAATTAACAGTAACTTCCAGTCCCTGGGCTTTTGCGCCGCTTTTTGTAGTTACAATAATTGCACCGCTTCCGCCTCTTGAACCATAAAGTGCAGATGCAGTCGGCCCCTTTAAAATATTGATGCTTTCGATATCATCTGAGTTAAGCTCGCCCAAAGATAATGCGGTAAGTACGCCATTTACAACCAGTATAGGAGTTTCACCCCGTAAAGATATATCCGGAGAGTCCAGAAATTCAGTTGAATTATAAACGGTCATTCCTGAAATATGTCCGGTCATGCTGGTGGCCAGATATTGTCCTTTTACTTTTTCCAGTGATTCGCCCTTAACTTCCTGGGTCGCATATCCCAATGTCTTTTCAGAACGCTTAATTCCCAGGGCGGTAACCACAATTTCTCCCACACCGACCGTTTCTTCCCGCATAACGATATTAATCGTGGGTTGATTATTTACATTAACTTCCTGCGTTTTCATTCCTACAAAGGAGTAAACCAAAATGGCATTTCCCGGCACATTGGCCAATGAATAATTCCCATCAGTATTGGTAATTACTCCCTGTGTGGTTCCTTTTAGCACAATCGAAACACCTGGCAACGGGGCACCGGAAGAGTCGGTAACTTTTCCGGTAATAGTTTGGGGTTGCGCCGATATTTTCCCTGAATTTTCATTTTTATACAAAATAATCATCCGGTCGTTTATCGAATACCTGACACTTCCGTCTTTAAAAATATCATCAAGAATGGTGGTAATCGATTCATTTTCGAAACGAACAGAGACCTTTTTGTCCAGATCAAGATATTCGGAGCTAAAGGCAAAGCGGAATTCACTCTGGTCTTCAATAGCATTCAATACTTCCCGGATACTTGCGTTCTTGTAATCCAGTTTCAGTTTCGAATTCTGGCTGTATACACTGGCCCCGGCAGAGAACAGGCTTAACAGAACAATGATCAAAGACAACTTCATAATAATAAGAATTTTTCGCATCTGATGACAGATGCCAGAGACTATTAGTCCCCCTGTTTTACAATCTTTTTTCATACATTTGTAATGTTATCAGTTAAAAATTCTCTTCATTGCAGTGAAGAGTTGATAAACAGGAAGGTGTTGTCGCACTTTCCTGTTTTGTTTATTTTTTCTTCATATAGATAATTTCTCCTTCCTGGTATGCTCTTGCAGGAGTAATTGCCTGCAACATGTTCAAAACACTGTCGAAATTTTCGTTTCTGATAGAAAAGGTCACCCGGTAATTTTCAAGTTCCTTGTCTATAATAATCTGCTGATTATATCTTTTTTGCAGTTTTACCGCCACATCTTTTAACGGCTGATCATAAATATGGATCACACCATCCTTCCATGACGTATATTTTTCAGCGCTGACTTTCTTTATTTCGTACTTGCTTACCTGCTTGTTGTATGTCATCATTTCGCCGGGACAAAGGTGGGCAAAAGCCTTATTGCTGCCGGCAGAAACCAGTTCAACAGCACCTTTCTCCAGTACCACATTAATTTCAGGACTGTCGGGATAGGCCTCGGCCGAAAACCGGGTTCCCAAAACTCTTACGTTAACATTACCACACGAAACGACCAACGGAAGGTCTTTGTTTTTTGTCACATCGAAATAAGCCTCACCGCTTAATTCTATATTCCTTTCTCTTATTCCGAATTGATTGCTGTATTTGAGGCTCGATCCGGAATTCAGCCACACGACGGTTTTGTCGGGAAGTACGGCTTTCGAAATTTCGCCGTTCTCGGCAATAAGGGTATTATATGAAACTGCATATTTCCCTGATCCTGAAAAATACAGATATCCCCCCCCTATTATGAACATCAGCAGAAGGAGCGCCGCATATTTGTATAAATTCTGTATGAAATGTAATTTTTTGACTTCCAGAGTTCTTTCATTCAGAATCTTCGATTTAAACTTATCCAGTTCTCCCAGGGTGTACAAAGAAACATTCTGTTCTTCCTGCTTCGCTTTCCAATCATTTTTTATCCGTCTGAATTCCGCACGGTTTTCTTCATTTTCAAGCCAGGAAATTAAACTGAGCATATCCTCCCGCGATGCCTTCCCTTCCAGATATTTTCTGATTTTTGTTTCCATCTGTATTGTTTTTCAAAAATGAGTACAACAAATTTTGAAAAACCCTACCCAGGAAAAAATAATATGTTTTTATTGAAGCAATAAACAAAGGATGACAGAAAGCGATGCAAACTGTTTTTCAAGTTTCTTTTTCAACTCGGATTTTGCTTCCCTTAGATGTTTTTCAACTGTTTTTACCGAAATCCCCAATTTTTCGGCAATTTCTTTCTGCGTCAGCCCGTCAATTTTATTTTTTAAAAGAATCTCCTTTTTCCTGTCCGGAAGTTCTGCAATTGCTTTTTTTAAAGCCCCGACCAATTGCTCTTCAACCGACATTTCCTTCCCTTCATTAAAATCCACCTGGTATAAATACTGCAATTCGTTGGATATAACTCCTTCCTGAAGTGAATTAAACGAATACCGGGAATGTTCTTTCAGGTAATTCAGACACCTGTTGCGTAACGAAACAAAAAGCAAACTTTCAACCGATTTATCAGGATCAATATTCTCCCTGTTTTTCCAAAGGCTGAAAAAACATTCCTGAACAATATCTTCTGCATCCTTTTTTTCCTTCACAAACAAATGGCAATATCCCATCATTCGGGGATAAGTTTGTTTAAACAAAAGGGAAAATGAATCAGCATCGCCTTCTTTCAGTCTATGGTATAAAGGATCATGCATATTTCGCTTAAAAAAAATCAGTTCACTTCCAACTCGTCTTTTCCCGGTAGTTCCGGAAATACGGCATGTGGTTCAGTCTGGTACCAGAAAGCGACCGAAGAAATATCTGATTTCTGAGGCAGATATCTTCCGTTGTGCCTCCATCCCAAATCCTGAATAGTAACTTTGAGATCTTTTTCAAAACGTACCGGATCGGCGATGTGCCAACGGTAAAGTCCGAAACGTTGCTGCGATTTGTATGTTCCGTCGGGCCTGATTACCTGGGCTAAACCCGAATACGGAGAACAGAACTCGGTATACTGACCATTGCGGTCGAAATTATATGATCCGCAGAAATAGTCTTCAGTACCGGTTCCGCAAATAGTCGGGAAATCCGTGTCGCCATCCATAAAAAATTTGATTTCGCCTTCGCCCCACCAGCCATTGTTATTGACGCCCCAGGCGAGATACGTTCCGACATACTGTCCTTTTCCTTTTATGCCGTCAACAATCGTGTAGCTCGATGTTTCATCTGTGTTCTCCCTGCGGAACCGGGCATGAAAATAAGCTTCATCGGCAGGAACTTCGGTTAACGTGTAATCGATCTGGTAATACAAAACCATCGGGTCCTTATCGTTTATATTTTCCATCGTAATCCGGCATTTTTTCCGGAAAGGCATACTCCAGTAGCAGTTAAAGGCACTTCCCGGATTCACGCATACGGCCAGCGAATTCACGTTTGCATATTCATTCCAGCCCATGCAGAAAAAGTCGCCCACCGGACACTCGACCGACGGATTCTTTTCGTCGTCCCAGTAAATACGGAGAATAGAATAACGCCAGACACCGCCCGGAGTCATCCATATATGCTGAATAGCGCCCGGCCCTTCAATTTCGGCTATCGTAAAGGTTTCTCCCGGTTGAATACGGATATATGGATTTACTTTCCATCCCTGCCCTAAATCGCGTGCTGCCCAGCTTGCATTCGCCTTGTTCGGAATATCCTTATCTTTCGGATCAGCCATTCCTCCCCGGCCTTTCTCCCCGGTAAAATTTTCAGGACTAACCGAACGGGTTTTCGCATTCGATAAACGGGAAAGGTTACTCATCCCCGCCCCCAATCCGTTCCAGTTTTGTGCATTTGAAAACAAAGTCATCAAAAAAAACACAGCAACTAATGATTTAACTTTTAATGGTTTCATGAATTTTAATTTAGACTGATTTGTTAGTTTTTAACAGCTTCTGCTTTTACAAAAAACAGGATTACTGCTTATCCCTGTAAATCTAAATAAAAAACACGCATGGATACAATCCGATTAAAAAAGAAAGCAAAACTTCTCCCGACCTCCTGACAAGATATCCAGTCCTGTCTTCTGTTAATTTTTCTGAAGGTGCAATTCAGTCAGTTTCTCCGGACAGACCAACTTTGGCATATTTTTTATTTCTTTGACGACGTAATTAAAATAAAAAATTAAAAAAATGAATCTGACAAGATCATCTAATCCTGTTTTCGGAAAACAGGTTTTCAGCCGAATATATTCCGACACCGACGAAGGTGTAATGACAATTAACGGCACACTGAACAAAACTGCTCTGATGCTGGCTATTGTAATTTTTGCAGCCCTTTTTACATGGAACAAATTTTTCGGGACTTATAACCCGTCAATTCCGGAGGCTGCTTTTTCATCCGTAAAACTATGGTTATTGCTTGGTGGTATCGGCGGTTTTATTACAGCACTTGTTACTACCTTCCGTCCGCAGAGTGCAGCCATTTCTGCACCTGTTTATTCGGTTTTCGAAGGACTTTTTCTGGGTGGTATATCCGCTTTTTTCGAAGCGATGTATCCCGGTCTGGTGATGCGTGCAGTATCGCTCACGTTTGGCGTTTTTGTGATCATGCTTTTATTGTATCGCTCTGGTAAAATACGTGCAACGGGAAAATTTCGTATGGGGGTTATTGCCGCAACAGGCGGTATTGCTCTTATTTATTTCATCGGTTTTATTGCAAGCCTGTTCGGGGCCGGTATGAATTTTCTGTTCGGAAACGGAGCGCTGGGAATCGGATTCAGCCTGGTTGTTGTTGCTATTGCAGCTCTTAACCTGATTCTCGATTTTGACATGATTGAACAGGGCGCTCATGCAGGTGCACCTAAATTCATGGAGTGGTACGGTGCTTTCGGACTGATGGTCACATTAATCTGGTTGTATATCGAGATATTAAGACTGCTTGCAAAATTTGCTTCAAGCAGGGAATAAGATAAAGTCGTCCCGCACAACAAAAAAGGCTGAACTCTAGAAGAGACAGCCTTTTTTTATATCTTAAAAATCAGAATATCAGGTTACAGCAACGACCAGCCGTCGCGATATTTATATTCTAACTTAGCGGTAGCAGCTCCGTCTGTATCGTCGATGAAAGTTTCGTTTACCGGGTCCCATTTAATGGTACGTCCCAAATCGCAGGCGATGTTGCCCAGATTGCAGACAGTGGCAGAACTATGCCCGATTTCAACCGGCACAACCGGATCTTTATGTTCACGGACAGCTTCAATAAAATTAATCTGGTGCGGAATTTTTGTTTCGTACGGAACATCCTTATCCTCGCTTTTTTCACTTTCAGGTGCATATAAAGACTTATCAGATGCGTTAAAGTAACCCCTTGCAACTTCAATCCATCCTTTGTCACCGATAAATTTTACCCCTTTGGTATTTTTTTCGTCAAAAGGTTCAGAAGTCATTACAATCCCGTTTGCATATTTGAACATCATATACTTAGTCCCGTCTCCGATAGGCGAAATTTCAACCGGCCCATTACGGTCCATGCCAAGTCCCCACTGGGCAATATCGAACATGTGTGCACCCCAGTCGGTTGTAAAACCGCCACCGGTTTCTTTATACCAGCGCCATGCTCCCCATATTTTTTCATTTTCTTCCGGATCAAGTGAAATAGGAGGATCAAGTTCATTGTTAAAATGAATTGCAGCAGGTAACGGGCCTAACCAAAGATCCCAGTTCAAATCTTCAGGAATAGGTTCTTCCGGTAAATCGTATGGTGTTGGAGGAGCACCTACATAAGCATATACTCTTTGAATATTTCCAAGCATGCCGGTTTGAACCATTTTTACTGCATGTTGAAAATTCGGATCGGAACGTTGCTGGCTGCCAATACCCAAAATGCGGTCACTTTCGCGAACCACACGCCGTAGTTCCTGTCCTTCCTTAATTGTAAAAGTCATTGGTTTTTCGAGATATACGTCCTTCCCGGCCTTACAGGCAGCAATGGCAATCATTGCATGTGCATGGTCAGGAACTGCAATTACTACTGCATCAATATCCTTACGTTGAAGCAAGTCCCCGTATTTCTCGTACGTCTTAACCTCGACATCTACATTGTTCTTTTTGTAGAATTCGTTTACTCGTTTTTCAAAACGCTGGCGTTTACGTCCATATACATCGCAACCCGCAACAACCCGTACTCCGGGGATTTGTATAAATCCGTTCAGCAGAAACATCGACTGACGTCCCATGCCAATAAATCCTAAACGAATAAGTTTTGCCTTTTCTGGTTGAGTACTGCATGATGTAATGGAAGGAAGAAAGCTAATCCCGGCCAGACCTACTGCGGTTGTACCGATAAAACTTCTTCTGGATAACCCTTTCTTTTTCTGGTCTTCTTTCATGATATGAAACAATTTTTCGTTTATGTGGTTAATAGTTTATTCACAAATATAAAAGATTTTGCATGTAATCGTTTTCAATTTGTTATTAATAATGGACGAAAGGTCATTTTTTATATTCACTAACGTGAATTATAAATATCTGGTCTTTCCCTGAAATAATAAATCAAAATTGGAATCCGGTTTTTATTGATGAACTGTTTTTTCTAAATGTTAATTAAATGATAATTGTAAGTTTTTAAAAAGTTTTTATATAAGAACCTTTTCAATTTTTGATAAAATTGTGACTGTTTTTTATACTGGAAAAATTTTTTTTTTGGAAAGGTTGATAAAAAATTATGAGTGATTTTAATATAGCTTTAGAACTTTTGGGCGTAGGGATGGTGACTGTTTTTATCATTCTTGCGTTAGTTGTTATAGTCGGAAATCTGATTATCCGGTTTGTAAATAAATATATTCCTGAAGAAACTGCAAAGGTTATTCCTGTGGCTGCAAATCAGCAGGGGATGCTGAACCCGAAGAAAGTGGCAGCAATTGTTTCTGCCGTAAAAATAATTACTTCAGGAAAAGGGAAAATCTCAAAAATTGAAAAAATATAGAGCGTGTTCCCCTGATTCAGCAAGGAAAAAAGTAAAAAACAATTAATATCTGATTCACAGATCGCAGGGATTACTTTACCCCTGCAGATGTTTCGACTAAATAAAAAATCAAATTATAAAATGAAAAAAAGAGCAGTAAAATTTTCATTGGTTTATCGTGATATGTGGCAGTCGTCGGGTAAATATATGCCCCGGGTTGATCAATTGGTAAAGGTAGCTCCGCATATCATCGACATGGGTTGTTTTGCAAGAGTTGAGACCAATGGAGGAGGTTTTGAACAAATCAATTTACTTTTCGGAGAAAATCCGAATAATGCAGTACGTAAATGGACAAAGCCTTTTAAAGATGCCGGCATCCAGACGCACATGCTCGACCGTTCGCTGAACGGACTTCGTATGAGCCCGGTTCCTGCCGATGTGCGTAAACTGATGTACAAAGTAAAAAAGGCGCAGGGAACCGACATTACCCGTCCGTTCTGCGGATTGAACGATGCGCGGAATATTCTTGACTCGATTAAATATGCAAAGGAAGCGGGAATGATTGCCCAGGGAGCACTGAGCTTAACTTACTCGAAGGTGCACACGGTTGAGTCGTACGTTCAGCTGGCTGATACGCTTATTAAAGGCGGCGCCGACGAAATTTGTCTGAAAGATATGGCCGGTATTGCACGTCCGGCCTGGCTGGGAAAAATTGTCGAAGGGATTAAAAAACTTCATCCGGATATTCCGTTACAATATCATTCACACTCCGGGCCTGGTTTTGCAATGGCATCTATTCTGGAGGTCTGCCGTGCCGGAGTTGAGTATATTGATGTGGCAATGGAACCGCTTTCATGGGGAACCGGTCATGTCGACGTACTGGCCGTTCAGGCGATGCTGAAAGATGCCGGATTCGATGTACCTGAAATAAACATGGATGCCTATATGAAAGTACGCAGCCTTACCCAAAGTTTTATCGACGATTTCCTGGGATATTATATCGATCCGAGGAACCGTTACATGAACTCACTTCTGATCGGACCGGGATTGCCCGGCGGCATGATGGGATCGCTGATGGCTGATCTGGAAAGTAACCTGGCCAGCATCAACAAATGGAAAGAGAAACGGAACCTGCCTGCACTTACCCAGGATGAACTGCTGATAAAACTTTTCAACGAAGTACAATATATCTGGCCGATGGTCGGGTATCCGCCACTGGTAACCCCATACAGCCAGTACGTAAAAAACCTGGCTTTGATGAACGTTATGCAGCTTGAGAAAGGCCAGAAGCGCTGGAGTATGATTGCCGACAACATCTGGGATATGCTGATGGGCAAGGGAGGAAAACTTCCCGGAGAGCTGCATCCCGATCTGAAAGCACTGGCAAAAGCAAACGGTAAAGTAGAATTTACAGACAATCCGCAATCGTTATATCCCGACGCACTGGATACTTTCCGGAAAGAAATGGACGATAATAACTGGGATTACGGCCAGGACGATGAAGAATTATTCGAACTTGCCATGCATCCCGAACAATACCGCAGATATAAGTCCGGCGAAGCAAAGAAAGACTTTGAAACCGATCTGGCCAAACGCAGGGAAGAAGGATCCGGATTGCTTGAAGGAAAGAAAAAAGAGACCCCGGTGGCTATTCCTGCTGACGGGAACTTTGCACCATCGACAATGTTTATCGAAGTAGACGGCGAAAAATTTAAAGTTTCGGTTTCATACAATGAAACATCTTCCGAAGAAAAAACTGAATCCCAAACGGCTGTTGAAGCCACTCCGTCAGTGGCAACCGGCAAAGGCGAATTAAAGGAAATTCTTGCTCCTCTGGAAGGAAAATTTTACCTCACGAAGGAAAGCTCCGAAAAGCCTTTAAAAGTTGGCGATACAATCGGAAAAGGAGACTTAATCGGATATATCGAAGCTATGAAAACGTTCAATGCAATCAGAACCGATAAGCCAGGGAAAGTAGTTGAGATTGTCTGTGCCAGCGGTTCTGACGTGGAAGAAGATGACGTACTGGTTAAAATAGGATAAAAATGGAAATTATTGAAAAACTATACAGCATGACAGCCTTCGGGGAAATATTAGCAAACCCCGGGTATCTGCTAATGTTGACAATAGGTGCAATTTTACTGTACCTGGGCATAAAAAAACAGTACGAACCTTTACTGTTGGTACCGATTGCCTTCGGGGTAATTCTGGCAAACCTGCCCGGCGGTACCATGGGCGTTGTCCCCGCCGAGAATGTCGATCTGGGGGATGGCCATTACATGAACCTTTTTGAAATTGCCCATAAGTACGGAATCATGAATTACCTGTATTATTCACTGATAAAAACAGGTTTTCTCCCCCCGATCATTTTTATGGGAGTAGGTGCACTGACAGATTTCGGCCCGATGCTTCGTAATCTTCGTCTGGCATTCTTCGGGGCTGCAGCTCAACTTGGTATTTTCATTGTAATTATCACATCGATTTTGCTTGGATTTACTGCAAAAGAAGCTGCCTCACTTGGAATTATCGGCGGCGCAGACGGACCAACAGCTATTTATACAACCATTAAGCTTGCACCTCATCTGTTAGGGCCTATTGCAATTGCTGCTTATTCGTACATGGCACTGGTTCCGGTAATTATACCGCTGGTAGCTAAGCTTACCTGTACGCCAAAAGAGCTGTGCATTAATATGAAGGAAATGGATCGCCTGTATCCGTCGAAAGTAAAAATAAAAAACCTCCGGGCGGTAAAAATAGCCTTCCCCATTGTACTAGGAATCATCATTTCACTTTTTGTGCCGTCGGCTGTGCCACTTCTTGGTATGTTGCTCTTCGGTAATCTGATTAAAGAAATCGGCGTAAATGTAGCCCGATTAACTGATACAGCCAGTGGCGCAATTATGAATACTGCCACTATTTTCCTTGGACTGACAGTAGGCGCAACCATGACGGCCGATGTGTTTCTGAACCTGAAAACGATCATGATTATTGTAGGAGGATTTCTGGCTTTTGCAATTTCGATATTCGGCGGAATTATTGCCGTAAAAATAACAAACCTTTTCACCAAAAAGAAAATCAATCCTTTGGTCGGGGCCACCGGACTAAGTGCTGTCCCGATGGCTTCACGTGTGGCCAACGAAATTGCCCTGAAACATGACCCGTCGAATCACATCCTGCAATACTGCATGTCAAGCAATATTTCGGGCGTAATTGGTTCGGCAGTAGCTGCCGGCGTTTTGATTTCGTTCCTCCAATGAAAATAAGCTGATATAAAAAGCTGAAAAACACTAAAAATCCCGGGCAGATTATTTTGTCCGGGATTTTTGATGTATGCAGTTTTGCTTCGGGTCTGAAATGCTTATTTTGAATCCTGAAAAAGAAAAGAGGATGACTGAAACAGTTCACCCTCTTTTCATATAATAATTTTTTGAAAATTATGCTTCCGGTACCGGGCCGCCAAAATTCATGGGGGGCATCAACGGATCAATCCCTGCCTGAACCTTGATGGGACCGTGCATTGCTTCAAACTTCTGGACATTGTCCTGCAATGCCATCAGCAAACGTTTGGCATGTTCGGGGGTTAAAATAATCCTCGATTTTACATTCGCCTTCGGAATGCCAGGCATAATCCGGACAAAATCGAGTACAAACTCGGAACCCGAATGTGTGATAATCGCCAGATTTGAATATATCCCCTGAGCTACTTCTTCGCTCAGTTCAATATTCAGCTGATTTTTTTTCTTATTATCTTCCATACTATTCTCCGTATTCCTGATCATCAGATTCATTCGGCTCGACCAACCGGTCGTATTCGTCTTTCGAACCGACAACAAGGTTTTTGTATTCTTTTAGACCTGTACCAGCCGGGATCAGGTGACCACAAATGACGTTTTCTTTCAACCCGTCAAGGTAATCCACTTTACCCATAATAGCAGCTTCGTTCAGTACTTTAGTCGTTTCCTGGAACGATGCAGCCGACAGCCAACTACGTGTTTGCAATGCAGCACGGGTAATACCCTGAAGAATCTGGCTCGAAGTAGCAGGGATTGCATCGCGTGCATCAATCAGTTTTTTGTCTTTACGACGCAAAATTGAATTTTCGTCCCTTAACCTGCGGGCAGTAATAATCTGCCCTGGTTTCAAACCTTCAGCATCTCCGGCATCAACAATGACCTTTTTATTGTAGATCCAGTCGTTTTCGTGCAGAAATTCGTTTTTATCAACCACCTGTTTTTCGAGGAAACGGGTATCTCCCGGGTCGTCAATTTCAACTTTACGCATCATTTGACGAATGATTACCTCGAAATGTTTGTCGTTAATTTTTACACCCTGCATACGGTAAACGTCCTGAACTTCATTCAGAATATATTCCTGAACAGCAGTCGGCCCTTTAATGGCGAGAATATCGGATGGCGTAATTGCCCCGTCGGAAAGCGGAGTACCTGCGCGAATATAATCGTTCTCCTGTACCAGAATCTGACGAGACAGAGGTACCAGATAACGTTTTACATCGCCGTTCTTGGCAGTCACGATAATCTCACGGTTACCACGTTTAATCTTACCCAACGATACTTCTCCATCGATTTCCGAAACAATTGCCGGATTCGACGGATTGCGGGCTTCGAATAATTCGGTAACACGCGGAAGACCACCGGTTATATCGCCTGCTTTACCTGCAGCTCTCGGTATTTTCACCAGTACATCGCCGGCATTTACCAGATCGCCGTCAGAGACAGCAATATGTCCTCCCACCGGTAAGTTGTACGAACGGATCATATCTCCTTTCTCGTCCAGAATAATCAGCGACGGGTTTTTAGTTTTATCCTTGGTCTCAATAATTACTTTTTCCTTGTAACCGGTCTGCTCGTCCGATTCTTCACGATAAGTGATTCCTTCAATCAGGTGCTCAAATGCAATTTTACCTTTGTGTTCAGTAATAATTACACCATTGTACGGGTCCCATTCACAAATCATTTGTCCCTTTGTAATTTCCTTACCGTTTTCGATAAACAGCTTGGAACCATAAGGAATATTGTGGGTCGAAAGTGGAATTCTTGTATTCTTATCGATAATACGCAATTCGGCCAGACGGCTTACAACAATCGTTGCTTTTGTTCCGCTTTCATCAACCTGATCAACGGTACGGAGTTCCTCTATTTCGGCAATCCCATCGTATTTCGAAACGACTGTTGACTGGGTTGAGATGTTACCGGCAATACCTCCCACATGGAAAGTACGAAGAGTAAGCTGTGTTCCTGGTTCACCAATCGACTGGGCAGCAATAACACCTACAGCCTCACCGCGCTGAGCCAGACCTTTACCGGCCAGGTTACGTCCGTAACACTTACTGCAAACGCCGTTTTTGGATTCACAGGTAAGTACCGAACGTATTTCAACGCTTTCAATCGGTGAATTTTCAATCTTATTTGCGATTTCTTCAGTAATAGTATCACCCGCCTTGATGATCAGTTCACCGGTTAACGGGTGGAATATATCATGGACGGCCGTACGTCCTTCAATTCTTTCGGCAAGTGAAGCAACCACTTCTTCATTGTTTTTGATTGCTGTTGCAACCAATCCGCGCAATGTTCCGCAGTCTTCTTCAGAAATAATTACATCCTGAGCCACATCAACCAGACGGCGGGTCAGGTAACCTGCGTCAGCGGTTTTCAGTGCAGTATCTGCCAATCCTTTACGTGCTCCGTGGGTCGAGATAAAATATTCGAGCACTGACAAGCCTTCTTTGAAGTTCGCAAGAATCGGGTTTTCAATAATCTGCGCACCTGTAGATCCCGACTTCTGAGGTTTGGCCATCAAACCACGCATCCCGCACAACTGGCGGATCTGCTCCTTCGAACCACGGGCTCCGGAGTCAAGCATCATATAAACAGAGTTGAATCCCTGCTGGTCGGAACTCAGTGTTTGCATTACCGAATTCGTGAGTTTCGCATTGGCATGTGTCCAAATATCAATAACCTGGTTGTAACGTTCGTTGTTGGTAATGAATCCCATGTTATAGTTCGACATTACTTCTTCCACCTCTTTATAACCTTCGTCGACAATTTCCTTTTTATCGGCAGGTATAATCACATCGCCCAGATTGAACGACAAGCCACCGCGGTATGCCATTTTGTAACCGAGGTCCTTAATTGCATCCAGGAAACGAACTGTTTCAGCATTTCCTGTCAGTTTAAAGATATCGGAAATAATGGTACGAAGCGATTTTTTAGTCAGCAACTGATTGATGTATCCTGCTTCCTTCGGCACAAACTGATTGAAAATAACACGGCCAACCGTAGTTTCGATAATGTGTCTGAAATATTCTCTCTTCTCATCCACATCATTCACTTTCACTTTGATGACAGTATGTAGATCAACGACTCCTTCGTTATATGCGATGATCACTTCTTCAGGTGAATAGAAAGTCATTCCTTCACCTTTTGCTCCTTCACGGGGTTTCGAAATATAGTAAAGTCCCAAAACCATATCCTGCGACGGAACCGTAACAGGTGCGCCGTTGGCAGGATTCAGCAGATTATGCGAAGCCAGCATCAGAATCTGTGCTTCAAGAATTGCAGCGTTACCCAGCGGGACATGGACAGCCATCTGGTCACCATCGAAGTCGGCATTGAAACCGGTACAAACAAGCGGGTGCAACTGGATAGCCTTTCCTTCGATCAACACAGGCTGGAATGCCTGTATTGACAAACGGTGCAGAGTAGGTGCACGGTTCAGCATCACCGGATGTCCTTTCAGTACATTTTCAAGAATATCCCAAACAACCGGGTCCTTGCGATCAACAATTTTCTTGGCTGATTTTACTGTTTTTACAATACCACGTTCAATCAGCTTTCGGATGATAAATGGTTTGTAAAGTTCGGCAGCCATGTCTTTTGGAAGACCGCACTCATGTATCTTCAACTTCGGTCCGACCACAATTACAGAACGTGCAGAATAATCGACACGTTTTCCCAACAAATTCTGACGGAAACGACCTTGTTTCCCTTTCAAACTGTCGGACAACGATTTCAGTGCGCGGTTATTTTCCGTTTTAACCGCATTCGATTTACGTGAATTATCGAATAATGAATCAACGGCTTCCTGAAGCATACGTTTCTCATTACGCAGGATTACTTCAGGAGCTTTAATTTCGATCAGCCGTTTCAACCTGTTGTTCCGGATAATTACCCGGCGATACAGATCGTTCAGATCGGAAGTGGCAAAACGTCCTCCGTCGAGCGGTACCAAAGGGCGCAGGTCAGGAGGAATCACGGGCACTACTTTAACGATCATCCATTCCGGACGATTTACATTTTTACTGGCACGGAACGACTCAACAACCTGAAGGCGTTTTAATGCCTCATTTTTACGTTGCTGTGAAGTTTCAGTATTTGCCTTGTGACGTAGCGTGTACGAGAGTTCATCCAGTTCCAGTCTTGACAGAAGGTCGTATAATGCTTCTGCACCCATTTTTGCGATGAATTTATTTGGATCTTCATCATCGAGGTACTGATTTTCCTTTGGAAGAGAATCCAGAATATCGAGATATTCTTCTTCTGTTAAGAAGTCAAGACTTTTAACCCCGTCCTGAGCTTTAATACCAGGCTGGATAACCACGTAACGTTCGTAATAAATAATTGCATCGAGCTTTTTTGTAGGAAGTCCTAACAAATAACCGATTTTATTTGGTAACGATTTAAAATACCAGATATGAGCAACCGGCACAACCAGCGAAATATGTCCCATACGTTCGCGGCGCACTTTCTTTTCGGTTACCTCAACACCACAACGGTCGCAAACGATCCCCTTGTAACGGATACGCTTGTACTTACCGCAATGACATTCGTAATCTTTTACCGGTCCGAAAATACGTTCACAAAACAAACCGTCGCGTTCGGGTTTGTAGGTTCGGTAATTGATTGTTTCCGGTTTTAAAACTTCCCCGTGAGAACGTTCCAGTATTTCTTCAGGAGAAGCCAGACTAATACCAATCTTGGCAAAGCTGTTTTTAACTTTGTTATCTTTTCTGAATGCCATATATCGATATATTATTTTTTCAAATTATAAAACAAAGAAACCAAGGTTTCGGCTGATTAATCAAGGGTAATGTTCAACCCAAGACCACGCAGCTCGTGCAATAACACGTTCAGCGATTCAGGAATACCTGGCTGCGGCATTGGCTCACCTTTCACGATTGCCTCGTATGCTTTAGCTCTACCCATCACATCATCTGATTTCACGGTCAGAATTTCCTGAAGGATATGGGAAGCACCAAACGCTTCAAGTGCCCAGACTTCCATTTCACCAAAACGCTGTCCTCCGAACTGAGCTTTACCGCCCAATGGCTGTTGGGTAATAAGTGAGTACGGACCAATTGAACGGGCATGCATTTTATCTTCAACCATGTGTCCCAGTTTCATCATATAAATCATTCCTACAGTTGCAGGCTGGTCGAATGGTTCACCGGTTTCACCATCATGAAGCACGGTACGTCCGTATCTCGGTACACCTGCTTTGTCGGTATATTCGGAAATCTGTTCCAGGGAAGCACCATCGAAAATCGGGGTTGCAAATTTAATTCCCAGTTCCTTTCCGGCCCAGCCAAGTACAGTTTCGTAAATCTGTCCGAGGTTCATACGTGAAGGCACACCCAACGGGTTAAGAACAATGTCGACCGGAGTTCCGTCGTCAAGGAAAGGCATATCTTCATCACGCACGATACGCGAAACAATACCCTTATTCCCGTGACGCCCTGCCATTTTATCTCCAATCTGAAGTTTACGTTTCTTAGCCACATAAACCTTAGCCAGCTGGATAATACCGGCTGGAAGTTCGTCACCGATAGTTACATTGTAACGTTTCCGGCGGGCAACAGCCTCGTATTCTTTGTATTTATTTATATAGTTCAAAACGAGCTTAAAAATCAGCTCATTCTTATCACTATCTGTAGTCCACTTTTGTGGATTTACTGTCAGATAATCAATTTCCTGAAGTTGTTTCAGCGTAAATTTCACACCTTTCTGAATCACCTCGCCTCCATAGTAATCTTTTACTCCCTGGCTTGTTTTCCCGTTAACAAGGATGAAAAGTTTATCTTCCAGCTTTGCTTTCAATCCTGAAACAGTACGGTCAAGCTCCTCATCAATCTGGTCGAGCAGAGGTTTTGATGACAGTTTCCCTTTTTTATCTTTTATTACCCTGGAAAACAATTTCTTATCGATTACTGTCCCGTTAAGCGACGGAGAAGCTTTTAACGACGCATCTTTTACATCTCCGGCTTTGTCGCCAAAAATTGCACGTAAAAGTTTTTCTTCGGGCGAAGGGTCTGATTCTCCTTTCGGAGTAATTTTTCCGATCAGTATATCTCCGGGTTTCACAACAGCGCCAACACGGATCAAACCGTTTTCATCAAGATTACGCGTAGCCTCTTCGCTAACGTTTGGAATATCGGATGTAAATTCCTCAACACCTCGTTTTGTATCCCGTACTTCAAGAGAGTACTCATCGACATGGATTGAGGTAAATATATCTTCACGCACTACACGTTCCGAAATTACAATGGCATCCTCGTAGTTATACCCCTGCCACGGCATAAACGCAACTTTAAGATTGCGTCCAAGGGCAAGTTCTCCCCCTTGCGTACCATATCCTTCACAAAGCACGGTTCCCTTTTCAACCCTCTGTCCTTTTCTGACAATCGGTTTGAGGTCGAGCACTGTTCCCTGATTGGTTTTCTGGTATTTTGCCATTCTGTAGGTAACCACTTCCGGGTCGAAACTCACAAATTTTTCGTCTTCGGTACGGTCGTAACGGATTACAACTTCGTTTGCATCGACAAATTCGACAACTCCGCCGCCTGTTGCTACTGCAAGTACGCGGGAGTCAACTGCTGCACGGCCTTCAAGTCCGGTACCAACAATCGGTGCTTCCGGGCGCAACAAGGGCACAGCCTGACGCATCATGTTCGATCCCATGAGTGCCCGGTTGGCGTCGTCATGTTCCAGAAAGGTAATCAACGATGCTGCAACAGATGCAATCTGGTTCGGTCCGACGTCCATTAACTGAACTTCCTCTTTTTCTGCAAGCGGATAATCACCATCGAGACGTGCTTTCACACGTTGATTAATAAACACACCGTCATCATCAATCGGAGCGTTTGCCTGGGCAATAATTTTGCCTTCCTCTTCTTCTGCTGTCAGGTAAACAACACCTTCGGGCGACAGGTCAACTTTACCGCTTTCAACTTTACGGTAAGGAGTTGCAATAAACCCTAAGTCGGTTACCTGGGCAAAAACACAAAGAGAAGAAATCAGACCGATGTTTGGTCCTTCAGGTGTTTCAATCGGGCACAAACGTCCGTAGTGAGTGTAGTGTACGTCACGAACCTCAAAACCGGCACGTTCACGCGACAAACCACCAGGCCCCAAAGCCGACATACGACGTTTATGGGTCATCTCGGCCAACGGGTTGGTCTGATCCATAAACTGGGATAGTGCATTCGTCCCGAAAAATGAATTAATTACAGATGATAATGTTTTTGAATTGATCAGATCAATTGGCGTAAAGACCTCGTTATCGCGGACATTCATTCGTTCGCGGATCGTACGGGCCATACGGGCCAGGCCAACTCCAAACTGGGCGTACATTTGTTCGCCTACTGTACGGACACGACGATTACTCAGATGATCAATATCATCGACATCCGTTTTTGAGTTAACCAGTTTGATCAAATATTTAATGATTTCAATAATATCTTCTTTTGTCAATACCTGAATTCCCATATCAATGTTCAGGTTCAACTTCTTGTTGATGCGGTAACGTCCGACTTCACCCAAATCGTAACGTTTTTCAGAGAAGAACAATTTATCGATTACATCCCTTGCTGTAGCCTCATCCGGCGGTTCTGCATTACGTAACTGCCTGTAGATGTGTAGCACGGCCTCTTTTTCAGAGTTGCACGGGTCTTTCTGCAAGGTATTGTAAATTATTGCAAAATCCTGAAGATTCTGGTCTTCCTTGTGTAACAAAATCGTTTTCACATCTGCATCAACGATTTCATCAATGTGCTCATTTTCAAGAACGGTTTCCCGGTCAATAATAACCTCCGTACGTTCTATTGAAACGACCTCACCCGTATCCTCATCGACAAAGTCTTCAACCCATGTTTTCAAAACACGGGCAGCCAACTTACGGCCAACAACTTTCTTTAAACCAGACCTCGAAACCTTGACCTCATCTGCGAGACCAAAAATTTCAAGAATATCTTTATCGCTTTCGAAGCCTATAGCCCGAAGCAATGTTGTAACAGGTAATTTTTTCTTACGGTCGATATACGCGTACATTACACTGTTAATGTCTGTAGCGAATTCGATCCATGATCCCTTAAACGGAATAATACGGGCAGAATAGAGTTTAGTACCATTGGCGTGCATACTTTGTCCGAAGAACACGCCGGGAGAACGATGCAACTGCGAAACGACAACACGTTCAGCTCCGTTAATTACAAATGTGCCCCGTTCTGTCATGTATGGAACAGTTCCCAGGTAAACATCCTGAACAACTGTATCAAAATCTTCATGCTCAGGGTCAGTGCAATACAACTTTAATTTAGCCTTTAACGGTACGCTGTATGTTAACCCCCGTTCTATACATTCCTCAATGGAATACCTTGGTGGATCAACCTGGTAATCTATAAATTCCAGTACAAAGTTGTTCCTTGTATCTGATATGGGAAAATTTTCTTCAAAAACTTTGAATAGCCCCTCTTTTTTACGCTGTTCCGGGGTTGTTCCTAACTGAAAAAATTCGATAAACGATTTTACTTGTATCTCAAGAAAATCCGGATAATCGAACACAGTTTTTGTTGAAGAAAAACTAATTCTCTGGTTTTCACTATTTAACGCCATTTATCTCTCTGAATTAATTGAACTTAACTTAAATATACAAAAAGGCCTAGAACCCCACAATAGTGAGGTTCTAAACCATATCAACCCTATTTAGGTTGTAAGACGTTTTATTTAAGTTCAACTTCAGCGCCTGCTTCAACTAATTGAGATTTCAGTCCTTCAGCTTCTTCTTTCGAAACTTTTTCCTTAATAGCTTTTGGAGCGCCGTCGACTAATTCTTTAGCTTCTTTCAAACCAAGACCGGTCAATTCTTTCACTAATTTAACAACAGCTAATTTTGACTGACCAGCTGCTTTCAGAATTACATCAAACTCAGTTTGAACAGCAGCTTCAGCTTCGTTGCCTGCAGCAGCAGGAGCAGCCACAGCCACGGCAGCGGCTGCCGGTTCAATACCGTATTCACTTTTTAAAATTCCGGCTAATTCGTTTACTTCTTTTACAGTTAAGTTTACCAACTCTTCTGCAAGGGCTTTTAAATCTGCCATTTTCCTTTAATTTTTATGATATAAAATGATGACTATTTATTTATTTGCAAGTGTCTCAAGAACTCCGTGAATTGTATTACCTCCTGATTGAAGAGCACCCAATACATTACGCATCGGTGACTGTAACAATCCGATAAGGTCGCCAATCAATTCGTTCTTCGACTTAACAGCGATTAATACTTCAAGCTGATCTTCACCAACATAAACCGATTCTTCAACATAAGCACCTTTTAATAAAGGTTTTTTCTTCTTTTTGCTGAATTCTTTAATCAGTTTTGCCGGCACATTTGCAGCTTCGCAAAACATTACTGAAGTATTACCTGAGAGAACATCGTAAAGTTCGGAGGCTTCTTTTTCCGAGGCTTCCAATGCTTTACGCAGAAGTGTATTTTTTACTACAACCAGTTTTACATCTTTTGAGAAGCAAAGGCGTCTTAAGCTACTTGAATCTTCCGCATTAAGGTCAGCTATGTCAGCTAAGTAAAAATGGCTCGATGAATTGATCTGTCCCGTAAGACTATCAATAATTTGTTGTTTTTCTGATCTTTTCATTTCAACTCATTTACTAATCAACAACTGACTTTGTTTCAATCTGAATGCCTGGACTCATGGTACTTGACAGATAGATACTTTTAATATAAGTACCTTTCGCTGCTACTGGTTTCAATTTGTTCAAAGTGTTTACAAACTCTTTTGCATTTTCTGCGATTTTTTCAGCAGTAAATGAAACTTTACCAATCGAAGTATGCACAATTCCGAATTTGTCGACTTTGAAGTCTATTTTACCAGCTTTCACTTCAGCCACAGCTTTTCCAATCTCCATTGTAACTGTACCGCTTTTGGGGTTTGGCATCAAACCGCGGGGACCTAAAAAACGTCCGAGAGGTCCGATTTTACCCATCACCGGTGGCATTGTAATAATAACATCAATATCGGTCCAGCCTCCTTTGATTTTTTCAATGTATTCTTCCAGACCAACATAATCAGCGCCGGCATCTTTTGCTTCCTGCTCTTTATCAGGAGTAACAAGAGCCAGTACCCGGACCACTTTTCCGGTACCATGAGGCAAAGTAACCACGCCCCTAACCATCTGATTTGCTTTTCTGGGATCAACGCCTAAGCGGACATCAATATCCACAGAAGCATCAAATTTGGTGTAAGTAATATCCTTAACCAAACCTGCAGCTTCATCCAGTGTGTATGATTTTCCTGCTTCAACTTTTCCCAGAGCAAGCTTTTTATTTTTTGTAATTCTGCCCATTTTAATAATTTTTTTAGTTATTAAATGGTGATTCGCCTGTTACGGTAATCCCCATACTTCTGGCAGTACCAGCAACCATACTCATCGCAGATTCAACTGTGAAACAGTTTAAGTCAGACATTTTCGTCTGGGCTATTTCTTTAATCTGATCCCACGAAACAGATCCTACCTTGTTAACATGAGGTTCAGCAGAACCTTTTTTAACTTTTGCAGCATCAATAAGTTGTACGGCTACTGGGGGTTGTTTAATTACAAAATCAAACGATTTATCAGCATAAACAGTAATGACAACAGGAAGGACTTTTCCAGCCATATCCTGCGTTCTGCCATTAAACAGTTTACAGAACTGCATGATATTTACCCCTTTGCTACCTAATGCTGGTCCTACTGGCGGTGACGGATTAGCAGCACCACCTTTAATCTGCAATTTTATTAATCCAGCAATTTCTTTAGCCATAATGAATTAAATTAGTTTTTACTCCTTTTCTACTTGCATGTAACTTAGCTCGAGAGGAGTTTTTCTACCAAAAATTTTGACCATTACCTGAAGCTTCTTCTTCTCTTCATTGATATGCTCAATAATTCCGTTAAAGCCATTAAATGGTCCGTCAATTACTTTCACCGTTTCACCTACCACATAAGGAATATTCATTTCCTCATTCTTTTCGGCCATCTCATCAACACGTCCTAAAATACGGTTAACTTCTGATAATCTCATTGGAACAGGATCTCCACCTTTTGTATCACCAAGGAAGCCTATTACGTTGGTAATATTCTTCAAAATGTGGGGTATTTCTCCTACCAGGCAAGCTTCAACTAAAACATAACCCGGGAAAAAGTTCCGTTCCTTACTGATTTTTTTACCGTTCCGGATTTGAAAAACCTTTTCTGTTGGTATTAAAACCTGTGAAACATACTCCTGAAGTCCTGCATTTGCTATTTCGCTTTCGATATATTCCTTGACTTTTTTTTCTTTTCCTCCAATCACTCGCAGAACATACCACTTTTTAACGTTTTCGCTCATGTCCTTACTTCAAAGTATTAATAAAATAAACTGTACACAAAGTCCATAATGTTTTCAAAAGAAATATCCATTATAAAGACAATAAGTGCTATAATTAAGGAAGCAACCATTACAACCAATGAACTGTTTTGCAGTTCTTTCCATGTTGGCCAGGAAACTTTATGAACAAGCTCTGTATAAGCTTCTTCCAAATAAATTTTAAGTTTCATTTTGGTATATATTTTTTTGTTCGGATGGCAGGAGTTGAACCTACCTTGTAAAACTACAAATTTCCCCCCCCTCCGGGTCATCCGAAAAGTGTCCCGGACCGACAAGCCCGGGACACTATCGAAAATATTTCAGATAATGTTATTCAATAATTTCAGTAACCTGACCTGCACCAACAGTTCGTCCCCCTTCACGGATTGCAAAACGAAGACCTACATTAAGAGCAACAGGGTAAATTAAGTTAACAGTGATCGTTACATTATCACCCGGCATAACCATTTCACGTCCTTCTGGAAGGGTGATCTCACCAGTTATATCCAACGTACGGATATAGAACTGAGGACGGTATTTATTGTGGAACGGGGTATGACGTCCGCCTTCTTCTTTTTTCAAAATATAAACCTCGGCTTTGAATGAAATGTGAGGAGTGACTGTTCCTGGTTTTGCCAAAATCTGTCCACGTTTAATTTCTTTTTTGTCGACACCACGAAGCAACAAACCAACATTATCACCGGCCTGGCCTTCATCAAGAATTTTACGGAACATCTCAACACCGGTACATACTGTTTTACGACCATCAGATCCCAAGCCAATAATCTGCAATTCTTCTCCCGTATGAATAATACCGGTTTCGATACGACCCGTGGCAACAGTTCCACGTCCTGTAATTGAAAATACGTCTTCAACCGGCATCAAAAATGGCTTATCAACGTCACGTTTAGGAAGAGGAATCCATGTATCACAGGCATCCATCAACTCCATAATCTTTTCTTCCCATTTAGGTTCACCATTCATAGCACCTAAGGCAGAACCACGGATAACAGGAGTTTTATCACCTTCAAACTTATAGAAATCCAACAATTCACGGAGTTCCATTTCTACAAGGTCAAGCAATTCAGGATCGTCAACCATATCCACTTTGTTCATAAATACAACAATTCTAGGAACATTTACCTGACGGGCAAGCAGAATGTGCTCACGGGTCTGAGGCATTGGTCCGTCAGTTGCAGCACAAACAAGAATTGCACCATCCATCTGGGCAGCACCTGTTACCATGTTCTTCACATAGTCAGCATGTCCGGGGCAGTCAACATGTGCATAGTGGCGGGTTGCAGTCTGATACTCTACATGGGCAGTATTAATAGTAATACCTCTTTCCTTTTCTTCAGGAGCATTATCAATTGAATCAAAAGACTTTACTTCTGAAAGACCTTTTTTTGCTAATACCATCGTAATAGCAGCCGTCAAGGTAGTTTTACCATGGTCAACATGGCCAATCGTACCAATATTGACATGATCCTTATTCCTTACAAATGTTTCTTTAGCCATAATTCCAAAAAATTATTAATTTATTTAATTTTCAATCGAGCCGGGAACGAGAATTGAACTCGTGACCTCATCCTTACCAAGGATGCGCTCTACCCCTGAGCTACCCCGGCCTTTTAGTTTATACTCTTATAATTGACGATCTAAAATTATAAAAAACAACTTTTTTCATCTATCAATTATTCCATTTTACTGAGCGGGAAACGGGACTCAAACCCGCGACCCTTAGCTTGGAAGGCTAATGCTCTATCGACTGAGCTATTCCCGCAACTTTTCAATTTGTGATTTTCGATTTTTATTGACGATTTTGAATCAAAAATAATCAGTCATCATTCACAAATTTCTTTTGTGGGGAGAGCAGGATTCGAACCTACGAAGGCATCAGCCAGCAGATTTACAGTCTGCCCCAGTTGGCCACTTTGGTATCTCCCCAACAATTTCAGAATATTAGAATACAGAAGGTCAAAATATCAGAATTCCGGAACGCAAAAACAATTCCCTTTCAAACGAGATTCAACCTCCTTATTTATCTTCATCATTTTTTAGAACTTAAAAAGATTTGACAACTCTTTCCCCTCCACTTCTCTTTTTATTCTCTATAATAAATCTTTAATCTTCAAATCCTTCTTTTTGAGCCGAATCTCAGATTCGAACTGAGGACCCCGAGATTACAAATCACGTGCTCTGGCCAACTGAGCTAATTCGGCTTAACGCCCCCTTCTTCTCTTATCAGAATGACAATTTATGTCATATTAAAACCCCGGCAAAACGTTCAACACACCCGTTTGCTGGGGCAGACACTTTCTTAATCCCAATCAAATCAGCGACTTGCCTGAAAAAGGGTTTGCAAATGTATAAATATTTTAATCAATTCACAAGAAATATATTTTTTTTTAAAATTTTATTTCTCATGCAATTTTTCCTTGTATTTCTTGAGTTGACGGCGTATTGCTTCAACTGCCAAATCACATGCTTCTTCGAAAGAATCGGCTTGTTTTTTGGCGAATAAATAGTCATTGGAAGGAATTGAAAGTTTCACCTCTACTATTTTATTATTTGCCGCTTCGTGTTTATCTATTTTAAGAATAATCTCAGCACTTAAAATTCCATCAAAAAAGGTGTCCAGTTTTGAAACTTTTTTATTCAAAAAATCAACTAACTTTTTGTCTGCAGTAAAATGAACCGCATTTACCTGAATGTTCATAGTTTTTCCTCCTAAAATTTAATTTCGCGGATGTGCTTGTTTATAAACCTTTTTTATTTTATCAAGAGAAGTATGGGTATATATCTGGGTCGCTGATAAATTTGCATGCCCCAGTAATTCTTTTACCGCATTTAAATCGGCCCCGTTATTAAGCATGTGGGTGGCAAATGTATGCCGCAAAACATGCGGACTACGCTTATCAACAGTAGTCACCTTCGACAAATTTGCATGTACAATCCGGTAAAACAATTTTTCGTATACTTTCTCCCCTTTTGCCGTCAGAAAAAAATAATCAGTTTTTTTATCAAAAGTCTTATCTCTTATCTCAAGATATTGATGGATCAAAGGATTCATTGTTTTCGGGTACGGAATAATCCGCTCTTTATTCCTTTTTCCCAAAACCTTAATCATGCTTTCAGCACAATTCACATCAACATCTTTTAAATTCAACAATTCAGAAAGTCGTACACCTGTCCCGTAAAACATGCTGATAACCAATTTATCTCTAACTCCTTCAAAATCTCTTCCAAATTCCACATCGTCTAAAAGATGATTCATGCACTTTTCGTCAACAAAGAAAGGAAGCTTTTTCCGGATTTTGGGCAAAATAACATTATTTAACTTACTCTCGGGAATGATTCCTTCTTTGAGCAAATATTTATAAAAAGACTTTAGTGCTGCCACTTTCTTAACAACGGTCCGCGGGGTAAGCCCGCTATCCATCAGCTCAACGATCCAAAGCCGGACGAGTTTATTATCGATTCTAAAAACGTCAAAATCCCCGACCGTTTTGAGGAAAAACTCTTCAAACTGACCGAGGTCTTTCTTATAAGCAACCACTGTAAGGTCTGAATACCTTTTTTCGTATTTCAGATATTTAAGAAATGATTCCTGATAAGACATTTATATCTTTTTTTACAAATATGCCAGGAACCGAAAAATTTCTTAGTCGTCCTGACGTTGCATGTTTTGAATATAGATCGCCTTTTTAATCTCTGCACGACGTTCAACCGAAGGTTTTGTAAAAGCCTGCCTGTTGCGCAATTCTTTTACTACTCCTGTTTTTTCAAACTTCCGTTTAAATCTTTTAAGGGCTCTTTCTATATTCTCGCCTTCTTTAACTGGAATAACGATCATACTGTTTAAATTTATTAATTCTAAAATTTCGAGCCGCAAATTTATTAATTAAACCTTACTAATCAAATTTATGACAAAAAATTTATTTTTAAAAGACCAATCTGTGTTTATACTTCTTGGAATACAACAGAATTACTCTGCTTTTAGTTCCAGATAGGGAGCTATTTTTTTCATCTGGATTGAGGTTATTATTCCTTTTTCAACCAAAACAGATGATCTTTTAATTTCCCCGTTTTCACTTCTGAATTTTATGATTTTTCTTGCCTGATTTTTCCCTATATAGGGATGTTCCGACAGTTCTTCAAAAGATATAAAATTGAGGTTTATCTTTTTTATGACCAACGTATCAATCCTGACTTGTTGTTCTATTTTCTGAAATACTTCAGGTTTCAGCCCGTACACCTCCTTTAACTGGGTGATGGAGTAAAAGCCGCCGAGCAAATCCCGGTATTTTATAATCCGCCGGCTCAGGACAGAACCTATACCCGGAAGACTTTTAAGTAAAACAGTATCTGCCGAATTTAAATCTATTGACCCGGACTGATGATGCCATCCCTTGTCAGTAGCAGGTCGGTTTTTGATCTGTATGTACTTCAGCAGGGAATCCATTGACTGGGAACCGATGCCATAAATTTCCGAGAACTGTCCCTTTGTTTCAAAATGGCCTCCTATCGATTGTTTATACCGGTTAATTCGCCGGACCTGAATATCTGTCAGGCCCAAACACCTCCAATCGTTTTCTTTCATTGTATCCGGATCAAACGGGAAAAAATTCACCTTCGCTATTTTAAATTTTCTTTCCTCCGGCCTGTTTTCATGTCTTTCTATAGTGACATAGTCTTTTAAGGCTAAAAAAACAGAATCATTCATCCCGTATAGTTTTCTAAAATCTTCAGGCTTAAAAAAATGCCCACCTTTTGCCCTGTATTTTAAAATATTCTGTCTAATACGAGGAGGAATGTCCAGACGATTGAGGCTCAGCGAATCAATTTCATTAGGGTCAAATTTAAACAATGAGACCGTTTTTTTTCTGTTTAGCTGACTTCTAAACTCATTAACTTCAGCCTGAAAATTTTTTATATCAATATTGCCTGGCTTCTCAAAAAGAAAAATCAACCGGTTGGCAATAGCCAGCAAAATAATTATTACCAGCAGAACAATGATTCCATTTCGTTCTTTTCTTGAAAAAGTAAAATAATCCTGAATAATTTTTCTGAGGTGCATAATTCAAAATATTACTGGCAAAATAGATATAATCTTATAAAAATGAAACATTTTCCGACGCATTTTTTAAAATTATATCTGTTGTTTTAGGCCGTAAAAAAAGAGTATTTTGTGTTAATTATTTATAAAAATAATAATCATAATTCCGCAGGGCACAATATGTTTGGCGATTTAATAGTAGATTTGTAGATGAATAATGTTGGTTATAGACCAATATGAAAAACGAGATTATTAATTTCTAATTTAAATTTTATAAAAATGAGTGTCAGCTATAAAGACTTAGGACTGGTTAACACGAAAGAAATGTTTGCCAAGGCAGTTAAAGGCGGTTACGCCATTCCTGCTTATAATTTCAACAATATGGAACAACTTCAGGCCATTATACAGGCTTGTGTTGAAACTAAGTCACCTGTTATTTTGCAGGTTTCGTCAGGTGCCCGCAAATATGCAAACGCAACTATTTTGAGGAACATGGCCCGTGGTGCTGTAGAGTATGCAAAGGAACTGGGATACGCCATTCCGATTACTCTTCACCTTGATCATGGAGACACGTTCGAGCTTTGCAAAGATTGTATCGACAATGGTTTCTCTTCAGTAATGATCGATGGTTCTCATTTTTCTTTTGAAGAAAACATTGCAGTAACTAAAAAGGTAGTTGAGTATGCACATCAATATGATGTAACAGTTGAAGGTGAGTTAGGAGTTCTGGCCGGAGTTGAAGATGATGTTGCTGCAGAAAAATCACATTATACAAGGCCTGCAGAAGTAATTGAATTCGTAAGTAAAACAGGTGTTGATTCACTTGCAATTTCAATCGGCACATCTCACGGAGCAAATAAATTCACCCCGGAACAATGTACCCGCAATGCAGACGGTATTTTAATTCCGCCGCCACTTCGTTTTGACATTCTGGAAGAAATTGAGAAAAAGTTACCTGGCTTCCCGATTGTTCTGCACGGATCATCGTCTGTTCCTCAGGAATATGTAGCAACAATCAACAAATACGGCGGTGCATTGAAAGATGCCGTTGGTATCCCGGAAGAACAACTTCGGAAAGCAGCAAAATCTGCTGTATGCAAAATCAACATCGACTCGGACGGTCGTTTGGCTATGACTGCAGCTGTTCGTAAAGTATTTGTTGAAAAACCAGGCGAATTCGACCCACGTAAATATTTGGGACCTGCCCGTGACGAGCTGAAAAAGCTGTATATGCACAAAAACGTTAATGTACTTGGTTCTGCAGGAAAAGCATAATCATCTCATTTTAAGATACAAAAAGGATGGCCGGGGGCTGTCCTTTTTTTGTTTCAATTCACGGGGATTTTATACTTTTAGAACGGATATCCGATAGCAAACGACAAATTGAATGTATCCCCTGTAATTTTATGGCTTCCCGGGATCCAGCGACGGCCTTCTTCAAGGGAAGGATCACGAAGTTTCATCCCCAAATCAAGGCGGAAAAGAAAATAATCGAAATCGAAACGAAGTCCCAGTCCCGTACCAACGGCGATTTGATTGTAGAAGTTATTGAATTTAAAGACAGCTCCTTCTCTCGTATCTTTCGAATTGATCGCCCAGATATTCCCGGCATCTATAAATAAAGCCCCTTCAACAACCGGGACCAGTTGAAAACGATATTCTGCATTCCCTTCCAGTTTTATGTCAGACAACTGATTGGGATAGCTGCTTGACGGTGCAGCATACGAACCAGGTCCCAGCGAACGGACCTGCCATGCACGAATACCATTTGCCCCACCTGCAAAATATTTTTTTTCGAATGGCAACACATCAAAATTTCCGAATGGCAGGCCAATACCCAGAAAAGCCCGCGTAACAATGGTATTGTATTCGTCAAACCGGTAATTGTACCTGTATTCCAAATCAGCCTTCAGATATTGTGCAAAACGCGTATTCAGAACCTGGTAATACGAAAATGGTTCATTGGTCGTTGTATCAACTTCTGTCGACTTGCTTTTATCGATTAAAAGAGAATATAAATCCAGTAAATTGCCGGCCGACTCCAGACTGACTTTTAAAAACCTGTAATCACCTGCCCTGTTCAGATTCTGGTTGTTGTAAGTCCATGTATAGTTTGTTGCAGAAATAAGGTGATCGGTAAAGCTGGTTTTGATATAATAGTCTTCCAGCGATTGAATAAAATCTTCATCAAAGGCCGACAACTTCACATAGTTGAAATCCAGAACATTAAACGTTTGCGTTATTAAAGCCGAACTCTTCCAGTTGTAACCAAAACGGAAATTACTGATTGTTCGCGTATAATCGGGACGATGCTGATAGTTGTACCCTATACTAAGTTCTGTCTGCGGGATCTGAAAGCCGAAAGGACGATTCCTTTTCAACGGGCTCAGAAATTTAGGGAATGTAATTGTTGATTCAAGCCCTAGTTCCCGCGTATTAAAATCAAGGCTTTTACTTCCACCTACTTTTTGCTGACGTTCGACAGCTCCACGCACCTTAAAATCAAGAACTTCTGCTCCTCTGAAAATATTCCGGTGCTGAACATTCAGATTACCGGCGACCCCGAAATTGCCCGAAGAGTTTGTTCCTTCCACTTCAACCGACACATTCTGCCGTGGTAAAGGCGACAACTGGAAATTACAATTCAGCATACTTTCCTTTGAAGAAGACATTGAATCTACTTCCGAAAAATTAATATTAATCATTTTGAATTGACGAAGTCTGTTTAATGCCCGGTATGTCTTTTCCACATTCTCAAGACAGAAATAAGTACTATCGGGTATCCGGTTCAGGTTTTTAAATAAAACAGGCTTGTAATTGGGCTTTTTCTTGTATAAAAAAGCATAATTCCCTTCGTAAATTGTATCCGGGGTCCCGATCGTTTTTGCCTGAACATGGGTCGGAATAAACTCTGAATTCACGATATATTTTCCAACTTTAAACTTTCGATGAGGTTCAAAGGTTGTTGTTTCCGGATTTGCATCTTCAATTTTCAAAGTAAGGTCAACCTGTTTGTTATAAAAAGAACTATCTGCCAAATAGCTGATATAATCTTCACTGAACTGATAGTATCCTTTATTTCTCAGCATTCGGGTAATGCGGTTCCGTTCAGCATTCAGTATATCCACATCGAACAGATGATTTACTTTTATCAGTTGTTTTACAGAATCGGCCAGTACCAGCTTTTTTACGTCCTTATCTGAAATGTCATAGTCCAGATTACGGATAGTATAAGGTTTGCCCGGTTTTATCCGGAAGGTCTGGTCAACTTTCGGTTTCCGGGGATTATAAATAATTGTGTCGCTGATAATGGCATTGTAATATCCTTTATTCCGCAAATACACATTCATCTGGTCTATACTTTGCCTGGCCTGATATTCCTCGTAAATAACCGGGGCTTCTCCAATACGCTTGAACCAGCCGTTTTCGTGTTTCGGAGATGACAAATTATACAAACCGAGATGAAACTTTATAAAACCAAGTATTCTCAGATTGCTTTTTTGCTTTATATGAGCTTTCAGATCTTCCTTCGGAATGGTATTGTTATCAACCTGAATTTCGACCTTATTGAGCATATATTTCCCCTCGGGCACATATTTGGTTGAATTGCACCCGAATAAGAAAAACATTCCGGCCAGCAGAATAAAAAAAATAAACTTTGGACTGTTATATTCCGGCAAAAAATGCATTCAGTAAAATCGTTTGTACAAAAATAACATTGCTGATAGTATTTATTGCTTCGCAGCTTTTTTATTTTTACAAGATAAACGAAAGCAAGAGAAAATGCTCAGCAAAAACAAAATAAAAATCATTCAGTCACTTGAGCGAAAAAAAATCCGTGACGAGCAAAATGTATTTTTAGCAGAAGGGAACAAAATTGTTTTTGAAGCTCTCGTTTCGGGTTTTGATATTGAATTGCTTGTTGCCACGAAAAAATTCATTGCTGAGAACAACTCTGCTATCCCTCAGAACACAGAAGTAATTGAAGCCGATGCAGGCAGTATCCGAAAGGCAAGTCTGCTTCAGTCGCCCCAGGAAGCTCTTGCCGTAATAAAAAAGCCGGAAATACAGGCTGAAATAAAATGTAAAGGACAACTAACTCTGGCCCTTGATTCGGTTCAGGATCCGGGAAACATGGGGACTATTCTCCGCATTGCCAACTGGTTCGGTATTAACCTGACAGTTTGTTCTCTCAGTACGGTTGACGTGTACAACCCCAAAGTGGTACAGGCCAGCATGGGTGCTATCTTCAGAGTGAAAACAATTTATACTGATTTATGTAGATTTTTGGAAGAAAAAGGACAATCGGGAATTCCGGTTTACGGCACTTTTCTCGACGGAAAAAACATCTACAACCAGGAATTTTCAAACGAAGGAATACTTGTCATGGGGAATGAAGGGAACGGCATTTCAGCCGAAGTCGGTCAACACATAACCGAAAAAATTACGATCCCTTCTTTTGCCGGAAAAAATTCCAGGCCGGAATCGCTGAATGTGGCTGTTGCAACAGCTATTTGCTGTTCGGAATTCAGGAGAAAATAAAAAACAAATCACAAATTTCAACAATCAAAATCCGGGGGATACGGCCTTTCGAAGAATTATTTTGTCCGGTAATTCCGGTCGAAAGCTTCGGCGCAACGTTCGCCATCGACTGCAGACGAGACAATGCCTCCTGCGTAACCTGCGCCTTCTCCACACGGATAGAGTCCTTTAATCCGGACATGTTCCATTGTTTCATCGTTGCGCGGGATTCGTACCGGCGATGACGTGCGGGATTCCACGCCAACAATAACAGCTTCATTCGTCAGGTAGCCCTTTGCTTTCCGGTCGATCATCTGAAAAGCCTGTTTCAGACGGAATGCAATACTTCGCGGTAATTTTTCATGTAAGGGAGAAGTTACCAATCCCGGTTTGTAGGAAGCTTTCGGCAAGTCCTGCGAAGTTTTTCCGGCAACGAAATCGGCCATCCGCTGGGCAGGACCGAACAAAGTTCCACCGTTCAGCTTAAAACAAAGATGTTCGATTTTTTCCTGAAATGCCAACCCCGCAAAAGCGCCTCTGTTCCGAAATTCATTTAAATCTTCCGGCCTGATTTCAACAACCATACCCGAATTTGCATAACGGGTATTACGGCTACTTGGCGACATACCGTTTACTACCATCTCGCCTGGTGCAGTTGCTGCCGGAACCATAATTCCTCCGGGACACATACAAAACGAATATACTCCGCGATTTTCGACCTGTTCGACAAACGAATAAGCTGCAGCAGGCAAATAAGGGCCACGTTCCGGACGTTTATACTGAATAGTATCGATCAGTTCCTGAGGATGTTCGGCACGGACGCCAATGGCAAAGGATTTTGCTTCCAGCGTAATTCCTTTCCGGTAAAGCAATTCATAAATATCACGCGCCGAATGGCCTGTTGCCAGCATCACCGCCAGACCATGTACTTTACTGCCGTCATCCAGAACAATACCTTTACATGTTTCATTTTCTATAATAAGATCAGTAACACGACTGCTGAAATATATTTCACCACCCGCATCAATAACCGTTCGCCGGATGTTGGTGATAATACCGGGCAGTTTGTTGGTTCCGATATGCGGATGGGCATCAATCAGAATATTTTCGGAAGCCCCGTTACAATAAAATACCTCCAGAATTTTCTGCACATTTCCCCGTTTTTTCGAACGCGTATATAATTTCCCGTCGGAAAAAGTACCGGCGCCTCCTTCTCCAAAGCCAAAATTCGAATCAGGGTTTACCAGCTGATCACGGTAAATTGCAGCAATATCTTTTTTACGGTCGTCAACATTTTTGCCCCGTTCAAAAAGCAATGGTCTGTACCCGAGTTCTATCAGCCGGAGGGCGGCAAACAAACCGGCCGGACCTGCGCCAATCACAAGAACAGGTTCTTTCCGGTGAACATCATCGTAATGAAATTCTGTTTTTTCAACCTCAGGAAGCTCATCCACATATACATCGAAAGCCAGGTTCACCCGAATATCCCGGTGGCGCGCATCAATCGACCGGCGTTTCAACTGAACCAGTTTTATCTGATCTTCTGTCACATGCAGTTTTTCAGCCAGAACAGGCTTGTAAAATTGTTCGTCGGACGCCTGTTTCGGGGAAAGCGATATATTGATCTCTTTTTTCAACTTTTATTCGAAATGAAAACTTAAAGTAAAAATATCGGAAGTCAGATTTTTAAATGAGTATCCATAATACTGGAGCTGTCCTTCGCCCGGGGTATCGATAATATTATTCAGGCCAAGACTTACTTTCAATTCCGTTGAAAAGCGAAAAAATTGCAGGTAAGAGTCCCATCCCACCCCGAATTCAGCATAAAAACTTCCGCGTTTTAAACGCACCAGATCTGCATTCCCTGTTTTGGAAATATCGACACGGTATGATCCCCCGGCAATTAAGTAGGGTCGCTGGTTGTTAATCCGGACCGATTTGTATTTAATAAGCAACGGGAAATCAAGGTATGTTGATTTAATGGAGAAATATTCATCGCCGTCATAATAATTCTGCGAGTTTATATCATGGATCGTTACATTATAAACCAACCGTCTCTCGCCGAACGAGATACCCGGCAAAAACCGAAGGTTAAAATATCTTCCCAGACGCAAACTTGAAATAATTGCCACGGAAAACCCCGGCACCAAATGAGCCAAATCTGCACGAACCACACTGGTGGAATCAATATTATTTGGATCTAAAGTTTCATTTCCCTTCCAAGGACTGTTTCCGATTGTCGGATAATTTTCGATTCCCAGATCGAACGTATTGAGTGCGAGTGAAAAACCGAAATGCAGACGTTTGTCATCAAAAGTGGTAAGATTATTTACCACTCTTTTCTGCGCAACCGTGGCATACGTTCCCAAAAGTAGCACGACAAATAAAATAAGGTTTTTCACTTTATAATCAGTTTCTTCTTTTTAGAACCACAATAATACTAATTTATTGCATGGGATTTAAGAAAACGTCCTCACGAAATGAATGATAAATTCATCGTGATCAATCCAATATTCCGGCGAATTCTTCTGAACTTTTAGTGCCTGAACAAAAAATTACTGGTGACTGTGAATGACCACCGGGCACTACTTTTCAGCCAGATAAATTGTAGCGACACCCAGAGTTAACCTATTCTGTGATACTGTCTTAAAACCGACCTTCTCCAAAACAGACAGAAAATTCTGACCATCTGGAAAAGCCATCACCGATTCAGGCAAATATGAATATGCCGACCGGTCTTTTGACATTTTATTTCCCAGCCAGGGAAGTATTTTCAAAAAATAGAAATTGTACAATTGTTTAACCGGGAAACGCCGGGGTTTCGAGAATTCAAGAATTACAGCCACCCCCCCGACTCTGAGTACCCGGTAGAATTCAGCAAGTCCCTTCTCCGGATTTTCAAAATTACGTACCCCGAACCCTACGGTAATGGCATCAAACGAAGCATCATCGAAAGGCATATTTTCAGAATCTCCTTTCACAAAACGAATTTTATCCTGTAATCCCAGTTTCTTCACCTTTCTGATGCCGAGTTCAATCATTTTTGCTGAAAGATCAAATCCGGTTACCGATTCCGGATGCAACCGCATTGCTGCAATGGCAAAATCACCGGTTCCGCTCGCCACATCCAGAATAGAGGAATGATTATATACCGATAACATACGAATCGCCTTCTTTCTCCAAAGTTTATCGATACCAAATGACAAAAAATGGTTCAGAAAATCGTATTTACGGGCAATATTGTCAAACATCTGTTCGACCTGCTGTTTTTTCCGGTTGTTCGAATTTTTGTACGGTGTTACTGTCATCAGAAAAAATGGTATATCACCCGCAAATACCAGAGAACGGGCATATTCCTGAAAAAATCAATCAAAACCGGGGACCATTTTATCAATATAGCCGAACGACTCATCGTCAACCCGGATCTCACCTTTGGTTACATGTCCAACAGCAAAAAACGGGACCTTCGAATCGCTCATAAAATCGACAAAATCATCTTCTTCCGAAGGGTCGACTCCTACAATGATCCGCCCCATTGATTCTCCGAAAAGGAAAGCATCTTTACGGATTTCAGCATCGGTAGTAATATCAAACCCTAATCCCGATGGCATGGCTGCACGCAACATCGAGAAAAAAAGACCTCCTTTTCCAACCGGACTTGCCGAAGTAATAAGCCCTTTTTGATTCAGTTTTTTCAGTGTATTCTGAATAACAACTTCTGTGTCGATGTCAAAAACAGGAAGCGGGGAATTTTCGATCTGATGATAAAATTCAAGATATTCCGAAGAGTTTATATCATCATACGAACGGCCAATCACAAACACATTATTCCCTTTCGTTTTAAAGTTATGGGTTAACAGTTTATCTTTATCCTCAATTGATCCTACCAGCGTAACAATGATCGTTGGAGCAACCGGTTCATGCCCGGAAAAATAATCGAAACGGATTTTCCGGTCTGCCAGTTTTATGCCGAATTTAGAGCAGGCATTTTCCAAACCTTTTTTAGCCCCCGAAGCAATAAACTGACCATTCGGGTCAGCAATATTGATATGGTACAACATTGCACTTACAGCTTCCGGGACTGCACCTGTCGCAATCATCCGGCGGGCAGCCCTGCTCATAATTATTTCCGTTGCCATTTGCGGGTCAGTACTTAAATGATGATGGAAGGCATGAGTTGTCATTGCCATCCACCGGTTCCCATTCGCACAAAAGACTCCGGCTCCTTCCGTATCTCCTTTTGCCACTGTATCCGGGTCAGGGACTTCCTCACTGAAATCGTTAAAATAATTAATCGGGGCCAGGTTCGGATTGACCATCAGGTTCATCACAATATCTTTCAAATCCTGTTCTTCAGGAATCTTTTCTATCGTAAAATCCTCTGTCTCTTCCTTTATTTCGACCATAACACAAATTTGTTTGGATTAGCAAAACAAAAATAATTAAGTAGTTGATTATTCCATAAGTTTTGAGGAATTTTTAATTTTAACCCTCTCGTAAAAAAGAATCAAATGGATCAAAAAACAGCATTAATAACCGGGGCAACTTCCGGGATTGGCATGGAAACAGCCAGACTACTTGCACAAAACAACTACAATCTGATATTAACCGGCAGGCGGAAAGACCGGCTGGACAAACTGAAATCAGAAATTGAACAAACGACCCCGACAAAAATTTTAACGCTGAATTTCGACATCCGGGAAAAAGCAGAAGCAGAACGTGCCTATTTTTCTCTTCCGGAAAAATGGACAAAAATTGATGTCCTGATCAATAATGCAGGCCTTGCCGCCGGACTGGCACCTGTTAGTTCAGCCGATATTTGCGACTGGGAACAGATGATCGACACAAATATAAAAGGCCTGCTTTATATGAGCCGTCTGGTTACTCCCGGTATGATCGAACGTGAATCAGGTCATGTGATTAATATTGCTTCAATTGCAGGTAAAGAAGCATACCCGAACGGATCGGTTTACTGCGGAACGAAACATGCAGTGATGGCAATCAGCCGGGCAATGCGTGTTGAGTTACTTCCTTCAAACGTGAAAGTAAGCACAATATGCCCGGGAGCTGTTGAAACCGAATTTTCACTGGTACGTTTCCATGGTGACCAAGGAAAGGCCGGTAAAGTTTATAAAGGGTTTACGCCTCTGTCTGCGAAAGATATTGCCGAAACTATTCTGTTTGTACTTTCAAGACCACCGCATGTAAATATCGACGATCTCCTGATAATGCCCACGGCTCAAGGCTCTGCACGTGATTTTTATCGAAAGTAAAAAATATTATTCTCCTGTAAAACAATAAGATATGTAAGGATGTGATTTTATATTCCTCCTTATTTATTGTTTCTTCTTTTTCAATTAAATTCGTGCTCATTCAAAACAACACCAAGTTCATGTGTAAAGCTCTTGTAATCACACCGGTAAAAGACTCTGTTGTAACCACTCTGGAGACGATCCATTCAGTATGTTCATCTGACATAAAAATCGAATATGTCATCTTCAACGATTTCAGTACCGATGAAACAACGCGGATACTTACCGATAACAGTAAAAAATATGGCTTTGAACTAATTAATCTGCGGGATATAACCTTCAGCCCTTCTCCAAATTACAGACTTGTACTGAACATTGCCCGGAAAAAGGCCCTGGAGATGAATGTGCCTCTTATTATTGTTGAATCGGATGTAGAAGTAAAAGAGAATACCTTTTCTCAACTGATCGGAATAAGCCAGACCGCAAAAAATTGTGGAATGGTCGGTTCTGTAACTACCGATGCAAAAGGCCAAATCAACTTCCCTTACCTTAATTTCAAAAATGAAGAAAAAACGCTGGTCGATACCAGACACAGTCTTAGCTTTTGCTGTACCCTTTTAAGTACGGGATTTCTGAACAAATTCAGTTTCAGTAACCTTCCCGCAGAAAAACACTGGTATGATGTTTTCATTTCCCGGAAATCAAGAGAACTTGGCTTCCGGAATTATCTGGCATTCAATATTCCGGTAATCCATAAGCCACACAGCAGCCGGCCCTGGAAGCAATTAAAATATGACAACCCTTTTAAATATTATATTCTGAAACTCATCAAAAAGAGGGACAAAATCTGATAAAATAGCGGAAATTAAATATCAAATCCCTGCGCCCGGATTGCTTTTAACAATTTTTCTGAAAAGAAGATGTTGTCCTGCTTTTTATACCGGACATCTGTAAAAACCTGTGCCAGGTTTTCCTTCATGTTTTCTGCTACATATTTCTTCGAACTTTCCAGACTTTCCTTGTATGCAAACAAATCCCTGATTCTCATATCATCATAATCAGAATAAGTTTCAAAGTGCACTATTCCTTCCAGAGGAAGACGGTCGGTTGCATCCGGACTTTCGTCAGGATACCCCATCGTAATGGTAGTAACAGGAAAAACACCCTGAGGTATTTTTAAAACCTGAATTATCTCGGGAGCGTTATACAGTGTCGTTCCCAGATAACAGATTCCAAGTCCGTAATTTTCGGCAGCAACACATATATTCTGGGCAAATAACATCGAATCGATTACACCTGAAACAAACCACAGCATATTATCATAGCCATGATTTGCAGAATTAACATCACACCATTTAGTAAATCGGTTTACATCAAGGCAGACGGTCAGAACAACCGGTGCCTGCTGCACCATGGGCTGATTGAAGTGTAACGGTGCAAGTTTTTTCTTATTTTCAGAGTCTTTGGTAACTATCACACTGTAAAGCTGCATATTCCCTGTATTTGAAGCTTTGGCCCCGCATTCAATAATTTGGTTCAGCAGATCATCAGCAATCTCTTTCTGCCGGTACTTCCGAACGGACTTATGATTCAGTAAAAGTTCCATTTTATTATTCGTTTTATTCGTTAATACAAATAAAAAAGGGAAGCCCTCAGGCCTCCCCTTTTTAATCAATCAATTCGGCATTACCTTTTAACAATCCTTTCTGTTTTGACGATTGCATTATCAACATACAATGAGATAAAGTAAACGCCCGTACGTAATTCACTTCCACTAATGATTACATCCGAAGGATTAATGATTTCTTTCACTTTCTGACCAGTTATACTTGTGATAACAACTTTCGAAAGAGTAGAACTTGTTTTAACCTTAAGATTATCACCATCTGTAAGTGGATTCGGATAAACCGTGATATCGAGAGAACCATCTACTATAGGATCAGTACCAGTTGCAAAGTCTCCGGTAGTAAATGTCCAGGTTGTTGCTGAAGTAATTCCTGCAAAAGCGTTTCCGCTCTTATCAGTAACAAAACCTTCATCAATCAGTACATGGTATGTAGTTTTCTGATCAAGGCTTCCTGACAGGGGTATAGTAACAGTAGTAACACCGCTGGTCGAAACATCAAAAGTAGCATCGGCTACAGCAAATGTCCGTTCTGCAGTTTCACCGTTATAGATATAAAGATTACCACTACCTGCAATAACATTTTCATCAAATGTCATAATCAGTGCTTCAGGATGAGCAGTAGTCAATGTAGTTCCTGATTCAGGAGTTACTGGAGTAATTACAGGTGCAGTGAAGTCACCAGTTGTAAATGTCCATGCAGTTTTATCTGTAATTTTTGCAGAAGCATTACCTGCAAGGTCTTTCACAAGAGCTGAATCAGCCAGTACATAGTAAGTTGTTACTTCAGCCAGATCTTTGGTCATTGTAAAGGCTATTGTATCGCCATTAACAACACCAGCAGAAATAGTTTCTACCAAGGCATCAGCAGAATCGTAAACATTCAAACTTCCTGTACCCGCTGCAATAGCTTCACTGAATACTGCTTTCAAAACAACACCTGTTGTATCAACCTTTTCAGTGGTAGCATCCGGAAGTCCGGTAACAAAGGTAGGAGCTTCACCGTCAGCTATAGTCGTAAAGTTCCAGGTCCATTGTTCTGTAATTCCTCCAAAAGGAACATGACTAACAGAAGCATTCACAAATGCATTTGCAGATATAATTAAATATAAATCCGTACTGGCAGGTAAAGCACTCGGGAATGTAAATGTGACTGATTTCCCGTCAGCAGCAATAGTTGCAGCTGTTGCTGCTATTTCCTGAAGTTTTACATCACCGGCACGTTTCCATAATTGAATTGTTCCTGTTCCGGCCTGAATTGCCCTGTTGAAACTTAACTCAAATGTCGGAGTTAAACTAACATCAGTTGCATCATCAAGAGGACTTACAATCGTATAGGTTGCAGCAGTATAATCTTCTGTTTTAAAGGTCCAGCTACGATCGGCTATACCTTCATAAGCATTCAAAGACGTAGACTTATCAGTAATTGCACCCTTATCAATCCGTACGAAATAAGTACTTGCATCAGTAAACTTCGTATGAGATATCGTTACAATAGTATCACCACCACCAGCTGCATATTGTGTATTAAAATCAACATTAGCAGAAGGTACGGAAATAATATCAAACGGGGTACCATCTTCTTCGTAGATTACAATATTTCCTGTACCAGCCTGAACCGGTTGATCAAATGTCAGAACTAAATTCTGTTCCAGTAAAACTTCCTGTGAAGAAGGTTCCGGCGATTGATCAATTACAGTAGGTCCATTAATATCAGCTGTATTAAATGTCCATGTTTTACCTACAGTAGAAGTTGCATCACTAATTCCTGCATATTTATTTTTGCTTGCAGAAATATCTGTTACAAAACCTTCGTCAATCGTTACATAGAACTGAGTATTCATTGCAAATGATGCATGAGGAATTGTAATATAATCTCCTAATACTGCATCATTATTTGCAACTGTGATTGCAGAAGCCGGAACTGTTTCAACAATATTACCTGTCTCCAGTTCACGGATATACAGGTTACCTGTTCCGATTGCTACATCTTCATTGAATTGCATTCTCATAGTTGCAGTTGCAGTAGTAGCTCCCACAGGAGAATAACCTGCAGCAACCACCAACGGAGCCTTGTAGTCACGGATTGTAGTTTCAGCAAATGTATTTGCATTTTTCGTAGCTACAGTTGGTGTAGCATCAAGTGTCTGAACTGTAATATTATTCCCATTATAATCGGCAACAGATACACTTGTTTTTAAACCATAACGTACAACCGTTGGGTCAACCATAGTCTGAGCTATTGCTGCTTTTGGTGTAATTGTAATGGTTTTATAATCTGCCGAAATAGTTGCAGTAAACGGAATCGTTGTACCGACTAATGCAGCCGTACAATTTTTCACATATATCAGATTCACATAACTGGCAACTACATTATTATCAATTACCTGAACTGCAGGTGTAGTACCCGGTGTACTAACCCCCGTATAAGCATATAACGGTTCATCAAATGTCATAACAAACGGACCAATTTCACTTGCTTCAGTTGTCGTATTTGCCGGAGCAAATGTGATCTTCGGAGCTGTTCCGTCACCCGTTTTAAATGTAAACTGAGTACCAGCAGTTACAGGGTCAACAACCTTATTCCCATTAACATCTTCAATATCATTAAACTTAACGGTATATGTTGTATTATCATCGAACTTAGTTACAGGCGTAATTGTAAAGCGATCCATGCCACTCGATGCATCAGTATCAATAGCATTCAAAGTAACTTTTGCTGAAGTTAATTCGACACCATTTGCATCATAGATACTTAAAATAGAATCAGCATTTGCCGGTACTATATATTGTTTAAATGGATGGGCTGTCCAAACTACGTCCTCACCAAAATTAACTGTAATTATAGCAGTCGGACTAACATTTGTATTTGCTACAGTAGGTGCAGGTGTAAATGTATGAGTTGCAGTCAAAGTAGTTTTATCCGATGTCTGGAACTGCCATACTTTACCAGTAGTATATAAATCACTAGCCCAGGTTACGGTATTACCACCATCATCTTTGAAACATAAATCATTAACTACTATATAATATTTGGTTACTGCTTTTAACAAGTAAGCAGAAATATTAAATGTAGCTTCATCATGAGCAGTGTTCCATGTTACAGTATTCGGATCAATAGTTTCAATTTCATTATCAGACTCAATACAGCCTGCATAAGTAGTTGCGCCACGATCTTCAAATATTCTGATTACGGTAGCCTGAGAGTTCATATTTTCACTGAACTTGATTTTCATCCCCTGTCCGTCATCTGTTGTAGCTGTACCTCCTAAAACCCAAAGACTAACAGCAGGTGTAGTTGATTGAATAGTCGGTGCGACCAAATCCTTAATAGTAAATTCAAAAGTAACAGCATCTTCACTTGCATTACCGGCAGCATCCTTAACAGCACCCGGATCTAAACGAACTTCATACGTTGTTTCTGAATCGAATGAAGTAACACTACCGGCAACTACACCATTACCTGCGCCAAGATTTAAAGTAACCATTTTAGCCGAGGTAGTACCTACATCACTTGTACCAGCAAGAGAAGCTATATCCCATGCTGCAACAATATCCTGAGTTGATTTTTCGCGGACAACAGCATAGTTATGAACTGCAGCCAGTGTCACTGGATCAACTGTCACGGCCGTGATATTCTCATTGTATTCAAATGTTATGGTAGGAGTTGCCGTTGTAACCGGAGAAGCAGGTGTTGCTTTCACAAATACAGGAGCAACATCATCAGGTGTAGTAACTGCAGCCGAAGCAACAGCTCCAGTATTAGGCGTAGCCTCAGCATCAACTCCGGCAACATAAACAGTATAGGAGGTTGCAGGAGTTAAGCCTGTTGCCTTAATTGCTGTTGCAGGAAGAGCTGTACCTGTAGCTGTAATCTCAGTTACCGTTCCGTTAGCCTTAATTTCAGCAACCGTCGGAGCTGTAGCAGAAGTTAACTGAACCAAACTGTAAACATATCCCTTTTCATTTGATGTAACCTGATACGATAATTCGGTTCCTTTTGCAGAAGCTAAACCGGAAACAGCAGCAACCGGCCCTGTCTGGTCAATCGGGTCAAAATAGAATACCTGATCATCAGCAGGAGAACCTGTTACACCATTTCCCATTATTGCATCATAAGTATTTCCCTTTGCATCATAAAATTTATTTGCAAGCACAGTTACAGTAACACGTTCATTGTCAGTAACATTAAAATCCGAAACCGGATTAAGAACAATTGAGTTTCCTGAAATTGTTGCATTGTAAGCAATTGCTCCTGTTGAAGAACTTGATACAGTTATATATGTACTAGGAGTAGCTTCCAAATCGGTAACAGTAATAGCTGTAGTTCCATCCGATTTAAAGAATGGTTCATCAAATGTAATTGTAATATTTGCATCTTTAGCAACATCAATCGATTTATGTGCAGGATTAATCGATGCAACCGGACCTTGAGCTGAACCTGTATTAAATACAATATCACCAGGATTTACTCCCACATAATCCATGTTCCCGGCAGCACCACCTGTACCAGCAGAAGAACCTGTCAATAGCGTTCCCGTTCCATACGTATCTTTAATAAATCCATTTTCAAAACGAAGGATATACCATTTGTTTGCAGTTAGATTATTCGTAGGATTGACTATAATTTCACTTCCGGAAACACTCATTGATGGATCAAGAGTTGAATACTGATCTGAAATAGAAAGCGGACCTGTAACAATACGTGTAACTGTATTAAATCCACCTAATTGATATAGAACCCAACTTTTTGTTGCATCAATAGTAGAAGAGTTTAATGCATTTGAAAATTCAACTACCAAATTAGCGTCAACAGCAACATTATCATCATACAATGCAGGAACCGACGTTGTCGTGTTCACTGTCAATGCAGGACTGCTAACAGCAGTAAAGTCCCATGCCAGAGCTATACCATCCGCAGGCTTACTAACAACTCCGGCAAAAGCATTACCACTTAAGTCAGTAATTACATTCGACGGAATGAAAATATAGTAAGATTTTCCATAAGTAAGATTACCTAAGAGTTTAATATTCAATTGATCATCATCAACTGCCGATTTTTTCAATGATAAGTTGGAACCTGTAATTGTCTGAAGTAAATAATCAGTTGCAACGTCCCGAATTTCAACATAAGCAGTAGATAATAATTTAACTGACTCACTGAAAGTAATTGTAGGAGTTACATCAATTGCTACTCCTGCAGGAGTACCACCCAATAGAGGAGAATAAACAGCAGTAGAAACAGTTCCACCCGGAGCAGCTTCATCCTGAGAGCCGAATGTCCATGCAATGGCACTAGTCATTGCCGTTCCATCTGCTGCAGTTAACATGCCTACAGGAATTGTAACTACAACATTATTTGTTTCCGGCGTGCCGGAAGCAGTAGCAGCAAAATTTCCGTGAGGAATTGTTAATACCAAACCGTCACTACTCAAAGTAGCTGCAGTCGTATTCAAATCAGCACCACTATTACAGACAACTGTGGCTGCAGTATTATTAGCAGCGACTAATACAACCGGTTCTTTAAATGTTACTGTGATTGCAGCATTTTTTGCATTCAAAGTACTTGCAGCAACAGGAGAATAAGTTATACCTGACTGTAACTCAGGTTTTGTACTCCCTTTAACTGTAAAAGTAGAAGATACGGCCGTATTTATATTATTTCCTCCGTCTTTTAATGATGCACCAACAGCCAGATAGTATGTTTTACCTCCAGTCAATGGCGTAGCAGGAGCGAATGAATATTTATTACCAGTAATAGTAAGAGTAGCAAGGGAAAGGTTAACTTCTGCACCATCAACTCCACCTTCACGTAAAGTTATCATTGAGAAATCAGGAGCAGCGCCCGACAACAAAGTAACTGACTCACTTGCAGTCACATCAATAGTCGTAGCCGGAAGCACAGAAGCCCCATTTGCAGGAGTTAATGTAACAACCGGAGGTACATAATCACTAACCGTATAATCTTTTTCCCGATCAGCCGCTGAAGTTGCAGCACCAAAGCCTGCAGCCAAGGCAGTTGTATTTGCCAGGGCAATTCCTGAAAGGTCTTCGATATTCGAAGCTAAAGAAAGACGATATTGTCCTCCACTTACGAGGTCAGCAACCGGATCAACCGTAATTACTTTTTTATCCGCATCAATTGTTACTGTATAATTCGAAGAACCGACGGTTGTGAATGAGCCAGGAGCAGGAGTTGCATTCCATTGACGCAAGGTAATCAGATTAGCTACATTACTGTTGGTAATTTCACTGTCATCAGCCATACGAACAGCTTCCGTAAATGTTATCGTGAAATTACTTGTTTTCTCTACAGTTGCCGGGCCCCATGCTTTGATAGAAGGAGCTATTTCATCACTTGTGTAGAAAGTAATATCTGAAGGAGATGCAATCGTATTTCCTAAACCATCTTCAACCCAATATGCATAAAAAATTAAACGATATGTTGTTTGTTCCTGAAGCACATCACCGGCATCATAACTACCATCAACGTTTACATCCGGAGCCACTGTAATTGCATTTGTACCATTAAAATTATATACAGAAGAAATCTTTTTCCCATCTGCATACAATTCAAAAGCCTCTTTCAAACCATTTGCATTAACAGAAGCATTAGCAGCAATACCAATACCCGAAGCCTGACGAATATTTTCATTAAAAGTAAGAGTTATTCCTGTTGTAACTGAAGCTTTTACCGTCTTCCCATCAGCAGGAGCAATCGTATACGTAGGTGCTTCATAATCAACAATAGTGAATGACCACGTTTGAGGAACAGCACTGGCAATACCGGCATACGTATTACCAGTTAAGTCGGTAATGGCACCGGCATCAATTAATACATAATACTGAACCAAACTTCCAAAATTATCAGGAAGAGTTATTTCAATTTTTTTCTTGTCACCAGAGGCAACAGCATCTTTCACTGCAGCCACATCGGCAATCGAATATGTCTTCCATGTTGAATTATCAGATGATTTTTTAATTGTAATATTTCCTGTACCTATTTTTACAGCTTCTGAGAACGTTAAAGCAAGTTTCTTATCTTTTGCAACACCTGATGTTACAGGACTTGCAACTGCAGGATCATATCCACCAGCAGCAACGGACGGCTTAACCCCATCAACAAGTTTAACATCAGCCTTCTTAACAACAGCAGCATTAACTGCAGCAACAGTAGCAGGAGTTTCAGTAACACCTGAAACATTAATATTTGTTTGTGAGCTTACCCAAACATCACGGTTTAGAGTAGCACCTTCAGTCGGAGTTCCACTTACACTTGTAAATGTCACATTTTGTGTACCGGCTGCAGTAAATGTAAGTTTTTTACCTGAAGTAACAATTGCTGCAGGAGCTGCACCACCATCAGCAACGTAATCAACCCACACAAATCCTGCATCATCAGAAGTTACAGCAACAGTAAAAGAAGTAGTGGTTGAAGAAACACTTTCCACTTTAACAACCGGAGCTGTCATATCTTTAGTGGAAACTCCCCATGTCTTGTCAGCAAACAATTTACCTTCATCAACAAATCCGGCAAATTTATTTGAATTGGCACTGGCATCTACCACTGCACCTTTTTCTATTAAAATGTAATAGTTCGATTTTTCAGCCAAAGTAGCAGCCGGATTAATAGTAAGAACTTTCGAACCTGCACCTGTAATATTAGCAGCAGCAATAACTTCTACAATATCACCATAACCGGTACCATTATCTTTCATTAAATAAAATCCTGAACCGTTACCCGAAACAGGAGTACCTAAGTTTACATTTTCATTAAAAGTTACCACAAAATTCACTGTCGGATCAACATTTGTTGAACCATCAACGGGAACTAACGGTTTTACCGTAGATGAAGCGGTAGCTAAAACCGGGGCAGTCCAGTCACCAATAGCAAATGTCCAGGTTGCCTGGTTTACTGCCGGTTGAGCAGTAGTTCCAACCGTAAAAGCCCCATTATCGTAAGCAATGTAATACGATTTTCCTTCTTTCAAATATTGATTGAAGTTAAATGTAACTTTTGAGCCTGAGATGATAATTGCACTATTTGTTGCAGGCTGAACAAACAACGGCGTGTCGTCTGAAACAGTCGCAGTACCATTATCATCATACAAGCGGACGTACTTGGTAGCCGAAGCGGTTACCGCGCCATCAAATGTTACTGAAAACTCCTGAGTAAGCTTTAAATTAGTTGTAGTAGTACCACCGCCTGTAACAGGCTTATAGGTAGTAGCCGCATAACTATTTAAGCCAATCAAGAGAATCAATAACAATCCCCAAAACCGAGTAAATGATTTTCTCATAGCAATTGTTTTTTTAATTGAACTTAATTGATTGATTGATTGTATTATATCATTCATTTTATTATATATTACAGACATATTTATCCTTAATTAAAGTCTTTGCTTTACAAACGTATAAAATTTATCAGCAATGTACAAAAATTATTTTGCATAAAAATCAAGTCTTTGCAATAAATTTTTTTACCTGCATCCTTTGCCACCCCTGAAGTTTAGAGATTCTATCCTCTTCCTCTACGGGCTGACTTTACTTTAATATTAAAACAAAATTAAACGCCAAAAACAGGCTGTTTAATTTTTTATAAAAATACAGTTTTTCTCTATATTCAAACCTGTTTTGCAATTTTTCTGTTTTTTTCCCGTTATTTTTCACAAAACGGAGAGATCAAAAATGAAAAGACTAAAAACAGTGATTCTGATTTTCTTGTGTGTCGGCATACTTGCAGCCTGTAAAACAGGTTGCAACTGTCCGGCATACAGTATGTCGCCTTCTCAGAATCCGAAACACCAGGAAAATAAAAGCTCCTGCCCTCCCGCCGCCGTTGGAGAGGACACCCAGTCTACAAAAGGATCGCGTACCGTATAAAAACAAACAGTCAGAATTAAATTTTACCACAGAGTAGCACGGAAAAGGATACAGTACTCACAAAGTTTTCAGACAACATTCTGAGTTCCGTTGTTCCCTTATAAAAAGTCCATGTAAAACGGCTCACCAGAGGACGACTAAAAATTAAGAAGCCCATTTTACCCATTTTCTCCGGATTAAGCACTTTCCGGAACGTATTTTTTCATTTTAATAAAAAGTTTATCAACTATTTACTTCGTTTCAGGGCCTCTGAGAATCGAATATTTTTGCAGAAGACGGGCCTTCCCCCGAAAAAACCGCTTCATGCAGAAGAAAAAACAAGTTCAACCGGCGAAAAGGTATACAATAATATATAAGGTATAATATTATAGGCGGGCGACAAGTTCCTGTTACAAACAGTCAGGTAGTTTCTGCAGTGATGGTTCACAAACCACTGATTTTAGAAACCACATCAGTTTTTTGCTCACCCCAAACCCCTGAAGGGGATTCAGGAAAGAGGGACCATTTCAATATTGTACATCAAAGTCAATCAGGGGAAATTAAGGAGGAAAATATTATTTTGAGGTGTTGATAGTTTTGATTAACATTATTTCCACGCAAAACCAGAGAACGCCAAAAAAGTTGTATTTATGAATGAGAACGAAATTTCAGACAGGATTGACCTGTTTGTAAACAACAAAGTAATAATAGAGGCAAAGGCAGTAGAAGCAGTCGCCCCTGTTCATTCTGCCCAATTGGTAAAATTTAAATAATAACATATTAAAAAGATTCCGACCGCAGGGAGGAATGACAGACTGTTCTCATTTGATTTTGGAGGGTGTCTCAAAAGTCCGAAATATTTAACCACAATGATCACAAAGAAATTCACAAAGGGCACAAAATTTTAATTATCAACTAATTAATATTTGTGAACTTTGTGCAAACATAGTGCGCTTAGTGGTTAAAATGACTTTTGGGACAGCCTCTTGAGACAAATCGAACCTTGTCATTCCGACCGCAGGGAGGAATCTCAAATATGAAAAGTTTAATAATTTATTTTTGAAGATTACTAATATTCATAGGGTGGTAAATAATTTATAAAAGTCGAAAGGTACTTTGCGTGGAATTTTCAAACAACACCTCAAAATAATAGTTAGCCCTTGTTAATTAAAAATTAAACAATCAGGCAAAAGCGACAGGGGAAAAGAAAAAAATTTGAAGTTTCTGGATATATATATTTATTTTGTATGTTCAAAAATAAAAATGGCAGAACAGACTTAATAATCTCTTTTATACATTAATTAAAAATAATCAACTATGTCACAAATTAAAATCGGTATCAACGGATTTGGACGTATCGGACGTTTTGTTTTCCGTCAGGCTATTGCAAAAGGCACCATAAAAGTAGTTGCTATCAACGACCTGATTGATGTAGAATACATGGCTTACATGTTAAAATATGATTCAACCCACGGTATGTTCAAAGGTGAAGTCTCAGTTAAAGACGGTAAACTGGTTGTTAACGGGAATGAAATCCGTGTAACTGCTGAAAGAAATCCTGCTGATATTAACTGGGGAGCTGTTGGTGCAGAATACGTTGTTGAATCAACCGGATTATTCCTTACCAAGGAAAAATCGCAAGGTCACCTGGTTGCCGGTGCAAAGAAGGTAGTTATGTCGGCTCCGTCGAAAGACGATACCCCGATGTTTGTAATGGGTGTTAACAACACTTCTTACACAAAAGATATGAATTTCGTATCAAACGCTTCATGTACAACCAACTGTCTGGCTCCTATTGCAAAAGTGCTGAACGACAAATTCGGTATTATTGAAGGTTTGATGACTACTGTTCATGCTACCACAGCAACTCAGAAAACAGTTGACGGCCCGTCGATGAAAGACTGGAGAGGCGGACGTGGTGCCAGCCAGAATATCATCCCTTCATCAACAGGTGCTGCAAAAGCTGTAGGTAAAGTTATTCCTTCGCTGAACGGAAAATTAACAGGTATGTCACTGCGTGTTCCTACTCCTGATGTTTCAGTAGTTGACCTGACTGCCCGGCTGGCTAAAGAAACTACTTATGATGAAATCTGCAAGGCAATGAAAGAAGCTTCAGAAGGCGAACTGAAAGGCATTCTGGGTTATACCGAAGATGCTGTTGTTTCTACTGACTTCCTGGGCGACACCCGTACTTCAATTTTCGATGCAAAAGCTGGAATCCAGTTGTCACCGACTTTTGTCAAAGTTGTTTCATGGTATGACAATGAAATGGGATACTCTACAAAAGTTTGCGAACTGATCGAATACATGGATTCAGTAAAATAATTTTCTGTTTCTTTTTATTCTCCGGAAAATTTCGGAGAAAAGCAGAAAAAATAAAAAAACAAAATAGACCTATTGCTTTAAAAAGTGATAGGTTTATTTTTTTTACATTCCTGTTCAACCCGCTCCGGGGTTGAGGATACCTTTCGTTTCCTTCGCCCCCGGTTCCGCCGGAGGTGATAAAGATTAAACTCCTGCGGAGTTTCTCTTCCCGGACTTTCATTCCACAAAAAATTTTTCCTTTATTAAAAGACACTACTGTACTCATCCGAAGGGTTGGATGTTCATTACCTCCCATCGGGAAAAAACGAAGTGCGCCCCAAAACCGCCATCCTGTACGGGATGAGTAAAAAGTACCGGAAATATTCGGACCTGTTTTTTCAACGAGTTGTTGCTCTTATAAAATAGTTTCTCCGGTATATGAAAAATGAACATGCCGGGAAAACGGCAACACCCGACAATGATTTGCCAATTTGGAACAAAATAATTACCTTTGGCGTTAGTAACGCGAAGTAATAATATGATTGTTTCATTCGGTTCAAAGGATACAAAAAAAGTTTGGGATGGAGAGCGGATCAAAAATGTACCAATTGAAATTCAACAGATTGGACGGAGAAAATTAAGAATGGTTAATAACTCACAAAATTGGTCTGATTTAAAAATACCTCCATCCAACAGACTTGAAAAATTGCAAGGTTCAGATTTTTATAGTATCAGGATTAATGACCAATGGCGAATTGTATTTAGGTGGATTGATAATAATGCACACGATGTTGCGATCATGGATTATCATTAAAAAACGGAGGATCAAAAAATGGAAAAATTAGCGAACATACATCCTGGAGAGATATTACGTGAGGAGTTTTTACGTCCTCTAAAGATAACTGCATACAGATTATCAAAAGATACTAATATTCCACAAACCCGGATTTCTCAAATAATAAAAGGAAAAAGAAGAATCACAGCAGATACAGCATTAAGATTCGCTTCTTATTTTGGAACAACTGCAAAATTCTGGCTTGGATTACAAAATGATTTTGATATTGAAAAAGAGCAAGACACTAAAAGTGAAATTCTGAATAGAATAAAGAAAAATACGCCACACACATGCACTATAAATTAATGCCGTTTCAGGGATTGTTTTAGATAGTTTTAATAAGGGAAAGTACCCTGACCTATTTCCTTTCAACGAGTTGTTGCTCTTATAAAATAGTTTCTCCGGTATATGAAAAATGAGAATACAGAGAAAACGGAAATCAGCGCCCCAATGGGATACGAAATTCCTTTTGAAAGAGCAAAACCTTCAGGTGCAAGAAACAGGTAGGTCGATGTTACAGCGGTCATAAACACAGCGGGGATCAAAGTGATCCAGTAAAATTTCTTTTCCTGTAAAAGATAAACAGAAATAGCCCACAATACAACCGTAGCCAGAGTCTGGTTCGACCATGCAAAATAACGCCAGACAATATCGAAGTTAATTTGAGTAAGAAGGAACCCGATGACGAACAAGGGAATGCTCACAAACAAACGGTTCTTAACCGGTCCCTGTTTATAATTCAGGAAATCGGCAACAATCAGGCGTGCACTGCGGAAGGCTGTATCGCCGGAAGTGATAGGAGCAGCCACCACACCGAGTATAGCCAGAACACCGCCGGCTTTACCCAGAAGTGAGTTTGAAATTTCGTTAACCACCAAAGCCGCATTTCCTTTGTTTGCCGTCATCACATCATTCAATTCACGTACCCCGCCGAAAAAGCTCATCCCGATAGCAGCCCAGATAAGGGCAACCACTCCTTCGGAAATCATAGCACCGTAAAAAACCCGGCGACCGTATTTCTCATTCGTCAGACAACGGGCCATTAATGGCGACTGGGTTGAATGGAAACCGGAAATAGCTCCACATGCAATAGTAATAAACAACATCGGAAAGACCGGAAACTTACCGGCCTCAACATGATAATTATGTATGTTCAGTTCCGGGATATGATATCCCTCTACAAAAAGTGCAACAATTAAACCGACTGCCATAAACAAAAGCGACAGTCCGAAAACCGGGTATATGCGGCCAATAACTTTATCGATCGGCAACATGGTAGCCAGCAAATAATAAATGAAAACTACCCATACCCAGAAAGTCATTGATGCAAAATCAGGAGTTAATCCAGCAAGAATTTTTGCAGGCCCCATAATAAATACTGCACCGACCATTACCATCAGGATAACGGTAAACACCCTCATAACCTGTTTGGTACCTGTGCCCAGATATATTCCGATGATTTCGGTAATACTCAACCCGTTGTGCTTAACCGACAGCATTCCGGAGAAATAATCGTGAACAGCACCTGCAAAAACAGATCCGAAAACGATCCATAGAAAAGCCACAGGTCCCCACATTGCACCGGCAACGGCGCCAAAAATAGGTCCCAGTCCGGCAATGTTCAGAAACTGAATCAAAAAAATGCGCCACCATGGCATCGGTAAATAATCGACCCCGTCATTCATGACATAAGCAGGAGTCTTTCGGTTGGAATCAATCCCTGCAATCCGCTCAACTATTTTGGAATAAAAGAAGTAACCAAGAAGCAGAATAATTAAAGAAGAAAAAAAAGTAATCATTGTTTAGCCAGCTTAATAAGTTACGGTAATTTTAATTCGGGCTAAATTATAAAAAGGAATTGACTTACCCTTGGTTTAAATTGCAGAAAAGCCAATAAACACCGGCATTCAAAAAAGTACAGAAATCAGAAACCAAAAAGACAATTATTAAACACAAAGAAGTCACAAAGTATTGTTTTATAAATATTTATCCTTTGCGTCTTCGGGCCTTCGTGTTTAATAATTGTCTTTTATCTTTTTGCACAGCCTCAAACAAAAATTATTTAAGCCGGCATCTCCGGTAATTTCCAACCTTCCCGGTAGTTGTGTTTAATCAGTGTCTCAGCAAATTCCTGAGCATTGACCGGGTCAGTATCAATGTTGTGCCAGGTCGGATCGCCGTTTATAACTGAAAAGTTGTTTTCAAGCCTGAAACTTAACTTCTCGTCCGAACCGATATTGGTAAATTTCATGTTTTCACCATCCCACAGAAGCTCTTTTTTCAGTCCCTGAAGTCTGACGGCCAATACTCCCATTACCACCATTTCGTTGAAAGGCCCGGCCAGACTGAAATCGGAAGCCGTTTTCACCCTGTTCTCCGGTGTTTCCTTGCAAGCCCTGATCCAGTCCTGTTCATGGCTTACCTTTATTTCACGACGTCTTTTCGGAGCCTTCGGAACCCTGCCTGAAGTCAGCCACGGATTACCGCCGTGACTTCCGCAAATCAGTGTGTCCTTCGTCCCGTAGAAAATAGTACAGTTTGAAAGGTCCTTTCCGTCGGCACCTGCCGGACGGGGTGGCGTCAGTCCGCCGTCATACCATGTTACGTCCACTTCCGGCATCTTCAGTTTGTATTTCGATTCGCGTGCCGGGAAATGATACATTACCTTCTCTGCAGTCGGACAGGAATCAGCCATCACTACCGTCGATGTTCCCTGTACCCGGTCCGGATACTTCAGGGCTAATCCCTCGAATGCGACATGCAGAATGTGACAGGCCATATCGCCCAGAGCACCGGTACCAAAGTCCCACCATCCGCGCCAGTTCCACGGGTGATAGATATGGTTGTACTTCCGCAGCGGAGCCGGCCCGATAAACAAATCCCAGTCGAGTGTTTCAGGAACAAGGTCTTCCTTCTCCGGACGGTTCAGTCCCTGTGGCCAGATCGGACGGTCGGTACTTGCATCGACCCTCGTCACTTCACCGATTTCGTCATTCCAGAGCCATTCCAGCGTCAGATTTGTTCCCTCTTTCGAAGCTCCCTGGTTTCCCATCTGGGTTGCCACCTTATATTTCTCTGCCAGCTTTGTCAGCAGTCTTGATTCATATACACTGTGAGTCAATGGCTTCTGAACGTACACATGTTTCCCCCTGATAATGGAATCTGCTGCAATAAGGCAATGGGTATGGTCGGCAGTTGCTACCAGTACGGCATCAATGCTGTTTCCCATCTCATCCAGCATTTTCCGGTAATCCTTATAACGTTTGGCTTTCGGAAAATCGTTGAAAGTTTTTGCTGCATAGTCCCAGTCGACATCGCACATGGCTACAAAATTTTCTGTCGTCATATGGTTGATGTTCGATCTTCCCATACCTCCAATTCCTACTGCAGCAATATTCAGTTTATCACTCGGGGCAACACGGCTCATATCACCGGTGCTTTTTCCCATGACAATATTGGGCACGACAGAAATCCCTGCCAGTCCGATAGTCCCTTTTCTTAAAAAGCTTCGTCTTGATTCTTTCTCTGTCATTTTTATTTGTTTTACTGATTTATAAATCGGTTACATATTATTTATAATTCTCTGACCCAGATGTTTCTGTAGCTTACTGTACAGCCGTGGTCCTGAAGCCGTATCGGGCCTCTCAGTTTTTCGGCCACTGTGTTTTTAACAGTTTCGCCATATATAACTACATTATTCTGAACAAGAATGCCATTCAGCAAAATTGTCACCCTTGGATTTGATTTGTAGGAGCCATCGGCATTAAATGCCGGAGCCGTAAAGATAACATCATACGCATTCCATTCGCCCGGTTTACGCAACGGGTTAACAAGAGGTGCGTGCTGTGTGTAGATAGCTCCGGCCTGACCGTTCACATACGTCTTGTTATTATTATTGTAGGTCTCCAGTACCTGAATTTCGTAAAGTCCCTGCAGATAAACTCCGCTGTTACCACGCATCTGTCCTTCTCCTGTAATGTCGGCCGGGTGCATAAATTCGATGTGAAGCTGAAAATCGCCGAATTCTTTCTTTGTGGTAATGTCGCCTGTTCCGTTTTTAACGGTAACCATCCCATCATGGACAGTCCACTGAGGATCACCGTTTTTGCCTGTCCACTGGGAAAGGTCTGTCCCGTCGAACAGGGAAATGGCATCTGACGGTGCCTGTATTCCTTTGCTTTCAGAAATTGCGGCAGGCGTTACTACTTTGGGAAGCGGCTCATTATATCCGCCTACTGCGGGTATCTGGGCAAAACAGGATGCGCTTACAAAAAAAGCTGCAAAAAGAAAATTAATCTTCTTCATCGTTTTAGTGATTTAAGTTATCGAAATATTACATTAATCTTTTTTGAAAATATTTCTTTCCGTTTGATTAATGATTTTACGAATGCAAATCTATTAAAAAGACCGGTATATTAGCCAGGTTATTGCTTTTACCTGAACTTAACCGAAACTCCCGGCGATTTAGCCCGGCCGGCAATGCAATAAGGGTCAGTCTTTACCTCTCCTTTTACCAATTCCGGAATATTGTATGATTTCATGAAAGCATCATAAAAAGAAGGATCTTTTTGCGGAAGCATAAATGCTTTCCCTGCTTCTCCGTTTTCGCCGATATGGGCAATATAGGGCCGCGTATACAGGCCGTCGGTTCTCCGGCTGCTGAAAACAATCCACCGGCTGTTCGACGACCAGGAATGATAGCTGTCTACATCCGGACTGTTTACTTTGCTCATGTCGATGTATTTTTTTGTCTTCAGATCAAGCATGTATAAGTCAGCTTCTTTGTGCCAGATCGGAAAGCTTCCGTATCCGCAAACAGTAAACAACAGAAATCGTCCATCCGGCGAAATCCGGGGAAATGAAGCACTTTTCCCGGTTACTTCGGCATTGAAAACGGTATCAACCTTTTCGCCGAAAGTCCGGGTGCCGGGAAAAAACGGAACAGAACAAAGGCTGTATTTCACGGAGTCGGATTTGACAGGAACCGGGAATGTTTTGGCCGAACAGAAATAAAGCGTTTTTCCGTCAGGAGAAAATCCGGGAAATGTTTCCAGCATTTTTTTATCGGAAAGAAGCGGCGAGGTAAAAATTTCATGTTCATCCGTGTCATAAACGACCACATCCGATTCCGAATCGAAAACTTCAATCCGGTTCCGGTTGTTGAGGTAGAAAACCTGTTCGATTTTATTTACTGAAAAGGCAATAAACCTGCCCGACGGGTGCCAGCAGGGATAAACCAGTGCTGAGATGGTGCTGTCGGTCTTTGTATTCAGTTTTTCTGTTTCACCGTTTTTTACAAGCATGGTTCCGCCATCCTGTCCCCTCATGTGAAACATCATTTCGCCGGGGTTTTGCATGCAGAACGAGTGACAGTTTACACAATTATAACCGGTCATTTTGTTTTCGTAAACAGCTGATTCGTCGTAATTTTCAAGATCACGCTGATAAATACCCATCTTGTCCCAAAGTTCATAGCCCGGCTCAATCAACCGGTAAACAAGGTACGGATCAACAGGATCGGCAGAAATATGTATTGAAAACGGATTATATCTTTTCCACGATTCTCCTTCTTTTGAAAAAACAGTCAGCTTTATTGTTCCGCCTTTGTTCGCTTCCAGCAAATTTTTCCATTGATGCGGAGGAATCGAAAATTTTCCGTCAGAAGAGGATATTTTCAGCGCGCGGCCTTTCCCTTCCAGCCAGAGCACTTCCCGGGTACCGGGTTGTTGCAGACGGAAATTCAGGGGTGCAATATTGCATGGAACCGTCACATCGATATAGTCCGGGAACAGGTCAGGGGACACTCCTGTATCTTTGTATTCCCGGATATCGGGAACAGAACAGGAGAAAAAACTTAATAAACAAAGGAGTAATCCGACGGCGTATTTTGATTGTTTCATTTTTCAATATTGATAAATTGGAAATAAAACCAATAGGTTGAAGCAAACTCTTTCTGCATGATTTCTTTCTTATCAGGGTTGTTGCGGCACTTCATAAACAAAAATTTATATGCCTTGTACTGACCGATTGTTTTTTCAGATATTCCTTTTTCCTTCCATATCCCTGACTGCGATTCATAGCACATAAGAAGGGCCTGCTGGACAGGTTCGGATAATTGGGAAGGGAGCATCCCTTTCTGTTCATATTGTGAAAAGAAGTCTGAAAAAAATTTCATGTCTTTTGACAGAAGCAGGTAGGCGAAAAAATAGTCCTGAGCCGTTTTGTTTGCCGGATTGATATCGGTCAACACTTTGAGTGTCTCCGGGCCACCTGTTGTGAATTCCCTGCCATCCCGTGGCGGAAGGCATTTTATTTTTTCACCCAAAAGAGGATCTTTCCGGCAAAGAGAATCGTTATAGAGGAACTGTCGCTGACTGGTTGCCCATTTGCGGTACAGAAGGGTACGTTCAAGAATCCGGATATACTTTTCGGCTATGGCATATTCTCCGTAAATCAGGTTTGTCTGTACCAGGCGTTTCAGCAATCGTCCGCTGCCGCCGCCCGAACTGGTTTCATATCCTTCAAAAGCATACCGTTGGGAAGAAGCAATATCTCCAATCGAAAAATTAATGTCGCTCATAAGAGCTGACAGTATATTATTTCTCTGACGGGAAACTTCCAGTGATGAAGTTCCTTTCTGGTTAAACCGGAACATTTTTTCGAGCAGACAGCCTTTTTCGGCAAGCGCCAGATTCAGATAGTTGATATGCAGGTAATTATGCATATTCTTCCCTTCGGAAGCAGTGATAATGCGGTCCCATTGACAGTTCCGTGCATAATAGTCAAGTTTTTTTACTTCATAGGATGCCCGGTCGCCAAAATTTACAATCCCCTGCCAGAAAAAAAGTATAAGCAGCAGGAACTGAATCCCGATACCGATAGCCCTGTAGCTTTTCTTTCCGGAGAAATTAAATTTCGGGAGAAAAGTGGCTACAGAAATCCAGATCAGCAAAAGAAGCCATGGGATATAAATCAGAAAAGGAGGAGAAAGTTTTGTCTGATAGTACATATCAGGTAAAAAGCCTGCGCGGAAACTTCCTGTAAATGAAAGTCTGACAGCCAGCCATGACACAAGGCAGGCAAAAACAGGCAGGAACAGCCAGCCAATCCGTTTTTTGTTTTCCCCGGTAAAAAGCTCATTCAGAAAAAAACAAACCGCAAAAAGTACAGAAACAGGGCCGGCGAGCCAGTACAGTAAAGGAACGGTTACAAAAACAAAAATATTCCGGAGCAATGAGTCCTTTGCTGAAATAAAAATATGTAAACAATAAATACACAGCAGAAAGGATAAAAGGCCCTGAAAAAAGATGTTAAAGTTGAAGCATGTGAACAGGCAGGAAAGAAAAACAGTGGCCGGAGCGATAAAAAAGAGTTTGCTTTTTTCCTGCCGAAGGAATAGTTTGGAAGAAATAATGAAAATAAACAAAAGAGCAATTGTTTCGATAGCTGCCCCCAGATATGGTACGATAAAGAACTGTACCAGAAAATGCGAAAGATATTCCATGAACCCTCCCGGGTGGAAAACACTGTCGAGAAAATACAGGAAAGTAGTCCGGAACAACTGGAATTGTTCGATATAATAAAAATGGTACGCATTGAATTCCTGGAGGAATAGAAAGGTGACTATAAATAGCAGCGTAACACGAAATGCTTTTGAATATTTTTTCATTTGGTTCGTTTTTTATATCGTCGCTGTATTCTTTCGTTGTGTGAAACTAAATAAAAAACAACGAATTCAGGTCTGAATTTAGTTGACAGTTTTTATTAGTTCGGGCTTTACATTTATTTTTTCCGCGGTTACGTTTCTCAGAACAATCTGCGTTTTTTCCTCACCTTGATTCATATTCACATTATCCATTTTCACTCCCTGCACATCATCAAAAACACAAGCAGGCCTGAAGTCGGGCTTTTGAGTCGCCACCGTAACATTTTTAAAAGTAATGTCTTTCGCATGACGGACATAAAAGCCCCACGAAGGCAACTCGCGGAACATGTGAAATTCGGGGTAATCGTTTATTTGCTCCGGGACCTGGCTTAAACGGCTCTGCGGCACATAAGCCATCCCTTTCGATGCTCTTCCCGGATATGTTATTTCAACATTTTCAATCCGGATATTTTCGACTTCATCTTCAGGAATCCCCGTTATTGATGAAGGAAAAGGATTGTGGAAAAAGTTTACAGCCGGGCCTCTCATATCGTAATCAATGTCGGGCCGGCCAAATGCAACCTGTACTTTCATATCATGGATATAAACATTTTTTATGCTTCCGGGGGTTTTGCCCCCCCGGTGTCCCAGACGGATAAAAATGGCATTCCCGGTGTTTTTTGCAACGATGTCTGAGACTTCAATGTTTTCAATCCCGGCCCCGTCAACCGACTCGATGGCTATTGCCGAGCGAAAAGTATCGTAAATTTTAAGATTTTTGATGGTTACATTTTTGAAACCGCCATACGAGGCCGTACCGAATTTAACGGCGCTGGCACTTGTTCTTATCGTACAGTTTGCAATATAGATGCTGTCGTCGGCATATCCCGGATAGTATGATTTCAGACAGATACCGTCATCGGCAGAATTCACGTCACAGTTGGTTATGCTCACGTTGCGGCAATCCGATATATCCATCCCGTCGTTGTTCCAGTAAGCACGGTTGAGCACCTTAACACCATCTATTTTCAGGTTATGGCACAACTCGAACGACAGTCCCCAGCAGGCGCTGTTTTGAAGTTCCAGACCTGAAATACGGACATTCGTACAGGTAGAAAAGCGAAAAAGTTTGGGGCGCATCGTTTCGTTCGGCCGCATATCGTGGATGTTATAATGGGGATCGACCCTTTCCCCGATGTGGTGCAAACTGTCGATATTCAAGGCCAGTGCCCTTCCCTGCCCGTCAATTTTTCCTTCACCTGAAATGGTTATATTATCAGCTTTGTATGCAACCAGAAGTGCCATTTGCGAGTTATCGTCTTTCTTTTCGGTTTCCGGCCTGCCGGGCATTTTCAGTTCGGAATAGTGATACGGATTCGGGCTTCCGAGCAAAACCGCACCTTTTTCCAGATACAGGTGGACATCGGATTTCATTTGCAAACTTCCGGTGAGAAATTTTCCTGCCGGAATAATTAATTTACCGCCTCCTGCCTCCGACAACTGGTCAATGGCCGACTGGATAGCCTTTGTGCTGATCGTCTGTCCGTCGGGTTTTGCCCCGAATCTGAGGATATTGTATTCCTGAGCCTGAATTCCGGTTGTAATATTTTTTTCATTTATCCATTTGTTGTTTTTCGGCCCGATCTTACCGACCGGGATAGGCTGCATCCCGTAATTCTTCAATAGCTCAGGAGAACAAAAATTTTCAACGGTCTTCCCTTCAGAACTCACAGAAGAATTATTTTCCGTAATCTCGTTCTCTTCTCCACCGATAAAAATTTTATCGCAGTCTACCAGCAGGTTATTTTTTATGGTATTGACATTTATTCCCGTGCGGATGTTTTTCAGTTCGGGATACCGGCTTTGGTACAATGCCGAGTTAATATCCACCTCTTCGTAAAGTTTCTTTTTCATAACTGGTTTTTCCAGCTCTTCCAGCCAGCGGTCCTCTTTCCATTTTGAAAAGCTGACTGCCGCGGAACAATTGTAAAACAGGTTGTTTTCAACGATATTATCTTTTCCTCCGTGAATCTGCACACCGCCAAAATGCAGGGCGCCGCATCGTTCGAAAATGTTTCCGAAAATAGTAACTCCTGAAATCATGTCGTCGAGACGAACACCGGCCGCGCCGCAATTGGTGCCACCTCTTATGTCGGACCAGCGGTTATAGCGGATCACTAAACCGCGGTACGACGGGTTGTAATATATGTCGATTCCGCCCTGATCGTCCGATTCGTTCACCACGTGACTGACTTCGTTGTACTCGATTGTAAAGTCATTTCCTTCGAGCCGCATGGCTGACGACGATGAATAACCAAAACGGTTGTTGTTTATCCTGATGCCGCAGCCTTCGGCATATACAGCCGGTTCATATGTACGCTTGTACAGCGAGAAATATCCGACCACCGTGTTTTCGATAAAATGATTGGCGGGAGTCAGGGTTTTGCGGTCGCCTCCTTTTATATCGATACCGCTGCAACCGAAATACTGAAGCAGACAGCCTGATATTCCGTGTCCTTCGCCGCCGTCGATGTGGATGCCGTCTTTGCCGAAGCGTTCAATCCGGCAACCGGAAAGCAAACAGTTCTTCCCTTCGCCGATATAAATTGCACTGCCACGGCCTTCCTGAAAGGTCAGCCCTTCGAGCACCACATTCGAACAGTCTTTCATTTCGACCATAAAAGGTGCTGAAAAGACCGAAAATGTAACGTTTGACTGGTCGGGATTCACCCCTTCGGGCGGGAACCAGTACAGCAGGCCGTCGGTACGGTCGAGGTACCATTCGCACGGCTGGTCAATTTCGCAAAACAGGTTCAGGCCGAAATAGCGCAGGCTGTCCCTGTATCCGTAATAATGATAAGGTTCACAGAGGTAAATTGTTTTCGTACGGGTATCTGTTTTTTTTACTTTCTGATATTCGTCGCTCCAGTCCCAGTACCAGTAGCCGCCCAGCCGGGCATCGTTTTCTGCCGCCCAGCGATCCTGCCGGTTACCGAGGTATTCAAAAACGCCTTCCACGGTTCCGTGTTTTTCAATGTAAGTGGGTGCATGCTCTGTTTTTCCTTTTGCCAGCCCTGCATGAACAAAACCTTTGTTCGGCCAGCGCGCCAGGGTTTGCATCTGCCCGTTGCTGAAAAGTTCCGGACGTTTCCCTGTTTCGGTCGGATCACCGAAGTCACTGATTCCGGCAGCTTTCACATCGGTCACATATATCTTGCCGCGTGCTTCCGGCGGCAGGATTTTCAGCTTTTCAGCATTGCTGAGCAACTGCCAGCTCTTCAGTTCGCGGCTACCTGTAAAAACAGGTTTTTCTCCTTCAGCAGCTTTATAAACTACCGGAAATTCTTCTGTTCCCGAATCTCCGGCAGAAAACACGACCGGTTTTTCAAGATTATAAACTCCTCCTTTAATGGTGACCACTACCTGCTTGCCAGGTGTTTCTGATAACCGGGCACGAACCGATTCCTTAGCTTTTTCAAGTGTCTGAAAGGGAGCGGCTTCGGTTCCCGGATTTGCATCATTTCCAGTGGGTGACACAAAAAACTCCACTGTTTTCTGTTGGGTGCACGACATCAGAATGGACAGAGCCAATACGTACATTCCGGCATAAATCTTACTTCGTTGGTTTATTATTCTCATTACTGTCTTTATTTATAATTTTTCAGAATTCAAGCTGATGGTTGCCGGCCCCGACCTCTGTCTCCTGCCCTTCACCGGTAATAACGGAGGCCGAACATCCTTCAGGGATAGTGACATTCAGAATTACTTTTTCGTTTTCGCGTTTCCACTCGCTGCCGATAAGGCCTTTTACTGACTGATAACGGGCTTTAACCCATGACAATTCCTTTACAAAATGCGGGGTAATCAGGATATGGGTAAAACCGGGATTCTGCGGATCGTAGTTGATTCCGGCCAGTTGGTTAACCATCCATGCAGAGACATCGCCCAGAAAAACATGGTTAAGGGACGAACCGTTTTTTACAGGGTCTGTCACCCACTCTTCGGCCAGGGAAGTAAGTCCAAGATGTTCTATCCAGTAGCCCCACGAAGGAGCTTCCGTTTTTGAAACCATTTTTACAGCATCTTCAACATAGCCGTATTTCGTCAACATCCGTGGCACTGTTTTGCTGCCCAGCACGCCGAAATCGAGGAAGTAATTATTTCCGGAAACCAACTCGTGCAGTTTTCCGGCAACCTGTTTTTCCCTGCCTTCAGGCGGCAGGCCCAGATACAAAGCCAAAGCCTGTGCGGTTTGGGTTCCTTCGGCATAGGTGCTTGTTTCGGCATTGAAAAAACGGTCGTTAATTGTCTGCCTGATTTTTTCAGCTTTTGCCACAAACCGGCTGTCGTCTTCTCCCAGGATTCGGGCAAACGAAGCCCTCAGTTTGTAATCCAGGTAATAATAGGCAGTCGAAGTATACGTGTTGTTTGTCTTCGATTTATAAGGAACCCAGTCACCCAGTCCGAACGGAAGCAGTCCGTTTTCCTCTTCTTTTCCGAGATAAGCGAGGTAACGATCCAGGGTCGGAATCATTTTCCGGATACACCGGGAATCGCCGTAATATTCATACAACGCGTTCGGAATAATAAACAGGGCGGCATCCCATACCGGGCCGGCCGACTTTCCCCAGCCCCAGCCGCTCGACGGGACAATGGCCGTGATGTCGCCTTGTTCCCGCTGCATATCGGTGAAGTCGTTCATCCATTTTTCATAAACCGTGATGCCGTCATAATTCAGCAGACCAAGGTCGACAGAAACGTGTGCATCGGCCGTCCAGCCGTTTTTCTCACGTTGCGGGCAATCGGTCGGGATGCTTTCCAGGTTACTCAGGTACGACTGCCGGGTCGCCTTCCATATTTTGTTCAGGGTTTGATCGGAACATTCGAACGAACCGACTGATTCCACATTGGTATGAACGAACAAGGCGGTCAGGCTTTCTTTGGTCAGCTCAACAGGTTTCGAACTTTCAACTTCAACATACTGAAACCCGTGGTAAGTAAACGAAGGCGTGAAGTCGACCCATTCGTCGGCATCGCGTAAAATGACTTCGTCCTGCTGAAATACTTCGTCCGGATTTCGCGGATAAAAAAAGAAATTCACGTTCCCCTGTTCCAGACGGCCGTTCTTTTTCAGCATCTCCCCGTGTTTCAGCGTGATACGGGTGCCGGGAGTTCCTTTCACCCTTAGCCGGCAAAAACCTGCCATGTTTTTCGGAAACGTATAAACATACAGCCGATCGCTGAATTTTTTCATTTCCGATGCCGGCAACTCTTCGGTTATCTGAATCGCGGGCATTTGCTGCGCAATCAACTTCGGTGAAGGGGAAGAAACTGTCTGAGCCTGTTGCCATTTCGAGTCATCAAATGAAGACATCTTCCAGCCTTTTTCTTCCAGCCTTAAATCGATACGATCGCCACTGTAAATATCATTATAGGTATAGGCTCCTGCCGATGTTTTCCATGTACTGTCAGAGAGAACCACGTTTTCCGTGCCATCTGAATAACGGATATGGAACTCGGCCAGCAAACGCGGGCGGGTTCTCCATGCGGCCTTGTGAAAGTCCCAGGTTGCAGGGCCCTGCACATTATACCAGCCGTTTCCTAAAACAGCGGATATCGTATTTTCTCCTTCAGTCAGAAGACTTGTAATGTCGTGTACGGTATATAAAATCCGTTTGCCGAAGTTGGTATAACCCGGATCGAGCTGCTTTTTCCCGACGCGTTTCCCGTTGATAAACATCTCGTAATAGCCTGTGACCGAGACGTAAGCCCGCGCCGAAAGAATCTGTTTACCGGCTACTTCCATGTTTTTCCGGAAAAGAGGCGCCGGTTCGTATTCTTTATCATGATTGTCGGTGATCCATCTGGCCTGCCAGTCTTTCTCCGAAAACATAGCTGTTTCAAACGAAGCCAGTCCGGAAGTACGGCATCTGTTCCCGTGACTGTCACGAACGGTTACATTCCACCAGTAGCACGTAAGCGGTTTCAGTGTATCCGGAACCATAAACGAAGTAATCAGTGTTTTTCCCGAAGGAATTTCTTTTTCAATATGAATCCTGGTTCCCTTCTTTTCCGGGTTTTCCCAAATATTTACTTCTGCCTTTGACACTGAAAAGTCGGCTTCCTGACCTTCGAAACGCCAGGTAAGACGGGGCGTCGGATTCCCTATGTTTATCGGGTTTTCAAGGTATTCGGTACGCAAGTCAACCGGCTGTACATTTTCGTTTTTCGGAGTACAGCCTGCGAACGCAAAAAGTGTAACAATACTTAAAATAATTGTCCGGTTCATGTTTCGTATTTTCAATGATTATTTTTCAAAACAGGCTTCTACGGAACTCCATATCCTTTGTTCGATCATCCGCATTCCCTTATCCGAAGGGTGGGCTGCAACCCCTTTGTGCTCAAACCTGCCGACCGCCGTATTAGCCGAATCCCTGGACAGGTCGGTTATTGAAACAAAAGGATATTTTTTGTCGGAAGCATACTCCTTTATCAGCCTGTTCACATTCTCTTTCGTCCAGAAACCATCCACAATTACTTTAACGGATTTCTTTCCCGGAGCAATATATTTAACGAGTCTGCCATAGTATTCCATGAAATTATCTTTCATTGCCTTCGTGTCATCTACATTCTCCGATATTTTCAGAATCAGTATATCCGGATCTCTTAAAGAGTCAAGTTCAGACAATGAATAGGTATCAAAATTCCGTTCAAAATCAGCAATATTTTTATATCTGACTTTTACTGACGGGTCAACCTGATGAATATCCCGGATAAGACGATGGACAAAATCACTGTCCCTTACCGAAGCAGCCATCCCCCAGTCGCCGTACCAGCCGATCTCCGGTTTAGGTGAATGACGGACAATACTGTTGCCCAGTATTAATACAGTTTTTTGCTTGCCGGCACTTACATCATCAGGCCTCGGAACAGTATCATTTTTTAGAAACCCCTCTCCTCTTGTCTTCAGAAATTTTCCCTTTCCGCTGACAGGCTGAGTCCCTGTATAATTGGTCAGGACAAGATCCGGGATGGTTACTCCTTCACCGGCATTAAAGGTGCCTTGTCCTTCACCTGATTCTGTATGAATAATGTTCGAAGCTGAAATATGGCCGATCTGCCCTTCGGCATCCACCACGTTGTTGACTCCCTTGCAACAGATGTTGTTCATTTGCAGCGTTTCCAAACTTCCTCCCTCTTTCACGCAAAGCAACGGAGAATTATTGGCCGGATATTCCCGGGTGACCGTACAATTATTCAGCAAAAGATAATTCACCTTTGCCCCCCTGATTTCGATGTGATTGATTTCTCCCGGTTTCAGGTCGGGGCTTTCCGAATAATTATAGTCCTCTATAACCAACTTTTTCACCACATGGTTTCCGCTGACAAGAACAGACGAATAACCGTTTTCTTCGTAATTGTTGCGACTGATATTCCTGAATACGAAGCACTCCGCATCCGCATGTATGTTTGCACACGTATGGTGCATGTTGTGTTTCTGCAGTGACTCAACATTGATATTTTCGATATAAACAGTTCCGAAATTTCCTTTGGCATTGGGATTTCCCTGGTAATACGTATCAGCAACCAGCCAGTATTCTCTTGTCATCCCGTGGATGTTGCTGATCATTACCTTATCGACCAGATCTTTTGTCGTATACAAACGGATACCGAACAATCCGCCTGCCAGCCTGATATTATCCATTGTTACGTTTGTGATCGCACCTCCCGGCTCTTCGGGAGAATTAAATGCAATATGGTCATCCTTGGCCAGTATGTCACAGTCCCTGATCGTGATATCTTCAGACGGGCCGTCGAAATGCAGACCATCGCAATTTATAGGCGCTTTTTCGCCTACATCAATTTTAATATTCTGAATAAAAACATTTTTCACCTTTCCGGCATGCATCGCAAAAGTCCGTGGTTTATAAATTATTGCATCCCTGATTTTTAAATTTTCAACCCCGAAAAACTGGAAAGCGGAAATCCAGCCTAAAAATCCGCCATCGGGATTATCGTGAACCTGTGCGGGGTTAACAAGGTCGTTAAAGCCGTTTCCGTTCCATATTCCTCCCTGTATGGAAATATTGGAATCGGCAAAGGAAGTAAAAGAGATGTCGGCATTTCGCAAAAGGCACTGGTCTGAATGGTTCCGCAGGATAGCGCCACACCCTTCAAACGCAATAATGCTGGTATTGGAATGAATCTTAAGACCTGTCACCGAGTACTTTCCATCCCAATATACAATAATCGGATGAGATTGGGCCTTGTCCAGCACGCCCTGTATCACGGCTGTGTTATCTGTTCCGAAAGTTACGCTGTTCATCCCGAGGTCGGCATCGCTGACAGCCCCACAGGCAGACAGGAAATATACATTCGGCTGGGAAAAACCGACTTCAAAAGTCAACATCAGAATAAAAAAGATACCTGCAAATTTTTTCATGGTCTGTTAAAGTTTAGCGGTTCAATTCTGTTTACATTCTTTTATATGAAATAATTGCAGAGCCCGGCTTGTCACTGATTTCTATATTCAGTCCCTTTTCTGTTACTTCTTTTCCCGTAAGGATAGCCGGTTTTTGCGTATCAAAATTAATGAATTCATACTGAGTTTTCTCATCTAACCCTTTAAGAGGAAATACTTTTACTGCTTCTTCACAACTGTCTCTCCGGAAAGCCTGTATCACGCCGGTACCTTCTTCCGGACGGTCGAACTGCCAGGCAATCCAGTGATTCACATCAACACTGTAGGGCGTCAGCGGATAATAATCACCGAACAGCATGGCCGGGGCTATTTTTGCACATTCGGAGTAAGCCTGCTGCTGGGCTGCCGTATTCTCAGAAGTCAGGTGCCCCATGCCAAAACCGGCCATGTAAAAGCTGCGCATGGAATACGGGTCGTAAGCATAAACGCCTGTTCCCTGGAATGGTAACCAGGATGATAGCCCGTACGTTTGTCCCTGGTTCCCACGTATCAGGTTGTCCATCCAGTCCCACTGAAAATCGCTGCGTAGTAAAGGAACAGCCCTTTTCATGGTTTCCAGATCGTTGCGGCGTCCGCCAGAGGCGCAGGCATCAATCCGTAAATGCGGGTTCCGGCGTTTCAGCTCGTCCCAGTATGCCAGATGTCCCTGCACATACATATTTTCGGTAATTCCCTGACGGTCGGCAGCATCGTTCTTCCGCCAGGCAGGAAGCGGACCCCCTCCGTTCATGTCTTCACGGTACCAGTTGAGTCCCTGCGATTTAATCATACTGTCGACATGATTGACAAGCCATGACCACGCGACAGGATTCCCTTCATCCAGCAGGGCGCCATGAGTGGTCCCCGGCAACAGCCATTCCGGATGATTCTTTCCCAGCCATGAATCCGGGTTACCTACCCGTTCCGGTTCGAACCACAGCAAAAACTGCATCCCATGCTGATGAACAAAATCGGAGAATGGTCTGAATCCTTCAGGATAACGCGTTGTATCTATTTCCCAGGTTCCTGTATTCAGCCAGAGCCCCTCTTCTTTTTTGTACGGACCATTATCTGTCGGGTACCAGTTTGCATCGCGCCAGCAGATATCCGGCTTTATGCCCGCCTTTATAAATTCTTTTACACAGGAAGTATCTTTTGCAGCTCCGCCGACCTGTATTTGTAATGTCGGTTGCTGCGGCGTTCCGTCGATATATGGAATGATATGCGCCAGATAATAATGCCGCCACAGATTCTGGGCATCAGCCACATCGGACTTTTGCCAGAACAATAATGAAATCAGCGGGGTTCGTATTTCCTCGCCCGGCTTCAGATAGCAATTGGTTAGTTGCTGCCCGGCCTTCACAGTCAGACGGCCGGAAGCATCGCGGCTAAAGGAACTGGCCCATTGCCCCGGCCAGCCAACAACAATAATTACTCCTTCCCCCGACATCTGCAGATTATAATACGGCCAGCCTTCCGGCCCGTCGGTCGATTTTCCCGAACCGGAGGGCGGAGCAAAGGTTTTTACAGAACCCATGGCAAGCGTATCGCTGAATGGTTCGAAACTGTCGGCTGTACAATAATCGCCCTTGATTCCGTGCAACACAAAACCGTTATTTCCTTCCTGCTGAAAGGCCACATCCAGCCCCTGGATGTCTTTCAGAACAGGTGTATTATCAGTTCCTGTATTTTTAAAATAAACGGTCCACTCCACAACCGGGTAATCCGTATATTCCACTGCTTCGAAACGAACTTCCAGCCCGGTTTGCGGGTCGGTCCATACCTGACTATGCTTTGTCCGGTTTTTATCTATTTGATTTGTTCCTGCTTTGTATTTCCAGTTTTGCAGAAGTTCAGAAAAATTTTTCCCTCCGTACAGGAAAGAAAAGGGAATACCGGCATCTGTTTTCTGAAGATGCGACCGGCTCCATTCCGATTTTATCTTCATTTCTTCAGAAGACACCATCCGGGGAAGTTTCTTACTGCAGGAAGATACGATCAGCAAGGCAAAAATCGTGACACATAAAAGCCGGGCAAACGATTCTTTCATATCATTAGGTTTAGTTAGTTCCCGATCAATTTTTACTTATCCTCAACACTGTGACGGATATAGGATCAAAGGTATAACTAAAATGCGACCCGGCTTCAAAGTTTTTTGAAAACGGAACTACTTTATGAGGCTGGGCGATTGAGTTTCCATCCAGCATATCCGAAGAAGTCAGAACGGTTGCCGTTCCTTCTGCTTTCTTTTTGGGAAACCCTTTCAGAAGAATATCCGTGGTTAGCGGTGTATGTGCCGTATTGACCACTTTTATAATAACATCGCCATTGCTGGTTACTTTCGAAGGAGCGATATATAACGATGCGTCTTTGATTGTATAAGGCAAAACCACATCGCCGGTATTCTCCACGAACATTTTTTGCATGTAATAAGAAGGTATCGCAAAACAGGAAACGCTGTTGTTGTAGATCAGGTCGGGACAATAATTCAGGCTGTTCAGATTGCCGTTTAACGTAGCATAGGTCGTCGCTATCACGATGTCCGAGTTCCGTTCGCAACCCGTAAGAAAAGCCCCTTCGGCAAGAGCATATCTCAAATTTCCCAGGTTGGTCTGGTTGTCCTTGCAGCAATATTCCCCGACCAGAATTCCGGGCCCTTTCCGGTCGTAGTTATCGTAATGGTTTGTCTCTTTCAGAAAAGAATCGAACGACTTAAAAAAATGTTCGTCAACAAGGTCTGCCTTTTGTCCGTCCGGACGATCGTCAATAATTACATTCATCTCCGGATAGGCTTTTTTTATTGCATCATAGAAAACCGCATACCGTTCATTGTAGCCATATCCGTCGGTATCGCCTATTCCATTCTCGTTTCCGACCTCAATATATTTCAGGTTATAAGGTTCAGGGTGTCCGTTTTCGGCACGTTTCTTTCCCCAGTAAGTCGTTTTTGCATCGCCGTTGGCATATTCAATCAAATCCAGCACATCCTGCACAAAAGGCTGTATCTTACCGACAGGAACGCCAACATAGCCGTCGTCTATTGAAACCGAAGTACAATAAACCGGTTCAGCGCCAAAATCTTCGCACATACGAAACATTTCATCCAGACCGAATTGCTGACTGTTGCGGTAATGCCAGTGCTGGATGACTTTTCCGGGCCTTCCTTCAACAGGGCCAATCGTTTTTTTCCAGTTCCATCCACTGTCGACACTGCACGACTCGATATCGCAACCACCGGGAAAACGAATCATTTTTGGTTGTAAAGCGGCCTGCATTTCAGCCATATCAATCCGCAATCCATTCGGACGGTCTTTGTAGGCAGGAGGCATCAGGCGAACCACATCCAGGTAGATCACACCTCTGCCCGAGCCGTAAATAACAAACCGGTTATTTCCGGAAACTTCTGAAATGCCGCTGGTAGTGAGTTCGCAGGTATATTGTTTCCATTCCGTTGTAATCGAAACCGGATCGGAAGCCGCATACACAACACCATCATTGCTCTCCAGTTTCACGGTAAGTGTTCCGTTAAAACCTTTGCCCATTTTTTCGAAGATGGGATCTTTCCGCGCGAAAAAAGAGGCTTTATAGGTCGTGTTATTATCCAGCCTGATTCCCCAGTAGCCGGAATTTACCAGGCCGTTTTCGGGGTCACCGTTCCAGCCGACTTCCCAGCGGAGACAATGGTGCTGGCTGCTGTTTACCTGTTCCGTTTCAAGTCCGGTCCAGGTGTTCGCCGCACGTGACAAATAGCCTTTATCGACCAGCACCGAAGATCCAGGCTTGACCAGTGCCCAGCCTTCAACCGGGTTGTTGTCTTCGAAAGAACCATTACGGATCAGCTGGGCATAAAACCCGCCATCTATCCCGTGGCTGATCTCTTCGAACAACATCCCGTTGTAAAGAATCGGACTGATGGCATGTCCCGGTTTGGATACATCAATTGTTATGGTTTGGGCATTGCTCAACCCGACTGTTCCAGCATATAAAAGAGTTAATACTATAAAAACGGATTGTTGAAAATAATTGTTTTTTTTCATGATTCTGATAGGTTTTTTGTTCATTCTATTTTAGGTTTTATCAGTTTGATTCTCCTGGTTTGTTCTATCATCTGCTTTTCATTTCAATTATTACAGACGAGACAACTGCCGGCATCCCCATTCCTAAAAGCGGGCCTACGGAAGCGTTGTAACGGTCGTTCACCGGTTTCATTCCGTCAATACGTTCATAAGGGAAACTGGCATTGGAACCGGCAATATCTGAATAAATATTTCCGATCCATTCTCTTGCCAGATCCGGATGTTTCCGCCACATGGTTACGGCAATTCCCAAACTCATATAATACCAGTATCCGCCGTCCTGATAGGCATTGTAGCCATAAGCAAGATTCTCCCAATGGTCTCCGTCATTCATATCAGGCCAGACATGCCTTCCCGGAGAAATATCATCTGCCTTTCGGGCCATCCGCACTGCTCCCCGAAAAGGTGGCGACATGAGGAAAAGATCAGCTGCGCCGCCGGTAGCTTTGTCTGCCAGATACCGGCTGGCAAACCAATCGGAAGCCTGATCAGACTGTTCGTCGGTGAGGATACCCGACCAAACCGCATAACCCGTGATGTCGGGCGAGGCTATTGCCGGCGAAAGATTTCCTGCTCCCCATGGAAGATATCCTGACGAATTGAACCGGGCACGTATTGCTTCCTGCATTTTTCCGGCAATCGTTTCCCAGCATTTTACAGAGTCAGGATCGCCGGAGTGCTCATACATATCAGCCAGGGCCCGAGCCGCATTGCAGGCCAGCACCGAGGTTCCCAGATCGTCGCCTCCAAACCCGTATGAGTCGTGGAACCCCCACATGACACATGCACCATTTGTCTCCTTAATGCCATTTGCCCCGATATGTCCCGGAGTACTCCACTGAGTGACAAGTCCGGTTGCAGGATTTCGGGGAACACTGTTCCAGGCATCAATGAAATTTTGCGATTTTCCTTTAAACCATGCTTCCCATTCAAAATTCCAGCCGGACTTAAACCCATAATGCCAGCCCAGAATTATGAAACACATTGCCTCATCCATGGAGGGACGATGGAAATGGGCAGGGTTATCGCCATAAAAAGCCCCGGGCCCCCAGCAAAATTGCCCGTCAGGATAAACATGGTCGGGTATAGCCCCCTGAGGGTAAGTAAAAGAATCTGTTTTTTTATTTGCTTTGAGTTGCTTTAGTGCAAGAAAATCAACGGCAAACCGAACTTCTTCAGCCGTTACAAAATCACGGCCGGCACCTTCTAACTGATAAAGGAAATCACGTGCAAAAAGGCCTGCTTCCCGGTAAAACGGGCCCGGAGTATAAATAAAGGTACCTGCAGGCATTGCATTATCAGTTACTTCTGTTTTTGATTCGTTCAGGATGGCGGCAGTACGTGCCTGAAGCGCGCTGTAATGAATAGTGTCAACAGGAATACACAATTCTGTTTCACCATCGTTATACGCACGGTAACGGCAGGAATGGACAGTGAATGGTCTGGCCGAAAGAGATAAGGCATATAAAAGAGGAACGGACCTGATTCCATTCCGGCAATTTATGGTAACCTGCTGGCGGGCTCCCGGAGAAAGGCGAACAACCGCAGGCGAAACAGATACATTGGAGTTCAATATAAATTTCAGCATTAAATACGAATCGCCCTGGTTTATCACATCGAAACAATAGCCATTTCGGACACTCTTAAATGTCTCAGGCTTGTTTTTTCCTGACATGAAAAAAAGTTGACCGGCTGTTGGTGTTTTTACCCAATGAGCTTCTTTTTGTATCTCTTCCTGCTTAAAAGTACCGGAGAAACAAGTACCCGACAAGAGTGTCAGTAATAAATATGCCAGTATAATTCTCTTCATCCGTTTCTGTTTTTATTGTTTCGACTGCATTAACGATAAATTTCAGCAAGCCAAAGATTGAAATCTGCCGGTAGTTTTGCCAACGGGCTGTCCAGGTCGTGCGATGCATAGTTGAGAATATTGCAGAACAACCTGTCGGCGGCAGGATCTTTCCCTAAGTTTTCTGCAATGTTTAGCATATTTACAATGAATTTTCCCTGCTCGAAAATCCATACTCCCAACTGTATTCCGGAACAATAGGTATGACTAATCCGTGTTGCACCACACACCGTTTCAGCAGGATAAGTCAGCGGTATGTTTTTTTCAACAAAAGTATGTGGCCCTTTGTCAGGAATAGTCGTATGTCCGGATATGGCATTTTTCGAAATGATGTTCCTGAAACAGATATAGTCCATCATACCGCCGGAAGGTAGTCCTTCGAAAAACGGATGCTTTTTCACCCACCGGTCTGACCGGTAGTATCCGGCCACGTCGTCCATCGATGCAACGGTTCCCTTCTTATCCAGCGGTAACCAGTAAGTTGGGTCGTTCCCTTTTTTCAAAGAGGAAGGCTCAAGAAAGATAACGCTGCTTCCCCTGGCCATCTGGCGGGCAACACAGAGCATCGTCAGGCTGTCAGGTGCCTGTTCTGAAATAATAATCGTCTGTCTTTTAGCCTGTTCTACGCTAAAAGGAAGTACCTTGCAGTTGTGCTCCGTTAACCAGTTTCTGACAATGGAATCATTTCCCAGCAAAACGACCTCCCGCGGCAATTCGATGTTTTTGTCCCTCGTTGTGACATAAAATTCAGTTTCACCGGCGTCTGCAAAACCTCCTTTATCCAGTGTTGCCAACACTTTGTATTTCCCTTCCGGCCCGTTAATGGTAATCTCCTCATCCGGCAAGCTTAATGCAAACGGGTCGACAGGTGCTCCCTTGATATTTACGGATATTTTCTTGCTGAAAATTGTATTTAACTGAGAGTCTTTAACTTTTATTGTGGCGGGATAATTCCCGGCTGGTAAATCATCAAGGTTGGATAACGACACTTTTAACTGAATTTTATCTCCGTTGTAGATGTTTTGCGGTTCGGTTCTTAAGCACCATCTCAGAGAACTGTTTGCCAGCAAAACAGGCTTTATCAATTCCGGTTTCAGTTTTCTGAAATTAGTGGCAACACTTTCGCCCCCGCAAAAGTCGGCAACACCATTTGTCGGGCAGTACCCGACGATATGAGGATTCGACCGGATCGCAGTCTCTGCAATCTCGCGCAGGCTTGCTGCTGTTTTACAGGCATCCTGTATATAATCTTCCGGACACGCCCAAATCTCACTAAGCCCGAATTTATCCCAATCACTCATAAACTCGTCGTACTGACGTTTAAAGTATTGGGCATCATCTGAATTTTCCTTTCCTCTTTTTTGGTATTCTCCCAAATCGGAAGGCAAATTAATCGGGAAGCATAAGCCGGTCTCCGTCGGAAAAATTTTCTGGTCGTCGGTCTGGTTTTTTCCTGAAAGCTCATCCAGAACGTCAGGCTTATACGGCATCCACACGTAAGGATGCCAGTCTTTTAAATTCTTGTCATATATATCCCATTTAGTTGACCCGGAATTGCTCATGCTGCCGATGTCGGTCATCGTATCGAACCGTCCGCTGTTTAATACAAATATCCGGAGCGGATCGAGAGAACGTAAATGAGGCAAAAGATGAACGGCCTGGTTTAGTATTGCTTCATTTTTTGTTTCATTCAACATGCCCCACATCACAATGCAGGGATGATTCCTGTCCCGTTCGACAACACCGGCAACCGAGTTTTTAAAACGATTGACCATTTTTGCTTCACTGTCGTTCTGCTTTCTGTTTTCATACCTGCCATACTCACCCATCTGCCATGAACCGAAATGTTCCTGTAAAACCATTATTCCCAGCTCATCATAAATATCAAGAATCCGGTAATCCGGACAACCGAACGGAATCCTGACGAAGTTAAAACCCAGCGCTTTCATATTGATTACATCTCTTCTGAGCATATCCTCACCCGGCGGGACATAAACACCGACCGGATAATGCACGCTGAAGTTCAATCCTTTTAAAAAGATTCTTTTCCCGTTCAGTTGAAAATAACCGTCTTTAAACCTGAAATCGCGAAATCCGAAACGGGTAACACATTCATCTGCCGAATTGTTATATTCGATGGAAACACTTATCCGGTACAGGTTCGGACTTTCCGGGCTCCAAAGTTTGTAGTCAGAAATTGATACTTCACAGTTCAACGTATCTTTCCCTTGTCCTATATTTTGCTCAAATCTTTTTATCAGAGCAGGCTGCCCGGACCTGATTTCTGAAACATTGATCAACAAGGAAGATTCTATCTCTTTCGGGTTTTGGTTTAAAACAGGTATCTGAACTTTTACCTTTCCTGTTTTCCAATCGGGCAGCACATACAGGTTACTTATCTGTACGGCTGGTTTTTCGTAAATGTCCACGTCACCGATTATGCCACCTGTATTGTATCCGCTATTGCCTCCGAACGGATAATTTTTTGCACCTGAAGGAGTCTCTTTTAAGGCTATTCCGTCAATCGGCTCATACGTCGGATTAAGAACGCGCACGACAAGCAAATTCGGCCCTTCCTTTTTTAGATTTTTTGTAATGTCAAACACAAACGGGGTTTCGCTTCCTTCGTGATTACCAATATATTCCCCGTTTATCCAGATGTCACCTTTGTAATCCACAGCCTGAAATTTTAAAAGATAACGGCCGTTTTTAATGGTTTTCGCGGGCGTATCAAATTCGCACCAATACCAGGCCAGCCCGTGATAGTTGTGAAAGATGTCCTGGATAATCCAGGGAACCGGCGTGGGGTGCGCCTCTTTTTCAGGAGGAGACTCAAACCATTTTTCCTGAATGCCGGTATTCTGACTGTCAACGGCAATCTTCCAGCTATTGTCGTTTAATGAAATTTTTCGTGAATATTCGAATTCATTTTTACTTGTCTCACTAAAACTCTCAGAGAAAGAAAGCAGATTAATCAGAAGGCAAAACTGAACAAACAATATTACTTTCATCGGAATTGGCTTTTTTATTTAGTCGGTTTTCACAGGTAATGCCTTTCAACTTTTATTCTATTTCATAATTTTTTTTGAATGTTTCATAATGTCCGTTAGTTACCGTCTCATTCGTTATCCTTCTCAACCATTTCCTCTATCTTCAGCATTGGGTAGCTGTTCAGAACCTTCCGGGCATAAGAATAACGTCCTTCGGATAATGCCGAGCCCATTTCGGAAACGGCCTTCTCAATATTCACAGGTAATTCTTTTCCCGAATTTTTCACTTTGGCGATATCCGTCTTTACTTTTTCAGATTCCTGCAGCAATGCCGATTTTATTGTTTCCGGTATCACGGTTTCAAATCCGGCAATTTCAGTTTCAGAGTCCGACAGGAACGACCGTAATTCATACGGGCCGAGTTCAAGCTGAAATAATTCAGAAACATCAATATTTTGCCCGGTCACCAGGTCTGTAAAATGGTTCTCATTTTTTTTGAAATGAAGAGAAACATTCACCGGGTAATATTCGCGGTTGACCAGGTAAAAGTACCGTTTGCCGTTTAATAAAAGAGACCTCACAGCAACCGGATCGGTTGTTGTACCGATTGTTTCAAACTTTTTTGCCGGCAAAACCCGGTAAGCTTTGGCAAATTGCTGAATCATGTCTGAATGGCCGGTATCGTTAAACAGTCCGCCGCGGGTAATGCGGCACGCATCAAGCTCGGCCAGTGCATGGGCGAAATATTCAAGGTAATAAATACCTCCCTGGAAATGAGGCGTAATCCGCGACTGGGAGTTCCACCAAAAATTATCCTCAGGATATTTGCAAATATCACGACGGATACCGTCGGCCGGTTTTCCCCAGATTACTTTCAGTTTTTCAGCCTGCTGGTCATCCGGTGCACAGGGAGCATGCGAATATTCGCCCCAGGCTTCAACCCAGCAGTCGAAAATAAACGCACCGGGATATTCCTGTTTACCAACCGCATCGAGCGTTTCCTTGTCAAGAAAATCGTGGTCGCGGAATGAGCAGGTTTTTTCCAGCGGAGTATCGGCGCCTTTCGTTCCCCAGGCATCCCGGTCGCGCGAAGGAACCATTGAATAGTCAATGTCTATCCCGGGTTCATTTTTATACAGGTTGACATCAAAACCACCTTCGCGGTAAAGTTCGTACAACGACTTGCGGGCAAATATCTGTTGCGAAGGTTTATCCGGAGTGCCGAACCAGCCGGGGATACTGGTTTCCGTCCACATCGTAACGGTTAACCGCAGGTCGGGACGGACAGAAGTAATGGTGTCACGCACCCGGCAGAACAGGTCTTTTATTTTCATGCAACGCCAGTTGATCCATTCTTCGGAATGGTTTTCTGTCAGAAACTGAAAACGTTTCGAAAAACGTTCCGGGTCTTTATCCCCGACCGGGACATGAATGCCCGTTTCTTTTTCAAAAAGACGGGTGGTATAATCGTCGTATCCCGATTTAAGTGTGAAGTACCAAAGGATAGTGGCATGCCACATGTTGAGGGATATTCCCTTGAAGGCCGGCGATTTCCCATAACGGGTCGCTATTTCGCCGAACAGGTTCAGAATGGCTTTTTGCACGGTCGGGTGAAGCGGGTTAAACATCGGTCCTCTTCCGAAGGGACCGCTCTTTTCTCCGTAAGCCCAGCCATCCAGTTTCCCGTTTGCCTGTTTTTCAAAATTGGCAACATTGTATTCCATTGTCCAGTCCCTGGTCGACGATTGTACCTGATCGTTACAGAGCATATTGTTGTAGGTATCTTTACCTGCTTTTATCGAATCGAGGTCAATATTCATATGTTCCATCAGGCTGCCCAGCCGCAGGAGTGTCAGTGCTCCCCGGAAGTCAAGGCCTTCCTTTTCAAATTTTTTCAGTAGGGTATCGACCCAGTCAACCGGATGAGCAGTCCACCGGGCATAGATCGTCCGGTCGGGTGCTGCTACCCCTCCGAACAGTCCCGAAGGTTCGCATCCGGAAGGGTAAATCGGACCATGATACCAGACGATGGGATAAGTGAGCAGGTTCTGACCGGTATAACGCATGTATTTGACTGTCCGGTCGAGCCATTCCTGCTCGGTGTATGCTCCCATACTGAAAGTCATTCCGCACGGGTCTTCAAATTGCAGGCCCAGTTCCCGTGTCGGAATATTTTCGTCGGGTTTGCTAATGTTTAAAGGCGGAAGATCTTCCAGTTCGTAAATCTGAATGTCGGCAACAGCAGCAGGTTCTCCGTTTCCCCAGGTCATAAATACGATGCTGCAATCGTTCCAGCGGGGCCAGAAAACACGCCTGATTTCCTGCATTTTATGGGTAAGCGGTTGTTTTACTCCGGTAAAAGTTCCCATCGTCAGGTCGTAACTTGTTCCGTCCATCATACACATAAAACGGCGTTTGTCATCGGGATACCTGACCACTGCCAGATGAGGCTTGCCGACATCTTTTACTTTGAATCGGTACCCGAACCGTGACAATGGTTTTGCCTCAGCTTCGCGGTATTTCCCGGCTTCGGAAGAAGTGACCCGTACATCGCCATACGAAAAACAGGTGTCGGCAGGGTATTCCTGAGTGCAATCGAAACTTTTAATTAATTTCATGCGTGGTTCCTGCTGACGGTTTGTTCTGCAACCGGGAAACAGAAGCCCGCATACGCATAACAATATTGCAATAAAACAGTTTCTCATCATTTAACTTTTCATTTTTTGTATTTGGATTATCTCCGGCACTCTGTTTCAGACGAATTGCCGCTAAGCTTACTATTTATCAACGACGGGCTGAATGGATTTTTCCTGTTCCCTGAATAATTGGTTTCCGGGGAGAAATAACGTTGGCATTCCGGGAGCCTCGTAATACACATCCAGTGAACCACTTCTTTCGTGAGTGAAGTATTCAACCTTAAACGGATAAGACCCTTTTGCCAACTGAATAGTTCCTTCGCTGCTCGAACCGCTCAGTATGCTGTTTCCGGTTACCAGCGTGGAGTTGATAAACAACCTGTATCCACCGTCCGACCATATACGGAATGTATACTCTGCATCGAAATCAATTTTTAACCAACCGGTAAAGCACATTCCATAGTCAGTATTGTATTTCTTTTTCAGACTGTTTATTTCCGGCGTGTTCAGCCCTATTTCATAGCAGACTCCTTTACCTGCAGGTGTTTTTGATGCGAATGAAGGCATGTTTTTTTCTCCGGGCAGGTTATAAAATGAATAATTCACACCATTCCCTGTTTTGCTGTATACAACCCGGTACTGGGCAGATACCATCGGACTTTCGCCTTCCTTACCGAATATTCTGGCATTGACTATTGCCGCTTTTTCGAGCGTAAACGGTTCGGAGTACAAGGCAGATTCCCGCGTGGGCATGGTTCCGTCCGTGGTGTAACGGATATCACCTTCGACCCCGATGGGACGTTTTATTTTCACCACTGCTGCGGTATCAACAAAAAGGTCTCCGTAAACAGTTTTGACTTCTTTTGAAATAAATGTAGGAGGCGGTAAAATTTCAGTTCCTTTATAAATGTTGTCCGGTTCGTCAAAACCTTCATAAACAGCTTTTACAGGCCGCCCGACCCATACCTGCGGTATTTTAAGCCCAAGGGCAAAAGCCACATCTGCGGCAACATCGTATTTATATATCTGCTGTTTTATCTGATAGCCTTTTTTTATACCCTTTCCTGAATATATAATCGGAGTGGTAAGTTCCTCATAATGATTTCTCCCATGTCCGAAAAAAATCCCGCCATGATCGGCTACCACCATGATCATCGTATTCTGACTGATTCCGGCCTTTTTTACCGCATTCACAATAATCTGAACATCCCCGTCGATTTCGTGGATTGTTTCTATGTATCCGGGAGACATGTGTCCCTTTGAATGTCCGGCATCGTCCACTTCATCTAATTGAATAAAAACAAAATCCGGTTTTTTATCCAGAATATATTCTGCCGTTTTCTGTGCCGTTTCAAGAGGAGTCGGATACGTTTCAAACCTGTTTATCAGCTCTGTCTCGAGCATATCTTTAAAACCGCTCCATTGAGATATACAGCCTGTTTCCGCCTTTGGCATCTGCTGGCGGATAACACTGAAAATATTGGGAAAAACTTTATGCTCAGACATAGCTACAGGAGGACATACATCGAAACTCCTGTTCCAGGAGTTGTCAATTACGCCTGTAGCCTCGGGGCCGGCGCCACACAACATGGCATTCCAGTTTGGCTTACTGACTGTTGGCAGTACACTCCGTACCTTATAATTGTACGCTCCGTTTTGCAGCAGGCTGTCCATACAAGGGGTCTCTGCTTCAAGAAATCCCTGAACGCTCATGCCATCGATGCCAATCACAACTACATGTTTTATTCCTTTGGGATATTGATTTTCCTGACAACAGGATACCAGAAGAAGAGATATTAAAGCAAAGGCCGACATGTAAACGAATATACGATCAACAAATTTTTGTTTCATTTTAGTATATATTGGAATTAGTTATTTTTTGTCATCATCACCCATGTTACTTTCCCGATGTTATCAGGTTTTCCTTTTTCAGCTTTTGAAACAACAGTCGTCGGCTTGCCGTTTTTAGTGTATGAGACGCTTATTTCACGCCACGAGTAATCTCCTTTTTCATAGTTGAAAGTCTCGCCGTCGTCATCGTACAAACGGTAAAAGCCCGGTCGGGTTCCGTAATACCGTATTTCAAGATCAAACTTTTCTCCCGCGGCAGGAGCATGAAGTAACGCAGGCATCATCGGGATGATTCCCCCGTCTTTTACAAAAACAGGTATTTGGCCCATTCGTGCAGTGACGGTTATGATTTCGCCATCGCCAACATATTTACCCGTATAAAAGTCGTACCATTTTCCTTTGGGTAAAACGACTTCCCTTTGGGTTTGTCCTTTAAAAACAGGGGCAACCAGCAGATACTCACCGGCCATATACTGATCTTTGATCTCGCTTGTAACTTTCATGGCATAGGGATTCTCACCCAGGTTGTCATTTTTCAGTTCAGATAATGTCTTTGCATTAAAGCCGGGTTCCAGGTTCATTCCCCTGAACGGAGGTGTTCCTTCAAAATGATATTTGGCGAATTCAGAATAAAAGTAAGGCATCAGCTGCATTCTCAGCAAAGCAACGGCTTTTACTTCCTTTTCCACTTCGGGGAACGACCATGGTTTGGTACCGTCGGCCCAGGCATTGATCATTGCCATGGGTGAGAAACAAACGGTTTGCATCCGCCTGACCCATTCTTCCCCATCGGAGGAACTCCGTACCTCCGGAGTCCAGAGTACGCCCGCGTAGCCACTGTTAATCAGTGCTGTGATAAAATCCTGATGGCTGTAATAATCGTTGTAAATCACATACGGGAACGATGACGCTCCGGCATTGGATGCCCTGACCAGTCCGTAAGTACGCCTGTTTTTTTGATGATAAAGTTCAGTAATCATTTTCTGCAACAACACGCCGTAGGTCTGGCGAAGCTGTTCGGCAGTGTGTCCCGAAGGAAACTCAGCCACATCCGGCCATAACCAGGAATCGAAACCGTCGCATTCATCAACTTTGTAACCCGAAATGCCAGGCGACACCTGCTCTTTGTCCATTTGTCCCAGTATAATCTGCTGAGCTTCAGGCATAGTCAGGTCTGCCACAACACCGCCCCACACCGTGTGGGTTCCGGTAAGCGGTTTTAACTGTTTGTATATGGGCGAGTCCGGCGATATGTAAGGATTGGTCCAGAGGTTCAGATGAACTCCTTTTCCATTCATTTCAGTTATAAAACCTGCGGGATCAGGGAAACGTGTTTTGTCCCACGTCAGGGTACAGGGATAAGATTTGCTTTGCCAGCCTGGTTCCAGCCCGATAACATCAAGCGGAAAACCTTTTTGTTCAAACAATCCTGCCTCAGCAAGAACCTGATCAGCAGTATACAGCATCGGAACCCTTTGTACAAACCCAAGGCCCCAGCGCGGTGGCAGACATCCGCCTCCGTTAAACAGGTTAAAACGTCTGACCACGTCCAGTGGGCCTGGGCCGGCAAAAAGATATACTTCACATCCTTTGGCAGGAACAAGCATTTCAACAGCGTCCGAATACGGCTGGGCCGTCCAGTTCTTGTCGGTGTTCCTGTCCTGTGGAACCGGCGCTTCGGGACTGTCACGTCTTACTGCGCTCCCGGCATAAACTGTTATATAGCGGGCACTGTTCACAAATACACCGTATCCCTGATCTGACACATAAAACGGAACCGGCGCATGGGTACGGCCATTGTCCGATCCGCCATAATGATCCACATGCAGGCGAAATATCCGTCCCCGTTGTTGTACTGTCTTGAAATTTAATCCGAAGCCGTAGAGCTGTTCGTTCCGAACCAGGGGAAACCGTAAAAAAATTTTGTTGTCAGAAGCCTCTGCTACAATGCCGGTACGGGACAATGGGAAAGCTGCATCCCCAAGTTTTTCCAGGGCCTCCTGATTCGGAGAAACACCGGAAGCTTTCAGAAAATCGTAATCTTCGGGCGTACCGATAACTGCTTTCCAGATGCCCGGAGCCACCTCATTCCAGACCGGGTTCTGTGAAATGCCTGTTAATGGTAATAACAGCAGTATAAAAAAAATAAAAATACATTGTTGCAAAGGATTGACTTTTCCCATGATTTTGATAGGTTTTTTGTTTATTGTATTTTAGGTTCTGTCAGTTTGATTCAGAATATGATTCTGAATTTTTTATAATTGGTGAAATTAAAGAATTTATATAATTTATAATGTTTTTCTTGCATTTTAAAATTCATCTCTTCGGGTAGAGAGATTCCGTGTTGAAGGGTATCCGGCTAAATTTGAAATAATGAATAGACACGACAAAAAAATTAAAAAAGAACTTAAAAAGGTATGAGTCTTTATTCCTGTCATAAGAAAAAAAATCAACAAGAGACTGTCCAAAAACTCTGTGTTTTTTCTCTGTGCTCTGTGGTAAAATATAAAGAACTAAACCACAGAATTCACAAAGTTTTTCGCAGAGTTGCACAGAGTTAAAAAGAATATTATTTCCCTTTTTGGACAGCCTCTTGATTGAAACATTTTAGTACCCGTAATTTTGTATCAGGTTCGGATTACGGTCAATAGCCGATTGCGGAATCGGATTAAAGTACATCTTTTGATAAAAGACATGGTTCATATTTGCTATTTCGGGCCTGGTTATTACCCATTTGCCACTATTGTCATCGGGAGATGTATTGGCGATTTTACATACATGAAGAGGTTGATTGAGCTTTTCTTCTGCAATTTTCCATCTTAACAAATCCCAGATTCTTTTGTCTTCGAACATTAACTCGATCCTTCTCTCATGGCGGATTGCCGTACGCATTTCATCCTGGGTTAAACCTGCTTTTAGTTCCGGGAGATCGGTTCCCGGCCGGGTCCGGATTGCGTTGATTGCTTCATAAACTGAAGCGTCAGGTCCTACTGCTTCATTCTCCGCTTCGGCGTAGTTTAGCAATACTTCGGCATACCGGTAATAAACATGATTCATCCCGCACTTGGAATAATTAGCAGGTGAATTATAATGATCTATCCTTTTTAATACATCATAGCCTGTTTTTGTCCCGTCTTTATTCGTTCCCTTATAGTCGATTTCATTTTTTGAAGGATTCACTTTATCAATGCGGTAATAAATGGTGTCCTCTTCTGACATCCAGTCTTGTTTATATGGTGACCCGTCATAGCAAACAAACTGGTAAAACCTGTTTTCGCGGCCGACAAACGGATTTTGATCGTCATACCCGGAATCGGAGTCTGTAATATCCTTCCCGTTGTCCATTTGATATTCCTGAACCAGTTCTTCAGTCGGGTTAAAATCGCCCCAGTTATAGTATACATTATTAATCCATGTGGGACCCACCCCATAATGATCAAGGTTATTGGGAAGAGTCGTTCCTACACGGGTTTTATCAAAAATGACTTCTTCATTATACTCCTGATCTTCATCCCAGAATCTGGTCATATCAGAGAATAGCCCGTAATCGCCATTTCCGTTAGTCCCATAGCTGTCAATAAACTTTTTATTGGTTGCAGCAGCAGCTTTCCATCGGTCTGCACTATATGAAGCAAAATGTTGCAGGTTATTTGCATCCGGACAAGCAGGATCGTCAGAGTTATAAGCAGGACTTGCTGCAAAAAGCTGTATCCACCCTTTTAAACACAAGGCTGCCCCAAGAGTAGGTCTGCCTGCATCTTCATCTCCAAAATTATATTTAATTTTCAGATTGTTATTATTAACAATTGTATCTAATTCGGCAACAATAAAATTGAAAGTCTCTTCAAAAGTACTTCTGGGTAATTTAATGTCATCTTCCGTGCGGTCCAGCGGTTCGGTAAGTATAACCAGACCACCGGTACGAACAAAGAGTTCACTGTAGAAATAGGCCCGTAAAAATCTTGCTTCATCCAAACGTTTGGCCATCCATTCTTCAGAGAAGTTCGACGAATTTTCTTTTACTTTCTGAATAAATGTATTGATCCTTCTAACATAAGTATATGTATCCGGCCAATTCGAAAAATAGGAACCGATACCGGTATCTCCATTTGTAGTGAAAACATCAGAAGAAGCATTTACAATACCTGATTTCCAATAGTATGATTCAAAACAATTCCCCGAAGGGGTATCAAAATCATCTGAGAAATTATCTTCGGTATCTTTCCACCATTTTGCCGGGAGTTGGAAACACGCATTAAAATAAATATCAGCATTGGTCTCACTGGCCCACATGGTCGCATCGGTAAGGTTTTCCTTACTCTCCGTATCAAGATAATCATTACAGGATGAATTTATAATGAGGAGTAACCCCATCCCCATAATGATGCTTACTATTTTTATCTTTTTCATTTTCGTTTAATCTAAAGGGTTATGTTTATACCGAAAGAATATGTCTTCATTAATGGATAGTTCGTATGGTTTTCATCATCTTTCACTGTATCATCTACCTCTGAAGATGAACGTGCTTCCGGATCTTTGGATTTAAACATCTTCGTAAAGGTTAGAAGATTTTCTCCTACGAAATAAATTCTGACATTTCCAAGAGGTTTTATAAACCGTGAAGGTATTGTATATCCGAAGTTAAGGGTTTTTAACCGTAAATAACTTCCCGAAACCATATAGGCATCACTTGTCTGGCTGTTATTTGAAGTAGGTGCAGTTGAGGCTCTCGGGTATTTGGCATTTTGGTTATCTTCTGTCCAATGATGATTATAATACTCGTAATCGCTGTTACTCTTATTATTCATAAAGGCTACTGTTTCATAACCATACATATTAAGTGAACACTTTGCCACCCCCTGGAAGAACAGGTTTAAATCAAAGCCCCGCCATTCGGCATTGGGAGTAAATCCGTAAACTATTTCAGGAAAATTATTCCCGATAACGGTCAAATCGTCGCTGTCAATAGCCTTATTGCCATCCTTATCATCATACTTAATATCTCCGGGATGCAAGGTCCCGAACTGGGTAATATCATATCCGTCTTCACTGTTAATTATACCATCTCCGTTTATATCGTCTGATGTTTTAAAAAAGCCCAGTGAGTGGTATCCGAACGCTGTCCCCAGGGAACGGCCTGTTTTTCTGCGGTTCGGATTGTTATAGGTGGCATCGGTTTCAAAAACTTCTACCAGCTTGTTCTTTGCGTAGCTAAAATTCCCATTAAGACCTAATTTTAATCCGTTGGCAAGTTTATAGTTAAAACCCAGGATCACCTCTATCCCGTTATTTTTCATGATACCTGCATTTTCTTCTGCAAGGTCTAACCCATACTCATACGGGACGGTAACTTCCGGGGACAATAACATACCTGTTCTTTTTTCGTGAAAATAGTCAGCTTCAAGGGTCACTAAATTATTCCACAAAGAAGCTTCGAGACCTACATCCGTTTTCTTTGCAACTTCCCATGTAATATCCGGATTTGCTTCCGTATCAACATAAGCCCCGGATACTACATTCCCGTTGCCGAATGCTGTAGCATTCGAGTATAGAGTATATCCACTCAGATATTGATAGGCAGAACCGGCCAGATTTCCGGATTTTCCCCATGATCCCCTGATTTTCAGGTTGTTTATAAAAGAATATTTCTTCATGAATTTTTCTTCCGACAAACGCCATCCTAACGAGAAGGCAGGGAAATATCCCCATCTTTTTCCGGGGGCAAAATAATAATGCCCGTCATACCGGCCCGAAGCCTCGAACATATACTTGTTGTTGTATGTATAGCCCAACCGGTAAACGTACCCGATCTGGGCACTTTCAGACGAACTTCCTCCATTCGTTGAGTCATCGGTACTGGAACTGCCCAGGTCCAATTCATCAACGAGCACAGAATAATTATTCCTTCGGGCCTCGAATGTGTAGTATTTACCATTTTTTGCTTCTGCAACCAGCAAACCGGTAACTTCATGCAGATTGTTAAAAGTTCTTTTGTAATTAATCATCCCCTGGTAAGTGTAATACCTGTAATCGTATTGATCTTCAACCAGGTAAGTATACATGGTCTGGTTCAGACCAGCTGTCTCTTTCGTGTAGGTATAAGGTGAGGTGCCGGTGTCCTGAATATAATAATACCATGGAATGTGCCATCCTTTTTTGAAATTGGATTTTGTATCATAACTGAATGTTCCCTTTACACTCAGGCCTTTTACAAAAGGTATCTGCTGTTCAAGGGTAAAAGTGGTTAAGTGCATATTCCCCTTGTTCTTCAGGTAACTTTCTGAGTTAAAAACTGCCGGCAGCGAATAACTTCCGGAAGCTCCCCACAATCCGTTCGAATAGATTAATGCCTGATTAGGGAAAGATTTATAATATCCGTTATACATTCTGAAAGAGGATTCTTCCGGGTCCAGATCATTCATTTGATCTATTGAATTGTTCAGGTAGACAGAAAAATCTGTTGTTTTACTAATCTTTGTCTGAAGGTTAATGCTGTAATTATAACGGTCGTAATTCCATTTAGGAATCAACCCGTTTTGTTTATAATAGCCCAGACTCATAAAATATTTTGTATTGCTGGTTCCTCCGCTGACCTGAATGTTGTACTTCTGCTCCGGTGCAGATAAGTCATAAAGATCTTTCGGCTTACTGTCAGGGTAAAGATCGGGATCCTGCTTATGCAAAGAATTATAGTTTTTTATTAAGTCCGTATCATAAGGTAAATCTGTTCCGTTAGGAGTCTCGTTTAAATAAGCCTCATTCATCAGCTGCATATAATCTGCTGCATTAAGCGGGTTTCCAATAGCCGTAGGCGTTTGCCATCCGTAACGTGAGTCGATTGTAACGGTCGGCATTCCTTCTTTACCTTTTTTCGTATTAATCAGGATTACGCCGTTTGCCCCGGCCAGTCCGTAAGGTGCAACAGCCGAAGCATCTTTCAGAATGGAAACAGATTCAATCGTGCTCGGATCAATTTGTGACATGTTATCACGGATTATACCGTCAATCACGATTAACGGCGATGTACTTCCGGTTGTTCCTTTTCCCCGGATATAAATGGTCGAATTATCGGCCCCCGGTTGTCCTGATGTAACGGTAGTGCTTATTCCTGCTGCCTTACCGATTAAGGCATTGGAAACGCTGGAAACAGGTCTCTTTGAAAGGTCATCTGCGTTTACAGTACTGATAGCCCCGGTCATGGTTACTTTTTTCTGTACGCCATATCCTATTGCCACAACTTCCTCAATGCCGACTGTTTCCTCCTGCATCACCACATTGATACCGGTTTTCCCTTCAACAGGAATATCCTGTGTCTTCATTCCTACAAAAGAGAAAACCAGCGTTGCTTTGTCCGGGACATCAGGAAGAGCATAGTTCCCGTCTGCATCGGTAATCATTCCCTGGGTAGTACCTTTTACCACTACCGAAACGCCGGGCAAAGGAGCTCCCGACGCGTCTGTCACTTTTCCCTTTACTGTAATTTCCCGGACCTGCTGATTTAGCACGGGCGTTTCCGATGCCTTACGGATTACGATCACCTTGTCGTCAATTTCATACTCGAAACCATAAGGGACTATAATCTGGTTGAGTACATCTTCCACTTTAGCTCCTGCCATGTCAACCGATACTTTAGGCAGGTCTTTCAAAAAATCGGAACGGTAGAGAAAATAAAAATTACTCTGCTCTTCAATTTTCTGTAAAACTTCTTCAACTGAAACATTTTTCAGTTTCAACTCCAGATTCGTCTTCTGGGAGTATACACTTGCCGACACGTGGAGAAGCCCGGTCAGCAACAAAATTGTAGTTATCCTCATCATAAGGAACAGTTTTTTCCACCCGTATAAACGGATGGGGTTACATTGCTTTTTTTTCATAAATTTGTAATGTTAAAAAAACCATTTAGTTAATACTAAGTGTACTGCGGAAGATGGTGCGAACATCTTCCGCAGTTTTTCATTCCACTGTTATTGTTCTGTTATTAGTACTGAATTTTACTTCCTCTGTTTTTTCAATTTTCGACAGAATTTTCTGAATATTGGCCGATCGCTGAAGGTTTCCGGTAAAACGAATGTTTTTCCTGTCTGCATTGGCAAAAATCACCTCCACATCGTACCACCTCGACAAGGTTTGCATAATGCTGCCCAGGCTCTCATCATCGAATACAAAACGTCCTTCTTTCCAGGCTGTGAAAGCCAGCGGATCGACTTTCCGGCTTGACACCAGCAGGTCTCTCTTCGAAAAAACGCTTTGCCTGTTTGGCATTAAAACACACTTGTTCAATTGGTTGTTTTTTTCATATACTTCAACTTTTCCTTCTACAAGTGTTGTAAATATCAGATTGTTTTCAGGATAGGACGAAATATTGAAATGAGTTCCGAGTACTTTTACCACCTGTTCTCCCGAAATAACTAAAAAAGGAGAATGTTCGTTTTTGGCAACTTCGAAATATGCTTCACCTGTTAATTCAACCGTTCGTTCCCTTTCTGAAAATTGTACCGGGTAACGAAGTGCTGATTCGGAATTCAGCCAAACTTTTGTGCCGTCCGACAACTGGATGGAAAATTCACCTCCCCTCGGTACTTCTACTGTATTGTATTTTATTCCGGCTTCTTCCATTTTCTCCGGCCGCGTGTAGGTAAGTTTCCTGCCGGTACTGTGCAAGGTCGAATAACCTTCTTTTAAGACGAAGGATTTTTCCGGTAATAAATTATACCTTGATCCGTCGTTTAATATCAGCACCGCTTTGTTTGTACCTGGTTTTATTGTTCCGTTGTTTGCTAAATTAACCGGTCCCGGATTTCTGTTTGTAAGGTAAAAAAGTACGACAACGACCACAATGCTTGCCGCAACAGATGAAACGATCGTTGCAAGCCGGACAACTGATTGCCGCCTGTTTCCGGTTTTTTGCTGAACCTGTTTCCATGCCTTTTCCACTTCTTTATTGCCCCCGAAATGACTTCCTTCTGCATAAAACCGTTGTACCTGCCTGTAAAATTCCAGGTGATCCGGATTTTCATCCATCCAGCCTTGCAGCAATTTGTCTTCCTCTTGAGGAACCACCATCCGGTGAATTTTTTTCCAGATGATTTCAAAATCGATTATATTCCGTTGTTTCGACATATCGCAGCGAATTTTACCCTGTGACACATCAACTATGGATATGGGTGACAAAAATTACAGAAAAAATTTCAGTGAGGTTGAATCCAGCAGAATCGTCCGGAGTTTTTCCTTTGCCCGCTGAAGTTGCGTTTTTACAGTGTTTTCCGAAATGCCGTAAAGATTAGCCAGTTCGTAATATTTTTTCCCTTCAAAATATTTTTGTTTGAAGAGTTCTGCCATCCGGGGCGGAAGTTTTTCAATTGCTTCCTGTATTTTTACCGAGATATCAGGGTCAGCCCAATCCGGCGAATCGTCATCATTCATTGCAGCTTCGAGGTATAACAGTTTATGCCGGTCGTAAATTTGCAGGTCACGCAAATGGTTCAGACAACGGTTCCTTACCGACTGGTAAAAATATGCTTTAATGGAAGTTTCAATATCTATTTTTCCGCAGCTTTCCCAAAAATGGATAAACAGGCTTTGCACAATATCTTCGCAGGCTTGTTTTTCAAATACAAAACCTTCGGCATACCGGATCAGATGCGGATAATAATCACGGAACAAAGCTTCGAAAACTTTTCTGTTCCGTTTTTTTACTTCGTTCAGCAATATTTTATCCTCAATATTCATTTCGACAATTACTGCATGTTTTCGATTGGTGTGTAAAGTAATTTTATTTTCAGAAATTATGCAACCGCGAAAATACTACTGCTTTTTTCAGAACGCCATTTACCCGGCATCTGTTTCCTGCCCAAAATGTTCATGTTTAATACAAATTAACAGTCAAATTGGACTTAGTTGAAAGAATGTACTATCTTCGCAATCGATAAAATTGCCGAAATAAAAATGAAAAATTACAAGCTAATAAACAACGTCACTGGCTGGTTGGTTTTCGTGGTTGCAGCTGTTACTTATTTGCTGACAATTGAACCAACTGCAAGCTTCTGGGATTGTGGCGAATTCATCACCACTTCGTATAGACTTGAAGTTGGCCACCCTCCGGGTGCACCGTTTTTTAACATTGTAGGACGCTTTTTTACGATCCTTGCGGGTGGCGATCCGGCAAAAGCAGCAAAAGCGATAAATTCCCTGTCGGCTTTAGCCAGTGCATTTACCATTCTGTTTTTGTTCTGGACCATTACCCATCTGGCAAAGAAACTTATTGCTGCCGGTAAAGAAGAACTTACACTGGGGCAAACCATTGCCATTATGGGTAGTGGCGTAGTCGGAGCCCTGGCTTACACATACTCCGACACATTCTGGTTTTCGGCAGTTGAAGGTGAAGTGTACGGTTCTTCATCGCTTTTTACGGCATTGGTTTTCTGGGCTATCCTGAAATGGGAAGATTGTGCTGATGAGCCTTATGCCAACCGGTGGATTATTTTTATTGCCTACATGATCGGCCTTTCAATCGGAGTCCACCTGCTTAACCTGCTTGCCATACCGGCAATCGTTTTTGTATACTACTTCAGAAAATACCATGCAACAAAAAAAGGTATCCTCTATTGTCTGGTTCTTTCTGTTCTTATTCTGGGATCAATCATGTATGTGATCATTCCCGGGGTCGTAAAAATCGCCGCCCAGTTCGATCTTCTTTTTGTGAACGGATTCGGGATGCCATATAATTCAGGCGTAATTTTTTATGCAATTCTTTTAATCGGTCTTCTGATTTTTGGAATCAGGTATACACTCAAAAAGAACAAAGTTCTATGGAATACCGTGATTTTGAGTATCACTGTGATACTGATCGGGTATTCTTCCTTTGCAATTGTGGTAATCCGGTCGGCAGCAGATCCGCCAATGGATCAAAACAGTCCGGACAATGTATTTGCCCTGTTGCGGTACCTTAACCGCGAACAGTACGGCGACCGTCCGCTTTTCTACGGACAGTATTATAATACCCCGCTGGACGAGAAAGAACCTTATGCAAAAGGAAGTCCTTATTATATAAAAAAGAATGGGAAATATGTTGTCTCGTACATGCGGGATATTCCCCGGTTCGATAATGATTACTGTACATTTCTGCCACGTATGTACAGCCGGGAGGAACAGCATATTGAAGATTACAAGCAATGGGCCGGCATAAAAGGCCGCAGTGTGAGGTACACCGACTCGTCGGGCGAAACAAAAATGTTGCAGATACCGACTTTTTCCGAGAATATGACCTTCTTTTTCCGCTACCAGATCGGGTATATGTACCTGCGGTATTTTATGTGGAACTTTGTCGGACGGCAAAATGATATTCAGGGGCAGGGCGGAATCTCGAACGGAAACTGGATCAGCGGTATTAATTTTATCGACTCGATGCGTTTGGGCGACCAGAAATCGATGCCGGCACACATGAAAGATAATAAGGCGCGTAATACCTATTATTTTCTCCCGTTAATTCTCGGTTTGATCGGATTTTTCTACATGTATCAGAAAGGGAAAAACGGGAAAGAGTATCTGTGGGTAGTTTCTTTATTGTTTATAATGACAGGATTGGCAATTGTTTTTTACCTGAACCAGTCACCACACCAGCCACGCGAACGTGACTATGCTTACGCGGGTTCGTTTTACGCGTTTGCTGTATGGATCGGAATAGGTGTTCTTTCATTGTATGAAGCATTGAAAAAGCTGCTTTCTGCACCGGTCAGTGCGGGCATTGTGTCTGTTTTGGCACTGATTCTTGTGCCGGGGATTATGGCCGCCGAGAACTGGAACGACCACGACAGGTCGGGCCGTTGTACAGCCCGTGATTTCGGGGCAGATTACCTGAAAACGTGCCAACCTGATGCAGTTATCTTCACCAATGGCGACAACGATACTTTCCCGCTCTGGTACAATCAGGATGTGGAAGGGGTACGTACCGACGTACGGGTATGTAACCTTAGCTATTTCCAGACCGACTGGTACATCGACCAGATGAAACGTAAAGCTTATGAATCGGATCCGCTGCCCATAAGTTTTACACCCGATCAGTATGTACAGGGAAGCAGAGATGTGGTTTACCTGATGAACGATCCGCGCATCAAAGGTCCGATAGAATTACGGAAAGCCCTCGATTTTGTAAAAGATGATAATCCGAGAACAAAACTGAATGAGGCTGATGATGCCGCATATATCCCGTCAAAAAAATTATTTTATGTAGTTGACAAACAAGCTGTAATCCGGAATAAAGTAGTTCCTCCGGAAGACTACAGCAATATTGCAGATACAATTTTTATCAATTTCGGAAATAAAAACTATCTGACCAAAGACGAGTTGATGATTCTTGATATGATAAACCAGAACAACTGGGAAAGGCCTATGTACTGGGCTATTACAGTCGGACGTGACAAATACCTCGGGTTTGACGATTATTTCCGGCTCGAAGGCTTTGCATACAGGTTCGTCCCGGTAAAATCGAAAAGCAACCGCATCGATGTCGGAGGGGTGAACACTGACCTCATGTACAAGCATTTTATGAAAGATTTCAAATGGGGGAACATGAATAATCCGAAGGTATACATCGACGAGAACAACTCGCGCATGATGATGAATATCCGCAATAATTTCAGTCGCCTCGCCGGGGCACTTATTCAGGAAGGTAAGAAAGATTCGGCCATAGCTGTCCTCGACCGCTGTGTTGAGTTGGTACCTCCCAAAACTGTTCCATACAGCTATTTTGCCATCATGATGGCTGAAAATTATTTCAAGGCCGGAGCCTCTGCGAAAGGTGCTGAAATTCTTAAATCGATGGATAATTTGTATGAGCAGGAAATGGATTATTATTTTTCGCTGAACTCTCAATTTGAAGGTGTTGTAGATGACGAAATTCAACGGATACTTTATTTTATGAGGGAGATGAATTCCGTATGCAAGAGGAACGGCCAGGACGAACTGGGCAAAGAAATTCTGGATGGTTTCAATAAATATTTAAAAGTATATAGTTCATACAATTAAAAAATAATGTTGCATTATAATCCCGGGGTCAGGGCACCGTGGTTTATCCGGATACTTTACAAAAACGCAATCTGGAAAGTAAATACTTCAGAAAAAGTAGTTTACCTTACTTTCGACGACGGCCCTGTTCCAGAGGTAACTCCGTGGGTGTTATCTGTACTGAAAAATGAAAACATTAAGGCCGGCTTCTTTTGTGTAGGCGAAAATGTGCACAAACATCCCGAATTGTTCCGGCAATTACTGGACGAAGGGCATACAGCAGGGAATCATACCTTCAATCACATCCAGGGACTGAAAACAAACCTGGAGGATTATCTGACAAATGTTGAAAAAGCAGACAGACTGATCGGGACACCGTTTTTCAGACCGCCTCATGGTTTTCTGAAAAGGTCGCAATACAGGCAACTTAAAAAGAAGTACCGGTTCGTGATGTGGGATGTGCTTAGCCGCGATTTCGATAAACAAATTTCAGCAGAAAAAGTGTACAGCAACGTAATGAATTTTGTCAGACCGGGTTCAGTAATTGTTTTTCACGATTCGCTGAAGGCCGAAAAAAATATAAAAGAAGCCCTGCCCAAGGTAATCCGTTCGTTGAAGAAACAGGGATACCGGTTTGAAAAGCTGAAAGAACAAACAAATGAAAAATCTTAAAAAATGAATATTCTTATTATAGGCTCCGGAGGAAGGGAACATGCACTGGCATGGAAAATCAAACAGTCGCAAAAAACTGAAAAACTTTTTATTGCCCCGGGTAATGCCGGAACTTCGGCACTTGGCACCAATCTCCCGGTAAGTGATTCCGACTTTGAAGGAATAAAAAAAGCCATTCTCGATAATGAAATCGATATGGTTGTTGTAGGACCGGAAGTCCCGTTATGCGGAGGACTTCACGATTTTCTTCTGCTTCAGGATAAATTAAAAGGATTGAAAATTGTTGGTCCAAGGCAGCAGGGAGCCATGCTTGAAGGCAGTAAAGATTTTGCCAAAGATTTTATGACGCGGCACAATATTCCTACCGCACGATACAACACGTTCGGTAAGGAAACGCTGGAAGAAGGCATCGGTTTTCTGAAAACGCTGAAGGCTCCTTATGTGCTGAAAGCCGATGGACTGGCCGCAGGAAAAGGAGTTCTTATTCCCGATGATTTTGAGCAGGCTGTTGCTTCATTGCGCGAAATGCTCGACGGCCAGTTTGGTACAGCCAGCAGTAAAGTGGTAATCGAAGAGTTCCTGAGCGGGATAGAATGCTCTGTGTTTGTTATGACCGACGGGAAAGACTACAAAATATTGCCGGTCGCCAAGGATTACAAACGCATCGGTGAAGGAGATACAGGTCTGAATACCGGGGGAATGGGAGCTGTTTCCCCTGTCCCGTTTGCCGGTGAAACATTCATGCAAAAAGTGGAAGAACGCATTGTAAAACCGACCATCAAAGGACTGGCCGCCGACAAAATCCCCTACCAGGGATTTATCTTCCTCGGACTGATCAATGTTAAAAATGAACCGTATGTCATCGAATACAATGTGCGTATGGGCGACCCGGAAACAGAAGTCGTGATGTTGCGGATAAAATCCGATTTCGTCGACCTGCTTGAGGGAGTTGCCGACGGTACACTCGCCGCAAAAACCCTAGAAACCGACGAACGCACCGCGGTTACGGTAATGCTCGTTTCAGGCGGTTACCCGGGTTCTTATCAAAAGGGAAAAGTGATGACCGGCTTCGAACAGGTTGAAGACAGCATTCTTTTCCATGCCGGGACAAAAACGGAAGGAAACAATATTGTTACCAACGGGGGACGTGTGATAGCCATAAGTTCTTACGGAAATTCGATAAAAGAAGCATTGGCGGTTTCATACAAAAATGCTGAAAAAATAAGATACGACGGCAAATACTACCGCAGGGATCTGGGACTCGATTTATAAGGAACCCGTCGTCCGACCGGCTCCGGTAAGATGACTTCAAAATACAAACCCTGTAATTTTGAAATCTAATTTTTGGAATTTGTAATTCAACTACTGTTCGCTGATGTTGCTCCGATTTTTAAAAACGAACCATGCTTACCATTTTATACTGATTCCGCTGATGGCGGTCCTTTTATGGATACAATCACTGGTTAAGCCTGAAATATATTCGTTTTACACAGGGGAAGACATGATGCCGCTTTACAGACCTGTTGCATGGCTGATGGCACAAAATCCGTATCTGAACAGCATCGTACCTTTGATTTTGCTGGTGTTGCTGGCTTTTCTTCTAATCCGTCTTAATATACAGTACTCAGTGATTCATATCCGGACCTTTTTGCCGGCAAGCCTGCTTGTTTTTATAACGAGCGGAATGATCAGCCTGCATTCGATGCACCCGGTATACATGGCCGTTTTCTTTTTACTGTTTGCCATCGATCGTCTTTTTGATTCCTATGAAAAAGATAAAATCCATTCGAATGCTTTCGATGCCGGTCTGCTTATTTCCATCGGTTCTTTATTCTACATGAATCTTTTATTCTTTTTCCCGGTTACATGGATAAGTATTTTTATCATTCATAAACAATTAAAATGGCGCGATTTTGTATTGCCCGTTTTGGGTTTTATGCTCCCCTGGCTGTTTACTTTTACGGGATATTTCTTTGTAAACAGAGTTTCTGACCTGCTGGTTATTCTTCAAAATAATATCATTTCGGAGAACAACTTACTCAGAGGAAACATTCCGCTCCAGGTTTATTGGGGTTTTCTGGTTTTCATTACCCTGATCAGCAGTTTTTTCCTGCTGTTACGGTACGGCGAAAAAAGAATCAGTTCCCGGAAATTTTTTCAGGTTTTCTTTTTTGTTTTTCTGATCCCGATCATCCTCATTATCGTTGTTCCTGCCGTTTCCAGTGAAATATTTCTCATTCTGGCAATTCCCCTTTCTTTCCTGATTTCAAATTACCTGATATTTATGAAACGGAAGTTCTGGGGTGAAATAGTCGTCTACCTGTTGCTGGCCGGGGTTATATATCTGCAATTTATACAACGATGAATGCTTCGTTGCCAACACTGGCAATTTACGGTATACAGGACCGGTTTAATTACAAATATCCGTTTTATGTGCACGACCATAACCTTTGCATCATGCAAAACGGACGGGTTCGCAATTTTTTACAGCTCGAACGGATCAGTCGCCGGAAACGCGACAACAAACTGTACGAACAATTATATGCTATCCTGAAAGAGAAAAAACTGCTTGCTGAAGAATTCGACCTTGTTTTTGTCGATAATGTGGTCGGCCGTACGTTTCTGACTTCGGGTGGAGACGCCCGTTTCGAGGCTCCGCTGAATAAAGGCTTGTCAAACGATCTGGAAGAAGGCCGTTGCTGGTGGTTCGGACGCGGGGTACAGGCCTGGGCATTAAACCACGAGCTGGCACATGTTTTTTCCTGTCTTCCTTTTTTCGGAAATTTCAGGGAGAACAGTCTGTTAGTGCATTTCGACGGAGGCGCCAGCCAAAGTAATTTTTCAGCATGGATATTCAAAAACAATCAGCTGCATTTGTTTGAATATCACTGGCAATTGAAAAAAATGACGACCATCTTCAACGCCAATGCGCTGGTTTTTGCCATTATCGGCGCCCGGCTCGAAGAACAGAATTCGGTTCCCGGAAAAATGATGGGCCTGGCCGGTTACGGTACTTATCGCCCGGCACTGGAAGAATGGCTGGTCCGGCACGACTGTTTCGAAAACATCTGGGCCCGCAAATCGGTATTTTTTCAGGAGGCAAAAAAGGAATTCGGCATCGAGTTGAAATCGTTCGACCAGAGAAACCCTTTTATTCAGGACGTTGTGGCTACTTTGCAGCGAATATTTATTAACGAAACACTCGCTGTTTTTCGCAGGCTGAAGGCTCAGACCGGTTGCGAATTTCTGTATTATACAGGCGGTTGCGCCCTTAATATTGTTGCCAATACCGAACTCATAACCAGCAACCTTTTTACTGAAATTTTTATTCCGCCCTGCACCGAAGATTCAGGGCTTTCGCTGGGAGCTGCAGCTTTTGCCGAATGGAAGAAACACGGTTCGGTTGAAAGACATATGCCATACCTGAATAACTGGAACCTTCAGAATGAAACTTTTTTGTATTCTGAAAATGATATAAAAAAGTGTGCAGAACTTCTGCTTGCCGGAAAAGTGATTGGTGTATGCAACGGATTTGGCGAAGCCGGGCCACGCGCACTGGGAAACCGCAGTTTGCTTTGCCTGGCAAACTCTGAAAAACTGGCGGCCAAGCTGAGTATGCAGCACAAAGGACGGGAATGGTACCGACCTGTTGCCCCGGTAATGCTGGAAAAAAACACAAAATATTTTACCGGTCTGCCGTCAGTCCATCCGCTCAGCAAGTACATGCTGCTCGATTTTCCTGTTCTTTCTGAAAAGCAGAGAGAACTGGCAGGGGCTGTTCATGCCGACGGCTCAGCCCGCATACAAACCATCTTCAGCAGAAACGACAATCCGTGGTTATGGGATTTGCTCACCTGGCTTGACGATCATTTTCAGGTAAAAGCATTGATTAATACATCATTTAATGCAAAAGGCGAGCCCATTGTCCATACTGCCGAAGATGCCCGTCAATCAGCCGAAACAATGGGCATCGACGGACTTGTAATCAACGGAAAAATTGAGTAAACAGAAATTAATCGAAGGCGAAACCTGGCTCTAATATTTACTGGGTACGTAAGACATTTCGCTGACCGGAGGACGGACATATCCCTTCGAGTCTTTTCGTTCGGGCAGTTCAAACGGCTCAGGCGTCATGTCCTGATACGGAATCATCGACAGCAAATGGCTGATGCAGTTTAAACGGGCACGGCGTTTGTCGTCCGCCTCGACTTCCCACCATGGTGAAATTTTGGTGTCGGTATACGAAAACATCTCGTCTTTGGCCATTGAGTATTCAACAAACAATTCTCTCGATTTCAGATCCATCGGACTCAGTTTCCAGCGTTTGGTCGGAGTGTCGATGCGTGCCTGGAACCGCCGTTCCTGTTCTTCCTCGCTTACCGAAAACCAGTATTTTATAAGAATAATGCCCGACCTGATCAACATGCGTTCAAAATTGGGACACGAACGCAGAAATTCCCAGTATTCATCAGCAGTACAGAAACCCATTACCTTCTCAACCCCGGCGCGGTTGTACCAGCTCCGGTCGAAAAGTACCATTTCGCCGGCAGCCGGCAAATGATGTACATAACGCTGAAAATACCACTGGGTTTTCTCTTTGTCAGTAGGCGTTCCGAGGGCAACTACCCGGCAGATGCGCGGATTGAGCGATTGCGTGATGCGTTTGATTGTCCCGCCTTTCCCGGCAGCATCGCGTCCCTCGAAAATCACAACTACTTTCAGTCCTTTTAGTTTCACCCATTCCTGCAGCTTCACTAATTCGATCTGTAATTTATTTAACTCTTTTTTATAAAATTTTTTATCAAGCTCTTCTGCCTTCTGATCATCTTCTTTCATAATTACCGTTTTAAAAGGATAAACACTTAAAATTAAGGAATCTGTCTGTAAAGAACAGATATAACTGACATGTTTTTAAAATTAAAGCTTCCTGTATTCCGGCCTTTTTTAATGAATGATTATCTTTGCAGTTCATTTTTGGAGGAAGAACGATGTTAGAAAAAATTAAAGCACTAAGAGCTGAAATAGAAAACATAAAAGCTTCGGGATTAAACGAGCTGGAAGAGTTACGAATCAGGTATATCAGTAAAAAAGGACAGATAAGTCAGCTTTTCGACGAGTTTAAAAATGTTCCGGCCGAACACAAGAAAGAGATCGGTGCATCCATCAACGAATTGAAAAATTTTGCTCTTGACAAGATCAACAGCATAAAAGAAAGCCTTGAAGCAGGGAACCAGGCAGAAACAGGCATAGACCTGACCATGCCGGGAGAACCGGTCAGATTAGGTAGCCGTCACCCGCTTTCGATTGTTAAAAACGACATTGTCGAAATTTTTTCCCGGTTGGGTTTTGTGGTAGCTGAAGGCCCTGAAATTGAAGACGACTGGCATGTTTTTTCAGCATTGAACTTTCCTCCTGAACATCCGGCCCGCGATATGCAGGATACGTTCTTCATTGAAAAGAATCCTGATATTTTGCTGCGTACCCATACGTCCAGCGTTCAGGTGCGGGTAATGGAAAAAACACAGCCGCCTATTCGTGCCGTCTTCCCCGGAAGAGTTTTCCGTAACGAAGCTATCTCGGCCCGTGCACACTGTATCTTCCATCAGATTGAAGGCCTGTATGTCGATGAAAATGTTTCGTTTGCCGACCTGAAACAGACCTTGTTGTATTTTGCACGGGAGTTCTTCGGCGAAAACACACAAATCCGTTTGAGACCTTCCTATTTTCCATTCACGGAACCGTCAGCCGAAATGGATGTAAGCTGTTCCATCTGTGGCGGAAAAGGTTGTAACGTCTGTAAATATTCGGGATGGCTCGAAATTCTGGGGTGTGGCATGGTCGATCCGAATGTGCTTGAATTATGCGGCATCGACAATAAAAAATACACCGGTTTTGCTTTCGGTATGGGAATCGAACGGATTGCCATGCTGAAATTCGGCATTAAGGACATTCGTCATTTCTTTGAGAACGATGTCCGTTTTCTGAACCAGTTCGAGTCAGCTATTTAGTACGCATTTTGTTACCATAACATTCTAAATTCCTGTTAAAACACGAAATCGTGCCAATTGTGTTCTGTTTACTAATCTGAAATCGGTAAATTCGCAGTGTACAAAAACAAGTGGACCATGTTTTCAGGAATAGTTGAAGAATACGGCATTGTTAAAGCCATTGAGAAAGATCAGGAAAATTATCATTTTACCCTTACCTGTTCGTTTGTAAACGAGTTAAAAATTGACCAAAGTCTGTCGCATAACGGGGTTTGCCTGACGGTTGTGAATGTTGATAAAAAAGCACAAACCTACCGGGTGACAGCCGTCAAGGAGACATTGCTAAGAACAAATCTGGGCTACTGGGAAGTCGGGACAAAGGTAAACCTGGAACGCAGCATGATGCTGAACGGCCGGCTCGACGGTCATATTGTTCAGGGGCATGTCGATCAGACAGCTACCTGTACAAAAGTGGAAGAAGCCGACGGAAGCTGGTATTTCACATTCGGATACAAATTCGACAAACAAAAGGCTCAGCAAGGCTATATGACTGTTGAAAAAGGCTCGGTAACCGTGAACGGGGTAAGCCTGACGGTTGTCAATTCGAAAGACAATTCGTTCCAGGTTGCCATTATTCCGTATACATACGATCATACGAACTTCCATACGATTAAAGCCGGAACCGTTGTCAATCTCGAATTCGATATAATCGGGAAATACCTTAGCAAACTAATTACCTATAAATAATTCAAGGGAAACAAGAAGGATTCTCTTGACAAGTTACACTCAAAAACCTATCTTTTCCGAATGAAACAAACCGCACTCATAACAGGTGCCGCCAAACGAATTGGCAGGGCTATTGCCGAACATCTGGCATCGGAAGGATGGAACCTGGCTTTGCATTATCATTCTTCTGAAAAAGCAGCAAAACATTTGCAGGACGAGTTGCAGAAGTTATATCCTGAACAAACATTTATATTGTTTCAGTCGAACCTGCAAAACCCGTTTGCGGTTGAAAAGCTGATCCCTGAAGTAATCCGGGAATTTGATTCGCTCGATATGCTCATCAACAATGCATCGGCATTTGAAGAGGGTCTGATCACCGAAACGGCTTTCGACCTGCTCGACCGTATGATGATGGTCAATTTCAGGGCACCGTTCCTGTTGATACGCGACTTTGCCCGCCTGTCAGGAAAAGGGCAAATTATCAATATGGTCGATACACGCATTACCAGAAACGAACCAAATTATGCGGCATATTCAATTTCGAAAAAAGCCTTGTGGGGGATCACAAAAATGGCTGCAATAGAATTTGCCCCCGATATTCGTGTAAATGCAATTGCCCCGGGAGCTACGCTGCCTCCTGAAGACAAGCCGGAGCAATACCTCTGGCAGATAGCCGAAAAAATTCCGATGAAAAAAGCAGGAGGGCTTGAACCAATTATCAAGAGTCTGGATTATATATTAAGTAACGAACACCTCACCGGACAACTTTTGTTTTGTGACGGTGGCGAAAATCTTGGTACAAACCCTTAAACAAAAAACAAAATGGCAATTATCAGAGTAAAAAACCTCCTTATCAGAACGTATATCGGCTTTAACCCTGATGAATTGGTAAACAAGCAGGATGTAATTATCAATCTTGAAGTTGAAACTGATGTTCCGTCACAGGCACTGGAAACCGACGAGCCGGAAGGCATTTTCGACTATAAAACACTTACCAAAAAGGTAATTACCTTTGTTCAGGACGGACGTTTCAAGCTGCTGGAAGTACTTACCCGCAGAATTCTTGACATTATCATGGAAGACAAATCGGTCAGCCGGGCCCGCGTGGAAGTTGACAAACCCCATGCGTTGCGTTTTGCCGAATCAGTTTCGTGCGAAATGGAGGCCGAACGATGAACGAATGCATCATCGGGATCGGATCGAATATCGAGGCGGATAAAAATATCCGGGAAGCATTGAAGTTGCTGGATTCCGGTTTTAACGGAACAGAAGTTTCTGAAATGGTAAAAACAAAACCTCTTGGCATTGAAAATCAACCTGATTTTGTAAACGGAGCAGTAAAAATAAAAACTGAAATGGAACAAAACCAGCTTCAGCAATATTTAAAAGAAGTTGAAAACCGGCTTGGACGCGACCGTTCAGCTCCCAAATTCGGTCCGCGGACAATCGACCTCGATATTGTTGTCTGGAACAATAAGGTTGTTGATGACGACTATTTTTCCCGTGACTTTCTGCGAAACTCCTGCAAACAGCTTGGCTTTGAACAAATCAGGTAAATGAAGGTATTTCCCGTTTTTATCCCGGATTGATGACAAAATAAGTTTTTCGAACCTCTTGTTTTTCCTATTTTTACGGCATTAAACGAAACAGAAATAAAATGTTGTGTTTTATTTTGGAAATAACCAGTAACAAACGTTACATCAACATCAAAAGACGTGACTCTTTCCATTTCTAAGTCACTGCATTTTCTTCTGTCTTTTTCGTTTAATTAATTTTTTGAAATGGAAATCCTCTTCCAATTGTCAATTCAATACGATATTTTAGTAAGAGCCACGACATAACGATGGCGTGACTTCCGGATTAATGAAACGGAAGCGCAAGATACACAGTTCTGTTTACGATATTAAAAGGAGGTTCCGCTTATGCGGTTTTACCGTAGTGGAATAAGGTATATTATAGGGGGAAAGAATACCCGGAAGCCTTTGTTTTGTCAAAGGCTCCCTCCTTTTTTATAGTATTCTGATTTTTTATTCCCTGCCTGTTTGTTAGTATTTTTCAACAGAAATAAACCGCGACAGATTCCGCGACATTTCGATACGTTTATAAAGCGACTGTACCACAGCAAGGTACAAATCTTCTTTTAATACCTGATCTTCAATGCCGGCATCAATATTGGGGTTATCGTTTACTTCAATCAGATAAACCTTGTTGTTAATCATTTTCAGATCAACACCATACAGCCCGTCTCCCATTAGTGAAGCAGCTCTTACTGCCGTTTTTACAACATTCGGTGGAGCCGACTCAACCGGTACCGTTTCGAAACCGCCGGCACAGTCTTCTTCGCGCTTGCTGTTCCAGTTGTATATTTGCCAGTGATTTTCGGCCATATAATATTTGCTGGCAAACAATGGTTTTTCATCCAGCACACCAATCCGCCAGTCATATTCCGATGGAAGAAACTCCTGAACAATAATCAGATCCGACTTTTTCAGCAGACAGTTTACCGATTCTTCCATCTCTTTTGCATTGTTTACTTTAGTTACTCCAAGTGAAAATGCGCTATCTGGTTGTTTTAGTACAAGCGGATATTTATAGTATTTAAAATCAGATGATTTATACATTCCTTTGCCGATCACCCAGCTTTCCGGAGTAGTAATCCTGTTTTGTTTCATACGTTCGTTCAGGAATATTTTATTTGAACAACGCAAAATCGACCATGGATCGTCGATAACAGCAAGTCCTTCGGCATAAGCCATTCTCGAAAAATGATAGGTATGATCATTTACATTGGTCGTCTCACGGATAAACAAGGCATCGAATTCGCTCAGCCGGTCGTAGTCGTCTTTCCCGATAAATTCAGTATAAAAACCGACTTTCCGTGCAGCTTCCCTGAAATTTTCGAGCGCCTGTTTGTTCGATGGCGGATTTTGTTCTTCCGGGTTTACCAGGATGGCAAGATCGTATTTGTAATGCTGGAAACGGGGTTTGTAAAAACGTTTTTTTGAAAAATAATGACGTGCAAATTCCTGTATCTGTTCAATGTCGTTTTTGTCTATTTTATCAAGGCTAAGTGGTGTGACCCGCTGAATAACCCAACGGTCGGTATGATTGAAAAGAACCTGCAAAAGGGGCGTTTCGAACAAACTATATAACTTTTGTCCCAGATGCCGGAAAGCTGGGTCGATTGTTTGTCCGAAATAAATATCGAAACTGAACTGACTTTGATTGATTTTATTCAGGGTACTTTGCATCAATTCATCAATATCGTTGGCTATTGTACGGATAATCGACACATTGCGGAAATCGCGGATGGTCGTTACGTTCGGAATTGCACGGTGTTCACGGGCCGAGGCCAGCAACGACACATAATAGCCGATACTCTGATAACGGTAGCTGTTCGAGAGGTTGAATATCCGGGCATTTTTCATTGACACGAATTCAGGGTCAGACAGGTATTTCTTCGAAGAAATTACCCGCAACCCTTCCACTTCAAGTTTCCATTTCTTCGGATTATCGACTACAATAATATTTGCAGTAGCCTTTTTTTCTTTTACCTGCGGAATCATTTGATACATGCGGACAGCGTGTTCTCCGTCCTTGTAATAATTCTGAAGCTCTTCACCGGAAATAAATCCCTGATGCAGGTACCAGTCAACCAGTTTGCAATCGGCTAAACGGGCTTCAAGAGATACTTTTTCAAACCCTCCGGAATGGGCAAGATCAAGACAGTGGGTTACCATTTTACTTCCGATTCCGCCACTCTGAAATTCGGGCAAAACAGCTATCGAAAACAACCGAAGTGTATGATGGTAAAGGATGAGGATCATTGAGGCGACCGGAACAGTTTTCCCGTTTTTCTGTACTTCTGCAATCCAAACCTGCTGCGAGGGACTGCTCAAACTAAGACTTAACGAACGGCGGGAACTTCTTTGGAAATCGGGAAAACAAACCTGCTCCGCCTCCTCAATGAATGAAAGGTCGCTTTCCTTTGACTTTCTGATAGTTACAGACATCTTTTATATTGTGTATATAGAGTTGACAAATTTAATTTATATTCAATCCATAGGCTATATGAATCCATACTTTTTCAAATATTTTTTCAACGGCTGAAAACACAGTATTTTAGGTATTAACTTGTTGTTAATTCGGAATAGAAATAATTGCAGGTCTGTTTTCATCCGGGTAGTTGTTTCTGTTTTTCTTTATACTATTATTATTCTGAAGATTGGGAAAGCTCATGTCCCTGTTCTTGCTATCCTTCAGAAAAGATATGGAGAATAAACCGAAAGTACATGATGTCTTTTATTTTTTTTCTGAAGAAATTTTTACACGAGGAATATGCATACTGGTTTTGTCGAATCATGCTAAATTGATTATTTTACCGTCATACAAAATTTAGTAGTATGAATTATTCCGGAAATATTTTAAAAATGCGCTCCGAATTCGGGCAACCTGTACAGTATTACCTTCCGGTTGGGAAGCATGAAGTTGCTATGAACCAACTGATAGGAAATAATATTCGTATGAATTTTACCGGACAGATGAACTGTATTTCCTGCGGGAAAAAAATCAGGACTTCGTTTAACCAGGGGTTTTGCTATTCGTGTTTGCAGACTTCGCCCGAAGCCAGCGAAACCGTGATGCGCCCCGAACTTTCGAAAGCCCATCTGGGTATTGCCCGCGACATGGAATGGGCCCGCGAACACGATTTAATAGAACATGTGGTTTACCTTGCCCTTTCCAGTGAACTGAAAGTGGGAGTAACCCGCTATCACCAGGTGCCTACCCGCTGGATCGACCAGGGAGCAAGTTTTGCCATTGAACTGTGCCGCACACCGAACCGTCATATTGCCGGAATAATTGAAGTATGGCTGAAAAAATATTTTACCGATAAAACCAACTGGAGGGCTATGCTGCAAAACCAAATCGCGACCGGAGTTGACCTTCCGGAAGAAAAGGAAAACGCCCTGCAACTGCTGACGCCCGAACTTCAGACGTATTACTCCGAAAATCACAAAATCTGGAAAATCGACTATCCGGTACAACAGTATCCTGAAAAAGTAAACAGCATCACTTTCGATAAAACTCCGGAAGTTACCGGCGTGCTTTCCGGCATTAAAGGACAATATCTTATTTTTGAAGACGGCCGCGTTCTGAATATCCGTAAACATAACGGATACTGGATTGAAATGGAAGCATAAAGTCAGACGGTATGTTCAGGGGTAAAAATAAAATTTTCGGCACATAAAAAGGGTGCTCTGAAAACTCTGGCATACAAATCCTGTACACATAACATTCCGGAACACCCTTTTTGTATCAATACAAATCCGGTAGAAACTATAATCCGAATTTATTCTTAATAACATCTACATAATCAAGTTTTTCCCAGGTAAACAGTTCAACTGCTATTTTCTTTTCCCCCCAGTAGGGCGATTTGAAAACCTTGGTAACCGTTTCCGGGGTGCGGCCCATGTGTCCGTAAGCGGCCGTCTCGCGGTAAATCGGGTTACGCAGTTTCAACCTTGCTTCAATAGCAGCCGGGCGCAGGTCGAATATTTCTTTTACACGGGCAGCAATTTCCCCGTCGTTTAAAGCGACTTTCGAAGTTCCGTAAGTATTCACAAAAACGCCGACAGGTTGTGCTACGCCAATTGCATAGGCCAATTGTACCAGCACTTCATCGGCAACGCCGGCGGCTACAAGATTTTTTGCGATATGACGTGCTGCATAGGCAGCAGAACGGTCAACTTTCGACGGGTCTTTTCCCGAGAAAGCACCGCCACCGTGGGCCCCTTTGCCTCCGTATGTATCGACAATAATTTTACGGCCGGTCAGACCGGTATCTCCATGAGGTCCGCCGATTACAAATTTGCCGGTCGGGTTCACATGGTAAGTGATGTCGTCGCCAAACAGGGACTGAACCCGTTCTGGCAACAGGGCAATTACCCGCGGCATCAGAATATTAATCACATCAGCCTTGATCTTTTTCAGCATCGGTTCATCAGCATCAAACTCGTCGTGCTGGGTCGAAACAACAATCGTATCGATACGTTTTGGCGAATTGTCGTTGTTATATTCAACCGTCACCTGTGACTTTGCATCCGGACGGAGGTAAGTCATAACCTTACCTTCACGACGGATTTTTGCCAGCTCAATCAGAATAAAATGGGATAATTCCAGCGGGAGAGGCATAAAATTGTCGGTTTCACGGCTTGCGTATCCGAACATCATCCCCTGGTCGCCGGCACCCTGATCCATTTTGTCTGCTTTGTCAACGCCCCGGTTGATATCCGGGCTTTGTTCGTGAATAGCAGCCAACACCCCGCATGAATCACCGTCGAAACGGTATTCGGCTTTGGTGTAGCCAATTTCGTTAATTACTCTGCGGGCCGTTTCCTGCACATCAACGTATGTTTTCGATTTTACCTCACCGGCGAGTATAACCTGCCCTGTGGTTACCAGTGTCTCGCAGGCCACTTTCGAGTCGGGGTCAAAAGCCAGAAATTCATCCAGCAATGCATCTGAAATCTGATCAGCCACTTTATCAGGATGACCCTCTGATACAGATTCACTTGTAAATAAATAACTCATGTTTTCTGAAAATTAATATGCGCCGCAAACTTTTACGGTACATGATTCAACAAAAAACGTGGCAAATTGATTGGAAAAGCAAGAAGAAAATAAAAGATCGCTTTAGCATTTTTTCCCGTGGTTGCAATCAATCACAAATTTGTCCACAATTATCGTTGCAAAAATATGTCTTTTCCACGGGATAGGAAAATTTTTTATTTTCAAAAATCTTCTTCATACTATAAGCAGGGTAGTTTTTCCTAATTTTGAAAGAAAAAATGGCTTCAGTAAAAGTTATCCGTATTCCGGTCGGTTATGCAAATACGTTTCTTTTGGTGAATGGGAAGCAGTCGGTACTGATTGATACAGGGATTAAAAATCAGGCTTTGTATATCCTTTCAAAGATGGAAAGATACGGGGTGAAAGCATCGGAACTGGCATTAATCATCCAGACACATACTCATTTTGATCATGCCGGAAATACGGCCAGGCTGAAGGAACTTACCCGGGCAAAAGTGGCAGTACACGAAACAGAAGCCGCTTATCTTGAGGAAGGATATACCCCAATTCCTGACGGAACGAACCTGTATACGAAATTTATTGCATCGCTGGGACGGAAAGTATATCCCGGTGTGGCGGCTTATGAAGCCGTAAAACCAGATATTCTTGTTCCGGATAAATCAGATCTTTCGGAATGGGGAATTGACGGATACATTATTCATACTCCCGGGCATACCGAAGGTTCACTGTCGGTTGTCATTGAGAACCGCCTTGTTGTTGCCGGCGATTGTTTTTTCCCTCTGTATGTAAAATCTGTCTTTCCTCCTTTCTGTAACAATATCCCTGCCCTGATGAAAAGCTGGAAGAAAATATTTGATCTGAATATTGATAAAATCTACGCCGGACACGGGCCCCTGTTTTCAAGGGAAAGAGGAATGAAATACTATAACCGGAGGCTTGCAGGAAAGGAAGCATATTTTTCGGACTAATTTCAGTTCCGCCTTATAATCAGCGATATATTCTATCGAAAGGTAAAAAATCAATGATCAGGCCTGATGTTAATTATTTGGAAACATTGGGTTTTGTTTTCTTCTGAAAATTGAAATTTAATATTAACGTTACTTTCAACAACATATTAACCTGTACTTTTGAGAAATTTTTGTAATGTTGATCGATAGTCACTCACATATATACTCAGAAGATTATTCCGACGACCTTGAGCAGGTAATCAACCGCGCATACCAGTGCAACGTGCGTAAAATTGTTTTGCCGAATATCGACAGTTCTTCATTAAAAAGTATGATTGATCTGTCCAACGCATATCCCCAGATCTGTTTTCCTCTCATAGGTTTACATCCGACGTCGGTAAATGAAGACTATAAAGACGAGCTGCAACTGATTGATTTCTGGCTGAACAAACGGAAATTCTACGGAATCGGGGAAATCGGAATTGACCTGTACTGGGATAAAACATTTTTGAATGAGCAAATCATCGTTTTCAGGCACCAGCTTCAGCTGGCAAAAAAATATGAACTGCCGGTAGTTATTCATGTCCGCGATTCATTCGAACAGGCATTTAACACACTGGTGCCGGAACTGGACGGAAAGCTCACCGGTGTTTTTCACAGTTTTTCCGGTACAATGGAACAGGCCCGAAAAGTTATTGAAATTGGTTTTAAAATCGGAGTTAACGGGATGATTACCTTTAAAAATTCAGGTTTGGACACCATTATCCGGCAGATATCACCTGAAAATTTACTGCTCGAAACCGATTCGCCCTACCTTACACCGGTTCCGTTCAGAGGAAAACGGAACGAAAGTTCATACCTTATATATATAGCAAAAAAAATTGCAGAACTGCATAATATACCAGTCGAAGAAATAGCCCGTATCACGACGGAAAATGCTGAAAAACTATTCGGTATATAATATTTTCTTTGTTTAAATTTGGGGTTGAAAAACGTATAAAAAAGTGGATAAGAAACCGGCAATCCTGATTATTTATACAGGTGGAACTATCGGGATGGTTCAGAAAGATTCTGACGGAAGTTTGGTCCCTGTAAAATTTGACCAGATACTGGAAGAAGTTCCGGAGTTAAACCGGCTGGGGTATAAACTATCAGCGGTAACGTTCAACCCGCCGATCGATTCATCGAATATGACTATTGCCATCTGGTCGAAAATTGCCAATACGATCAAACGTAATTACCAGTCGTACGATGGTTTTGTGGTACTGCACGGAACAGATACAATGGCCTATACTGCTTCAGCGCTCAGCTTTATGCTTGAGAATCTGGACAAACCGGTCGTCTTTACCGGTTCCCAGTTGCCTGTTGGCATATTACGTACCGACGGGAAAGAAAATCTGATTACTTCAATTGAAATTGCTGCTGCACAAAAAAACGGCATGGCGATTGTACCTGAAGTTTGTGTTTATTTTGATAATAAGTTATTCAGGGGAAACCGTTCAATAAAACGGCACGCCGATCACTTCAGCGCCTTTGATTCAGTAAATTATCCTTTACTTGCGAAAGCCGGCGTCGAGATTAAATATTTTCAGGAAAATATATATTATCCGGCAAACAAAGGCATACTGAAAATAAATACAAAATTTGAAGAGAATGTGATCATCTTCAAAATTTTCCCCGGATTGAGCAGAACGGTCTTTGAAAATATAATTAATATTCCCGGATTGAAAGGAATTGTCTTGGAATCTTTTGGTGCAGGAAATGTCCCGACAACAAACTGGATGATTAGCCTCATAAAAAAGGCTGTCAGAAAAAAAATCATCATCCTGAATATTACCCAATGTCAGGGTGGTGCTGTAAATATGGGGCAATACGAAACCAGTCTGGAACTGCTGAAAGCCGGCGTTGTAAGCGGGAAAGATATGACAACGGAGGCAGCAGTAACCAAACTCATGTTCCTTTTGGGACAAGGCTTAAGCCAGGAAGAAATAAAGATGCATCTGAATAAAAACATGAGTGGGGAAATAAGTGAGTAGCTCCTTTGTTTTTCCCATTTTTTTTGTAATTTGCAGCCCTGAAAAAATAGTGTCAAGGCATGCCAAGTATCATTTGGAGAGATGCAGGAGCGGCTGAACTGGCACGCCTGGAAAGCGTGTGTACCCCGAAAGGGTACCGAGGGTTCGAATCCCTCTCTCTCCGCACGTTATTTGAAAATTTGAAAGACAAAAACGAATATAACATTTAAAATTATTGGAGATTTACTAATTAAAAATTTAAGACCAAGATGAAAAAACTATTTGCGTTAATAGCAGTTCTCGGAATGCTCTATTTTACAGCCTCGAACAGTGCTGTTGCTCAGAGTGCAGTGACTGATTCAACTGCGACTAAAGTTACTAATGCGCCGGCAGACACAGAAGAAGCAGCTGCAGCTACAGCCGAAGAAGGCCAGTCCTTACACAGCGCATTGAAACAGAAATTTATTGAAGGTGGTGCGGGATTTATGACCTCCATATTGATCTGTTTGATTCTAGGTTTGGCATTGGCTATTGAAAGGGTTCTTTACCTGAATCTTTCAACCAGCAACAATAAAAAGTTACTTGCCAAAGTAGAAGAGGCGCTCAATAATGGTGGCATTGAAGCAGCAAAAGAAGTCTGCCGTAATTCCCGGGGCCCTGTTGCAAGTATTTTTTACCAGGGACTCGACCGTTCTGATGAAGGTATTGATGTAGTTGAAAAAACTGTAGTTTCCTATGGCGGCGTTCAAACCGGACTTCTGGAAAAAGGATTAAGCTGGATTGCCCTGTTTATTGCTCTGGCACCTATGCTCGGATTCCTCGGAACTGTTATCGGTATGATTCAGGCTTTCGATGCAATTGAAATAGCAGGAGACATCTCTCCGACGCTGGTTGCCGGTGGTATTAAAGTTGCCCTTATTACAACTGTAGGTGGTTTGATCGTAGCGATGATCCTCCAGGTATTCTATAACTATTGTGTTTCAAAAATCGACAGCATCGTAAACAGTATGGAAGATGCATCAATCTCATTGATTGATATTTTGGTAAAACACAATCTTAAAAAATAATAAGACCTATGAAATTAAATAAAATAGTAAATATTATCCTATGGATTATTATTGCTGTATCGGCAGTTTTAGTTGTATCACTAATGTCAAATATTAGTGACAACAAAACCGATCCGTCAATGGGTGCATGGATAAATACAAATCTGATTTGGACATATATCCTTTTTTTCATTAGTATTGGCATGGCAATTTTATTTGCTTTGTATCAAATACTTACAGATAAAAAAGCATTAAAAAACAGTATAATTGCGCTAGCATTTATGGGGATTGTGGCAATTATTTCCTATGCTTTGGCCGATGGTTCGATCCCCAAATTTCACGGGGTTGAAAATTTTGTTGCAAAAGGATTAACGGGAGCTACATGCCGATGGATTGGGACTGGCTTATATGCCACGTATATTTTGTTCTTTATTGCATTGATTTCAATGGCAGCTTCCCCAATTGTTAAATTATTCAGATAATCATTAGTTTGGTTATAAACAGGAAAAAAATAATATTATGGCTAGAAAAACACCAGCAGTACCATCTGCATCATTGGCTGACATTGCCTTTATGTTGCTCATATTTTTCCTGGTAACAACCACTATGGATGTCGACAGCGGATTGGAACGTCGTTTACCGCCAATGCCCCCTGATAATCAGGAAGATGACAAAACACCACCAATCAAGGAACGTAATGTTTTTGTGGTGTTGGTGAATTCAAAAGACCAGTTATTGGTTGAAAATGAATTTTTGTCGATTGGACAATTAAGGGAAAAAGCCAAAGAATTTATGGCTAACCCTAATGATGATCCAAGTCTTCCGGAAAAAACAATAAAAGAGGTTCCTTACTTTGGACCAGTCGGAATTACGAAAGGTGTAATTTCGTTACAAAACCATGTCGGGACATCTTACGGGACATATATCGCTGTGCAAAATGAGTTGGTTGGTGCCATCAATGATTTGAGAAATGAACTTGCCGAACAGAAGTTCGGTAAAGCATTCGATAAATTGGATAAGGATAAACAAGAGGCTATAAAAGAGATATATCCTTCAAGAATATCAGAAGCTGAACCTAAACGAGTAGGAGGAAAATAATATGTCAAAATTCAGAAAAAAAGGGTCGAAAGAAGTACCTGAAGTTTCAACATCTTCATTACCGGATATTGTTTTCATGCTCCTTTTCTTTTTTATGGTTAGTACGACGATGAGAGAGGTTACTTTAAAAGTAAAAATAACTCTTCCTGAGGCAACTGAATTATCCAAAATGGAGAAAAAATCACTGGTTAGTTTCATTTATGTAGGCCCGCCTCACAGACAATTTCAGAAGGTATTTGGGACCGAGCCTCGTATTCAGTTAAATGACCAGTTTGCTAATGTATCGGATATTATTGATTTTATCGTTGCAGAAAGAGAATCCCGGGATGAAGCAGAAGTTCCATCGATGGTTACTTCACTTAAAGTGGATGAATACACAAAAATGGGTATTGTGCAGGATATTAAGCAAGAGCTCCGAAAAGCATCAGCATTGCACATTAATTATTCCTCCAGAAAAAGGGCGAAATTAAACTAAGTACGTACCTAAAGTATATTGAGAAGGAAGGGGCAATCAAGTGGTTGCCCCTTCCTTTTTGCTTATAAAACCAAATTTTTATGCCGGCAACAAAATAATTGAATTGTAAAAAAATCTGCAGGATTACAGAATGGCAGAAACTGTATAATTTTGTTATTGTTTTCCCGGCATGTCGGTACAGTCTTTTGTATAAATTCAGACATGCAGGGGACTTTTCTCTCTCTTTTATATTCCATACATTTTCGAACACACGAAAAACACAGACTCATTAAAGTATATAGAATAAAACATAAAAAAACCGCCTCCCCACACAGGAAACGGTTATCAATCATAAGTATTAGTGATTAAATCAGCGAAATCTATACTTTAATTTGATGCCTCTAATTTAATTTCAACCTGATTTTTCGTTTGGTCAGCATTAACATTTTTCATCAGCTGTTTCTCGTATGAGATGTAGGATGAAACAATATCATAGTTACCTTTTTTTACATTCTGAAATGTAAACCTGCCATCGAAATCGGTATAGGTTTTCATATCCGTACCTTTGATGCAAACTTCAACACCGACCAGCAATTCTCCGGTTCCCGAATCTGTTACAGTTCCTGATAAATCAACAACTGCAAGTTCGTTATTTGCTTTCACTTCTGTTTTTTCTTTTTCATTTTCTGCGAACAGGGCAACCGCAAAAAACATTATAACTATACTCAATGCTAACTTTTTCATTGTTCTGAATTTTCTGTGATTAATAATTCAAAAGTATTCAGGCGCAATTAAAGGGCGGTTACAGATTTATTACAAATCGATTAAACGTGATTAAATTCTTCGGCGGAAATAATGCCGGTCAGATATTTACGCCCGAAAAGCTCTGCTTTTTTAGGGAAAATGTTATTTCATTTTTCCGGCTCAGGATCAAATTTTTCATGAAAATCGTTGGACAACACACGGAACTCAGTCCGCCGGTTAATAGCCCTGGCTATTTCCTGTTGCTCGGGAGTGAGAGCCTTAATGAAGGACTCGGTTAGTTCGTCGTTACGTTTCAGAAAATCGTATTTCTTAGCCAGCTCACGGGTTACTTTCTTCGGCCACGTTTCACCATATCCTTTGGCAACCAGCCGATCGGGATTAATGCCTTTCTTAATCAGGTAATCGACTACTGACTGTGCACGTTTCTGAGACAACTGGAAGTTGGATTCTTCACTGCCTATATAGTCGGTATGTGACATTATTTCGATAGTAATAGTCGGATTCAGGTTCAGAATTTCCACCAGGCTGTCGAGTGCCTGCACCGACCCGGGCAATAATTCAAAACTTCCGAATTCGTAATTAATATTATTGATTTTTATCGGGGAATCAGTCGGAGTCAGGTCCAGTTCAATATGAAAATCCTTGCTGTCTTCAAGTCCGACAGTGCTTTCCATGGCTTTATCATTCAAAAATCCATCTTTAAAAGCAGCAAATACATATTCGGTTTCCGGCTTCAGCTTCATTTGAAATTTTCCACCGGAAGCTCTCATCCGCTGCATGGTACCATCGGTTCCAATGATGCGAATAGTCGCCCCGTCAAGACGTTGTTTGGTTTCTTTATTATAGACTTCTCCTGTCATCTGAAATATTTTCGGAGGCAGGTAAAATGAGTAAATATCATCTTTGCGCGAGCCTTTCCTGTTCGATGAAAACATTCCTTTCACTTCATTGCCGGCTGCAAATGTTATTCCGAAGTCGTCACCCGAAGAGTTTATCGGCGTTCCCATATTTTCAACATTCCATGTTCCTTTTTCATCTTTTACAGCTTTGAAAATATCTAGTCCGCCCAATCCTACATGATAGTCTGAAGAAAAATAGAGTGTTCCGTCAGCATTGATATATGGAAAAACTTCATTGCCGGGAGTGTTGATTTCAGGCCCCAGATTTTCCGGTCGACCAAAGTTGCTTCCTTCCTTTTTAACTTCCCAGATGTCTTTTCCCCCGTAACCGCCTGGCCTGTCGGATGTAAAATATAGAGTTTGTCCATCCTTCGATATCGACGGATGTGCGGCAATCAGGCTATCGCCGACCAGCTCCACCTTTACCGGCTCCGACCATTGTCCGCGCGATTGGGAGGTCACATAAATTTCAGCCCCAAGATCTTCTGATTTGTCATAACGGCAACGGGTAAAATACATTTGACTTCCATCGGACGAAAAAGCCGGAGCCCCTTCTTCGTCACTGGTATTAATGATCATATCTTCATCAAACAATTTCGGGGCACTCCACTTTTGTTTCTGGACTTCAAAATCTGAAACGAACAAGTCAGCAAAATGTTCTCCGGTTATGGCACTTTCACGGTTGCCAGTTGCCAGTTCCTGTGAGGAACTGAATACCAGCTCATTATCCTTGTTTCCGACATACGCCGGAGAATAATCGCGATATTTTGAATTCAGTTCTTTTACTATATTTACCACATAACGGCTGGGATGATTAATCCACTCTGCGGCTTTTTGGCAGGACTCTAAACCATTCAATGCCCGGGCATCTCCGGGAACAGAGTCAAGATAATTTTTAAACCATTCCTGGGCTGTTTCAAATTCCTGGTCGGCCAGTGAACATTCGGCATAATAGAGCATGGCTTTATTTTCGGGATATTTGCGTCGTATGGCATTCCTGTACCAGATAGCAGCCGTGGCATATTCACCGATAGCCTGATATGATTCGGCCAGATGATAGGCCATTTCTGCTTTTTGTATACCAAACCCTTTACTCTTTTTGTATGCTTTTCTGAATTTTTCAATAGCTGCAGAATATTCGCCGATTTCATAGGAAGTATCTGCAAGCCGTAAATATTTTTTCGAAGAACAAGACCATAAAAAGGAAACAAACAGAATGAATAACAAAATGAGTATATGTGGTTTCTTCATCTTCATAAAAAATATTAGGCAGTAAAAGTAACCATTTTTTTAATCCTTATAGGAACGGAGAAAAGAAAAGAAAATTATGTCCCGGCAAATCTTATAACAAAAACTGAATGACCATTTTTTATCTTTTTCTGTAACCATTTCCGATCCCGGTCGTCTTACCTGAAAACATTTTCAAAAAACAGGAAACCATGCAAACAAAAAATCACCACTTATTTTTAGTCATTTCACATGGAAAATTCACCTGTTTATCGAAAAAAGCAGGTGTAAAACAGTAATTATCCGCATTTTTGAAAGACTAAGCAGAAAACAATTGCCATGATCCAATTAAACAATGTTCATAAAACTTATGTGACTGGGAATAACAGGTTGCACGTACTAAAAGGCATCGATTTACATATTGAAGAGGGAGAATTCGTTTCCATCATGGGATCATCGGGTTCCGGAAAATCGACCCTGCTCAATATACTGGGATTACTTGATGTTTTGGATGAAGGATCGTACTATCTGAATGGCCTCCGGATTTCCGGTCTGAGTGAAAAAAAGGCCGCTCAACTCCGTAATGAATACCTCGGTTTCGTCTTCCAGTCGTTTAACCTTATTTCGTTTAAAAATGCGATGGAAAATGTAGCGCTTCCTTTATATTACCAGAAAGTGAGCCGCAAAAAACGGAATCTTCTTGCGATGGAATACCTCGACAGAATGGGATTGAAGGAGTGGGCCACGCATATGCCCAACGAACTTTCGGGCGGACAAAAACAGCGTATTGCCATTGCCCGTGCCCTGATTTCGAAGCCTAAAGTGATACTGGCCGATGAACCAACAGGTGCTCTTGATACGGCTACTTCTTATGAGGTGATGGAAATTCTGAAAGAAATAAACGACGGAGGAATTACGGTAATACTGGTCACTCACGAACACGATATTGCTGCCATGACCCGCAAGATCATTCGCCTGAAAGATGGCCAGATCCATGAAATCATCCGAAACGGTGAACTGGGAAAATTCAGAAATGCTTATATGAAAGAACTGGAAACCGTTTAAGAAAAAAAACATGTTTGATATTGACCTCTGGCAGGAAATACTTGCCACCATACGAAAAAACAAGATGCGGTCCTTCCTTACCGGGTTCAGCGTAGCATGGGGAATTTTTATGCTGATGGTATTGCTGGGGTCAGGGAACGGACTTAGTAACGGTGTATCTGCAAATTTTATGAATCAGTCGGTCAACGCCATGTGGATATGGACCGGTCAAACCAAAATTCCGTATAAAGGATTAAAGGAAGGCCGGGAAATAAAGTTCCACAATGACGATTACGAGATGATGAAAAGCATAGAAGGAGTAGGAGCTGTTTCCGGCAGATACTGGATGGGCAACAGCAATCTAAGTTACGGAAGCGAATATGGCCAGTATACAGTTATGACCTGCCATCCCGATTTGCTGAAAGTTGAACAATACATCCTCGAGCAAGGGCGATTTATCAACCAGCTTGATATCCGGGAAAACCGGAAATCCGTTGTTCTCGGAAAAGATATTTATGATGCCTTTTTTAAGGGCGGGGATGCAATCGGCAAATACGTCAGAATAAACAACATCCCGTTTAAAGTGGTCGGTGTGAGTCGTGAACCAGGTTCAACGCGTAACCGTACCGCTTATATTCCTCTGTCGACCGCACAAATAGTGTTTAACGGATCGAACCGGATCCATAATTTTGCTATTACCAACGAAGGGAAAACCCTGAAAGAGACCAGGACTATCGAGGAAAATATAAAAAATGCACTGGCCCGTAAGCATTCCTTCGACCCGAAAGACGAAGGAGCCGTGGGAATGTTTAATATGATGGAAGCTTATCTTGAAACGATGAAAATTTTCCGGGCCATTAAAATTTTTATCTGGATTATCGGCATCGGAACGTTGATTGCCGGGATTGTCGGCGTAAGTAACATCATGCTGATTGTGGTAAAGGAACGTACAAAGGAAATCGGTATCCGCAAAGCAATCGGCGCCAGTCCGCGTTCGGTGATCGGGCTGGTATTGCTCGAATCAATACTGATTACCACGATCGCCGGGTATATCGGGCTGGTACTTGGTACCGGGCTTATGGAACTGGTTAACATGTTTGTTGAGCAGTCGTTCGAAGCAGCAGCAGCTACCAACGGCGGGAATGGCGAAACGATTTTCCTCAACCCGACTGTCGATTTGAATGTAGCTGTTATATCGACCCTTCTACTGGTTGTTTCCGGTACAATTGCCGGGTATATCCCAGCAAAACGGGCAGCCCGTATTAAACCGATTGAAGCCTTACGCGATGAGTAAATTTCTGGGCTTTGGAATTTGAATTTTAGGATTTGAAATATTGACATACTATGTTCGATTTAGACCTTTGGAAAGAAATACTAAGCACCCTCAAAAAAAACAAGATGCGCAGTTTTATGACCGCCTTCGGAGTATTCTGGGGAATTTTTATGCTGATTATCATGTCGGGTGCAGGAAAAGCCCTTGAAAACGGTGTAATGGACGGAATACGTGCTTTTGCTTCCAATTCAGCTTTCTTCTGGACCGAACGAACCAGTGTCCCGTACAAAGGTTTTCAGCGTGGCCGCCGCTGGAATTACGACAACAAGGATCTGGAATATATCCGGCAGAATGTAAAGGAAATAGAATATATTTCGCCCCGTCTTTTCGGACCAGACTCTTATGACGGGAATAATACCATCCGGGGCAAACGTACAGGTGCATTCAATATTTATGGCGATTATCCCGATTACTTCAGGATTGATCCCTGGACCCCACTCGAAGGACGCCTGATCAATGACATTGATATCCGTCAGTACCGTAAAGTTTGTGTAATCGGCGAACGGGTACGCGAAGTAATGTTCGATAAAGAAGAAAAGGCAGTCGGACAGTACCTGAAAGTTAACGGGGTATATTTCCAGGTAGTAGGCGTTATCAAGCCTGAAACCCGTGTCAATATTGGCGGAGGGAAAAAGGAGGAAACCATTGTCATTCCGTTTACCACCATGCAGCGTACCTATAATTTTGGCGACCGGATCCATTTCTTTTCTGTTACTGCAAAAAAAGGAACACCGGTAAGTATTCTGGAAGAAAAATTAAAAACGCTGCTGAAACAACGTCATCAGATTGCCCCTGACGACAAGATGGCTGCAGCCTCCTTCAATATTGAAGTGGAATGGGTTAAATACAGCAACCTGTTTCTGGGTATACAGATACTAACCTGGATTGTGGGAATCGGAACCCTTTTTGCAGGAGTGATCGGGGTAAGTAATATCATGCTGGTAATCATCAGGGAGCGGACCCGTGAAATAGGGATACAACGGGCTATTGGTGCAACTCCCGCGAAAATTATTACACATATTGTTGCCGAAAGTGTGTTCCTTACGACCATTGCCGGGTATATCGGATTGTCGCTTGGTGTCGGTATCCTGCAATTGCTGAATATGGTCATCGAATCAGGGAACCCGGATGATATATTTTTCCGGCACCCGGAAATAAGTTTCGGAATGGCCATCGCCGCGCTGATGGTACTGGTAGTAGCCGGTATATTTGCAGGATTTATCCCGGCCAGACATGCAATCCGTATAAAACCGATTGATGCGATCAGGGATGAAGGAGCATAAAACAGTGAATAACGATTAATAAGAAAAGTGAAACAAACAGTATATAGCCGGAAACAGAATATCGGAAATCATAAAAAAACAAACAGAATACAGCCATGAAGAAAATTTTCAGAATTTTAGGAATTGTAATTTTAATCGGAATTTTCGGGGGAACAATTTATTTCCTCTATACGAAATCGAAAAAGCATCCCGATGTTTTTGAAACGAAACACCCGTTTATCGACAATGTGGTTAAAAAAACCGTTGCTACCGGCTCGGTCGTACCGCGCCAGGAAATTGAGATTAAGCCGCAGGTGTCCGGTATTATCGATAAACTGTATATCGAAGCAGGCGACGTGATTAAAAAAGACCAGGTGATTGCCCGGATTAAAATTATCCCGGATATGGTAACTTTGAACAGTGCCGAATCGAGGTTGAACCGCGCCAAAATCAGTTTCGAAGATGCCAAAAACGACTTCGACAGGCAGCAGAAACTTTTCGATAAAAATGTAATCTCATACGAAGATTATAAAAATGCAAAAGTTACTTACGATTCAGCAAAAGAAGAGATGGATGCAGCCGAGAATAACCTTGAACTGGTTAAAAACGGGGTTACCAAGAAAGCGCAGACTGCAACCAATACACTGGTTCGCTCCACCATCAACGGAATGGTGCTCGATGTGCCAATAAAAGAAGGGAACTCGGTTATTCAGGCAAATACTTTTAACGACGGGACAACCATTGCTTCGGTTGCCGATATGAAAGACATCATCTTCCAGGGGAAGGTAGACGAAACCGACGTGGGCAAACTCGTGGTCGGGATGCCTATCGAACTGGAAATCGGAGCTATCGAAAAAGAAAAATTTGAAGCCGAGCTGGAATACATTGCACCGAAAGGCAAGGAAGAAAATGGTGCTGTCCAGTTCGAGATAAAAGCAAAAGTTAACCTGAAAGACAACCAGTTTATCAGGGCAGGCTACAGTGCCAACGCAAATATCGTACTCGAACGGAAAGACAGCGTACTGGTTATTCCCGAAGGTTATCTGAAATTTCAGGGCGACAGTACTTTTGTGGAAGTGGAAAAAGAGGTACCCCAGACCTTTGAAAAACGCTGGGTAAAAACCGGTATTTCCGATGGTATTAATATTGAAGTCGTTTCAGGCTTAAGTAAAGACGACAAAGTGAAAGGCGACAAAACAGATCCGAAGAAAAAAGAAGAAAAAAAGTCGTAACTCGCTGACACGTGAAAAAAGTTGCCGGTCAGCCTGTTCAGCTAACAGCAGAGGGAACTTTTATAACGTAACGCACCATATTTCAGGTGATATATGTAAATTAGCTTCATTAAAACAGGAAAAAATATGAAACATTACTTACGCATTCCGGTCATACTTATCCTGATGGTGTTTGCCATCGGGGCAAAATCGCAGGAAGTCTGGTCGCTGCAAAAATGTATCGATTACGCATTGGAAAACAATATCGAGATAAAACAAAAGGCCCTTAATTCCGATTACTACGGAAATAAACTGAATCAGGCGAAGAGTGACCGGTTGCCCAACCTGAATGCCTACCTGTCGAACGACATGAGTTACGGGCGGTCGCTTTCGTATGACAATACATACAAAAACGTAAATTCGAATTCCAGCTCGGCAACCGTATCAAGCAGTATTACATTATGGAATGGCTCAGTATTAAGGAATACGGTAAAAAAAGCCGGCTTCGACCTGCAGTCCAAGTTGCAGGATCTTCAAAAAGCCAAAGATGATATTACGCTGAACATTGCGGCGGCCTATCTCGACATATTATTAGCCGATGAGTTGGTTGCCGTTGATGCCGACCAGACAGCCATAACGAAAATGCAGATCGACCGTACATCGAAGCTGGTCGATGCCGGAAGCCTGGCCAGGGGAAGCCTCCTCGAAATTGAAGCGCAACTGGCACGCGAAGAGCTGGAACTGGTGAACCAGCAGAACAGCCTGCAACTGGCCTATCTGAATCTTTATCAGTTACTTGAACTACCATCTGCCGAGAGTTTTAAGATTGTGAAACCTAATTTCCCGATGCTGAATGCTGCTGAAACAATGCTTAACTCAATGGACATTTTTAAAACGGCTGTCGACATTCGTCCGGAAATAAAAAGTGCTGAATACCAGCTGCAAAGTGCCGAAAAAGACCTGTCAATTGCCAAAGGGAACCAGTATCCGGACCTCACTTTTGGTTTAAATTACTATAACGCGTACAACAATAAATATACGAATACAAACGGCAGTACCATAAATCTATCGGATCAGCTAAGCAATAACAAGCGTTATGGTTTTGGCTTCGACCTCACGATCCCGATCTTTAACCGGCGGGAGGTTAAAAACGGCATCAGTAATGCAATGATTCAGAAAAACAATCTCGAGCTGGAACTGCAAAGCGCCAAAAACCTTTTGCGCAAGGATATTGAACAGGCTTATGCCAATGCACTGGCAGCAATGAAAAGTTACATGGCAAACCAGAAAGCCGTGGATTCGATGACAGAATCGTTCCGTTACACCGAAGAAAAATTTAACGTGGGAATGGTCAACTCAGTGGAATACAACGAGTCGAAAAATAACCTGGCAAAGGCAAAAAGCGATCTTCTTCAGGCTAAATATGAATATATTTTCCGCACAAAAATCCTTGATTTTTATGCCGGAAAAGCTATTGAGTTGTAAGTTAAATTTTAGCAGTTAACCGATGAGAAAAAAATCAGGCCGGCAGGGCAAAACAACAGGTAACACGCAGAAAGGAACGATCTTCCGCGTTTCAGAAAATGCTGAACTGATGGCTTTTTTAACGGCCCGGATGCCGGAGAAAAGCCGGAACAAAATTAAGTCGTTACTACATGGCAGACAAGTGTTGGTCGACGGACAACCGGTGTCGCAGTTTAACCTTTTGCTCACACCGGGGCAAGAGGTGAATGTTACTAAAGAAAGACATACCGAAGACAAAAAACCGAAGTGGTTTACAATTATTTATGAAGATAACGACCTGATTGTGATTGATAAGCAGATCGGTTTGTTATCAATGGCAACTGAGAAGGATAAACGTACGGCATACAGCATGTTGAGCGAATATGTAAAAGAGAAGAATCCCCGGAACAGGATCTTTATTGTACACCGCCTCGACCGGGAAACTTCCGGGCTGATGATGTTTGCAAAACATGAAAACATACAGCACAAGCTGAGGGATAACTGGGACGAAGCAATTACCGAACGGACCTATATTGCGTTGGTTGAAGGCCGCATGGAAAAGAAAGAAGATACGATTGTCTCGTACCTGAGTGAAGACAAAAGTTATAAGGTACATTCATCGCCGGATCCTGAAGCGGGGAAAAAGGCAATTACCCATTATACGACCCTGAAATCGAACCGGTATTATTCGCTTTTAAAAGTGAACCTTGAAACAGGCCGTAAAAACCAGATCAGGGTGCACATGCAGGAGATAGGACATCCGGTGGCCGGCGACAAAAAGTACGGAGCTGTAACCGACCCTCTGAAACGGCTCGGACTTCATGCCAGACAACTTGCTTTTATTCATCCGGTTACCGGAGAAAACATGAATTTTGAAACGGAAATACCGAAGATGTTTCTGCAGATATTTGTGTAACATTCAGCTATTCAGTTTTTTACATTGTTTTTCCATCGTAACCCGGTAGTTCCGGAACGAGATCATTATTCCTTTTGCTAATGCCTAAAAAACACGTTCTTGTTTTCATTCCGTGATTTACCCCGGCATACATAAAAAAGCCGGGAAACGTAAACAAATTTCCCGGCTGAATTTTCATGTATTAAAAATAATTTTTTACCAGGGCTTACCGGTGCCTTGCAGCAACCACATTTTTGCCCATTGTGTATCTGCCCCTGTATCCAGGCGGCTTACTGCTTCATTTACATTTTCCGTGTTATAATTCTTTTCGTCGCTGCCATAGATATACCTGACAGGAATTTTGCTTCCGTTAGCACCTGAAATAACATTCGAGCCCAAATCAGGAAGGCCTGTCCGGCGCCAGTCGAACCAGAATTCGGGAGTCATAAACAAGGCCAGCCATTTTTGGGTCATCAGCAAATTTAACTGTCCGTCTTCCGTTGAAGTATTTGTGAATTCAGTTTTCAGGTTTGAAAGAAAAGAAGTTTCGTCGAATGCAACTGTTTCATGGTTCTGTGGGTTATAAACCGTTTTGCTTCCGTCTGCAATCTTATATTGGTCGAGACTGGCTTTTATTCCATTTCCGTAGTAATCGGCTGTATTGCCACTTGTTGTCCAGCCTTTCAGCCGGGCTTCTGCCTCAAGAAAACAAACTTCGGTATAACTCATGTAAACGGCTTTTACCAGCGGGTCGGTATCTTCGGCATACATATCGGCAAGGTAAGAACAATGAGGATTTGCAGCATTGTCGATATAAATATCTCCATCCAAAGCACTGATTGCTGACAGATTTTTAGTACCGCTTAAATTGAAGTAGTCCGGCTCCTTCATAGCTACAGGCAAACCTACGTACAGGCAAGTATCAACAGGGGCTTCTGTTTCAGTTTGAAAAGTTGAAGTAGAAATATATCTTTTGATCTGTCCGTTGGAAAGTTTTTCATAGCCTTCCGGCACATTGTCCCTTACCAGCAATTGTACATCTACCGGACGGATAAAGGTCGTTAGCCGTGGATCTTTCCCGTCACGAAGCGCATTTACAAGGGTTTTGCATGGCTTGCGGCGGTAAAATTCCGAACGGTTACTCCAACAAAGAGGACCGCCCGGCCAGGAATCATACATGTCAGTCCCTTCATAGTCAATCGCAGCATTATCGTCGTTCGATGTAAAAACAGGATAAGCCGAACTATCCGAAAGGATATCTTTTACGTCTGAGGCCACGTCAATGCCAAGTGAATTCATATCAGTCAGTTTTTCTGACAGGCGCAGGCAAAACCTCAACCGTAACGAATTGGCAAATTTGCGCCATTTCAAAGCATCACCCTGGTACATAATGTCGCCATCGGAAGCATCGCTGACTGTGCCTATACCGGCAAGAAGTTCGTTTGCTGTTTTCAGATCTTCCAATAACCCTTTAAATATCTCGTTCTGGGTATCGTAAGCCGGGGTATAATTCCCGCTTTCAGCCTGTAACGCCTCAGTGTAAGGTATATCGCCCCAGGCTGAAGTAAAAAAGCCGAACCAGAAGGAACGCATGATCAGCCCTGTTGCCCTGTAAAAATTCCGGGCGTCTTCATCGCCTGCCCTGTCGGCATTGTTATAAAGATACTGGCTGTTCTCCAGTGAAGTATAATAGCTTGAAATCGACACCGTACTCCAGTTAAAATTGTTAACAGCAGAGTAACCGATATAATCATCCTGCAAATACTGCATTGCTTCAGGTATTCCCTCTCCGTCGTAAGTCTGACCCTTAATATATTCGTATGATGAATAGGAAACCACATACGTTAACACATAACTAAGGTCAATTTTATCGGCATTTACCTCATTCGGACTAACATTTATTTCTGTAAGATCCTCACACGATACAGCCATAAACAACAGGATAACAACGGCTGCACGCAAAAGTATATACTGAATTTTTTTCATTTCGTTTGATTTTAGAAGTTAACACTGAGTTTAAAGCCAGCCGGCATAATAATCGGGGAACCATTCCATGTACTTGCTCCTTTCCACAGCGTTCCGTCGGCGTATTGTTTATACTGAGATTCAGGGTCCATGTTCGTCTTGGCTGCCGACCAGAGAAGAATATTTTTCATAAAGGCAGAAACAGTAACGTCCTGGGCAAGTATTTTCCCGGCTATCCTTTTGGGTAAAGTGTACGAAAGAACTATTTCCCTCAGTTTAATGAAAGAACCATCGTAGAACCACTTGTCGCTGCAGGCCCTGTCCCAGTAGCCTCCCGATGTTGCAAACACATCATAGGCATGAATGTATTTCGTTCCTGAAGCTCCGAAGTTTTCTTTATATCCGCCCTTGCCGTCAGAAATTACGCCAGGGTAAAACGAACCATCGTAATATCCGTTGTAAAGGAAACCGCCAAGTTCCTCAGTACGTCCGCCAACCCATATATTCTTCTGATATTTTTCAGGGTTGCCTTTAATCTCAGAAACCAGGGCATCGTTGTCACCATCAAAGGTATTATTGCTAAGCAATCCGGTAAAGGTGCTTGAGTTTGCATTTTGGTGAAATTTTTCCACCTTGCCGGCCCTTGTGAGGCGCATCATGGTCTGATCGTAATAGATTCCGCCCTGTCTCCAGTCAAAACTCATCGAAAGGCTTACATTTTTATACCTCAGGGTAGTCTGTAACCCCATCATAAAATCGTTTGTAAAATTTCCGACTTTTTTATATTCACTGTCGTTTCGTTGCATTTTTCCATTGGAATCGAGCAATGCCCATCCTTTATAGTCTCCGTCTTGAACCCTGACACAGTCACGTGCATAAATATCGCCGATATAATCGCCAACCTTGGTGATGCAATAGACCTGTGTACTTTGCCAGAACTGGTACTGGTCAATTCCCTTGGTAAGTTCTTTTAGTTTACTCCGTTCACGGGTAAAATTCAGGTTCATGTCCCATGTAAAATCAGGTGTTTTTACAGGAACAGCATTCAGCTCAATTTCCAGACCTTTGTTTTGCACAAGCCCTGCATTAATTTCAGCAGCCGTATAGCCCGACCATGCTGATGTGGAGGCATCCAGTATCTGGTTTTTGTTGTCAACCTGGTAATAAGTCAATCCCATCCCGATCCGGTTGGTGAAAAAGGAAATATCGGTACCGATTTCAAAAGAAGTGGCAATTTCCGGTTTCAGGTTCACGTTGTTCAGATTGGAAGGTATCGAGTAAGTAAACTGGCTGCCCCATGTATCTTGTGATAATGCAGCCATAGTCTTGTACGGGTCGGTATCTTTACCTACCTGAGCCCAGCCGCTCCTCAGTTTCAACAGGGAGAACCACGAAGGTAATTCAACCATTTCGTTAACCAGAAAACTTAATGAAGCCGAAGGATAAAAATACGAACGGTTTGCCTTCGGAAGGGTGCTCGACCAGTCGTTACGGGCTGTCAAATCTAAATAAACCATATTCCCGTAGCTGAGGTTTGCCAGGGCATACACGCTGTAAATATTCTTTTTATATGAACCGCTGCTGTATGTCAGACTGGTATTTTCCACGTTCGATAAAGTATAAAGTCCCGGGATAACCAATTTATTACCTCCTGCCGTTATATCGTAATTGCGCTGCCTCATCAGGTTTCCGCCTACGGAAGGCTGGATATCGAACTTGCCGATTTGCTTTTTCCAGGAAAGCAGGAAATCGGCATCCACTTCCCGCTGGTTGGTTATTGTCTCGCTGTAATATCCGTAAGGAGTGTTACTGCCACCGCCGTCGCCTGAATAACCCGACCAGGGCTGCCGGTACGAATTCTTCTCGTTGGAACCGTTAAACGAATAGCGTCCCATCAGTTTTAAATCAGGAAGAATCTGATAATCAAGTTTTACACTCCCTATTTCCCGCATACGGTTGAATTTGTTTTTCAGCTCGTAAGCAGCAAACCACGGGTTATCGTAGTTCGTATTTACAGTACGTTGCTGTACATCTTCAACTTCCCAGTAATCTTTTAAATCGTTAATATTCACATGCGGAGGTATCTGGTAAACACTTGTGTACCCGTTTTTATCGCCATCCCGTTCATGATAATTATTTGAATAAGGATTGGAGATATTCATGTTGGTCGTTATTTTCAGTTTTTTGGTAATCTCATAATCAACAGACATGCTTACCCCGTTCCGTTTCAGTTCAACGCCGGGAAATACGCCATCGCCTCCCAGGTAAGAAGCCGAGAACCGGTAAGTACCACGATTAAAACTACCGTTAACGCTGATGTCAGCAGTGGTTGAAACGCCTGTCTGAAAGTAATCTTTTAACGAGTTATTATAAAAAACAAGCGGTTTTGATTCTCCGTTGGTATTCCATTGTACTGCGTTTACTCCTTCTTCAGGACCGTACCACGACTGGTATTTACTTTCGTTGAAAACCCCGGCCTGTCCGGTGGTAAAACGGTTTTGCAAATCGACATAACTATAGGGCACTGAATAAGTAGTTCCTACGTTCACAGAAACGCCGATTCCTTTCTGCCCCATCTTCCCTGATTTACTGGTAATAAGAATAACGCCGTTACCGGCCCTCGAACCGTAAAGGGCAGCAGCACTGGGGCCTTTCAGTACCGAAACGCTTTCAATATCTTCAGCGTTCAGATCTTTCAGTATTTGTTCGTTGGAGTTTGGCACCCCGTCGACTACTACCAGAGGAGAGTCGTTGCCGACAAGAGAAGTAAGCCCCCGGATGGTAACGTACGACTGGGCATTTATATCATTGGTCGAATTGCTGATTTTCAGGCCTGATACTTTTGCATACAACGACCCGAGCAGGTTTTGCTGCGGAACTTTATCCAGCATATCCGAGTTTACTTCGCCGACCGAATAACCCAGGGCTTTTTTCTCACGCTCCATGCCCAGAGCCGTAACCACCACTTCGTCAACACCAATGGTTTCTTCCTGCATTTTTACGCTGAATGAAAATTTACCGCCCACAGGTATTTCCTGGGCCTTCATTCCCACAAACGAAAATACCAGTATTCCGTCTGCAGGGACATTGGAAAGTTCGAATCTTCCGTCTGCATCGGTAATCGTCCCGTTGGTGGTCCCTTTTACGACTACAGTCACACCGGGCAGAGCCTGTCCCGACATGTCGGTAATCGTCCCGCTAACAGCAATTTTTGATTGCTGACTGGCTACAGAAATAGCGGAAGTTGAAGGCGGATTGATAATGATCAGGTTCTTCTCGGTAACAATGTAATTAATTCCCTGTCTCCCAAAAATTTCATCCAGAATATTTTCGACCGTTTCCCCGTTCACATGGATATTTACCTTCCGGTCGATATTCAACCGTTCATCCTGTAAAAGAAATTTAAAGCTGCTTTGTTCCTCAATCTGCTTTAGTACTTCCCTGATCGTTACATCATTAAAATTTAACGATAGCTTGGTTTGTTGTGAATACACACTGGCAGACACGTGAATGGTTAACACCATAATTAAGAAAGCCATTAGTCGCATAATCAGTAACAGTTTTTTCAAATGAAGGTCAATACGTCCCCTCACTTTCAGTTTTTTTTTCATAGTTTTGTAATGATTTAATTATTAATATCCTAATGCCTTGCATTGGGATTTTGTAATTCAACCGCCGCGTGTTGCACCACCCGGCGGTTTTTGTTTTCAGCGTGTGTTTATTTTGATCATCGAAAAGTTTTAAATTTTAAAATCGTGCTAATTTTTCCGGTACTGCAGGTTATACTACCGGACAGTAATTGTATAATAATTTCCCTTTTTTTCATATTTCAACCCGCTGGCAATAGCAATGGCACCGAGCACTTCCTCTGCATTTTCGTTACTGAAAATTCCTGAATAGTGAATATCATTTCCCAATGTTTCAGGTACAAACGTGATCAGAATGTTATATTTCCGTTCCAGCTTTTTCGAAAGTTCAATGAGGGGTTCATTGTGCAGGTACATTTTATTCAACCGCCAGCCGGAATATTCTTCGGCATTAACCATACTCGAACTGAAGGTGGATTTTTGCCTGTTATATTCGATCAACTGACCCGGTTCCACAATCAGCTCTTTGGCTCCTTTTTGTTTGATGCTGATCCTTCCGCTTTCGAGACAGGTTGAAACAGACTGGTCATCGGAATAGGCCGAGACATTAAACTTTGTACCATATACTTTAATTTTAAATTCTTTCAAATTGACTATAAACGGTTTATCGCTGTGCTTAACTTCAAAAAAACATTCTCCGCTTAAAAAAACACTGCGGTCGGTTTTGCCGAAGTCCGGGGCATAACGGATTTCAGTCTGTGCATTCAACCACACCTTACTGCTGTCGGGCAAAACAATTACCGAACGGTTGCCGCTTTCTGTCCGGAATGCGACAGATGCCTGCTGCCGGTTCTGAGAAGGAAAATCAGTCAGTTTAAGCAGTCCGAGCATCAGCAAAATACCGGCAGCAATACCCGATACGGCAATAACGAAGTTCCGCTTTCTGATCTGCTTCCTGCTTTTTATGTTCTGACTGAGGTCATAAAAAGCTTTTTGTGTATCGTACAACCTGTAATCTTTTACTTCGCCCGACCTGTCCCATATTTTTTTAAGCTGATTGTAAAGTGAACGGTTTTCTTCTTGTTCCATCAAAACCCGAAACTGAATTTCTTCTTCGGGCGATGCTGTACCCGAAAGGATTGAGTAAATCAATTCAACCTTGTTCTTCATTTTAAACCTTTCGTTCTTTGTAATTATGACAGCTGCCAAAAAGAAAGGTCGTACGCAACCCTGAAAAAATTTTTTACAAAAATTCGGGATATGAAAACTGAAGGCATTCCCTGATAAGTCTCAGCGCCTTGCCAATCTGGGCTTTTACTGTTTTCAGGGAAATACCGAGGGAATCGGCTATTTTTTCCTGTTTCATCTCTTCAAACCTGCTTTTTTCGAACACATCTTTGCATCGTGGCGGCAATTTCCCGATGCACCGGAATAAATAATTTTTGAATTCTTCCTGCTCAAGTTCTGCTTCTGAAATCTGCGTTTCTGCATTCCTGAAAAAGTTACCGGTGTATTCCTGACGGATTGATTCAGATTTTATCCGGTTCAGACTTTTGTTTCGAACCGACATATACAGGTATGACTTTACCGACTCGGCAATCTGAATTTTCTTCCGGTCTTCCCATATTTTGGTAAAAATTTCCTGGACAACATCTTCCTTCAGAAAATCATTTTTAAAAAATCCGGAAGCATAATTGCAAAGCGGGATATAATAACGTTCAAATAAAAACCGAAAAGCAATATAATCTCCGACTCTTATTTTTTCAATCAGTTGAATATCGGTCAGGCTTTGCATTGTATAGTTAAGGTTTTAGTTTTTACAGTCAATAAAAACAGCATTAAATATACTCCATTTTGCAAACAGTCATGCCTGATTATTTATTATCTGAGGAAAATCGTTTTTAAAATATCCGGTTGCTTTTCGAATAACTTAGTCCGGTATTTTTCAGGATTGACCGCAAAAAAACTTCGTGACACCCGGTAACTATTTGCTTTTACGAGGTGTCACGAAGCTTACGCAGAACAAATCAGAAATCGTGTATTATATTAAAACACAACTTTCCGGTAATTGCGTCCGAACAGCATATTAATGCCGAAACGAATATTAACGAACTGAGCTTTTGCCGGATCAGCCAGGGCAAGAAGGTTGTCGTTTACCATGTATAGTTGCAGGCAACCTAACCGAACAGCCATTCCAAGCCCGAGGTTGTCGTATCTTCCGTCTATCGCAGAATAGGATCCGCTTACCGAGAAAAATTTAGCCAGCATGGCGTTAGCCGAAAGAGTAAGCGCATTCATCGTTTCGCCATCATACATAAACAAGCGGTCAAGAAGCCCGAAGTTCAGTTTGTCGCCCATTGTGTAGGTTCCTCCTACAAACACTTTGGTCGGCAGATCCATATCAAACGATTTGGAGGTTACTTCACTTTCCTTCGGTTTTACCACGGCCTTGAGTTTATCCATTTCATTCTCGGCCATATCATGAGCACTGATATAACTCGGGTCAGTATCGTCAAAAGAATTGGAAAAATCCAGACCTTCCCAGTTGTAGGTTTCCTTATGTACCACATTATAGACTCCGTTTTTAAACGGGATTTTCCCGATGTCAACAATACTGGCCGAGACAGTGATTTTTGGTGTGATTTTAAATACGGCCCCAAAGTCGAAAGCCATCCCCATGTTGTCGGAGTTAAAGATATAATCGTTTGCTGAGAAATTATCTTCAAACCCGTTGAAATAATCGTCGTCATCATATTTCGGAGTAACAGGAGCCGAAAAATTCAGATCCATGTCACTTGTTAATTTTACGGAAGAAGCATCTGAAGCCGTTTCAACCTTAAAATTCAGTTTATTGGTCTGAAGGGCAGCCTTCCCGTATAATGCCTTTACCTTTGCACCAACCGAAAGTCTTCCGTCCATCAACTCATGTGAAACGCCAAGTGCAAATTCCCGGTAATGGTACGCATTGAAGGTAAGGTCGCCCAGATCCTGAACTTCTCCCAACGAAGAGCCATTTCCGTCTTTCAAAAAGGTGACGAGTTTTTTTTCAAAACCTATCCGGGCCGATTCTTTTTCGTTAATACTTAAAGTTATAAATGTTTTTTTTGTGCGGAAACCCAGGAAGAACAAGGACAGATCAAAGTCCTGCCTGAACGTATTGTGATCTTTTAACGAGTTGTGAAATCCGTTGATATCAATAACAAGAGAATCGGCCAGGCTACCGGTTCCGTGATGAATCAGGTCATTCACTGCAAAATCGCTGTTTAATCCGAAATAAACGCCTGACAAGCCCGGCAAACCGAGTACCACCGCACTCGAATCATTGTGCAAAGCAGGGTTGAACATTGTCCCCTGCGGTAAGCCTTTCATGTGATACAAGGTTGTACTTTCCTGTGCTGTTGCTGTTATTGCAATCAGCATTATTATTCCTGAAACAAGAACTTTTATATTTTTTGCTTTCATACTATTTGCCTGTTTATTAATTCGATAAATCCACCTTCGATCTGAGAGAAACATTCACATTCAGCATACTTCCCGAATAAAGGACAGCGGTCTGGCTCCCGTTCTGTGGCGTATTGATAATTCCTTTAAAGACAATTGCATTTGCCTTTTGCAGGTTATCTGCGTCGTCTTCATCCAGCGTAATTGTATTTTCCGATGTAGTTGGATTACTGATTGAACCACTTTCCAGCAGGTCACTTTCGATAGTCGAGCCAAAATGCTCACCAGAAATAGTATCTACAAAAAATATCTGTATTTTCACATCAAGAGGAATCTCATTCGTTGCACTGATGATCAACTCGGCTGATTTTACCATGTCGAAATCGCTCCCGTCTATTTTGGAAGTATCCTGAAATGACAGATTTTCAAATTTCATTTCGAATGGTAAATCCAATCCCACATCAATCTTCAACGAATCATCCAAATTGAAAAAATTCGCATTGGTAATGCCGACGGCCCCGTCCGGATTAAACCGGACATTTCCTCCGTAATTTATGTCTCCTGTAGGGGGCAAGGCAATAAAACTGACAATATTCGAATTACTCTTATCAAAAGTAACGATCTGTTTCACGGCAGAAGAAGTCATGCTTGAACGGCTGTTTATTACCAGACCTGTCGTGTCAATCGTTTCGGTGGATCCTGAAGTGTTGCTTGCGGTAAAATGAGCATCAACAGCAGCAGGAATGCCAATAGAGTTTGTTAAAATCAGATTCATAGTCGGATTGGCCAGTCTGAAATCGCCTTCTATTTTATCAAAGAATTCCGTATCCATATCAAAACTTCCTTCATCAATAACAACACTTCTTTCGCCGAAATCGCCTTTAATAGACTGGAAATCGAGATTATCAAGCTGCACATTCATCTGCAACCACTGTTTGGAATCAAAATAAACGTAGTCTGTTGTAGCATTAATGGTAACCGAATACTCGTACGGAACAGTATTATAAGAGGTTGTCTGGTTGCCGGTCAGGTTTACGGTAGTCCCGGCCAGTGTCATCGTCCCCGATCCTGAAGTACCGAAATTTATATCATTAAGCTCCTCTCCGTCAATCTTAGGAAATACTAACTTTAAACTACCTGTAAAGGATGTATTGTTATTTAAATGGACGGTTAATGCTCCATATTTAAAAGCAGCTTCATAAGCCTTTATGTTATCTTCAAAGGAAAAATCAAAAGAACCGCTGAAACCTTCAAGCTTCTGTTTCTCAACCTTTACCTGTCCCGAACTGATTTCAAGATCACTGAAGTCCAGGTCCATCTTAAAAAGATCAGCATCTAAATCAACATGTTCGGTAAAACCGCTGGGGGTAATTTTAAATTTGGTAAGCCTGAACCCTATTCCATTGGAAATACTCAGGTTCGACAGGTTAATTACTTTTGACTTAGGATTTCCGGGCAAAACATCTTCAATTAAAAAATCAGCTATCACCTGCTGTTGTTCATTTTGGTCGAAAAATTGTCCTCCGACTGTAATTTTACTGGATTGCAGGCCCGAATTGCTCATTTTAATGGTTAGCTTTCCCGACTCTATAGTAGCGTTTTTAAAGTTGTCAAGCGGATCAACATCAAAGCCCTTATCGATTGACGGATAATTAATTTCTGGCAACACCTGATTTCCTTCAACGACATTATCGATATCTCCGCTAAGTTTATCCTGAAGTTCTGCTATTGAAATTCCTTTCTCATCTGTAGTTTCTTTCAGTTTAATATTACCGATTTCCTTTTGACCGGTATTAAACGATTCCTCAGTAGGAAGATCAAGCAATTCCCGAACTTTATAGTCATAAATTTTTTCTTTCGTATAAACAATTTTAACAACATCGTTGTCTCCTACTTTTACAAGAGAATCGTTTTCGTCGCTCGCCGACTTAACAATATCCCAGACAGAAACATCGGCATGTGCCAAAGGAGCAATAATTTCAGGAGAAGCATCCACATTATCCGACAACTTGTTAAAATCAAGATTGTCGAGATTGCAACTGTTAAAAATTAACAGCATAGCAATTAAAAACAATTGGTAATAAAATTTCTTCATCTGGTATTAATTAGGATTATTACTAAATGTTTCCAATTTCTGACAATATTCTGACAAAGTCAAACAAGTATTCGTGGCTAATGAAAAAATAATCGTGAATTCTTGTATAACAACAAGACAAATGTTAACGCGGCCAAATTATAGAAAAGTCACGTCTGATTTTTAAAACTGAAAAAAATATTTTTATATGTGATTTTAAGATGCGTAATATCTTTAGAGGAAAAATCTTACCTGATTAACCGACATAAAAATTCTTCCTCTATAAAAGTAAAAAGATACGCATCTGTTTTTTAGAAAACAGAACTGTATTCTGTGATTTCCCGCTTCCGCTTTTTAATGGGAAAAACAGAAATGCAGAAAGAGGGAAAAATATTTTACCCGTTTAATACTTCGGCACCGTTTGTAACCTCAATAATCTGGTTGGTAATTGCAGCCTGTCTGGCTTTATTAAAGGTCAATGTCAGTTCACGTATTAACTCGGTTGCATTGTCGGTTGCTTTGTGCATGGCCGTCATACGGGCACCATGCTCGGCTGCATTCGAATCGAGCAGTGCTTTGTAAAACTGTATTTTCAGCGAACGTGGAATCAGTTCCTGAACTATATACTCTTTCGATGGTTCGTAAATAAAGTCGGAATTGGCAGCATTTGATTTTACTTCTTTCTCAACAGCTACCGGTAAAAATTGTTCTGTAGTTACAATCTGGACAGCAGCATTCTTAAACCTGTTGTAAACCAGCTCAACACGGTCGTATTTTCCAGCAGCAAAATTTTTCAGAATTTCTTCTGAAATAACCGATACGTTTTCAAAGTTCAAATGGTCGTAAATCTCATTTCGGCCTTTCACCGATTTTAATTTATTTGATTTTAAAAACTTTTCGGCCTGTTTTCCGACAGGCATGAAATCGAGGTTCCCGGTTTTCAGTTGTCGTGGATATTTCGTCACAGCCAGTTCCAGAGCCATTTTGCTGATGTTGGAGTTAAAAGCACCGCAAAGCCCGCGGTTTGAGTTAATCACCACAATCAGCACTTTTTCGGGTTCACGTTGCTGGGTATAAACCGAGTCTTCGGCATTTTCGAGGACTGAACTTAATGAGGTAAGTATTTCATACAATTTATCGGCATACGGCCTGATCTGCAAAATAGTATCCTGAGCCTTTTTCAGTTTTGCAGCCGACACCATCTTCATAGCGCTGGTTACCTGTCGGGTGGTCTTTACCGATGCTATCCGGTTTCGTATTTCTTTTAAATTAGCCATCGAAAAATAATTATTGAATGAAAGAATGAGAGAATCTTCTCCTCCATCATTTTTATAGCTTCAGCTTTCCTATTTATACCTTTCGGCTACTTCAGCAGCAGCTTTTTCAATTGCCTGCGTTATCTTTTCATTCAGGATTCCTTTACTCAACTCATTCAGAACATCCTTGTACTGCATTTCCATCAGTTCGATAAAATCGGCTTCAAATGCTTTTACTTTCGAAACCGGAACATTACGCAGCAACTCTTTCGTTCCGCAGTAAATAATTGCAATCTGGTGTTCTGTTTTTACCGGTACATATTGTCCCTGTTTCAGAATTTCAACGTTTTTACGTCCCTTATCGAGCACACGCATGGTAGCAGCATCAAGATCGGAACCGAACTTGGAAAAGGCTTCCAGTTCGCGGAACTGGGCCTGATCAAGTTTCAAAGTACCTGCAATTTTCTTCATACTCTTAATCTGAGCATTTCCTCCTACACGCGATACTGAAATACCGACGTTAATTGCCGGGCGAACACCCGCGTTAAACAGGTTCGATTCGAGGAAAATCTGTCCGTCGGTAATCGAAATCACATTGGTCGGGATATATGCAGAAACGTCACCTGCCTGTGTTTCAATAATCGGAAGAGCAGTTAATGAACCGCCTCCTTTTACCCGTCCTTTCAGGCATTCGGGAAGGTCGTTCATATTTGCGGCAATCTCATCGGAATCGATAATTTTTGCAGCACGTTCGAGCAACCGTGAGTGTAAATAGAATACATCGCCCGGATATGCTTCACGGCCCGGTGGACGACGCAACAGTAATGACACTTCACGGTATGAAACGGCCTGTTTCGATAAATCGTCGTATATAATTAAGGCATGACGGCCCGTGTCCCGGAAATACTCACCGATGGTTGCTCCCGCATAAGGTGCATAAAACTGGAGGGCTGCCGGATCGGAAGCGGTTGCCGAAACAATAACGGTGTAATCCATTGCTCCGTATTTTTCGAGCGTATAGGCGAGGTTGGCAACAGTCGATCCTTTTTGGCCAACCGCTACATAAATACAGTAAACCGGTTCGCCTTTTTCAAAATTTTCACGCTGGTTAATAATTGCATCAATTGCAATGGCGGTTTTGCCGGTTTGCCGGTCGCCAATAATCAGCTCACGTTGTCCCCGGCCAATCGGAATCATGGCATCAATTGCTTTTATTCCGGTTTGCAAAGGCTGATTTACCGGCTGACGAAAAATAACCCCCGGAGCTTTGCGTTCAAGCGGCATTTCAAATTTATCGCCTTTAACAGCTCCTTTCCCGTCGATCGGCTCTCCGAGTGTATTGATAACACGGCCAAGCAATCCTTCACCTACTTCAATCGAAGCTATACGACGCAATCGTTTTACGGTATCGCCTTCCTTAACTTTTTCGGAAAGGCCCAAAAGAACCGCCCCCACATTATCTTCCTCAAGGTTCAGGACAATACCTTTCACGCCGCAATCGAACTCTATCATTTCGTTCGACTCAACATTCGACAAGCCGTAAATACGCGCAATGCCGTCGCCCACCTGAAGGACTGTCCCGACTTCTTCGAGCTCGGTCTCCGACTTAAAGCCTTCAAGTTGTTGTTTCAGTATTTTTGATACTTCAGCAGGTTTTATATCAGCCATGATCAAATAATTTTATCGTCGTTTATTTTATATCTGTTTTTATCAGGGTTTCTTTTACTTTCTGTAACCGGCTTGCAATACTGGCATCGTATTGCTGGTCACCGATACGAAGGACAAAACCACCCAAAAGTCTTTCATCCACTTTCTCACTCATTTCCACCTTTACCTTATAATTTTCTTCGAGCAGTGATTTTAACCGGGAAATTGTTTCCTGAGAAAGCGGACTTGCACTTGTAACTACTGCCGTTTTCACACCTTGTTCTCTGCGTATAAGGTCAAGAAAATTACGGCAAATACCCGGAATGTGCTTTTCCCGTTTGTTTTCCACAATCATTTCCAGAAAACGAAGTGTCGTTGCATCAATTTTATCGCTGAAGAGCATCCTCACCGCTTTAATTTTTTGCGAAGTCTTTGCAACCGGACTTTCAATCAGAAATATAAAATCCGGATTTTTCTGTAAAAATGAAGATAACCGGATAATGTCGTCTCTAAATGTTTCCAGCTGACCTTTTTCTTTTGCAAATAAGAAAAGCGCTTTTGCGTATCTGACCGTTATTGTACTCTGATCCATAAGTTACTGCAGTTTCACGTCTTTCAGCAAGGCAGTTACCAACGATTCCTGTTCTTCTTTATCTGTCAGTTCCTTCTGAATTACTCTCTCAGCAATTGAAACTGAAAGTTCAGCAACCTGTTGCTTAATTTCATTTATTGCCGCCGTTTTTTCATTCTGAATAACCAGACGTGCATTTTCGATACTCTTTTGTGCTTCGGCTTTTGCCTGAGCTTTAGCCTCGGCAATAATCTTCTCTTTAATATCCCTCGCTTCTTTCAGTATCACGTCTTTCTCGTGCCTGGCTTCAGTAATAATTTTATTATTATCTGCTTTCAGCCCCTCTACTTCCTTTCGTGCTTTTTCAGCAGCATTCAGTGCTTCTCCGATCGAATTTTCCCGGTCCTTCAAAGCATTCATAATTGGCTTCCATGCGAACTTTTTCAGGATTAAAAATACGATGGTAAACGAAAGTGCCATCCAAAACAATAATCCTATTCCAGGTGTTACAAGTTCCATATCTTAATATGTTTCAAATTTCAAAATCCAAAATCAGCATTATCAGCATTAAAAGATAATTTTCATTAACAGCCGGACCTCGTATTTCCGTTTTTTAAACAAATAAAGCCCGTGATGCAGCCAACCGCTGCATCCGGGTTTTTGTTCTCAGAGAATAAGTACGAGGAAACAAACTACAACCGCAAACAGTGCAACTCCTTCGATAAGGGCTGCCGTAAGGATCATATTCGAACGAATATCGCCTGAAGCCTCAGGCTGACGGGCTACAGCTTCCACTGCTGAACCACCAATTCGTCCGATTCCGATACCTGCACCAATAGCGGCAAGCCCGGCACCGACCCCTGCAAATCCGGCACTCATTCCGGTACCTGTTGCAGCTTGTAACAATACAGTTAAAATTGCTGATAACATAGTTCAAAGTTTAAAATTTATATTTCCGCCTTTCTTCCAAGGCATTTATTTTCATGTTAACTAATGTTTCTCTTCTGCCGGATGTTCCTCTTCAACGGCCATTCCGATAAACACTGCTGAAAGCAATGTAAATACAAAAGCCTGAATAAATGCGACCAATAATTCAAGGCAGGTCATAAAAACAGAGAAAGCAATTGAGACGACAGACACCGAGTACCCGATGGCTGCATGAATTTCTCCAAAAATGAAAATCAGGCTGAAAAACGCCAGCGCAATAATGTGACCTGCAGTTATATTGGCAAACAACCGGATCATCAGAGCAAAGGGTTTGGTGAAAACGCCCAGCACTTCCACAAAAGGCATGACCGGTATCGGTAATTTCAACCACCACGGAACCCCCGGGGTATTTACCATGTCTTTCCAGTAGGCTTTACCACCGTTGATATTTGTAATCAGAAAAGTACAAAGGGCCAGAAACATAGTAATCGTAATATTTCCTGTTACATTTGCCCCTCCGGGAAGAATCGGCACCAGTCCCAATAAATTATTTAAAAGAATGAAAAAGAAAACCATCAGCAGGTAAGGCAGATAGCGTTCATATTTTTTCTCTCCGATTGAAGGACGCGCAACCTCATCGCGAATAAAAACGATCACCGGCTCAATAAAATTCTGTAAGCCGGTGGGAGCCTGCCCCTTACGCCGGGTATATGCTTTTGCTACTGATAAAAAAACCCAAAGCATTAATGCCAGACTGAAAAAAAGCGCCGCTACATCTTTTGATATCGACAAATCAAGTGGCAACGATTCAAGTTCCTGACCTTGTCCGTCCAGTTCAGCTATTTTTCCTTTATTTTTTCCTTCTGTTTCGAGCCTGAAATTATTGTAATCACTGTGTCCGTGATCAAATTCCGATGACATAAAAACATGCAAGCCGCTCGTTTTACTGTACAGAATAACCGGAAGCGGAACAGAAACATCTTTCTCTCCGACGGTTATGATATGCCATTCGTGTGAATCACCGACATGTTCAAAGATAAAATCCCCCGCATTAAATTTTGTGCGTTCTTCTGTTTTTCCTCCTTCGTTATGTTGCTCTTCAGCAAATGTATAGGTAAACGAAAAAACAAGTATGAAAGCAAATACGGTTCTCAATATTTTCTGCATTGTTCTTTTCCTTAAAATCGAGCATCCACAAATTTAATTTTTTTTTCTTTTTTTAACCGGAAACGTTTGTTAAATAAAGTCTATTTTTTAGCTGTCACCTTCAGAATATCGTGTATTTCGAGTACCGAAAAAACGATGTACAGGAAAAAGAACACAGCAATAAAAGCAATGGCTCCTCCTTTGTTTGCCAGTATATAAATAAAAGAAAAGATAATCAGGACAAACAGTTTCATCATAGTAACGAACATGAACCAACCGGAAAAACGTCTCATATTCATTGCAGCTATCTTATAAAGAGAATATTGCAGAATGAGGCTCAGCAAGTAAAAGAGAAGAAGAAGAAAAGGGAAAACAGCCTGATAAAAATCCGGAATAAAAAATTTAAAAAGAATCACTCCGGCCGCAAAAAGAATAAACGAAACAATCGTGCTTTTTCTTAAAAACTTCAGGAAATCGGAATTCATAATTATTTTATTTTACGGATGGCATAGAATAAAGCGGCAACAACAGAAAAAATTGTGAAAATAACAGTAAAAACATGGTTCAGTTTAAACCAGTCATCAAGTTTAAATCCGATAAAAACAGAAATCGCCATAATTCCCAGCATCTCGAATCCGAGGCTTGTAAAACGGACAATGTTATTTAATCCTGAATTTTTATTTTTCGGATGGTCTGTTTTCATCTGGTTTCGTTTCGCTACCCATTTTACAGCTTCCTGAAAAAACTGCTCCTGGTTCAATCGACAATTTTCCGGTAGCAATATCTCCGGTCACTTTTGAAGTCGCTTTGAGCGCGAGTAACTCTGAAATTGAAATTTTTCCTTTTACCGCTCCGGAAATTTCGCTGGTATTGCATTTTATTTCACCCGTAATATTTCCCGAGTTGCCAACAACCAACCGTCCTTTACAGGTAATATTGCCCTTCAGTTCTCCATCAATACGGATGTCTCCTTCAGAAATGATATCACCTGTAATTTTTGTTCCTTTCGCAATCAGGTTGATCACTTTTGTATCGGCTTCAATATTTATTTTTGCCATTTGTTAATTGTTTTTTTTGAACCACCTTCAAATATACTAAAGCTATTGCTTAAACGTAAATGAACTCGGATTATTTTTAGGAGGCGGGCCGTAAAAACAGAGATATATAAATGGCTGACAATTCTTAATATGCCCACTTCAGGTAAACGGCGCCCCAGGTAAAGCCGGCACCAAAAGCGGCCATAATGATTTTATCTCCTTTTTTCAGTTCCGATTCGTAATCGTACAGGCAAAGCGGGATTGTTGCAGCTGTGGTATTCCCGTATTTTTCGATATTAATCATCACCTTTTCCCTGTCTGTTTTCATGCGACGTGCAACGGCTTCGATAATCCGCATGTTTGCCTGGTGAGGAACCAGCCACGCAATATCTTCCGGTTTAATATTGTTTTTCTTCATGAGTTCCAGAGCCACATCAGCCATCCGCGAAACGGCATATTTAAACACAGTTTTTCCGTCCTGATGAATGAAATGTTCCATGTTGTCAATGGTTTCATGGCTGGCCGGGCGTTTCGATCCGCCGGCCTTCATATGGAGATAATGCCTGCCTTTACCATCGGTATAGTTAATGTGATCCAGAACACCCGTTTCCTCACTGGCGGGTTCAAGCATTACAGCAGCTGCTCCGTCACCGAAAAGCGGGCAAGTGGTACGATCGCTGTAATTGGTAATTGCCGACATCATATCAGCACCGACCACAATCACCTTTTTATAGCGGCCATTTTGTATAAACTGAGACGCTGTTGTTAATGCGAACAAAAATCCCGAACACGCAGCATTAATATCAAAACTCCAGGCATTTGCCAGACCGGATTTGCGGCTAATTACATTGGCTGTAGCCGGAAACGGACGATCGGAAGTAATAGTGGCACAAATCAGTAAATCAATTTCTTCGGGTGAAATATGTGTTTTTTGCAGAAGTTGTTTTACGGCAGCAGTTCCCATATCGGAAGTAGCTTTGCCTTCTTCTTTATAAATCCGGCGTTCCCTGATTCCTATTCGCTGCATAATCCAATCGTCGGAAGTTTCTACCATCTTACCCAGTTCCGCGTTGGTAAGCCTGTATTCCGGAAGGAAAGCTCCCACTCCCGTAATTGCAGCATAAATTCTTTCCATATTTCTGTTCTCTTTCGTCAGAACCCAATCATCACGATCTTCCGAAACAAAAAATGTTTCCGGATGATCTGTTAAAACATGGTGCGAAATATAGAATGAAAAAACCGGACAACAAAAAAATCAGGCATAAAAATATACCTAACTTATTTTAAAACAATCAATTAGACTGTTCGAAAAGTAAATGTAAGGACAAAAAAAGATCAGAAGGAAAACTTCTGATCGTTGCAGAGACCGCAATTAAACGGCAATATTTTTTTCAATAGCTAATTTACCTCTGTAATAGCCACATTCCGGACAAACAGTATGATATTTAATTGTTGCACCGCAGTTTGAGCATGTTGCAAGAGTTTCAGGTACTGCCTTGTCGTGAGTCCGTCTTTTGTCTCTTCTTGTTTTTGAAATTTTGTGTTTTGGATGTGCCATCTCTAAAAATCTTTATTCGTTATTTAATAAATTTTTTAAACTATCCCAACGTGAATCGTCTTTCGGTCCCTGATCTGTTTCCATTGCCTTGTTCAATCTCTCAATCATTTCCGGATTGCAGGTGCTGTTCCCGTTTTCATCATCAGGATGTACATGCCTGATCGGAAGTGCAAGGCTGACAAATTCATAAATCAACTGTGCAACATTCAACTGATAATCGTTCACACTCACCCAAATCACTTCATCACCTTCGTCCATATTTTCTTCACCGAACTTTACGATAATGCGGTTTTTACTATTGATGGGTTGGCTGAACAATTCCAGACATCTGTCGCACTGAATATTAACGCTGCCGCTAACATAAAACCAAAGAACTAATAATGCACTCTGTTTTTCCAGCTCAATTTTTACCGAAACATTCCCGTCTTCAATAATGCTGTTTTCGAACGCATCGAAAAAACTTTTATCCACCTCATAAAGGAATTCGTGTTTACCACTCGAAAGTCCTTTAAATGCGATGTTATAACAGGACATCTTATTCATTGTCTGAAAAAAGTTTTGCAAAAGTATAAAAAATCTGATAACAGGGAAAAAATATTAATTTTTTTCATCTATCCTAAAACCAGAAAATCAATGTTTAAGCCTGCAAACTGCAGGGAGATAGTCATTCTTTCACTCTAAAATAAAAGGGAACCGGTCTGAATGTATTAAATATAAGGCCTGTTCCCTTTTAAGTATTGCATCTGTTTTTACTTCGATTTATCCGGTGCCGCCGGAATATCGGGTAATGGTTTGTATCCGGTCTTAATCTGTTCTTTAATTACCGAAACAGCCTTCTCCAGTTGGGCATCTTTTCCCATATATTCCTGATAGGGATCATTATCCAGAACGATGTCCGGATCGACGCCATGTCCTTCGACAATCCATTCGCTTTTTTCGGAAGAATACGAAGCGAATTCCGGTTTACGGAGATCAGCCCCGTCGACAAACGGCAGCGAGCCACTGATGCCGACAACACCTCCCCAGCTGCGGGTTCCGATTACCGTTCCCAGTTTATAATGTTTAAATCCATAAGGGAATAAATCGCCGTCGGATGCCGAATAACGGTCCATTAACAGAACTTTCGGACCCAGCATCATTTTTGTGGGTACAGGTGTCGGGTGCGTAATATTACGCCGCATATTCGACCGTTGTACTTCGCGCTGCAGGCGTTCCAGTATCATCGGGGAAACATTGCCGCCCCCGTTTCCACGGTCATCGATAATCAGGCCCTTTTTATTCAGTTGCGGGTAGAACAAACGGACAAATTCATTTAATCCTTCGGAAGTCATATCGGGAATATGAACATAGCCCACTTCGCCATTTGTTGCCTTGCTTACTTTTCCGATATTATCCTGAACCCAGTTGTAATAATACAAATTGGCTTCATCGGCAACAGGTGTAATAATAACTTTACGCGCACCGTTTTCTGTTGATTTGCTGTTAACGGTCAGTTCAACTTCCTTGTCAGCTTTGCCAACCAGCAGTGAATAAACATCTTTCACCGATTTTACATTAATTCCGTCAACAGCAATAATATAATCGCCTTCTTTTACATTGACCCCGACTTCGGTCAGTGGTGAACGCAGTGTTTTGCTCCAGTTCGCACCTTCCAGAATCTTTTCAATTTTGAAGTAACCGGAAGGATCGGCACTGATTTTTGCACCCAGTAAACCGGTTTTTATCCGTTCCGGCTCAGGACGTTCGCCACTCTGCACGTACGCATGGCCGATGCTCAGTTCACCGATCAGTTCGCCAATAATATAGGTCAGATCGTCGCGGTGACGGACATAAGGTACCAGTACGGCATATTTGTCATGCATGGCTTTCCAGTCGAGCCCGTGCATATTTTCAACATAAAAGAAATCGCGCATCTGCCGCCAGCTTTCATCATAAATCTGTTTCCACTCCTGTTGGTAATCGACCCAGACTTTCATATTCGAAAGATCAACGGTTTTATCGGGTTTCACCGGTTTTACGGGCAAATCGATAACGCTCCATTTTCTGCCATCTTTCACAAGCATCTTCTTGTTATTCGACGAAATTCCGAAGTCAAAGCTGCCCAGTTCTGTTTCCTTTTGTTCTTTCAGATCATACATTTTTGCTTTTGTACCGCTTCCTTCAGCATATTCGCTGTAATACACTTTCCCATCTACACACGCTGTATTGTAATAGTTCGACGGGCTGACCGGCAACGAAACAATGCGCCCCGAAATGCCGTCGAAATCAATTTTTACGGATTTATCCGCATCTTCCTTTTTTTCCTCTTTTTTCTCTCCGGAATCCTTTTTCTCAGCAACAATTTTCACCGAGTCGTTTTCCGGCGCAAACGGTGAAGGAGCTTCTTTCGATAAAATAGCCAGATAGACACGGGACATATTGCTGTATGAATGATTCCATTCGGTGTCGCTGTAGGTCGGGTTAAAATCGCGATCCGAAACAAAAACGATGTATTTTCCGTCGTTCGAGAATGATGGCAAACCCGAGTCGTACCAATTGTCGGTTACATCATTCATTTTTCCGGTTTCCAGGTTGTATGCCGAAATAACCGAGAACTGGTTATCTGTCGGTCTGCTGAAAGTAATCCATTTGCTGTCGGGCGACCAGTTGTACGAGTAAATCAGTCCGTATTCAGCCTGGTAAACAGTAGTTACTTTTTTAGTGTCAACATCGACATAACGAAGGCGGAGTTTCCGGTCGGTCCACATAATTTTTTTGCTGTCGGGCGACCAGTCAATACTAAATTTATAGGTATCAGCGCCAGTTGTAAGCCGGACAGCTTTTTCTTCCCTGTCCTGATTTTTAATATACACCTCGAATTCGCCTGATTCATCAGAAAGATAAGCAATATATTTGCCGTCGGGCGACCATACTGCATCACGTTCGTGCGCACCCGAAGTCTGGGTCAGGTTACAGGTAATTCCTTTTTCTGAAGGAACACTGAATATGTCACCCCGCGCGCTAAACACAACACGTTCGCCATTAGGTGACAAATCACCGTCAAAAATCAGTTTCGAGGCATCTTTCCATTCGTTACGGGCATAATTAAAATCATTATTAATATAGACCGGAACCTTCACCGGCGTTTTATCTTTCACGTTCATTTTATAAATGTATCCGCCATTTTCAAAAACGATGAAGTCGCTGCCTATTGATGGAAATTTCACATCGTAGTCTGTAAAATCGGTCACTTTTTCGGTTGCACCGGTTTTGATGTTATACACGAAAATATTCATCGTCCGGTCGCGGTCGGAAAGAAAAAATATTTCGTCGCCGGCCCACATCGGAAAAATATCCTGAGCATCGTTATCGGTTATTTTTTTAATTTCTTTGGTCTTGAAATCGAATATCCGGATATCATCAGCCATTCCTCCCTTGTAATATTTCCATGTACGGAATTCGCGGAATACCCAGTTGAAAGCTAATTTTTTCCCGTCAGGAGAATAGCTGCAAAAACCACCTCCCGACAAAGGAATTTCCTCCGAAAGTCCGCCATCTGCCGGAACAGAAAAAAGCTGGCCTTTAAAATCATTAAAACTCTGTTTCCGGGAACGGTAGACAATATTCTTCCCATCGGGTGTCCAGCACATCACAATGTTGTTTGGTCCCATCCGGTCTGAAACTTTATCGCGTCCGAGGGTAGCTGTATAGGTTAATCTTTTGGGAGAACCTCCTTCCGAAGGCATTACAAAAACCTCCGTATTCCCGTCGTACTGACCGGTAAATGCGATCTGGCTTCCGTCAGGAGAAAAACGGGCAAACATTTCATAACCGACATCACTGGTTAATCTCCGGGCCGTACCGCCGTTTGCATCAACGGTGTACAAATCGCCGGCATAACTAAATACGATCTGGTTCCCCGATATCGCCGGAAACCGCAAAAGCCTTGCCTCAGTTGGCGCCGCATGAAGCAAACCTGTTCCGAGAACAAAGGCAAAAACAAATGTGAAACAAATTCTGCACATACTACTATTTTTATGGTTCGTAAAGTTTTGACTTCCCCTTCTGTTTTGTTATCTGAAAAGTCATAAAAAAGCATATTCAGATAATATGGTTTGGTTAAACCGGTAAATAAGTATCGGTTTTACCGGAACAATTACAAATAAACAGGGAACAATGTTCATTTTCCCAATCAATTAATTCCGGAAGAGGAATCTGACAGCACACAACAAAAAAGCTGCCTGTAAGTAACAAGCAGCTTTTTTGAAATATTTGCAGAAAAATTAACTTCCGAAATTGTCGTACAGTACATTCTCGTCGGGAACTCCCAAATCGTATAGCATTTTTGTTGCTGCACTGATCATCATTGGCGGACCGCACAAGTAATAATCAATTTCTTCGGGTGCTTCATGTTTACTGAGGTATTCATCGTAAATAACCTGGTGAATAAATCCGGTTGGTCCGGTCCAGTTATCTTCGGGTAACGGATCGGAAAGTGCCAGATGAAACGAGAAATTCGGGAATTCCTTTTCTATTGCTTTATATTGATCGTAATAGAAGACTTCTTTCGAAGAACGGGCTCCATACCAGAAAGTGACACGTTTCTTCGTTTCCTTTACTGTTTTAAATATATGAAACAGATGAGAACGCATTGGAGCCATCCCTGCACCACCTCCGATAAACATCATCTCGTTATCGTTGTTTTTCAGGAAAAATTCTCCGTAAGGTCCTGAAACCATTACTTTATCGCCTGGTTTACGCGAAAATATATAAGAAGAGCAGATACCCGGATTAACTTTCTGGAAACCACCGTTTACACGATCAAACGGAGGCGTTGCAATACGAATGTTCAGCATTACAATATTTCCTTCTGCGGGATGGTTCGCCATTGAATATGCACGGAAAGTCGGTTCCGGATTTTTCATTTTCAGATCGAACATGTGGAATTTCTGCCAGTCAGACATAAATTTTTCATCCACATCAATATCTTTATAATCCACATCAATTTTAGGAACATCGATCTGGATATATCCTCCGGATTTGAAGTTCAGGTTTTCGCCTTCCGGCAGTTTTACCACGAACTCCTTAATAAAGGTCGCCACGTTATGATTCGAGACCACTTCACATTCCCATTTTTTTACACCCAGTACTTCCTGCGGAATATGAATTTTCAGATCTTCCTTCACCTTTACCTGGCAGCCCAGACGCCAGTGTTCCTGTTGCTGTTTCCGGGTAAAAAAGCCGGTTTCCGTCGGAAGTATTGAGCCTCCTCCTTCGAGTACCTGGCAACGGCACATTCCGCAACTACCTCCACCGCCACAGGCTGACGGAAGTAAAATTTTATTGTTCCCCAAGGTTGAAAGGAGTGAATTTCCCGGTTCTACCTCAAGTGTTTTATACCCATCGTTGATGTCTATTTTCACATTTCCTGCCGGGGTCAGTTTTTTCTTCACATACAGCAGAACCGATACCAGCACTATAATAACCAAAAGGAAAACTGTAACACTGGTGAGAACGACTGTTGTTTGAGTAGCTAATATCATCGTTATTGAATGTTTTAAGTTCTTTTACAATTTGATTCCCATAAACCCCATGAAGGCTATGCCCATCAATCCGGTTATAATAAAGGTAATCCCCAGTCCGCGGAGAGGGGCGGGAACCTGCGAATATTTTAATTTTTCGCGGATCGCGGCAATACCGACGATGGCAAGGAACCATCCGATACCTGAACCCAGTCCGTAAACAGTAGCCTCACCTATATTATTAAAAGCTTTCTGCTGCATAAACAGTGAAGCTCCAAGGATAGCGCAGTTTACAGCAATCAGCGGGAGGAAAATTCCCAGCTGGTTATACAGTACGGGGGCAAATTTTTCGACTATCATCTCAACCAGTTGCACCATTGATGCAATTACAGCAATAAACATGATAAAGCTCAAAAAGCTGAGATCCACATCAGCAAAGCCTTTCCCCAGCCAGCTTAATGCACCTTCTTTCAATACATAATTCTCGAGAAGATAATCGACAGGCAAAGTGATGCCTAACACGAAAACTACTGCTATTCCAAGTCCGGCAGCTGTTTTAACCGATTTCGAGACAGCGAGGAATGAGCACATTCCGAGGAAATATGCAAACACCATGTTCTCGATGAAGATCGACTTGACAAATATATTGATCAGATTTTCCATATCTTTTTCACTTTTCTGTTAACAATTAATCTTCAATCAGTTTCCGGTTCCGGCTACGTTGTACCCAGATGATCACTCCCAAAACGACCAGTGCCATCGGGGGAAGAATCATCAGTCCGTTGTTCGAATAAAAACCGCCATTGGCAATATACCAGCTTTGAGGAATCACCTTAAAACCGAGGATACTGCCTGAACCTAAAAGTTCGCGGAAGAAAGCAACAATAATCAGGATCATTCCGTATCCGGCACCATTTCCGATCCCGTCGAGAAACGACGGCCACGGCTTGTTCCCGAGAGCGAATGCTTCCAGACGTCCCATCAGGATACAGTTGGTGATAATCAGACCGACGAATACCGATAACTGTTTGCTTACATCGAAAACGAAGGCTTTCAGCACCTGGTCAACCATGATTACCAATGCCGCAATAACGACTAACTGAACAATGATCCGGATCCGGTTAGGAATTGTATTCCGGAGCAATGAAATTATGACGTTTGCAAAAGCTACCACTACCGTAACCGAAATAGCCATTACAATGGCTGGTTTCAGATGTGCGGTTACAGCGAGTGCCGAACAAATACCCAACACCTGTACGGTAATCGGGTTTTTGCTGTTAACAGGATCACCCAGCAGTTTTAAATTTTTCTTTGAAAATAACGGCTCACTCATTTCCTTCTATTTTTTCGATTCAAAAAATGCTTTGTACAAACCCAGATCGTCGAACAACATCCGCTGAAGACCTTTACTGGTAATGGTACCTCCTGAAATTGCATCGACTTTGTGTTCGGCCGGAGCCTTTTCGTTCGACTTGGCAACTGTGATGGAAGTAAAATTCCCCCGTTCGTCAAAGATCTTCTTCCCGGCAAATTGTTTCTGAAAAGCAAGTGTTGCAATTTCAGCACCCAGTCCGGGAGTTTCGCCCTGATGATCGAAGGTCGCACCATAAATGGTATTCATATCCCCGTCAAGAGAAACATATCCCCAGATAGGGCCCCACAATCCTGCTCCGTACACCGGCAAAATGTATTTCACAGCACCATCAATCTGACATTCAAAAACAGGCATTTGTCTTTCATCAACCGGTTTGGCATGTTCCTTTTTCAGGTCGACGTTAAAAGCTTCGCCTTCGACTATCCCTCCTTTTGAATTTACAATATATGATTTCACTATTTTTTCAGCATAAATTTTCTCGGCACCGGCAACATCTGCCGTAATATTTACCGAAGCAAGTATGCTCTGCTTTTTTTCTATTTCAATATTTTTTTTCTGAAATGGTTTCAGGCTGATCGCAGTTATTGAAAGGATAGCTGCAACAGCAATTACCATGACCGAAGCATATATGAAAGTATAAACATTACCGTTCCTGTCCATTTTTTCTGTTTTTATCGGTTATGCACTTACTTTAGCCCGTTTCAAGCGGCGGTTGATATTCCCCTGAACAACATAATGGTCGATCAGCGGTGCGAATGTATTCATCAGCAGGATGGCCAGCATCATTCCTTCGGGATATGCAGGATTTACCACACGGATCATGATGGCCAGGAAGCCGATCAGGAAACCGTATATCCACTTTCCTGTTTCGGTTTGTGCTGCCGAGACCGGATCAGTTGCCATGAAAATTGCACCAAATGCGAAACCGCCGATAATCAGGTGCTGCCAGAACGGAAGGGCCATATAGGTGTTACTGCCTGCAAAAATATTCAGCAGAATACCCATAAACATTCCACCGGCAACAGTCGAAACCATAATTTTCCAGCTGCCGATTCCTGTTATAATAAGTATTGCGGCTCCAATCAGTATAGCCAGTGTTGACGTTTCCCCGATTGAGCCGGGAATTAACCCTACGAATGAGTGCCATACATCAATGTTCGCATGGCCTGCTGCAGCTTCTGCCATAGGTGTTGCGCCGGTAAAGCTGTCGACAGCCTGTTCCCCGCCAAGTCTTACCCATACTGAGGTACCTGACATCTGTGCGGGATAGGCAAAAAACAGGAATGCCCGGGCAACCAAAGCCGGGTTCCAGATATTCATTCCGGTTCCGCCGAAAACTTCCTTGCCGAAAATAACAGCAAATGCAGTAGCAACGGCAATCATCCAAAGCGGCGTATTAACCGGCATCACCATCGGGATAAGAAGTCCCGAAACAAGGAAACCTTCCTGAATTTCGTGCCCGCGGATCTGAGCGAAAGTAAATTCTATTCCCAAACCGACCACATACGAAACAACAATGATCGGGAGAACCCGCAAAAATCCGTAAAAGAAAATCTGCCAGAAACCAGCTGCTGCTAATTGTCCTACTGCTGAAAAATGCTGATAACCGACATTGTACATTCCCATTAAAAGAGCAGGCACCAAGGCAAGTACAACAATACTCATCGTCCTTTTCAGATCGATATAATCGTGTATATGTGTACCCGACTTAGAAGTGTTTTTCTGTACGAAAAACAAGGAAAAGAAACCATCGTGAACAGAATGAAGCCAATGATATTTGGCACCTTCCTGCACATACGGCTTCGTTTTTTCGAAGATATTCTGTATAAATTTCATCTTTTTGGAATTTCAGTTTTAACTACCCCACTTCTTTAATCATTACATCAAGTCCCCGGCGCAGTACATCCTGAACTTTTATTTTCGAAGGACAGGCATATTCGCACAGAGCAAGGTCTTCTTCAATAACTTCGTAAATACCAAGTTGTTCCATTTTGTCAATGTCGTTGGCTAAAATGGATTTCAGAAGATATACAGGCAGAATATCCATCGGAAGGTACTTCTCATATTGTCCTGTCAGTACAAAGGCCCTTTCACTTCCGTGCATATTGGCATTAAGCACATATTCCTTTTTAGGAAATAATTTAGAGAAATAGGTTTTGCTTGCGCTGAATTTTCCGAAACCGGGTTCGGCCCATCCCATAAATTCATATTCATCGCCTTCAGGAATAACCGTGATCTGGTCGTTATAAAAACCGAGGAATCCGTCAGCATTTACTTTTGTTCCGGTTAAAACATTGCCTGATATTATACGTTCGTGCCCTTCCTGTTTGGTTTGTCCGTTAACAAGAGCAGAGACAGAAGTTCCCAAAACAGTTCGCAAATATTCCGGTGCTTTTACCTCGCTTCCGGTTAAAGCAATAATTTTCGAAAAGTCAACTTTCCCGGTTTCGAACAGGCGGCCGATAAACACCACTTCCTGTGGTTTGATGGTCCAGGCCATATCGCCTTTGTTCAAAGGAGCAATATGATGGATTTGAATTCCTACATTCCCGGCCGGGTGAGGTCCTGCAAACCGGACAATTTCAACGTTCTTTGTTTTTTCGAATATACTGTTTGCAGCGTCAGGTATACCTAAATAAACCTTGCCACTGGTAAGTTTTGCCAATGCGTCAATTCCTGTCTGGAACGATTTCGTTTCATTCTTCAGAATAAATTCATAATCGGGGGCCAGCGGTGCTGTGTCGAAACACGAGATAAAAATATTTCCGGGTGTATCGGCAGGTTTTGCCAACGAACCGTAAGGGCGCTGTTTGATGAACGGCCATAAACCGCTTTTCAAAACCTGTGCCTTGATCTCGCTAACCGAAAGCGACTGAGGATCGGCTTTCATGAATGCTGCAGAATCTCCCCTGCCGTCGGCTTCTACAATAACTTCCAGTATCTTTCTGCGTTCGCCGCGGTTAACAGCAACAACCTTACCGCTTACCGGCGATGTAAAAAAGATTTCAGGAGTATATTTGTCGAAAAACAACGGATCGCCTGCTTTTACCTCCTGGTCAACTTTTACGGTTAACTTTGGAATAAGGCCCGGGAAATCAGTCGGTTTAAGGGCGTACTGCGTTGCACTCCCGGCGCTCTCAAGCACCTGTTCCGCATGTCCTTTCAACCGGATATTTAATCCACGTTTTAATTTGATAACCTTTGACATCGTATTCCCTTATATTTGTAATTTAGGTTGGCAAAAGTAAAACTTTTAATAAGTTTTTACAATCTTTGTTTCACTCAACTTTTATGATTTTGTATTATTCGTTTAATGTGTGGCACAAAGTTGAAACAATAAAAAGCGAGACATAAAAGTTACTACTTTCAAAGAGGTACAAGACAGGTACGGACAACTCAATGAATTTTCATATTAAAATTCTGTAATACAACATTATACATGAACAAAAAATTAAAACATGAAAACAAACAAATGAAATATTCCGAACAGTTCTTCTATTTACCGGGGGAAAAATATGTCGTCAGGAAAACAGAAAAGGTTATTTTTCTGGTTGGCTTATACATTATGATTTCGTTAATTTCTTTTGGGAAAGGAAAAGATGAAGGCAGAAACGGTTACCGGAATTCAGTTTACAAAGAAGAAATAAAAAGTGTACAGATATTTCCTGAAGGAAATGAATTTCTGAACCCGGTAATGGAACTGAACAGTAATGTACCGTTAATCCTGAAATTTGATGATTTATCGTCATCTGTAAAAAATTATTCTTATACCATTATTCATTGTGATGCCGACTGGAACGAATCGGCTGTCATACAAACCGAATACATGGACGGTTTTCCCGATAATCCGCTGGACGATTACGCTTTTTCTTCCAACACAACAATGCGGTATGTGAATTATATGCTGACTATCCCTAACGAAAACGTAAAACTTAAATATTCAGGTAATTATGTAATTATTGTATTTGAAGACAATGACCGGGATGATCCGGTTTTAACAAGAGGTTTTCAGGTGCTGGAGCCGCTGGTCGGAATTGAAAGCCAGGTAAAACGGGCTACTTTCGACGCATATAAGGGTAGTAACCAGGAAGTTGATTTCGAAGTTTATACAAACAACCTGCAAATAAGGGACCCGAATATAGAAGTGAAAGTTGTTGTTACTCAAAACCAGCGCTGGGATAATGCCATCACGAACCTGAAACCTCTTTTCATCCGTGATAAAAGTTTGAGTTACGATTACAACAGGGAGAATGTATTTCCGGGTGGAAACGAATTCCGGTGGTTTGATATCCGTTCAGACAAAAACCCTGGTGAGAATGTAAGATCAATCGAATTTCACCGCCCGTATTACCATGCTACCCTGGCAACAGATGAAGTGAGGAGCAATAAGAAGTATTTTTCGGCCAAGGAGATGAATGGGAAATATGCAATTGAATGCCGTGACCAGGGCCAGGATTACGACACCGAATGTGATTACACTTTCGTGCATTTCACTCTCCCTTTGCCTACCCAACTGGTTGGTGGGAGTGTTAATGTATTTGGCGCTCTTACCGACTGGAATGCAAACAAAAGCAACCAAATGACCTGGGACCGGGAAACTTCGTCGTACAATCTGACCATGTTGCTGAAACAGGGATATTACAATTATGAATATGTTTATGTTCCGGCCGGTTCTGACGTAGCCGATGCTACGAATATCGAAGGAAGCTTTTATGAAACTGAAAACGACTACCAGATTTATGTATATTTCAGAAGTATGGGCAGTCAATACGACCGGCTGGTTGGTTTTCAGGAAATAAATTCACAGAAGTAAATTAAATAATCCTGCATTTTCAAATGCTGTGATCAAGAATTTATTATCTGCTTCCATTTTTTGAAATGATAATTTTTACTTTTGAATCCTAATCTAAAACATCAAGATATGAAACAGATCCTAATGATATTGGGAATCATGCTGTTTACAGCATCGTTATATGCGTTGCCAAAAGACGACAAGAAAAAACCGGAGGAGGGGACAGATATTTCAGCTTATCCGGAAGGAATTGCCTACAGCCTGCCGCGCACCGGGATAAAGATCCGGGTTGTTGCCGAAAAGGAAACACGGGTTGCCGGCCCTTATGCACAATACGCACAAAAATACCTGGGTATTGAAAATACCTCATCTTCCAATTCTGAAAAATGGGAAATAAAGAGTATTGATATAGAGACTTTTGCCGAACCTGATCCTGAACAAGTGCATAAGGCAATAGGCGCAAGTGCTTCGTTACTGAGTTTGACTTCATCGGGAATTATTGCCGGAATTAATTCGGAAGAACAAACGGAGGAACCTGTACCTGAAACAAACAACATGGCTACTGAAAATCTGATTCCGGACTATCCGTTTACCGATTTATCGATGTGGGGAATGTTCACAAAAGGAGACTCGCTGAACAAATACAGGACTGTCTCAAAATCATTGGAAGAAAAAGCCGCTGAGGCCGCCGAAACTATTTACACGCTCCGTAATTCACGTTTCCGCCTGCTGACAAATGCCGACGACGAACCGTTGCCGGATGGAAAATCATTCGAAGTGATGGCAAAGGAACTTGGAGATATGGAACGCGGTCAACTGGCTCTTTTTATTGGTAAATCAGCAGAAAAAACATACGAGTATTGTTTCTGTTTTATTCCCGGTGAAAACGATGTGAAAGGAGAAGTTGTTTTTCGTTTTTCAGAAAACAAGGGAGTTCTGCCAAAAACCGATTTAAGCGGAAAACCTGTAATTATTGATGTCAGCAAAACAGACGAACTGGAAACCCAGCAAAAGAAACAGGTAAATTCACAAAATCCGGATGCCGGGAAAAGCGGAATTTATTACCGGATGCCGGGAAAAGCAGAAATCAGTTTATCGAATGGCGTAAGCACACTGGCAACCACACGTGCAACTATTGCCCAGTTCGGAGCAGTGGCTCCTCTTCCCGAAGAATTTCTGGATGGCAGACATATGATTCAGTTTCATCCTGAAACCGGGGCAATAAAATCGATTTTGCCAATCGAATAACGAATTAAAAATTAAACTGAAATAAAATGCAAGAATTGAGGAAAACGCTTCGGGATTCGAAGACAGCACGGTGGACGGCGATGGCGATTGTTTCATTTACAATGCTCTGCGGCTATTATCTTTCAGACATAATGTCTCCGTTAAAAGGCCTGCTTGAAGGACAGTTACATTGGGACAGTGCAGAATACGGATTTTTTACCAGTGCTTACGGGTGGTTTAATGTGTTCCTTCTGATGCTGCTGTTTGGCGGCATTATTCTCGATAAAATGGGGATGCGTTTTACCGGAATGATGTCGGCAACCATTATGGTTATAGGTACTGCAATCAAATACTGGGCTGTATCAACCCATTCGCTCGACGGACAAATGTGGCACATCATTGCCTGGGATGTCAAGGCTCAGGTATTTATGGCTGCATTCGGTTATGCTATTTTCGGCGTAGGCGTCGAAGTCGCCGGTATTACAGTTTCAAAAATAATTGTAAAATGGTTTAAAGGGAAAGAAGTCGCATTAGCCATGGGATTACAGGTTGCTATTGCCCGGATGGGAACAGCACTGGCCTTATCAACTTCGCTACCTATTGCAAAAGCGTTTAACAACGTATCTGCTCCGATCCTCGTTTGCCTGATCATGCTTTGCATCGGGTTAATTGCTTTCTTCATTTATACATTCATGGATAAAAAACTCGATGAATCGGAGGCTGCCTGTCATATAGCAAACAAGGAAGAGGAAGAAGAAGCTTTTCATATTTCCGACATTACAAAAATTATTACCAACAAAGGTTGGTGGTATATTGCAATTCTTTGTGTTTTATTCTATTCGGCAGTATTTCCGTTTCTCAAATATGCAGCCGACCTCATGGTAAACAAATTCGGGGTTGAACCGTCACTCGCCGGAACAATTCCTGCCATATTACCTTTCGGCACAATTATACTGACTCCCTTGTTCGGCGGAATCTATGATAAAAAAGGGAAAGGGGCTTCGATAATGATTATCGGTGCCATATTAATCGTTCTGGTACACGCCTTGTTTACAATCCCGTTCCTGAACCACTGGATAATCGCTATTGTACTGGTTATTATCCTGGGAATAGGCTTTTCCCTGGTTCCTTCGGCCATGTGGCCATCCGTGCCGAAAATTATTCCTGAAAACCAGTTAGGAACTGCTTTTGCATTAATTTTTCTCGTTCAGAATGTCGGACTAATGCTTGTTCCTGCCCTTATCGGATGGATACTCAATACTTATTGTATCACCGGGCAGGCGATGGAGGACGGTTTACTGGTAAATACCTATGATTATACACTTCCGATGGGAATTTTCACTGTTTTCGGCATCCTGGCCGTTGTCTTTGCATTGCTTTTAAAAGCAGAAGATAAGAAAAAAGGCTACGGACTTGAACTTCCGAATATTGAAAAATAAAAATCCCGGGATTTTTTGCAGAGAACAAATACAAACTTTTAAAACACATTGAATTATGAATAATGACATACGAACTCTTGAACCCAAAGCCCTCTGGACAAATTTTTACCAGATAACTCAAATTCCACGTCCATCATATCATGAAGAACGTATTCAGAATTATATATACAATTTCGGGAAAAACCTGGGTCTGGAAACCATTAAGGATGAAGCAGGAAATGTGATCATCCGTAAGCCGGCAACTCCGGGCATGGAAGACTGCAAAGGTGTCGTCTTTCAGGGTCACCTCGATATGGTACCGCAAAAAAACAGGGACAAAGTACACGATTTTGAAAACGATCCGATCGAGGCTTACATCGACGGCGAATGGGTAACAGCCAATGGCACAACACTTGGTGCCGACAACGGGATAGGTGTTTCAACGGCACTGACTATTCTGGCGTCAACCGACATTCCTCACGGACCACTTGAAGCTTTGTTTACAGCTACCGAGGAAACCGGGATGGACGGTGCAAACGGGTTAAAACCCGGATTGTTAAAAGGTGAAATTTTACTGAACATGGACTCTGAAACCGAAGGAGAACTGTACGTCGGCTGCGCCGGTGGCGAGGACATAACTGCCGAATTCACATACTCAGAAGAAACAGTACCGGCAGGTTCGGTCGCCTTCAAACTAAATATTACCGGCATGAAAGGCGGACATTCGGGAATGGAAATCAACCTGGGACGCGGCAATGCAAACAAAGTATTTTTCCGTATTCTGAAAAAAGCACACAAAAACTTTGGCATACGACTGGCCTCAGTTGAAGGAGGAAACATGCGAAATGCAATCCCGCGCGAAGTTTTTTCCCTGATTACTGTGAGTACAGCCCACGCCGGCGCATTAAAAACATTAATTGCTGAATTATCGGCAACTACTAAATCGGAGCTGGCGGCTACCGAACCGGGTATGAAAATTGAACTATCCGAAACCGGGCTGCCTTCTGCACTGATTGACGAAAAAACACAGATTAACCTGACCCACGCAGTTATGAGCTGTCCGAACGGGGTTATCCGCATGAGCGACAACGTGGAAGGACTGGTTGAAACATCGAACAACCTGGCTATCGTAAAGTCAGATGCCGAAAGCAAAGCCATAAAAGTCGGTTGTTTGATGCGCAGTTCGGTTGATTCAGCCAAGGAATATTTAGGATCATGTATTGAATCGGCTTTTGCCGCGGCCGGTGCCAAAGTTACCTTCGACGGTGCTTACCCGGGATGGAAACCGAATATGGAATCGCCTATCCTGAAAACCATGGAGAAAGTATATGAAAATAAATACGGAAAGACACCGGAGATAAAAGCCATCCATGCCGGATTGGAATGTGCTATTTTAGGCGGAACCTATCCCAACTGGGACATGATCTCCTTCGGTCCGACCATTAGTTCCCCGCATTCTCCTGATGAAAAAGTGAATATTGCCAGTGTGCAGAAATTCTGGAATTTCACACTTGAAGTACTGAAAAATATTCCGAAAAAGTAAATACCGGGTTATTGAAATTGCAGGGATTCCCTGTTCCCAAAATCCGGACAAACTATTCTGGGATTGTTTCAGAAAGCAGATTGGATAAAAGCAGCTGCAGATTCCGAAACAATCCCGGAATAAAGGTATTTCTATTGAAAAATTATTGAAAAGGAATCCAGTTTTTCTGATTTTATACACTAAGAAAAAAATCAAATAATCTATCCGGGTTCCGGAAAAATAGAGTAAAAACGGATAGATTGCCCGCACAAACTAAAGCATCTGTAAAAGAATTCTGTACATCTGAGACAGATATTCTGACAAACAAACCTCCGGATAAAATATAACAATGTCAATATTATAATAACTTATCAATTCGAGCAGAACCAGCCGGTTCCCTGAATCAAATAATTCCTCAGAATAAACTATTCTCATGAAAAAATGTTAATACATTGAGTTTATTGACTTTGATTGATTTTTAGCTTAATTTTATATAAATATTCTATATCATATGGGGCAGAATCCAACGGAACAAAACAAAAGAGTTGACATTCTCATTGCAGAAGACAGTCCAACCCAGGCAGAACAATTAAAATACCTGCTTGAAACACAAGGGTACAATGTTGCTGTTGCCAAAAACGGGAAAATGGCATTGGATTTTATTGGGAAAAACACTCCCAAAATGCTGATAACAGATATTTGTATGCCCGAAATGGATGGTTACGAACTTTGCCGGAGAGTAAAGGAATACAACCTGAACGATGATATTCCCGTCATATTACTGACGTCCCTTTCGAATCCTGAAGATGTGATACAGGGGCTGGAATGCGGGGCCGACAATTTTATAACAAAACCATATTCCGAAGATTATCTTCTGTCCCATATCCGGCAAATAATGGCAAATCTGCAACATCATACCGAAAGGGTACGCATGGGGGTAGAAATATTATTTGCCGGGAAACGAAGATTCATCACTGCCAACCAGCAGCAAATGCTTACACTGCTCATTTCCACTTATGAAGCTGCAGCAACCCGGAACCGCGAACTGATCCGGATGCAGGACAAACTCCAGGAGATGAATGACAAACTGGAAAAAATGGTCAGTGACAGGACAAAGGAGATAAGGAAAAGCCAGAGAAAATACCTGGATTTATACGATAATACTCCGAGCATGCTTGCTTCGATTGAATGTTTTACAGGGACAGTGGTGGAATGTAACGAAACCTTCGTACGAAAAACAGGTTTTACACGCGACGAAATTATTGGCAGTCACATATTCGAACGGTACCATCCTTCCTGCCTGGATAAAGTAAAAAAAACTTTTACACAGTTTTGTGAAACAGGAGAAGTAAAAAATACGGAACTGACACTGGTTACTGCCGACGGGAAGGAACTCCCGGTGTTAATGAGTTCTACCGCCGTCCGCGACGAGAACGGGAAAATATTACACAGCCGTACTGTTCTTCAGGACATACGTGAACTGAAACAGGCACAGCTGGAATTACTGCAAAGCGAACAAAGATACAAGGCTGTTACTGACTCTGCCGTAGATTCGATCATCACGACCAACGAAACAGGTGTTGTTGTCGGGTGGAACCAGGGAGCAACAAAAACCTTCGGTTATAACGAACAGGAAATAATAGGCTCTCCCGTTTCCGAACTGATTCCTGAATCGATCCAGGAATCAGAATTACATGTCCTTTTCAATCCCCGGTATATAAAAGAACACCAGCTGGCAGGGAAAATTATTGAGATGCAGGGAAAAAGAAAGACCGGGGAAATATTTCCTGTTGAAATTTCCATCTCTCAGTGGGACGCATCGGGAGAGCAGTTTGTAACAGGTATTGTCCGCGACATTACCGAACGGAAACATGCAGAGGAAGAACTTCTTAAAGCAAAAGAGAAAGCAGTTGAAAGTGACAGGCTGAAATCTGCATTCCTGGCAAACATGTCGCATGAAATCCGTACGCCCATGAATGGTATAATCGGGTTCTCCCAGTTACTCAAAGACCCGGATATGCCACAGGAAGTAAAAGAAAGTTACATTTCACAAATCGACAATGCGACAAACCAGCTTTTGCATATCATAACCGATATTGTCAACATTTCGAAAATAGAAGCAGGCCAGGAAAAAGCCAATCCTGTATTTTTTGACCTGAAAAAACTTTTAGAAGAAATTGAAGGATTTTTCCAGCCACAGGCTAAACAAAAAAGCCTGGAACTGAAACTTCACTCTGACCTTTCCCCGGAGCTGGCGCGGATAAAGAGTGATCCGGTGAAGCTCCAGCAGACTTTGAACAATATTGTTGCAAATGCATTAAAATTCACGGAACGAGGATTGGTGGAAATACTGGTCAGTGCAAGCGACACACATATTACCTTCAGTGTAAAAGATACAGGTATCGGAATTGATCCGTCGATGTTTGATGCAATTTTTGACCGTTTCCGCCAGGTAGAACTTTCATATTCAAGGCAGTTCGGAGGTACCGGGCTGGGCCTTTCCCTGGCAAAATCGTATGTGGAGATGCTGGGAGGAAAGATCCGGGTTGAATCGAAGCCCGGAGAAGGAAGTACCTTCTCTTTTACAATACCTTATCAAACAGATTCAAAAACATCAAAACCGCCCCAGGAAGAAACGCAAAAAAAGGAAAATTTGCAATGGAAAGACAAAACGATACTGCTTGCTGAGGATGAAATAACAAACTCATATTATATTGAAGCTGTTTTGAGTCCGACCGGTTTAAAAATTCTGAAAGCGGTTAACGGAATTGAAGCTGTTGAAATTTGCAAACGCTACGAAAACATCGATCTTGTTTTAATGGACATAAAAATGCCACAAATGGATGGTTTAATGGCCACAAAAAAGATCAAATCGTTCCGGAACAAACTGCCGGTTATTGCGACCACCGCTTTTGCTCTGGGCAAAGACAGGGAAATATGCATCAATGCAGGTTGCGACGATTACCTGGCAAAACCGATCAGGAAAGAGAGCCTGATGAGTATGATCAGTAAATATTTTGTTTAAAAAATCAGTACACGACCAGTCTCATTATCCGACCCGATAAAAACAGAAAAGGGCATCAGTTAGAAACCAATGGAACAAAGAACCAATAAAAACAATTACCAATCATCGGGGGAAACCAGTCACTTTTTAGTTTTCAGCCTAAACCAGGAGTCGTTTGCTCTTCCTGTGGAAAATACAATCCGGGTTCTCCAGGCTATTGAAATAAAACAATTACCATCTGCCCCTGAAATCATTGCAGGAGTAATTCACGTAAACAACCAGATTATTCCGGTCATCGATCTGAGGAAACGTTTTTTACTTCCGGAAAGAGAAATCGCGGCAAGCGATCATCTGGTTATTGCCGACACAGGAAAACGGATTGTTGCCCTTTGGGTAGATTCGGTTAACAACATACAGGCAATCGCACCACAGAATCTGTTCAGTGCAAAAAAGTCGCTGCCTTTTGCAAAATATATCAGGGGAATAGCAAAAACCGAAGACGGCCTGGTTATTATATATGACCTTGAACAATTTTTAAGCCTCGACGAAGAAAACCAGCTGGATGAAGTAATTGCAAAAACAGACAAATGACAGAAATTCAGTACAAATCGGCATTGGCAGAGGTTGCAAAAAAAATTGAAACAAGTCTAGGGCTTTATTTTCCGGTTGAAAAATGGGATCTTTTATCCAGAAACCTGGCATCCGCTGCACAAGCTTTTGGTTTTCCGAATGTAAATCATTTCATCGAATGGTTGCAGAATGCAGATCTGAACACACAACAAATTGAAATACTGGCTTCTTACCTTACTGTTACCGAAACTTTTTTCTGGCGTGAACCATTCGTTTTCAGAGCTTTATTAACTACCGTTTTCCCCGACCTTGTTTCTTCGGCAAAATACACCAGCCGGACAATCAGAATATGGAGCGCAGGTTGCTCAAGCGGGGAAGAAGCTTATTCGCTGGCAATAGCATTGCAAATGAGCATTTCCGGCATTAACGGATGGAACATCTCAATAATGGCCAGCGATATAAATCCCAAAGCTCTTCAAAAGGCAAAAACCGGGATTTATTCACCGTGGTCTTTCCGGAGTTGTCCGGGATGGTTCACTGAAAAATACTTCACAAAAAATGCAGACGGGAACTTTGAAATAATCCCAAAAATCAAAAACATGGTCAGCTTCTTTACGCTGAATCTTACCGACGAAGAATTTCACGTATTTGAAGCCCCGTCCACCCGGTTCGATTTAATTTTCTGCCGGAATGTATTAATGTATTTTACTGAAAAGCAAACAGAAAAGACGCTCAGCAATTTTTATAACTTATTAAAAAAAGATGGCTGGTTTGTCGTATCGTCGTGCGAACTTTCGACCCGTATTTTTAACAAATTCACTCCGGTCAATTTTCCCGGGGCAGTTTTATACCGGAAAACTGATTTGCTACCACTGAAGCCTGTTACAACAAAAAAAACAAACGAAACCACAAATAAAACTTTCTCCGGATTTTTAAAGCATACTTTAAGAGAGTCATCTCACAAATCTCTTTTTTCGAAGAACAGTCTTTTCGATTTTCCTGATAAACAGCCGGGAAGAATCCAATCAGCTTTTTCCCCTGTTCTAAAGGAAGAAGCAGCAGGGATAAAATCACCTGAAGAAATCCGTTCCCTGGCAAACCAGGGAAACCTGTATGAAGCACTCTCTGTATGTAACAGGGAAATAGCAACAAATAAACTTGACAAAAATCTTTATTTTCTGAAAGCATCCATATTACAGGAGATGGAGCAACCGGACGAAGCAATTGCATCGCTGAAACAAGCAGTCTACATTGATCCCGATTTTTTAATGGCACACTTCGTTCTGGGCAATTTATTCCTCCGGTCCGGTCAGTTAAAAAACGCCAAACGACATTTAAACAATGCACTTAACCTGTTGGAATCGATGAAAGATGAAGATGTTCCACCTGAATCAGATGGATTATCGGTAAATTATATACGAGAGATTATACAAGCCAATCTCAGCAAGTTTAACCATTACAATAAAATGAATTAACGTGAACAGCGAAACCCGTCTTCTTTTAAAAAAACGAGCAGCAGCACTCGTAAACGAGACTTCTCCCCAAAAAGACACCCCGTCTGCAATCGATATCGTTTCGTTTACACTATCTACCGAAACCTATGGAATAGAAGCAGCTTTTGTAAAAGAAATATATGCGATGAAAGATTATACGCCATTACCCGGAATTCCGTCATTTATACCGGGAATAACCAGCGTCCGCGGACGAATACTGGCAATCGTCAATCTTAAAAAATTTTTCGACCTGCCGGAATCGGGGATCGGAGAACTCAACAAAGTAATCATCATCAGTAATGAAAAAAACGAATTCGGCATACTTGCCGATACAATTGGCGGCTCGCTTCTGTTCGACAAGGAAAAATTGAAGGCCATTCCTTTCCATACGCACGGACAGGGTTCACAATACATAAAAGGAATCAATGAAAAAAATATAATACTGCTGGATGCCGAAAAAATTCTATCAGACAACAGACTGGTAATCAATGATCAGATATTATAACTAAGAAATCAAAAACCATTATAAAAATACGGAGGAACAAGCGATGCTAAAAAATATGAAAATAGGACCACGGTTAATACTGGGATTCAGTATTCTGGTAGTGATGATAATCGTACTGATCGTTTTTAGTCTCAATTCATTGAAAAAAATTCAGAACAACCTGAATGATATTGTACTGAAAGACAATGTCCGGATCGAATTAGCCAATAAAATGCTTAACAACACGATGGAAGTTTCCATCCAGGTCCGGGGTATTTTTCTCGACCGCTCAAAAGATTCCCTGAACAGGAAAAGAGATGCCATTAAAAATCTCAGAGAAAACTTTAATGAAAATTTCAAAAAATATATAGAAATGGTGCCTGCAGACCATAATCAGATAAAAGCCCAGATAGAAATAATCAAAAACCTTTTGGATGAAACCAGGACCTACAATGATTCATCTGTCACCTTGCTGGCAGAAAACAAATATGATGAAGGATTGGCTCTGATGGTAAAAAAAACACGGCCAAAAATACGGGAATGGGTCACGGCAATGAATCAACTCGAAAAAACAGAGAGCGAAATATTATTAGCACATTACCAGGAAGCATCTGATTCATATAATCGCGTCCGGTATTTTATGATTACGATGGGAAGCATTGCTTTTGTTCTTTCCATACTAATTGCCATAGCCCTTACTTTCAGCATTATACAGCCTTTGAAAATTATTTCGAAACTGGTTATCTCACGAAACGCGAATATGGATTTCAAAGGATATGAAAGTGGCAGGGGCGAACTGGCTTTTATGATTCAGTCGTTTAGCCGGGAAATTTCAGAACAGCTACGCCAGGAAAAAGAATTAATCAACCTGGTAGAAGAAGTAAAAGAAACAATCAACGTTCTTGCCTCATCGTCGGCACAAATACTGGCGGCGACCACACAGGTTGCATCAGGAACGGCTGAAACGGCAACCGCCATCAGCGAAACATCGACAACGGTGGAAGAAGTACAACAGGCATCGAAACAATCGGCAGAGAAAGCCAAAAATGTTGCCGAAAGTGCCCAGCGTGTAGTACAGGTTTTCCAGGACGGGAAACAAGCAGTTGAAGAAACGATTTCAGGAATGAACAATATCCGCGGGCAAATGGATCTGATTGCCCAGACGGTAGTACGCCTGAGCGAGCAAAGCCAGTCAATCGGCGGAATTATTGCATCGGTAACCGACATTGCCGACCAGTCGAACCTGCTGGCCGTGAATGCAGCTATCGAAGCAGCCAAAGCCGGTGAACACGGGAAAGGCTTTTCAGTAGTTGCACAGGAAATAAAAAATCTTGCCGGACAATCGAAACAGGCAACCATGCAGGTACGAAACATACTGAACGACATACAAAAGGCGACCGGTGCAGCAGTAATGGCAACCGAAAAAGGAACAAAAGCGGTGGAAAAAGGGCTTTCCCAGTCAGTTCAGGCAGGTGAAGCGATCCGTATACTGGCCGAAAGCAGTAACGAAGCCGCCCAGGCTGCTGTTCAGATCGTCGCTTCGAGCCAGCAACAGGTGATAGGTATGGATCAAATCAGTGTTGCCATGCAAAATATCAACCAGGCAGGAACAGAAACGGCAGTCAGTATGTCACAGACAGAAAAATCGGCAAAAAGCCTGAACGAACTGGGGCAGAAACTAAAAGGACTGGTCGGTACATTCAAAGGATAAATAAATGGATATCAGGGACAGTGAATTTCAAAAACGCATCCAGGAGACTTTCAGGCTGGAAGCCGAAGACCATTTAAAAACACTTGCCTCCGGACTGGTCAGACTTGAAACGAACCAGCCCGAAGAAGACCTGGCCCGAACAATTGAAGAATTGTTTCGTGAAGTACATAGCCTGAAAGGGGCTGCAAGGTCTGTCGGGCAAAGAGATATTGAATCGGTTTGTCAGCCTTTTGAAAGTATTTTTTCAGCTTTAAAAAGAAATGAATTAGCAATAACCCCGGGTATAGTCGATCTTTTTTATGAAGCAGTTGATTTCCTTTCGAAATTTATTTCTGCCCAACCACAGGAGCAGACTTCCCTGAAAAACGAGAAAGGGAAAGAACTGATAAATAAACTGAAGCAAGCTGGTTTGAGCCCGGAGGTTCTCCCTGATAAAAAACAAGCTCTTTCTGAAGAAAAAAGTCATCTGATTCAGAAAGAAGAAAAGGAAACCGTACCAACGCCGCCACATCCGGATGTTGAAGAAAAACAGGCACAGGCTCTTGGAAATGTAGTTCGTATTCCGGTTTCAAAACTGGACCCGCTATTGCTTCAGGCTGAAGAATTTTTACAGATAAAAATTTCTTTTTCACAGCAATCATTCGAAATAAATTCACTTCTCGGCAATATTACTGACTGGAAAGATGAACTCCGGAACCGGAAAAGGGCATCATCTCCCGGGCAATGGGACGAATGGGACGATGCCATGGAGCTGCGTCTGGATATGCTGGAAGACAAGCTTGCCGCTATTGCCCGCAGTATGGGAAAAAATCAGTATGCAATCGACCGTATGGTGAACGACCACATGGAAGCCGTAAAGCAGGTAATCATGCTTCCTGTTTCTACCGTGGTTGAAACCTTCCCGTCCATGGTCCGGGAAATTTCACGCAACCAGCATAAAGAAGTTGAACTGATTATTAAAGGAGCTGAACTGGAGATGGATAAACGTATTCTTGAAGAGATAAAAGACCCGTTGGTCCATATTGTCAGAAACAGTATCGATCACGGAATTGAAATGCCGGAAGTACGTACCAAAAGAAATAAAAACACCCGGGGAAGAATAGGCATTTCATTTCTTGCCAGGGAAAGCGGATTTGCTGAAATAATTATTTCCGACGACGGACAGGGAATCGACACCGGACAGGTGCTGAAAGCGGCCATCAAGGCAGGAGCTGTATCCGCCGGCCCGGCTGAAAATATGAACCATGAAGATCTGCTTTCTCTCATTTTTAAATCGGGCGTCTCGACCAATGCAATCATTACCGATCTCTCAGGCCGGGGACTCGGACTCTCGATTGTCAAGGAAAAAGTTGAAAAACTGAATGGCCGGTTGCGGCTGGAATCGATTCCGGGAAAAGGAACTACTTTTCATATTCTGCTACCAATGACACTGGCTACTTTCAGGGGAACCCTTGTCCAGGCAAACGGTTATCTGTTCGTTTTACCGACCATGAATGTTGACCATGTTCTTCGGTTGAGCTCCGGGCAGATCAATTCTATTGAAAACCGCGACACCATACGGATAAACGATTCCGTCATTCCGGTTGCAGATCTCGGACAAACTCTTGGAATACCTCCTGCAAAAAAAAGGAAAAACGGAACAGACGGCAATGAAAGTCCGTTATCAGACTACAAAAAAATAATCGTTTTATCGTCGTCAGGAGACAAAATTGCATTTGCCGTTGAAGAAGTGCTTGACGAACAGCAGGTATTGGTAAAAAGCCTCGGCAAACTTTTAAAAAGAGTACGGAATATCTCCGGGGCAACAATACTCGGTTCAGGAAAAATAGTGCCGGTACTGAATATTTCTGATCTTATGAAATCGGCAAAACAGGTAATCGACGCCCCGAAAGAAAATATTACAGCCGGAAATCAGGACACAGAGCAAACAGGGAAAATACTTGTCGCCGAAGACTCGATTACTTCGCGTACTTTACTTAAAAACATACTGGAGACAGCAGGTTATATCGTAACAGTAGCAGTCGACGGGGCTGATGCTTATATGAAAGCAAAAAGCGATGATTTTAATTTAGTGGTTTCTGATGTCGATATGCCCCGGATGAACGGGTTCGAACTGACAAAAAAAATCAGGGATGACAAAAAACTGGGCGAAATACCTGTTATCCTGATAACTTCGCTTGAATCGCGCGACGACAAGGAAAGGGGCATCGAAGCAGGAGCAAATGCATATATTGTAAAAAGCAGCTTTGACCAGGGGAACTTGCTCGATATAATAAAAAGATTTTGAATTAGGCATTTAATATATAACTGGTTTTGCAGCAACCATACGTTTGAGCAGGTTATCAAAAATCCCGTCGGTCATGATGCTTCGATTAAACCGGTAGCAATACTCATCAATGTATTCCTGTAA